>Ga0208794_1000011_pt1 | contig 502831 bp, 453 predicted proteins | sample 32_taG_FD_184106 | JGI IMG/M metagenome (GOLD analysis project Ga0208794, IMG submission 184106) | Marine viral communities from the Gulf of Mexico - 32_GoM_OMZ_CsCl metaG (SPAdes) (version 2) | ecosystem: Environmental > Aquatic > Marine > Oceanic | place: Atlantic Ocean: Gulf of Mexico...
TTTTCCGCCAAAATGGCGGGAAACGGGCAAAAAACACACAAATAAAGGGAAAATAGTGTCTGAATCTTCGATTTTTTGCCGTTTAAACCCAAGATGGGCAAATATCAGCAGTTATTCAGACCTTCCCTAAGTATCAAATGGCGAGGGATGTAGCCCCGAAGGCAGCACTGTCTAGAGCAGAGGACCGGGAAAGGCGTTCCATCCCGATCACAGAAAGGAGCACCACGATGTACAGGACGATCCTCCTAGCCTATGACGGCAGCCGGCAAGGCCGTGAGGCGCTGGACCAGGGGGCCGAGCTGGCTTCGCTTTGCCAGGCTCGTGTCTATCTCCTCGCCGTCGTCACCCATGAACTGGGTGTCGCGCTCGCTGAAGCGGCGGCACCCTCAGACCTGCCGGAGCGAGAATATCAGGAAGTGCGCCGCGTGCTGACGGAGGGCGCGGAAGCGCTGCGGCGGGCGGGGCTTTCCGTCGACACGCGCCTCGCTGCGGGCAACCCCGCCGAGGAGATCGGCCGAATGGCGCACGAGGTCGGCGCGGATCTGGTCGTGGTCGGTCACCGTGAACAGAGCGCGATGGCCCGGTGGTGGCACGGCTCCGTCGGCGCTTCGCTGCTCGCCCACGCGCCATGCAGCCTGCTGGTGGCCGTTGCGGACCGGTAGTTGTCAAGGAATATGTCGCAGGGTCTTCATCAAGGTCTTCGCCGGCTAGGCTGAGGAGAAAGCCCTTGATTCAGGTGTTAATCGGTTGGCGGCCACTGCTGCGCAGCATGTAACACGCGCAGTATTCGTACCGTCAAGGCATCCTCCTGGTACACGAGGATATAGTTCGACCAGGCGACGAGTTCCCGGGTCCCTTCAACCCGACCAGGGCGGCCTATTGTGGGGAACTCCGGCAGCTTTTCAGCTTTCATCTCGATATCATCTTTTACGCGCTGTGCTGCATCGGGATTGTCATCAGAGATGTAATCGACAATCCCTAGCAGATCGGTACGAGCCAGTTCCAGCCATTCCAGTTCAGGCACGGCGACGCTTTCTGTCGATCAACGCTTGTGCCTCATCCATTACCTGTTGATGAGGAACGGTAGGTCGGGCATCAGCCAGGGCCTCTTTCACTTTATCGCGGAACCAGGCGTCATGGGCTTCCGGATCAGCCGTTAACCCAACGGGCAATCCGCCCTCTTTGGTTACGCGGGTTAGAAGGATGCGGACGGCATCTGATACCGTCAAGCCGAAGCTGGCGAGCTTTTCCGCTGCATCAGCCTTCAGCTCGTCGTCCACACGAACGTGCAGCATTGAAGTGTGAGCCATGATGAATTCTCCGTTTGTCATACGTGACTCTATTTTGTATCTCAAATGCGATACAGTCAAGCTGTGGACATTAGCAAAATCACCGCGTTTGGTCAGATGCCAGTATTTTATAGACTGTTGACCGGCCTATCTTTAACCTCCTGGCGATCTCCGTAGCCCCCACTCCCTGGCTGTGCAGGGCACGGACTTTATCCTTGTCCACCGTGGGTTTACGGCCAAACTTGACCCCCTTGGCCTTGGCCTCCAGGCGGTCCTCGTTGGTGCGTTCCAGTATGCGCTGACGCTCGGCCTGGGCCACGGCCGACAGGATGGTGACTACCATCTTGCCCATGGTCCCCTCGGTGCTGATCCCATCGTCGAGGAACCGGATAGCCACACCCATGTTGTCGAACTCTTTGATGAGCTGGCCCGCAGTTGCGTCAATACAAGATCGAACAGCACTGGGATGACATGATGCACATTGCCGGTTCGCTCAAACTGGGGACCGTGCAGGCCTCCGAGCTGGTCCGCTCGCTACTGAAAAGTGATCGGCCTTCCAGTCTGGCACAAGCCATCATTGATGCGGGCCGGATCAATAAGACCCTTTACCTGCTGAACTACGTGGATGATGAAGATTACCGCCGTCGGATTCTGACCCAGTTGAATCGCAGGGAAAGCCGTCACGCGGTCGCACGGGCCATCTGCCACGGCCAACGTGGCGAAATCCGGAAACGGTACCGGGAGGGTCAGGAAGACCAACTTGGTGCATTGGGCTTGGTGACCAACGCCTGGTACTGTGGAATACGATATACATGCAGGCCGCCCTGGATCACCTGAGACAACAGGGCGAGGGCGAGAACGCGAAAGAAGAGGACGAAGCCAGATTGTCGCCACTCAGCCACAAGCATGTGAATATGCTGGGTCACTACTCGTTCACCCTGGCTGAACAGGTGCTGAATGGACAGCTCAGGCCGTTGAAGCAGCCATCGGAGCTGGACGAATGGCCTTAGCGTACGTTTTCGTACCGTTGGACTTCAAACCCCTAAACCACCGCAGCCCGGCCCTCGGCACCGTTACGGATCTGCTGGCCGATACAGGGTACTTCAGCAAAGCCAATGTCCAGGCGTGCAGGGATAAGAATATCCAGCCCTCACTGGCGGTGGCGCGCGATCAACACCACTTATCCGTGTTTGATCAGTTCGCACCCGATGATCCGGCGCCTGTCACGGACGACGGAGTTGAGGCCCCCTATACTGAGACCGTTCACGCAGTACGGTCAACCTTGATCGCATCAAGGCCGGATATTACTCCAGCAAGGCGCTGAACCCGACGGGTATTGTGCCGGCAGGGCCGGGCCAACTCTGAACACAGGAGCAACCGCCATGAAAACTGAAACCGATGTGCTGTTCATTTCCCATGGCGGCGGGCCAATGCCGCTGTTGGGGGATCCCGGTCACCGTGAAATGGTGGAGCGGCTCACGGAGCTTGCCAACAGGCTACACAAACCGTCGGCTATACTGGTTATCAGCGCCCACTGGGAGGAGTCAGTGCCGATGATCACCTCGGGGGCCAGTCCGCAGCTTATCTACGATTACTATGACTTCCCGCCGGAGGCCTACAGTATCGAGTATCCCTGCCTGGGAGAGCCGGGGCTGGCGCGGCAGGTTTACCAGGCGTTGGAACAGTCCGGAGTCCCAGCGCAACTTGATGATCGAAGGGGCTTTGATCACGGCCTGTTCGTGCCGCTCAAGCTGATGTATCCGGATGCGGATATCCCATGCGTGCAGCTGTCCCTGGTAGACAGTCTGGATGCCAGCACCCACTTGGCGATTGGTCGTGCTTTGCAGGGGCTGGACTACGCCAACCTGCTCGTGATCGGCTCTGGGTTCTCGTTCCATAACATGCGGGCGTTTTTCGCGACAGATACGCCGGAGATTCGGGCTCGTAATCAGGCTTTCGAGGACTGGCTGGAAGAGACGTGTGGTGATACCGCCCTGCAGGAATCGGAACGTGGTGAGCGCCTGGCTCACTGGGAGCGAGCGCCCCACGCCCGCTTCTGCCACCCCCGGGAAGAACACCTTCTGCCTTTGCATGTGTGCTACGGGCTTGCGGACAAGCCCAGTGACACGCATATATCGGCAACCATCCTCGGGAAAAAATCGGGGATGTTTTATTGGAGAGTGGAAAGGCTGGATTGACCTGCCGAAGGCATCAATCTCCACAAACTTTCAGGTATCAAAAATACCCTTGCCCGCTATGGTGGCGATGAATTTACCGTCCTGTTGCCCTCGCTTGACGAAAAAAAGGACGCCGCAACGGTCGCACGCAAACTTCTGAACTCGCTCGAAACCCCTTTTCAGTTTGAGGGCACCGATCTTCGTGTCTCTATCGGAACCAGCATCGGGATTGCAATGTACCCTGAAGACGGGCGGGGGCGGAAACGCTGGTAGAGCGGGCAGACGTGGCCATGTATGCCGTGAAACAGAGGAAAAAAAACGACTTTTATTTTTACAGCTAGGCATGATGGACAACAAAAGATCGGACAACACGTCGCCCTAAACCCGTCATCCAAACCACTCGGGCTCCCCCAATGAAAAACATCTGAGACTTGAGCGACAATAGCCTTGCAGTAGGCTTTAAAACATAGTCTGGAGGAATTTCAAGAAACTCTGTTCACCTCGTGGGAATTGTTGCCAGCGCTCAAGCGATCCAACAGCTCACTCTTCACGCTCAGCTCGGTTTCAAGCTGCTGCACCTTCGCTTTCAGTTGGTCGTTCACGCGCTGCTGCTTTTCAAAGGCAGCCTTTCGTTGGCGTAACGCCACGACTTGCTGCTCTAGCCGCACTGTTTTGTCGGCCAGACGACGATTTTCGCGCTCCCGCTCGCCCAGTTGCTGGGTCAACCCATCCGACTGCTTTCGAACTTCAGTCACCTCTGTGAACAGCCGGCTGATCTCCCGGGTGGCCTGGGTCTGCTCGTCGCGTTTCACGACTAGGGCTTGTTGCAAGTGGCGTTGCTCTTCCTGGACTTGCTGGACCTGCTGCTCATGCCGCCGCTGATCCTGCTCGCGCTGCTCTTTCACGGAACCGCGATAATGCTCCAGCGCCTGCCGGGCATGGTTGTGCTTTTCTTCGAGTGAATTCACCTGGCGTTGCTTGCCCTGAACCTGCTCAGTCAAACTTTCAATGCGCTGGGCCTGTGCGCGGTTATCGCCTTCGAGTTTCGAGAGCGCCTCACGTAACCCAAGGACCTCCGCCTGTAAATCATCCCGCGCCTGAGCCAACACTGCATTTTGCGCCTGGTGTTGCCTGGTTTCAGCGGTCTGTGCTGTTAAAGCTTCCTGCAGGCCGGCCACCTCGGCCTGTTGGCGCTGTTCGGCCTGCTCGATGGTCTCCTGTGCGTCCTGACGTAATTGCCGAGCCAGTTGGCCTACCAAGTCGGTAACGTGGCTGCTCAGAAGCGCTTCATCGTCCAGACGAGCGCTTTCACGCGCCTCGATCGCTTTCAGGTGGTTGCTGATGGTGGTCTTTGAGCCGGTGTTGCCCAGCTCGGCTCGTATGGCGTCGATGGAGGGGTAAACATTGCGAGCCAGAAGACGTTTACGGGCGTCCTCGACCAGGGGTTGGGTGATGCCGCCTCGGGCCATGATCGTGTCCTCATGTTTATTTCGTACTGTGTTACGTATTATGTAAATACGTACTATATACACCAGAAAGATCGTTGGAAAGTACAGCTTTACAGACATGTGATAATCCAGAGTTATCCATTGTGATGCTCATTTCGACGGCTATACTGACCGATGCTCGGTACGATATGACTCGATTTGCCGCCCCGGACCAAGGCCGTACCAGGAGATCAAAAATGCACAAACAAGCCGAACCACTCGATCAACACGTGTGCGAAGCAGCCGAACGTTGGATAAGGGAAGCGACAAGAGCATTGCCGAAATCGGACGACGTCGGTGCGCCCAATGACGGTTGATCGGTACGTTCAGGCTGCTACCCGCGACAATACCCGACGGAGCTACCGATCCGCAGTCGAGCATTTTGAGGTGACCTGGGGCGGGTTTCTGCCCGCAACCGCCGACAGCGTTGCTCGCTATCTCGCCGATCATGCCGAGAGGCTTTCTGCCGCCACCCTGAAGCAGCGCCTGGCGGCACTGGCACGCTGGCACCGGGACCAGGGGTTTCCAGACCCAACAAAAGCTCCTTTAGTACGCACGGTTCTCAAGGGCATACGCGAAGAGCATCCGTACCGGCAAAAACAAGCCAAGCCACTGGCCATCACCCAGCTACAGCAACTGGATCAGTGGCTGGCCGGAAAGATCGCGCAGGCGCGTCAGCAGGATTCAAGGCGCCTCGGGGCCTGGTTACGCAACCGGGCCATGGTCTTGCTCGGATTCTGGCGAGCCTTTCGCAGTGACGAACTCTGTCGATTAACCATTGACGATGTCACGCTGGCCCCCGCTGCCGGTATGTCCTTGTACTTGCGGAGGAGCAAGGGGGATCGTCAGGCCGAAGGTCGCCTGTACAAGGTGCCAGCTCTGAGGCAGTGCTGTCCCGTGGAGGCCTGTCAGGATTGGCTGGACTTTTTGAACCAGCCCAGCGGTGCGCTATTCAGGGCGATTGATCGCTGGGGAAATATTTCCAATACTTCATTGCACCCGAACAGCATCGTGCCGCTGCTGCGCCAGCTTCTGGCCGACGCAGACATTGACGCTGTGGAAGCGTTCAGCAGCCACTCGCTGCGACGCGGTTTTGCCACCTGGGCCAGTGCTTCCGGCTGGGAACTCAAAGCGCTGATGGAGTACGTCGGTTGGCGGGATACCCAGACCGCCTTGCGATACATTGAAGCTAAATCGCCGTTCGAGCTTGCCCTGATGCAAATCCCAACCGAAGTGGCGTCGTCTGTCGGTCAGCCACGCCTGGCGAGCGTATCCGAGCCAAGTTACCGGGCATTAACCGTTCAGCTCACCCTGGAGCCGCAACGTCCTCGCAGCCGGAAACACCATCAGGCCCGCACGGTAATCGAAGCCCACTGCCTGAAACCGTTCGAGATGGAACAGCAGAACAATGGGGACTACCGCATTGAGGTGCCTGCAACGTCGGATGAGCAGCTGGACGAAATGATGGACGACTTGATCGATGAGATACACCGCATTGCGTCCGATAAAGCCTGCTGGGTGGAGACACGGATCAAGGACCCGGCCACCGGGCAAGCATGGGATTGAGCCGGTTATGAGTGCTATTCAGGAAACAGCCTATCCACGGTTTCGGTCGGATATCCCGCAACAGGAACTTGATGCAGTATACACGCCCACGTCCGGCGAACAGCGCTGGGCTCGTCGGCGCACCCGGCCGATCCTGGAGCGCTTCTTTTTACTGCTTCACCTGAAGGCGTATCAGAAACAGGGGTTCTTTTCCTCGTCGGTCGATTTGCCTGGCGATTTGCGTCGTCACATTGCGCAGTGCCTTGGTCTCGACAAACAGCCGACCAAAGCCCAACGACAACAGTATGATCGTTCTGCCACCCGTAAACGCCATATCCCGTGGATTCGAACTTATGTAGGCAGCCGGACGCTGGACGAGGCGGCTCATGCTTGGCTATCGAGCCAAGCAACGAAAGCCGCCGAGTCCCGCGAAGTGCTGACCGATATCATCAATATCCTTCTGGAAGAGTTGGTGCGTCACCGTTTCGAAATTCCCGGCTTTACGGTGTTATTGAGGCTCGCCAAGGATGCCCGGGCCACCGTCAATGACCGCTGTTACCGGTCCATCGTCAGCGAACTCAACGACGAAACAAAGGCACTGGTCAATGACTTGCTGGTATCGCCACCGGGGATCGAGATCAGCGGCTGGCAACGACTGAAGCGAGAAATCCGAAAGCCGACGAATAAAGAAATCCGGTCCTATCTGCAACACCTCAAGTGGCTGAAGGGTATCGTCGAGCAATTGCCGGGCGTCAAATCAATTCCCGTGACCAAGCGGCGACAGTTCGCCCACGAAGCACGAGCGCTGGATGTGGCCAAAATGGCTCGAATCCCTGCGCGTAAACGCTATGCCCTGGCGGTGGTCCTGATCCGGCAACAGTATGCCCAGGCGCTGGATGATACCGCAGAGCTTATGATCAAGCTGATGAGGCAACTGGAAACCACCGCTCAGCAAAATCTCCTTACCTATCAAATGGAGCAGACCCAGCGCACCGATCGACTGGTGTCCTGCTTTAAAGACGTGTTGACTGCCATGGAGGCCGAGCCAAACCCGTGGCAATCGCTTCAGGCCGTTATCGGAGACAAGCGCCAGGAGTGGCTGGACGAATGTGAGGAGCATCTGGCCTACGCCGGCAATAACTACCTGCCTTTCATGTTGCGACCGTTTCGAACCAAACGCAGCCTTCTGTACAACTGCCTGGAAATACTGACGTTTCAAAGCACCTCCAGCGACATGCTGTCGATGCAACTGATCGAGTTACTCCGAAAGACCCGTTCATTGAAAGCCGAGACGCTGGATTTGCGGGTCCATGCGCCGGCTCTGGTCGAAAGCATCCAGCAGACCAAGTGGACGCTCGAAAAATGGCGCCGTCTGATTTTCATCCGGCCGGACAGTGTGACGGTTCACCGTAAATATTTTGAGTTGGCCGTTTTGAATCTGGTGAAACAGGAACTGAAGTCAGCGGATCTGGCGGTTGTTCACGGGGATCGCTTCGATGACCATCGCGATCAACTGGTGAGTTGGTCGGATTATGAGCAGGAAATTGATCAGTACGGGCTGGAAGTGGAGCTTCCCATCGAACCGAAGGCTCTCAGTCGCCATCTCAAGGATCAATTGACTCAGGTGAGCCGCTCAGTGGACGCAGCCTTCCCGGACAACACACACGCCGTGATCGAAGACGGTCGCATCGTAATCAAACGCAGTCAGAAACAGGGGCTGCCAACAAACTGGCAGGCCCTCGATGACGACATCACACGGCGGCTTGGCACCCGCAGCATCGTCGACGTTCTGGTCGATGCGGAGCGCTGGCTTGGATTACATCGGGAATTCGGGCCATTATCAGGCTATGAGGGGCGCGTGGAAAACCCCCGGTTGCGGTTTATCGCTACGCTTTTCTGCTACGGCTGCAATCTGGGACCCTCCCAGACCGCCGACTCCATCAAGCAACTGAACCGTCGCCAGATAGCCTGGCTCAACCTTAACCACGTCACTGAAGACAGGCTAGATCGCGCTATCGTCAAGGTCATCAACGCGTACAAGAAATACGAACTGCCCGGATACTGGGGCACAGGCCGTCGGGCTGCCGCTGACGGCACCAAGTGGAACCTCTACGAGCAAAACCTGCTCAGCGAGTACCACATCCGCTATGGCGGTTACGGCGGCATCGGTTACTACCACGTCTCGGACACTTATATCGCATTGTTCAGTCATTTCATCCCCTGCGGCGTTCACGAGGCGGTGTACATCCTCGACGGACTGCTTGAGAATCGGAGCGATATCCAGCCAGATACCTTGCACGGTGATACGCAGGCCCAGAGCTATCCCGTTTTCGGGCTCGCGTATCTACTGGGGATCAAGCTGATGCCGCGTATCCGGAATATCAAGGATCTGAACTTCTACCGGCCCGACAGGCGGTTCCGTTACGCGCATATCGAAGAGCTGTTCAACGGTCATATAGACTGGGCGCGGATTGAACGACACCTCCCGGATATGTTGCGTGTGGCCGTGTCCATCAAGCTTGGTAAAATTACGGCATCAACGATCCTGAGGCGGCTGGGAACCTACAGCCGCAAGAACAAACTGTATTTCGCCTTCCGGGAGCTGGGGAAGGTCGTGCGGACCGGTTTCCTGTTGAACTACATCGACAATGTGGAATTACGTCAGACCATTCACGCCGCAACCAACAAGAACGAGCAGTTTAACGGGTTTGCAAAATGGAGTTTTTTTGGTGGCGAGGGCATCATTGCGGCCAACCTCCGGCATGAGCAGCAAAAGGTGGTGAAGTACAACCACCTGGTGGCGAATATGCTGATCTTGCACAACGTCGAAGCTCTCAGCCGGGTATTGCGCGATATGGCAGCGGAAGGAATCGCCATCACCGAAGATGTCCTGAAAGCGCTATCGCCGTACCGAACCCGTCATATCAATCGTTTTGGAGATTACACATTGGACTTTAGACGTCCGGTAGGGCAGCAGTTGTTTGATTTGAAACTTGCTGAGCTTACCCCTCAAGGGACGCCCGGTGATCAGGTGAACCCAAAATATGAGCCGAAATAAAACGGACTAAACTACAACTAATTCATTTGGTTAGGGGCGTTTTTAGACTATTTTTCACGTTTGTCTACCAACCCTCTTAATGGCGCGGGTGGGGCGTCTGGTGTGACTGGGTTGGAACCTGGCCTGTGACGCCTGTCATGACATATCGAATCCAGCCGGATGGAACGTGGTGATAGCGGCGACATTTCTATATAAGTAACGCCCTACAGGAAGATGTATAACGATAAAAGGAACCCACCTCGTGTTATTTCCCGGTAGTGGCAAAGCGTTTCTGGCAGTTTCCCTGGCGTTTACGGTTTCAGCGTGTGGTGGAGGAGGCGGCGGCGGCGGAAGCGATGATGCCGACGAATCCCGAAGTTCACTCTCACTGGATAGCGACGGCTACGGAACCCGAAAGGCGGCGATCAATTCGCCAGAGGAGTATGAGCAGTTTGCAGAGGCTTACGCGTCATCGGAAGAGCCTCCACTGCTGTTAGGTGCGATCCTGAGCGAGCTGGGTTCCGGCGAACTGAGACGCGTTGGTGAAGACGAGGTGGCCCGGCAGTCCACCAATAACCTTCATAAGTACGCCTGTGAAAATCCTGGCGGCCTCGTGACCATTACTGATCGATCAACGGGCACCCTGATTGACCTTCGCCATACGTACACGGACTGCGTACTGACCACGGACGACTTCGGTGCTCTCAGCCTCGATGGTAACCATCATTACACTGCCCGGACCAAAGCCGGGGAAACCTCGGAATCCGTAACTGTATCCCAGGCATTTGATATTGAGGGTGTATTCCTGGCCTCAGACACACCGTTCACCCTCAAAGGGGGCTACGACTGGAGCGAGCAATACGATGCGGAGAACATGAACGGCACCCTGACTCTACGCGCCGATGTTCTGGAGCTCCGCAAAGGCGGCAGCTACACGGCTATTGAAGATCTGCGGGAAACCATCCGGCTTGACGATAACCTGTATTCCACCAGCACTCACCTGCGGCTGACCAGTTCCGTGCTGAAAGGCTACGTCGATTATTCAACGTCCAAGCCGGTGATGACCGATCTCGCCCAGGGAGGGTGTCCGTTGCACGGCATCAACCGCATTGAGGGCGACGGTGTGGCAGAGGTTCGACACGGCCAGGATACCGGCAACCACTACGAGATGGTGGTCGAGATCAACGGTAACCTGGCCATGGCTTTTGACTTCTGCGGAGACATCGTCAGCGATCCGGATAAAGCGATTCCCTGAGAAAACCACGCCAACTTATGCCATGCTCCCCTGAGACACCTTGAAACTGACAGGAGGGGAGCATGCCTGATCAACCCATTCTTCTGACGACCCGGCACCCGGGTATAACCACTCTGACCCTGAACCAGCCCGAAAAACGCAACAGCCTGTCGATGGCGATGCTTAATGAACTCTCCGGAGCCCTTGATGAGCTTGCCCGGGATAGCGACACCCGCGTGGTGGTTCTGGCGGCCGCCGGGCCGGTGTTCTGTGCGGGGCATGACCTGCGGGAGGTACGCGGGCAGTTTGGTCAGCAGGATCAGCAGAAGGCGTTATTCGACCAGTGCAGTAAAGTCATGCAGCAACTGGTAAACCTGCCAAAGCCGGTCATTGCCCGCGTGGCGGGTGTGGCTACGGCCGCCGGCTGCCAACTGGTGGCCAGCTGTGACCTGGCGGTTGCCGCCGATACCGCCCGCTTTGCCACACCCGGCGTGAATATCGGGCTGTTCTGTTCAACGCCCATGGTGGCGCTGTCTCGTAATGTTCATCGCAAGCACGCGATGGAGATGCTGCTCACCGGTGACATGATAGATGCCCACCGCGCAGAGCAGATCGGGCTGCTTAACCGCGTGGTTGAGGAGTCGCAACTGGATGAAACCGTTTACCACATGGCTGAGGTGATCGCCGGCAAATCCAGCCATACCCTGAAAGTGGGTAAGGAGGCGTTCTACCGCCAGTTGGAGCTGGGTCTGGCGGAAGCCTATGAATACACTTCACAGGTGATGACGGACAACCTGGCGACGGAGGATGCCCAGGAAGGCATCGGGGCATTCCTGGACAAGCGCAGCCCGGAGTGGAAGGACCGCTAAGAGGAGGAGCAGTCAGCGGTGTCCATGGAAAGACGGTCGCCAACGTCAATGTCATGCTTCTCGAAAAAGCCCTGGTTCATTTCCAGGGCCAGTGAAAACGGAACCCCGGCGGGATAGGACGGACAATCGCGGCCCCGGTCCGAGAGACACGGAGCCATCTGCTGAACGGCCCCAATCACGCCGTCCTCGCTGAGGTAGGCGATATCCAGTGGAATCCGTGTGCGGTACATCCAGAAACCGTGGTCGGCCCGCTGCTGACTTTCATAGATGAAGAGCATACCCGCGTTCCCGGCCAGGGTGGTTCGGTCCATCAGGCCCTTGCTGCGCTCTGAGGCGGTGCGGGCAAGCTCAATCGACACCGGAACCCGATGTTGGTCGGAGATCAGGCAAGCGGCTGTCACTGGCAAGCGCGCAGAACCGTCCGCGGCGCAGCCGAGGGTTGAGAGCAGGGCCAGGGTTACCGCGACGACGGGCTTCATGAACGCAGTCGATAACCGGTGCGGAAGATCCACCACACCGTAACCATGCAACTGGTCAGGAACACCAGTGTCATGCCCACGCTGATGCCCACGTGAACGTCTGCCACACCATAGAACGCCCAACGGAATCCGCTGATCAGGTACACCACCGGATTGAACAGGCTGATGGTCTGCCAGACCTCCGGCAGCATATCGATGGAATAGAAGGTGCCGCCCAGGAACACCAGAGGCGTGACAATCATCATCGGGACGATCTGGAGTTTCTCGAAGCCATCCGCCCAGATACCGATGATGAAGCCGAACAGGCTGAAGGTGAGGGAGGTAAGCACCAGGAAGGAGAACATCCAGAACGGATGCAGTACGTCGTAATCGACAAACAGGCGGGCAGTGGCCAGGATAATCAGCCCGAGAATCACTGACTTGGTAGTGGCCGCACCCACGTAGCCAAGCACCACCTCCACATAGGACACCGGGGCCGACAACACCTCATAGATGGTGCCGGAGAATTTGGGCATGTAAATGCCGAACGAGGCGTTGGAAATGCTTTGCATCAGCAGCGACAGCATGACCAGCCCGGGGATGATGTAGGCGCCATAACTGATGTTGTCGATCTCGCCCATGCGGCTGCCGATGGCGGAGCCAAACACCACAAAGTACAGGCAGGTGGAAATGACCGGCGAGGCCACGCTCTGCATCAGTGTCCGGCGCATACGCGCCATTTCGAACCGGTAGATCGCCCGGATACCGTAATAATTCATGGATGTGCTCCCGTGGATCGGCGGTTTATTCGTGGACGAGGCCGACGAAGATTTCTTCCAGTGAACTTTCCCGGGTTCTGAGGTCCCGGTAATCAATGCCCAGGTCACCCAGGGTGCGTAGCAATCGTGCCACGCCGGCCTGTTCCTGCTGGGAATCAAAGGTGTAGATCAGTTCATAGCCGTCGTCGGACAGCTCCACCGGCTCAAGCACCAGTTCACCCGGCATGGCTTCAAGAGGCTGCTGCAACTGCAGGCGCAGTTCCTTCTTCCCCAGTTTGCTCATCAACCGGTCTTTTTCTTCCACCAGGATGATTTCCCCCTGGCGAATCACCCCGATACGATCCGCCATTTCTTCGGCTTCTTCGATGTAGTGGGTGGTGAGGATAATGGTGACGCCGTCTTCCCGAAGCTTGCGCACCATCTCCCACATATCCCGGCGCAGCTCCACGTCAACGCCCGCCGTGGGTTCATCCAGGAACAGGATCCGGGGTTCGTGGGACAGGGCCTTGGCAATCATCACCCGCCGTTTCATGCCACCGGACAGTGACATGATCCGGTTGTTACGCTTGTCCCACAGGGACAGGTCCTTGAGCACCTTCTCAATGTGGGACGGCTTGGGGGCCTTGCCGAACAGCCCACGGCTGAAGGAGACCGCATCCCAGACGGTTTCGAAAGCGTCGGTGTTGAGTTCCTGGGGCACCAGGCCAATGGTCTCCCGGGCCTTTCGGTAGTCGTGAACGATGTCGTAGCCGGCGGCCTTCACTTCGCCACTGGATTTGTTGACGATTCCGCAGATAATGCTGATCAGTGTCGTTTTTCCCGCGCCGTTCGGCCCAAGGAGCGCAAATATTTCGCCCCGGGTGATGTCCAGGTTGATGTCTTTCAGGGCCTGAAATCCATCGGCGTACACTTTGTTGAGGTGCTTAACGGAAATGTCCGGCTGCACTGGCGTATCCTGTGGCTGGTGAATCAAGGGGCGGTATTTTCTCACGATGCGCAGTGCTTTAGAAACCTTTGCCTTCCTTGTACGAATGGCCATAATGCCCGCTTTAACTTGGGAGATGGGTTTTGTTGAGAGCATTGGCGGTTGTCCTGGTGATCATCGGCGGCGTGGCCGCAGCGGTATTCGGGCCGAAATGGCTAATGTCCGTCACGGATCCGGAACCGGAATCGCGGGAGGTGTGTGAGCTGGATCGGGGCCCCTGCCAGTGGAAAATGAACGGTGTCACCTGGGTGGCGGAACTCGAACGTGGTGAGATCGGCAACCAGGGGCGCGAATACCGCTTGCGATTGCATACCGGTGCCGGCACTGACCGACTCGTTGCCGTGTTGAGGGGCGAGTCCATGTACCTCGGGGAATACCCCGTGCCACTCAGCGAAACCGGATCAGACGGCGGGATTGCTATCTGGCAGGCCCGCTTCACGGCGCCGTTCTGCACGGTGGACCCGGACATGACCTGGCGGATTGATCTGCAGCAGGGCAGCAGACCAATGGATCAACTACCGGTAAAAATGATGTTTCAGGCGGATAACCAGGCTGGCTGAATGCCCGAAATCCCGAATAATAAAATACGCAGGGAAGAACCCATGAATTATGGCGACAGTGTTCAAAAAGTACTTCTGAGAAAAATCCGCAAGACTGAGCAGGATATGCTTCAGCTCAAGCTCGATTATTGCCGCTTCATCTTCGGTCTGACGCACCGGGCCCGGGTTTTGGTGGACGGTGAGGCCTACCTGGTTCGCTCCGTGGATGTTGACAGCATGGTCACCCTGGACGATGGCTCCCTGGGAAAACCCGTTATCAGTGGCGTTCCCGCTGGCTCACCGGACGACACCGAAGCGGTGGAACTGGGCCGGGAATGGACGCTGGCCGAAACCGCTTCCGTCAAATAAAGGCGTTACTGGTAATGGCGTCGTAGAGGCTGTCACGGGCGGGGACGTAACGATGCTCAGACCAGTATTCCGCGCCCTGCAGGCCGTGACGGAAACACGCCAGCAGCGTGTTATCGCCGGTCAGACTGGCGAGGGTCTGCACCGCTTCCGATTGCCGCAGGGGCATCTTGCGGCCCGCAATCTGGGCCACCATCGCCTGCAGCGCGGCGGAATGCCTCATGGACGGCTGGCAAAGTGCGCAGGCCGCACCGTACAGCCATGCCACTGCGTAACCGCTGACTCCTGCCGGGGCGCTCTGCCAGGTCAAACCCTGTTCCCGACAGTCCCGTTCCTGAAGCCCAATCAGAATATGCAGGCGTGTTACGAGCTCAGCGCGATCCTTCGCCGGGCCCTGCTCGAAGAAGCGTGGCTGAGGCGTCCTTTGGGGTGATCGCTGGGGTGGCGACCTGTAGGGCGCCGCATCAGCCACGGGCTCAGGCTGCGGCGTTTCGACACCGGGCGCACCCGCCACTGACAGCCCTTGGGAAAATGGTTCATTGCGCACGAGCATGGCTACCCGCAGTGCCAAAACAACCAGCAGAGCCCCAAGGCTCAGTTCGGTCAGAAATACTACCCCGTCGATCATTGATGTTGGTGTCCTGAATGTTGCAGTCTTTGATGGATTGTAACGAACTGTAACTGCATATCAGAGGTGTATACGTCTCAAATCCGGCCCTCGTGCGAGCCGGAACACGGAACTGTGACGGGATCTGCAACTTCCCTAGCAGGTGGGCATGGTCTGAAGCGCAAGCTTGCGACGGATATAGCGTCCAAGGATGTCGATGCCGATATTGAGCAGGGCGGTGATCAGGATCAATACCATGGCCCGGTCGAAGCGGATCTGTTGGATGGCGCTGTCCACGTAGAACCCCAGGGTGTATATCCCCAGGATGCCAAGGATCGCCGTTTCCCGCATGATGATTTCCCAACGGTAGAACAGGAATGCCAGGAACGACCGGTAGATTCGGGGAACCAGTTCCCAGCTGTAGCGCTGAAAACCTGTGGGCGCGTCGGGCCGCAGGTGCAGTGTGTTGGTCTGCCGGCCAATCAGATGGCCGATGATACCGCCGTTGTGCAGGGCAAGGGCGACCGCGGCCGGTAGCATCGAAGGCCCCCACAGCTGCAACAGGATGTAGGCCAGGATGTATTCCGGTGTGGACCGGGCGATCACCAGGAAGACATGCCCGGAGGTCCGCCGGACAGGGCCTCCGAAATGCCTGGAGATCAGCGGGAAAAACAGCAGGGCAAGCAGGCCGGTGGCCACCAGGGCAATCTGGGTTAATACCAGCGTATTCCAGATGCCGGGCAGGGCTTCGTCCATCATCAGTCCACTGAACCAGCTGCCCAGTTCAGCCAGCCCTTCACCATTGCGAAGCGGCGCAGGAACAATGTCTTCCGTAAAGAAACGCTCAACGTTGCCCCAGACAATCGGCATGCCATCACCGAGGAAGAACGGCGCCCCGAGCACGTAGACCGGCAGTAGTTTTGGTTTTACCCAGAGCGGGATGGTGGCGATGAGCACATAGAACAGGATCAGCATCGCGCCAGCTTCGGAATAGAAACCCTGGGAGAATGAGGTTTCCAGATAGAAACCCAGGGTCGGGAGCCCCACGAAGCCAAGTATCGCGCTGGAACGCAGGCCGCACTCCAGGCGATAGGAGGTGTAGGTTCTCAATTGTTCCCAACAGTCCGGAATGCGGGTGTACAGGAAAGCGGACACCGTGCCGGTTCCCGGTGGCAGCAGCCGGCCTGGTACCGGGTCGGCTTCCTCAAAGATCTCCGAGTATACTTTGGCGAAAATACCCGAGTAGGGAATGGCGATCGCCAGTACACCCGTCAACGGATGAAAACCGAAGAACTGCAGGAAAATCAGGGCCCAGAAGAGCTCGTGGATGGCACGGATAAAGGCACAGAAGATCCGTACGGGATAGAACCGGTAGACCAGCGACAGCAGGAAACCGCACATACTGCCGAGGGCGACACCCACGAACGCAAACGCGACGGTTCTGAGCAGGGCGGTTGCCAGCCCCTGGGTGCTGAAGAAATCCGGAGTTGCCACGCCGAGGAAGAATCGCCCAAGGTCCTGCCAGGGATTGGCCGTGGTGATGGCAATGTCCGCAAAATAGAGGCCGGCAATGGCGATGGCCAGAAACAGCAGGCTGATTCTTGCGGTGGCGGAAAGGTACATAGCGCGGTAACGGGGCCTGTCAGTAGAGGGGCGTAATGTCAGCAACCGTCAGCCGATCGCTGGCTTCGTCCAGGGCAATCTGCCCATCCTGGATGCCGATAATCCGGGTGGCATAAGTCAGTGCCAGCTCCACATCGTGCAGGGCAATCACACTGGTGCTGAACCGCTTGCTCAATGCCTCCATCACCTGGTGGGCCATGGGGCCATCCAGCGCGGAAATTGGCTCATCCGCCAACAGCAGGTCTGATTTCCGATAAAGCGCCCGGGCAATGGCAACCCGTTGGCGCTGACCTCCGGATAGAGAAGCCGTCGGCGTCCAGAATTTTTCGGTCATGGACAGGGATGCCAGCAACTCACGCACGGCGTCTTTGTCCTTGCGGAACGGTTTGACCAGGGTGAGCGTGTTGTACCAGGCCGAATGGAGGTCCAACTGGCCCATGAATACGTTATGGAAAACGGGCAGGGCGTTCACCAGGCCAAGATCTTGGGGAACCAGGGACGCATGGCCACCGACACGGTCATGGATAAGCTTGATGAGCGTTGACTTTCCCGCTCCGCTTTTTCCCACCAGTGCAACCCGTTCGCCTTCTTTGACGTCAACGGTGAGCGGGCCGATCACCCGCTCGCCGCCAAAGGACGCTGTCAGTCCAGAAAGAGAAAAACCCGGCATTAATCGAGGATTCCGATCTGCTCGGCAACGGAACGGATAGGCTCGTAGTTCTCATTGGCTGTGGGAATGAAACCGGAGCGCGGGAAGCTTTCCAGCAGTTTCGGGTCGTCCAGGTCCAGTAGCGCCTGACGGACCTTCTCCATGAAACCGTCGCCGAAACGCTCATTCACATCACCGCGAATGGTCCACTGGTAGTTGGGGTAAGCCGGGGTTTTCCAGATCACACGGACTTCGTCGGTGTTGATGTTGCCGTCTTCCAGTTCTTTTTCCCAAACCGCGTAATTGATGGCGCCCAGTTCGTAGGTACCGGCTTCAACGAGACGCAGTGTGCGGGTGTGGTTACCACTGAAGCCAACCCGGGAAAAGACGTCTTCAGGGGCCTCTTCAAAAATCCGGCGAATGTGGTATTCAGGAATCAGGCGCCCTGATGTGGAGCCCTTGGAGCCGAAGGTGAACGTCTTGCCACGCATGGCTTCCGGCAGGGTGTCGGACATCTCCAGGCCGGTGCTCTTGTGGGCGATAAAGTAATTGTAGAAGGCTTCATCTTCCACGCCCTGGGCAAGGGCCTGGGAACCGGGTACCAGTTCGCGGGCCTGCACGCCGGACAGTCCACCGAACCAGGCCAGTTGAACCTGATTGTTACGGAAGGCCGAAATGGCGGCAGCGTAGGATTTCACGGGTATGTAACGGACTTCCACGTCGAGCTCTTCCTGCAGGTAATCCGCAATGCCCTGGAACCGCTCCACCAGCTTGGTTTCATCCTCATCCGGAATGGCGGTGAACACAAACGGCTGGGCGGAGACGGTGAACGACGTCAGCAGCAGGAGGCTGGAAAGCATCAATTTCCGTATTGCACTCATGGTTACATTATCCTTACCAATCTTGGGTTTTCATGGGGTTAAGGGCGCAAGGCCAAGAGGGAGGATACCTTTATTTACCTTACGCATGAACCGATTTACGATGGATCGCCGCAAACAGCCCAGCGAAGCGACGTAAAATCCTCACTCACATCAGCAGGCACGCCCAGAGGCTATCAATGGACATTCACATTCTGACGCCCGCACCACCTGGCTCCCGTGCCGGAAACCGGGCGACGGCGGAGCGCTGGCAGCGGCTGCTTAAGGGCGCGGGGCACCGCGTAACGGTGCTCACATCACTCTCAGATGCGCACTGCGACCTGTTCATTGCCCTGCATGCATGGCGCAGTCATGAGGACATCGCACGATTTCGCGAGCTAAACCCACAGGTGCCCTTGATCACAGTGCTGACCGGGACGGATATCTATTTTCACCAGCATGAGTACCCCGAGCCCACCCATCGCTCCATGCGTCTGTCAGACGCCCTGATCGGCCTGCACCATCGTGTGTCTCTGGATATCCCGGAGATTTTTCGCTCCAAGCTGAGCATCGTGCTCCAGTCGGCTGATAAAACGACTTCGTCCCGGGCCGTTGCCGGAACAGCGCCCCGCAACCACTTTGATGTGTGCGTTATCGGCCACCTCCGCGATGAGAAAGATTCCCTCAGAGCGGCGCTTGCCTGCCAGTACCTGCCGACCGACTCCCGCATTCGGGTTATTGCTGCCGGCAAGGCTCACAATGAAGAATGGCAACGCCGGGCGGAGCAGGCCGAGGCCGATAATCCCCGCTTTCAGTGGCTTGGTGAAGTGGACCAGCCTGCCGTGCAGGAATTGATGGCACGCAGCCAACTGATGGTTGTCAGTTCCGTCATGGAGGGCGGCGCGAATGTGATATCCGAAGCCTGTCGTGCCGGGCTTCCCATCCTGGCGTCTGATATTTCCGGTAATCGCGGCTTACTGGGTGACGACTACCCGGGCTATTTTCCGGTGAAGTCCGAGCGCGGACTCGCCGAACTGCTGACCCGCGCTGAAACCTCAACGGACTATCTTGACGACCTGCGTAGCAGGGTGTCGGAAAAAGCGGAGCTGTTCGTGCCCGAAGCTGAACAAAGCGCCTTGCTGTCAGCCATGGAACGGGCCATATCCAACAGCAAGGTGCGGCTCAGTCCCTGAGCGTAATGGGCTCGATAGGACCGGTCTCGTCCTGCGGCAGCACCCGACCGATGATGGCCGTATGCGGATAACCGAGGGACTTGAGTTCCCGTACACAGGCATCGGCAAGGTCCGCCGGCACACTGGCCAGCAACCCACCGGCGGTCTGCGGATCGAAAATCAGGGGGTAGCGTGGGTGCTTCACCCAGCGCTCCTGATCCCTGATACCCCGGCGAAGCCGCACGTTAGCGGGTTGCAGTGAGCTCAGAATGCCCGCCGCCGCGGTTTCTTCCGCACCCGGCAGGATCGGGATGGCGGACAGATCCAGCTCCGCATCCACTCCGGAAGGTCGGGTCATTTCCACCAGATGGCCAAGCAGGCCGAAACCGGTGACATCGGTGCAGGCTTTGGCACCGTGGCGATGAAGACACTGGGCGGCGGCCTGATTCGACTGAATCATGGAGGCGAGGGCCGAATCAATCCAGCGGCCCTTGGCCGCGAGCCGCGCGTGGGCGGCGAACAGGGTGCCGGTTCCGACGGGCTTGGTCAGGATCAACACATCTCCGGCTCTCAGGCCACCTTTGCTCATGACCTCATCAGGATCAATCAGGCCATTGATGGCGAACCCCAGCGCCAGTTCCCGGCCTTCACCGGTATGCCCACCGACCAGTGCGCACCCGGCATCATTCAGGACTTTTACCGCGCCCGACATCATCTGGTAGACCACGTCCTCAACCTTGGACTCGATACCGTAGGGCACAGTCGCCACCGCCGTGGCGCTCTGGGCTTCCGCACCCATGGCAAACACGTCCCCGAGGCTGTGATTGGCCGCAACCTGGCCGAACACGTAAGGGTCGTCGATGAAGGCCCGGAAGAAGTCGACCGTGTGAACCACGGCCTTACCCGGTGGCACCTGCAACACGGCGGCATCGTCCGGTGCGTGCAAACCGATGAGTATGTCATCACGATCGATAGGCCGAAGCTCACCCAAAGCGCGGGAAAGCACGGTACTGCCCACTTTTGCGCCACAGCCGCCACAACGCATGGCGACTGCCGAGATGGCCTGTGAGGCCTCTTCAGCAGACTGGGCCGCTGCGGTATCGGGAAGCGCCGCGGCGTCTTCCATCGGTGGCAGGTCGTTGAATTTGGCCATGAACCGGCGATCGATCCAGTCCTTCCAGCGCCACACCCAGCGACCGGCAACGGAAAACGTTCCCCGTGACGCGACCGCGAATCGGTCACCGGTACTGATGAGCGCCAGCCACTTTTTCTGGGGATGGAACGGTTTCGGGGATTTACCTACCGCCATACGCTTCAGGTTATCCGCCAGCGGAATACCCTGGCGGACGGCAAACACGCCGGCCTTCTCGCGGGGGTGATTCACCACGTTGGCAATGTCACCCGCTGCAAAGATGGCGTCATCGTTTTCGGCCTGCAATGTATCCCGAACCCGGATAAAGCCGCCGTCATCAAGGGCCAGGCCGGTATCTTTCAGCCACTCAGGGCCGCCGGCCCTGGTAACCCAGAGCACTTCGTCCACATCAATGGTGGCTCCCGACTCAGTACGGAGCAGGCCTTCGCCGACTTCCGAAACTTTAGCACCGGGATGAACCTTGATGCCGCGATTGCGCAGGGTTTCCTCGAACACGGAGCGTACCCGGCTACTGTGAGTCGGCAGTACATGGGGCGCGGTATCAAACAGGTGGAAATGCAACTGGTCAGGGTCTAGACCCCGCTTCTGCAATTCGTTGCGCAGACGGAACTGCATGGCCAGCGTGAGCTCCACGCCGCCTGCTCCGGCACCGACCACGCCGATGGTCATCGGGCCTTCGTGGGTTTCGATCCGCGAAAGCAGAGACAACCAACGGTTATTGAAACCGGTGATGGGTTTGACGGGTACGGCGTGCTCGGCTGCGCCACGGACTTCGTTCACACGGGGCGACGAGCCGATGTTGACCGACAGCAGATCGTAAGGCACGTCCGGCCGGTTGCGACAGATAACCCGTTTGCGCTCGCGATCAATACCGACGGCTTCGTCGCGATAGAAGCGGGCACCGGCGTATTCCGCCAATCGGCTCAGGTCGATGTGTACATCGTCATAGGAGTAGTGGCCAGCCACGTAACCCGGCAGCATGCCGGAGTAGGGGGTATGGGTGTCCCGGCAGATCAGCGTAAGCCTGACTCCCGGAACCGGGTTCATCGCGAACCGTTTGAGTACCCCGACGTGGCTGTGCCCGCCGCCAATCAGGACGATATCCCGTAATACAGGCTGTTCGGGCGTTCGCATCAGAGTGCTTTCTTGGCTTCGTCAGTCAGGGTGGCAAAGCCTTTCATCTTGGAGAAAGCCTGGAGCTTTTCGTTGTCGGCTGCGGATGGGTTGGCAATCTGGTCGATTGACGTGATCCCTGCGTCTTTCATCTTGGCGGCAGTAGCCGGACCGATGCCTTTTACACGGGTGAGATCATTCTTGTCCGCAGTCTTGGTCGCTGTCTTCGCAGGCGCCTTCGGAGCAGCAGGCTTCTTCGCCGGCGCTTTTTTCGCGGGAGCTTTCTTGGGTGCGGCTTTCTTGGCCGGCGCCTTTTTCGCTGGCGCAGCAGGTTTGGCGGCCGTTTCGGCTTTTTTGGTAGCTTCCTCAACCTTGTCCGACGCGTTGTCCCGGGCAGCCTTCAGCTCTTTCTTGGCTTCTTTGCCGGCGATGCCCAGACGTTCCAGTACGCTGCTCTGAAGCTCATGGAACTCGTCCATGCGGCGTTCAAACTCATCGTTGAAGCGCTTCATTTCACGGTCGCGGAGATCATCGACTTCCTTGAGCAGTTTCCTGACCGGCTCCTGAATCTGGTTCTGGAGGTTGTCAAACTGTTTCAGGGCATCGTTAATCAGACTCTCGATCTGGGATGAGGTCTTCTCGAATTCCTTGTTCACTTTTTTGACGATCTTGTCCACGCTTGGCTTAGCTTTCTTGCCCATGAAGGGTGTCTCCTTGCGATTTGATTCAAAGTGGGGAACAACGGTGGATCAGGCCGTTTGCTGCAAACCGGAGGCCGGACCGGAGGAACGTCGTGATCTAAGGGATTTCTTTTTATTGACCACATCGCGAATGCGACGCAGCTTGTCTCCTGCAGGGGAGTTACGGGAGTCTGCAAACTCAAAAAAATCAATGGAATAGAAGAAATTGCTACAGTGCTTTCTGCGCTCGGTGACAAGCCCTGAAACACCTTCGGCCTGAATGTTTTCAAAAGGCATGTCCATGATCAGGTCCAGAACCACGGTATCGCCCGGGTTGAATACCTTGTCCGTTTTCATGACACAGCCAAAATTATCAAGCTCAAACAGGCGGGCCTCAACGGTTTCCCGGCGGAACAACCCCCGCTTGATGCGAAAACGTGCGATCAGGTCTGGTAGTGCTTCATTCATGAACAAATCTCTGGTGTTTTCTCAGTTACCGGAGGACATCGGGTACTACGAAACCATGGTCGAATGGTTAAACAATAGCCACACTTGCCGAATTTAGCAACGGCGTCAGCGCTATACGATAAACCCCTCAGGCAATTCATCAACTGCCCAAGGGGGCTCAATGGGCCAATTTACCGTGTTTTTATTTCATACATGTCAACGCGACGGTCCTTGAGATTGGTAACAGAGCCTTCGTTTCGCACCAGTTTCAGTTTCTCAAGGTCCATGTCCGAGAACATGATCATTTCAGTATTGGGCGTGGTTTCCGCCATCACGGCGTCGTGTGGGAAGGCGAAGTCCGACGGCGAGAATACCGACGACTGGGCATACTGCACGTCCAGGTTCTCTACCTTGGGCAGGTTGCCCACACTGCCGGTGATGACCACGTAGCACTCATTCTCGATAGCGCGGGCCTGGCCGCAGTGGCGCACACGCAGATAGCCGTTCTTGGTGTCGGTCCAGAACGGCACGCAGATGATGTCCACGTCCTGACTTGCGGCAATACGGCCGAGTTCCGGGAACTCGATGTCGTAGCAGATCATGATGGCAACGCGACCGGCGTCGGTATCAAACACCTGGAACTTGTCACCGCCTTCGATCACCCAGTCACGACGTTCGTGGGGCGTGATGTGGATCTTGCGCTGCTCATCCACGCGACCATCGCGATGGCACAGGTACGACACGTTGTAGACGCGGTCGTTCTCGAGCAACGGCATGGAGCCGGTAATAATGTTGATGTTGTAACTGACCGCCATTTCAGACATTTCGTTACGGAACTGTTCCGTGAAGCCTGCCAGGAACCGGATGGCCCGGGTCTGGTCCATCTGGTCCGTGAGCCCCATCAGCGGGGCGTTGAAAAACTCCGGGAACAGGGCAAAGTCACTCTTGTAGTCAGACAGAGCATCGACGAAGTATTCAACCTGCTTGAGCACCTCATCCACCGAGGTGAATTCACGCATCTGCCACTGCACCGCGCCCATGCGAACCTGGGTTTTCTTGACGCTGAGCACGGAGGAGGGCGGCGTGTACAGGATGTTCCGCCATTCCAGCAGGGTCGCGTAGCCCAGCGATTTTTCATCTTCCGGCAGGTATTTGTGCATCAGCCGGGTGACCTGGAAATCGTTGGACAGCTGGAAGGTCAGGATCGGATCGTAGATTTCCTTACGATCGACCCGCTGGATGTATTCTGCCGGCGTATATTGCTCAGAATACTTGTGGTAGTTCGGAATGCGCCCCCCGGCGAGAATCGCCCGCAGGTTGATCGACCGGCAGAGTTCCTTGCGAGCTTCGTAAAGCCGGCGGCCCAGGCGGTAGCCCCGATACTCGGGATGGATAAAAACATCCAGGCCGTATAGTGAATCGCCTTTCGGGTTGTGCCAGATCTTTTCGTTGCGAAGGATCAGGTCGTCGTAGGTGTGAGGGTTGCTGAACCGCTCGTACTTGACGCACACGGTCAGCGCCACAGCGATCAGTTCACCGGAATCCTCGATACAGATCTGGCCATCGGGGAACTGCTCCACCAAGGCCTTGATGGTGTCTCTTGGCCAGGCGCCGCCAATATCGTCGTAAATCCGATCCATCAACTGCTGAAGCTGTTCGTAATCATCCAGGGTCAGATTGCGAAGATTAAGGTGCAGCTCTTCATGGGCCATAGCTGGGAGGCTCCCGTAACAAACAATAGAAAATAGAAAAGGCTACGCACAATACGGTACAAGCCCTTTATCCGATCTCACGCATTTTAACAGATGGCACTAAAGAGTTCGCTTTCCGGGCCGAAACACTTAATAAGCCCTCACTGGAGATCCTCCCGTGCACATGACATTCGGCCAGAAACTGCTTGTAGCGTTCAGTGTTCTTCTCATCCTTGTCCTCGGCATTTCCACCTGGTCTGGTAACCTGCGCTTGCAGAACACCACGCAGACCTATGTAGAGGCCCTCATCGACGACGCGGTTGCTCAAAGCGCTTCCGGAATTGCGGATTGGCTTAACACCCGCCTGGCGATTACCGAAGCGACCGCCACAGGGATGGAGCGCCTGCGGACCGACGAGCAGGCCATGGTGCTGTTGCAGTCCTCCACCAGTGGCGGCGGTTTCCGGGACGTGTATGTAGGGCGCGAGGATGACGGCTACATGCTGATGAAAACCCCGGAGGACAACGACGGCCTGCCTGCGGATTACGATCCCCGCAGCCGGCCGTGGTACCAGTCAGCCATGAGCCTGGGCTAGGCCTCGTTTACCGAGCCGTACCGGGATGTCATTACCGGCGACTTCATCATTTCCACGTTTGCCCCGGTCAAGGCCGGCGCTTACGAGGGCGTTATCGGCGGCGATATCGGCCTGGGCACCATCCAGAACATCCTGTCTGAAGTGACATTGGCAGGAACCGGATATGCCTCGCTCATTACCGCCGATGGCACGGTGCTGTTTCACCCCGACAAAGAGTTGATCGGCGAGAATATCCGTGAACTCATCGGCACCACACCGTCACTGGACGGCTCGGCCCAGAACTACGAACGCGAGGAACAACGATGGTCCGCTCGCTTCCATCCCATCAGCGAGGCCAGGGGTGTCGACTGGTACCTCGGTACCTTCGTCAACGATGATGAGATTAACGCGCCCCTGGCGGCCGCCCGGGTGACCGGCGTTAGTATCGCCGTGGTGGGACTTATCATTTCCCTACTGATATTGCATTTCGGTATCCGCTTTCTTATGGCGCCGGTTCGGCGGCTCAACCGGGCGATGGACAATATCGCCACGGGTGATGCAGACCTCACACAGCGGCTGGACGACAGCAGCAAAGATGAATTCGGTCACCTGGCAAACAGCTTCAACAGCTTCGTGGCGAACATCCAGAGCGTGGTGAGTGATGTTCAACAGGGCACGGGCGAGCTCAAGGAGAACGTGACCGCGTTGCGTCAGACTGCGAGCAGCAGCCGCGCCAGCGTAGAGAGTCAGCAGACCGAGATTGACATGGTGGCCACGGCGATTAATGAAATGTCAGCCGCGGCCGGCGAAATCGCGCAATCCGCCCAGCAGACCGCAGACGCCGCCAATGCCGCGGATGACGACAGCCGATCGTCCCTGGATACCGTAAAGGCCTCCCGAGAAGCGGTGCAGCAGCTCTCGAAGGAAATTGCGTCCGCCGCCGACGTGATCAACACGCTGGGCAAGGATGTGAGCGACATTACCTCTGTACTCGAGGTGATCCAGGGCATCGCCGAACAGACCAACCTGCTGGCCCTGAACGCGGCTATCGAAGCGGCACGGGCCGGTGAGGCAGGGCGGGGCTTTGCCGTCGTGGCCGACGAAGTCCGCAACCTGGCGAGTCGTACCCAGGACAGCACCGGCGAAATCAACAATATGATCGAACGCCTGCAGAAGGGCGCTGACAATGCGGTGGAGGTCATGAAGGCCTCAATCGCGGTGTCCAACGTCAGCATGGAGAAGGCCGAAGACGCGATGGAGGCGCTCAACCGGATTGCCGAATCCATCACCTCGATCAGCCAGATGACGTCCCAGATTGCCACGGCCTCGGAAGAGCAGACGTCGGTGACTGAGGAGTTGAATTCCTCCATCACCCGCATTGCGGACCAGGGCCAGGAAGCCGCAACTGCGGCCAGCGAGAACGATGTCTACAGCGGTCAGATAGAATCCATCGGCAACACACTGAACCAGAACGTATCGCGGTTCCGGGTATAGGGGTATCACTTCACTGGCTCAGAACCTCAAGCCTGCGACGCAGGTTACTGAGGGTCTGACGCCCGATGGTGCGGGATTCATCGCTCAGGAAAGGATTGCGGAGCACAATGACGTTGCGACGGTGCAGGGCCAGCTCCTCGATGGGCTTGCCGTAATACTGCCGCAGAAAGTCACCAAAGCTGCCATCAACGATGGCCCGCTCCATACCCAACTGCACACGGTGCGCCGTGAGGTAGTCATCGGGCGCGGTGAAAAAATACGAAGGCATCGGGTATGCCAGCAGGAGCGTAGGCTCTATCACCAGCTCCGGATCATTCTCAATCTGCAGGTCATACATCACTTCACTGACGCCACGGGCGAAGCAATCAAACCGGTCGTTGCGCAGCATTCGGAACAGGATTTCGTAGCGGGTGTGCGTGACCACCGGCACCCCGTTAACTTCGAGAATGTCCGTATCCGGCCAGTGCAGTCCCTGTCCGATGCGGATGTTGCGTTGGCGAAGGTCATCGATTGAAGACACGCCCTCGAATAAGGGCAGTGCGTGGGGCTGGACCACACACACGCGGAATCCCAGCAGGCCACCATCGATCGGGATAGGCACCGCCAGCAGTTGCGATTCACGCTGACTGCTGCTTGCCACGTTGGCGATGTCAACGAGATCCGACCGGGATTGCGCCAATTCCCGCAATACCCGCCCCTGGCCCATCTCTACGCTTCGGGTAACCTCGAAATCGCCATACTCAGATGTCTTCGCAAGGGCAAGGTTGAGCAGCGCAAGAATGGCGGGACTGTCGAAATTGCGATACCAGAGCCGGTATTCCTGGATTGGCGGCGCCTGGTACCGCTCAACAGCGAGCACGGCGACAGGCTCTGCCAGCAGGAAAAGCACGACCAGCACGCCTACAACGGCGCTCGGCTGCTTTCGCGACGAATACCTGGGGGAACCGCTGGCCATGCGTGTCTTTCTCCGTGCTTCCATGTGTCGGGAAAGTGATAACCCACGCAGTTTAGAACATAAACCCGCAAACGGACTGTGCGTGATTCTAAAAAAGTGTAAATGCCCCTTGCGAAGGGGAGAGGGAGCCTGCAATCATTCGTTGCCTATCAACACAAAACGCCACCTTTTCGCGGCAGATCGTGCAAAAAGCGGCTTCTGAATGGAAAACAGCTCTATGCCATTGATTGACAGTCTTATCGGTGCGACCGGCCAATGGGTGTCCAACAGCGATCCCCAGGCCTCCATCACCCGTCCACTCGCCTGGCTGCGCAAAACCAGCGGTTATGCGGCGGTCAATCGGATCATCGGCCTGTCGATTCCGTTTGCGCCACGTAACGGGTTCAGCGTGGAAGAGGTGCGGCCGGGGTTCGTCAAGGCTTGCATCCGCCTCAAGGGCAACAAGAACCATTTTGGCAGTCTGTACGCGGGAGCCTACTTCCTGGTAGCGGAGATTCCTGGTGGCGTACTGACACTGTTTGACCTGGGGCCGTCGTACACGCCGATTCTAAAGGAGATGACACTTCAGTTCCTGCAGCCTGCGAACTCAGATGTCACCGTAACGTTTGAGCTCGATGAAGCAACGGTGGCGGCCATCAAGGCTGAAGCGGATGAAACCGGTCGCGCCGCCTTCGCCCTCGAGGGGGCACTGCATGATGAGGAGGGCAATCACGTTGCCACCTCGATCGCCCAATATCGGGTTCGCAAGAAAGGGTTTAAGGCTGGCTGAGTTCCGCCAGCGCCTCGAGGAAAATCTCGCCGTACTTTTCCAGCTTGGCGGCGCCCACACCATTCACTTCGCCCAATTCCGACAAGGTTGCAGGCCGGCGTTCAAGCATGTCAAACAGGGTGGTGTCGTGGAAAATGACGTAGGGTGGCACGCCTTGCTTGTCCGCCAGCGCCTTACGGCAGGCCCTGAGCGCATCCCAGCCAGCCTGGTCGGTGATCTGATCACTGACCCTGGCCCGGGGCACGCCACTGCCACTTCGTCCTGAGGACTTTACCGGTGCCGGATCCTTGCGCAATTGAATGGGCTCGTCACCTTTCAGCAGTGGCCGGCACTCTTCGGTCAGCTGAAGTGAGCCAAAGCCTTCGGGGTCGGCCCGCAGGTAACCGTTGGCAACAAGTTGCCGATACACCGATTTCCACTCACTGACGGAAAGCTCGGTCCCGATGCCGTAGGTTGACACCTTGTCGTGTCCGAACTGCTGGATGCGCTCGTTATTGCTTCCCCGGAGAACATCAATGAGGTAGGTCACACCATACCGTTGGCCGGTCCTGAATACGCACGAGAGGGCTTTCTGGACAGCAACGGTGCCGTCCCAGGTTTCCGGCGGGTTCAGGCAGGTGTCACAGTTGCCACAGGGCTGCTCCAGGGTGTCTCCGAAATAGCGAAGCAGAACCTGCCGCCGGCAACTGGTGACTTCGCAGAGCCCCAGCATGGCATCCAGCTTCTGGCGCTCCACGCGCTTGAACTGATCGTTCCCCATGGAGGCTTCCAGCATCTGGCGGAGCTTGATGACGTCCTGCAGGCCGTAAACCATCCAGGCCGTCGACGGCTTGCCATCCCGCCCGGCGCGGCCGGTTTCCTGATAGTACGCTTCGAGGCTCTTCGGCAGGTCCAGATGGGCAACAAAACGAACGTCAGGCTTGTCGATGCCCATTCCAAAGGCAATGGTTGCCACCACGATGACGCCGTCTTCCCGCAGGAACCGTTCCTGATTACCGGCACGCTCCGGTGCACTGAGGCCGGCGTGGTAGGGCAAGGCGTTATAGCCTTTTTCCCGGAGCATACGTGCCGTGGCGTCGACTTTGTTCCGCGACAGGCAGTAGACAATGCCGCAGTCGCCATCATGTTCTGCTTTAATAAAGTCTAACAACTGCTTGTTTGCATTTGTTTTTGGTGAAATTCGATACTGGATATTAGGGCGATCAAAGCCACTGACGAAATGCTTCGCGTCCGTCAGGGACAGGCGCTCGGCAATTTCCTTGCGGGTCCGCTCATCTGCCGTGGCGGTCAAGGCGATTCGTGGCACGTCCGGGAATTCCCGGGCGAGCAGGCTGAGTTCCAGGTAATCCGATCGGAAATCATGGCCCCATTGAGAAACGCAGTGCGCTTCGTCAATCGCAAACAGCGAGATCGAGGCATGGTGCAGCAGGTCGCGGGTACGGGGCTGGATGAGTCGCTCCGGCGCGCAATACAGCAGGTCGAGTTCGCCGGTCATCAGGGCGTTCTCGGTATCCCGGGCCTGAGCGAAATCCATGGTGGAATTCAGGAAGGCCGCCCGTACGCCCAGTTCGTTCAACGCCGCCACCTGATCCTGCATGAGCGCGATCAGAGGTGAGATAACCACCGCCGTACCGGCCCGTACCAGGGCGGGAACCTGATAGCACAGGGATTTACCGCCGCCGGTAGGCATCAGCACCAGGGCGTCGCCCCCATTGACCACTTCCCGGATGATGTCGCCCTGCAGGGGACGGAACGACTCGTAACCGAAGACCTCGTGAAGCACCTGTTCGGGGTCTTTTTGGGAAAGGGTGGGGCGTTCTGTGCTGAGTTGCTCGAAGTCCATGGATCGCCAGTGTCGGAGTGCGGAAAATGTCAGTGTCGGGATCGTTAAGAGCGCAAATGATACCAGATTCGCCCGTCCAGTAGAGGCAAACCCCCTTCAGAAACGCTACAATACCGCGTTTTTATAGTCATCGCCCCTGAAACTGCAGCCTTTGACTGACTCAGACAACAACAGGAACTCCATGCAGGAATTTGATGCCATCCGTCCCTATTCGGACGACGAAACCGGCGCTGCCATCCACCGTCTGGTGAACGACCCCGAATTTCTCGACATGATTGCCCGGTTCAAATCTCCAACCCTGGCGCGCTGGGCACCCGCGCTGGTCCGGCACTGGATCAAACGCTGGCTGGTTCGACAGTTTGGTAACGTTGAGCGGGTGGACGATCTCCAGGCAAAGGTGTCCGGTTACGTGGGGGAGTTGGTGGACAACACCACGACGCGGGTCACCCAGAGCGGGCTTGAGAACCTGAGCAAACACGACGCGCACCTGTTCATTTCCAACCACCGCGACATCGTGTTCGATCCCATGGTGGTGAACTACCTGCTGTTCGCTAACGGCTTCAGCACCACCCGCATTGCCATCGGCGACAACCTGCTTGCCAATCGGGTATTTGCTGAAATGATGCGGCTGAACAAAAGCTTTGTGGTTCGCCGCAACATGACCAGCCCCAGGGAAATGCGCGACGCCTACATCATGCTCTCGGGCTTCATCAACCACAGCATTGAGAACCGCCAGAGCATCTGGATTGCCCAGCGCGAGGGCCGCGCCAAGGATGGTCTGGACATGACCGACCCCGCCATCATCAAGATGTTCTACATGAGCAAGAAGAAGAGCGGCCTCGACTTCTCGGAAGCGATGAACCGGCTGCGCATTGTTCCGGTGTCTATCTCCTACGAATATGACCCGTGCGATATCGACAAGGCACGGGAGCTGGAGACCCGCGCGCGAACCGGCACCTACACCAAGGCCCCGGGCGAAGACACCGAACAGATCATGAAAGGGCTGACCGGTTTCAAGGGTCACGTTCACGTTCACTTCGGGGCGCCCATCGCTGATGCGCCTAACAACGCCAAAGACCTGGCGACGAAGATTGATCGCGAAATGCACGCCAATTACCACCTGCATGCGTCCAACCTTGTCGCTTACCGCCAGCGGGGCATTCACCCCCAGGCCCACAGTACGCCTGAGACCGTAACCGATGCGGTTGTGACGGCGGAAACCTGGACACCGGCAGAATTTGCGGCGGCAGAAGCCGAGATGGAACGCCGGCTGGAGCATTGCGAGCCAGCCATTCGCCCCTATCTGCTGGATATGTACGCGAACCCGGTGGTCACGGCCCTTCAGGCCAATGATCCAGACACCGATACTGAACATCACCGCAACGACGACTGAGGCTACTTGTGCAGGAACTTCAATACATCGAAATCGAAACCAACCCGAACCCAACAGCCGCGGTCATCTGGCTGCACGGACTGGGTGCAAGCGGTCACGACTTCGAACCGGTTGTGCCTGAACTGGGCTTACCCCAGGACGCCGCTGTGCGTTTCCTTTTTCCCCACGCCCCGGAGATGCCTGTCACCATCAACGGGGGCATGAGCATGCCCGCCTGGTATGACATCAAAGCCATGGACATTGACCGGGTGGTGGACACGGAGCAACTGAAGGCCTCGGCCGACGCAGTCGCCCGGATGGTGGATCGGGAAATTGAGCGGGGCATACCGGCGAACAGAATTATCATTGCGGGCTTCTCCCAGGGAGGCGCGGTTGCCTATGAGCTGGGCCTGAGCTATCCCGAGCAACTGGCGGGCATCCTTGCGCTGTCCACCTATTTTGCGACCGCCAACACGCTTGAACCTGCGGACGCGAACCGGGGCATTCCCATCAACGTGTACCATGGCACGTTTGATCCGGTGGTGCCGGAATCCCTTGGCCGTCGGAGTGTCGAGCAGCTCCAGTCACTGGGCCATCAGCCCCGCTACGAAACCTATCCGATGGAGCACAGCGTGTGTCTGGAAGAAGTCCAGGACATCGGCCGCTTTATTCGTGAGCACGCCCTGTAAGGCCAGCCGGTTGCGATGGTGGGCTCCGGCGAACGCCGTAGCCCCGGTTCGTTGTGCATTGCAATTGGTTAATTATTGACCTGAATCAAGCGCCATATCCCCGAAAGCGGTCTATGATTTGAGCTCGATTTACCCAACGTCGGGCGCGTGATCAACCAGCGGGGAGGGTCCCATGGAACACAGACTCAGCAAGCGGATTCTGGGGAAGCTTGGGCTTCTGGTATACAAGCGTGGGCTACCGGTAGCAACCGGGCAGATCAGGGACGCGAGCAAGCAGGGACTGTTCATCGCCACCGACTACAAGGATATCCAGCTGGACCAGACGGTCGAGTTGGAATTCCGGTTCCCGGACAAAAAAGAGAAGGCCTTTCGACGCATCAGGGCCCATGTGGTCCGTAAGTGCGAACACGGACTGGGCGTGGATTTCGAAGGCGTGGAAAACGACGGCTTTACTATCTCCGCATTGCTCACGTGGCTCCAGAAACACAACCACATCGTCTCGTACTTTCCGCCGATCCGGCAGAATTCCTATCGCTGACCACCATGGTCGACGGTCAGCTTCGCCAGAACGCGGGAGAGAGAACGATCACCACACTTAGAATTTCCAGCCGGCCCATAAGCATACCCACCGAGAGTATCCATTTGGCGGCATCCGGAAGCGACTGAAAGGTGCCGGCCGGCCCGATCACGGCGCCAAGCCCGGGCCCGACGTTGGTCAGCGCCGTCAGCGCACCGGACAGACTGGTGATGAAATCCAGTTGCAGTGCTGCCAGTGCCACGGTAATGACCAGCAGGCACAGCAGGAATATGAAGGTGTAGGCAATCATCGAGGAGATGATCTCATCACTGACGGCCCGCCCGTTGTAATTCCGGGTCAGTACCGCCCGGGGGTGTAACAGTCGCATCAACTGTTCCCGCAGAACGATCACCGAGAGCTGGAACCGGAAGATCTTCATGCCCCCGGCAGTCGAGCCGGAACAGCCGCCCACGAACATCAGGAAAAAGAACAGCACAAACGCCAGGGGCCCCCAGGCTGAGTAATCCTCCGACGCATAGCCGGTGGTCGTCACCACTGAGGTCACGTTGAACAGCGTGGCCACGTAGTCGTGAATAAGGTCAAAATCGCCGGTGGACACATACCATCGATACAGCGTCAGCAGTAACGGAATCACCAGTAGAATCGTCACAAACAACCGCACTTGCTGGTCCCGGAAAAGCACACCGTGCTGACCGTGCATCTCGCGAACAAACAGGAAAAACGGCATGCTGCCGATCATCATGAACAGGCTGGCCTGCAACAGGATAAGATCGGAATCAAACTTTCCCATGGAAGAGTCAGAGGTGGAAAAACCGCCGGTCGCGATGCTGGTCAGGCCATGGTTGAAGGCATCAAACAGCGTCATGCCCGAGAGCCAGTAGGTCAATACAGCAATCACCGAAAACGCCAGGTAAACCACCAGGAGTCCCCGGCTGAGGGTTTTCATCCGGGGCAGGGCCTTATCCGTCCATTCCGATGATTCGGTGGCAAACAGTCGCATGCCGCCAACCCTCAAAAACGGCAGTACCGCGACGAACATGCCGATAATCCCGATACCGCCGATCCATTGCAGGATAGACCGCCACAGCAGCAGGTCCTGATCCATGCCATCGAGCCCGGTCAGCACCGTAGCGCCAGTGGTGGTGATGCCCGATGTACCCTCGAAAAAGGCGTCGGTGAGCGAGATATCGTTGTCACTGAGGTAGAACGGCAGCGCAGAGAGCAGGGCGATAATAAACCAGCTCGAGACCGTCAGCACAAACATGAAGCGGGGTTTCAGGTCCCTGGGCTGGCGATAGGTGGCAAGGATACCCAGAACGCCGAGCCCACAGACGATGGCCGCAGATTCCGTAAAGGCGCTGGCGTTAGGCGCGACGGAGCCTGCCAACAGGAAAACCGGCAACGTCATGAAAATGCTCAGGAGCACAAACATCACGCTGACGATGAAAATAACGGGATTCAGGTTTCTCAAAGGAAGCTCAAGCCGGCTGAACAGAGAGACGGCGTCAGAATACATGCGGCCTACCGCTTTCGCAAGGCATCTGCAGGCCTGTGTCACAGCAAGGGGAGTGAATTAAATCACTGTAAATATCGGGTAAATCGGTCGCTTTGCGCTGGCATAAATCGCGTGGTTGGTGCAGTTTGAATGGAACAGGCGACGACAACCTGAAAGGAGCTCGAACGATCATGAAGACCTTACGCAACCTGACCCTGGGCACCGCAACGCTTATCAGCCTCGCCGCGGTATCTCCGGCTCACGCCGATGACATGTACAAATCCGGAATGGGCGCACTTTACGCCGGCCTGAACTACAGTTTTTTTACTCTCGAGAACGACGCCGCTGACGCCGACGTTGGCACGCTTTCAGCCAAGGTGGGCGCATTGGCCACTCCATACTTCGGTGTGGAAGCCCGTGCGGGGTTTGGCGTGGACGATGATCGGGTAGGGGGCGTTGATTATTCCCTCGATAATTTCTTTGGTGGCTACGCCACACTCAACCTCGCCAACGAAACACCAGCAACGCCGTATGTGATCTTCGGCTTCACCCGGGTGGAACTGGAAGCGGAAGGCCCGTTCACCACCCGTAGTGACGACGAGTCGGATTTCTCGTACGGTGTCGGGGTAAATATCGAAATGGCACCGCAGGTGTCCGGTAACCTTGAGTACATGCGTTATTATGATAAAGACGACGTGACCATCGATGGCCTGGGCGTTGGGGTCACGTTCAATTTCTGATCGGAACAGTGGAGTTTTTTTGAATCACCTGGCACATCTTTTCCTGTCTCCGGACGAGCCCCGTGTGCGCATAGGGAGCCTCATGGGCGACTTCGTCCGGGGCATCGATATCCGCCAGTTACCCACCGAGGTGCAAGTTGGCATTGCCCACCACCGGGCCGTGGACACCTTCACTGACAGCCATCCGGACGTGTTGGCCAGCAAGCGCCTGTTTTCATCCAGGCGCCGCCGGTTCGCCGGTGTTGCCCTCGATATGCTCTACGATCACTACCTGTTAAGACACTGGCAACGGTTCAGTAATGTGCAGGCCGCTACCTTTATTGCCCATGTGTACCGGGAATTCGGCGAATATGAACACCTGATGCCGGAGAAAATGACCCTGGTTACCCGGAAGATGGCCGGTCACGACTGGTTCAACGCTTACAGCGATATGGATCAACTCGGCTTTGCCCTGAATCGCGTGGCTCAACGTATTCGATTCAGGCATGAATTCCATGACATCATCACCGAAATCAAGGAACACGACGAGGAGCTTGAACGTCGCTTCCTCAGCTTTTTCCCAGACCTAATAACCTTTGCGGGAGATACCAGATGAAGAGAATGGCAGTATTCACCCTGGCAACCATCCTGGGCTCATCAATAATGCCGGCGATGGCAGAGGAGGGCGGCAAACCGGAGCGTCCCCCTGAGTCCCTTGGCTTCGTGGAGTGGGTCGTTCTCCAGGACACCGGCTTGCGGCTTAAAGCCCGCCTGGATACCGGCGCCAAGACATCCTCGCTGCACGCGGTGAACATTGAGCCGTTCGAGAAAGGGGATGAGGAGTGGGTGAGTTTTCAGGTACCCCTGGCAGATCATCGTGACCAGGAAAACGGTAAGGACGGTATCCAGCCGGAAGACGTCACCCTGGAATTCGAGCGTCCGGTTGAGCGCACGGTCAAGATCAAGAGAAAAGGTGCCGAATCGCAGCGTCGCTACGTTGTCCGCATGGAATTCTGTATTGCCGGCAGCACCCACGAAACCGAGTTTTCACTGACAGACCGGGGCAAATTCTCGTATCCGGCGCTGCTGGGTCGCCGGTTCATGAGCGACGACAACATTCTGGTGACCTCCGCAGAAGCCTTCCTTGCGGAAAAAGAATGCGAGCACCAGACTCTGAACGACATCGCCAAGAGCGACAAAAACGCCACACCAATCGAATAAACTCCGTGCCTCGCCCCGATTTCTCGGGGCGAATCCAGCCTCTCGCAGGCAACCTGTCGGTTTTGAACTAAACTCCTGAAAGACAGCCCGGCACACGCCGGGCACTTGTTAGATTTCTCTCTGGCAGGGGGTGCCATGATCGGCAAACGTACTCGGATAGTTCCTTTTGGCATCGCCGCACTGTTCACCACGGGCTGCGCCAACCTTACGTCTGCGCCCATCCTAACCGCCGACCCATGCGCAGACCTGAAAACCATCGTGGCGGATTACCCCAATCGCTTCGAGGACCTCAGAGGCAGCCGGTCGGACTTCAGTACCGTCACCGTATATCGTGCGAAGAAAGACATCGTTAAAGGCCATTGCGAGATCTGGGAATGGGCCGGCGGCGATACGGCTTATGTCTGCTCCTTGAACGCACCGAACGACCAGGTGGCAAACCATCGTTATCAGGAAACCGTAAACTTCCTGGGTGGGTGTTTCGGTGAAGAATGGTCTGCGGAAGTTGCCGATCGGGTGCGTGACGGAGAAAGCGCCGGCACCGTGACCCGGTACCGGCATCCGGATCATCCGGGCATGGTGATTTCCATCCACAACGTCTCCCTGACCAGAGCGGGTAGCGCCGCTCGATCAAATTACCTGTTTATTGGAAGTGCAGGGAGATCCAGCCAGCTGTAGTTTGACTGAGAAACCGCGCTTGAGTCGGCTGGATTGTGTGGATAGCTAAGTTACTGCGTATCGTATTTAACATAATATACATTATGCGCACTTGGAAGGATCAGAACGGGGCAGCAAATCGGCCATTTTTCTTAATCTTTTACATTAAGACACGGCGTTAAGTGCTTGTCTTATGGTTCCCGGTCTCGATACCGGGAAACCTTTAGACTTCAAAGCATTTAAGGCTGAAAAATGACCGATTTTAATAACAATGATAGCGTTGTCTGGTTCCCTGTTATGCCTAAATATTCTCAGATCGACACCACAAACCGCCCAGGTGGTCGCCGGTTCCGGCTCCAATACGGCCACCTCACGCGCTGGCTGACCCCTGAGAAACTGGCCGAACACGCCGGCGTCTCGGTTAAAACGGCCTACAAATGGATTGCCGGCACCCATCCGATGGACGAACGCACCCGGCAACTGTTGCACCTCAAAGTATTGGGACTGCTTCCCGATCCCCGCTGGTCGACCTGGCACGTAGACGAACGTGGCCGGCTGACCGCGCCCAATGGCTGGAGCTTCTACCCGGACGAACTGTTGCACTTCTCGCTGACGAAGCAGCTTAACGCCGAGCTACAGGCCGATGTGGCGCGGTTGAACGTGGAGAATCAGCGACTCCGGGAAGCGATCGACTATCTGCAGGAGAACCGGCTACCCTCGAACGTGGTGCCGTTGCCGCTGGGGTCGCGGCCCGAGACAAAAAAAAGGCCGGGATAACCCGACCAAAACACCCATATTGCTACTTTGCGCGGCCCCGCAGCTTCTCAGCAGTGCGGAGCCCACCCAGCCCCAACAGAGACACCAGCACGGTCATCAGGTGTTCCATGGCCAGCTCTGGCGGCGGCTGGGTTTCCGGTGACCACACCTGCAGCCCCCAGGCCAACATATCACGCGCTATGAACGAGTACGCCAGCGCACCACCGCATACCCACCCGATAAATGGACGCCAGCCCGCCACAAACACGCTACGGTGGGCGGCTTCGATTTTGTTGATCTCTGCCTGCAGGATATGGGGCTCTTGAGCAATTCGCTCAAGCACCGCCTGTGCCTGCTTCCGCTCGTCGTCACTGGTAAACAGCTTGTCGAAGACGTTGCCCAGGGCTTCAATCGGTTCTGCCGCCGCACTGCCGAATAACTTGCCTACCCAACTCATGAAGCCCCACCCCGTTCCAGTGCGACGATCCGCGCTGAATGATTGTTGAGCCTGCGTTCATGCCGGTCATTCTCTTTTTCAAGGTACCGGATATGCACCCGCACCCCGGCCAGCGTTACGCCCCCTGTGACCCCGCCCGTGCCCGCGCACATTATCAGTAGTTCGATCAGGTTTACGTCCACGCCTCACCCGTTAAATGAGTATGCCGCGCCCGTTGCGGATCTCCCGCCACAGACCCCACAAACGCCGGATCATCTCCGGCGCGACTTCCGAGCCTTGACCACGCGCCCGCCTTTGGTGATGCGGTATCCCTTTTTCACCCGGCCCTTGCTGGTTCTGCCTGCCGCCATTGCCTTACCCTCTCGCTTTGTTGATGTAGCTGCTCAGCACGTCCGGGAGCCCAGACGATGCCGCGTTGATGGCGTCAACCTTCACGGTCAACACGCCGCCGCTGAAATCGGTGGACACGCTGTCACCGATCCGGCTTTTCGCTTTCTGGCCCCAGGCAAAGCCCAACGCCGCGCCAGCGAGAAAGCCGACCGTGCCCCATGGGATGGCCTTTTTCATCCCTTACGGCCCCGCAGGTAATCCAGCAGCAGCCCGCCCGCCACGGTTGCCGTGATGGATACAAGTAGCGTTTTCTGCAGGCTGGATAGCTTCACGTTACCCCCGGCGCTTGTTGATTTCTGACAGTGTGCCCATGCGGTCGGTGTACTCAATGCCGAGACGGTCGGCCATGGCCTTTACTTCGTCTTCGGTCATTTTCTGCAGGTCCGCCCAGGGTGGCACGGTAACGGCTGCATTTTGCATACGCCGCTGGTGGAAACGCTTGATTCTTACGTTGATGTTCATGCTACTCAAACCACCCTGTTACTGTGCCAATGATGCCGGTTTCACCTTTGGTGACCGGTGCAGTACCCCGCGCGGCATCGCCAACGCGGTAATCAAAATTGCCGTTCACCGAGGCTTCAGGCGGTGCTTTCGGGTTGATAACGATAGGCCCGAGCATGGCCTTCGCCTGATCCGGGTGCAGCACGTCATAGGTCCATGAGCCCAGGTTGAAATTGTCGTCACCGGTGAGAGCCGCGCCGATGCTGTTCACGCCCCGGTAAAAGATATTCTGGTCGCTGGTCGGGTTGATGGCCTGGCCAACACTCTTGGCCGCTTCCCCCACTTCCCCGGCTGCATCCTTGATGATGTACTTGCCCAGGAAGTAGGCCCCGGCCATGCCGGCCAGACCCCAGAGAACGGTTGATTGATCGATTTTCACGCTACCCCCCACAGGTCGCCCATGATCTGGGTGACGTAGTTTTTCGTTTCGGTTGGCCACTTGTCGAACTGGGTACCGTATTTCTTCACGTTCCCCGGACCCCAGTTATAAGCGGCCAGCGCCAGCCGGTAACTGCCGAACTGGTCGCGCAACTGCTTCAGGTACCTGGCCGCATAGTGGATGCTTTCCACCGGGTTGAGCGGGTCCACGTTCGGATGCCAGCGCGGCACGATCTGAGCAATGCCCACGGCCCCGGCGCTTGATTTCACCTGGCCGGTGATAATGTCCTGCCGGAACCGGCTTTCCTGATAAATCAGACGCGCCAGCAGATCACGCGGGAGCCCGTGGGTGCGCTCCGCTTTTGCGATTTCTTCAAGATACTGATCCGCCGTTTCTGGCGGTGTCCACCGCGTTGCCAGCATGGCCGCGCCTCCGATAATTGCGCCGATTACGACCGCAAGGTTCATCTAACCCTTTCGTCCTACACGTCGACTTCTATAAATGACATGCTCACACTCATTATTTCATCTATATTCGACTGAGCGTTTACACCGTATCCTGGCGGCACCACCAAAGGCATTGTTGGTATTTTGTCCAACGCCATGGCTGAATTAGCCAGCGTTTTATATAGCCCGTTCACAAACTTTGAATCACTGCTATTTATCAGCCCTGCCTGCTCACCGCGCCAGAATCTTGCTGATGACAACTCACCTCCAATTATCTGAGGAAAGCACGGCCCATCTTGATCACCATAGGCCTGATTCACCGCTACCACTTCGATCCTTCCTGGCGACGGTATTCTCACGTCGATATCAAAGACCACCAGATTTTTGTTGCTATCAGATGGATTGAACAAAACCGCATGCGGATACGCGCCACTTGAAGGAACAACAAAGTCGTTGCAAAAGAATCCTTTGTTATCTATTGAGGAACGATAATCCGGCGTTGTCGACACCACACCGTCTATCTGAACAACACCCGACAGCCGGGTAATGGTCACCGGATCACTCGTCACGGCGACCTTACACACCTGAGAAGTCGCGCTTTCCAACACGATCTTGTCGTAGGGATCGGACAGCGGCCCGATACCGTCGCCGCCCTGCAGCCCCTTACCGCTGCCGATTTTTGAGCCCTTGTAATACAGGGTCACGTCAACGTCACTGCCGGTCATCAGCAGGAAATACGTTGCCAGCCTGTTGATGATGGCCGGGTCACCTGGCGCCACTGGCCAGTCGTCGATATCCAGAACAATGCTGCTCATCACTTTGCCTTCTGGTATTGCGACCAGATCAGCACCGCAGCAACCGCACCCATTCCCCACTTCACAATGTCGGTTACTTTCTGGTCGCTGCTACTGGTCTGGCGGTTGGCGAATTCTGAGAACTTGTTGGTGAAATTCTCGTTTGTCTGCGTGACCTGGCGGTTCGCTTTTTCGTTGGTCAACAGCGCGAAATCCAGCACCTTGCTCAGCGACGTAGACCCAAAATCCAGCGCATTACGCTGGCTTCCGCCGATCTCTGCTATGGCGTTGTTGGCGATCTTGTCGACACTAGTAAACGCCGCATTGACCGCGCCGTAATCGGTCTGCGAAATGTTGACGTTGGTTTTCGCAAACTTCCCAGAGCCCAGGTCGTTTAACTGGTAGGAATTGACCGGCCCGCCGATCTCAGAGAAACCGGCGCTCTGTTGGGTATTTTCTTCTTCCTTGCTGGAACTTGAGCCGCCGAACAGCGCCATACCCTACCCCTTCATCACTTTGGCGATCAGCACCGCGCCAACCACCAGCGCCACCCACTTCACGGTGTCGTTGGTGGTCTGAGCCGAAGACGGTGACTTGTTGAACGTGATACCGCCAAAACTTTTTTGACTGTAATCCGCGCCCATGTCCGCCGAACTGTTGGCGTTGAGGGACGAGCCCTGCCCCATGGCGAAACCGGGAAATGACATAAATCCCCCTCAGTCCGCCATGACGTAGACGAGGCCAGCTACACCCAGCACCAGCCCACCGATCATAAGCCAGTTCATGGGCATACCCGCCACGGTATTGCCGACCTGTGGTGCAGCGGTGCCGGTGGCGGTCTGGGTTGGATACTGGCCGTTACGCAAGTCGGTCATGTCCGGTACGTTGCGCTCATCGCCCACCATTTCCACGTCGATCAGCTTCGACCTGGCGGTATCCAGCATCAAAGACCAGATATCACTGCCGGCCTTTGACCAGTCGAGGCTAGGCCCTTCTCGGGTTGTTGCCATGTTCTTACCCCCTCAGGTGAACCGCACTACCGGCCTTAAATAAGGCCGATAGCGGTGTGCACGTCCGCGAATGTGGTGATGGTGTCCGATCCGCTGGTAGTCAGCATGACCTGGAACGGCCACGGACGACCGTTGTTTTGCAGGGTGGTTTCTGCCTCGCCCTGGTTGCCGTCGACGATGCGGTCCATGGTGTACAGGCCGGATTGCGCAGTACGGGCAAAGTTTGCTTGTATAAACGAATTCAGGCCGATGCTGATGTTATCGAACTTCACATCGGACGCTTTCCGGAACTCGACGCTGGTCAGATTCTGATGGAAGAAATGCAGAGCCCGCACTTTCGCGCCGGCTTGGGAGCCCAGACCGATCTCCACCGCCTTGCGGTTGATGGCGCTGGCCGGTTGCACCACGGTGCGCAGCATGGCGCGAACGGTGGCCGCTTCGGCGTCGTCGAAGCCAATGCCCATGGCGCGCTTTGGAACCGATACCAGGGCATACACCTTCAGTTCGGGAGCCGTGGCACCGTTGTTTTTCACTTCGATCTGCAGCGGGTCATTTCCGTAAATGTCGAGGTCCAAATCACCCAGGTGCTGGCCGCGAATCGTACGGGCAGTCGGATCACCGAAGAAATGCACAAAACGCGCTGTCTCGCTGGCCAGACCGTTGTAGTCGTTCAGGTCCTGCAGCTGTGCAGCCGTGATCCCTTCCAGCAGGTCCTTTTGACCGGCCCGGATTTTCAGGGATTCAATGTGACTGCGGTTGTAAGTCGTGCCTGCCTGCTCAAAAAACAGGCCATGGACGGAGCGACCGGCCAGTTCGTTGGTGACGAGTGTAGCGACACCGGTGCCCGGTACGCTGGGAAAGGGATTGAGTTCGACCAAATCCATGTTATTGCCTGCCTTTTTGCCTTGAAAAGAGAAAAGCCGGGACGCTGGCCCCGGCTCCGATTACAGCCCGTTGAAAATCGCGGAACGCGCCCGGTTGAGGACCGGTACCCGATTCGCTGCGGTGTTCATCAACAGGAAGAACGCGGATGCCGCGATTCCTGCACGGACGTAGGTTTTCGGGTCTTTCGGGATATAGCTGGTTGCCTTTGCCATTTCGTTGCCTGCCTTTTGGTTGATGAAACGCTATAACATTGCGTTAGCGGGTAGCTATAGCGCCTCATTACACGTAAGGAAATGGACCCTGTTATACAGGGTCAGCCGCCGAGTTTTCCCCGAGTCAGCACCTTTGAACCGGCCCTCCTTTCGATCCAATGCAGCTTTTCCATGTTCATGAGTTCATCATCGGTACATCCGTTACCGAGCTTGCTGGCCATGTATGCCGCGTCGTTATCCATCACGCAGGCATGGCAATGAATCAGCGATGCGTTACCCCAAACCGTTTTGTCTGACTCTGCCGGTCGCTGTGACACCGCGTAGATGTGATTTCCGTAGTAAAGCCCCTTCCGAATGAGCTCCCCCCACCCTTCCGGCGCTTTCCCCGGGCTGGTCACGTCCGCGATTTCTTCACCCACGATCACAGCCGGCCAATACTGCCCCCAGCTGTAAGCCAGAACACACCACGACTGAAAATCACCAAGCTTTCCCCAATAGGAAATCCGCGCCCCGGTGGTGGCGGTTTCGTGCAAACGCTTCGCCAAATCTGCAATGTTGTCGATCCGCTCACACCCCGGCCACCCGAATTCATCCGGCGCTATGTATTCCCCTCGAATATCCCAGATCAGCAACCGAGACGCGTTTTTGATCTGCTGTTTTACCCACCCGGTTTTCCCAAACCGTGAGGTTCCCGCCACGGCAGTCAGAACACCGTCCTCTCTCACTTTCAGCGGCTCATTTTTCATCGTCAGGACTTCCCATGGTTGAGAATTTACCCGGCTTCGTTGCCGGGGCATTGTCGATACTCTCCGCGCCCGCCTCGTCTTCCGGGTCCGGCTCTGTCAACGGCTTGAGGGTCATGGTTTCAAAGTCGAAACCGTACATCACCACGATCCCGCCCAGGCAAACGAGGAATTGCGCCCAGGGTGGCAACTTCTCCGGGGAGCCCGGACCAAACGGGAATATCTGATCCATCATGGCCGCGCCCTTTTCGGCCAGGTCCTGCACCTTGTCATCCGGCACACCCCAGTTTGGCGCGTACTGGTTCAGCCACCCGAAGGCGAACACCAGCGTTGCCAGCCACTCGGATTCCTCCGGTTCCTGATACGGCATCAGGTCCTGACCTGGCGCCATGTCCGGCTGTGCTGCGTAGGCTTCAAACACGGAATCCAGCCGGCCCGCGTCAATCTCCACTTCATGACTCATGCGAATTCATCCTCGTCTTCGTCGGCTTCCTCAGATTCCGGGATTGTCGACATTGGCTCCGATATCTTCTCCGATATCTCCGGCGTCGACATTGCAGCCGGTGGCGGTGGTGGCATACCCGGCCCGTTTGATGGGGCTGGCTCGTTCACGGGGGGCACCTCGTCAACGGGCGCACTCTCGTTTACGGGGCTTTCCCCGTTAACGGGTTTCCGGGCATCTGGATCACGCATTACCCGGCCCCAACTCCACTGTTCCGCAATCCACCTGGCACATTCCGCAGGCGGACCACCCGCACCCCAGATGGTGGCGTGTTCCATGATTTCCGATTGCCCCTCCGGCAGATTCGGTGTGATGCGGCCATGGTCCGGGCAGTCAAAATAGTACTTTCCCGACCGGTTCCGCCTGACCGCCGCCTGTGCACTGCACCTTTTGATCAGGCACACAATGTGGCCGATGTTCTCGTTCACCTGCTTACCCATGGCCGATTTTCTCCCATACCCGGTTGATCATTTCTCCCTGCTCTTCCCGCGCTTCCCGCTCCAGTTGGAGCTGGGCTGCCATCTGATCGACCTGGACCGACAGCTCATGCAGCAACCTGGCCGATTCATGAATGATTGCCCGCCCCTGCGCCGGCAATAACGGGTGATTGAAATTCACCGCCGTGGTTGCCAGCCGCTGCGCCTGTTGACATAAATTGCTCATATTCCCCACCTCTCCAACAGTTTCACCATTTTGTTAATCCAATTCGCCAAATGGTTTTTCCATGTCCACTTGGCGCGCTTGCGGCCGATTTTTTTGGGAAGAATCCCCCAAGGCCGGCTATGCATTTGGGTGTGCATTTTTACCTGGCAAAGTAAGGCCAACGACTGATACATGGCCTTTCCTATCTGGTGCCGGTAATAGGCCCTCACATGTGCATCATGATCCATACAGCCCACCTTCGGTGGCCATTGGCCCGCCCCCTGGCGAGTGCATCCAGCGCAATAACCTCCCGACCCCTGGCGGTGCCGTACAGTTATTGCCACGAGTCCAAGTGGCGGCGGTCGCCGCCAGGCGATAGCCCGCCACATTGGAATAAGGGGCTGGCCGTTCCGGCCCGCCCTTGTGCCCATAGGTAACACCGGTCCACGGCCCGAACAGGTCCGCCCATTCGTCGGCGCAATCCATCCGGTTCTCTGCGTTCCATCCACCTGGCTTACTGTCCCGTTCTGCCTGCTTCGCAGCCGTGCCGGCCCGTTGCAGGGTCCACCGCGTTAACCGGGTGAGCATGGAACACAGGCCACTGACCGCGAACCCCACCAGCCTGTTAACGGGCTGGTAATACCGTCCCAACCCGTCCGGCTGGTACTGGCTGCGGATGAACTGATCCACCCGCTTCACGGTCATGCCACCCTGCAACATGGTGTAAGCCGCCCAATCGGCAGAATCCGCCGCTGTCCACGTATCAACCAGCTTTTCCGCCTGTTCCTGGCTCAGATCAAACTTGCCGGTCATGTCTTCGATTTTCAGGCGCCGTAGCTCCCGCCACACCGTGACCGATGCCCCGCCGATCTGCTGGAACTGCCGGATACCCCACGCCGCCGCCCAGGCGTCAATACGGTTGGCCGACGATTGCGCCGGTTGGCCGTACAGGTCCTGCTCAATGCCGTGGCCATCTATATTCTTCGCTATGTACTTGGCGATATAACCCGCCGCGCTACCCTTGTCCGGGTCAATCCTGACCGTCTTCACGCGCTGCAGCATGGCCCCGCGCTCCCGGCCATCCTCCCGTAGCCCGTGGTCGGTCATGATGGCCTCAAGGCGGTCAGCCTTGGCGGGGTCGACAAACAGCAACAGGTGCCAGTGTGGCGTACCGTCATGGTGTGGCTCAGCCACCCGGAACCCGTAAGGGCGGATACCCTCACGCCAGAACTGTGCGCGAATGTGAGACCACACCCGGCAGAAGTAGCCCTGTGCATCCCGGGGGGAATAGCCCTGATATTTCTTGTTGGGTACCGCCTGGCCCCACGATGCGATATAAGCCATCCGGTGGTACTTGGAGGGAGCGGTCAGAGTGATGAACAGACCCACATGGCCGGCAGCGTCCGCGCACTGCTCAAAGCCCTTGATCCTGACCATCAGTTCCGCCCGCCTGTTAACGGGGTTACTCACGGAGGCTTTCACGCAGTCAACGAGGGACAACACGTCACCGTCATCGTTGACCGCTTCCATGTTCAACAGGGCGTCATAGTTCCGCTGCTTCTGGCTGGCACGGCGCTTCACCGTCACGTCACTGGCGTAGATGCCAGCGTTCTTATGGACAAGCCGGATTTCCCGGGCCACGGCCTCAATCTTCCGTGCCTGGATGCGCCGAACCTGCAGCCGCCACCACTTCGGATCGAACACCCGCGCCAGTGCCTGCCCCCATTCTTCCTGTCTGGCCTTGTCCGGGTCGGCAATGGGGAAATCCAATCCGCATTCATGGACGCGCTTCCACGCGTAGTTGATGGCCTCACTCACCCCGGCCCGCTTCGTCCACTCGTCGCAGCTTGTCGCAATCTCACTGGCGTGGCGTTCGCACCACTTCACCAATTCATCATCCCGCACCATGGCGGTCAAACCGGTCTTTCCCAGTTCCAGCGATTGCGACAACTCCCGTAGGCGGGTATTGGCATCATGACGCCCCTTGTCGCCCAGGTGACGCAGGTAGTCCACGGCCAGCGGCTGGCCGATCTCGCCATGCTTCCGGCAGAGCTTCGCCACATATCCGCGGTCGAAGGGATCGACCTGGCCCCACTGGGTGGAACTCAGGCCGGACCATGCAAAGGTAGCGTGACTCATGCTATCGCCTGCTCATACATCGAAACCATAAACGAGGCTGGCACCCTCAAATACCCAGCCACCTCACAGACCTGATCAAAGGAGAAAGCGGCCACCCCACATTCTTTCCGGCTTAATTCTGGCTGACAAATTCCCAGCCACTCAGCCAGTTCCTTCTGAGTAACCCCACGCTCTACCCTGTAATCCCGAATTACCGCGCCTATGATTATTGAATGCTTCACCCTGCACCCCCGAACAACGCAACATGGCCCAACCAAACCAGCCGCATCATTGCAGCCACAAACCCAGCCGCTGAAGCCAGATAAATGGCCCCCTGAGTACCGCTGAACAATGTCTCCACCCAATCGATCTCGTCCCGGGATGCCGCCACCACGACGCAAACCATCGCCGCCACAAAGACCCAGAAGAACACCACCACAAACACATAAATTCCGATCATCCCTCACCCCCGTTCCGCTCAGGCTCGTAGGTTTTCTCAAAAATGTCAGGCTTGCAGGGATACCGCTCCCCCTGAACACCGGTGATGATCCAATCACCCGGGCAGACTGTATGACCACCCTCCAGCGTTTCTATAAACCCATGGCAACGTGACTGCCTTCCACAGTTCGAGCACATTGCATCTCCGGCCACATTGGGCAGCCGCCAAAACCTAACCACCTGCCCCTCCCAGTTGTTCTCTTTCTGAAATTCAGGCGAATAACTGACGACTTTAGCGCCCTCTAAGCCCATTATTTTTTCTCTGTAGTCGTCTGGATGATCACCATTTCTAAACCACTGGAACGCCTCAACGACAACCGGTCTTTTTCGGAATCTCATCCCTCACCCCGCGCCAGCTTCTCCAGAAACGCCACCAACCGACAGGCGCGCCAGTGTTCAATATCGTTTTTCGCCACTATTTCAGACCAAGAGGCAATCATTCCTTCGTCGCTTTCCTTGATGGAATCTTCCAGCATGGCGCGGGCACCCCGGGCGCACCTTGCCCGCCCTTCCCGCAGCGCCCTGGCATCCTCAAGCACAGCCGGCAACACGCTTGCCTGCTTCTCAGTCATCGGAATTTCATTGTTCACGCCAGTACCCCCAATAGTCCTGTAGTCATCAAAAATGATGGTTATAACGAGACAAATTAAGACGACACCCTCACCCACACGATTCACAGATCACCCCTCCACATTGGCTTTCAGAAGACCCCAGATAACGGCCAGGCGCTTGAACGCGTCCTTATTGCGTATCCGGGAATAGCGGCGGGTGAGGCGCTCCAGTTCTGCCCCGTTGGGGTTTCTGGTTGGCCCTTGGTAATCCATGTTGCGGATTTTGCAGGTGCGCATAGTCCCTCCCGTTCGTTCTCCCCCCGGAAAAATTGGCCGGGAGCTACCCGGCCACGGGGGAACTACTGCTCAACGTTCTAGGGCGTTGAGCATGCTCTAGGCTATAGAACGTTTACCGTTCAAGGCAATAGGGCTATGATTTTGATGGTGTCGCGTCACGCGACTTCGGAGGGACAATGAATAGTTCGGCCACTAAAAAATACATCGACATAATCCGCAAACAGTACGGCGGATGCTCTGATTATCGAATAGCCCAGCTATTACAGGTATCTAGGTCCTGTATTCCCCGCTGGAAACAGGGAAAAGGTACCATAGGTGACGAACCCGCCGCCCGCCTGGCTGATCTTTGCGGCCTGGATCCTGTGGAAGTGCTGACAGAACTGTACTTGGAGCGGTCAACAAGTCGCGTGACGCGACAGTATTTTGAGGAAGTTTTGAAGCGTTCCGGCACTGCTCATGCCGTTGTTTTTGCTGGTTTTTTGGCCCTCGTTTACCCCTCACTTTCTGCCTTTCCCGTAATCTGACCACTTATACATTATGCGCAGTTAAATATGGCCGCTAAGGTGTTCATCGCACACTCTCTCACGCCGAATTTGAACAGGAGTTTTGCATCGGGACGGCACCGCTCAGTAGTCAGGTAGTCCAGCGATTCACGAGGGCCGGGTTAAGTCCCTGATTTTTTGAGCCACCAACCATATTCGATCTTGCCCCCAGACACTCAAAACTTCATTTCCTTCAGCGTCCGAAAGTCGATAGCTCGGAACCCCCCAGCTTCCAGATTCGTACATGCTTAGGCGGTTATTTTCGAGAGGCGCTTTCCAGGAATCGTCATCAAGATGTAATTTGCCTTCTTCCCAATCAAGTCCGGCCTTTTCGACCACTTTCTGGAGGCCCTTGGAAGAATTTGTGTTAATGCCTCTAGCAAACGCTGCTTTCAGAAAGGCTGCCAGAAACTCATTTCCCTTACCCTGCCTTTCTGCCCACATGTACAGGCTGTACCCGTGCATCACGGGCTTCCCGATTGGGTCGTAGAAATTGCCATAGTCGACGCCCAGACTCCTGGCTTCTCTTGCCGCATCGATTGCAATGTAGACTTTCTTTTCTCGCGGGGCTGGCACGCCCCGCATGACCATTGGTAAAACCGGTCGAACCTTCAGTTTTACGCCTGAGTCTTTCGCAAGTTTGATTGTTGGATCCCAGGAAACGGCTGTGTACGGACTGCGGAGGGAAACGAAATATTCCAAGGTCAGTTTATGAGCCCCTTTTCCGAATTCCGATAGTATTCGGGGTCGCGGAGCAATCGGGCTTTGCTGACTGGACTGGTCTGCGCCTAATGATGCAAGTCTCTCTTCCAGGTGATACAAGCGGTCGACGCCCCAATACCATTCACCCTCGTAATAGAACATGGCGGAGCCATAGTGTTTCAGTGCAGCTCGGCGTTCTTTGCCTGCGGTGAGCTTGGCATCCGTGTCTTGTTTGGAAGCAGCACCATACTTTCGCACCATGGCCATTAATGCTTCCTTATCGTTGCGCCAGAGGTGCGCGCTTGCTTCCACGCCAATAGAGCAAAACTGTTCAACGTTGAAGCTCGCCATTAGGGCATTGGCGATAGATGAAAGACTCTGTTCAGGCAGTGATTCTGAACGACCGAACTCCAGGCCGTAATGAGGAGCAATGCCACTGGCATCCCTTTTCGACATCTCGCGCCACAAATCCGGCTCCGGAAAATTGTCGTCACTGGGTGCAGGGACAAGATGAACAACCAGCTCGATGTCATAACGCTCTTTCAGCTTCGCCAACAGTTGAATGGCAAGATGGGAATACCCATCATCTACTTGGTGAAAATATTCAACAACATGGGCGCGACGCTCTTTTTGTCGTTTGGCCTCTCTTTTTTCCCGAAGCGATGAAAGGCGAGATTCACTGCTGATACGATTCATTACCTTGGACAAAAACCAGCGCCCGAAAGCGGAAGGCGTGCTGCTTGACGACCCTTTTTGTTGTGTAATCTCAGTCATATGACGTCATCTTCTTGTTTTACATGTCTTTGACGACTCGAAAGCCGACGTGTGCAGTACTGAAGTTCTTTTCCAGACTCTCTCGTGCGGTCACGCGATAACGACGACAGTAATTGCTGCCACACAAAAACGAGCCTCGTTTGATCGTGATTTCATCGTAACTTCAGCCAAAAATGCTACCCATGCCTGTTGTTCGCCCCCAGTCTCTCGGTTACAGCGAGACTAATAATCCCAACCCCGAGTCGGACGACGGATTTAGCACTTTGAGAGGTTGTCCACTGAATTCGCAAAATCACCCCTTCCCCGCCCTCAACACTTTTGTTTTATTGCCACCACAATTGCATTCAGATTGGAGTGGATCAGTTGGCGCTCATGTCTTGGTGCTATGGGATGCGGATAAACGTCAAGACCGATGAACATTCGCGCATAATAGGAACGGTTGCTTGTTTGAAGGCTATTGTACATTTTCCCAAGCGTGCTACAGCTCTCATTAAGATAGCGCTTTTCAGAGACGTAGATTTGAAAATTATCGGACGAAACAAAGTTCCCGGTCGCACAACCAGACACGAAGAGGATCGCCACACAAACGCAAAGCCGTCTAAAAAGTAAAGGTGTGTTCACAAAGAACCTCCTTGCTCATATCAGATATCATCACCAAAGGAGGCATGAACTGCTGATACGTGAAGAGTACGTTTGAACTCACCTGCTCAAAAATCACTCGACTCATGATGAACCGATCTTCATCGATTTCAATCACTCGATTGTTCTTTATGTCGTCCTCTGAGAGAGTCGTGGGTGAGGCTATTTGGAACTCGACGTAATCCGGATAGGCGATGGTATCGATGACTTCTTGGAAGTTGCTATCGTTGATTTCCTTGGCAAACGACAAATACAGGTCGTTTATGTTGACGTTTGGAAAGTCGGCTTGAATCTGGACGATGTTTCCGCCCTTGGTATCGAGCGCACCAGCGTAATTTTCTACTTGGACCCTATCGGTGCAATTAGGCAAACCAAGAGGATCGAGGTTAGCTTTCAGGATAACGTCGTTACTCTGATTACTTTTATCTTCAAGATTGACCCAAAATCGCTTTGATCGGTAGCCGGGCTTCTCAATAAAAATTTCGTAGTTCCCAGGTTCGAGGGCCATACCGTCACGATATTTCGGGCCGATATTCATGATTTTTATAGAGGGATCTTGAACATTTGTCTCAACGCTCAGATTGTATTTTTCGGATGCATCAGCACGCGCCGCAGCCGAAGTTGTTGCAGTAACCCCTTCCCGTATTGAGCTTTTCAGTGCATCCACGCTCTGCTTTTCAGGGAATTTGATCCGCACGGGCTCAATAATATTGGTGATTTTCGCATAAACCTTGCTGGCCGCTTTTGACAACGGTGTGGTGTCAAGGATGACGCGACCTGCGCTGACAATGGAAGCAGAATACGAATAGCCCGCGGACACAGAGACAATCAGCAGGAGAACGGGCGCGGCGATCTTAAGCATCTTCCAAAAACCACACATGGAGATCATTGATAATGAACAGCGCCACCGCATCTATCGTCTCGTTGCCATCGATCGCTCCGAAAAACCGCAAACGGCCGTAGGCCAGGATGACGAGAAGAAAACCGACGGAACCCCAGAGTACAAATGTCGCAGTCTGACCGATGCATGCCTGAATGGGGCTACAATCCACATCGGTTTGGTAGGCGTGTATTTGGTTCTCGATGTAGTACTCAAAAAAGATCGAAAGGACAACAAATAAAAGAAGGGTTTCAACGGCCTTGATATCTGCGCCAAGCATATTGGTAATGACAAAAGTTAGCGAAACACCCAATACAATCGACAAAGGAAACGCCAATGCCTGGGAGTATTTGTAAATACTTTCCCGTGGGTGCCAGAACGTCAGAGAATTGAGACCCCAGGCCAACGGAAGCGCTAAAACGAGCAGTACGTCGATGAAGAGTTCTTCCGCCCAGCCAAAGTTGCTTCGTCGAGCAAAACCGGTGACGACGATAAGGGTCAGGGCCCATGCGATAATCGCTTCCTTGATTTTAAGCACAAAAAGAATGACTCAATCTCCCTTTGAGGTAGCTAGGCCCCTATGGCCCTCATACTAGATGCACGGTGATGGCATGGTACGTATAGCTTGCTAAATGACAGGTAAGGGAAATTACCAGAGCTTTATCGTTGGCGTGAAGTTTGGAAGACGTTTTTGACGAGATTTAACATAATCGTCCTGGTGGGAACACGCTCTCAAATCGAGTGATGGTCGAACTCGAAAATTGGGTGTCCTTACGACGAACAACTATAATGCGACGCCCCACCAACCTCAAAAAGCTCCAGTGGCTTCAGCCTGTCGTACCTATTCTCGACATCCCCCGATTGCTCGGCGTAAGGCTGTGTCATCACGTCTTGCAGTTCCCGCAGCAAAGCATATTCACCCTCTGTCGCTTGCTGATACGCCGGTACGATCAACCACGACCTCAAGCTGTATTTCGGGTTAACGCGTTTCATCCGGCTTGAGCGTTCCTCAGGCGTGCCCGTTGGTGTGAGCGACTGCCAATGTTCAAGCCACGCTGACCAGCGGTTGTCTAACCGTTCGGAGTCTACAGTGTCGTTCGGACCCTTATAGAAGCTCTTCTTGAGCGGCTCGATGCCCTCTGGCAGGTGTGAAAGTTCCCGGAAGAACACGGTGTAATCGACGGTGGTTTGCATCATCAACGTTGCCAGTTCGCGGAACAGCGCCTCGTCAAACGCATCCAGCCCAAGTTTGGCTGCCCACATTTTCTCCATTTGCGCTTGCATCACCTGCGGGAATTCCGCTTGGATTTCCTCCAGTTGCCGCAGGCATTCCGGATGTTCTGTCAGCAATGGCCGGAGCGCCGAACAGAATGAATGGAAATTGCGCTCAGCCGCCGCAGGTTGGTTAAGGAACGCGAAGTGGTGCCCGCCACCGGTCCATGGCTGATAGTGGGGATCGAACACATCGCAGAATCCGAAGGGGCCATAGTCGAGCGTGTACCCGCCCGCCGCGCAATTATCGCTGTTGAAGTTACCCTGGCAGTACCCCACACGGATCCAGTTCGCTATAAGCGACGTCAGCCGGCTACGGAATTCCCGTGCAAGCACCACCACTTTCTCGGCGATGGTTAGGGTCTGGTCGATAACCTCCCCGTACTCGCGATCGATCAGGTGCAAAACGAGCTTCTCTAGCTCTTCCCTCGCTCGTGGGTGTTCCTGCTTGCGGGCCCGACGACTGAAGAGCTCCAACTGCCCCACCCGGATGAACGACGGGGCGACACGCGTGGCGATCGCCACCGGTTCAGAGACGAGGATATCAGGATCGATTGAGCGTGAGCCTTCTCTATACCACGGGCGGCGGACGTGCTCTGTCTTAGAAACGTACAGGCTTAAAGACCGTGACGTGGGAACACCGAGGGCGTGCATGTGCTCCTGGGCGAGGAATTCCCTTACGCTGGATCGCAAAACGGCCCTGCCGTCTGCGCCACGACAATAAGGTGTGCGCCCTGCCCCTTTTAGCTGCATCTCCCATCGCCGCCCGTTGATAACGGCTTCCAGCACCGAAATAGCGCGACCGTCGCCGTAACCATTGCCGGTCTGAAAAGGACACTGCTGATAAAATTCGGTGCCGTAGATGGACAGCGCATAGCCGCTGGCCCACCCGACGTTGCGCAGCGGTGCCGGCACCTGTGACAGGTCGCCGGAGAACATTCGCATAAACTCGTCTGATTGCGCCAGGCTGTCGGCAAAACCCAACTCGCGAAACAGGTCTTTGCCATGCGCAACGTATTCGGGGTTTTCAATCGGCGTGGGGCTGACCGGCACATAGTGGCCTGAGAAAACCTGGCGTGGCGCGTGGTCAGCTCCGTGAGCGTTCCCCTCGGGATCGCGATTGAGCGTGTCCATGAGTGAGTAATCCGCCAACGGTGCAAGATCTTCGAGGGTCGTGACGGCGTCGGAGGTTTCACGGTGATGTCCCGTTATCATAATGGGGACTCCTTCTGAGATATCATGTAGTTCGGACTCACGGATACCGCTTCAGGGACGATATTGAACCATGGGTAAACAGCGCTTTCGTTACTCTTCCAGCATTCTCAAATCCAGTCACTTGTTTGCCGTCATCGGGGTCCTGACGACGATCCTGCTGGGAAGCCTGTTATTGCTGCAACTGCCAGCGATGGGTGAGCTGGATTTCAGTGCACTGTACCTGAATGAACAGGGTAACGTACCTATCGAGCTATACCTACTCGCATTGTGCCTGCTGCTGGGTTCGGTGGTAGCGTTTGCCAATCGTCAGGTCAGGTTGGAACTGGACCATGAGAATCTGAACATTCACATCCCCCGATTAACCGGCCTCGGACTCATGGGGTTCACCACCGGAGACCACCGCATTCCATTACGGTCGATCCAGGCGATCGAGCTGGCCCCCGTTTCGGGGTTCCGCAATATGGCTCAGGCACTTCAACAGTCAAGGCTCAACCTGGTTACCGATAAGCGGACTTACCGGCTGCAGCCCTACCACTTCTTGAAAGAGGGCCAGCCAGATCACCGCATCGGGATTGGCAGCGCGTTTGGCAAGCCCAAATCGAGGGTGGAAACCCTGATTAATGAGGCGCCTTTGGTCCAGGCCCTGTCCAGGACCGCAACCAACGCGGACGTTACATCAACCCCGACGGATCGCACCGGGCCGTTGGCAAACCACTTCAACTTACTGAAACACAGAGGCATGGTGCTGCAGTTGGTCCTGTTGGCCACGCTTGGAACCTATGCCCTCGTCGACTACGTCATGCTGACCAACTATCTCGTTGTGGGCGACCTGCCCCTGTGGCCGTTCGTGTCGGCGGGGTTGCTGGCAGGTACTCTTGGTATCCAGTTGGGAAAAGGGGCGCCCCGGGCTGAGCGAATCGGCCTTGCCGCCCTGCTCTGCGTTATCGCCATGGCCGCCACGTATCCCGGTCTTCAACGGTACGCTTTGGTGGTCGCTCCTGAGCCACTGACCATTGCTTATAACAGCACTGGAACCGCCTATTTTGAGCATGCCCGTCACCCTGCCATCGACCAACGGGACAGCAGCATTGGCGAATACTGGCAGAGCCTTCCCTCCGGAGAGGTGTACACCTTCCTTCTGCACGAATCGGGGCTGGGCTTTGCGCTGATTGATATGGCGCCGGTTTATGAGGAAAGCCGCACTTTTTATAGCGAGAAAGACCAGTAGAAGCCGAAACCTCAACCCATCATGTGGCGCTGGTACTCCAGCGCTGCTCAAAGAAATCCAGAAACACCTGGATACGGGCAGACAGGGTCGTGTTCCTGTAGTAAACCGCGTTTACCAGTTCCCGTGGGTTGGGCCGGGTCAGGTGGTCTTCCATCAGCTGGACCAGATCCCCTTTGATCAGGTCGTCACGAATCATGAACTGAGACAGATAGGCCAGGCCATTTCCCCGCAGGCAAAGCTGACGGACCGCTTCACCACTGGAGGCGCGAATCGTCGGCTGTACCCGGATGCCCTCACCCAGGTGCCAGCGGTTCAGGGAGTCCGGTGCGGTAAAGCCGATAATGTCATGGTCAACCAGATCCGCCGGAGAGTGACAGCGCCCCCGGCGCTCCAGGTATTCCGGCGATGCCACGACGGACAGAGGCGAGCGCCCGAGGGCCCGCGCATGGAGTGTCGAGTCTTCCAGTGGGCCGATTCGGATGGCGACATCGATACGCCGTTCCCGTAAATCGACAATCTGGTCGCTGGCCGTCAACTCCAGTTCGATGTCAGGAAATCGCTCACGGAACGCCCGGACATGCGGCACGATCTGGTGCAGCAGGAACGGATTGGCGGCATCCACCCGCAGGCGCCCCGCTGGTCGTTGCTGACGAACCGCCAGTTGTTCCTCCGCTTCGTCCAGGGTGGCGAGCCCACCACGGACTTTTTCAACAAAAAGCCGCCCTTCTTCAGTCAGCCCCACTTTCCGGGTCGTGCGATTCAGCAATGTGGTGTTCAGGCTTTGCTCCAAACGGGTAATCGCCCGGGACACTCGTGTCACGGAGATGTCCTGCTGCTCGGCGGCGGCACTGAAACTGCCGCTGTCGACCACGGACAGCAGAAGGGATAGATCATCGGAACGACTTTTCATATTTCATTATCCGCAAAAGTCTTTTTCAAGAACCCATGTTTATCGCAAAAGTATGGGGGAGCACACTGTGCAGCGTCAATGAACTCCCTTGGAGGAACGCTGTTATGCCTGTTGCACTTTTTGCGCTCACCCTGAGCGCCTTTGCAATCGGGACGACCGAATTTGTTATCGTCGGTTTGATCCCCACCATTGCCCAGGACCTGGGCGTGACATTGCCTTCGGCCGGCCTTCTGGTCAGCCTGTATGCTCTGGGGGTCGCGATTGGCGCCCCGGTACTGACCGCATTAACCGGTCGCTGGAACCGGAAATGGGTGTTGCTGTCGCTGATGAGCCTGTTCATCGTTGGTAACGTGCTGGCCTGGATGTCGCCTGGCTATGGGTCGCTGATGGCAGCCCGTATCCTGACCGGCCTTGCCCACGGGGTGTTTTTCTCGATCGGTTCGACCATCGCAACCGGCCTTGTCGCCAAGGAAAAGGAAGCCAGTGCTATTGCCATCATGTTCACCGGTCTGACGGTGGCGCTGGTGACCGGTGTGCCATTGGGGACCTTTATCGGGCAGACATTTGGATGGCGGGCAACGTTCCTGACCGTGGCCGCACTCGGCGCGATCGCGCTGGTAGGTAGCGCCCTGCTGGTACCGAAAAACCTGAAACAGGCGCCGCCGGCGACCTTTCGTCAGCAACTCTCCGTGATAACCCACCCAAGGCTGCTGCTGGTCTACGCCATGACGGCGGTTGGCTACGGCGGCACGTTCACGGCGTTTACTTACCTGACCCCCATCCTGGAGGATGTCACCGGCTTTGCCTCCGGGATTGTCAGCGTATTGCTGCTGGTTTACGGCGTATCCGTGGCGACGGGCAATATTTGGGGCGGCAAACTGGCAGACCGTCTTGGGCCCACGTCCGCCCTGTACATTATCTTCGGGGGGCTGGCTGCGATTCTGTTTGCGCTGACGTTCAGCGCCTACAGCCCGATCACCGCTGTGATTACCCTGTTGGTCTGGGGCGCGTTCGCCTTCGGTAACGTACCGGGTCTTCAGGTGTATGTGGTTCAGTTGGCTGAGCGTTACACGCCGCATTCAGTGGATGTGGCCTCCGGCCTGAACATTGCGGCGTTCAACCTCGGGATTGCCGGCGGCGCCTGGCTCGGTGGGCACGTAGTGGAAGGTATGGGGTTGATGAATACGCCCTGGATCGGCGGTGTCATTGTACTGGTTGCCCTGCTTCTGACCCGGTTCTCCGCCTCTCTGGATGCGCGCGCCCACGCCTGACCCGCACCACATCTGCCATGATCGCCAGCGCAATCTCCGCTGGCGTTTTACTGCCTATATCCAGTCCGATGGGCATATGAATACGGGCGATCTCTTCGTCACTGAGGCCGCCCGACCGTCTCAGGCGATCGGCCCGCGCCTGTGACGTCCGTTTCGAACCCATAACACCGATATAGCCGGCACGGGTTTTCACGGCCGCCATCATTGCCAGGTCGTCAATCCGTGGGTCGTGGGTGGCGGCAATTACTGCGGTGGACGCGTGGCAGGCCTCTGGCGAGGCGATATACAGTGACGGCAACTGGGGTACGAACTCAACGCCCTCGGGCATGGTCCGGTCGCGGGTTACTTCGTCCCTCGGATCGCAGATCACCACCTGATAGCCGAGACTGATGGCAAATTGGGCACACTGCTCAGCCACCGTCGAGTAACCCGCAAGGATCAGTTTCGCAACCGGCCCTATGCGGATGCTAACCGTTTCATTATCTGCCTCCCAACCCACGTTTGGCCCGGCCTGGGGCGCTGGTTCCAGCACCGCAGGGCCTCCGCTCAGGCAGACTCTGCGCGCGAGCGGCTGTTCACCGGTCATGGCCGAACGCACCTCTTCCAGGTGAGCCTGGCTGGCCGGGCTGGCAGGCAGGCGTTCAACCAGGACCTCCAGGATGCCACCGCATGGCAGGCGAATACGGGCGTTGTCCGGGTCCGAATCAGACGCTCCATAGCGCAGGATGACGGTATCAAGCTCGTACTCACCATCAACCAGGCGCGCCAGGAAGTCCTCCTCGACACAGCCGCCGGACAACGAACCCAGGTGGCCACCGTCTGCTCGGGCGACCATCAATGATCCGGGCTCCCTCGGTGACGAGCCAAAGGTGGACAGCACGGTACACAGCCACACTGTCCGCCCTGCAGCCAGCCATTCGATGGCCTGATTCACGACTCGGTAATCCAGGCTCTGCATGGGTTCAGCTCAACTGGTCGCCAACCGGCAGGCGGCGGATACGCTTCCCGGTAGCGGCGTAGATGGCATTGCAGAGCGCCGGCGCTACCGGCGGAAGGCCAGGCTCACCGACCCCACCCATGGCGTCGCCAGGGTTATCGATCAGATGCACCCGCACAACCTTGGGTGCATTGGGCATCCGTGGCAGCAGGTATCTGTCGAAGTTGCTTTGCTCGGCAACACCATCCTTGAAGCTGATCTCATTCTGCAAGGCAATACCAATGCCCATCACGCAGGAACCTTCCATCTGTGAGCGGATGCGCTCCGGATTGGCCTGGGGACCGCAGTCGAAAGCAATATCCGCGCGGTGGATGATCACCTCACCGTTATCCGCCACTTCCACATCGAAGACGATCGCTGTGTAGGCAACAAAACTGTGGTGAAAGGCCAGACCGAGCCCACGGCCTTTTTCCATCTTCCTGCCCCAACCCGCTTCTTCGGTGGCGCGCTCGATCACCCGGCGCATGCGCCCGGTATCGATCGGATACAGGTCCGGATCTTCACCGTAGTTCCAGCTATCGCCCAGGGTCAGGTTGTTGACCTTGCGGCCGGGGCCCAGCAGTTCCAGCACATAGTCACGATGATCCTTACCGGCAGCCACTGCCATTTCATGGGCAAAGCTCTGGATTGCCCAGGCATGGGGCAGGTTATAAACCGAACGGAACCATCCGATGCGCACATGGGCGGGAGCCGGCGGGTTTTCGAGGCGGATTGAAGGAATGCTGAACGGCATGGTGTTAAAGCCCATGCCCAGTTCAAATGCACCCTTGTGCTTGGGGTCCGGCGCAAACAGCGACGCAATACTGGGTGACAACGTGCGGTGCAGCCAACCGGTTGCCTTGCCCTCGCCATCGAGACTGGCTTCCAGATGATCCACGGAGACCGCATGGAAAAACGCATGCTGGATGTCGTCTTCCCGGGACCACTGGAGTTTGATTGGTCGGCCTTCGAACTCTTTTGCAACAACCGCAGCCTCGGCCACGAAATCCGGCTTCGACTTACGCCCGAAACCGCCACCAAGCAGGGTCTGGTGCACGGTGACGTTTTCCGGGTCCATATCAAGCAGGCCGGCAATGCCCTGTCGCGCGGCACCCGGATGCTGCACCGGGGCCCAGGCTTCGGCTTTCCCTTCGCTGATCCGCACCACCGCCACTGGCGGCTCCATGGGCGCCTGTGCCATGTGGGGCATGTAATACGTGGCGGCGACTCGCTTGTCTGCGTTTTTCAGGGCGGCGTCTACGTCACCGGACTGCCGGATGACTTTTCCCGGTGATTGGGCAGCTTTCTCCAGTGTTGCGCGATAAGGATCAGAGGAATAACCGGCGTTGTCACCGGCCGGCTCGTTGTCCCATTCAATCTTGAGGGCACGACGACCTTCCATCGCCGCCCAGGTGTTGTCGGCGACGACAGCTACACCGCCCAGCGGGTTAAAGGCTGCAGGCTGGGCCGCGCCCTCGATACGGATAACTTTCCGAACGCCGGGCACTTTCAATGCGTCACTGTCATTCACGCTTTTGACGGTCGCTCCATAGACCGGAGGGCGGGCGACAACCGCATAAAGGGTGTCTTCCAGATCAATATCCGCACCAAACACCGCCTTACCGGTGACAATGTCCTTACCATCGATGGCCTTTGGATGGTCGGCTGTGAGCTCTCCGTTCACCAGGCCAGTTTCCTTGCCAATAAACCGCAGCTCGCTGTCCGATTTCAGAATCAGGGTTTCCCGACCCGGAACCTCCAGGGAACGGGCGGCTTCGGCGAGATCGCCAAACCCGAGTTCGCGGCCCGACGCCGGATGGGTGACCTTGTGGATGCCAGCCTTTACCTCATGCACCGGCACATCCCACTCATTTGCAGCGGCCTGCTCCAGCATCTGCCTTGCTGCAGAAGCTGCACGACGCATCGGGTCGTACCAGTGGCGCATGCTGCGGGAGCCGTCGGTATTCTGGTTGCCGTATTTTTCCTGGTTGCCTTCCGCCTGCTCGGCCCGGACTCGATCCCAGTCAGCGCCCAGCTCATCAGCGGCCACCATCACCAGGCTGGTGCGGATGCCCTGCCCCATCTCGGCTCGGTTGTTGATGATGGTTACGGTGCCATCCGTGTCGATGTGGATAAACACGTTGGGGTTATCCACCCAGCCGCCGGGCATGGCGCCAGCGCCATACTGGGCCTCTTCATTTCCCAGGGCGAGGTCCCAGCGGGCTGCAAGAACCAGGGCGGAGCCACCCACAAGACCTTTCAGAAGTCCGCGGCGGCTGACGTTGGCAAGCAACACGGTGTCATCTGAACGGCTCATGCCTTGTCTCCTTTACCAGCGGCGCGCTCGACGGCGGCGAGAATTCGGTTGTAGGTTCCGCAACGGCATAGGTTCCCGGACATCGCATCGATAACTTCCTGGGTGTCAGGCTCCGGATTTTTCTTCAATAGGGCTGTGGCCGTCATAATCTGACCACCCTGACAGTAACCACACTGGGCGACGCCAAGGTCCAGCCAGGCCTGCTGCACCTGACTTCCGACCGGATCCTCCGCCATCGCTTCAATGGTGGTGATTTCACCCCTTGCAGCGGAAACCGGCGTGACACAGGACCGCATGGCCACCCCATCCACATGGACGGTGCAGGCGCCACACTGGGCTATACCGCACCCGAATTTGGTGCCTTTCATGCCAACAACATCCCGAAGAGCCCACAGCAGGGGCATGTTGTCTGGCACGTCCAGCTCGTGCTGTTCGCCATTTATGGTCAGGTTAATCATCGGCCACTCCCATCTCTGTGCAGGTACTTTATTAGTGTGTGCCTGGCGCCTGGTACGGATCACCACATCGATCAGTTACGCCAGAAATGACGTGAAAACATCACGAATACGCTCAGAAGTTCCAATCGGCCCAACAGCATCGCAATCATTAACACCCATTTTGCCGCATCCGGTAATGGCTGGAAATTGCCTGCAGGACCGATGGTATCCCCCAGCCCCGGGCCCACATTTGCCAGCGCGGTGGCTGCGCCTGTCAGACTGGTGACCAGATCCAGGCCCAATAACGCCAGTATTGCTGCCACAGCTGCCAGGGTTGCCAGGAAAATGAAAGAGAAGGCAACGCTTGAGGCCACAATCTCATCACTGATAATACGCCCGTTGTAATACCGCGCGATGACCGCATTCGGGTGTAACAGCCGAAGCACCTGCTCGCGCAGCAGGAGCATGGAAAGCTGGAAGCGGAACATTTTCATGCCCCCGCTGGTGGACCCGGAACACCCGCCCACGAAGGTCAGGAAGAAGAACAGCACCAGTACAAACGGTCCCCACAGGGAGTAATTCTGTGACGCATAGCCGGTGGTGGTGACAACCGAGGTCACGTTGAACAGGGCATGCACAAACGCATCCACTGGAAACTCCCCATCCCGGGCCACCCGGTAGATTGTAATCATGCACGCAGCGCCCAGCAGGAATTTCAGGAAAAAATGCACCTGCCGATCCCGCAGCAGCGGCTGGGCCTGACCGTTCAACAGCCTTACAAACAGAAAGAATGGAATGCCACCGAGCATCATGAAGAACGACGAAGCCAGCAGTATCGACAGCTGATCAAACTGCCCCATGGAATTATCCGAGGTGGAATACCCGCCGGTCGACACCGTGGTGAGCGCATGGTTGAGGGCATTGAACAAATCCATACCGAGCAACCAGTACACCGTCAAGCAGGCCCCGGTAAGCAGCAGGTAACTGAAAACCAGGCCTCGGGCGAGGCGGCTGGTGCGCGGTACCACTTTCTCCGCCCATTCGGAGGATTCCGTGGCGAACAGTCGCATCCCGCCAATCCGCAGGAACGGCAGGATGGCCACCGCCATACCGATGATCCCGATGCCGCCCATCCACTGCATGATGGACCGCCACAGGAGAATGTCGTCCGGGAGGTGATCAAGGCCCGTGAGAATGGTGGAGCCGGTGGTGGTGACCCCGGAGATGCTCTCGAAAAACGCATCGGTCACGCTGAGTTCCAGATCACTCAAAAGCAGGGGCAAACTGGAAAACAACGGGATGACGACCCAGGCAGACACCGTGAGTATGAACATCTGCCGCTGTTTGAGGGCGTATCTTTTTCTGCCGGCGCTGAGGAAACACAGCAGGCCGACCCCGAAGCAGATGCTGGCCGATTTCACAAAGGCCTGCCAGTCCGGCGTCTCGCCGAGCATCAGCAGGTTAACCGGCAGGGTCATGAGAAAGCTGAGCAGGATCAGCAGAAATCCAAGAATCTGGATCACGGGTATCAAATTGAACAGCGGCATCATCGGCAGCGCCCGGCCATTTCGCTAAACAGTGTCGGGCCCGACAATCCCCAGGGTGCCATTCGCAGCATCGCGGATCTCCCGATACCGCTCCGGCTGGTTGATCAGAGCATTCAGGTTATCTTCAGGGAACATTTCCTGTTTCCTTTCGCCGGCTCCTTCCGTGTCAAACACTGAGGGAATCAGCTGTTCAAGGCAGCGCAGCATCACCTCGGGGGAGACGGATGCACCCGGTGAGGCTCCCAGCAACGTGCCATAGGTCTTGTCCGACGAGACAAGAATTTCCGTGCCCATCTGCAGGTCTCCATCCTTGATAATCTGCACTCGCTGACCAGCTTCAATCGGTTTCCAGTCAAACCGCGCCGCCAGGCCCGGTGCAAAGCTCTCAAGCTCCTCTAGCATGCTCTTTTCACCTTTGAACGTTTCTGACACCAGATACTTCACGAGTGGAAAATGCTCGAGGGCCACGTTCAGCAGTCCCGGGATGTCGTGCAGCCTTATGGAGGAAAGATAATCGAAGAATCCCCTGCCTTTCTCCAGGACCGGTTTGAACGACGCGAACGGCCCGAACACAAGGTAGTGTTTGCCATCCACAACGCGCAGATCCAGATGGGGCACGGACATGGGCGGGGCACCGACCTTTGCCTTGCCGTAGGTCTTTGCACGGTAGTCCTTCGCCTGTTCCTCGCTGATGGCCGCTTGCAGGAAGCGCCCGCCCACGGGAAAACCGGCGAACCGGCTACGGAACGGCAGGTGGCTTTTCTTGAGCAACGGGAACGCGCCGCCTCCGGCACCTACAAAAAGGACGTCCGCGCGGTACTGGATTGCAGACCCGTCGCGCTCAGCCTCAATTACCCAGCGGTTGGTGGGGCTTCGGTGGACGCGTTTGACGTGGGTGCCGTATTCGATCTTCACACCCAACGTGTCCACGGCATAGGACGCCATGTGTTCCGTCAACGCACCAAAGTTCACATCCGTGCCGGTCTCAATGACGGTGGCGGCCATTTTCTCGTGGCGGGGCCGCCCTTCCATGGTGTAGGGAATCCAGCTCTTGATCTCGTCAAAGTCTTCCGAATACTGCATGTGCTCGAAAAAGTGGTGAGCTGACATCTCCCTGAAGCGCAGGCGCAGTTCTTCGATGGCCGTCTCCGAGACGATGGTGCAGTGTCTGGTCTGGTTGATAAACGCCTTGGGATCCGTGATGGCGCCTTTGTTGACCAGGTAAGCCCAGAATTGCTTGGCCACGTTGAACTGGGCGTGGATCTTCAGTGCCTTCTCCACTGAAATGACTTCTTCGTCGACCGGCGTGTAGTTCAGCTCACAGTTGGCTTCGTGCCCGGTGCCGGCATTGTTGAACGCCCATGAATTGCCCTCACCCGCGCGGTCAAGCCGCTCGAGGATGGTGATGTCCAGATCAGGGGCCAGCGTCTTTGCTATGGTTGCAAAGGTGGTCCCCATGATGCCCGCACCGATGATCATTACGTTCATAAGCTCTTCCCGTCGCTCTGAAGGTTGCTACCGCTCGTCAACCGAGACTGATGTGCAGAAAATACCATGCCGGACACCGGTTTAACCAACCGTTATAGCGCGGCCACGTTCCGACCAGGGCTCTTCCCGAATCGGCAGATGCACAACGGCAGAGAGTGCCCCAACGCCGACCCCGATCCACCAGACCAGGGTGTAGCTCTGGTACAGGTCGTACAATGCCCCGCCAAGCCAGACGCCGAGAAACCCGCCCAACTGGTGGGAGAAAAACACGATGCCATACAGCGTACCCATGTACCTCAGGCCATAGATCTGGGCAACCAGACCCGAGGTCAGTGGCACCGTGGCAAGCCACAGGGATCCCATGGCGACGGAGAAAAGCACCACCGTGGTCGGTGTCATGGGTGTGAGGATAAACGCGCCGGCCACCAGGGTTCTGAGCAGGTAGACCGTTGCCAGAAGGTATTTCCTGGAGTATCGATGGCCCAGCCAGCCGGCCAGCAACGTGCCCCCGATGTTAAACAGGCCGATCAGCGCGATGGAGATGGCACCCAGGGAAGAAGCCGACGTGACGCCGAGGGCGTAAATCAGGCTATCCGGTGCAATGGGACCGCACATTTCCGTGATGAAGGCCGGGAAATGGGCGGTGATGAACGCTAGCTGGTACCCGCAGGAGAAAAAGCCAATGAAGATGAGCAAAAACGTCGGATCTTTGACCGCCCGCTTCAACACAAGGCCCATGGGCTCATCGGTGGCCGACGCTTTCTCCGGATGTGGCGCGCGCATGAATACAAGCGCCAGCATGGACACCAGTATGAAACCTGCAAAAGCCAGGAAAACGCTCTGCCATGGCATGGAGCTCAACAGGGCCTGGGCGACCGGCGGCCCGACGATCTGTCCGGCGGAACCGGCAGCGGTGGCTATCCCGAGCGCCATGGAGCGATGTCGGTCCGACGTGGCGCGGCCGACCACGGCAAGAATAACGCCGAAGCCAGTGCCGGCAATACCAAACCCCACCAGGATCTCCAGAAACTGGTGCTGCCCCGGGGTGATCGCGTACGAGGACAGCACTAACCCCACGATATAGAACGCCGCCCCCATCAGTATCGCTTTACGGTCGCCGTACTTCTCGGCAAACGCACTGAACATCGGCTGACCAATGCCCCAGAACAGGTTCTGAATGGCAATGGCGAGGGAAAACTCTTCCCGGGGCCAACTGAACTCCATCGCAATGGGTAACTGGAACAGGCCAAAAGATGCCCGCACCGCAAAGCTGACGAGGATAACGATACAGCCGGCAATCAGTACCGGGTTAATCAGGTTGGGATATTGCCCGGTCGCGGGGGTTGATGTTGCCATTCTCGGTTCTCTGGAAGCGGGAGCTCCACGATGATAACTGCGTCAAAGGACCGCGCGCCAATTGGTGATATTTTCACCACTCACGTTACAGAATGTAACCGAGCGGAAGACCCAGGGAGGGATACACCATGCCACGCGCACATACCCAAGACACGCCTTTCATTCCGGCAGCGGTCGCCTTGCTCGCCGTTGCCTTATGGGCGCCGACCGCCATGGCCGCGCCTCACCTGAAAACCATATTTTCCGCTGAAAACGCGCTCTATGGTTCTGGTTACGACATCGGACAGGCGGATGGCTGGATAGACAGTCAGCTGCGCGAGGCAGTGCGTCAATACCAGTCTGACCGTGACCACCTGAGAACGACAGGTAATCTCGATGCGGACACCCTACGGTCACTTGGCGTTCATTCCGGCCCGCAGACCAGTATCTCACAAAATGTGGTGGCCAGTCGCCGGCAGGCCCTCGCCCAGCTCGGCCTGCAGGCACCTCAGCAGCGGGTGGTGAAGCAGCCCCCAGTCAGGCCAGAGCCTGTTGTGGAAGAACCGGTTGTTGCGGTGGAGGAAACGGAAGCCGAGCCCGAGCCGGTCATCGTGGTGGCGCAAGAGATACAGCAGGAACAAAAACCGGAACCTGACATTGAGGAGAGTCAGGAATTAGCGGAAAACCAAGAGGATATAGCTGTTACTTCAAAAACACCTGAAGAATCTGAGCCAAAGATGTCAGAGCCGGAACGCCTGCTCCCGACCGAGCCAACCGCCGCAGGACCGTCTGGGCCAGTCGCCAGGGAAACCCGCCCACGCAGTGGTGGCGGCTTCTTCAGTTCCCTGTTCGATTTTCTGTTCGGCTGGCTGGTGTAGGAGGCTTACCGCTCTGAAAGTCAGCAAAACTTCCAGAACGGTGTCCTGAGACGATTTTCCACCACCTCTGGCGGGTAACCCACGTCTTTGAGCAAACGGGGATCAGTGGTGGTTACGAGGTGAAGGAAGTTGCGCTTCATTCTCCACCCCTTGTACAACGAAGCAGCTCTTTTCATGGCGTTCATCCACACTCAGGTTCAAATATGACGGGTCGGGAACGTTTCAGCCCCCTTTAGATAGTGACCTATTTTATGGGCTCACACCGCTCTGCCCCATACTTGGAAACCACTACCACAGGGGTTTCCGGCGACATTCGCCTAGTGACTTGTACCTAGTCCGGAGCCGGATCGGCCTGCGATTCACCATGCGCCTTTGACAAATCGCTAATAACGCACTGTGATCCAGGGGTATAGCATGTCCGGACGTTGAACCGAATCCGCCCTGGGACACTTGAGAATGACCTTTGCACGCATTACCGGCACCGGCTCCTATCTGCCAGACAATGTCGTAACCAACAAAGACCTGGAAAAGATGGTCGATACGTCTGACCAGTGGATTCGTGAACGCAGCGGTATCGAACAGCGACATATTGCCCTGGCGGACCAGACCACGGTGGATCTGGCGGAGCAGGCATGCGTACGTGCGATTGAGGCGGCGGGCGTCCGGGCCGAGGACATTGATCTCATCGTGTTCGCCACGTCGACGCCTGACAAAATTTTCCCAAGCTCCGCCTGCATCCTTCAGGCCCGACTCGGCATCCATGGCTGCCCTGCCTTTGATATACAGGCCGTGTGCAGTGGCTTTGTGTACGCCCTGTCAGTCGCTGACAAGTTCATCAAAACCGGCAGCAGCAAAAAAGCCCTGGTGGTCGGCGCCGAAGTGTTCTCAAGAATCATTAACTGGGAAGATCGCGGTACCTGCGTCCTGTTTGGTGACGGGGCCGGCGCGGTGGTGCTCGAGGCCAGCGAAGAGACCGGCATCCTGTCGACCCACATCCATGCTGACGGTCAGTACGAGGAACTCCTCCACGTACCCTGCGGTGTTGGCAGCCATTACGACCAGGTCAAAGCGGGACTCGGTTTTGTTGAAATGAAAGGCAGCGAAGTCTTCAAAGTTGCCGTCAATACCCTCGGAAAGATCGTGGATGAAACCCTCGAAGCCAACCAGATGCAGAAATCCGACATCGACTGGCTGGTTCCCCATCAGGCCAATCTCCGCATCATTTCCGCAACCGCCAAAAAGCTGAACATGTCCATGGATCAGGTGGTGGTCACCGTCAACCGTCACGGCAACACCTCAGCGGCCTCTATTCCGCTGGCTCTGGATGTTGCCGTGCGGGACGGCCGCATCCAGAAAAATGAGGTGATCCTGCTTGAGGCATTCGGCGGCGGGTTCACCTGGGGCTCCGCCCTGCTCCGCTATTGATCGTTCTGACTATCCGGTTTGCACACATCAGCCATCCCTGAAGCCTGCGGGTCGCTATATACTCACCGAAACAGGTGCGGTTATAACAACAGACAGGATTCAGGCGATGACGGAGAAGGCAAGCGGAAAAACACCCTCGATAATCATCATCGGCACCGGCTTCGGCGGCCTGTGCATGGCCATCCAACTGAAGAAGGCCGGATACGAGGACTTTATCCTGCTGGAGAAAGCGGGCAACGTGGGCGGCACCTGGCGTGACAACACCTACCCCGGCGCCGCGTGCGACGTACAGTCCCATTTTTACTCCTATTCCTTCGAGCCCAAGCATGACTGGTCACGGAAGTTCGGCCTGCAGCAGGAAATCCTGGGATACATGGAAGGCTGTGTTGAGAAATACGGGCTTGCGCCCCACATCCGGTTTCACCATGAAGTCACCGACGCACAGTTCAGCGAAACGAGCAATCAGTGGACCGTCACCACAAACGCCAGCGACCCCCTGATTGCCGATGTGGTGATCTCCGCAACCGGTCAGCTGAATCAGCCGGCCTACCCCTCGATCCAGGGCATGGAGCGGTTCAAAGGTGCCCTGTTTCATTCCGCCCGCTGGGATCACAGCGTTGACCTGGCCGGAAAGAAAGTTGCGGTCATCGGCACCGGCGCCAGCGCCATCCAGTTCGTACCGGAGATCGTCAAAGAGGTTGACTCGCTAAGTCTGTTCCAGCGCTCCGCTGCATGGGTCTTACCCAAGCCCGACCGTCCTTTCAGAGCCTGGGAACAGAAACTGTTCCAATCCGTCCCCGCCTGGGACCGGCTCTACCGGTACCTGATCTACTGGAAGAACGAAAGCCGGGCCCTGGCATTCACCAAGTTCAGTGGTCTGCTGGAACTGTTCGCTCGACAGGCGCGCAATGAAGCCCGCAAACACGTCACCGACGCAGACAAACTGCAGCGCATCATTCCCGACTATCAGATTGGCTGTAAGCGGATACTGATCTCCAATGACTGGTATCCGGCGATCAACCAGCCCCATGTGGATCTGGTCACCACGGCCATAGATCGTATCGACGAACAGGGCGTGATCACCAAAGACGGCCACCGTCATGACGTGGACGTCATCATTCTGGGTACCGGGTTTGCCGCCTCGGAGTTTCTTGCGCCCATGACCATCACCGGTCGTCAGGGCGTGACCCTCAATGAGGCCTGGGCGAACGGCGCCGAGGCGTATAAAGGCATTTCGGTAAACGGCTTTCCCAATCTGTTTATTCTCTACGGGCCCAATACCAACCTGGCCCACAATTCCATCGTTTACATGCTCGAGTCCCAGGTGAACTACGTACTGGGCTGCCTGCGCGCGCTGCAGAAGTATCCCCACGCGGCAATGGACGTCCTTCCCGAAAGGCAGAACGCGTTCAGCAACGCGGTTCAGAACGGCCTTCAGGGCAGCGTATGGGACTCCGGTTGCAGCTCCTGGTATCTGGATGAGAACGGCAAGAACACCATCAACTGGCCCGGTTTCACCTTCAGCTACCGCCTGTCGACCCGGTCGGTGGACACCAACGATTACCAGTTCCTGACGCCATTGCAGAAAAGCTGACACGCCCGCTTCCCGTACAGGCCATGTCTGACGGGCGTTGTTGCACTTTTTGCAAATTCATAGGATGATTGGGTCATCGTTTATCAGGATCATAGACATGCCCCTTACCCCGATCAGGAAAGGCTCCCTGGTGGAGACCGCGATTGAAAGCCTTCGAAGCGCGATTGAAGAGGGCCAGTGGCCCGTAGGCAGCCGCCTGCCCGTGGAAGCAGAGTTGTCCGCCGCCCTTGGAGTCAGCCGAAACACGATCCGCGAGGCGGTACGCGTACTGGTTCATGTGGGTATGCTCGAGACCCGTCAGGGTGACGGCACCTTTGTGCGGGCCACCCGGGACGCCGGCGAAACCCTCCGACGGATTGCCCGGGCCCAACTGGGAGACCAACTGGAAGTAAGGATCATGCTGGAGACGGAAGCCGCCCGGCTTGCGGCGCGCCGACGAACCGACGAAGACCTGATCCTGATGACACTTGCGCTGGATGCCCGGGCAAAAGCGGGCGAAGACGTGGGTGAACGAATCCGTCATGACCAGTCGTTTCACCGGGCCCTGGTAGCTGCCTCGCACAACCCTGCCCTGTCCGAGCTCTATGATTATTTTGCCCATGGCGTTGCCCGGACGATTGAAAGCACCGAAACCGAGCCGGACCTTCCGGAACCCTCCCAGGAAGACCATGAGCTGCTGCTGGCGGCCATTCGTCGACAGGATGAGGCGCGTGCCGAAGCCCTCGCAACGGCTTTACTGAAACCCAGCCTGGACGCCCTTGAGAAGGCCCGGACATGAAATTCAGAATCGACACCTTTACGCTGCTGTTGTTGGGCGCCATTGTACTTGCCTCGTTCCTGCCGGTTCGTGGCAACGCTGCGGACGTGTTGGCGACGGCCGGCACTGTTGCCGTCGCCCTGCTGTTCTTCCTCCACGGTGCGGCACTGTCCCGTGAGCAGATTGTGGCGGGCGCCACCCACTGGCGCCTGCACATACTGATCACGTCGCTGACGTTTGTATTCTTCCCGCTGGCAGTACTCCCGATCAATGGCATCAGCGGCTTTGCGCCACAGTGGATGCCGGAAGATTTGGGTCTGGGTTTCCTCTACCTGGGGGTGCTGCCTTCGGCGGTGTCATCGTCCATTGCGTATACGGCTATGGCCCGTGGCAACGTTCCTGCCGCTATCTGCAGTGCCGCAGCATCGAACGTATTCGGCATGATGCTGACGCCGTTCCTGCTGTTACTGCTGGTGAGTACATCTGGCAGTGGCGGTTTTTCGGTGGCCGAGGCATTGAAGGACATCATCCTGCAACTGTTGCTACCGTTTGCCGCAGGGCACGCCATGCGCCCGCTGTTGGGAGGCTTCCTGGGAAGGAACGAAGGGCTGATGGCGCGATACGATCAATGCGTAATCTGGCTGATCGTCTATTCCGCGTTCTCACACTCGGTAGAGAGTGGGTTATGGCAGAACCTGCCGGTGACCGCCATCGTGCTGGCCGTCGTCCTGTGCTTTTTGCTGCTGGGCTTTTTTATGGTGATGGCACGCTTTCTGGTCAGGCGATTCGGCTTCAGTCTGGAAGACGAAGCCGCCGTGGTGTTCTGTGGCTCCAAGAAAAGCCTGGCGTCAGGGCTGCCTATGGCCAAGGTCCTGTTCTCGGGCCACCCCGGCTTTGGCATGATCGTATTGCCGATCATGTGCTACAACCAGATTCAGGTGATCGTCGGCGCGATCCTTGCGCAAAAGTATAAAGAAAAAATCGAGGCTGCCTCAGCCACCGCCCATACCGCCGAAGAGCATGGCCAGAATCGCTAACCCGACAATCCAGCCGATCACCGCTGGCCAGAAATTCATCATCTGGGGTGGAAGATCCTGGGCCTCGGCTGCATCCCTTTCCGGCCTAAGGTCGCGGTGGTCCTCATCACCCGGGTCGGTATCGGTGGTGTCTGCCAATTCGTACCACTCGAACCATCCCCCAAGGAACTGAACCACCGGAGGGGGAAAACTACCGTTCTCGGCCATGGGCCGCACCCGAGATTCCAGGCTGCGACCAATTTCACGGCGCAGGCGTGGCTGATCGGCAGGCGGCTCACCAAGGATGGCCTTCCAGATCTGAGGGTCGCGGCTTCTCGCGCCATCGTTCAACAGGGCATTTACCTGGATAACCACCTCGCGTACCACCTGCTGCTCTCCGGCGTCCAGGGCCGCGCCCTCTTCCGCCGGGGCTTTGACTTCAGGCGGCGGTGTTGGCGAGTGCTCGGGTGCCTTCTGAGGTTGGGGATCACGCCCCAGCGCTTCCCGGTAGGCTTTCTCCAGACGCTCAGCCTCTTCACCCGTGGCGAATTTGCTCTGGCGCTCGTAGGCCGCTTCAATCTGTCGCGGATCCCGGGTTGGCTCAATGCCAAGTATTTCCCAACAAGTCATGTAGTAGTAACTCTTGTGGCGGAGAATCATTACAATTTAGAGAGACAAACGCGGTGTGGTCCCATAGGATACATAACTGGTACCACAGCACGACAACAACCATCATCCGGCCAATTATAAAACGACTGTCATGCCCGTTACGAACCTTGTTGCCAATTCTTCATACCCCACCGGCGTTTATCGCGCACTCGTACCCTCAGCCCTGTGTTGTGCATTGCTTGGACTGTACGTCCCTGAAGCCGTGGCCGACAGCCCGGAACCGGTCTCTGATTTTAGCGGCCTGGAGTCCCTCGAACCGCCGTTACCCGAGGTACTGACAACCACGCGACTGAAGCAGCCGAAATCCAAGGTTCCCGGGACCACCACCATTATCGAAGGCGACCTGATCCGTGACCTCGGCGTAATGAGCCTCGTGGAGGTGTTTCGCCTGGTGCCCGGCATGACCGTGACCGAGGTGGGCAGCAACAATCCCGTCACCAGTTATCATGGCACGGTACATTACGAACAGCGGCGCCTGCAGATACAGGTTGATGGCCGAACCTCCTATCGGGCCAGCCTGTCGGATACCGACTGGCATACCATGCCGGTGCCCCTGGAACTGATTGACCGTATCGAAGTGAGCCGTGGCCCGAACTCGGCGGCTCATGGCATCAACGCCTTCCTCGGCACCATCAACATTATCACCCGCTCCCCAGACGACACCGCCGGCACTGAACTCGCAGCCGCCTCCGGTTCCCGGGGCTACCTGAGAACCTTCGGCTCCGTAGGCAACGCCAGCGAGCCCTACAGTTGGCGTCTCGCCTATGAAAAGCGACGATCCGACGGTTTTGACAAGCAGGAAGACGACGATCAGTTCTATCCGTTCAACGATGGTTATAACCTGAACACCTTCACCTATGACGGCGTCGCACGTTTTAACGATCATATCAGCCTGGACCTACGCGGCGGGCTGGTGGATGGCATCAACGAGGAAGATCTGCGCAAGAACGGTAAGCTTGGCGCAACCGACGACCCGAACATCATTGTGGACGACTATTACCTGCAGACCCGTCTCAATGTGTCCACGTCGGAAAACCATTTCTATCACCTGCAGGTAAGCTACCAGAATTACCAGCGCCGGCAGCGCTGGCCGGTGTGCATTCCGGGCGAGACGTTTGACAGTATCCTGGCCGGCAATGTCCCCGATTTCGATTTTGAACCGGGTGATTGCCGCCCCGGCGACGATCCGGCGCCCTTTATTGCAAACCTTAACGAGGACATCGAAGAGTCGCGACTGGAATTCGAAATTCAGGACACCCTGTTCATCAGCCCGGCGCTGAAGCTCGTCTCCGGCCTGGGATACCGCCAGGACACCTTCCGGTCGGAAACCTTTTTCAACGGTCGCGGCAACAACTATCAGTCCCGCGTATTCGCCAATCTGGAGTATTCGCCCTTCGAATGGCTGACCCTGAACACCGGCGGTAACTGGGAAACCACAACCACCACGGACGAGGGGTATTTCTCCCCCCGGGTCGCTGCCAACTTCATTCTTTCCCACAATCAGGCGCTGCGGTTCGTCTACTCTGAAGCCGTCCGTACACCCGATGCGTTCGAGCAGACACCTGACTGGTCCTACCGGCCGCGGGACATCCTCCCTCCTTACGAGTTCCTGGAGGGCGCCCGGTTCGAGGTTGAGGATCTGGTTGACCCCGAAACCTCAACGTTCGGGCAGACACTGGAAGAAGAACGGATCGTCTCACGGGAAATCAGCTATTTCGGCCAGTTCTATGTGAACCAGGCGCTTCTGTCGCTGGAAGTGCGCTATTTCAACGACCACCTGAGGGATATGATCAGTGGTGTGATCAACGAAGAAGAGTGGTTCATTGCCAACAACGTTGCACTGGACCAGGAGGGCTTCGAAGTTGAAACCTCGCTGGATTTCGCGGATACCAAGTTGCGGGCCAGCTACGCCTACCTGGACCAGGACGGCTGGTACACCGGTGAGCCCGATGCACTGGACGATGAGCTGTACGCGGTGGAACTGCTCGGTCGGCTTTCCGTTCGGCACTCGGGCAGTCTTGCGTGGATACAGCAACTCCCGTTCAACCTGACATCGGCTGCCACGTTCTATTGGGCAGACGAGTTCCGACGCTCTCGCTTCGAGCGGGCCGATTTCCGTATCGCCCGCCGGATATTCGCATCAAACTACAGTTACGAACTGGCCTTTACCATGCAACACTATCTGAACCGGGACCCGGAACTGAGCCCGGATAATCTGATCAGTGATCATAACCAGTTCTTTGTGGAAGCAGGGGTGCGCTTCTGAATCAGTCTATGGATCGTTTTGAACCCGGGACGGTATGAAACAAGACAGACAACCACGATGCGGCTCATCAGGTGCCGGGGTATGGTCCCGTGTGCTGGCTGGCTGCGTTTTATTTTTGTTGCTGTTCCTGAGTTCTCTGGTGTCGGCACAGACATCATCACCCGCCGCGGTGGTGTATATCGCCGGCCCGAACAATAACCCGGCCCTGACCCGGCATATTACCAACCTGATCAGCGATGCCCTGGGTGACACAGCCCAGCTTCGGCCTTTCCGGGCCGGCCAGACGTCTCATGATACCGATAGCCTGGTTATCACCCTCGGCCCCGAAGCCTTTACCCAGGTCCGGCAGGAAAGCCGGTCTATTCCCGTTCTCGCGCTGCTGGTCGACCGCCGTTTCATCAAAGGGTACGCAGATCGCTCCGATGGCACTGTCGGGGCCGTACTCTACGATTCTCCCCTGCTACGCCAGGCCATGGCCGGCAAAGTCATTCTGCCCCATGCCACCCGGGTGGCCATGCTGGCAACGCCGGAGAGCGTGGAGCTATACGAGGAGCTGATACCACGGCTACCGGACATTGGCCTCGAGGGTCAGGTGTTCGTTATCAGCCAGGCCAGCGACCTGATTCCCACGCTGATCCGTGCGCTGGATTACGGCGATTTCCTGCTGGCCGCACCAGACAACTCAATCTACAACCCGCGGACCATCAAGCACCTGTTGCTGACCACGTATCGCCGCAACCGTATTGTCATTGGACCAAGCCAGGCTTATGTGAAAGCCGGCGCCCTGGCATCCACATACCTGCCACTGCAGGCCATCGCTGATGCGGCGGCCGAGCTGATCAATGAATACCAGCGGTTAGGACGGTTCCCACCGCCGCTCTACCCGGACACGTTCCGCCTTGAAATCAACCGGCAGGTAGCCCGGTCCCTGAACATTCCACTTCCCCCTCGTGAACAGTTGCGAGCAGCGATCGAAGAGATGCTGTCCAGCCAAAGGGAGAACTCCGATGAGTAAATCAGCCCCGCTGGTCAGAAAGCTGATGTTGCTGGGCGCAGTGCCAGCCATTGTGATGTTTATCGTTCTGATGGTGTTCTTTACCTCCGCCAGGCTGGAAGATGCCCGGACCGACCTCGCGGATAGCAGCCAGATGCTCGCGGACAGTCTCGCGCCTGCGGTGGAGTATGCGGTGGTCTCCGGAAATACGGCGGCACTGGAACAGATTCTCTCGCAATCCCTGCGGCGTAGTCGGGCCCAATGGATCCGCGTTTCCGACGTGATGGGGGATGAAGTCGGCTTCGTCAGTAACAGCGCCGAAGGGTCGCCCGGCAAGGACGACACCTTTGACATTTTTGAATCCGAGATCCTCCAGCAGCCACTGGATCTCGGTGGCGGCCGGCAGACCGAATGGTTCCAGCCCGACTATGGCTTCGGAGGCGGCGCCCTGAGGGTTGGTACCGTCCAGGTCGGCGTCAGCAAGGGCCAGTTGGCGGCCAGGCGCAGCGATATTCTCTGGACGTCTCTGGCGGTGGGCATCGCCCTGCTCCTGCTGACAATGATCATCGTCAACCAGACACTGTCCGGCATTCTCTCACCCATCCATGGGCTCTCAAACCGGGTAAAGCAACTGATCAACCGGGATTACAGTCAGGTACCGGAAAGCCAGAACCACAACACCTCAGAGATCCAGGATCTGGAGCAGAATCTGAATGCCCTCGCGGCACACCTGAACAACCTCAAGGAATCCCGGGCCCAGACCCTGGCCGCCTCCGAGAAAGCCAGGAGCAAGGCGGAGGCCGCCAACCAGGCGAAGTCCGAGTTCCTGGCCGCCATGAGCCACGAATTGCGAACGCCACTGAACGGTGTGCTGGGTATGATCGAACTGGTCAACGAAGAGCCCCTCACCCCCAGACAGATTGAATACCTGCAGACCGCCCGGCAGTCCACCGAAGACCTGTTGATGGTCATCAGTGACATTCTGGACTACTCCCGGGTAGACCGGGGCAAACTTCAGTTGGAGAACCGCGAGTTCGACCTACGCGACCTGATCACCAACTGTACCGCCAGTTATAAGCTGATGGCGGAAGAACAAGGGCTGGCGTTGACCCTGACGTTCTACGGCGAATGGCCGGAGAAACCGATCGTGGTGGGAGATGGCCCCAGGCTCAGGCAGATTCTCGCGGGCCTTATCGACAACGCGGTCAAGTTTACCGGAGCGGGATACATCAACATCCAGGCGGGATGGTTTGCCCTGGAAGACAACTGCGTCGTGCTCAACTGCTCTGTCAGTGACTCAGGAAGCGGCATTCCGATCGACCGCCTCAACGACATCTTCAATTCGTTTGAACAGCTGGATACCGGCAATACACGCGGGCACGGTGGCACCGGAATGGGGCTCTCGCTGGTCCAGCGCCTGGTGGAACTGATGGGCGGACATGTGCAGGTGGAAACCGACCTTGGCAAGGGGTCGTCGTTCCGCTTTGAAGTACCGTTCGAGCTCAGTAATACCGCCCCGGCAGAGCGCCCTTCGGCGTTATTACCGGTGGATTCCGACTCCCGACGACAGCTTTCCCGCGCGCTGGTGGTGGAGGACAATCCGGTGAACCAGCGGGTGGCCATGGCGCTGCTGACCCGCCTCGGGTTTGAGACCGACGCGGCCAACAACGGTAAGGAAGCGTTGGACCTGGTGCGCACCAATCATGAGGGCTATGACGTTATCCTGATGGATTGCCAGATGCCGGTCATGGACGGCTACGAGACCACACGGTGCATCCGCGAGTGGGAGCAGAGTAATGGTCAGGGGGGCACCCCCATCATCGCTCTGACTGCCGACGCCCTGCCCGGCACCGAAGCCAGTTGTCACGACGCCGGCATGAATGACTACCTGGCAAAGCCCGTCCGCAAGGAGTGTCTGAGGGAAGTGCTCAGCCGCTGGATCAATCTGTCACCCAACGACTGATACCGCCATGGTTAACGGTCAGGCCACCGGTTCACGCATGGTGACGAACTCTTCGGCCGAGGTCGGGTGAATGCCCAGTGTACTGTCAAATTGCGCCTTGGTCGCACCCGCTTTCAATGCCACGGCCAGACCCTGGGTGATCTCCCCTGCGTCCGGCCCCACCATGTGGGCGCCAAGTACCTTATCGGTGTCCGCATCCACCACCAGTTTCATCAGGCAGCGTTCGTCACGGCCACTGAGTGTATGCTTCATCGGGCGGAACTCCGAACGGAAAAGGCTCACGTTGTGTCCTGCCTGACGCGCCTCTTCTTCCGTCAGGCCGACTGTGCCGATGTTGGGATGACAGAACACCGCAGTCGCAATGCCGCTGTAGTCCATCTCACCCTGACCATCACCAAACAGCCGGCGAGACAACACCATGCCCTGGGCCAGAGCCACGGGCGTCAGTTGGGGTGTGCCAATCACATCGCCCAAGGCGGTAATGGAAGGCACCGCCGTCTGGAAGTGTTCATCCACCACCACATGGCCCGATGCACTGATCTGGACGCCAAGCTCCTCCAGTCCCAGACCATCAATCAGTGCCCGCCGCCCGGTGGCCGCCATTACCAGCCCGGTATTCAGGCGGGAACCGTCACTCAGGGTGACTTCGTAATGAGCGCCTTCGCTCTCGACGGCTTCAATGGTCACGCCGAACCTGAGGTCCACGCCCTTCTTGCGCATTTCCTGCGCAGTAAATTCGCGGATGTCCCGGTCAAAACCACGCAGGAACAGGTCACCCCGATACAGTAAGGTGGTTTCAACCCCAAGCCCCGCTAGGATGCCGGCGAACTCGACGGCGATGTAGCCGCCACCCCAGACAACCGCCTGACGCGGAAGCTGCGGAAGGTAGAACATTTCGTTGGAGGTAAGTATGCATTCCTTGCCCGGCATTTCCGGAATGATCGGCCAACTGCCGGTTGCCACGGTGATGTGCGGCGCCGTGTAGCGCTGGTCACCCACCAATACCGTGTTGGCATCCGCCAGGGAAGCGGTGCCCCGGATGATGGTGACGCCGGCATTCTCCAACATACGCCCATAGATGCCATTGAGCCGGTCAATCTCGGCATTCTTGTTGGCGACCAGCGTCGGCCAGTCAAACCGCACCTGGTCGGTGGGCAGGGACCAGCCATAGCCGGCGGCGTCCTCGAGATCTTCACTGACATGGGCGCCATAGACAAACAGCTTCTTTGGCACGCAGCCGACGTTGACACAGGTTCCGCCGAGATAGCGCGATTCCACAACCGCCACCCGCGCCCCTCGCTGGGCGGACATCCTTGCAAGTCGGACGCCTCCGGAGCCGGCTCCGATGATAATCAGATCAAAATCGTGGTTGTCAGACACAGCGTCTCCTGAATGTGAACAGTGATGACTTCAACCGGGAATCGCCGCTTTGCGGTCAGCGGGCCTCACTTCCCGGAACAACACATGGTCTTCGAAATCTCCCAGCCGTATCTTGCCAAGGCTGCGAAATCCTTCCGATTCATAAAATGGCAGGTAGTGACTGTTGCCGGTGTCCAGCACCAGCCCACTGCCACGTGGATTCTCGGCGCACAGCTTTTCGACGGATGACAACAGCAACCGGCCGTAACCCCGGTTCTGGTATTTCGGGTTAACCCCCATCAGGGGGAGTTGATGGGCCAACGGTTGTGGCAACAGTTGCTTTATCTTTTCGTGGTAATCCAGATACCGACGGGTACAGGCAAAACCGGCGGTGAGTACCATTCGAATACGCCAGCTGATCTGGTCTGCCAGGTTGAGCCGCAGTTCCGGCTCGCCAATGTACGCCACCGCAACCAGGGTGTCATCCACCATGATCCCGATGGCTTCCTGGTTCAGGTCCAGGTAAAGGTCGATCAGTTCCCGGATCGTCGCACGGACCCGCTGTTCGTAGCCCGGTCGACGGTGATCGAACAGGTACTGGAACGTCGGTTCATACTGGTAAGCATGAAAAAGGATCGAACGGGCTTCGTTGCGTGCGCTTTCATCGAGACGAACGACCACAGGCTCTGACTTGTTTTTATTGCCTTCACTCATCCGGCTGGCTCCTCGTTACATCAAAGTGGCACTATTCGCCACTGCTTCACCCTCAGATCGTCAAAGTCAGACGAACGGACACCATCCCGGGCTCGTCCTGCCGATCCATTGAGGCCTGATCAATCACCACCCCATGGTTTGAGCTGAGGTCCTCAAGCCAGGCTGCGACTCCGGCGAACGGTACATCTTCGAGCCAGACCCGAATCGCATCGGATCCGCTTGGTTCAAACCGCTGCAGGGACAGCCCCGAGTCACCGGCGCTGCGGGTAACCAGCGCCATCAGTGCCCGGCCATCCTCAGGCGCATCCGCTGACGTGCCTGCGGTTGCGCCCTGCCCGGACAGACGTTCCAGCGATGCCTCGTTGGCCTGCATCCAGGCCAGCAGTTCCTCGGCGTTCTCACGGGCACTTGCCGCCTGATCATGAAATCCTGCCACGGGCCGCCAGACTGCAAAGTAAAGCAGGCCAAGCAACACCGCAATTGCGAGCACCGTCAGGGCCTGCTGATCCCGACGGGGTAACTGATCGTACTGGGCAATGAGCTTTTCCACTGCCGGCTGTTCCTTGAGTTTCGTCAGCATTCCATCAGCCTCCTGACACCGTGAGGCGGCCACGGGCGCCGCTGGATTCGTTCACAACCGAGCCAATCTGGGCTTCCAGTCCCTGTTGGGTCAGGCCACTGCGCAACGCGCTCATGCGGTCGTAGCTGTCGGCTCGGATATCGACCACCAGTTCCCCCCGGGAACGACTGTAATTAATCGAATTAAAGGTGATCGACTGGTTCTGCGGCACTTTGGTGTACTGATCTCCGGTGTACTTCATCAAGGTGACAAAATCCGCACTGGTGCCGTCCGATCCCATGGTGCGGAGTTGGCCCTCAATAACCCGCCGAACATTGCCCGCGTGGGTGCGCTGGTCTCCCGGGAAAGCCTCCCGGTAGATCGCCATGGCCTGCTCACGGGTGTCGTCCGCGTGCTGCTGGTGGTAATAGCCCATTCCAAATTCCACACCCAGCTGGATGACGAACCAGACCGACGCCACCGCAATCAGCGGCTTCCACGCCAGCAAAGGGCTTGCCTGACGACTCCGGACGCCAAAGGCGCCCTGGCACAGATCAATAGGCTGGGACAGATGGTGGTGATGGGCGTGGGCAAGCAGCTCCAGCGGCATCAACTCAATAGCGTCGGTGCGCACCGTGAGCCTTCCCGCGGCACTCAGTTCACTGATGGCTGCCTGCTGGTGTTCAAGTTCCTGTTCCGTACCGTAAAGGGTCACCGGGACTTCCGCCACCACGTCTTCGGAAGGTGGCGCCGCCATGGTGTGGCCAAACATGCCAAGGTTCCGTGACTGGATACTGAGCCATTCCCCCCGGTCACTCATCAGCATGGCGTTATCGCCATCCAGGCAGATAGACCAGCCACCCTCGGTCACCGGCAACAGCGCGGCGTCGGGGTAGATCGCATCAAGACGCAGATGCTCCCAGCCACTGAACATCTGAACCCAAGCCCCCATGCGCTCAAGATCAATCGCGGCGACACTGAAACCACCGTCGCCCCTGGGGCCCAGTGCCAGGTGCACGCTGTCGATGTCCTGTGCAATCTGCTCTTCCACCGCGAAAGGCAGCGCCTGCTGGATAAATCGCGTCTGTTTGGCGGGGATATCCGCGACACAGAACAGTGCTTCATCACCGGGAATCAGCCCGATCAGCAACACGTTATCAAGGGCGTTCTGGCTCAGGGTCTGTTCGATAACGGCTTGCGGATCAGCCGTGCCCCGGGCTTGGGAGTCGCCGCTGGCATCGTGAAGAACCCAGTTGTACAGCTGGGCCTCAGGGCTCTGGTCCGGGTCCGCAAAAGGCGGCAACGGCCTGACATAGAGTCGGTACGACATGTCTATCCTTCTGAAATGGTAAAAGGTTCTTTGGTAATGCGGTTCTTTTGTCCGGTGTCCCGGTGAACCGTCTGAACCTCGCCTTCCGAACTCCGGAAAACCGTGCTTACAAGATTCGCCACGCGGTCATCGTAGGTAATTCGGGAAACGACTTCAAAAAAGCGGGTCTGGAGCCCAAGCCCATTAGCGTTCAGCCCCAGTCCTGAAAACTCCGGCAGGGCTAGGAAATCCTGGATATTTTCAAACCGCTTTTCCTGCCGCTGTTCTAGAATAGACTCTGCCTGGGCCAATGTCAGTTCGTCGTGAAGCGAGCGCAGCACGTACGCCGTTGCGGTATTGACGTTGATGCCGAGGCCATTCACCGGCAAGGCCGTCACATGGGGCCTGAGCTGGCGATATATCTCTTCTGTCATGCCTTCCAGAAGGCGCAGTTCGGTGACGCTGACAAACGGCTGATTGGCCGCCCGGAACCCCGTGTCGGCCATCAGGTACTGGCCATCCTCAGCACCCGAGGCGCTTACCGTCTGCTCATCCGGGTCAATCCAGTCGATCAGCGTGTCAACGGACAGCTGGGTAATGTTCAGGGCCATCAGCAGACGGGTCAGCCGGTCGCGGGTCAGCGGGTCCACCTGTCCATTTGCCGAAACCAGATCGTTCAGGTTGATCCGGCCGCCCAGATCATCGATCTGGACCTCGGCCACGCCGTTATCGTCCAGCGGCAGGATGGCAGCATTGGCAGCCCAGAACTCATCAAGGCTGTCCACCATCAGATTTTCTTCCTTGTCGGTTTCAAAATCCCGCACCAGAATCTGTCGCGCGAACGCCTCTGCGCCCAACGCCACACTGAGACCCTGCTGCTGCGCCAGGTAATGACCGGCCCGGAATACCCGCACACTCTGTTGCTGGGTCATGCCGGTGGCCAGCATGACCACCAACGCCATCGCCAAAAGAACCATGATCAGCGCGACACCCTGTTCACGGTTGTGAATGCGTACCACGGACGCGGTCATTGGGTCACCCCGCCAGGCGGCTGCTCACCCTGCCCCTGAACCTGGCCGTCCTGAAGCTGGGATTCGTCGTCGGTCTGTTCATCGGCGTCCGATTCACTATTGGCTTCATTGGCAGCGTTCACCATACCCTGTGCGATGCCACCGTCGAAGTCCGCAACGGCGAAGGTACGTACCAGTTCCCCGAATCGTTCGTGCTCCAGGGTCACCTGGATACCAAGAGGCAGGGGGATGTCCGGACGGGCACCAGGGTTCAGTCCAGCCAACGCCTCTTCTGTAGGCCAGCCATCGGTCCAGTTGCGCTGATCATCCAGGAAACGGATGTCGAACGCAGTGATGTCCGGAAGCACCAGTACGTCTTGGCTGTTGTCTTCCTGCCCCTGGTCAAGGGTTAACCAATAACGCCGCCGGAGCTCCTCGCCGGTATACTCCCAGGCCACACGCTGCAATGAACTGCGCCGGGTGCCCAGCGGGTTCCGCCAGCCCTGGCGGGTCAATACCAGCTCGAACTCTTCCTGACGACTGGACAAGGCGGGCTGGAAGTCACCGTACACATCCCGCGCGGGCCGATTCACCAATTGGGTAAGGTCCCTTTCGAGCAGCAACATGGTGCGCTGAATCTGATCAAAATCGTCGGCGGCTTCATTTACGCGGTCACGGGCCAGTACCACACCGCTGAGAACCTGCCATACACCAAGGCCGATTACTGCAGTAATCGCCACCGCGATCAGTACCTCCATCAGCGTGAAGCCCTTCTGGTGCATCAGTTCTCTCCGATGAAAGCAGACAGGGTGTGTATGGGGGCAGGTTCACTGCCGTCCTCGCGGATACGGGCCACGGTCACTTCCACACGACGCATGGTGGGCTCTTCGGTCGCCAGGACGGCGGTGGTCACCTGCCAGCGGAAGGGACCATAATCCATGTCGTCCTTGTTTTCCGCGATCCCGGGCAGTGCTTCCTCCAGACGGATCTCGTTGATACGGTTGTCGGCGATCCAGGCCGCGAGGGTCTTGTCACGAATACGCTCGTAGCTGGCAATGTACTGGCTTCCAACCTCAGCCGCTGCCGTGGCAATCAGACCAAATACCAGCAGCGCCACCAGTACTTCGATCAGGGTAAAACCGCGTTCACGGTTCATTCCCCATCTCCGTCATCGCCCGGCTGCCGCCACTCCATGGGTGAAAATCCGTCGGAGGCCAGCACATGCATGTATGAGCTATCGTCACCAATCGTGAATTCCAGTTCGAAGGGCGTGGTTTCACCGCTGGAAAAAAACACGATGTCAGGCCTCAGTGCGTCCTCTTCCGACGCCAGCCTGGGCGTATCGCTTTCAATATATTCAGTTGCCACCAGCCATTCCGGATAGCTTCGCTCGCGGAACATGCGATCTGCCGGGTCGGTCCATTCGTTGGCACGCTCATCAAGAATCACAAACCGGTAACTGTCCTGCTCAAGCAACAGGCCCAACTCGATGTTATTGAGCACCGCCTGCTCAGACGCCGTCTGCATTAACAGGAAGGTCTCGCGCACATGGTTCTCCAGCTCACGCTGCTGGGAGCCACCGCCGAGGTTCATAACCGCCAGTGCAGCCAACAGCCCCACGACAATGAGGACAACCAGTATCTCAATGAGCGTAAACCCGTTGGCGGATGCCCGTCTCATCACCCGCGTTTAATCCCGGGCTTTCCAGACGCTGATATCTGCCGCATCGCCATCACCGCCCTCCTGGCCATCCGAGCCGTAGGAATAAAGATCGTAGGGACCTTCAGTGCCCGGGCTGACGTACTGGTATTCCGCACCCCAGGGATCTTCCGGGACATTCTTGAGGTAGCCGTCAGGATTCCAGTTCCGGGGCTCCGGGCTGCCGGTAGGCTGGCTCACCAGTGCCTCCAGGCCCTGCTGAGTGGAGGGGTAGTGACTGTTGTCCAGACGGTACAGGTCCAGGGCGTTGGCAATGTTGCTGAGTTGGGTTTCGGCCACGGTGACCTTGGCCTGGTCGCTTCGCCCCATGATATTGGGTGCCACAATCGCAACCAGAAGACCGAGGATGACCATCACCACCATGATCTCGATCAGGGTAAAACCGCCCTGCTTGCGCGATTTGCCCGCGGGGGTGCGATTACGTTCAGGATTCATTGCTGTGCTCGTCATTTGAGGACTCTCTTTCCATTGTCGTCGGTAATTGGAGGGCGGATCAGCCAACCAGGTTGCTCATGTTCAGAATCGGCAGCATGATGGCCAGCACGATCACCAGCACCACTACCCCCATGAACAGCAGCATCATCGGTTCAAACAGACCCACGATAGCGGCAATTTTGGATTGCAGGGTGTTCTCCTGCATTTTCGCCGTGCGCTCCAGCATGCTATCGAGCTCGCCACTGGCCTCGCCGCTGGCGATCATGTGCAGCATCATGGGTGGGAAGTAACCGGTCTGGTCCAGTGCGCGGTGCAGAGACCCACCCTCGCTCACTTTTCGCGCGGCATCCCGCAATTCCTGCCGCAGATAATCGTTGGACAATACCTCTCCCGCAATCCGCATGGCGTCCACCAGAGGCACGCCGCTGGTGGTCAGTATGCTCAAGGTGCTGGCATAGCGTGCCGTATTCACACCCCGCACCATACCGGCGAACAACGGCATATTCAGGAGGCTGCGATGGAACCGCATTTTGAATGCCGGTTTGCGCAGCGAGAACCGGAACGCAACGATACCCAGCACCAGCAGTATAAGAAGGTAGACACCGTAATTGCCGAGAAATTCCGAGACCGACAGCATCGCTACGGTCAAACCCGGGAGATCCTGTCCCTGGCGGACAAACACTTCAATGATGTCGGGTACCACGTAAGTGAGCAGGAACACGACGATGGCAATCGCCACCACGCTGAGAATAATCGGATAGATGGCCGCAAGCTGGATTTTCTGACGGGCTTCCTGACGGGCTTCCGTGTAGTCCGCCAGCCGGTTCAACACGAGATCCAGGTGCCCGGCGTGCTCACCAGCAGCCACAGTGGAACGATACAGTCGGGGAAAAGCGCGGGGAAATTCGCCCAGGCTGTCGGCCAGGCTGTAGCCTTCCATGACCTTGGCGCGGATGGCAATCAACATCCCGCGAATGCGGGGCTTGGTGGATTGCTGGGCCGCCGCGGATAACGCCTGTTCCACTGGAATGCCGGACTGGATGAGGGTGGAGAGCTGCCGGGTAACCAGGGCCAGGTCGGCCGCCGGGAGGCTACCACGCTTGCTTAGCGGGTTATGGCTGCGCGCCTGCTTTTCCGCCGCCGGCTCCACCGCCAGTGGGGTTAGGCCCCGCTCTCTCAATTGCTGCCTGACCGCGCGGGGTGCATCAGCCTCGAGCACGCCGTGCTTCTGCTTGCCGCGGGCGTCGAGCGCCTTGTACTCAAATGCCGGCATGGTGTTATTGGCTCCGGTGCGTAACGCGGAGAACTTCTTCTACCGTCGTTACGCCGTCCAGGATCTTCTTGACCCCGTCGGCGTGAATGCTGGGACCCGAGCGCCGGGCTTCACGTTCGAGATCCAGCTCCCCTGCTCGTTTGTGGATCAGCGCGCTGATTTCGTCTGTCACCTCAACCACTTCATAGATACCGATACGTCCCCGGTAGCCCAACTGGTTGCAATGTTCGCATCCGGTGGCACGGAAAATCATCGGCGGGTTTTCCGGGTCCAGCTGCAGAAACTCGCAATGCTCCGCCGTCGGCACGTAGGGTTCACGGCAATCCTTGCACAGCACCCGAACCAGACGCTGGGCCACAATACCCACGAGACTGGAGGAGATCAGGAACGGCTCAATGCCCATATCCATCAGTCGGGTAATGGCGCCGACAGCCGTGTTGGTGTGCAGGGTGGAAAGCACCAGGTGACCGGTCAGACTGGCCTGGACAGCAATTTCCGCCGTTTCCAGGTCCCGGATCTCACCGATCATCACCACATCCGGATCCTGACGGAGAATGGCCCGCAGTCCCCGGGCGAAGGTCATGTCGACCTTGGTGTTGACCTGGGTCTGACCGATACCGGGCAGGTTGTATTCAATGGGGTCTTCAACGGTCAGGATGTTGCGGGTGCGATCGTTGATTTCCAGCAGCGACGCATACAGTGTGGTGGACTTACCGGAGCCCGTCGGACCCGTGACCAGCAGAATGCCGTAGGGACGATAGATCAGCTTGCGCAGGACACTGAGATCCCGACCTTCCATACCGAGCGATTCCAGCCGGATATTGCCGGCCTGCTTGTCCAGGAGACGCAACACCACCCGCTCCCCGCTTGAGGAGGGCATGGTGGACACCCGGATGTCTACTTCACGACCCGCCACCCTCAGGGCAATCCGACCGTCCTGCGGAATCCGCTTCTCCGCGATGTCGAGCTTGGCCATGACCTTGATACGGGAAACCAGCAACGGAGCCAGGGCGCGTTTCGGCTGCACCACTTCCCGCAGCACACCGTCTACCCGGAAACGCACGACGAGCCGCTTTTCATAGGTCTCGATGTGCACGTCGGAGGCGTTGGTTTTCACCGCTTCGGTCAGAATGGCGTTGATCAGCCGAATAATGGGGGCGTCGTCTTCCTGCTCAAGCAGGTCTTCCGTCTCCGGCACCGAATCCGCGAGCGAGGCCAGGTCCATGTCATCACCGATCCCCTCCACCATCTGCATGGCTTCCGCTGAATCGTTTTGGTAGGCCGCGTTCAGGGCGGCATCGAACCGGCTTGGGTCGATGGTGGTGAAGCGGGCACGACCGCCGCTGATCCGGTTGGCCTCCGCCAGGGCGGAGTGACCGGCGCCGGGTCGCACGAGGATGACAGCCTCGCCGTCTTCATCGCGGGTGAGGATCACGCCATTGCGCTTGGCAAAGGCGAACGGAAGACGGCCCAGCGGAGCATCCTGCGGCTGAAGTTCGTGATCTGTGTTCAAGGTCGTCCTCGTTTTGTTGCCAGGTGCGGAAAGGAGCTCTCCGTAAACCCTTTTTATTCAATCAATTCAGAAAGGCTACCATAGGATTTGGAACCGCTGAATAACTCTATACACTATACTGCCATTTAAGCCTCGCAGTCTGATAACCTGTGGTCTTTTTACAGGCTCGAAAATACATAGCCGGGATAACCAATGCATCTGAACGACACCCGCTTACCCCTGCTGCTTGCCGTTATTGCAGCCGTTGCCATGATTGGCCTGACTTCCTGGCAAGGCTATCGGTTCTGGCAAACGGAAACGCAACGGGCAGACCAGCAGCCATCCGACATGGCGGGTATGAACGCCGCACAGAATGAACGTTCCACACCGGAACTTGCATTGGCCTCACTTGACCTGTTTGGCGTTGCCGGCGAAAGCGACGAACCGTCGGAACTGGACACCGAAAACCTGCCCGAAACCAATCTCCGACTGTTTCTTCGCGGGGTACTGGCGGCCGATGGCGAGTTTCCCGGCAGCGCTCTGATTGAAGACGACAAGAGTACAACCGAAGCCTACCTGGTTGGCGATGAACTGCCCGGCAATGCCAAACTCCGCTCGGTCCATGCCAACCGCGTGATCATCGAACGTGGCGGAAAGCTGGAGAACCTGTACTTTCCGGAGCCCGATGACCGAAGCGGTGTGAATGTGGCGGTGAACAATGACACCACGTCCCCGTCCGATGATATGCAGGAGATGGCACCCTCAACCCAACCGGCGACAACGACTCCCGCGAGCGATGATGAACGCCGGGAAGAAATCCGGCGCCGACTTGAACAGCTTCGCGAACGCCTGCGAAACAATAACAGCTGAACGCCATCATGGAGACCGCAGCCCGCCCACTTCGTCGCTGCCGTCTTGCCCTTCCCTTTATACTGCTGATCAGTACAGTTGCCGCGTTTGAGGTGGGCGAACGCCTGCTGGACTATGTCCAGAAGGAATTCGGCAGCGAAGCCCACAGCCGACTTGAGAACTGGGAAAACCTTCACCGACTGGCCGCCCGAGCTCCCGTGGAACGCCAACTGACCCTGGTGAACACGTTTTTCAACCGGGTACGTTTCGTTAACGACATTGAGCACTGGGGCGAGGAAGACTACTGGGCAACCCCGGTGGAGCTGCTCACCACCAACGGCGGTGACTGTGAAGACTTTTCGATTGCCAAGTACCTGACCCTCAAATCCATGGGCGTCCCCGACGAACAGCTGCGTATTGTCTACGTCAAAGCGCTCGAACTGAACCAGGCCCACATGGTGCTGGCGTGGTATCCCGAGCCGGATGCGGACCCGCTGATCCTCGACAACCTGATCAATGAAATAAAACCCGCCTCGCAACGGTCCGATCTTGAACCCGTTTACAGTTTCAACGGTGAGGGACTGTGGCTGAATCGGTCCGGAGGCGAGCAGCAACGGATTGGCGAAGCCGCGAAGCTCTCACACTGGCAGGACGTGAACCGACGACTGATCGACGCCCTTCGCTAACGCCCGACGGGGTGGCGGCAAATGACATTAAGCCTGTCGCCAATCGCCACTGCACCTTCGACAGAACCCGGTAGAATCAACTCCTTTGATGGCTTTTGAACGCACACAGGAGTAACGCCGAATGAGACGCTGGAATGGCTGGGGTGATGATCAGTTCAACCTGGAGCTCCCCCCGGAGGGCCGGGACTTCCTCGGCCAGCGCATCGGTGAAGCCACCCCGCTGGCAGATGCCACGCTTGAACAGGTCATCGCCCGGGTTCCCGACTCTCGACTGCCGTCGCATCCTGCCGTGGTTACCGATGCGGAAGACCGGGTCCGCCATGCCCGTGGACAGAGCCTGCCGGACTGGCTCGCCATGCGCAGCGGCGACCTTGGCCCGTTTCCGGATGGCGTCGCCTACCCGGAAACCAACCGGGACGTTCAGCGCCTGCTGAATTACGCCGCTGAGCACTCTATCTCCCTGATTCCTTATGGCGGTGGCACCAGTGTCGCCGGCCATATCAACCCGCTCGCCAGCGACACTCCCGTACTGACCGTCGACATGAGCCGGATGAACCGGTTGTTGGACCTGGACCGGGAAAGCCAGATCGCGACTTTCGGCGCCGGTACCCCCGGTCCGCTGGTGGAGTCCCAGCTTCGGGCCCACGGCTACACCCTGGGCCACTTCCCCCAGTCGTTCGAACTGTCGACCATCGGTGGCTGGGTGGCCAGCCGCTCCAGCGGCCAGCAGTCCCTGCGTTATGGACGCATTGAACAGCTGTTTGCGGGCGGTCGCGTGGAAACGCTCCAGGGTACACTGACCATTCCCACCATTCCCGCCTCTAGCGCGGGGCCGGACATCCGGGAAATGATTCTCGGGTCGGAAGGCCGCATGGGCCTGATTACTGAAGTCCGGGTACGGGTAACGCCCCTGCCGGAACGGGAAAGCTTCCACGTGGTGTTCTTTCCCGATTGGGACAAGGCCCGGACCGCGTGTCGCAAGCTGGTCCAGAACCGCACGCAGCTATCCATGCTGCGACTGAGCAACGCCACCGAAACCGAAACCCAACTGGCACTTGCCGGGCATCCCAGGATGATCGGCATGTTCGAGACCTACCTTTCCATGCGGGGCGCCTCTGATGGCAAGTGCATGATGACCTTCGGTCTGACCGGCTCGAAAGCCCAGCACAAAAATGCCCTGCGCGAAGCCCGCTCCATCTGCGCTCAGCACCAGGGTGTGTACACCGGCACCCGCCTTGGCGATAAGTGGGCGGAAAAGCGCTTTACCATGCCTTACCTGCGCGAGGCCCTGTGGCAGATGGGCTATGTGGTGGATACCCTGGAAACGGCGACCGATTGGGACAACGTAGACAATCTCTTGAACCGGATTGAAGAAAACCTCCGTAACGGACTGATAAGTGAGGGCGAAAAAACCCACGTCTTTACCCACCTGTCCCATTTCTACACCCAGGGGTGCAGTATCTACACCACCTATGTGTTCCGGGTGGCAGACCACTACGAGCAGACACTCGAGCGCTGGCGCCACCTGAAAACCACCACCTCGGAACTGATCGTGAAGCACCGAGGCACCATCAGTCACCAGCACGGCGTTGGCAAAGACCACGCACCGTACCTGCCGGTGGAGAAAGGCGAACTGGGCATACTGGCCATCCGCTCCCTGTGCGATACCTTCGACCCTGAGCACCTGCTGAACCCGGGAACGCTGGTGAAGTGATGACGTCCGCAACGCAACCCCGCACCCGCCTGGAAACGATAGATCACCTTAAAGATCATCCGCAGGCCTTTGATGTCATTGTGATTGGTGGTGGCATCACCGGCGCCGGCGTAGCCCGGGAAGCCGCAGGAAGTGGCCTGCGAACACTGCTGGTGGAACACCGGGATTTCGCCTGGGGCACGTCCAGCCGATCCTCCAAAATGGTCCATGGCGGCCTTCGCTATCTGGGTAGCGGCCAGTTCAACCTGACCCGGGACGCCGTCCGGGAACGGGAGCGGCTGATGCAGGAGGCGCCAGGCCTTATCGACCCTCTGCGCTTCATCATGCCGCATTTCCGCAAGCAGTTCCCGGGGCCGAAACTGTTCCAGCTACTGTTGCGCCTGTACGACCGTCTGTCCGGGCACCGTTCACGCCATTACCTCACGCCGGGGCAAACCCTGCAGTGGGTGCCGGGGCTTGCAACCAACCAGTTATCCGGAGCCAGCGGATTCACCGACGCTGTAACCGACGACGCACGGCTGGTTTTGCGCCTGGTCGACGAAGCCCGCGGCGCCGGTGCAACCTGCCTGAACTACGTGTCCGCCGTGGAGATCCTGCGCGGTCCGGAAGGCAGTGGTCCCGTCACGGGCGTGCGCCTGCAGGATACCGCGCGACCAGAGTCGACGCCGTTTGACGTAAAGACCAACCTCGTCATCAACGCCACCGGCGCCTGGGCGGAGCAGTTGCGCCCACCCCAGACCGGGAGCACACACATTCGCCCCCTCCGTGGCAGCCACCTGATCCTGCCGTTCAGCAAACTGCCGGTGTCCTGTTCTGTGTCGCTGTTCCACCCCCGGGACCGGCGGCCGGTGTTCGCCTTCCCATGGCAAGGTACCACAGTGCTTGGCACCACAGACCTGGATCACCCCGACGCTCTCGACCACGAGCCCGCGATCAGCCCCGAGGAAGTGGACTACCTGCTAGAGATCGCCCGTACCCTGTTTCCGGGATCAGGGGTTTCCAATAACGATGTAATTGCCACCTGGGCGGGCGTCAGGCCGGTGGTTTCCGAAGGCACTGGCAAAAGCCCATCCGGGGAAAAGCGCGAACACGTCCTGTGGCAGGACAACGGCCTGATCAGCATTGCCGGTGGCAAACTGACCACCTTCCGCCTGATTGCCCGGGAAGCCCTGGAGAAAGCCGGTCACGACCTGCGGCCCGACACAGAACCTGTGTTTTCGCCTGCACCGGCGCTGGCGCGGCCCGACACCTTACCGCACCAGCAGTGGCATCGGCTGACCGGCTTCTATGGCAGCGCGCTGCCTGAGGTTCTCAACGAAGGTAACCTGGAACCGGTCAATCCGGACGAACAGGCTGGCGGTGTATTGTGGGCCGAGGTTTGCTGGGCCTGCAAGGCGTCAGACGTGGTTCACCTGGATGACCTGATGCTTCGCCGGACACGGCTTGGATTAATCCTGCCCGAAGGCGGACGAGCACTGTTGCCAGCCCTTAAAGATCCGTGTCAGGGCCTGCTGGGATGGACAGATGACCACTGGCACCAGGAAGTAGACCGGTATCTGGCCATCTGGGACACCGCCTATTCGTTACCGCCGGCATGCAGGGAGTCGCGCCATGGCCAGTAACGAACCGCTGATACTCGCCATCGACAACGGCACCCAAAGCGTGCGGGCGCTTCTGTTCGATCTTCAGGGAAACCTGGTGGGCAAGGGCAAACAGGACATCCAGCCCTACTTTTCCGACCAGCCGGGTTGGGCCGAACAGCACCCGGATTACTTCTGGGACAACCTCGGCGAAGCCTGCAGCGCGCTCTGGCAACAAACCTCAGCGTCGCCTGCGCAGGTGGCGGGCGTGACCGTCACTACCCAACGGGGCACCGTGGTCAACCTGGACGCCGGGGGCAAGCCCCTTCGGCCGGCCATAATCTGGCTGGATCAACGACACGCCAGGGTGGAGGGCCGCGTAAAAGGTCCTTGGGGCTGGCTGTTCAAGCTGGCGCGGCTCGAAGACACCATCGATCGCTTCCGGGAAAAGACCCAGGCCAACTGGATCGCTCAGAACCAACCCGATGTTTGGGCCAACACGGCCCGCTTCCTGCTGCTCTCCGGTTACCTGAACTTTCGCCTGACCGGCGAGTATCGCGATTCCGTGGGCAGCCAGGTGGGCTACCTGCCCTTTGATTACCGTAAGCACCGCTGGGCAGGCCCACGGGACTTCAAATGGAAAACCATGCCGGTCAAATCTCATATGCTGCCGGAACTGGTGCGTCCCGGGGAACGGATTGGCTCACTGACCACAGAGGCGGCGGCCCACCTCGGACTCAGACCCGGTTTGCCGGTACTGGCGGCGGCCTCGGACAAGGCCTGTGAGATCCTTGGTTCAGGCGGGCTGTCTCCCGAGATCGGCTGTATGAGCTATGGCACCACCGCCACCATCAACACCACCAGCAAGCGCTACGTCGAGCCGGTACGGCTGATGCCGCCCTATCCCTCTGCCCTACCCGGACACTATTCCACGGAAGTGATGATCTACCGGGGCTTCTGGATGGTGAGCTGGTTCAAGAAGGAATTCGGCCTTCGGGAGCAAAAAATTGCGGACCAGCGCGGTATTGAGCCTGAAGTTCTCTTTGACGAACTGGTCAAAGCCGTACCGGCAGGCTCCATGGGGCTGATGCTGCAGCCTTACTGGTCACCCGGAGTACGCCAGCCCGGACCGGAAGCCAAGGGCTCCATTATCGGTTTCGGTGACGTGCATACCCGGGCGCACCTGTATCGGGCCATTCTGGAGGGGCTGGCCTACGCGCTGCGCGAGGGCAAGGAGAAGATCGAAAAACGCAGCGGTGTCGCCATCACCAAACTCCGGGTGGCCGGTGGCGGCTCCCAGAGCGACGCGGCCATGCAACTGACCGCCGACGTATTCGGCCTGCCGGCAGAACGGCCACACACCTACGAAACCTCGGGCCTGGGCGCGGCGATCGACGCTGCGGTGGGACTGGGCCTGCACCCGGATTTCGAAACCGCCGTGGCCGCGATGACCCGGGTGGGCAACGTGTTCGAACCACAACCGCAGACCCAGGCGCTTTATGACCGCCTTTACCGGGAGGTGTACCTGAGAATGTACCCGCAGCTGCAACCGCTGTATCAGTCCATTCGGGAGATAACCGGCTACCCACGCTGAACGTCGTCAGATGAGGTTTTGCCGCCGCCAGGGTGTCGCATTTTCATCAATTATCGCTATAATGTGAAAATAGCACAACAACATCGGAGGCGAGCCATGACCACGGCATCCAAACCACAGCCAGACATCAGCGACCGGGTCCTGCTGGGCAAGGCGCTGGTGAATGCCGGCAGTGCACTCGGGCTGACACGGGCCGAAGTGGCTGACATCGTCGGCCGTAACCGCACCGGGCTGCTGCGCGATGGCATAGACCCGGCCAGCAAGGCCGGTGAACTGGCACTGCTGTTCATACGGCTTTATCGCAGCGTTTACGCCCTGGTCGGTGGCGATCCGGCGGCCATGAAACACTGGCTCAACACCGAGAACCGGTATTTCGGCGAAGTACCGGCGGATATGGTCCGAAGCGCTGAGGGACTGGTACGTGTCCTGCACTACCTGGACGCCATGCGGGGCAAGATTTGAACGTTCAGGAACGAATTGAAGCCGGGCTATCCGTCCTCCAGGGCAAAGTCTACCGGGTGGTCGAATCCCAGGGGGAAATCGCGACCACGCAACTGGTGGACACCACCCAGGAGCAGATCCGGCTGGAAGAGTTGCTGGAGCTCAGTAAGCCAACACGGCCCGACGACACCGGGAGCCTGCACTACCTGCTAGCAACGCCCTTCCGCTACCCGCCCCTGAAATACGGCTCCCGCTTCGGCAGGGCGTTCGAGAAAAGTCTGTTCTACGGCGCCATGAGCGTGAACACCGCCCTCGCCGAAGCCGCGTTTTACCGGTTCGTATTCATCAGTGACATGGTGACACCCTACCCCAAACCCCTGAAAACCCAGCACACCGTATTTTCTGCCCGGATGCGTACCGACAAGGGCCTGCGGCTACAAAACCAGGCATGGGCCGACATGCACGAAGCGCTGACCGCGCCCGACAGTTATGACGCCTGCCAGTCCCTGGGCACCAACATGCGCCAGGCTGGAGTGGAAGCCTTTCAGTTCCTGTCCGCCCGCGCCCGCCAGGCCGGGCTCTATTCCCTGCCCTACACGTCCTCGCGGGGACTCGAAGGGGTGAACGCCGCCCTGTACACACCCCGCGCGTTCAAAGACCAGAAACCCGGAAGCCTCAGCCGGCTGATCATCATGGCCGACCCATCGATCGTAACCATGAGCCTGACCAACGAAGACGGCGAGAAAACCGCATCGGAGTTTCGGCGCGAGGACTTTCTGGTGAACGGGGCGTTGCCGCATCCGGCGAGTTGAATTTGTCTCCCCCTGTTTATCTTACCTCTTCGCTGACATCGAACATTAACCGCGCCTGGTTTCGGCCCCCTTCCTTGGCCTTATAAAGGGCATCATCAGCTCGTTTGATGGCGTTTCTGAGGCCTGTCTCGTCGGATCGAATACGGGTAATTCCCAAAGAGGCGGTATAGCTCAGCGGCTCTGTTTCACCGGTGAAGACCGGCGCCCGCTCTACGGCAAACCGCAACCGCTCGGCCACGCCCAACGCTTGCTCTTCGGAAGTTTCCGGCAGCAGTGCGGTAAACTCCTCACCCCCGATCCGGCACAGCACATCTCCTTCCCTTAACTGGGCCAACGCCGTTTTCGCAAACTCCTTCAATACCAGGTCACCAATATCGTGACCATAGGTATCATTGATGCGCTTGAAATGATCCAGATCAATGGCAATCAGACACAGAGGCTGGCCACTGCGCTCCGCCCGGGCCATCTCGATCTCCGCCTGTTTTTCCAGGAAGCGGCGATTGCCAATCCCGGTAAGCGGATCGGTCATGGACTGATGCACCAGAAGCTCTTCCAGCTGTTTGCGCTCAGTCAGATCAAACACCATGGCACGGGAATACTGAAACCCCTCTTCCGTAATCTGAGCCGTCGCTTCGATGGCAACCGGGAGAACTGTGCCGTCGCGGCAGATCAGCTCGCACTCGGCAGATCCCTCATGGCCTTGTCCCAATACTGCTTCAAACGCTGCGTCAAAGGCCTCCCGGGTAGCCGAAGAAATAAAGTCCCGATAACACCGTTCCCCGATAACCTCGTCAGCGCTGTAGCCTAGCCAGGACAATTCGGTTCTATTCATCTTCACGACACGACCTTCCTGATCCAGCGAATGGTACCCGCAGGGCGCATTTTCATAGAGATCGTGCAAGTCCCGCGCATACTGCCGGGCTTCCATGGAAAGCGCTTCGGCCTGGCCACGCAGGGAACGGTGGTGGTGGTTGCTGAGCACCCAGAAAATGCCAAATCCGATCACCATCAGATAAACCATTCCGATCACCAACATCTGCCCCGGGTTCTCCGAAAGCAACTGCGCCCAATCCGGGCGTCTGACAACGATCCCCAGATGCCACGGTTGTGATTGGGGATTAGCCAACACCTGCTCAGCCTGGCTGCGATATGATTGTGCCCGCATGTCATGGGTGAGGAACAGCAACGTCTGATCGCCGAAAGTTGCCTCACCACGAGTGCGTCCCAGCATGGCGTTCCAGGCCTCCGGCCACTGCTCGGCAAGCGAACTGCCAAACGGAACCGATACAGAGGTTTCAGATATCAGGGATCGACCCCGTGCATCCACTAACAGTACATCGACGATATTATCCGTATCTCTCCTGTGCGGCAGGGTCGCCATTAGATCTCGCCAGTCCAGGGTCAGCAGCAATATGCCTAGTTGCTGCCCTGCATCGGAGTATACCGGCACTGCCAGGTCCATCAGCATTGTGGAGATTTCGGGGCCCGCCAGACTCGCTCCTACATAGGGGGCCGACACATACACGCCACGTGGGGGTAACGTCATCGCCCGAGTAAAGTAAGACGCATCCTCATGCTGCGCCTCAGCGTGACGGGGACGTCCCGCCGAAAGCCTTTGCTCGCCAGAGCGATCGAGCAACGTCAGCCGGGTATAGGAGCCAAAATGTGTAAGCCAGGTGCCAAACAAAACCTGAAGCCTGACCTGGTCCCGCTCGAACATCTGTGCCTGATAAGGTGGCAGCGTTTTCTGTGCGTCAATCAGGTATCGCTGCAGCGAGGGAAATTCCGCCATGGCCAACACGTGGTTAAGGCTCCCGTTGATATCGTGAACAAGCGCTTCGTATTCCGCCTGCAACAAGACGCGGCCAGCGTCATGACTGCTCTTTATCCGATCCTGAAGGTGCAGTTCGAGAATCGGGTACAGCAACGCGGTGACCAAAAGAACCGGAACGACAATAGCGCGGAAGAGCCGAACGTGAATCTTCGTTCCCAATTTTTACACCTCCTGAATACCAGGAAGCCGGTCAGGTAGCGCCTTCAGGGCACTCAGGGGCATGGGACGAGCAAAGTAGTACCCCTGAAGTAAATCACAGTCCCGCCGGGCAAGGTCATGCTGTTGTCTAGGAGTTTCAATTCCTTCGGCCACGACGCACATTTCCATGTGATGCGCCATGGTAATGACTCCCTCGACGATGGCAGCGAGGCGACGGTCGTTATCGATATCCTTGATAAAGCTGCGATCCAGCTTCACTTTGTAGGTAGGCAGATCCCGCAGGTAGCTCAAGCTGGAGAATCCGGTACCAAAATCATCCAGTGCTACACGGATGCCCATTTCATTAAAGGTTTGCATCAAGTCAATCACCGCGCTCTCCCCGTCTATCAGGACGCTCTCGGTCACCTCGAACTCTATTAAGTCCGCGGGCATGCCCGTCTCCGACAGAATCTCTTTTACATCTTCAAGAAAGCCGTCACGGTTAAACTGCAAAGAGGAGATATTCACCGCCACTGGCAGCGCTTGAGCCCGTTCAGCATTAAGCATGACCATATCCCGGCAGGCCCGCCTGAGAATCCAGTGCCCGAGGGGCACGATCTGGCCAGTCTGCTCGGCAAGGGGTATAAACTCTCCCGGCGACACCACTCCCCGAGTCGGGTGATGCCAGCGCACCAGCGCTTCGGCACTGCGAACCCGCCCGCTGACAGCATCCACGATCGGCTGGTAATAAAGCTCGAACTGATCTTCTCGCAAGGCATTATGCAAATCATGGCGCAGAGTGACGCTGTGACGTGTGTCGTCGGTTTGCGCGTCCTTGTACCATTGCCAGGTATTTCGGCCCTTGCGTTTCGCCTGCTCAAGCGCCACGTCCGCATACTGCATAAGCTCATAGGGCGTTTTCAGTGGGGTTTGATTACTGGCAATCCCGATACTGGTGCTCAGGTGGATATTGTGATCTTTCACCACGATGGGAGTAATCAGTGTCTCAAGGATCCGTTCCGCGAGATCGATGACCTGCTGTGCATGCTCACAGCCATGCCAAACAATCGCGAACTCATCCCCTACCAGTCGAACAAGCAGGGCGTCAGGGGGAGTGAGAGCCTGTAATCGTTCGGCGACTGCTATCAGTACCTGATTGCCCACATCATGGCCGAGCCCCTCGTTTATCGGCTTGAATCCATCAAGATCCATATACAAGGCAGCCAACAAGCCCGAGCTTCTGCTTTGCTCTGAAAACGCCTTACCAAGACGTTCCGAGAAAAGAGCCTGATTCGGCAAGCCGGTTAATAGATCGTGAGTAGCCTGGTAAGCAATTCGTGCTTCTTGTTCTTTCTGGTGCGTAATATCCTGTTGGACGCCAACAAAGTGTGTGCAAACTCCGGCATCATTAAACACAGGGCTAATCCGGAGCTGATTCCAGAAGGGGGTTCCATCCTTGCGATAATTGCGCAGGATCACATCAACATCGCTTTGCTTACGTAATCCGACACGCATTTTTTCTATACTTCCGGGATCGGACTCCGGCCCTTGGAGAAATCGGCAGTTCCGCCCAATGGCTTCCTCTCGCGAATAGCCAGTGATTTCTGTGAACGCGCGGTTAACGTATACCACAGGCAGGTCGGGTTCGCGGGCATCAACCATCAAGATGCCATTGGGACTCGCTTCAATGCCCAGTTTAAGCGTCCGCAGATCCGCTTCCTGTTTTTTGCGCTCAGTAATGTCCCTGCAAATGCCGTAAACACCAACAATTCTGCCATTGATGATCACGGGGAAATTGGTAATCTCCAGGAAGTAATGGTGCCCCCGGGCGTGGGTCCCCATGGTTTCATAGGTCACCGATTCACCCGAGCAGGCTTTGTCAAAGAAGGCCTGAGTCCGATCCCGATATTTCAGATCTATCGCTTCATTGAAATGAGCGCCCAATAACTGGTCTTCGCGATAACCAGTGATGCGTTGAAGAGCCTGATTACAGCTCTGGAAGCGCCCCTGAAGGTCAAATGTGTAAACACCGTCCGGCTGGTTCTCGAAAAGCGTGCGGTGCCATTCTGACTGCGCCGAATGTGTGTGCGCGTCACGATCTGCATGAAGCGCAGCAGCCGCCACCCTGGCTCCGCACTCAAGCCCGCTTCTAACCGATTCAGTTGGGTAGGTTGGCGTACGAAAGTATGCCGCCAGGACGCCGAACAACTCACCCTTGCCACCAAGTATTGGCGCCGCACTGCAGGCCTTGAGGTTCTCCTCTTCTGCTGCTGCACGGAACGCTTCGCAGTTTGATTCATTTTGAATATCTTCGGTGACCACCAGTTTTTTACTGAAAGCCGCTTCACCACAAGTCCCGGAATTGGGGCCAATAGGCTGGTTTTGCATCAGCTGGATGTATCGATCTGAAAAGCGATGGTTCTGGACAGGGATCAGGGTCTTACTGTCCGGGCTATATTGAAGGATCGAGATAAGGGCGCCCGGTACCATCTCGTTCACCCAGTCGGTGAGGACTCCGAGGATCTCCTGAAGCGGAAGCTGGCGGGCAATCATGTCGTAAAGATGCTGCTGGGTCTCCAGCAGACTAACGGTGTTCTTCAACGTCTTAAACCTGTTAAACAGCGCATCTGATCAGCTATTGATCGCCATGCAAGTAGATGGATGATTTCTGTACTGCTAAAACAGGGGCGAGGATTACAACGATTAAGCTCTGATACCAGTACTTTTTTGCAAACCATGCATATTTTTTACTTATTTTTACATAAATAGGCTATGAAGCAGGAAGCGAGCCCGTTGGTAGCGCTTGATGAAATGCAGAACTGGAAAGTCGGGACGGAGTGAAGCTCGACGGTATTAGCAGCAGGCCCAGCGGTAGAGTGCTTTCTCTCTCCTGATAGCACCCACTTTCACGAAATAACACCCTGGTCCCGAAGCGCCTTGATGGCGTCGGGAGACAACCCGGCAATTTTCCTCAGAACCTGCTCGGACTGTTCGCCCAGAAGCGGAGGTGCCATCCGGTAGCTCACCGGCGTGAGTTTGAGTTTGACGGGATTACCTACCGAAGGCACCTCACCCAGAGCCGGGTGATGTAACGACTGCTTCATGCCCCGTGCAAGCACTTGGGGATCATCAAACACCTGATCCAGTGTATTGACCGGGCCGCAGGGAACGCCGGCGCGCTCCAGGACGTCGACCCATTCCCTGGTCGACCGCATTACGGTGGCCTGCCGCAGTTTGGGAATCAGCTCCCGGCGATTGGCCACCCGGGCAGGATTCGTGGCAAACCGGTCATCACTGGCCCACTCCGGATGACTCAGCACGTCGCACAGGCGGGCAAACTGGGCGTCATTACCGACCGTCAGCACCATATTGCCATCAGCCGTGGGAAAATCTTCGTAAGGAACGATATTGGGGTGGGCGTTCCCCATCCGGGACGGTGCCTTGCCTGTTGTCAGGTAATTCATCGCCTGGTTGGCCAGGCACGCCACCTGCACATCAAGCAACGCTGTTTCCACGTACTGACCCTCGCCAGTCCGGTCCCGGTGGCTCAGGGCGGCAAGCACGCCAATGGTTGCGTACAGGCCAGTGACGATATCGGTCAGGGCAACGCCCACTTTCATGGGCCCCTCCCCCGGCTCACCATCCGGCTGGCCGGTGATGCTCATCAGCCCGCCCATCGCCTGGATCAGGAAGTCATAACCGGGCCGGTTTGCGTAAGGTCCGTCCTGACCAAACCCGGTAATGGAGCAATAGATGAGCTTGGGATTAACCCGTTTGAGGCTGTCATAATCCAGACCGTATTGCTTGAGGCCGCCCACCTTGAAGTTTTCCAGGACCACGTCCGATTCCGCCACCAGTCTGCGGATGAGTGCCTGCCCCTCCGGGTGAGTGATGTCCACCGCCAGCGACTGTTTGTTCCGGTTGGCCGTCAGGAAGTACGCCGAGAGTTGCTCGCTGCCCTCGGCGCCCTTCACGTAGGGCGGGCCCCAGGCTCGTGTGTCATCACCGGTTTGCGGACGTTCGATCTTGATGACCTCCGCCCCCATATCGCCCAAGACCTGACCGGCCCACGGGCCGGCCAATATCCGGGAAAGGTCCAGCACACGCAGGTGTGACAGGGGGCCCGACATCTGATTCTCCTTGAGACTCACGTGTTAGCGCATGCCGCCAAGACACAGGTATTTGAGTTCCATGAACTCGTCCAGGCCGTAGCGGGAGCCTTCCCGTCCAAGCCCACTCTCTTTGACGCCGCCGAAGGGCGCCGCCTCCGTGGAGATGATGCCATCGTTGATGCCGATCATTCCGGTTTCGAGGGCCTCGGCCACGTGCCAGATACGTCGGATATCGTTGCTGTAGAAATAAGCCGCCAGACCAAATTCCGAGTCGTTGGCCATGGCGATCGCCTGTTCCTCGGTGTCGAACCGGAACAGCGGCGCAACCGGTCCGAAGGTTTCTTCGCTGGCCACCAGCATGTCCTGGGTGACGTCAACAAGAATGGTTGGCTCAAAGAAGGTACCGCCCAGTGCGTGGCCCTTGCCCCCCAGCACCACGCGAGCCCCCTTGCTGGTCGCATCGGCAATGTGCCGTTCGACTTTATCGAGAGCGGCCTGATTGATGAGCGGTCCCTGATGGGTTTCACCTTCCAGCCCAGCACCTACTACCATTCGGCCAACGGCGTTCTTAAGCTTCTCCACAAACGCATCATAGACAGCAGACTGAACGTAGATGCGGTTGGCACACACGCAGGTCTGACCGGTGTTGCGGTACTTGGACGCCATCAGGCCGTCAACGGCGGCATCGAGGTCCGCGTCATCGAACACGATGAACGGGGCGTTGCCACCAAGTTCCAGGCTTACCTTCTTGACCGTGCCACTGGCCTGTTGCATCAGCAGCTTGCCGACCGGCGTGGAGCCGGTGAAGGACACCTTACGGACGATCGGGCTGGTGGTGAGCTCCTCACCTACCTCCGGCGCATGGTCTTTCGAACAGGTGACGATGTTGAGCATCCCCGGGGGCAAGCCGGCCTCTTCTGCAAGCGCCGCGAGGGCAAGCGCACACAGCGGGGTGTCTTCCGCCGGTTTGACCACTACCGGGCAGCCCGCTGCCAACGCCGGGGCCACTTTGCGGGTAATCATGGCGATCGGGAAATTCCACGGCGTGATCGCCGCCACCACGCCGATGGGCTGTTTGATCACCACGATGCGTTTGTCACGGCCGTGGCCCGGGATCACGTCGCCATAGGCCCGCTTGGCTTCCTCGGCGAACCATTCGATAAAGCTTGCGCCGTAACCCACTTCGCCACGGGCTTCCGCCAGGGGCTTGCCCTGCTCGGCCGTCATCAGCCGGGCCAGATCTTCCTGATTCTGCATCACCAGGTCGAACCAGCGCCGCAAGATGCCCGCCCGTTCCTTGGCCGGGCGGGCACGCCATTCGGGCCAGGCCGCTTCCGCCGCCTGGATCGCCCGCCTGGTGTCTTCAACCTCCATATCCGGCACTGATGCCAGATGGTCACCGTTCGCCGGGTTTGTGACGGACAGTCGCTTCCCGGAACTGGCTTGGTCCCACTGACCATTAATGTAAGCGCTTTCGCGAAGCAGACCGGGATTCATCAATTGGATAGTCATCGTAGTCCTCACTGGGGAGAATCAACGCCTTCAGAGCAGGTAGCTTTCAATCACATCCCTGACGAAGGCGGCGTAATCATCAACGGCCACGTTCTGGTCATGGTATTTACGGCGTTTCAGGTACCAGTCCTGCAACAACGCCTTGATCATCGACGCCACCAGGCGGGCATTCCTGGGACGGTAAACCCCTTTCTGGATACCATCCTCGATCACGCTGAGAAAGATATCCTCAATCTCCCGCTCAATCGCAACCGCATCGCGTTTTTCCGGTGCGGGCAGGCTTTTCGCCTCCATGTAGGAAAAATAGAACCACGCCCGCATCAATTCGCTCAGATACAGGTGCGCCTTGATGGCGGAGAGCAATTTCTCACGTGGATCGTCTATCCCCGCGGTGTAATGCAACAGGGTGCGCCGAGTGATTGTGAAACCGTGGCTCTGAATAAGGTGGATCAGATCGTCCTTGTTCCTGATATACGCGTAGAGCCCTCCCATGCTCATGCCCGAATCCGAGCACAGATCCCTCAGGGTCATGGCGTGGAAGCCTTTGGAGTTCGCGAGTCTGAGCGTCGAGTCGATGATCCGGATCAGGTTCTTGACCGCCGTGGCCTCTTTCTTGATGCTGATACGGTCCTGGTTCCGGCGGTACACCTCGCGCACCACGTCTTCCTTGGACATGCTCAACTCTTTGCGAAACGCCTCATAGTTTTCAATCATCTCTGCCACACCTGTCTGCTCCAGCGGCGGGGATTATAAACCAGTTTACGCCACCGACAGGAAACGGTCCTGAGTTGCCTGATCCTTCCGCAACTCGTCACTGGAGGCTTCGTGAACCACCTGCCCTTTTTCCAGGATATAGGCCCGCCGGGCATGCTTGAGGGCAAACTTGACGCTCTGGTCCGTAAACAGAATGGTGGTGGTCTCACTGAGATCATCAATCAGCTCACCGATCTGCTGCACGATCACGGGGGCCAGCCCCTCGTTTGGCTCATCCAGCAGCAACAGCCTTGGCTGAATCATCAGGGACCGGGCCACCGCCAACATCTGTTGCTGGCCACCGGAAAGCGTTGCTCCATCCTGGTCGGCCCGCTCACCCAGCATCTCGTACTTGTTCAGGATACCGTCCACCGTCCAACGCGCCGCGTTGCCCTTACGCTGGTAGGACGCCACCTCCAGGTTGTCCCGTACACTGAGTCCCGGGAAAATCCGGCGGTCTTCCGGCACATAGCCAACACCCGCCCGGGCGATCTGATGGGCCGGCAGGCCGTGAACCGGCTTGCCACTGAACAGCACTTCTCCGCTACGGGGCGGTGTCAGCCCCACAATACTCTTCAGGGTTGTGCTCTTACCGGCGCCGTTGCGTCCGAGGATGCACACCGTCTCTCCCTCATCAAGTTGCAGGGTCACGCCGTGCAGGGCCTGGCTCTCACCGTAGAATGTCTGGATATTTCGAACATCAAGAATCATATGCCGGCCTCCTCGACCACCTCGTCTTCTTCCTCACCCAGGTACGCTGCACGGACTTCCGGATGGTTCTTCACTTCATCGGGCGCGCCGGCGAACAGCTTCTGCCCGCGATGCATGACCAGGATCCGGTCAGCCAGATTGAACACCACGTCCATATCGTGCTCGGTGATCAGGAAGGTGTAATCACCGCTGTCGGCCAGGTTCTTGACCAGCCTGGTGGTACGCCGGGTTTCATCCGGGGTCATACCGGCGGTCGGTTCGTCCAGCAACACCAGTTTCGGCCGGGTGGCCAGCACCATGGCGATCTCCAGCAGGCGTTTGTCGCCATAGCTGATCACTTCGGCCCGCTGATCCTTGAGGCTGTCGATGCCGAGTCGCGCCAGCAGTTCCACCGCTTCCTTCTGGATGCCGGTATTGCGGGAGGCAATATTGAACAGCTTGCGACTGTGACCGTGGTAGGCCGAAAGCACCACCTCCACGTTCTCCTGAACGGTCATCTCGGGGAAGATATTGTTGATCTGGAACGAACGGGACACACCCAGTCGGCTGATCTTGTGGGGCGGCAAGCCCGTGATGTCACGGCCGTCCAGCACCACCTTGCCCTCCGTTGGCAGCATGCGCCCGGACACCATGTTGTAGAACGTCGTCTTGCCGGCACCGTTAGGGCCGATAATGGCGATGGTTTCCTTTGGCATAACCTCCAGGTTGATGCCATTCACAGCGTTAACGCCACCAAAACGCTTGGTGAGGTTATCTATGGTCAGGATCGGATTGCTCATTTCTTTCTCTCCATCCACCAGTCCAGGGCGGTACCCAGAAGTCCTTTGCGGAAGAAAATCACCATCAGTGCGAGGATGATGCCAAGCACCAGCATCCAGGACTCAGTGAAGCTGGTAATCCAGGTTTCCAGCAGCACGAACACCGCGGAGCCGACAAACGGACCAAGAAAGTAGCCGGTGCCACCCAGGATGGCCATCAGGACCGGTTCGGCAGACATCGACCAGTGCAGCAGCTCCGGGCTGGCCACCCGCAGGAACGGTGCAATCAGGCCACCGGCCAGGCCGGCAAAGGCGCCTGCGATGACAAACGCGACCAAACGGTAGGTACGCACGTTCAGACCTGCGAACGATACCCGCTCCGGGTTCTGGCGGATTGCCTTGAGGATCATGCCGAAGGAACTGCGGCAGATCAGGTACAGCACAATGGCCGCAACGGCGACGATGGCCAGGACCACATGGTAATAAACGGCCGGGTTGGCCAGGGTCAGATCCAGGCCAAGCCCGAAGGAGCCCAGGGTGAAGCCCGCGAGGCCGTCACTGCCGTTGGTCACAGAACGCCACTGGTAGGCAATGGCGAACACCATCATGCCGAATGCCAGGGTCAGCATGGCGAAATAGACTTCGTTCAGGCGAACGCTCAGGAAGCCGATCACCAGGGCCAACAGCGCCGATGCGCCCATGGACACCAGCAGGCAGGCCAGGAATGGCCACTCCAGATGGATCAGAACCAGCGCCGTGGCGTAAGACCCGATGCCGAAGAAGGCAGCATGGCCAAAGCTGAGCATGCCGGTATAGCCGAACACCAGGTTGAAGCTGGCCGCGAACAGACCAAGGATCAGAATCTCGGTCAGGATAAAGACATAGAAATAGGAGGCGATCCAGGGCACTGCTATCAGCCCCGCAATCACCACGGCCAGGAGGCCCATCAGAATCTTGATCTTCATGCGGTCGCTCCCTTGCCCATGATGCCATTGGGTTTGAACAGCAGAACCAACGCCATGCCCAGGAATGGCAGAAGCAGGTTTACTTCCGGGAGATAGCGGCCACCGAAGCCATGAATCAGGCCAAGGATGATGGCACCGAGCAATGCGCCCGGGAAGCTGCCCAAACCGCCGATGACAACCACGATGAAGGACTCAATGATGATCTTGTCCCCCATTCCCGGGTCCAGGGCCCGCATGGGAGCGGCCACCACACCGCCAACCGCGGCAAGCCAGGCGCCAAATGCAAAGACGCCGGTTACCACCATTCGGGTGTTGATGCACAGGGCCTCGGCCATGTCACGGTCCAGCGCCGCCGCGCGCATGATGCGTCCCACACGGGTACGGTTGAACAGGTACCAGAGCCCGGCCAGTAACAGCAGGCCGATAACAATCACAAACAGACTGTAGGTGGATACAGAGCTGCCCAACAGCTGGACAGAGCCGGACAGGAGTTGCGGAGGCTGGACCACCTGGATGCCGCTGCCCCAGATCATACGAACGCTCTCGTTGATGATCAGCAGGATGGCGAAGGTCAGCAACAGGCTGTCTGCCACATCCCGGGAATAGATAAACCGCAAGAGGACCCGGTCAATGATCACCGCCAGAATAGCAACGCCGATCGGGGCCAGAAGCAAGGCCGCCCAGAATGGCATGCCTGCAATATTAATCAGTGTGAACGCCAGGTAGGCACCCAGCATGTAGAGTGCCCCGTGGGCAAAATTGATGATGTTCAGAACACCAAACACGATATTCAGACCGACTGCGATGATAAACAGCAGAAGCCCGATATCGAGACTATTTAGCAACGCTGCTCCGATGCCAGACATGGATTACCTCACTACGTTAGGGCCGGTTTCGTGGCGCCCGACAGGACGCCACGGCAAGCATAGGAATCAGGATCAGATCAAAGCTTGCATCCGGTTTCTTCGATGCTGCGAGCTACTTCCTCGCCGTCAAAGATCTGCAGGTTGGTCAGTGTGCGGATGCCATGCTCCGGGTGCATCGGACCGGAAACACCCCAGTTCGGGCTGACCATGGCCTGGTTGTCGCCTTTGCGGAAGGTAACCGTGCCGTTCGGGGCTTCCATGCTCATGCCACTGAGTGCCTTGGCTACGGCGGGTCCGTCGGTGGTGCCCGCCGCTTCCATGGCCTGCTTGTAGGCGTAGATAGCAGCATAGGCGCCTTCAGCGTTGTAGCTGGGCGGATTGCCGTACGCATCCAGATAGGCCTTCACGAACCGGTCGTTCATGTCGTTATCGTAGGCCTCGTACCAGTAGCGGGTGGACAGGTGAACACCCTCGGGCATTTCCTCACCCAGGGCGGAGAGCACCTCGGTCGCAGCACCAACGGTGAACATCAGCTCCATGTCTTTTTCAAAGAAACCACGGTTGTTGGCCTGGCGAATGAAATTGACCAGGTCACCACCCCAGACCGAGATCAACACGCCATCCGCGTCCGAGTTCATCACCCGGTCGATGAACGGAGTGAAGTCCTCAGCACCGAAGCGCGGGAAATTGGTCTCGGACATCAGGTTTACATCCGGCTTGATCTCCTTCAGGTAGTCACCAAAGAACTCCCAGGACTGATGACCGAAGGCATAATCCGGCCCGATCGTCGTCCAGTTGGTGGCGTCCGTTTCTGCCGCCACCATCGCCGCTGCCTTCATGTTCTGGGCCACGTTGACGCTGATACGGTAAGTGAAGGGGTTACACAGCTTACCGGTGACATCCGGTGTGGCGGCGTGGGTAATGATCAACGGCTTCTGCAGCTCCGGCATGGTCGGCACCATGCCCTGGGCTACGCCTGAGCTGTCCAGGCCGACCAGGGCGTCCGCTCCTTCGGAGTAGACCAGCTTGCGGGCCGCCTGGATTGCCACCGAGGCCTTGCCCTGGCTGTCTTCGTAGATCATCTCCACCTGCCGGCCGAGAATACCACCGGAGTCGTTGATCTCATCGACCGCCAGATCGATACCCTTCTGGGCAAATTCCCCATAGGTGGCGGCGCTGCCGGAGAGAATGTAGATTCCACCGATCCGGATCGGATCCTCGGCATAACTGGTGCCGGCGGCACTGAGTGTTGCGGCTGCGGTCATCGCAACCAGAAGCTGCTTCATGCGTGTTTTTTTCATGGTATTGCTCCTGTGCTCTTGTCTTTGTTATCACTGGAACTGCCATGCCCCTTGCGTCAGGCCCGGGGCGTTATTCTATGAATGCGTTGTTCCTGTTATCGCAACCTCCTGCTGACCATGGTCAGCCCCATCAGCGGAACCGCTCTGTGAACGTCACAGGGAGTCCCGGAGAATGTTCTTACGGATCTTGCCGGTCGCTGTTTTGGGCAGCTCGCCAAGAACGACCTTTCTCGGTGCCTTGAAATGCGCCATGTGCTCCCGGCAAAAAGCGATGATTTCCTCTGGCGTGAGTTCTTCAGCGTCGTCGACCGGATGAACAAAGGCGCAGGGTACTTCGCCCCATTTTTCGTCGGCCATGGCCACCACGGCGGCCTCGGATACTTTCGGGTGGCGATACAACACCTCTTCCACCTCCAGGCTGGAGATGTTCTCGCCACCGGAGATGATCACATCCTTCGCCCGGTCCCGGATTTCCACATAGTGGTCCGGGTGCATGACGGCCAGGTCGCCGGTATGGAACCATCCGTCACTCAAGGCCTTCCCGGTGGCGTCCGGATTTTTCAGGTAGCCTTTCATCACAGTGTTGCCGCGAATACAGATCTCGCCCATGGCCTTGCCATCGGCAGGCACCGGCTCGCCGCTGACCATATCCAGTACCGCGACATCATCCAGACCGTGAGTGGGAACGCCCTGACGGGACATGTTCACCGCCCGCTCTTCCAGCGGAAGCGCCTGCCAGTCCGGCTGGGGCACGCAAAGCGTGGACGGACCAAACGTTTCCGTCAGGCCATAGAGGTGAGTGATCTCGAACCCGATATCCTCCGCCCGGCGGATCACGCTGCTGGGGGGCGCCGCGCCACCGAGGGCGAAACGGGCGCGACGGGAGAGAGTCTGTTTCTCGCGACCGAGATCCTGCACCAGCATGTTCATGACCACGGGCGCGCCACACATGTGGGTCACGCCGTATTCCTCGATCCGACGGTAGATTTCCCGGGTATCCACTTCCCGCAGGCAGACATGGGTTCCGCCAATGGCGGTGATCGCCCAGGTGTATGCCCAGCCATTACAGTGGAACATGGGCAGGGTCCACAGGTAGACCGTCTCGGCAGTCATGTCGAAGGCCATGGCGTTCGACATCGCCGCCAGGTAAGCCCCCCGGTGGTGGTAAACCACACCCTTGGGATTGCCGGTGGTGCCTGAGGTGTAGTTCAGGGTGATGGCATCCCATTCGTCCTCCGGCTGCAACCAAGATACCTCCGGGTCGCCTTCGCTCAGCAGAGACTCATAGTCCAGGTCAGCAAGGCCTTCGCTCTTCCCGGCCTTGCGCTCAATGGCCACCAGCAACGGCGGAACCTCCAGCTCGGCGATGGCGGCCCGGACCTGGTTTTCCCACTGGGTGTCGTAGAACAGCACCCTTGCCTCACCGTGGGCGAGAATGAAGCCGAGTGTGCCCGCGTCCAGCCGGATATTAATGGCATTCAGCACGGCTCCCGCCATGGGTACCGAATAGTGGGACTCAAGCATCTCATGGCTGTTGGGGCACAGGATCGCAACCGTGTCGGCGGGCGCTATGCCCCTCGCGCGCAAGGCAGCCGCCATCTGCCGGCAACGCCGATACAGGTCCCGATAGGACAGGCTCATGTCATCGTCGATGACAGCCCGCTTGTCCGGGTAAACCCGCGCTGACCGCTGCAGCAGTGTCAGCGGTGTCAAAGCGGAGTGGTTGGCGGTGGTCTTGTTCAGGTTCTTGTATTTGTTCATATCACACCGTTTTCGACTGTCCGGACTACGTCACGTAGCCCGGGTTGTTGATGCGCAACCGGGCCTCCGTCATTTCCTTCAGAACGGCTCTCAGTTGCGGGTCGCCGCCATCAAGCCGGCGTTCACGGAGCGCCCGAGCAAGCGCCTCCTCCCCCTGCGAAGACTGGTCAGACAACTGACGTTCAGCCAGGAATGTGGAGAGCAACCGGTCCGTCGTTTCAGGCTCGCCCTGCTCCCGCTGCTCGATCTCACGGATGGCCATGCCCAGGGCGTTGGCAATCATCAGGGCCTGGTACTTCTGGTCCCCGGACAGGTCCGGCACCAGTGCGTCGACAAGTACGCTGCGCGCCTCCGTGAGCAGGTCTCGGGTATCTGGCTCGTTGATCATTGCGCCTCCTCCAACTCCGGGATCTGATTCAGCAGGTCGTGTTCCATCTGGGCCACCATGCGCCCGGTGAGCGCCAACTCCAGGGAACGCTGTTCACCCGACATGTGCCGCCGGGCCTGTTGCAGAGCAATCAGCGCCCAACGCACCAGCGCCATGACTTCCCAATAGCTCACCACCGCCGGGTCCACATCAGCACCGCTCACCTCCCGGTAACTGGCCAGGAGATCCTGCTTGAACCCCACGCCACCGGCTTCGCGGTCATGGTTGCCAAACCGCCAGCTCCGGCTGCACAGCCAGCCCAAGTCTTCACAGGGATCACTCCACGTAGCGAATTCCCAGTCCAGAATTGCCGTGAGCTCGTCCCCGTCCACCATGTAGTTGCCGGTGCGAAAATCGCAATGGCACAGAACAGTGTCTCCCGGCTCAGGTGCGTTATCTTCCAGCCAGTTCAGGGCCCACTCGATCACCGGATGGGGTTCGCCGATCTCAGCCAGGTAACCACGGTAGTGTGTGACCCGGCTCCTGGCCGGATCATCATCCGCGGGCCTTTCCAGGAAACTGAGCGAGTCCCGCGGCGGTCGCACCGTGTGCAGCCGTGCCAGCTCTGCGCCCAGCCGCCGAACCAGGTGCCTGCGCTGATCTTCGGTCAACTCCCCTCTTGCGATTTTGCGGGGTGAGGCGGTACCCGAGGCCCGGGCCATCACATAAAAGATGTGGCCGCTAACGGCAGGGTCCTCACACAGCCAGAGCGGCTCGGGTGCGGTGACGCCGGCGCCGTAGGCCGCCTGCAGCACCCGGAATTCCTCCGGCCGGGACAGACTTTCCGCCACGCCGGATGGCGCGTCTTGCCGGACCACAAACGCCTGCCGGCCCGGCCTGTCGCCTCCCTCCAGTTCCAGGGTTAGTCCGAAATTGTCCTGGATGGCGCCCCCGGAGAGTTTGTCGAACTCGATCACCCGCGCACTGCGGGCGCCGAATCGCTGAACGATAAAGTCGCTGAAGGTGTCGGCCAGGACAGACATCAAGGCTTCACTCCCCAGTGCCAGAAATCCGTGCGCTCGGCCAGCAGCAACTTAGAGAACACCATTTTGTGCACTTCCGAGGCGCCATCCACCAAACGTGCCTGACGGGCGTAGCGGTAGATCCATTCCAGCGGAGTATCCTTCGAGTAACCCCGGGCACCGCACAACTGAATGGCTGTATCCACCGACTTGTGCAGCGTGTCGGCCACCGCCACCTTCGCCATCGACACTTCTTTGCGGGCAAAGTCGCCCTGATCCAGCTTCCAGGCGGCATGCATGGTCAGCAACCTTCCGATCTGGATCTCCATGGCGGCTTCACCCAGCAACCACTGCACCCCTTCCCGCTCGGCCAGGCTCTTGCCAAAGGACTCACGTTTCTCGACGTAGTCGGTGGCGATTTCCAGTGAGCGACGGGCCAGCCCCAGCCAGCGCATGCAATGGGTCAGGCGCGCCGTGCCCAGACGAATCTGGGTGACCTTGAGGCCATCCCCCACTTCCATCAGCCGGTTTTCGTCCGGAATCTCCAGACCATCGAAGCGAATTTCACAATGCCCACCGTGCTCTTCCGGCCCCATGATCGGAATTCGCCGGATCACCTCCCAGCCCGGATCGTCCTTGTGGAACAGGAACGCAGTCAGCCCCTTTCGGGTATCGTCCGAAGTTCTCGCGATCAGGATGAAATGGGAGGCTTCGCCTGCGCCGGTGATGTAATGCTTGTGTCCGTGGATAACCCAGCGATCGCCCTTGAGGGTCGCGGTGGTCTGCATCATGCCGGGGTCTGATCCACACCCGGGAGGTGGCTCGGTCATGGCGAACGACGACCGGACACGGCCATCGACGATCGGCTTGAGCCAACGCTCCTGCTGGGCCTCAGTCGCCACCTTGGCAAGCACCATCATGTTGCCGTCATCCGGCGCTGCCGAATTGAAGACCACCGGCCCGAAGATGGACCGGTTCATTTCCTCGTAGCAGGCGGCCATGCCCGAAATATCCAGGCCCTGACCACCGAGATGTTCGGGAATCTGCAGACACCACAGGTCCTGCTGCCGGGCCTTGGCGCGCATCTGCTCCAGATACTCCGGGGCAATGTTCTCGTGCTCGTCGTAGGCCGCCGGGTTTGCTTCCAGTGGCAGCAGTTCCTGCTCCACAAAGTCCCTGATGCGCTTTCGGTACGACTCATTCCTGGGGTTCAGATTGAAGTCCACAGACTGCTCCTTACAGCGAGGATTGAAGATGACCGCCGTCCACCACGAGGGTGCTGCCGGTCATATAAGAGGAAAGATCCGAAGCCAGCAGCAACAATGGTCCGCTCAGGTCTTCCGCCTGGCCAAGACGGCGCTGGGGAATACGGCGAATCATCTTCTGCCCCGGTTCGGTTGCGAAGAAATCCCGGTTCAGTTCGGTCTCGATGTACCCTGGTGCCAGGGCATTGACGCGGATGCCATAACGGGCCCATTCCAGCGAAAGCGCCCGGGTCAGTTGCTCCACACCGGCCTTGGCGGCGGCGTAAGGCGCCACATTACCCGCCACACGGTGACCCAGAATGGAAGAAATCATGATGAGACTGCCACCTTTGTTAGCGGCGGACAGACGGCGTGCGGCTTCGTTGGTGACGAGCCAGCAGCCCTTGAGATTGGTATCGACCACCCGGTCCCAGTCCGCGCCGGTCAGATCCAACGCCTTCCTGCTGGTGGCCACACCGGCATTGGACACCACCACATCCGGAACGCCGACTCCGTTGGCCATCGCGTCGAAGGCGTGGGTCACGCTCGCCTCGTCGGTGACGTCCATGGCAACCACATGAATGCGGTCGGCATAGCCCGTGAATTCACGCCTGAGCGCTTCCAGCGCCTCCTGCCGGCGCCCGCTGACAATCACGGTTGCCCCAGCCTTCAGCAGGCTGTGGGTGAAAGTACGACCCAGGCCACCGGCGGCACCGGTAACCAGTGCGATCTTGCCGTCGACCCGCAGAGTAGCGTCGCTTTTTCCAGTGTTCGCGTTGTTATCATTGTTCATATCGCAACCTCCACAACCAAAATTAGAACGAGCGCTCGAATTATTCAAGTTTGGAAGCGAAATTGATGGAAAGAAATTTTGGGTGGGGTTTTGGGAGGCGTTTTAGCGGTTGGGGGTGCAGCGTCCGGCGGAGCTCAGATGGCGACGGCTGACATTGACAGAGAGCTGTTTTAAAAACGCTTCGTAATTAATAGGTAGGTCGCGAAGAATCTTGCTGAGGTAAACTTTCCCAGGTAAATCCTAAGGTACATCGCGATCCTGCCAAGAGTTGCGAATGAAGACAGATTACCCAAAATTTTCCAGAGAGAGAACGGATGAGCCGTCAACACAAGGAATCGAGGAAATATCTTAATGTCCTACTTTTTGCTTCCGCCACCCTGCCCGGCCTTGCACGGGCCGATTTGCTGAATGTCGCATGGGACAATGATCTTCTCACAGGTTCAGACCGGGGCTACACCAACGGGCTGATGATCTCCTACCTGACAGCGCCTGCCCAGGAACAGAACAGCCAATCAGCCGGGCTGGCCCGCAGCGCCGAAAACGCCCTGAACTTTCTTCCGGGCATTTCATCCCCCGGCCAGCAACAGGCCCTGGCGTTCAGCCTGCGACAGCTAATGGTGACACCGGGTAACATCACGGCCAACCCACCCGACACAAACGATCTGCCCTACGCGGGTTATCTCTCCGCCAGCTCGATGTTGTGGAGCTACGATGCGGACACCATCACCGGCTACGGAATTCACCTGGGCGTCGTCGGCTCTGAGAGCGGCGCCGAGGCATCGCAGAAGTTTGTGCATAAGCTCACGGGCAGCGACGAACCCGAGGGCTGGGACAGCCAACTGGGTACCGATATTGTAGGCGGTATCGACGCGGCCCACGGGCGTAAACTCCTTGCCCACGGCTCAGCGGATGAACTTCAGCAGGAATTTTCGGTGATTGGCTCGGCAACCCTTTCCAGTTTCCGGACAAGCATCGGAACCGGTGTCATCTGGAGAGCTGGCCACAATTTACCCGCGAACTTCATACCCGACTACGCCGGCACCTCATCCACCATCGGGATGCCTGGCGCCCTTGATCAAAGAGCTCCGGGATGGTCGGTGTTCGTAGGATTGGGCGTGGATATTGTGCCCTACTCTTACCTGGACAAAAACGCATCGCCCTACCAGTTTGAAGAGAGCCTGCTTCAGGGCCAGGCAGGCATTGGTGGGTCGATGCACTGGGACAGGTTGCAGGTATCGTTGACGGTGCGGGCAACAACCGGTGAGGAGCAAACGAACAAAGACAACTTCAGCTTCGGTAGCCTGGCGGTGACCTGGGCGCTTTGATAGAGACTCCTGCAAAATACGATTTGGACGTACTAGCTTCGTCCCCGATCAGAACGCTGTATGACTGCCCAGCCACCACGACGAATTTCCGGATGGCCGGAGACATCGGGGTTGTAAAGATAGACCCACGCGGCGCCAAACTCGGTTTCGAGTTGTAATCGATCATAAAGACCGCATGCCGGCGCCTGCGCTTCATAATCCTCCAGCTCATCCAGTCGGGCGAAGGTCTGGGCGTTGACGTCATAGACTTCCACATCGACTCCATCGCTGGGTCGCAGTTTTGCGCCCGGATATGGACCGATATCGTAGAGGGTGATCTGGCTCAACTGACAACGGCCAACCAACTGCGAGTCGGCCAGGATGTGATGGTTTGACTGGTCTGTTTTGAGGGTGCCGTAGACGGCTACTCGAGTTAGATGCGCCAATTCGATTTCCCTGCAAACATCTGGTTACTTGACCCGACTGGGGCTGATTAGCGCTAGAATCGAGCTTTGTAATTCTGAGGCGACAGCTGGACATGTTGCTCAATTGCCCCCGGCAATATGAAAAGTCGCGATGCCGCCCCAAAATCATAAACACGATAAAGACGAAACGCTTCCGCAAATTCATTAGAAAACGACCGCTCATTTTCACTGATAAAGAACGGCTGGTACTTACCGGACTGAGTGGCCTTGACCTCAAGAAATCGCTCTTCATACCCCGTCGCATCAAAAGACCGGATATCAAAACCCAAACCGTCGCCACGCTCTTTGCTTGACCACTCCACCTCTGCTGCCAAGTCAGAACGGCCTTGTGCAGTAAGCCTTTGCCGCTCCATTCGCAGCACAAATTCCTCTGCGCGCTCGCCCAGCAGCCGATTGCGCCGTTCGCGCTCAGAGAAGTCAATACGCTTTGCAAGGTAACCGGGCCTTTCCTCTGCAATATGAGGAATTCGCTCTGGGGGTTCCGGATCAAACACCGCGTCCCAACCCCAATCATTATGGATCGGGTCATCAACAACCTTATCGGCAATGAGATTCACATCGTCAACAAAGCTCTGATGGCCAGCAAGATAGGACAGGACTACCTGTTTGAGTTGCTGCTGATAGTTGAAAGCGGGCTTGTAGCCGGGTAGGTACGGGAGTCCTAATTCAAGCAACACCGCACTGACGTTCTGATGCTTGTACTCTATCGATCCCTCGGAGCGATTATTCAGGCTCGGTTGCAGAGCCCTGCGGTGTGCGGCCTTGCTATAAGCAACTCCAATCAGGTGCTTCTCAAGCATAGCCACATAATCGTTGACCAAAAATTCGCATTCCAACCAGTCCCAACCTCCCCGTTCAGGTTGAAGAAGATCACGAATCAAATTTTCATCAAGACTGGTTAAAAGTGCGGCTCTCAAAAGTTCGCGAGCGATTCGGTTACCCAGCAATTCAAAAAGCTCATCATCTAGAAACGCATGCGCGATGTGGGATTCAATAACACCCTGGGAGGTTGCCGTTGCGAGCTTCTGATATGGGGCTTGTTGACCAGGTTTGATTTTGTGGTGCCAAAACCCCTCACTCCGCAAGTGGAAAAACGGTAAATGGGGATTGTTGCGATCTACAGGAGACGCGAGTGCCTGAAAACGAACTGTGAAATGACGTTTGAGACTATCGTTAAAATAAAACCGATTGTCCGCGACCTCCCCCGACTCAATCAGGTCCATGATCGCCTGCAACATGGCTACTTTATGAGGGCTCTTGTTGGCACCGCCCCGGTTCATTCTTAGCGTTGAAAAGCGCTTCTCGTAATCGAGCAGACTCACCGGCTACTCCAGTAATCTGCCTTCCCCGGGATAACCCATCGCACGCCACCACGAGGATCTTTCTGGTCGCCAGCATACCTCGGTATCAAATGACAATGCATGTGCATTACCGTCTGACCTGCTGCAGCCCCACAATTCATACCGATATTGTAGCCGTCCGGTTGATAATGCTTCTCAAGCCAACATTTTCCCTGCTCAACCAGATTCATGATTGCGTGTTGTTCATCCGTAGTGAGGTCGAACCAGTCCGTTGCATGCCGATTGGGAACTATCAGGAGATGGCCTTGAGAAACAGGAAATCCATCCCGTCGTATGTGAGCCAATGCATTCGACAACATTGGATCATCTCTAGATGGCTCATTCACTGAACAAAACGGACAATTGGTTTCCATTACAAACTTCCCAACCAAAACTTGGTTTTAGCTCTTGTTGCTAAAATCCTTCATAGGTTTTGCATGAACGATGTCATCAATCTCATTCCTAGTAAACCGGGTTCTATCCCGTTTCCACAGACTGTTTTCGTTTTATGAATGTTCGCAGTAACAGGGTGGTGTCCCCTCACACCCAATCGGCAGAAGCAAATCTTTGAGTAACTCTCAGATGCTGGCCTCTTCGCTGACCATCCTGTTCAGGTCTCAAAGAATCGGATTGAGGATTGGGTGATGGTATTCAGCCGCTCCTATAAGCGCCTCTGACGTGACGTTTTTAATAAGCAGGAGGTCCGAATGCCGCTGATGTTGGCCATCATGCAGCTTCAGCCCTCAAAACAATCTTTAGCCAGAAACATCATCAAGGTTACAAAACCAATCACTCATCTGCCCATAACCAAAAATAAACGCCAACTTGCGAGCCCTGGTAACACTCACATAGACCAAAGCCCTTTCCTCGTTCTCCCGCTGCCGCTGCGTTACCGCGTCCGCAGCTGAGTTGAGAACATAATCCAATGGCACAAGCCCCTTATTCACTGAAGCTAGGAACACAGCATCAAACTCGAGACCTTTCACGCGGTGCATGGTTGCAAGATTCAGACTGCCTTCCGGCGTAGCAACATAGCGGCCATCCAATACCTGACAAATCTGTTGCCGGCTTTCCAACGCGCTTCTCAGTTCATTCACTTCCTTTCGGGTGCGGGCAATCACGCAGCAGGCTTCGGGGGCAAGATCGTTATCTCGAATGGCTGCCAATATGGAATCGGCCTGCGCCGACATTGAATCAAAGCAACGAATGTCTGGTGACGGGCCGTGCATCAGGGAATGGTAGAAAGACTGCGTGTCTTCGCCGCCGTCGAGATCATCCACGGTCACGCCTTCCAGAATGCTGACCGCCAGCTTCCGGGTTTCATCTGTGGTCCGGTAGTTAACCTTCAGGCGGGCGCTGCGACCACGAATATCAATGCCGCACTGTCCCAACACGACTTTGTTCTTGCCATAAATTCTCTGATGACCGTCACCAACAATGAACAGGTCATTAGGGCCTGGTGGTACAAGAGCACGAAGCAGCATGAACGCCTGGGTGCCCATATCCTGAGCCTCATCCACAATGACTGCCGCCAAATCGGGGCGCAGCTCCGGTTTGCCATCAATCAGCATACGAGCATCTCGGTAGGCATCATCCGTCTCTTTGAGGTAGTTACTGGCCAGCAGATGACGATAACGCTCGAATACCGGCCAGATTTCCACCCGTTGCTGGCGATTCAACCGTGTACCACGACCAATCCGCGAAGCCTTCTTATATTCATCTACGCTGCGCACTGATTGGGGCTGGACCACCCTCGCCCATTCTTCCTGGAAAAATGCCATACCCAGATCAATACTGGCGGGCTTCTCTGAGTAGGCCTCTTCCCATAGCTTCTTCTCTTCCCGGCTATCCAATAACAAACCGTAGTCGTAGCCCTGTTTCTTCAAGAAGTTCATAACCCAGGCATCAAGGTTCTGCACCTCAATACGAGCCAGCGCTTCCTGGCTGCAGATCTTGTTCAGGTTCTGTTGAATGTCGGCCGCAAGGTTTTTGGTGAAGGTCGTGAACAGTATCTTTCCTTCGCTTTCTTCCAAATGGTTGGCCAGCCATTTAGCCCGATGCATAGCCACTACAGTTTTCCCGGTACCCGCGCCACCGAGCACGCGAACCGGGCCGTTCTTCTTGCCCTCTGCCAGTCGGCGCTGGGCCGGGTGCAGGAACACCCGCCACTTCTCAATCGACTGATTGAGCACCTCCTGCAGAGCCTGCTCATTTTCGGCTACCGTAAAGACAGCCTGCGATTCGGGGCGTGTCAACGCTGCGGTGAAGTTTTCAGTATCCACCGTCTCCGGGGCCGCCGGAACCACTTCGTTATAGGCTTCCTCATAACTGGCACCGGCCATTATCATGAACAGGCCGTCGTGAACGTCTTTCGGAATCTTCTCTTCAGTCAGCGCGGTTTCCAGGTCCGCCTCAATTTTCATAGTACGAACCAGGGGCAACGCCTCTTCTGGAACGCCCAGCTGCAACAGTTGCCGATCCCTAATGGCATCAAACAAGCCGGGCCGTGATGTCCCTCGCGGTTCTTCCCCTGCCGGCTCAAGAACACTCTCTTCAACCGTAAATACCTGAACGCTGCCAGTGTTTGGGTTGATCTCGATCTTACGCTTCGCTGCCCATTTATAGGCTGGATCGTGGTGGTCCACATAGAGCATCAGATACAGATCTTCCTTCTCCGCCGCCGCCAGAATTATCCGTACATCCTGATTTGCCCGGATAGAGCGGACCTTATTGTCCTTGAAAGCGGGCAGCTTCTCGTAGTTGAGGCTGGTATGGTTGCGATCCTGCTGAAATAACATGACCGCTTTATTGGCCTGACTTTGCTCCTTCGGTGTCAACTTCAGGAGGCTTTCAAAATACTTGTCAGAAAACGCAACACTCGCCATCTCAGGCTCCTGATTCCAATTCATTCAAGGCATCAACCAACTCGTCCACCGAGGAGCAGATACGCCACCTATCCGCTTCCAGATAAGGCCTGGCAGCCACCTGGTCGTCCATATCATCCAGCAACAAAGCCACCTTTGCGCTGGCAAACAACAGTTCGGCTTCGCCTACCACTTCGTCCAGTTCACCGGCAGTAACGGGCTCTGCAACCAACACCTCCGCCGGCCAGGCCACATCTTGCTCTTCAAGCCTTTCCCGCAACTCATCCTCGAGCTGGTCGAACCAGGGCGGAGCCTGGTCTGGCTTAACGTCGGGCTTCCCATATTGGCCCGTGTTTTTCGTCCAGAGCAGACCCGCCGCAATACCGCTGTTTTTCGAGTCTGGGGTCCACGCGTAGAACGCGGGCAGGAACTGCAGGAAGTTCACAGCTGTCCAGAACCGTTGCCATTGGTAACGGGCCTGGTCTTCACTGCCTTTTTGCAGGGTGTAGCTAGCAGAGATCAGAGCCATGCCCAGATCAAAGGTTTTGAGCAATTCCGGCCCGGCCAGCAGGCTCAGGGTAATCTTCGCTGCGGCGTTGTCATCGGTTAGCTCAACCGACCCTGCCAATGCGGCAGGATCAGGCGCCAGGTCAGTGAAGCTCGCAGGCAAGCCGTTCAGGCTCTCCAACACGCCAGTTTTAACCTCGGCATCTGCCAAAGACCGGGCCGGCAGGCATTGCAGCATAAAAAACAGCGCCTGCTGCTGGAGCAACGACTTGTCCTGCTCGGTCAAGAAGTGCATCAGCAAGTCAAAGGTGGTTTTATTGAGGTGCTGAGCAGTGTTATTCAATCCAGCCACCTTGGCGAGACCCGCAATGGCCTGATGATTCTGTTCCGCCGAGGTCATGCCGAGCGGTAAGGGCACATCCATGGCCTTGTCACCCATAACCTTGTTGACGTCGTACCAATTAAGCGTCCAAACCACAAAGCCGGCACGCATCAGAGCCTGGCGCTTGAGCAAGTCTTCGTTGGCTTTCTCGCCATGAAACTTATAGCCATCGAGGAAAACCGCCACAGGCAGCAAACCATTACGTGCCGGCCAGAGGACAAAATCCGGTTTGCTGGCAAACTGAACGCCTTCCGCCATACCCAGATTCACCTGCGGTTCTATCTCATAGGCGAGGTCGCCAATGGTCAGCCGGTAACCGCTTTTACCTCGGATAATGTCCTTGCCGACTCGCACCTTGTGGTTGCACACACAGTCTTCACCAGAATACCTTGCCAGCGCCTCCGGGAAGCGCGCTTCAAGCTCACTGTCTATCCAGGGATTACCACCCAGCGCGCTCAAGCCTTGTTTGTCCTGCACCCACTGATGGTTACCGTCGACAATATCTTTAAGCATTTCCAACGCCAGCTCCTTACTGGTGCTTTCCATGCCATAGGCATTGCGATACTCCAACAAGCAGCGATAACAGCCGTCCATAATGTTGTCGTAACAGTCACAGGCATCCATTACGTCGTAGGCCATGCGGAACACCGACTGCATGTTCTCCGCCCGGCTCAGCAGCTCATGCAGGTAGCCGGTACCACCAGGCACCGAATCGTATAACACAATAAAGTGCCTACGCTCATCGGTCTCGCCCACTGGCTCGCTCTGGTAGGCTACCCGCAAGTGGTCTACCTTGCCGCCAAACCGTCTTTTCAAGCCAAGCTGCAAGGCCGCTACAAACGAATTCACCTGCTCTTCAGTACCGCCCGTCGACAGCCTCGGCAGCAGAATCCGCAGAGCTTCAGACGAGAACTGGCGATACAGGTACAGACAATTCTCCAGGCCCGTGTCTTCCTTGCCGTTCGACAGTTTCTTCGGGCCACGGGCGTAACTGCATGATTTAAGGTGAGCAGCCTCTTTCTTGCCATTGGCTGCAGCTTTGGATTGCACCGAGCCACATTCCCGGCAGATAGGGAAACCAGCTCGCTGGATGTGCTCTCCGGCCACATCGAAGTACATCTCCTCCCCTTCGCGGCGGCCAAAGTTCACTTCCAGAAACTTGGCGGAGCGGATGAACTCGAAGCCGAAGGGCTTTTCCTCATCGTCCAGCACCCAGGTAATCGGTACATCGGAAGGTTTGAAGTCAATCAGCATCTGCTTGTTGAAGAATACAGGCTCCCGGTCATCGGAGCGGTCGTCAAGAATCGCATCCCTGGCGTTGGTGAACGCGTAGACCTGCGTCATCTTCAGCATTTTGGTGCGGGCGCTTTCATCGCCCCATTGGTTGGTATGGCAGCGAGGGCAGGTTTTATCGCTAAAGCCCGAAGTGGGGTCATCGGCGGGCGCGGAATAATGGCAGCGGGGGCAAAATCGCCAGTCCTGAATGTTGCGACCCTTCGAGGTTTCCACCCGGGTTATCTTTACTTTGCGGTTGCCTGCGTAGAACACCGACTCCGGTGCCAACTCCGTCAGCGCAGCCTGAGCGGGTCGCTGGTATTCGTATTCCCGCTTTACGAATTCTTGCTCTGCGCCATCACTTCCCGCACCTTTCTCGGAGCGGAAGATTACCGAATGCAGGGTCGCCCCTTCTTCCGGGAAGGCGTAGTTTGGCAGCAGCCCTTCGTCGGTAAAGAAATTCAGGGTTTCACGCTTGTTCAGGCGAATGCGCATCCCACGGTAGCCAGCGGCTTCGCGCTCCAGCTCCAGAATTTCGGCCTGGGTGTGTTCGTCCTGGGGTTGCTTGCGCAGTTTATCCAGCTGCTTGTCCAGGTCTTTAATGGTGGCGGCCATGCGGTTGCGTTCATCGGCCACAAGCTTGAGCCGGCCGATGAGATACAGCTCCAGCCGGTCCTCATCGTATTGCGGCCCACCAAACAGATATTGCCGCAGCAGCTCCAGATCTTCCCCACTTAATTCAGTGGCAACATGGCTACTGAACCCGTCCCAGATTTGCTGCATGTTATGTTTCAGGAAATTCAGCATGGTGTAGGGGAATCGGTCTTCCTGGGCCTTTTCTACCGCATCTAATACCGGCTGCATGGTATGGGGCACCTGGTTGTCCCCCTTTGCCCAGCGGGTCCAACAGTCCATGGAATAAGCCAACAACTGTCGGCGCAGCACATGGCGGGCCTTCAAGAACACCGCGGGCGGCTCAACCGGCGTATCCAGCATTCGCCCGGGATCGGCATAAAACACAAGATCGTGTGGGCGACCATTGGCCACCGTCAAGACGAAGGAGTTGCCATCCCGGCGACCACCCCGGCCCACGCGCTGCAGGTAATTCGCCTGGGCCGGCGGTACGGAACACAGCAAAACGCTGGAAAGGTCACCAATATCGATACCCATTTCCAGCGTAGGCGTTGCCGACAGTAGATTGTATTCCCAGGGCTTCTCACCCTTGATAAAGCTGTTCTCTACGCGAACCCTCTCGCTGGCCGCCAGCAAACCCGTATGTTCATGGGCGATTACCCGGTGTATTTCACCATGGCGGTACAGGTTGCCATACAAGGTGTCACGTACAGGAACGACATTCTCATACAGCAGCTCCGGACCAGCGGCACTGATCATCGGCAACCCCAGCCAGTTGCGGGCCTTGTCGGCGGGCACGTGCATAGGGCGGTAGCCTTCGCACTCCACAGCCCGGACATCGGTGACAATGGTCAACAACTCCGGGTTCAGCGCCCAGAGTTTAACGCCACGTTCATTGTTTTCGGCCTGCACCAGGCCCACATCCGCCAGCGCATCCAGAGCGGCAGCAAGAACCTGCTCCATTTGCTTGCGGTCTACGAGTGTGTCCGGGTTCAGGCAAATGAGCCAGTTTTCGTACCAGGACTTCGAGGCATTATTGTGACTCAGCGGCTCATAGCCTTCAGCCTTGGCCACAGCAGGGTACCGAGGCCGCGGGGAAGACGGACCCAATGGCGGGGCGTAATCCAGAAATTTGAGCAGGTAACTCTTGCTGGATTTGTCACGGTAATACGCCAGGTCCTTCAGCCCGAACGCGCCCAGATTCACCAGATGCTGAACGAGCCCGGTCATCAGCCCCGCAGCCGCCTCGCTATCAATGCGATAGCCCAGCGTGTTGTCTACCGTTTCCCGCCAGGCCAGCGCTGCACGGGCAACCGACTCCGCCGGCCAGTCCAACGCCGCAATGCCCAGACGATTCAGTGAACGCCCAACCTGAGCCCGCCAGCCCAGATCTTCCAGTGTCTGCCACAACATCCGCCCGCGAATCAGCTTGAGCATCCTGGCCGCATCGCGCACCTCTCCAGTCGTTTCGAAATGCTCGAAATCCGCGGTGAAGCGTTTGTCCGGCGGCATGAATTCACGCAGGAAACGGGGTAACTCAAGACGCCCCGACTCATCTCCCTGATTCAGCCAATACTGTTCAAACAGATCAGGTAACTGCAACAACGGTAACGGCTGGGACTGATTTTCCAATAGCTGGGTGAGCGCCGTACGCACATTGTTCTGCCAGGTACGGGCGGCAAAGAAACCTGCACGATGGGTAGCATCCTGAACCGAATCGCTGAAGGTAAGGAGCTTGCGGTCATCATTGTCGCGGCTGCTGAACAACTGGTGAATGGCCACGGCACTCAAGCTGGCGGCGCGGGCACCGAACACCACCAAAGCGGATTTGGCGGAACAGTAGGGACAATCGTGCTCATGGATATTTTTATTGGTATTGTCCCGTTTGACCTCCTTCAACTGATGAGGTTTGCTCACCCGCACCAACGCCTCATTGCCCGCCTGGCAGCCCTTACAGGAGCCGGCATAATCCGCAGCCGCCGTGCGGCCACATTCACGGCACAGCCGGAAGTTATCCAGGTGCATCCCCGCCGGAGAAACACACTCGCCCTGTTGCCAGGGCAATAAGAGTGCGGTTTCCTCGTGGTTGCCAAAAAACGCGCTGTAGATACTCTGCAGCTCGGTTTCCACCACCTGGTCATAAACGTGGCTCATTTCCATGCGAGTTAACCAGGCGGTGCCATGGCACTCCCGGCACTGCACCAGCGGCAAACGTACCTGCCGTTGGTCCTTCGGTGGTTTGTCGTCCCCGAAAGCCAGCAGCGGGGGCAGAACGTCTGCGGGCCCGTTTTCAGGCGCTTCGTCCGTCACAAGGTTTTGCGGTTGCGGCTCCCGCAAGGTGCCTACAATCCGCCGCAGCTCCCGGGACCAAAGCTGCAAACGCAACTGCACAAACGGCTGCCCTGCTACGTCTCGGGCATGGGAAAGCAGCGCTAACAACGCAATCAATGCCTGCTCTGGCTGGCGCTGAAACTTCGGTGGTATTTGGGACGCCAGCTTATCCACCAGTTCCCGAAAGCGCGGCGTACCCTGCCCCAGTTTGAGCTGACGCAGCAGGTTTGCCAGCTGACCATGCTGCTTAAGATCCTTGCCCAGCTGAATCCGTCCTTCTTTGGTATCCAGAGGTATTTCCGGTTCTTTACTGAAATACAGGTCGTAGGCTTCCAGAAGATAGGCCTGCAGCCCCTCATTCAGGGCATGCGAAAGATGCTCAGGCCCCACTACTTTGTTCAGCCCGAGAAACGCCAGGTTATCGAGAAACTCCGAATCACTCTGCCGCTGCTCGGCAATGACCGAGTCCCGGCGAAAAGGGCTGGAGAAAATGTCGGACGCATAGCTTAGCAAACCCTTGATACTGTCATCGCCACCGAGGGTTGCAGAGGTTCCCACGCACACCAACTGCTCCGGCGTCATCTCAAACCGGGCCCGCAAGCGTCGAATAAGCAGCGACAGATCCGTACCCTGGGCGCCATCAAAGGTATGCAGCTCGTCCACCACCAGATATCGAAGGGTATCCGGCCCGTTGTAGGCCCACAGCTTCTGGTCCTGCGGGCGCATGAGCAAGTAATCGAGCATTTTATAGTTGGTGAGCAACACATCCGGCGGGTTGTTGCGCAGGGTTTCCTTGTCGGTAATGACCTGATCCGGGCCCATGACTTTGTTGCCCTGGCCATCTCCGCCAACGAACAACCCCACCCGAAGCCCTTTCAGCGCAGGCTGGCGATAAATCTCTTTAGCAAAACGCTTGGCCTGGTCCGTGGCCAGCGCATTCATGGGATAAATCACAATGGCCTTGATGCCGGCGCCGGCCTCCCGGTGGCAGTGATCCAGAACCGGGTACATGAAACACTCGGTTTTACCCGAACCGGTGCCCGTGGCCACCAAAGTATTCGCGGCCCGCCGATCGGACGCTAATCGCTGCCAGGACTGCTCTTGATGGGCAAACGGGGGGTGTTCGGTTTCAAACCCCTTGAAGAAATCCCGGCCGGCGCTACCCCGCAGAAATGGCAAACCCACCGTTACATAAGGTCCTTTTAGAAAAGCCTCACCGTCCTGTTGTTCTTCTACCAGACGACGGAATTCCCCTTTAAACGGGTCGGTTTCCGTTTCATAGCCGGTGACAATGAATTCGCGCAGGGCGGCCGATACTTCTGTGGCCAACAAACCGGGGATCATAGGGGCTCCGAGGATGGTTACTACAAAATAGTAACCCTAGCTTAGATTTAAGAATATGTCTTTGTTTCGAATAATGTTTACTTACTGTCGGAGTCAGACCAAGCTCTATCCGGTAACCATGCTGGCTTTCCTGCTCCTCGTAGAAAAGAACATCCGGTTCCCGGAATTCGTACGGAAGACTGAAGAGTTGCTTACCTGCTCACTCCAAACCCTCATCGAAAGGCCTGCCGCAGCCATGCAGCCAGAGGGTCTGGTCGAGAACTTGTGCTAGCGTCACCGAAAGCCCCTTTTCATGAATTTTTTGGAGGAATTTCTAACCCAGCTCGAATCGCCTCTAATCCTGATTGGTTTTTTGATTCCAGCTGTTCGGTATAGGGCTCTATCGCATCAAGATATTCTTCTGTTGATCCTATTAACATTCCGCGATAAAAAACTTGCTTATTCACAGCCAAATCATAATTGACAAGAATCTGTCGAGCATACTCTTCCTGATATAGGTAATGTTTTTGGAGGACCGTTAATTCATCTTTTTCACCGAGCACCTCGGATATTAGCTCATTCAGAGTGGCACGTGCACTGATAGCTTCCGCCATCTTCTCAAAGGGATCAGCATGGGAATCATCAAAAAATATATTTTCTATAAAGGCAACACGAGCCTGATTAAAAAGAATATACCCACGCCACATAGGATCCTCAGAAGAATAGCTCCATGCCTTTTGAAAAGAGTTGATTGAGTTATTCAAGTAACGGCGGAGCTTTTCTACCTCCGTTCCTGGTAATGACTCCCTCTTGACGCCCCAGGACCTTAAAGACGATACATCAGCTTTATCACTTGGATCGATAACCTGAACTGCACACTTTCGGTAATACAGTCCAAGATAGTTATAATAAACAGTGGAGCTGACCGGGTTACGAATCATCGCTGCCCGAACTTTCAGCAACCCGCTACTACCTAGCATACGTTTGTTTTCCACGGAGTTCTGGTATTCGTAGACAGAAAGGAAAAGTTTGACTGCTTCCCTAATCTGGATAGAGCTACCTTTGCTAATACTCTGAATTTCATCTGCACGTCTTTCAACCTGGGTCAGAATCCATTGCATGTCTTTTCGAGACTCCTTGTTCTTCATCTCGACCTTCAGGTCAAGAGCAGGAAGAAGAACCAAAATATCAATCATACTCTGAATGGTATCGGCAAAATTTACTGCAGTATTCGAGTTCTTCCTTAGGTTTTGCTTTATCTCGGAAAAAATGTGTCGGCAAAGTTCTTCTCTATCAGTTTCCTTATACTTATCAACGAATTCAGGAATTGAAGTAACGTAATGCTCGTTATCTAAAATGTTCCCATCCATTTTGGTGATATTATTAACACTATCAATTGACAGGTACGTTTGTAATGCAACGAAGAGCGCAACCAGTGAAATCAGTGCAGACAAAGTTGCCACGATAAAAGTGGTCAGGTCCACCTGGGTACGCGTCTTGTAAAGCCAGAAGGCCAACGTTCCGCCCAAAGCAAGAACTACAGAGACAAAGATGATATAGAGCCACTGTTTATTGGTAAAACGAATCATTTATCGGTCCTTTTAATCCAGAAGGGTTGAGAATGTCATGCAACTTCTTACTTGAGATTATGCTTTTCTAAGAATGACCGAACAGCTCGGTCATCGAAATGCTTGTGGAGGCAAGCGTCCGTCAGCTCGATTATGAGAATGGCGCGGTCCGCGCCCAAGACACTCCCAAGTAGCAAGTTGAATCTGCGCTCTATGGCCTGGAAGGTGCAGACCTTATCTTAAACACCTCCAAGGTAGGCGGCATGGTAAAACGACAAATCGAAACGTCGGCTGCCAGATTCGCCTCCCTGAATTATGAACACGTCCCTCGCAGGCTAGGCAAGAGCGCTACGAATTGCACGATGGTTATTTAGGCGCCACTTGCAGCCCCTTTCTCAAAAGCACCCGCTCGAACACATACAGGCCGTGGGGTACAAAATCATTCTCCCTAACGAACCGATTAATCGCCTTGGATCGCATAGGCAGGGGGATAAACGAGTCAATCTCCAGCTGTTTATCCCGAGCGATGAGCGGCGCAATATCTTTTTCAAAATCCAACTCAAGCTCGAAAACGGCAGACACACCGATTTCGAAGTTGTTTTTTTCAAGGAAGAAATCGTAGAAAGCCGATTTAACGGCAAGCTGGTATATGTTTTCGCCAATGCCCAGCTCTTCGAGAAGACCGCGTTTGAAACAGAGCTCTATGTCGATTCTCCCAAACGGATCCTTATCCGTTCGTGAGAGCCCCTCATTCATCGTGATGTGATACTGCGACTTACTACCGGCAACTCTAGCCGACCTCTTACTCAAAATCACTTCTTTGCCTTTGCCACCATCACAAATCAGAAGGCAATTCACTCCAAACGAGGTGAAGAATGGCCGATACGTCAGGAAGGTATCGGAATTCGCCCTGGCGATTTCATGTCCGCGTTCTTTTAGCTCGTGGTAGATGGAGCGGAAAACCCGGTGGGTGAAATAATCTGTTTTGAAGAGATCGATCTCTACACCGGGATTTTCTTCCTCGCCAAATCGAGTAAACCGGAGGTTGAAAACGCCGTACTTATCACCGTTGAATATCATGCCCTCTGCCGCGTCCAGGAACTTCAAACCGACTAGCACGCGGTGTTTTTCGATCAGAGCAGGCAAATCTTCTATGCCGGTTATTTCCGCGAGATCCTCAAACGTTTTTCCGCCATCAAACGAGGCATCCTCATGGAATTCGGTGAACTGGGAATCCATGTATCCCAGTTCTTTTTCTTTAACCCGAAGCTTTTCCTTAAGGTTCTTCGGCATATTGATGTAGAGTCGCCGCTTGTCACCAAACCGGGAGATTTCCCGCGAGAAAATGTTCCGTTTTTCAAATTCCGGGTCACCGGTCGCCAGATCGACGACATTGATGGCGTCTTTTCGTTCTCTGTAGGCAAGGATCTCTGAGCGCACACGCCTTCGGAACCAAGCTTTACGAAGAGCAGAGTATGTCTGCTGAATGCAGAACAGAATGACCGAGCCCGCCAGTAGGAAAAACAATTCCGACGTAGCTTCGTTTGTAATCCGATCAAAAAGAGCCTGGAGCATCTATCGTGTGGCCCCAGACTCAGAAATAACGGACTCCCCAGACAAAGGCAATGCCCGTAGCTTTAACTCAACCTGACCAATTTTCTCCTGATTGCGCCGGACTTCTCTTGCCTGCTCGTCAAGATCAGTCATTAGGCGCTCAAATTCTTTCAGCTCCGGGGCAAAAAAGTTGAGGAGCTTCTCGTCGTCAGCAATAACGTCATAAATGTCTTTGAACGCCGACTTGATTAGCTCTCCAATTTCGTCCTTTGTCTTTTGCAGCTCCAGTTCTAAATCATGCTCTTTATAGGCACCGTAAAGATCCGACGTGACTGTGATTGCTGCTCCTACAGGGCCCGCCCACTTGGAAATATTGCCCGCCAACTTTGTGGCTTCCCAGGGTTTAAATTTATAAACATGCCCGGTCATTTTTCCAAGAACATCCCTAGCCGCGAAAATCGTCTTCTTAATTGTGGCCGGGTTTACTTTCGACAACTGACCAAGTGCTTTGCCGCCCATCTTCAGAGCATCACCACTGACGCTATTCAAAAAGCTTTCGCTGGAATCCCACTGCCTGCTGATATCGCGAGACAACCTCGCAGTAATCTGCGTTGTCTGATCACAATAGGAGTCCACAGCAGTTTTAATCCTGGTACCGAGCTTGTAGCCAACACCGCCCTCCTGGCTGTAGCCAATCTCATCCTCAAGGAACGGCCGGATGTCTTCCAGAGACAGGGGCCGCAACTTGCCCATTAACTGGCTTTCCATGCTCTGAAGTTCTCGGAACAGCTCCCCTGCCAGTCGTTTGACCTCACGTTGGCCCTGACGGATATCATCGTGAATACGCCCGGATTCCTGTTCTCGCTGTCTGGCAAATACATCAAGTTCCGCCAGCTGCGCGTCAGCTGTTTTTACTCGCTGTGCGACCAAATCGGACACAACATCCAGGCCTGTTTTGGCAACCATTGAGTCACGCAGGTTAGAGTCGAGAATTTCGCCGGTAGCCGATTTCAGGTCCTCTATCCGCGACCGATTTTTGTAGATATCCGGCTTGGCAAACCAGAACGGCAGGCCCCGCCCATTTGGGTTGGATGCCATACAAACAATCCGCAAACGCCCCAGCTCGTCATCACTCAATGAGATTGCTCGTTGCAGCTTCCCCTGCAGGGTTTCGGTCTTTATTCGCGCCTGCTCATCAAACAACAACGGGTCGGTGAGGTCCGTCACTTCATCCATTTTGTTAATGACGAAAACCGTCGAGTCGAGTTTGTTCAGGTCACGTAACACCCATTTCACGATTTCGTTATGACTATCCTTCAAGGGATTCGTCGCATCGACAACGTAGAGGATAAGATGGGCCTCAGAAATATACTGCCGCGTGACATCCTCATACATGACCTGATGCCCGTTCACTTCTTTTTGCTTATCACCGAACAGCCCTGGTGTATCAACGATCTCGCACTTTTCAGGCAGGCCTTCGGGCGTATAAACCGCCAATTTATCCGAAGACTCATCCATGTCGATATTCATGTCTTCCATTACTTTGCCGAGCCAGGATGCAACAACACTGGTTTTGCCATCAGAAAACGCCCCGAGCAGCGCAATGCGAAGCACATCATTCTTCACGGAGGCCATCGCGGAATCGATTTTGGCGAGATCACCCTGAACATCCATTCCGATCTCCAGCAACTCTTCTAACACCCCCCTTAAATCACCGAGGAGGTTCAAGGTATGCTGCTTCTGACTTTCAAACTGCTTTAGTTGATCCATAGGGCATCGTCTCAATTTTGTTTTTCATGTGGCTCAACGTCGAAATCTGTTTGTCGATGATTTCCAACGGAGCAGCGAGGCTCTTTTCTAGAAGGTCTACTTGTTGGACAACGCCTTTGTCGACGCCATTGCGGATAGACTCCATCAGGCTGCTGACCTCTGGCTCTATCTGCGCGAGTTTCTTATCCCGTACCTTTTCAATTTTCTTGCGCACCTCAGCCTGGGATTTTCGGATTCTGCGGGCCTTGCTCATAAACAGATTCAATACCGCCATGACAGCACCCAGGGCAGCACCAACAGCACCCCCAATAAGGGTACCGATACCCGGGAAAGCAGAACCGATAGCCGCCCCGCTTAGCGCATAGCTACCTATTTGAAAAGCGAAAGATCCAAAGTCTCCCAGGCCCAGATTCCAACCCAAATCATCGGGGTGCTGAAAGCTCCAGCTGGATAATTGATCGGCGCGAAGCTTTTGCTCAAACTCAACCCTTTCAACATCCTCAAGCAAGCGTTCCACGCTTTCCTCTAGTTGAGACTGCAAGCCACTCAGATTCCTTGCCAGATCCGCCTCCAGTTCTGACTGTGCCTCCTCGCTAAGCCGATCAAACGCTGACTCGATACCTTGTTTGATATCCTCAGCCTCACCGAAGTTATCCGCGACAATAGCGTCACTGGCCTCAACCAATTCATTGAAAAGCTCGTTATAAACATTCTGGCGAGCAGATTTAGCCAATCGCTCGAAACTGGTCACTGCTTCCGTAATAGCGGCTCGGCACTTATCAAATTCTGGCGCTACCTTGGCCACAAATGCCTTATGAGACTCGAGAGTTTTACTTAGAACATCCAGATTTTCGGCAAGCAACTCGCGGACTTTCGCCTTGTTGCTCTCAACAATATCTTCCCTGAACGTCGACAATTTACCCTTCAAAACCTCCGCAACAGATTCCATCTGGCAGAACTGATACATTGCAGCGGTATCGTCAAAGTAGTTCAGGTAATTACGTTGGTGACGAACAAGATCAGATTCTCTCGACGGGTGAATTGTGGTGGCGCCGGACTTATCATCAAAAGCCAGAGATGAGAAACCGATGAGTCCCTGAACACATTGCCCGGGCAACAAAACATTCTCACCAAGCGCGGCGGCGAGCACCCCCTCGGTCTGCTTCAAGGTTGTGTCCCCACCGCCTTGATAGAGAGACGCCCGATCCTCTTCAAATTCATAACTATCCGCGCTACCGCGAACATTAACGAGTGGGCATACGCTACTGCCTCGACGCAGATAGGAGCGGATTTTTGCTGCTGTCGCCTTTTCGGGTTTCTTGTTAGTGCCATTGACGTAAACCACCAGGTGCGCCTTTGCGACAGCTTCCTGAACCATGCCAATAAAACGGGACTCATCCCCTTCAATGCCTGGGACGTCAATCAGTTCAAAAGTTTTGCCCTGATATTCCAGGGTGTACGGAACGTTCCCTTGGGTGAAATCACTTCTGCCAGTTCCGATAATCTGACCATCGACACGATGACAGGTCGTTCTGGCAGCTTCATAGTCCGCTATGGATTTGGCGAGTCCAGCGAACTCCGGGGCAGACATCGGCTTCTCGTGAGATCCCATCATCCCCCCAGCGTCAGAAATATCGCAGATGCCACTGCGGCACCCGCTAGTACGCCGGCCAGGCAGCCAAACACGAGATTACGCTTCACTCGGGAAGATGCAGCCTCTTGTTCCACGCGCACACGCTCAGCCGCTTCCTCCGCAAGAATAACCTTCAATGCCTCGCATCCCTGACGAACCGTCTCAACTCCCCTTGCGTGCTTTCGAAAAGCATCTGCCAGCGCCGTCTCAGCATGATTCGCATGAGCTTGCAGCTTCTGAGCAAGCTCATCGACGTTGTTCTGATTCTCCTCGATCAATTGACGCCGTGATGACTCATTGAAAAGAATTCGGAGAGACTCGATGATGGTGCTCTTTCCGGCATTCGTCTCGCCGAAAAATGCCATGGTGAACTTTTCCCACTCGGCATTCGCTTCCAGAAACTCTAGCTCTGCATCAAAGCCTGCCTGCATCTCTTTCAAGGTCTTTTTGATGCTATCAAGCCGCTCTTGTCCTTCGGTGTTAGACACCGAAAGCTTGGATACATCAGCCATGGCAGCAGCCATATTCTCTGACACATCTCGATATAGCTGGTTGAAATCCTGATTGTCGTTCATCGTTCCCCCGCTTGAACTTGGCGCAGCGCATAGCCTTGTTGTCCGAGTTACAGATCTTTACTCGGACTCTTTAACACTCTTGATCGGCTTGAAAATGCAAGAAACTGCGCCTTCAGTCATTGCGACGGTGAAACGGTGATCGCAGTTAACGGCTGCGAACATAACGGGCAGTTGTTCATTGCCCCAGCTATCTGGGAGAAATACAATTTTTTGGCCGGTTTCACAGGTAGAGCGAGTGGTATCAAGATCCCAAGCCTTGACCTCGCATACCGTATCCTGATCCAGACTGACACCAAGCTGTTGGTTACAGCCGGCAATAAAGAGAGGTGCTCCCACAACACTGGCCATCACTACGTTTTTTGCTTTCATTACTACTCCTGATGATTACTGCTTGTTGAAACATCAGCACTTCTGAATATCTCCCAGGCCACCCGATAATCCTCCTCCCGATCTGGCCGGAAGAACGGCGCCTTATATTCCGCTGTGCGCTCTGTTGGCCCACCCGGAAGCGTGTCGTCCAGGTAGGTTTTGTAGACGCTGCCTTCCTGCAGGTGCTGGATGTCTTCCCAGCCGAGGGCGATGTCGTCTTCTTTTCTTTCTGGTGTGTCGATGCAGTAGAAGGTGCCTTCGTTAAGTTCCTTCTTATTGGCTTTCCTGGGCAGGCCTACGCCTACCAGGCCTTTGCTGGGGGTGAAGACGATGCGGCCTGTTTGGTCGTAGAAGGTTTCGGCTTCGTACTGGCGCATGACGGGGAACTGGACACGGTAGATGGTGAGCAGTTCTTCCAGCGTGAGGCCGAGGGCCTGGGCGACGAGAACGTCGATTTCTACCAGGGCCTGGCGGCGGGCGTAGTCGGTGCGAAGGGCGTTGTGGCGTTGCCACTCGGGGGTGAGCTTCGCGAAGAAGTCCTGCGGCAGCGCGGCGATGGGTTCGCGGGTGGCCCAGCGTTGTTGGCGGAAGTTGTCTTGCCAGTTGGATTGCCAAAGGTCGGCGTAGTGGTTGGTCAGGCAATTCATAGCAAGCACTCTAACAATCATAAATGGAAGCAAATCAGGTGCGACCATGACCGGGAGCCCACGCAGTGTATTTACCCGGGCGTGCCCCATACCGGTAGTTTTGATGTAAAAGTCAATTGGCAAGGATATTCCTGCAGCTGTGTACGCTATTAGATCTGCGCTATCTTTAAATGCTGTTGAAATAACAGTGGACAAGTTGCGTGGACCCGGCGGTGCAATCGCTGCAGTAAATGTACGCTCACGAGCTGCACTAATCATATCTCGGCTAATAAAACGATAATAATCTGATATCAATTTCGGGCGATGCTCACCATCCGCTATCCAGCTAACTTTCGGGGTACGATCGTTGTAAATATCATCAGCACATGCAGGAATAAAGTTAGTTCGAGGCAAATAATCGTCTGGCAAAGACTGTAGGTCGAGAACATCGTAATGACTATTCTGAACGCATTTCTCTCTCGGTGTTTTGTAGTATGGATTACCGACGAAAAAATGCGGTCCTGATAGAATCCACTTCTCTGGCGCTTCCGGAAAACATGTTTTTTGGCGGATCGTTCCTTCCTTCTGAGTAGCCGTTTCGTCGAACATGTATGAGGAAAAGTAGGCTCCCTGTAGATCGCTTAGTCTCCTTGGGTGTGCGGCAAATTTCTCTAGGACGGCTTTGAGCTGCTGAGCATGCAGAGCAGGCAAGCGGGCATCAAGTGCATCTGTTCCGGGTTCATCATAGAGCTGCGCAAACAAGCCTAATTCATGTTCGCCGATATCAACAATTCTGTCGCGGTGGCCACTAGTGTTCCATATAGTTTTGATGGCCCCACTGGTGGTCTTTACCTCTTCCTTGATGCCAGGTACCGGGCCGTTTCCATCATGGCTAAAACATATATCCACGGTTTGAGGAACAAAAAGGTTGGAAATATGCTGAAAGATTGGAGTATTTTGACTGGGTCCATACACGTTAATACTGTAGATTGTTTCGTGATGGACCTCTGCAAATAGCCCAACTTCATTTTGAAACTGAAAATGCTGCCGCAACCTCGGGTACACCACCCGGCGGAACATCCCACCTTTGGGATCGTCGTAGATTCCATCAGGATGAAGAAAACCACTAACTCCAAATCTGTTTACGTTATTCCAAGCTCGGGGCAAAAAACATTTATACAGATTGGCTTTTTGGCCCGCGAGTTGCGGGTAGTTTTGGGTGGCATTGAGGAACGCCTGCGAGCCTTCCGCTTCCGCCAGTTCAGCAAACCAGGCCTGCTGTAATTGCGGGCTACGTTCGAAGGCCGCTTCGCGCTCGTCTGTCAGTTGCTTGGCACTGAGTTTGTGCAGCACAAAGGCCGGGTTGTGGTCACCGAGGATGCCGCCTTCCTGCCATTCCACCTTGCGCCAGGGCGGGTTACCCAGGGTGATATCAAAACCACCGCGCTTGGCAAAGATGTCGGCGAAGGCCAGTTCCCAGTGGAAAAAGCGGTAGTGCTCGCCCAGTTCATTGGCAATGGCCAGGGTATTGAAAAACGGGTTCTTGAACAGCTTTTCCAAATTGAGTTCGCCGCGCTGGTTGCTGACCTCGCGGGCGGCCTGGGTTTCAGCTCGCAGGGTTTGCTGGGGCTCGTCGGCAGCGAACAGGTCGTCTACCGGTTTGGCGAAAAGGTCTTCGCCCTGCTCTGTCTGCTGTTCCTCATCAGGGGCGGCAGGACTGTGCAGCAGGCTTTCCTGCTCCGGAGCAAAATCGAAGGTGCCGGCGCTGTTTAGGATGGTGTTCAGATCGAACAGCCATTTCTGCCTGTCCGGCAGTTCATCCACTTTGTCCAGGGGCCAGAACCAGAGGGCGCACCAGTAGTCCATGGCCAGTTTCAGGCGGCGGTAGGGGGAGGCGATGCGGGCATTGGTGTTGAAAATGCCGTGGGCGCGCAGGTTGTCTTTTTCCCGGGTGGTGGTGTGGTGTTCTTCCACCTGCTCCTGGCCCCACAGGGGGTAGGTGTCTTCGGTGCGCCGGCGGTGCTGTGCCAGCATTTGGGTGTGTTCGCGCCACAGGCGGTCTACGGCGTCGCTCAGGCTTTTCAGGGTTTTGATTTCCTGCTCGTCCAACGGGGCGCAGAAGTCTTTTTTCCAGTCTTTGATCTTTTTGAAAGCATCCGGCCGCAATTGTTTGGCGACTTTGTCGTTGTAGCCGGCCATGCCGGGGTCTGGCAGCAGGAAGTGGTAGATCTCCCCTTCGCTGCGGCCGCCCTCGCCTGCCGGGTTCAGCAGGGTTTCCGGTGTTAATCTGCGTGGAGCGTTGTTGTACCAGTAGCCTTCTTTGGCCTGTTTCTTAAGAGCGATCTTCGGGTACACCTCGCGGCGGGCGCCGATCAGACTATTGCCGGTGAACAGTTGGTAGCCGAACCAGGGAACGTTATGGCCGCCGCTGAGGGCGTTCAGCCACAGGGACACTTCCGCCAGTTCCACCGCGATGGGGTTAAGGTCTACCCCGTACACGTTGTGGTCGGCAATGTGCATTTTCACCCGCTGCAGTTCGCGCTGGTAGTCCTCGTGGGGGATGCGTTCACCCTGCTCCTGCTGTTTGCGGGTTAAGTAGGCTTCGGCCAGCTGGTTCACGGCTTCGTTGAGGAAGGCCGCGCTGCCCATGGCGGGTTCGCATACAGTCAGGTTGAGGATGTCGTCTGCGGTTACGTCTTCGGTCAGGCGTTCTTTGAGAGTGTATTTCACCAGGCTTTTGGTGAGCACCTCCGGGGTGTAGTAACTGGCGGATTTTTCCCGGTCACGCCCGGCCATGCGATAGATGAACTTGCCTTTGGGGTGCACGCGCAGGCTGAGTTTGCCTTCGATTTTGTCGTACACGCGTTCTTTGTCGTCGAATTCGTCCAGCTGGCTTTGAGTGACGAAGTAGCCGGTGTCCAGTTCGTCCGGGTTGATGTTCTGTCCTTTGGGGGCCACTTCGTAGAGATCTTCGGTGGCGAAGAAACCGCGGTAGCTGAGCAGGGCTTCGTACACGGCGCCGAGTTGGTTGATGCCAAGCTGGGTGTAGCTGACGCGGCCACGGCGTTTTCTGCCGCTGGTGGGCCGGGTGAGCGACATGCTCTGAATAACCTGTTGCAGGGTCTCGTTGCTGAAGGTAACGCGGTTCAGCATCGGGGTTTTGGCCGGGTCGAACAGGTGGCTGTCCAGGCCTTGCAGGGTAAAGGCATTGGCATTGCTTTCGTGCAGATCGTCTTTCTGCCGGCTGACCTGATTGCCTTTGTAGATAAGGCTGAACATGCGCTGCAGGCTTTGATGAAAATACTCGCCCCGTCGGCTTTCTTCAGTCGTCAGGCGCACGCTCTCCAGATCACGTAGGCTGTCCAGGCTGTAACCCATACGCCAGGTTTCGTCTTCAGCCGGCAGATAGCCGAGTTCAGGGCGCGCTTCTATGTAGAACAGGAAGAGTATGCGGTACATGTAGCGCAAGCACTCTTTAGAGAGCTGGTCCGCATCCAGAGCATTCTGCCCGCTGTAGATGCCTTCCTTGCGATCACGGGCCTGTTCTACCAATTGCTCGGCGGCTTCGTTACCCAGTAGTTCGATGGCTTTACGCAGGGCATATTTGAGATCGTCCGATACCGCGAAGGCATGCTTGTGGCTGTTCTCGTCCAGACTGTCGAGGCGGCATTGGCCTTCTTTGGGAGCCAGGCTTTCCCGATGTAAAAGGACGGCGGTGGCCTTGAGAGTTTTGTCGTCTCGGCGGCCGAGAATCTCTTCCCAGTCAAAGCGGAGCATGCGGTTCTGCGACCATTTATACCGGTCGATCAGAATGCCCTGTCGGTCAGAAAGCAGCAGCACCCATCGCGGTGGACTGTCCTGCCGGAAAACGGCCTCGTTGAGGATGCTGTACCAGTCGGTATTCTTTAGTTTGTCGTGGTGCGGGGCCGGGCCAAAGAACTGGTTGCTGTGCAGTTTCAGAGAGAGCGGGTCTTCGCCCTCGTTGTTTTCATCCAGCGCGCCGAGCACCCAGAGCTGGTCACCCAGAGCCGAGAGCACCGGCAGTTCGGTATTAGGTGCCACCTCCCGATTTTCAGGCTGATAAGGAATACCCAGTACCGAGGCAAGATCTTTGAAGAAGTCGCGCTGGAGTCGGATTCGTTCTGCAGCACTGCGTTCGGTTTTGAGTTTGTGGCGCAGGGCGAAGTAGCTTTGGTTCAGGTTACGCAGGGCGCGGTGGGGTGTTGTGGTGACGTAATAGCCTGCCGCAATCTCTTCCACACGATTACCAGGTTGGCCTGCACTTTCCGCAGCCACGGCTTTTGCCTCTTCCTCCTGAGACTCCCATGCCTTGATGGTATCCGCAAAGTCACCCTGGAAAACTTCGGCCAAATAATGGGCGCTGAAGAATTCGTTTTCGTTGGTCAGTCCAATGAACGTGGCGGCGGTATCCTGAACGGCCATCTGGTAATACTCCTTTGCCCTACCCGGGTGTTTAGTCGTCTTCCCGGGTAAACACGGCGATGATCTGTATGAACGGTACCGGCTCGATGGTGAGGGTATCCTGTACCCAGGTTTCGTATTCGTTAAAAACCCGCTCGATTCGGCTCAGGCGCTCTTCTTTTTTGGCGGCCTTGAAATGCTCTGCCTGTGCGGAGCCTTCCAGCTGAAAATTTAGCTGCTGGACCTGTCGGCCTTTCAAGGCTTCCAGTTCCTGGAGCTGCTGCGCCAATTCAGGTTGCTTTGCGGCCGTATATTCCTGCTGGTGTTGATGCATTTCGGCCTTTGCAGCCGCTATCACCGGGCTCCGCAAAGCCTCCAGCTCAGACAGATTGATGGGCTGAGCGCGGTTAGGCAGCTTGGTGTTCAACTGCAGTTGCTGCAGCCACTCCTCGCCCTTCTGAACCTCAACCACCGAACCGCTTTTGCAACGGATGGCGAACCATTGCCAGATGACCGGATGGGCCTTACGGTTAGGAATCAGACCACTGACAAGAAACACAGCTTCACCCGGCTGCAGTGCGCCACTCACCTGCGGCGAATCCGGCAATGCCAGTACCGACGCGCTGTGGCGAGCCACTTGGGCCAGCAGTTTGTCTTCCAACCACTGGATGGCCGGATGCTGTGGCCATAGGTAATGGAGCTTAGGCCAGGCGTTCTCATCCTGCCGGCTGCGGCGGATTTCCTCTTCAAATCGGACTTTGTCTGCCGTAAGCACCAGGCTGCCATTTTCCGGGCTGATTTCCGATGGCAGGAAGCGGAAACGGTAATTCAGATCATCCGGCGGGGTCAGCGTTAGGGTTTGCTTCTCGTTGTTGGCAGTGAAGTTCACCTGCTTACGGTCGCGGTTGATGGCTTCCAGGGCCTGACGGGCAAATTCGTAATCGCTGGGGAACAGGCTGTAGCGTTCCGCGGTGTGCTGCTCGGCCTCTTCTTCTGTCTTGGGTTTTGCCGCCTCAGGGTTGAGGAACAGGGCCAGAAGGTCATCGCCTTCGTTACTGTCGTCCGGCTGATATTGTTCATCAAATGCTTCTGCCTCGGTGCCGCTGGCCATGGCATGTGCCGTGAGACTTTCCTCGGCTTCCGGATCATGGACTTTCATGAATGTGGCGGGATCGCCAATGTTCTTGTAGGCCTGTTCATCCTTCACTTTCAGAATTTCCAGAATCCGCTGATCACCCTTCACCGTGGGATTGTCGCTGCGGTTAATCAGGTAGGTGATGATTGGCGTCTCTGTCTGACCATAACGATCCACCCGGCCGTTGCGCTGTTGAAACACCATAAGCGACCAGGGCAAATCAAAGTGCACCAGCCGGTGCGACAGGTAGTGCAGGTTGATGCCTTCGCTGGCCACATCAGAACAAAGCAGCACCCGCAGTTTGCTTTCCTGTTTACCAAAGGCTTCGACGATTTCCTGCTGTTCGATATCGCTCATGCCACCGTGCAGGATCTGTACGGCATCGTCTTTCAGCTTCAGATCGCCCATCATCTGGCTCTGCAGCCAGTTAAGGGTTTCAATGCGCTCGCTGAAAATCACCAGGCGGTCTTCGGTATCGGTTTTCTTCCAGCCAAAATCTTTGCTGTTCAGCAGCTTCAGCAATTCCTGATACTTGTTGAAGTGAGCCGCATCTATATTGCGGAGAGACAGCAACAGGCTGTTCAGGGCCTCAATTTCCTGTTGCTCATCCTCGCTGGCTTCGTCTTTGCTCTTCAGCTTTTTGATGCGCTGTTCAACAGACACCTGGGCGGCAGCCGGGGAGCTGAAGATGGACTTCTGCAGGCCGATGCGAACCAGTTGGCCGTTGCGTTCGGCATTGTGTTCGCCCCGATAGGTGAAGGGAACGTCCAGCAAAGCCTGGTAAGCGGCCTCTTCTTCCGGTGAGGCATCCAGGTAAATGTCGTTCACGACCCGCTCTTTGAATTCCTGCTGCACCTGGTCGCGGATATCTTTCTTGAACCGGCGTATGACCAGGCCTTTGTCGCGGAAGTCTTCTTTGGCGTAGTCATCCGGATCGGAAATTGCCGTGGGGTCCAGCATGTTCATCAGGCTGGCGAAGCTTCGTGCCTTGCCGTCATGGGGCGTTGCAGAAAGCATGATTAATGTATCTGAACGGCCCGCCAGCAATTGTGCCAGTTTCGCGCGCTGGGAGCTGCTACCGCGTTCGGCCACGTTATGGGCTTCGTCGATAACGATGATGTCCCAGTAGGCCTGCTCCAAATGGCGACGGTATTCATTGTCTTGCTTGAGGGTGTCGATGGAGATGATCGACTTATCGTAATAATAAAACGGGTTGTGGTTGCCCGGGATGTTGTTGCGCACACGCTGGAGGCCGGCAGAGTCGAGCCGCGTGAGCGGGATGGTAAAGCGGTTCCACATTTCCTTCTGGAACTGGGTCATCATGCTTTTGAGGGTCAGCACAAGAATGCGCTTACCCCGGCCCCGACGCATGAGCTCCGTCATCATTATGCCAGCTTCAAGGGTTTTACCGAGGCCTACGGCATCTGCAATCAAAATGCGCTGACGGTTTTGTTTAAGGGCTTGCAGGGCCGGATCCAACTGGTAAGGAACCGGATCCATAGCAGCCTTGTGGCCCAGGTGGATACGCTGGTCTGCTGGGGTAATCTGGCGTAACTGGGTTTCGATAAACAGACGGCTTTTCTCAAAACCGGGCGTCAGGTCTTGCTCAAAGCGGGTCTCCGCGGGGTCCAACACCCGGATAGCGTCTTCGGCTTCTTCGAGCCGGGTAAGGAAGCGGGCGCTTTTACCGTTCACCAGTTCCGAAAGGCCGTCCACGGTGAGCACGTAACCGCCATCGTCGCTCGGGTCCGCCCGGCGGACGATCCATTCGCAATCCCGGATAACTACGCGCGCGCCTGGGGCATATAGTGCTTGCATACGAAAATCCTGATGCCTTAGCGACTAATACTCCAAGATGGGATGGTAACCAGAGGGCCGACATCCGGTGTCGCTTTGTAAGAAGTTAAGTTTTAGTTATGCGTAAGATAATGCGTCAGATTACAGCTAAGTGGAAGAGGGAGTTTGTAAAATAATGCTGCTTAGTTAGCTGATTTATTTATGTATTCTTACATAAATATGCTATCCCACAGTATGCATGAAGGTCTTTTTGGGCATGCAAACAAAGGAGAAAAGTTAAGCACCGCACGAACTAAAGCTTTAAGGATTGGTATCAGGACGCTTTTTCGATCGCGAACCATACTCAGACATTAAGGAATTTCGAAACCTTGAAATCCGCACAACGAAATATGGTCCTACGAGATCGGCACAAGGAAAGAAAATTGGAGGCGCGGGTCGGAATCGAACCGGCGTACACGGAGTTGCAGTCCGCTGCATAACCACTCTGCCACCGCGCCGGGAAAAGTCCGAAGGAATCTGCGGAACTTTCATGCTCTCAGGTGGGCTGTGAGAGACTGTTGTTGACCTGTCCAGTGGAACTGGAAATTGGAGCGGGAAACGAGATTCGAACTCGCGACCCCAACCTTGGCAAGGTTGTGCTCTACCAACTGAGCTATTCCCGCTTGGTCAACGAGGGCGTATTCTACGGATTCGACTGATTGCGTCAACCTCTTTTTTCAACTTTTTGTTTTATCTGCGTTTTATGCGTATTATTTAAACAATAGCAGGGAGTAACATGACGCAGCCACCCCACCCCGCCGATCCCGGATCGGCCACGCATGGACGGATCATTGAGCAGGGCGATCACCTTTATGTTGAGGGGGATTGGCTGCTTGGCTATTACGCCCGGCTGAAGGCCGAGAGTGAGAACGTCCGCGGCGGTCGCCGGGGGCCGATAGAATCCGCTGACCTTTCCGGCCTGGGCCATGTGGATACCGCCGGTGCTGCGCTGCTGGTTGAACTGCTGGGTGCGCAGACGGTGATGCAACTGGCGGACGATACCCCGGATTTACCCGCAGAGCGTCGGGCCCTGCTTCATGCGGTGGCCTCGGCCCTGGATAGCCGTGACGAGCCGGAACACCCGGCAGTCAATCCCCTGATCGCCTTTCTGGCACGCACAGGCCAGCGAACGGAGCAGCTTTACCTGCTACTGAAGATGTTGCTCGGGTTCATCGGGCAAACACTCGCAGCACTGGCTTATAACCTGCCGCGCCCCGGCCGCTGGCGCGTGACCTCTTTCGTGGCGGCCGTGCAGGACACCGGCCTCAATGCCCTGCCCATCGTGGCGCTGTTGACCTTTCTTGTGGGCGCGGTGGTGGCTTTCCTTGGGGCCACGGTGCTGGAAAGCTTCGGCGCGACCATTTACACCGTGAACCTGGTAGCGTTCTCGTTTTTACGGGAATTCGGGGTCCTGCTTGCCGCCATTCTCCTGGCCGGTCGCACCGCCAGTTCGTTTACCGCCCATATTGGCGCCATGAAGGTCAACGAAGAGCTGGATGCCATTCGCACCCTGGGGCTGAACCCCATCGAACTGCTGGTGTTGCCGAGGGTGCTCGCGATGATGGTCAGCCTGCCCATCCTGACGTTCGTGGGCATGATGTCTGGCATGATCGGCGGCGCGGCGGTCTGTGCCCTCGCCCTCGACATTACGCCCACCCAGTTCCTGGCGATTGTGGAACAGGACATTGCCGTGAAGCACTTTCTGGTGGGCCTGAGCAAGGCACCCATCTTCGCGTTCCTGATTGCCGTGATTGGCTGTCTCGAGGGCTTCAAAGTGAGCGGCAGCGCCCAGTCCGTGGGTGAGCACACCACCTCCAGTGTGGTGCAATCGATTTTCATCGTGATTCTGCTGGATTCAGTCGCGGCGCTGTTCTTTATGGAAATGGGGTGGTAACCGTGAGCGATCAGACCTGGGACAACGCCACGCCCGCCGAAACCCTGGTGGAGGTGCGTAACCTCACCAACCGTTTCGGCACCCATGTGGTCCACGACGGCCTGGATCTTGATATCCGGCGCCGGGAAATCCTCGGTGTGGTCGGTGGCTCCGGCACTGGCAAATCGGTGCTGCTGCGCAGCATTGTCGGTCTGCACCGGCCCACCGGGGGCGATATCCGGGTGTTCGGGGAAGATTTGCGTGCCCTGCCCGCGGAGCGGCGTTCCCGCCTTGAGCAGCGGTTCGGTGTGCTGTTCCAGGGCGGCGCCCTGTTCACGTCGCTGAACCTGCAGGAAAACGTGGCTTTACCGCTGATTGAACACGCCGGCCTCAAGCGCCCCCTGGCGGAGCACCTGGCCCAGATGAAACTGGCCCTGGTGGGTCTGCCACCCCAGGCCGCACTGAACTATCCTGCGGAACTGTCGGGAGGCATGGTCAAACGCGCGGCCCTGGCCCGGGCCCTGGCGCTGGACCCGGAGATCCTGTTCCTGGACGAACCGACGGCCGGGCTCGATCCCATTGGAGCTGCCGCCTTTGACCGGTTGCTGAAGACCCTGCGCGATGCCCTCGGTTTAACGGTGTTCATGGTGACCCACGACCTGGACACTCTGTATGCCACCTGTGACCGGGTTGCGGTGTTGTCACAGAAAAAGGTGCTGGTGGCTGATAGTCTGGACGCCGTAGCGGCAACCGATGACACCTGGATACAGGATTACTTTCATGGCCCACGGGGACGCGCTGCGGCTCGTGCCTCAACCGCCGGAAATCAGGAGCAGTAACTATGGAGCCCAAAGCGCATCACCTGGTGATCGGCCTGTTCACCGTTGTCACTGTCGCAGCGGCGCTGGTGTTCGCGCTCTGGCTGGGCAAAACCGCCAACGACCGGGAATGGTCCTGGTATGAAATCGGGTTTGATCACCCGGTCAGCGGTCTGTCCAAGGGCAACCCGGTGCAGTACAGCGGTGTTGAGGTTGGTGAGGTGATGGATCTTTACCTGGACTCGGATAACCCCAGCCATGTGCGGGCTTTGATTCGGGTGTATGACGACGTAAAGATTCGTGAAAACACGAAAGTCGGCCTGGTACTGGCCAATATCACCGGCAGCATGAGCGTCCGCTTCCGGGGCGGCACCGCCGACAGTCCCGTTATCGAGGGCGACCGCCAGGACCCACCGCTGATCATGGCCGAGCCGTCGGTGTTCACCTCGATTCTCGACAACGGCGAGGCACTGATGAGCAAAGCCGACCGGCTGCTCACCAACGCGAACGCCCTGTTCTCCGAGGAAAACAGTGAGAACCTGACGGTCATCCTCGAGAACACCCGCACTGCCACCGATGCGCTGATGGCGCGCCGGGGCGAGCTGGAACAGCTGATGGAGCGAATGAATAACGCCAGCATTCGCGCGGCTCAGGCGGCGGAGAAGGTGACCGGCTTTGCCGACAATGCGGACCGGCTGCTGCAAAACGAAGGTCGGCAGACACTCGTCGCCCTGAACACGGCGATTAACTCCATCCAGGCCACCGCCACCCGCATCGAGACGCTCACCGCCAACAACGAAGGTTCGCTCAACGAAGGGCTGCAGGGCCTCGGTGAGCTCACGCCGGCGCTGCGGGAACTGCGCAGTACCCTGCGCAACCTCAATCACTTCACGCGCCGGCTTGAGGACAACCCCTCGGGCACCCTGTGGGGACGGGAAACAATTCAGGAGACCTCACAATGAACCTATACCGGGTTATGCTAACCGCCGCGCTCCTGCTGGCCGCGGGTTTGACCGGATGCACGGTGTTTCCGGATCGCGAACCGCCCAGGGTCATGGATATTCCCATTGCGGAGGTGCCAAAACCATCCGGCCCCGCCTTTGGCAAGTCAGTGCGAGTGGACACGCCACAGGCGACAGAGCCGCTGGACAGTTCGAGGATTCTGGCCAAGGCCACACCGAGTGAATTCCAGGTGTACGGGCAGGTACGCTGGCGCGATACCGCTCCGGTTCTGGTCCGGGAGCTGATGATCGGCACGCTGCGCAGGGACGGTCGTTTCAGCAGTGTGGTCAATGAGACCAGTCCGACGGCCAGCGACCTGACGCTTGCCAGTGACCTGTACGGCTTCCACAGTGAGCTGTTCGGCGATCAGACCCGGGTTACCATCGCGATGTACAGCCAGGTGATGGACAACCGCTCCAGGGAGACGGTCTGTCAGGAGAATTTCGACATCACGGTTCCAGCGGCCGATGACGATATCGAAGCCATCGTTGCTTCATTCAAAGAGGCGGGGAACGACCTGAGCCAGCAAATGCGTGACTGGCTCGGCCAGTGCCTCAACGGGAATCAGTGACCGGCCTCGGGCTTGGGGAACAGATCGTCCCAGGCCGCCCGCAGGTACAGGAACATGGACCACAGGGTAAGCACCGCAGCCACGTACAGAAGCCCGATAGACACATACGCCAGCGTGTAACCCGGAGGAAACGCCAGCAGACCGACAATGGCGGCCATCTGGGCCGTGGTCTTGATCTTGCCAATATAGGAAACCGCCACGCTGGCACGGCTGCCGATTTCAGCCATCCATTCCCGCAACGCTGAAATCACAATCTCCCGGCCGATAATGACCGTCGCCGGGATGGTGAGGAGCACTGCCGCGTGCTCTTCAATCAACACCGCCAGGGCCACGGCCACCATCAGTTTGTCCGCCACCGGGTCCAGGAACGCTCCGAAGGGGGTACTCTGGTCCAGTTTGCGGGCCAGATAGCCGTCCAGCCAGTCCGTGAGCCCGGCAAGGGCGAAAATGGCAGCGCTGACTATGTAGCTCCACTGTACCGGCAGATAGAAAATCACCACGAACACCGGGATCATCACAATGCGGGACATGGTCAGTATGTTAGGTAAGTTCATTTTGTTCCTATTCGTCGTGCAACGCTGCGTAGATGTTTTCCGCCAGTGATTTGCTGATGCCCTGAACCTTGGCCATCTCATCAATACTGGCTTTGCGTAGTTCCTGAATACCACCGAAGTAGCGGATAAGGTCCCGCCGGCGTTTCGGCCCCACCCCTTCAATGCCCTCCAGCGTCGACTGCCTGCGCTTTTTGTCCCGCCGCGCACGGTGGCCGGTAATGGCAAACCGGTGAGACTCATCCCGGATGTGCTGGATAAGGTGAAGCGCCGGGGAATCCGCGGGCACGCGGAATACATCGCCGGTCATGGCGTCGATCAGCTGCTCCATGCCAGCCCGGCGGGTCACACCTTTTGCTACGCCAATGAGCGGAATATCTGAAATACCAAGCTCTTCAAAGACTTCCCGCGCAATATTCAACTGCCCCTTACCGCCGTCGATGAAGACCAGGTCGGGCCGTTTGCCCTCACCGGACACCATCCGCTTGTAGCGGCGGGAGAGTACCTGGCGCATGGCCGCGTAATCGTCCCCGGCGGTCACGCCTTCGATATTATACAGACGGTAGTCGCTCTTCAGCGGACCATTTTCATCGAAAACCACGCAGGATGCGACCGTGTTTTCCCCATGGCTGTGGCTGATATCGAAACACTCCATGCGTGCCGGCGTTTCCGCCAGCTCCAGCATGTCACGAAGGGCCAGTAAACGGCGGTACACGGTTTCTTTGCTCGCCAGGTGGCTGAGCAGGGTTTGCCGCGCATTGGTCATGGCCAGTTCCAGCCACTTGCGGCGTTCCCCGCGCACATTGCGGCGGATGCGGGTCTCGCGGCCTGCGGATTCGGTCAGCGCCTGTGCCAGTAGCGCCTGGCCGTCCACCTCAACCGGCACCAGGATCGACTGGGGAATCTCCCGGCGGGTACTGCCGCCAAAATAATATTGCCCCAGGAATGCGCTCAACAATTCGCCTTCCGATTGCTCAATGGAATAGCGCGGAAAGTAATCCTTGGTGCCCAGCACCCGCCCGCCACGAACGATGATCACCACAATGCACACCACGCCGGCGTCCTGGGCAATGGCCACGACATCTGCATCGCCGCCCTCGCCGTCTACCGACTGCTGCTCCTGAACGTGGCGCAGGTGGTTGATCTGATCGCGATAGCCGGCGGCTTTCTCGAACTGCAGTTCTTTTGACGCCGTTTCCATCGCTTCCATCAGGTCATGAATGATGGCTGGGTTCTTGCCCTCCAGGAACATGGCCGCATGCCGGATGTCTTCCTGGTATTCCTCCGGCGTCACGTACTCCACACAGGGGGCCGTGCAGCGATTGATCTGGTACTGGAGGCATGGCCGGGTTCGGTTTCGGAAATAGCTTTCACTACAGGATCTTATGCGGAATACTTTCTGCAGAATGTTAAGACTTTCCTTCACCGCGCCGGAGCTTGGAAATGGCCCGAACCAGGTGCCGCCGCCTTTCTTGGTGCGTCCCCGCCGAAAGGTCAGCGACGGATAATCGGCGTGGGAGGAAAGGTAGATATAGGGATAGGATTTGTCGTCCCGCAGCAGGATGTTATACGGCGGTCGCAGGGATTTGATGAGGTTCTGTTCCAGCAACAGCGCCTCGGTTTCGCTTCCCGTGATGGTGACTTCAATGGAGTCGATCTTGGCGACCAGCGCTTCCGTCTTGGGAGCCAGGCCGCTCTTACGGAAATAGCTGCCCACCCGTTTCTTCAGGTTGCGGGCTTTGCCCACATACAGCACTGAGCCGCCGTCATCGTACATACGATAGACGCCGGGCCGTTCTGTCAGTTGCTTAAGGAAGCTTTGGGAATTGAACTCAGACCTTGTCGGCATCAAGCAACCCGAGCCGTACCGCCATCAAGGCCAGCTCGACGTCGCTGGAAATTTCCAGCTTCTCGAATATCCGGTAGCGGTAGCTGTTCACGGTTTTGGGACTGAGGCAGAGCTTGTCCGAAATGTCCTGAACTTTCTGGCAGTCGACCACCATCATGGCGATCTGCATTTCCCGTTCAGAGAGGCGGTCAAACAGCGAGAGGTCGCCGTCTTCGCCGTTGTGGTCGCCCCCAAGTTGCTTCAGGGCCATCTTCTGGGCGATTTCAGGGCTGATGTAGCGTTGGCCGGAGTGCGCCATGCGGATGGCACGGACCATTTCCTTGATGTCAGCGCCCTTGGTGATATACGCAGAGGCGCCACTTTGCATGACCCGGGTCGGGTACGGGTCATCCGCACAGGCCGTCACCACAATCACGCGGATGGCATCATCGATCCTGAGGATGCGGCGCGTGGCTTCCAGCCCGCCGATGCCGGGCATCCGGATGTCCATCAGGACGATATCCGGCGCCTGTTTACGGACGAACTCAATGGCGTCCTCGCCTGAAGAGGCCTGGCCTATGACGTCAATATCGGGGTTATCCGCCAGCATCCGGGTGATCCCGGAGCGCACCAGTTCATGGTCATCAACAACCAATACCCTGATCAAAACTCACCTCGCACGCGGCTTCTGGTAAAAACAGGGCGATTGTACCGTCTATGGCGATCCCGGGGTAGGTGTTTCCCTGGATTCATTGAAACTGAATGCCTGATCAAGACGGCAAGCCCAGCCCGGCGCTGTTCTCCACCGGATCGAACCAGACCACCAGCTCACCGCTTCTGACTGCTGCCAGCACCCTGCTCCGCTCTGCCATGGGGTTTTCCGTGTCATTCAGACCGTGGTAGCGGGTACAGTATTCATCCACCAGGCCATCAATCTGATCGTCGGTAAGCAGGTGGGTGTCCACCACAAATTTTTCTTCGCGGGGGTCCGGCTGGGCCTGCCCGCTGGGCTCGTCAATCATCGTCACTCCGGCCAAAAGCCCATGATAAAGCGTTGGCACGGACGGGTGAAGCGCTGTCAGGCTTCCGAGGTACGGAATCTGGCAATCAGCTTGCGCATCGACAGCGATTCCTGGCGTAGGGATTCGCTGATCTCACGGCTGCTGTCGACGCTCTGAATGAGCATGTCGGCGCTGCCTTCGAGGGCATCGGAACGGCGACCCACGCGACCAACCTCTTCCCTCTGGGCGCCCACGGCGGCGTTGATGGCCGCCGTTTGCTCTTCCAGATCCACAAAGCGTTCCCGCAGCTGCTCCAGGTGGGTCCTCAGGGACATCAGATTGTTCCGGTTGGTCTCCCCGGCCTGCCCCATTTCACCCAGCAAGCCCTCCACCGCGGTCACGCCGCCCACCAGGTCGTTCACCCACTGGCGTATTTCGGTGGTGGAATCGGCGGTGCGCCGGGAGAGTGTTCTCACTTCGTCTGCCACCACGGCAAAGCCGCGGCCATGCTCCCCTGCCCGGGCGGCTTCGATGGCAGCGTTCAGTGCCAGCAGGTTGGTTTGCTCGGCAATATCCGCAATCACGCCGATGACCTGCTCAATCTTGCCCGAAGAATCACCCAGGGCGGTAATGGAGTCGGCCACCCGGCCAATAACGTCCACAGCATGTTCCGCACCGGCTTCACTGTTGTTAAGGCCTTCCTGGACCTCTTCGTTGGCCGCCGCAGCAGACTGCACGGTTGCCGCCGAGCGGCCTGAGGCAGCCTCAATGTCCGAGGCCCGGTCCGCGATGACCGTCATGGATTGACTGACATCCGCAATCTGGTTCCGGGTGCGGTCAGACGCGGCCTGAACGTCAGCGGCCTGCTCATCCAGGGAGGCAGAGCGCTGATCCAGGCTGGCCGACGCCTGGCGTATGTCAGCGACAAAGCCTTCGAATCGTCCCACAAGGCCGCCCAGCGCCGCACATACGCCAGCAACCTCATCCGAGCCGGTCACGCGGGGAACCCGGGTGAGATCGGCGTTCTGCTCCATCTCTTTGAGGTCCCGTTCAATACCCTGCAACCTGCGGATCACCGTCGCCCTCAGGCGCCAGGTCATCAGCAGCACTGCCAGCACAAACACCAGCGAGCCGGTCACCAGGAGCATGCGTTGATTCGAGAGGAACGACAGCAGGTTCACTGCCCCCTGGTCAATGCGACTCCGGCTGGTTTCACGGCGCTCGGCAATGGCACCCAGCATGGGCTCAAGGGCCGGGAAGAGTTTGAAATCCACCACCTGCCCTACGCGATAGTAGCTTTTTTCCTCAATCCCGGGGGTCAGATCCGCCAGAAGCGCCTGTACCGCCTCAAACTCATCCTGATGTTCGCTGGACCACTCCGTTAGCAGGGGGTTCTCGCTGATGGCCTGCCAGTGCTGGTTGATGGATTCACTGACCTGCTCAAACTCGGCATTGATCTCATCCCACAGCAGCAACTGGGCCTTCACTTTGTAGGCCAGGTCCTGCAGGCGGCGGTGGTCGCTCTCAAGGTCTTCAAGCAGCCAGGATTCGGAAAGGTTGTCGCGGATCAGCCGCTCTGACGCTCGCTCGGCTTCGGTAATGATGGACAGAGACAGGGCCGCCAACCCAAGTACGGCAAACAGGGAGAGAAAGGCAAAGAACAGGATTCGGGCTCGGACGGTCGTGAGCATGACAACTCCACATGCAAGGCTTTACGTGGAGTTTATGTCGAAGGTGTGACACTTTTATTGCGAGAGACGCGTCAATATGCCGGCAGGGGCGGCCTGGCAGTCACCCCTGGCCTTCGAGATTGGCTACCAGCCTGGAATCCTGAAGGGCTGCGGTCCGGTGCTTGACCACGCCTTTGTATTCAGGGCTTTCAATCATCGCCATGAAAGCGTCAATCGAAGGATAGCGTACCAGAAGCACCTGGTCCCAGGACTCATCCGGGGGCGCAATCAGCGACCCGACGCTGCGACCGGACCAGATGACTTCGGCGCCCACTGCCCGTACACAGGCAGCGGCTTCTTTCATGTAGAGTGAGTAAGCCTCACGGCCGGAGCGATCGGTGTTGTTATCGTGATACTGCGCACGATCCCGGAAACGCAAGAGGTTCAGCATGACGACCGGATGATCTTTGGGCGTATCGGCCAGCACTTTCTGGAGTTGTTCCGGTGTCGGGTTGATCGTTTCCATGGGTTTCCTTGGCTTCCAGTCTCTGAACGGTTGTTATCGGTAATTAAAGGCCCTGTAACTATAGCTTAGCATGGCTTCCGCTCACCAAACCCTTTCAATTACATTTCTTTTATCCGGCGTCAGTCACCAGAAACGGTGCGGACTCTTCGTCAGCGTCCACACGGTTACGGCCTGAGCGCTTGGCGCGATACAGGGCGTCGTCCGCCCTCGCGACCATGCTCTTCCTGGAGTCCTCCGGGCGCCAGCAGGCCACCCCGATGCTGGCGGTCACCGGCTCCGGTACCGACGAAATGCGGACCGCTGCAATGGCGGTACGGACCCGTTCCGCCAAGGCGTAGCCATCGTCCCGGTTGGCCCCGGTGGCAATCACAATAAACTCCTCGCCACCCCAGCGACCGAAATGATCCTCGGCCCGCAACACCGAGCGCACCGTATCGGACACCGACTTGAGGGCATCGTCACCGGCATGGTGGCCATAGCTGTCATTGACCTTCTTGAAATGATCGATGTCCAGCAGCAGCACACAGAACGGACTGCCGTAGCGACGCGAACGGGCAAGCTGCTTGTCCATTTCCTGTTCTGTGCGATAGCGGTTCCAGGCGCCCGTCAGCGCATCTTCAATGGCCATCTTCTGCAAGCGTTCATTGGCTGCGGCCAGGGCCTCCTGCTCTGCCCTGAGCATGTCGTTCAGGCGGGTGATCTCGCTGGCCGACGCCAGCAGCGCCATATCCTCGGCAATCTCGACCGCCGCCAGGCGCTCAACCCGCTTCCAGGGCTCGCTGCTGTCCCTTACCTCTTCCTGCCAGGCATGGAATGCGTCACGGAATTCCTCGCTCTCCCCTGCCTTGCTCACCACAACATCGGTTTCCGGGCGGCCGGCCCAGTACACCGTATGGCCATGCTCCGGGCGGAACAGCATCAACCACCCCGGATTGCCCTCGCCCGGCAATGCCACGGCCAACAGGCCACAACTGTCGCCGATGTTCAGCCCGTCCGCCAGAGCTTCACTGCCCAGCCGGAAAGTATGCCAGGCGCCCCGGATGCGCCGGGATACCAGCCTGTGAATCAGGGTCTGCAGGGTGTCGTCGGGCGGCACCACGCCGTAGGTCGCGGTTTCGGAGCCGGAATGAAACGCCAGCCCATGAACCCGGAACAGGGTCAGCCATTCACTGCCGTATTTCTCGAGCAGGGTTGCCGGTGATATCCGTGCGTTCAGATCCTTGACCAGATAATCCCGGGATTCCTGGACGCGCTGAAGATAATGAGCCTCCATGCGGGATTTCAGCAGGAACAGTCGCTGGGTCGCCATAATCACCAGACTGAGAGCCGCATCCCGTACGGTCGGTGAGATCGCCATCGCTTTTTCAGAGGTGCAGGTGACCACACCCCAGAGCCCGGCCGGGCTGGGAATCGCCAGTGTCAGCAGTGCAGCGGCATCGGCGTATTCCAGGTAGCTGATCTGCATCCGCGATGGCGCGCGCAGCACCGTTCCGGATGCCCGGATCGTGCCGGCCTCCGCCATGGACAGGCTTGGGGAGGATCGCACCGGTACCGCCACCGCGTGAATATCCGGAACACACCTTACCTGACGAACCGCAAATTCGGCCCGACGCTCCATCGGGAAGTCGCTGGCGACAACACGCTGGCCAACCATTGGCGGCAGGCCGCTGGCGAGACTCTCTGCCAGGAACACGCCATGGCCATCTTCATCGAAATGACAGACAACAACCCGGTCAAAACGGGTAATATCCCGCACACCCCGCACCAGTGTATCCATGACGGCATCGGGATGGTCCGCCTCCGCCAACTGGGTCAGCCACTGGTTAGCGGTGCCCATCAGCCGCCGGTTACCGAGCGCCACCACCGGCTCAATCTCGATCACCACCCAGTCGCCCGAACGGAAGGCATTGACCTGCAGGCGTCGCTGCCGGTCCCCGGTCTTGCGGATAATGGATGTCGGGCCGTTCAGCCGTTCAAGCGTGGAGAGTTCTTTGCGAATCCGCGCCACGACCCGTTGCCCCAGCAAGCGTGACGGCGCACTGTCGAGCGCCTCGGTTACGGACACACCCAGGTAGGCTTCAACCGTATCACTGCCCTGAACAACGCGGGTTAGCGCCCGGTCCGTGACCAGCAGGCAACCACATGGCTGGATTCGCAGTGAAGCGGATTCATGGTGGTCAATGGCCGGCACCGACGGCGGATTCATGTCTGGAGTTTTCAAGGCCGGAAGATCTCCTGCGGAAAAAGGGATCGCTGGGGCTACTTCTTCCGTGAGACGGTTACTATCCTGAAACGGAGCCGGCGAGACTGTTTTATATTATACCGATGCCTCGGAGGGATATACGTAAATAATGCAGCACAACACCGTGATTGCCGCGAACGCGATGGATGTGCGCCCACAAAAAAACCCCAGCCATGCTGGGGTTCTGTATTGGCGGAGAGGGAGGGATTCGAACCCTATCAGCAAGATGGCCGGGAGCGGAATACCACGTAATATCATATAGATAAGATTTATACCTCGGACCTCCAAGGAGAAAAAAGGACACGATTTTGTCCCAATTTTGCCCCACTGATCTGCCCCCAAATTACTTAACCGCTGACTGGCTGCTAATATCGATTGACTGACCCTGACCCCGTTTCAGTACCGCCCATTGTCAGAAAAATCCGGCCGAATGCTGCAGCGTTAAGTTTCAGTGTTGCATGACTGAAAACTTGTGCAATGATGGTGAGCACCAAGCAGCAAAACGCAACGAACTCAGTTTCATTGCTCAAACGAAAAAGCAACCCGGCTCCGGGGGTTAATCGAGGGGCAGCTCGGCCGGCGGTGGCTTAAACACCGGCAGTCGATCACGAGGTCAAGGTGCGTCCAAACCGCACCGCCTCCTCTCCGGGGGTCGACCGGAAGCCTACGGCATTGGCAATAGATCAAACCCCGCGTAACGTGGCTGCCCGGGGTTTTTCTTTTATCTGACATTTCCGTATTTTCTGGGAGGGACAATCGTGGATATGGAACTGGCGTTCTACGCTTTTTCAGCCTTTTTCCTCTCCGTCACCTTAGTATGTCTAATCAGCCTGTACTTCTCGGATTCTATTGAGAAAAAGGTGCGCAAAGTGTTTCGGAAAAAAGATAAGTCCAGATGAGGTGTTCGGCACCGGCCACGCTCAGTGGAACCTACGCCAAGTGAATGGATCAGGCATTATGTAGGTACCGAAGGCAGCGAAGATTGAACGGCAGGCCGGAATTTAGGGAAGGCTACAAGAAATTATCATCGGAGCTGCCAAAGCTGTCTATGCCAAAGTCGCTATCCATCCCAGTCCCAATGCTCATACTGTCGTCGCTCATTCCGTAAACGTTACCGCCGACATCAATCATACTGTCGGCCATAGGCAGCCCGGTCGCGGGGTTGATGCCGCCGCTTGCGATACCGACGTCATTGCCTGATGGGCTGAAGCAATCATTAAACAAGTCGTTCGTGAAAAGGCTTTCATCATCGGTCACAGACTCAGTCCCTGAATCTTCGGAAATACCGCCCGCCTGGCTAATATCTTGCCAGTCGGGGAATGTCACCATTGGTTCTGGAACTGGCTCCGGCTCCGATTCTGGCTGAGGTGTCTTCAGCCCAAGTCCGTCATGGCTGACGTACTCCTTGCCCTTATGGACGGTGTAAACGGTGTATTCGTCAGGCTTGAGTTCATTGCTTTTGGAGAACAAAGATTTCAGGGCATTGAACATAACGGCATCATCCAGATTCTTGAATTGAGCTGCTTCCCGACAACCTAGCACACAACCAAAAAGATCAAAGCGATTGCCTGAAAGGCCGTGCCCTTGACCGCGTATTATGTCCATCCAGAGTTGAAAAATCCGACTCAAAACCCCGGTCTAGATTTGTATAGATTCGAGTGGAGGTATAAGCCAACACCGGGGTACGGCGAATGTTCGCTTCGGTCGCAAAGCGGACATTAAGAGACTACTGGCTGCGATCACTCTATTGACGTTCCAACCAGCTCAGAACCGCCTTGAAGGTTGCCCCAGGTGACTGACTCGTCAGGTTCCACATGGCTGTATGCGACATCCGGACCTTTTAAAGCACAGGCCCGGATGTCGTCACAACACTCAGTGTCTAATCACAACATCTTCTTCAACTGCCCGTAGTCTCCTCCGGTGCGGAGTACCAAAGTGATGTCGTTGTCATTTCGGTTACGGAAGAACCAGCCATGGTTGCCTGTAAAGGCGGCTTCCAGCTCGCCTTCATCTTCCGGTACGCCCCGGCCTTTCTCATAGGAAATGGACTGGCCGCCTCCGTCACCGTGAGTATCGAAGTTAATCGGGCCTCCTTCAGACACCCAAGAGAACCGGGCTACCGCGCCCTCTTCCATCGTGAGCTTGAATTCGGTGCCCTCTCCCGGTGTGAGAACAACGCGCACTTCATCCTGCCATTTTGGTTCGGCAATTTCTGGTTCAGGTACGGGCTCTGGCTCCGCAGGCGCAACCTCCGCTTCCGATGCGGGCGCTGGTTCCTCAACGGCTTCAGCCACGACAGGTTCCGAGACTTCCGGAGCCGTCTGACCAACCGAGGAGTTCACCGCAACCATCTGGGCAGCCTCGTCAGCCGCAGCTTCTTCGGCGAGCTGTTCCTTGATTTCGCCCATTTCGGTCAATCCCAGTAGTCGGCCCGCGCCAGTCGGGTCCAGAGCGTACTCGGCGGGCATGACCACGGTAACCAGCAGGACCAGTGCCACAATGGCTGCAATGATGGTTGATCGAATCAACCTGGCAGTGCTGGGCAGTTCTTCACGGTCGGGTATATCGGTGTTGTACATAGGGAATCTCCAGAATTAAGCGACAAAGTAACCGGTGAGCTGATAGCCAAAGAGCAGGAAACCTGCACTCATCATGGCCACGTTGGCGGTGTAGGCGTGCCGGAAAAAGCCGTCGGTCTTCCGCCAGAAACTGATCGCAATCAGGATCATGGCGAGGGCGATGAGCTGTCCGATTTCCACGCCCACGTTGAAGGCTAGGAGGTTCGGAATCAGGCCATCCGGCGAGATGTCGTATTCGATGATCTTCGTGGAGAGACCGAAACCGTGGAAGAACCCGAAAATCAGCGTGGCGGCCTTGGTATTGGGCTGGAAGCCAAACCAGCGCTGATAGGCACCGATGTTGTCCAGGGCCTTGTACACGATGGACAGACCGATGATCGCATCAATGATGTAGCTATTGATGCCCACGTTGAAGTACACCCCGAGCAACATCGTTGTGGAATGCCCGAGGGCAAACAGGCTCACGTAGATGGCGATGTGCTTCATCTTGTAGAGGAAGAAAATGACACCCAGCAAGAACAGCAGGTGGTCATAGCCGGTGACCATGTGTTTGGCCCCGAGATAGGTGAAGGCGATGAGGTTTACACCGGTAATTTCCTGGATGTACCCCTTGTCGCCCTGGGCGACTGCGTGGGCGAGCACATCCGTACTCATTCCCAGCAAGCACAGGGTCAGAAATATCCATAACAGACGGCTGCCGGTGCCCGACGAGGACACGCCACGGCAACCGTCAAGCAAACTTGACAACATAAAGACTCCAATCACATTTGTTTTCTAGGGCCGCTCCAGCGGCAGGAATCAAATAGGAAGGGAGCCTTTTGGTGGGCGTTCAAGCCGATAGCGCAAACTGCGGGGAGAACCTCCGGCAAATGGAATGGCCTGCCGGAAAACGGTCGGGCTTTGGGAAACGAATGGAATCCTCAGCTGGTCCACGGTCTCGTGGGTGTGATTGCCAGCATCGTGATGCAGTGAAGGTGACTCTGATTCTTCGTCGAAATCGTGACTGTGTCCGTGTCCACTGTGACTGCCATGGTGGCCATCCGACTGAAACTCCCAGTCGCCCGCTATCTCGGCCACACCGTGAGAGAACGACTCGCCAATCACCGACAGTGACAGGCCCGCCAATGCGAACAGCATGACCAGCGTTGGCAGCAGTTTTCTTTGGTGAATGGCCGAAATCATCGATTTAAATCGTCGAGCTTGTGGTTGGATTTCAACGAAAACAGAGGATACCATCCCCCCACGGGGGATAGGAATTAAACATGGTAAATGATCACACGCATCAATCTCATCCGAATATCATCAAACGCCTGAAGCGAGCTAACGGCCATCTTGAAAGCGTGATTGGCATGATTAACCAGGGAAAACCCTGTCTGGAACTGGCCCAGCAGCTTCACGCCGTGGAAAAGGCCATTCAGCAAGCCAAACGCGTTTTGGTCCAGGATCATATCGAGCATTGCCTGGACGATGCCATCGGGCCTCTGGAGCCGGAACAGCAGCAGCGTGTCGACGAGTTTAAGGCCATCGCCCGTTACCTTTGAGTTCGTTCGTTTCGACTCTTCAATCTCATTGTTAATCACACCGAAGAGGCTCTACCGTCACGTGGACCAAGGACTGGCAGCGGGCCTGAATGCGATCTTTATAGACTGTCGGTGATTCGGGCTGATGCGAGACGATTGAGACAATGGCCGCGTGAATGTTTGGGCCTATCGCCCACACATGCAAATCGCTGACCTTGGCATCGTCGACTTCGACGGCTTCCTTAACAGTTTCCTCCATGTCCTGGTGCTGCTCGTCGAGAAGGATCTTGGAAGTGTCTTTTAACAAGTGCCAGGACCACTTGGTGACCAGAAACGCACCAATAATCCCCATCATGGGGTCCATCCAGTTCCACCCGGCATATTTACCCGCTAGAAGAGCAACAATGGCAAGGACTGACGTCAGCGCATCTGCAAGCACATGCAGGTAAGCGGCCCGGCGGTTGTGGTCATGGTGATGATGGTGGTGACCATGATCGTGCCCGTGACTGTGGCCATGCTCATGGCCTGCATCCCCCAGTATCCAAGCTGACACCCCGTTGACCACCAGGCCAATGATGGCCACGAAAATAGCCCCATCGAAAGAAATGGGAACGGGCTGGATAAAACGCCCCACGCTCTCAATAACCATGTAGAGCGCAAAGACAGCCAGCAGGATTGCTCCGGTGAAGCCACCCAGCGCATTGACCTTTCCTGTGCCGAAAGAGAAACGGTGGTTGCCCGCGTTTTTCCTGGCATACGCGTAGGCGAAGGCCGCAATGCCGAGAGCCACTGCATGGGACCCCATATGCAAGCCATCGGCCAGCAACGCCATGGAGCCATAAACGATTCCGGCCAGAATTTCCCAGACCATCATCGCCAGTGTCAGGCCCACCACTATGAGTGTGCGGGTTTCGCCAGAGCGTTTCTGATCTTGACCAAAGACGTGATTATGTTGCCAATGGTCGAGTCGTTCATGGTGCATAACAGTTTTCCCGGCGAGGCTGATGGTTGGTAGACCTGTAGGCAAAATCTCAGTTTTGACCTATCCCCCCTGGGGGGATAGCATGGAATGCTACTGGAGTCAGATTTCTACCACAACCTTTCTGCTGCTTATGCTTTCACTGGTGAAGCCATGCTTGAAATTCTGAGGCACCGAACCTATCGCCATTTGTTCCTGGCACAGGTAGTTGCATTGCTGGGTACCGGGCTGGCGACGGTGGCATTAAGCCTGCTGGCGTTTGACCTGGCCGGAGATCAGGCGGGACAGGTGCTCGGCACCGCCATGGCGATAAAAATGGTCGCTTATGTCTTGATAGCGCCGCTGGCGTCGGCCCTGGCAGAGAACATACCTCGTCGTGCTCTGCTGGTCTCACTGGATGTGGTTCGGGCAGCGACGGCGCTGGCTTTGCCTTTCGTTACCGAAGTCTGGGAAGTGTACGTGTTAATTGCCGTCCTTCAGTCCGCCTCGGCGGCCTTTACACCAACCTTTCAGTCCACGATTCCAGATACTCTCCCGGATGAGGACGAGTATACCAAGGCGCTGTCGCTTTCCCGGCTGGCATACGATCTGGAAAACCTTATAAGCCCGACACTCGCGGCGTTGATTCTGCTTGCTACCAGCTGGCAGGCGTTGTTTTCGGGCACGGTGATCGGGTTTATCGCATCAGCCTTGCTTGTAGTGTCGGTTGCTTTGCCACCGAGGACCAAATCAGAGAAACGTCGCGGCGTTTATGATCGAGCAAAGGCCGGATTCAAAATTTTCATGGCAACTCCTCGCCTCCGTGGGGTGATGGCTCTGAACCTGGTGGTCAGTCTTGCGGGAGCCATGGTGATCGTGAATACGGTTGTGCTGGTGCAGGGACAATTCGGCCTTACCGACCAGCATACGGCCATGGCTTTTGCCGCATTCGGTGGTGGCTCCATGTTGGCAGCATTGGCGTTACCGGCTCTCTTGAAGCGCTGGCAGGACCGGCGAGTTATGCTCACGGGAGGCGGAATTCTTGTTTTTGGGTTGGTTCTCGCGCTGCCAGTCGGCTCTCTGGAATGGCTGCTGCCCGTTTGGGCTTGGTTAGGCGTTGGTTTTTCGACCGTTCAAACCCCTATCGGCAGGGTCCTAACGCGGTCATCGCATACTCATGACAGACCAGCTCTGTTCGCTGCCCAGTTCTCGTTATCTCATGCCGGATGGCTGTTCGCCTATCCCTTAGCCGGCTGGCTGGGATCTACTGCGGGGATGACCATTACTCTGTTGGTACTGCTGGGACTTGCTCTTGGAGGGCTAATTCTTGCGTTGAAGGTATGGCCCTCTGTTGATCCGTTAGAGTGCTCTCACAATCACGACGACCTGCCAGGCGACCATCCTCATGTTGCAAGCGCCTCCAACTCGGGAGTTCACCGTCACCACTACGTCATTGATAGCCTGCATCCCAAATGGCCGGATTGAGATTGCATGGGATGCTGCGAATGTTCGCTTTTGTTTAGGGGCTTATGAAGCTCGGCCTGGTCGCAAGCGAACGTCCAGCTTGACTACAAAGCGAGCCTTTTGCCAGGCCGCGCGAGCCCGTTACCTCCCACGCCGATTCACAGCAAGACCCGTCGCCATGGGAATATTTGGGATAATACCAAAGGGCGGAAAATTCTGATCAGCGGTGCAACTAAATTAGGGATGGTTACAGTCTCAGTGCGAATTAGACGGCTTGAGATCGTTGGGCTAGATTGAGGGAACCGAGCAGTAACGAAATCATCGCAACTGAAGGGACTCAAGTATGCGCTGCTTTGCAACTCTCCTTCTCAGTGGAAGTGTTCTCTGCCCGTCAGCCGCATTCGCACAGGGCACTCCAGTGTACCCACCTCATAAGATCCTGCCTGTGACCCCCGAGCCGGTCGAAGTGACGGTAACGCTGCAGGAAGCGTTCGAAACGAAGGGCCGGGTTTTTATGTCCTCCGCCAGCCGCATCAACATCGCCGTGTACTACGGCATTGTCGCGCTCCCAGAGCAGGGGCAGCTTGTTCTGGTTGAGTGTACAGGTGGGCACCAGCCGCCAGCCGAGTGCCGGGCAATGGCTCAATTTAAGGGCACCTCCGCCAGCGCGGATGCTGTGTCATTCTACGGTTCGAGATACGGGCCGAAGGTCTGGCTGACAACAAACACTTCCGTGTTCATGTGCGACTTCTCCCGAGCGATGCACCCCATCAGGACCTGGGAGAATTGCGACAAATTGGCGGATCTTCCGGTACCAGATGGCAATGCGAAAGCACCGAGCATCACTGCCGCTGCCCAGCTGGTATCAACAGGCCGATCATCCATCGCTTGGTTCGCGCTGCCAAAATCAATGACTGGCCACAAGACGTCCAGAATATACAAGTGCAGGGACTTTGATCAGCGCACACAGGGATGCGTGTTTTGGGATGAGACCTATTCGGATGTCTTGGCTATCAGTGCGGATATGCAGAAGAACAGAGGCGTTGATCTCTGGGTCACGACGGAGCGATCAATCATTCGATGTGAGAGTTCCACGCAACCCGACTCCTGCTATCCCGTGTGGCAGCTTCCTCCTAACGCTCCGAGCGGCCTGACGATTCAAGGCGACTGAAACGTCGTACCGGCTCCTACATGGCCCCCCGCTGCCCCCATGATTTCGCTCTTCATGGTGTCTGGATCAATGCACCCCGCAGCATCACTTGCTAACAGTATTTCTGCGGGCACTGCCAAAGGTGCAGATGATGCCGCGAGCTCAAAACAACCTGACGCATTCAACATGGGCGCGCTTAATAGCCTAAACTCTGCATCGTCCTCTAGCTTTGGTGCAAGAACAGGCGTTGCCGGTCGGGGTTCTACCCTGTTTCCAAGGACTGTTATTAGTAGCTCAAAATATAAGATTCTCTAGGCTTGGAATGTCGACCTTGTATTTGATGAAATCCGGGCTGCCGTTGCCGACAAAACCGTAGACCTCTCCATTTAAGAAAAGCATGCCTGGGGCCTCCTCTTGAGTCCCCCAAACCAGGCGTTCTTCCTCGTAGATGGTTCGCATGATCGCTGCGCCAAGGGCCGTCCCTTCCATTTTGTATTTAACCATCGGATCGATCTTCCGGTTGCCGGGGTTAGGCTCGTATTTCAGCTCGCCTTCGGCAGTGTATTCGCCCTCAGAGTAAATTCGTATCTCGGCACTATTGCCAGGTACCGTTTTCCAAGCCACCGGAAAGCCCAATAGCTCCGGCAGTACGCTGTCTGGATCTACCTCAGAAGCGCCACCCACATCAACTGTGATGACAAGGTCAGAGGGCCAATAAATAAACGCTGGACTCGGGTTTTGTAATGGCAACTGCATCGTGAAGACCGAATCGGATCGCTGATCACAACCCTGAACACAAGTCAGCTGGGCGCCCAAAAGATCTGATGCCTTCTGTAACCTTCCACGAATCAGTGCGTTAGTCGCAATTTTCGCCTCTTTGGCATTCGTGATGGTCTTTCCATTCCATTCGGCCGGCAAGAAGGCCTGGCTGACGTAATCGAGGCTCCCGTCTCCGGAGAGAATGCCAAGCATCATTGTTGTTACGCCAAGCGTCAGGCCAAGATCAGAGGATATTTCACCGGCAATCGCATCACCCGCCATGCTGGCGTTGGTGGATTTTTCTGCAGTGGTCCACTGACGAACATACTCAGTCTTGAGGATGGCCGACTCTATTTCTGCTCGTGTGTTTTCTTCCGCCAAATAGCGGCCGAAAAAAGCGACACGGGTGAGCTGATCGTCTGTCATCTCCGCATCCTTATAATCTGGGTTGTTCAGTGCATCTTTAAGCCAGGGGGATGAGGCGCAACCAGACACAAGTGTGACGAGAGAGAGAATTGCAAGCTTTTTGCAACAACGTATGGGATGGCTCATCGGGAGTGTGATCCTTAACAGCGGCGGATTTGAGTTTTGAAACAGGGCTCAGAAGATACCACCTATGTTATTGATTCAAAGTCACAAAGAGTAAATTTAACTTTGTTTGGCATCTTTTACTCACCAGACGCGTAGGCGCGGACTTCCGGAAAGGCCTTAAAAAACTGCACTCCCCGTCAGATACACAGTAAACTTGGCGCAATATGGATGATTGACGAGTCATTAGAGAGGAAACGCAGTAGTGGCCGATTACAAAAGGATGGCAGGGGAAAAACAGGAAACTCGGGTTGCGTACTTTCTGGATCGATACTTTGGCAGTGATAACAGTTACAGAATCCTTAACAACCTAGCGATTGAGGTGAATGGTTTTAACTCTCAAATCGATCACCTGATCATTTACAAAGCCGGATTCATCGTCGTTGAAAGCAAGAGCATTCAGGGTTCAGTCCGGGTAAATTCCCTGGGTGAGTGGGAAAGATCCTACAAAGATGAATGGTTCGGAATCCCCTCCCCGGTGCAGCAAGCCGCAGTGCAGATTGATAACCTCAAGGCTCTACTCAGAGAAAACAGCTCCCAGCTGCTCGGGAAGCTTCTGGGCATACAGAAAGGTTTTGCTCTACGACAGTATAAAACTGTGATCGCCATTTCCAGTTCTGCAAGGCTTGACCGGGAAAATATCCCTGCGGATATCTCGCAACATATTGTCAAGACTGAGTTTCTCGTCGATAAGGTCAAAGACCTCACCCAGGCGGCTCAAAACGGGCTGAAAAGCTTTGCCAAGTCTGAGCCGCGATTCACAACTGAGGAGATGGATCGGATCTACGCCTTCTTGAAGGCTTACCAGCAGTCCAGCGAACCAGCACTGAAACCTGAAACTAAGCCACCAGTGCAGTCGGCTGGAGAACCGGAATTGCCTGCCCAAAGGCATGTGACGATGAGTTGCAAACAATGTGGCGAGACCGAAGCCCTATCGGCGCAATATGGCCGCTTTGGTTACTACGTGCAATGCGCTAGATGTTCAACGAACACTGCACTGAAACACGCCTGCCCAGCTTGTAGTTCAGGTTCCACTAAGACAAGAAAACGGAAAGCCGATATGTACCTGGATTGTCAGTCTTGCGGGGAAAGCACCCCGTTTACCGTTAAATGGGGGGCTACCGCAGGATCCATCTGACTGACTCTCAAGCGCTTACCGGTCGCTGGCGTTTCCCGCATTCATTGGGCTACATAGAAAAACATCGCCTTTTGATACCAGGGGGTTCCGTGGAGCATATAGACAAAATCACCCGCCAATCGCTTTACGAAGAGGTTTGGGCCGACCCGGTCTCCAAGGTCGCGCCAAGTTACGGAATCTCAGGAGTCGCTCTCGGGAAGGTGTGCCGAAAATACAAAATACCGCTCCCTCCCCGCGGCTACTGGGCTAAAGTGAAGGCCGGACATTCACCGGCAAAGCCGCCATTACCAGCTGCGAAGAAGTTTGATGATTGCTCGTTGCCGCTCAGCCGATCTCCTACTCATAATCCCGACAACCCCGACAGAGCCCAGAAAAGTACGCTTACAGCCAAAGATCGTGTCGCATTCATCGATGTAGCTGCGGAGCTTCAATCACCGCACCCATTGATTCGAGCTGCTTCAAAAAGGCTACGGCGAAAAACGGGTTGGGATAACTACAAGGGCCTACGTTCCGCCCCCGGAGAGGTTTTTCATTTCGAGGTGACTCGCGGTGCCCTTGATCGGAGCCTGTTGATCGGCGACGCCTTGATAAAAGCCTTTGAGTGCCAAGGCATAAAGGTTTGGATCGACGCTGAAAAAAAACTTACCCTCATTGGCTTGGGCGAAACCGCTCTCGCACTAACAATCAGTGAGCATGTTGCGCGAACAAAACACGAGGTCACTGCGGCTGAGCAAAAAGCCATAGATCGCTGGCGCCGCTCTCCGTATCGCTGGGGCATTTGCGGTGGCTATCCTAGCCCTCCCGATTACGATTACCACCCTACTGGCAAGCTGACGATATCGATCGGGGCTTACCCATCCAGAAACTGGGGAGACACGTCCAAGACATCATTGGAGAAGCGTCTGCATCAGGTTGTTGCCGGAGCATTGGATCTGATTGAGGAATATCGCATCCGGGCAGAGAAACAAGAACGCAGACGTAGGGCTTGGCAAGAAGCTAAAGATCGGTATGACCGGCAAATTGCGCTAAGAAAACACGAACAGGCTCAGCTCGCAAGTCTGAAGCTCAAAGCCTCCCAATGGCAGGAGGCCCAAAGGTTGCGGCAATACATCGAGGCCGTTGAACAATCTGCAGCGCGAGACGGCCAGCTCAACGAAGAACTCTCAGAGTGGTTGAACTGGGCTCGGATCAAAGCGGATTGCATAGACCCATTGATCGCTGTATCGGATATTGTCCTCGATAGCCCGGAGCCCAAGTCGCCGGGCCCATATTATTAAAACCTGGAGGTGGAATGCGTCTGGTCAGAGTGACCCGTAACTGGCGCATCACCTTGAAACACAGTAATTGGGCACGGTTCGAAAAAACTGAAAACTGGCGGCAAACAGGGTCACGACAGCCAATATCGACGGAACTATCACCGAAGTGGACTCCAAATGCACTTTCGAGTCTACACGGTTTTGTCAGTATTAAGATGACGAGCTTAATGCAGACTCGGAGTCCACTTGGAGTCCACTTGGAGTCCACTCGATCGGCGACCCCGCTCCTCAAAGCTTCACGCTCAAGGCCAAAGGCTTGAAAACACGTAAAAATTGCGTTAACTCTGCTGGACAATCAGTATCTCGGCAGGCAAAGTTAAAAAAATAATTGAGGCATCAGCCTCCGCGTGTAGCTGGCACCGTAAAACAAACAGCAACTCCAAGATTGATCGCTTATCGGTCAAACCAAAATGCCCGGCAGGGCAAACCCTACGCACACTTCCTTTCTGGAATCATCCTAACCACAGGCCCAGCGGGCCAATCTGCATCCGCAGCGCCTATGCGTTCGCGAATTCTATGAGATCGAATATAGCTTTTGTCAGCCTCACGTCATCCATTGATCGAGGCTGAGTATCGAAAGCCCTCCCCCGCGGTGTGACCGCGACTACGAAATTGGTTTCATCCAAGGAGCCTCCACAGAGACGTTTTGTATAAAATGTTTCAAAGAAGGCGTGGTTGAGCCATCTAGAGCCTGTTTTTGGCAAGCAGAAATGGGACGAAATACGACGAAACCCGGATTCACCCGATCGTCGCACCTCCACCAATGCCCAACAGGGCAATCAATGATCTCTTGTGAAAGGCACCGCAAAGGGCAGCGGTGACGGGGACACGCCCCGTTAAGCCGGAGCTTTCAAGCGCGTTTAAACCGTTGCTTGACGGCATGCGACTGACTCTCGCCATAGCACCAACGTCTCACATGCGATAACTCACAAATGCCCTTGGCAGCGCGGCCTGCCGGATGTCCCCCAAGCACATCAAACAACCGCTTCCCTGTGGGTCTGCGAGCGCCCCTTAACAACTCAGGACTTGCGAAAAATTTACCATTACAGGATTCAGTTCGGGGAATACCATGAGTAAAAACTTTGGCTTAGGCAGCAGGAGCATGAAAAAAGCCGGCATGTTTGCATTAAAAAATGCAGAAATGGTTGGCGCTATCTCGTTTCAGACCGGCGCAGATCTGGGCCAGCGGTGGGGTCAATTCTGCGAGTTTGCGAGTGAGCACGACGTTCGGCAAATGGAATACGTTGATGGAGAGCTCGTCGTCGAATACGGCAGCCAACTAGCAGCACGGGTCCGGGATAATCCAAACCGTTCAACGGAAGATAGTTGCTCAGATACAAAGCTGCCACCGATCAGTGCGTCAACCGCTCAGAACCGGATCAGTGCGGTGAACACAGTCATGAGCCTAGCCACAAAGGGTCAGTGGGTTCCGGTTAGCCCAACCGCCTCCACAGAATGCGGTATCGCTAAACGTACCAACGTTCGAACCCTCCCACCGACGGGCCTCAATCGCGACCATCTGCAACGAGCAATGGCGAGATTGGATGCCCGAGGGCGTGCGATCACTTGCCTTGCCCGGGAGCTAGGCCTACGAAGCAAAGAGGCAAGTATGCTTGACGCACAGCTCGCACTGCCTGAGGCATCGAAAACCGGGGCGGTCACCATCGAGTACGGTACGAAAGGGGGGAAACCTCGAAGATTCACCGTAATTTCACAGCGGCAACTCAGGGCTTTGCAACGCGCTGCCGAAGTTCAAGGCATGGCACGCTCCGTGATGCCCGCGGAGGATGATTGGCAATCATGGCGGGAGACTGGCCTACGCCGTATCCGCGGGACCCTGCAAAAATCCGGCATCAAATGCTTTCGAGAGCTGCGCAGCGCCTACGCATGTGATCGATACGAACAGCTTACCGGCTTTCGTGCGCCGGTATTAGGGGGCAACGCGCCACGTGACCTGGATCGAGAGGCCCGTCAGAAGATTACAGCCGAACTCGGGCACAGTCGAATCGATATCACGAATGCGTATGTAGGAGGGCAGCGGTAATGGCTTTCATTCGTCGAGAGCTCCGACATCAATTACATCTCTACGCGCGTAAGGGGGGCAAAAAATCGCGGCGGCGGCAGATCGAACGAATCGAGATGTTCGTCGAGTGGTGCCATCGTCCGGCCGAGCAAATCGGTCGCCGGCAGGTTCATGAATTCTTCCGAGCCCATCATTTTGCGCCGACCACTGCCCGTGACTATTACTATGCCATTTGTCAGCTTTGGAATCTGTTGGGCCGGGCGGGAAAACCGCCCTTGCCTCGTCCCCTTGGGGACTGATAAGCCTTTCTTGTAGGAAACCTTTTTCACTTTGCCGACCCGCAGCAACAATGACTGGCTCAGCGTTTGTCACCGAACAATTCATCAACGGCTTCCCTGATGTCATGCTTAAAAGACCTCTCGCTAACCGGATAATCGGTGGAGGGGATCTCGGCAAGCCTTCTGGCAAAAAAACCTCCGATGGACAGCCACGCATGCTTCTCGCCCACGACAATTACTCGCTCGAACTCCTGCTGCTCCAACGCATCAAATAAATCCGCAGACCGGTTGCGAATATCATTAATCACCGGTTCATATTGCGTCCCGGTTGCCATTACCGGCAACACAATCAGCGCGTCTGCGCTGTCGCAGGTTCCGCCAGCGTAGCAGAAATTCACATCCGTCAATCGTCCCGCCCATGGAGACGTGCTTGTGCTGTTGAGTTGACGCAGCATTACTTCGTGGTGAGTCTGAAGCATCGACATCACCAAGACAGAGGAGTGTGTATGTTCCAAGAGCGCAGTGAGAAAAATTTCTGTTGCGGCAATCTGTTGTGGATTTGATCGGTAACAAGTGGGGAGCCCCTTATACTCCTCATTACCTTTATAAAGTGGCAAGTCGAGCCAATCGATGTGATGCGGCGGTTCCATAAAATAGGTCCTCTACTGGATTAGTTCAAACCCACGGTACCCGATTTAGAACCGTCACAAATTCGTCAAACTGACCAAAATTCGCAATTAGAGCGATATCGAGAGGAAAGTCTCTGAAACACGAGGCCCCGACCAAGTTTAGCGCTGCTTGGCGTCGAACTCGTTTTCATCTCTCTTTCGAAACCGTTTCATAGCCCACCTTTCAAGCGGATCAGCGAAGTAAATACCAAGAAGGCAAATAACCGTAATGCCAAGAAAAAACGATCCAAACCCGACAAACGCATACATCATATTCAAAGCTACCTCCTCCAGGATCCCTGCCAATACAAATCATCTGAGCATCAACCAACAATCCTTTAATGCCACCGAACAGCTTCAGACACGATAGTTATCTAACCTCCGAAGCCAGAGGGCTCGATCCACGAGCGGTATCGGTCCCAGATCGCGCCAAAGGCTTCCTCGTGAATTGTACCCGTGGCTAACCCGCTTCCGGTCATGAGGCGCGCTCTAAAATACTTGAACTCAAGGGTCTCCTCCGGAGGATCAAAATACGCCATCGCGGCATCCAATAGCAGATCCCAGAAAATCACAATGTTGCCGCATCGTTCCACCAGATAAGGATTCATTTCCGAGGTCAGGGCAAGCACCATTGGATGATCGCTTTTCTCCGGCATCTGAAACTCTGGATGAGCTCTGCGGTATTCCTCAATCAACGCCACTAGCGTCTCACGCCCCATCGAATTGCTCATGCATCCTCTCTTTGCTGCCTGTCCTGTGTTCAGCCCGGTTAGAGTCGGGTGTATGCTGCTCTTCCGCTTCATTCCGCTAACTTAGCCTAGAGCAGATCTGCGTTTCAGAGCCAGTCTCATTCGACAGTCGGCAGCTGGGACCAATCTGTTGTGTACCCTGGTGAAAGATACTGCCGCAGCATTGCATAACGACCTGTTCCCGTTTGCCGAGCCATGCAGACCGTTGCGCGCGATTTTCGGTTTATCTCATCCATCACCGCCATCAAGCGTTCGGACCGCCCTTCGCCAACCGTGGCACGGCCATCCTCACCGAATAAGTCTTCCTGCAAGCCCGTCGCGTCCACAAGGTCGCTCAGCATGACGCCGGCTTTAGCGTAATCAAAATTCTTGCGGTACAGAGACCGCAGCAGCGACACGGCTTGTTGCGCAATAACCCTGGAATCGCGGGTTGCCGTAAGGAAGCGGATACTCGCACTTTTAGAGTATTGCGGTGACTGCGCCTTAAACGGATTAGTTCTGACAAAGACCATCAGTTCGCCGGCGTACTGCTCCCCTACCCTGAGTTTTTCCGCCACCCGGGCCGCGTAATTCACCACCGCTTCTTCAAGATCCGCCAGCCCCCGAACGGGTTGGCCAAACGACCTCGAACACATGATTTGTTGCTTCGGGGACGGCACGTTCTCCCATGGCAAGCAGGCTATCCCATTAAGTTCTCGGGCCGTGCGCTCCAGAACAACCGAGAACCGCTTTTTGAGAGTCGCCAGATCGCTGTCCGCCAGAGCGAGCGCTGTCTTGATGCCCATGTCCGAGAGTTTGGCGGATAGTTTGCGGCCAACTCTCCAAACCTCATCAACGGGTACTTGCGCCACTAAACGACGTTGCCTCGCGGGCGCGGTTAAATCGACGACGCCCCTGTAGTCATGTTTTCACTCATTCAACTGATCAAAATACGCACACAGAGTTTTGTTATCGATTCAAAGGGAGGGTCAAGGACTCTTATCTCAGCCGATTGACGCAAAAACCACAGGGCAAAAGTAAGTTTTTTTTGTGACCTATTTCACATTTTCGGATCTCCAAAAACTGATCAATTACGCACCCAATATGACCAGTTCAATGTCGAAAACAGACGCCAAACCTCTTGTCGAACCTCGACAGAGATCTCATTAATGTCCGATCTCGACCGAGTGATTTCCGGATTCCTTTAAAAACAGGCCATTAAAAAATCGGACGTTGAAAATCGACACTCGACTGGGATTCTCCCTGTCGAACCTCGACAGGATCGCAAACCTTTCCCTGTCCGTTTCCGACATTATGGGCTTTTTTAGCAGCACGTTTTAGTATTTTCGAAACTTTTAGGGGGTTGCGATAGCCTGATCCCTCTGCCTATCCTAAAAACGTCACGCAGAGGGTGACCTCGGAGTTGTCCCGAAGCCAACGCTAAAAACTGGTTCGATAAAACAGTTTTTCCGCTGGCGGGGGTCAGAGGCAAAGAGGTATGGCCGGTGGGGGGGGGACGGGTATATATACCCGTCCCCCCCCCACCGGCCAAGAACCAAGACCTATGCCCCAGCCAGAAATGGTTGTCGCCGGACGGCTCTGAGGGACATCACCTGCGGAATTCTCAAATACGAAGAGGAAAATATTTATGAACACGCACCAATCATTCGCCAACAGCAAGCTGCACCAGGCCATTCATAACCCGGATGGCTACTCAGCCGGGTTTTTTAGCCTGCCAAACGGAGACATCGCTCCGCTTATGAATAACCAGTTCCCCGAGCAAGAGTTTTTGGTCAGCGGTCTCATCCCGCTGGGCGTGGCAGGTCTATTCAATGGTAAAGGCGGCATTGGGAAAACAACTCTAGCGATGCAGCTAGCCGCCAGTATCGCTACAGGCTCACACTTTATGGGGCGTGCTGTGCGGCAGGGTTCAGTCTTGATGTTTTTGAGCGAGGACGACGATCGTGTTGTCAGCCGGCGCCTGCACCGCATTAAAGAGCCTATGTCCGAGACGCTCCGCTTGAAAATGGAGCAAAATCTGAAAATCCTTCCACGGCCAGCGACCGATCTCCCCTTTTTCGACTATGGAAAATCGTTCAGGGAGCCGACCACGACGAGCCACTTCGAGCATTTTTTCAAAATGGCGCAGGAAATCAATGACCTCCGATTGGTCGTCATTGACAGCTATAGCCGGGTAAACAGGCTGGATGAGATTCAACATAGCAACGCCAGCTTCACGACACGCTGGATCGAAGCTATAGCCGAAGAGACAGGCGCAACGGTCCTGATGATTCACCATCCGCCTAAATCTGGTAGCAGCAGTGCAAGAGGCTCCGGCGCGCTGCTGGACTCGCCCCGCTTTTCTGCAACGCTTTCAGCTCCAAGTGACGTTTCAGGCGGGAAAGCCAATCAACCCTTGCGCTTCAAAGTCGAGAAGTTCAACGATGGCAAAACACCGGTTGTAAATCTGGAAAGGTTGGATAACGGTTTGCTCGGACCGGCTTCAGGTAGTTCGCGTGAGTCAGAGGCAGAAAGGTTCCGACGATTGAGTCAATCAATACAGAAAATCATCGAGACAAACCATGCAACGTTGAAGTCTAAGGGAATGACATACAGCCAGCTACGCCCGATGGCCAAATTAGGCGGCGCAATCGATATCCAACAGGATCGTTTAAGAGACTTGCTCTCCTGGGCGGTTCACGAAGAGCTACTCACGGTCGAAAAAGGTTGCTTTGTCGTTCCAACGCAAAACGCGCCGGCAGCAACCCCAAATAACGCCGCGTTGAATTGCACGAAGCACCGCGCACCTGTCGGACAAGGCCAAGGCTTCGACAGCTCTTGGGGCATGTTCAAACCACTGGAGAAAGCCGCCTGCCAGCAGGCTAGACGGCTCAAGCCAGTGCAACGTGATCGGGTACCCGCCGGGCCTAACTCTCCGGCAACTCCCTCAAAGCAGAAAAAAACCGGCTATGAAGAGATTTGATCCGCAGCCCTGCAAAGCCGAACCGACCTGACATTGAGACCGCAAAAGCGGTCTCAGCTGGACAGCTGACCGTTCTGTCCAGCCAGTCACTGGTCGGGTCGGCCTTGAGGCCTGTAATTGCGGAATTTGGTCAATTAGACCGAAAAAGCAGCAAATGAATTTTCGTACGATGAAGACTCAAACCGAACTGGAAGTGAAACATGGATAATCAGAAGCGATTGGAAGACGTGTTGGAAGGCGTTATCGTCGAGAGCACTATCGAATACCTTGAGGCAAGAGAGGTTTCAGGCAGCCCTGATGCACAATCCCAGGAAACCTACATTGAAGGCGTGATGGTCAATGAGGGGCTGGTGCCAGAGCTCAAACTCTCGGTGCGAAGTTCTAAAACATTTACCTGTATCCAGCCCGCCTACCGCGACTACGTAGTGCCGACGGATTTTAGGATGGCGTCTGACATTAAATGGGAATTTTTCCAAGCAGAAGGTCGCGGTGACGCTGATGAGCGGACCTGGGGTGGAGCCGAATTGATTGACGCCCTTTGCTCTCACACTGAAATGGCAACCTTCAATCCGATGCTGGATTTCGGCTAAAAGCGGGACCGACCTAGCAATCCGCGCTCGCAGTAGGTGGGCCAGACAGGCAGGCTTGGAGCGTTGAAGGAATAGTGTATGCTGAAGAAAAAGCGGGGCCAGCCAGCGGTGCCCAATAACACTGGCAGCACGCCACGAGTGACCTCCGCTCGGGGGCGTGCAACACTCCCTCAGTACCCTGGGTAACGATCCCAAAGCCGGTCATCATCCATGAATGAGTGCCACTCCTGGCAAGCCCACAGATCCGATGCCACGGCTTCAATAACCTCTCGGAGCTCTAGAGGCTTCAACCAACGATCTGGAATTGCGCCCGTTCCGAGCGCCACCCCAAGAATGTTGCCAGTAATCGCGCCCGTGGAATCCGAATCACCATCGTGATTTACCGCCAGCGCGATCCCTTGCTCAAAGGTTTCCGAAACCAACGCGCAATAGACAGAGATGGCGAGCGCCTCTTCAGCAACCCAGCCCTCCCCCAGCTCACGAATCGCGATGTCGTGCGGAATTTCAGACTGGCTGAGCTCAATCGCTTTGTTCAATGCCGTCAAGGTTTCATCGTGACCTAAATGTGTCACCAGCAGCGTCTTCGCGGTATCGAGAGCCTCTGGCAATGTCTGCCCATTCAATAATTCGAAGATCACAACCGCCAGCACACCACCGGTTAGATAGCCACTTGGATGGCCATGGGTGAGACCGGCACACAGACAGCCGTCATCAAAAACCCTCTGAACGCCAATCTGCTCCCTAAAAGACCACCAGAACAGCCCGACAGGTGCAACTCGCATTACACCTCCACACCCTTTACTGTCGTTACCAGCAATACCGGGGGTGCCAGAATAATCTCGCAACGCGCTCAGACAAGTCATGCCCGGGGCACGCTGACTGTGGAGCGCCCGCTGCTCGAATAGCCACCCATCTCGGCTCAACTCCACCGACGGGCTCTCATAACCCTGTGTAGCCAGCCAGCGCAAATAGGCATTAGCGACCGTGTGGCCAAAGTCCGCAACACCTTTACTCACGCCCCGCATCTGCCCACGCAATAAACCTTCGGCGGTAAACAATGTCATTTGCGTGTCATCGGTAATCTTTCCTTTGCCACCGTACGCATCCCCGTAATCCGTTATACCTTCCGGGCCGAATCGATCTATGATTTCGGCGCGAGACATAAACTCCACCGCACCACCAAGGGCATCGCCTACGGCCCCGCCCAGCAGGCAAGCGATATAACGATCTTGCGGATCTGGCCCGGGCGCTTTTTGGAGTCCGCGCAGGTAGTTCAAAGAATGATCATCAAAATGCTGGTTGAGCCACGTATCCGAAAGCGCCAGAAAAAACACCAACCGTTGGGTATCAACAACCTGACCAATCAAAAAATGGTCACTGCGCTGAATCGTCCGAATGGAATACACCTTATCTTGGACGCCCTCTGGATAAGCCGCATCGAAAAACGACAAATCGAAACGTCGGGAGCCATTTCCCGCTAACGCCACTCGATCAACTCGGATGGGCGAGTAGCGGCGAATATCAGGACCAAACTCTGGGCTGATGAGCTCCATTGCGTACCAGTTTCCTGGCTTTAAAGTAAATCGACTCATTCAGCAATCCAGCCTAAGCCAACGCATTTTCAACACCCTTTTCGGATACGCTCGCCCCATTTCCTTTCATCATCCGATGCTTGAGAGGCGCCAGATTAATCACTAAAGCATTCCGAATTCTCGTCCAGTCATCCTCAGAAAACTCCCTCCTAACAAGATTATCCAAGAGCTCTTCCTGCCTGGGCTGACCAAATGCCAGGCGGTACAGCGATAAAATCTTAAGTGCCTCGTCTAACCGAGCCTCTTCACGGCTCATGGGCATCATCGGAACCAGTCGTTCAATTTGCGCAGTCCCCGACGGAATATGCCAATACGGCGTCAAATCACTCGTCCGGTGCTTAGAGACGCGGTCAATGTTTGAAAACAGGTTTTCCCAATAATCTCCGCTGTCACCTGGCTGTTCCAGGTCCAATCCGTGAGAATTCGCATACTCAGTCGCCCGGCGGCGCACCACTAGAGACTTATAGCGGTTTACGCGCCCTTCCCTTTGCTCAATATCGATCGGATTCGATGGTAGATTCCAATGAACCACTCGGTTGCAATACCAGTGAAAATCCAGGCCTTCCTGGCCGATCGATGTAGAATTCAACATGAACGGTTTGAATGGCGAATTAAAACCGTCTCGGATGTGCTCAACCCGGACCTGCTGCTTGTCATCAGTAGCGCTCTGTATGCCCAACGGAACAGCAAAATGGCATCGCAGCGAGGCGTTCAGGGGGGTTAAATGACGCTGGCCATCGGCGTGGCCCAAGTACTGAAAAGTCACGGATGAAGTCTGAAAGCCCATGACGCCTGCAAACCGTTCTGCTGCCTCGCCAGCGGACAGACCGCTGCCCTTCAACAGGTGCCCGTATTCATCGATCATGGCCTGGAAGCCACCCTGGGCGCAGTAGTTCAATATTTTACGAGACTTCCAGATACTGCTTAGCTGGGAGGCGTTCTTTAGTCGTGTTCCTGATTGCTTTTCGAGGACGGCAATAGACTCGGGCTTGTTGAAGAGAGTGAGTACCCCGAAAGCAACGCCAACGGCCTCTTTTAATTGCTCCGATGGCCCTAGATCCCAAAGTCCTGAGAACATGCGAAGCGCGCATACTCCAGGCCCTGAGACCGAAAGCAAAGCAAGATAATCAGCCAGGTCCTTGGGCATTTTACCCAGCATCTTCTGCCCACCCAGAAGCTGATCGAGGCTGTCCGCAATCTCATCCAGATGTTTCCGCCGCCCTACATCCTTTGAGCTTTCCCGCTCTGTCTCCAACCAATCCTGCCAGTGTTTCAATTCACCGCTATAACCACTAACGTGATCCAGCAACATACCGGTATAGGCATACCAATTATGATCCTCAGGGCCCTCAGACTCATATTGGCGGAGACTCTTCAGCCTATCCCCAAATCGCGCTCTCATCTGGGCCAGAAGCTCTTCCAAAGTCGTATCACCACGGACTAATGTCTCTGCAGCCAACACCCGCGAGGGATAAATCAGTGACCACCCTGTTAGCGCGTTCTTACCCTCCAGGCGAATGAGCGGAACACTGCGCTTCTTATCCTCAACAAAATATTTGGAGCGGCTGCCTTTTCTCTTCTGGAGACGCCTCTCCACTTCATAAGACAACAAACCACTAAGGGCCCGAGGGACCATTGCCCAAGCCGAGAACAGAAGAGTTTTGGTGAAATTGCGGTTGACCGCAAATGCGCCCTGTAAGGGGTAATGAGGAGCGCTGGGGGGAATCCACAGCAATTCCTCGACCCTGTCATCCAAGATCCGTTTTACCAGCCCACGAACTTTTGCGTTAGGTGCCTCTTCTGAGAGGTTTAGTCTAAAATTGGCAATACGCTCCCGAGGCAGCCAACTCGAAGCCGACTTTCCGAGAGCGGACCGGATCTTGGAGTTCCTTAGATTCCGCTCCAGTCTATCTCTGAACGAATAGCCACCAAGAAAAGACAGGGCCCACGGAGCCGACTTGTAGAACTCCATGAGTTGATGACCGTGTCGTGCCCGGGACACCTCATCGACGGTGTCCGCCAGCCCGGTCATTGCTGCAAATGATTTAATATCGCTTTGATTGAAGTACTTAGCGCAATCGAGGCGCTCTGATTTAAATACCGGGTCAACGTTGTCGCCTATCTGCCCCCGCTCGGTACGGGCAATAAAATCCGAAAGTGCCCGCTCCACTCTTAGCTTTTCAGCATCCGAGAGATCCTCAACTGAAAACGAATCATCCCGGAGACGCAGTATCGTCACTAAAAGATCCTTCCTGGCAGCCTCATACTCGGACAGCCGTTGCTGATCCGAATTCATCAGAAACGTCAGGAGATGGCGAAGTTCTTCCTGGTGAGATGCTTCGACTTCATCGTCTTCTATGCGGCTCAGCGCCTTGAAAGGCGTGGCCGATAACAGCAGAATTTTCCCAGGGCTATCACGCTTGAACACCTCTTGTGCGATAAGGGCATTCTCTGAATCCGCCGACATGTCCAGGAGGGAATCAAAACGCTGAAATTCATCCAGAATGAATAGATCTGCGTGAATGTGTCGAGCACAGGTTTTCGCCAGCTTGGTCCGCAGTTCCGAGCGCAACTGGTAAAACGAAGCTGAACTGACGTCTACTGTAGCTCCGGCTATACCACTCAAAAGTTCGTTCCAGGTTCCCCCTGAGTCATTCGTTAGACATCCAGACAACCGACGACCAATGGCCTCCAACACATTAATGTAAGAAGAACCGGCAAGACCAAGCCAGTCTGCAAGATCCTCCGAAAGCGGGGCCTCAGCTTCAAGATCACTCAGAAATTCATCAACAAGATCTTGGTCCAGCTCGAACGAGCTTTTAAACTTGCGTTTCTGTTCATCCCATGTGCTGTGTTTGACTTTGCTACGCATCAGTCGGTCCAGTACCGACGACCATGGCCTCAAAGCGTCGTGGCTCATCAAACACCGAAAGAGGATCTGCCGCTCCCAAACATTACCATCACTGTTTGTGAGCGAGAACGAGGTGGAGGGAGTCAGTGAACAGACCTCAAGCAACTGACCATTGGCCCCGTGCCTTTCTCTCGCTGCCAACTCCACCAAACGACCGAAAGAGGGCTCACGTACATATTTCTTGGCAAGATCGTCACTGAACACCGCCAGCTTCTTACGGTTCTCGTTTGCTAAGGCCAGGTTGGAACAGATGTAGGTGACGCGAAAAGGTTGTCGAGGGTGCTCGATCTCCGCGGGTTCCACGCCTTCATTGATCTGCCGGCGAAGCATTTGTGCGATGACGCCTTTCGCGACAATGGTTTTGCCCAAACCCACTTCATCAGCAACCAGAACTCGCTCGCTGTGTCCCTTTGAAAAGAAATTTTCAATTACCCGCTCCACCGATGCCTGCTGAAAATCCTTCAGACCGGCCAGTGTTTGGTCGATTTGCTCGAAAACCTCATACATAAACCAACACCATCCCTAGCGCTTTTGGGGTGAAAAGTGCCGCCACAACTGAGCAAACCTTTCTGGGACTGGCACGGAAGTCCCCTCAAGCCTATCGATCATTTTTTGAATTCTCTCAAGCACCTCAGTGTCCCGAGCAGCGGCAAACATCAATTGTTCAAAAATCGGGGAGTCACCGAACAAGGTGGCCAAAGCACCGGCCTGACCATTGGCGCTATCAAAGCCAAACCACTCATTTTTATCCGGATGTCGTTGCAGGAGAAGACGAATGTAATTCAGAAATTTATCTTCCGTATCCACCAACTGCTCGATAATGCGCCGCTCGCGGTCCGTGCCTGTCGGTAGATTCAAGTCGGTCTGAATAACCAAATGCTCGGTTTCAGCGCTTGCCTGCGAGGTGATTTTGACTGCCAGGAACGCGCTTAGCTGGTTTATATTCAAATTGGTCCAACAGATGGGATTGCCCAGAGGCCGATGGGATCCTCTCACCGGAAGAAGGCCCACTTCCACCGATAGCCCCTCTGGCAGTTTCGGCATTTCGTCGATCGAAAGCGCTAACTCAAAAAGCGTGGGATCGCTCTCTGCTTCCCTGGCAGATAATGTCCAATTCGCCTTGATCAGCTCAAATGAGAGAACGCGCAATAAATCGCTCTCACTTTCGCCGTCACTCTCTGGCCGCTCTTCGAACTGGTGCTTCACAAACAGTCCATTTCCAGGATTATCATCATCAATCCACTGTTCCAGCAAAGCGGCCGGTCCAATCGAAGTGCTTTTCCCTGTCAGCCGGACCATCAATTCGGTATTGCGTGGATCAGTGCCTGAGCTACCCAAGGCTGCAGCTGTCGCATTGGCAGAGCCAAGATGCCAGTGGCAGGTTTGCCCTCGCTCCACAACAATCAACTTTGCGTGAAGATTCTGCCTGGCAGTACCCATCCCCAAGCGCTCCTCACCATCAACGACATCAGTGTTGATGGAAAAACAGGACCAACCTTCAAGCTTCTCCGGTCCTATCTCATCAAGCTCTTCACCTCGACTGAATAACCAGCGATTACCTTCCGGAGCTCTTTGAGCCAACTCATCTAAAGCCCCTACGCCACCGACAGAATCCTTCAGAAATGGGGAAACAACCAATAACGAGTCATTCGGGCTGAGCATATCCAGTGGTTGACCATATCTGGGCCCACCCGCAAGAATTCTGGGATCTCTGAAGTTTTCAGGTGGATGCCAATTGATCCGGCCAAGCTCCTTCCTGATGACCTTTCCAGGCTCAAAGTAAGGATCCTGCCGCAGCAGATCTCTCACCAGCTCATTCCACCCCTGATGGGCGCCGTCAATTGAGTCGCGAGTAACCTCACCGTCCAAAGACAAGGCAAGGTCCCAACTTCGATCAAATGTGAGGTTTCGAGAAAGCACGATCAAGCGATAGCGAACCGGACTTTTGGGGGCGGTATAGCGAAGCAGCCAAAACTTTGGATGGAATGAGGAATAAGCCACATTCCCTGGCATTACCGGCTGAAGCCAGGGCTCTAGCAAGGCAAACAGGCGATTATAAGAGCCAGGTAGCTTTATTTTGCCCGCCTGATAAAAAACCTTCAGGCGGCCATTAAGCTGCCCAACGGCTTCCAACAGTGCCAGGCGCTCACCCTGGATTTCTCCTTCCAGGGTATCGTGGAAACATAACGCGACCGGCACGGACAGAAGTGCATCCAAGTCGAGCGTGTAGGTTGCAGCGATGGCTGAATCGAGCTCGTACCCCTCCGGTGGTCGTAACTCCCAACCATAATCCACTCGTTCGGATTTCGGATTCAGCATTCAGCACCCTGTACCACATCTCTCAGAATGGTCCTGGCTGTCGGCCAGCGGTAGCTCAAGGAGTCCATCCCCTGCCAATGCGGCGCCTCACCCAGGTTCTTCAGCAAAACTGACCGACGGCCTTTGTTTTTCTGAGCTCGATTTTCCACCAGTCTATCCAGGCTGCTAATAGGCTGATTCTGGAAAATAGCCTCATGCCACTGGCGCAGAAACTCACGGGCATTCAAATTGATTCGAGCTCCGCCGGCGGTCGCGGCCTGCAACCAGTCATCCACACTGGAAGCTGAGAACAGATTTCGCTCCCTGGCTTGCTCAAGCCATTCCGAAAAGAGTTCCTCGCGTTCAGCCTCCAACGCCGCGTTCCCGGAGTTTCGAGCAATCAAAATATTGAACCGGATATGGGCTCCGTTAATCGCATCACTGAACGCTTCCGCCAGCTCCAGGGCGTTCTGGCAAGGTGCAGAGACGTCCGCCCTCCCTTTCACCCATGCAACAAGCTCAGGAAATGTCAGAGCCTCCCCGCTATTTCCTACCAGCTCTTCAGCTAAACCGTGAATCAGAAACTGGGATACGACGCTGTTCCGGATGGCGGTGGTATGAGTCAGCTTATCAATGAGAAATTGGGCTTCGGACTCGGACAAGTGAATCGAAACATCATTCATCCAGCCTGACTCAAAAACATCCAGGTGTACGACAGAACGATGCGAGAGGGCATCAGAGTCATCTTCCTCATGCCCGGTGGCACGAGGAAGCGATTGGGCTTGCCCAACCTCCCGGGAGAACTCTGCAAGGGATTTTGCGGTATTCACAATCCCGAACTGGCGAAGGCCGTTCCAGTAGACCGATGAAGGCTTTCGGGCCACTCCCTGTTCACTCCCGACCATTTCCGAACCGATAATACCGCTCTCGGCAGAACCATGCCTATCTACCAAAAGCCTGGCAAGTTCATTCTCCTGTGACTCCAGGTATTCCCTGAGCGAAGTCCTGCGCTGTAACCGCGCATCCAACGCAAAGTAATCGCGGATAATTCGGGGCACCGTGATGAAGTATTTGGCGCGAGTCTGGATGGTTGAAAATCCTGGAAACAGGAGGTCAGCAAAGGCATCGCGGATCTGCCCTATTCCCAACTCATCCAGAGTCCCCGGCTCCTGCAGCATTGCCAGAACCTGCGACACTTTTTCCCTGTCAGTGGATGAGAAGTCCACCCAGCCAATACTGCTCATAGCAACTCCAAAGGCTATCCAATCAGATAGGTTAGCAACGAAAAGGGGCACCGGTCATTCAAGCACAGACCAGCGACAAGAACTGTCGCCATCCTAAGATACACTTTTACTATATCGCTGAATGAGGTCGAACCCGAGAATTAGTACTGTTTACAAACAGATGCACTGCCCCAGCGCTTACCTCAGAAATTGTTACCTTGCTTTCCAAATCAGGTATGCTCTAGCACAGTGCAATGGCAATAAAAACGACAGACAAGGGATTCTGCCTCGATGGATGTTTTCGAGTACCGCGACGCCGTCATTTCTGACTACAAAGCCTTCACGACAAGCTTCACTAAGATCAAGGCTCCGGACATTAAGCAGTTCGTTCAGTCAAACTACGATGACGGCCAGTACTGGCCTGCCCCATTAATCCAGCTGAACCCCTCGTTTGTTAAAGGCAATACGGTCGATCAGCTATGCAACGAGGGCATACTTCACCCCCAATGCGAAGATATTTTTCGCTTTGGGCGTGATGACAAAGGCAACCCCGGTTTTAGCGCTCCGCTTCACAAACACCAGGCAGAAGCCGTCACCATTGCTCAGAAGAAACAGAGCTATGTACTGACCACTGGCACGGGCTCTGGTAAATCGCTTTCCTATATACTTCCCATTGTTGATGCTGTTCTGAAACAGAAGAAGCCCGGCGACTCTGGCTCCATAAAGGCGATCATAATTTACCCGATGAACGCCCTGGTGAATTCTCAACTTGAAGAGTTGGACAAATACTTCCAACACCTTGGCAAAAAAAAACCCGTTACTTATGGGCGTTACACCGGCCAAGAAAAGGATGAAGAGCGCCGCGCAATGGCGCAGAACCCGCCAGACATCATCCTTACCAACTTTATGATGTTGGAGCTTCTCATGACCCGGCAGGATGATCTCGATCGGACTGTCATGAAGGCGGCAAAAGGGCTTAATTTTCTGGTTTTGGACGAACTGCATACATACCGCGGACGACAGGGGGCGGATGTCGCCATGCTGGTGCGTCGGGTCCGTGAGGCGCTCAACGCTGATGTCTTGTGCATTGGTACTTCTGCAACCATGGCGAGTGAAGGAACCCTCGCGGCCCGCAACGAGACCGTTGGCCGAGTAGCAAGCAAGTTATTCGGTGCGGACGTAAAGCCAGAAAACATCATTACGGAAACGCTGCAGCACATCACACCCTTTGATCAGAAGCCATCAAGGCAACTCCTGTCAGAAGCACTCAAGGCTCCAGTTCCTGACAACCCGGATTTTAAAGCACTGCGGGAACATCCTATTTCCGGTTGGGTAGAGCTAACACTAGGTCTGCAAAAAGAAGAAGGGAAATGGGTACGCGCCAAACCACAAAACCTCAAATGGGCTGCGCAACAGCTATCAAAAGATTCAGACCAACCCGCTGATCTTTGCGAGAGCTATTTAAGAGATTTCCTGTTGCTGGCCTACAAAGTCACTGATCAGCAAGGTAAGCCTCTTTTCGCCTTTAGGCTTCACCAGTTTATTTCCGGTGCAAACAATGTTTTTTCCACCTTGGCCCCAGAGGGCAAGCGAGAATTCGATTTAAGCGGCCAAATTTACAAGCCGAATGAGCGTGAAAAGCGCTTCTATTCGCTACATTTTTGTCGTCAATGTGGCCAAGAATATCATCCGGTATGGCACAACGATGAGGAGGGCCAGCCCTACCTCGCACCTCGCCAGATTAACGAAAAAGACAACGAAGATGACAACCAAGACTGGGGCTTCTTTATGTTTGATCCCCAGCGCAGCTGGGACGACGGAGATCCCGAACGATTTCCCGAAAATTGGTTTGAGGAAAAAAAGGGCGAGCTCAGGCTCAAGGGAAACTACAAAAAGTTCTGTCCAAAGGAACTGTATGTTTTGCCCAGCGGCAGATTGGACCACGAAGGAACGCCCGGATGGTTCATTCCGGGCAGCTTCCGCTTTTGCCTTAACTGTGGTGTCACTCACCAGGCGCAGGGCAAAGACTCTAATCGTCTTACGTCCCTCAACGGTGAGGGACGTTCCTCAGCCACTACCGTTTTGGCCATATCCTCACTGAGATACATGCTCGAACGAGATACCCAGCTTTCTGAAGAAGCCAAAAAGCTGCTCGGATTCACTGATAATCGGCAAGACGCATCGCTTCAGGCTGGCCACTACAACGATTTTGTTCAAATCCTGTTACTTCGGGCTAGCCTGCTCGCCGCCACGCAGCAAGCCGCAGAAGGCTATCTCACTGACAGCAACCTATCGCAAGCCGTTTTCAAAGCTCTTGGCTTCGACAAAAATGGCTCCGATTACCTGGAGAACCCTCTAGCCAAAGGCCCTGGCCGAAAGAAAGCCGAAGAGGCCATGCGTAATGCGCTTTCTTACAGACTCTACTTCGATTTGCGTCGTGGATGGCGATTTAATAACCCAAATCTTGAACAGCTCGGCTTATTAGATATCGACTACGAAGGCCTCGATGAGCTCGCAGAGGATCAAGAAGAGTGGGAAGGGTTGCCATGTAACGAGCTGGCACAGGTCAAACCAGAGAACCGAAAGGCAGCTCTGCGCGCTGTTCTCGACACTATGCGCCGCGGGCTATGCGTAAAAAGCCGATTCCTCGACAGCATCCAACAGGAGCAGATCCGCTCTCAAAGCTTCACCTACTTGAAAGAGCCCTGGGGCTTCAGTGAGGAGGAGATGCTCCAATCCAGCGGTTACCTGCTGCTGGGCGGCAAACCCAAAAACCTGAAGACCCATCCCAACTTTGTCAGTGGCTCCAGCCGATCAGCACTCGCGCAGCTACTTAAGAAGTCTGCCGTTTGGGGCGACGACCTAGCCCTTTTGCCCAAAATCAACGACAAATCCTATCCGGACCTTATAGAAAGCCTGATGAAAGTCCTGGAATCTTATGGTCTGGTCGAAAAAGAAGAATATGACAAGGACCAAACTGGTTACCAGCTACTGGGTGAGTTTCTACAGTGGCGCGCCCACGATAAAGACATCAAGCTCGACCCGACAGACCCTTACCGTGCTGACAACGCCTATTTTCGTAGCCTATACACCACACTCTGTGAGCTTTTGAAAACCGGTAACCGAACACTGTTCGACCTCGAAGCACGGGAACATACTGCCCAGGTAAACCCGGAACAGCGAGAAGAGCGAGAAAAAGCTTTCCGGTCTGCCGAGCTACGTACCCTATTCTGCTCCCCGACCATGGAGCTCGGCGTAGACATCGCAACCCTGAACACAGTTTACATGCGTAACGTCCCTCCCACGCCTGCAAACTATGCTCAACGTTCGGGGCGAGCTGGGAGATCTGGACAACCCGCGCTGGTACTCACCTATTGCGCAGCGCTTAGCCCACACGACCAATATTTCTTTACCGACCCGGTTCGTATGGTTCACGGGCATGTCAGTCCACCAACACTGGACCTGGCAAATGAAGAACTGGTGGCCAGCCATCTTCACGCCGTGTGGCTGAACGAAACGAAAAAAGCCCTTCCCAAAACGGTCAATGACATGCTGAACATGTCGCAGCCGGAAACCATGCCGTTGCTGGAAGAGTTCCGCCAGCAGATGGATACAGATGAAGTTCGGGTCTCGGCAGCGCAACGTGGCCTTAACCTCATGAAGATGCTGGAAAATGAACTCATCGCTGCACAAGGGGTTTGGCTAAGCAGTGAGGCCAACATTCAAACTGCTTCCTCAGAGTGGCTTAACAACCAGATCAAAGGTTCCTTCTACAGCTTTAACGATGCGTTGAATCGTTGGCGGGAACTCTATGCATCCACTCAAGAACAGCTGAACAAGGCTCACGCGGTTATCGCCAATCCGGCCGCCGGTGAACGGGACCGAAAAGCAGCTGAGCGTCGTTATAACGAGGCTCGTACACAAATCAGTCTCCTGTTAAACGCTGAGTCTGGCCAGAACTCGGATTTCTCAACGTATCGCTACCTGGCCAGCCAGGGGTTCTTGCCTGGTTATAACTTCCCTCGCCTGCCATTACTGGCTTATATACAGGGCCGCCGTGGTAGCGTCGGCAGAGACAGCTTCCTTGCGCGCCCCCGCTTTCTGGCCATCTCCGAATTCGGTCCCCTCAGCCTGATCTATCATGAGGGATCGCAATACCGGGTAAAGAAAGTAATGCTCGGCGTCCGGGATGGACAGGATATGGACAGCCCCGGTCTGGTTAAAGAGGAAGCCAGACTGTGCCCGGCGTGCGGCTATGGCCATTTCAAGCAACAGCTGCATAACGAACTGTGCGTTGCCTGCGGCACCCCCATCGAAGGTGGTAAGCGCATCGACAACCTCTACCGCATCGAAAACGTTAGTACTCAGCGGGTTCTGAGAATTACCTCTGATGAAGAAGAACGCCAGCGCCAAGGCTATGAAATGCAAACCACCATGCAATTCGCTACTCGCGAAGGAAAAGCGCGCGTTGTAAACGGCGAAGTTCAAAACAGTCATGGCGATAAACTGCTGGCCATCCAATATGCCCCTGCCGCTACTATATGGCGAATCAACCTGGGTTGGAGACGCCGGAAAGAAGAATCCATATACGGTTTCAACATCGACACGACCACCGGCATGTGGAGTAAAGACGAACAAGCGCCACAAGACGAAAACGATGAAGCCTCAAAAGAAGAGCGTTACATCGAACGAATAACGCCCTACGTCGAAGACAGGCGCAACATCCTGATGGTTCACCCTGATGGCTTCATGGATACCGGTCTGCTTACCAGCCTGCAGTACGCCCTCAAACGCGGAATAGAAGAAGAGTTTCAGATTGAAGAATCTGAACTGATGGCAGAGCCACTACCAAATCGGACAGACAGACGCGCTGTGCTTTTCTATGAGTCCGCCGAAGGCGGTGCAGGCGTCCTCACCCGATTGCTGAGCGACAGCACGGCGCTGTCTCGTGTCGCCAAGCGCGCTCTGGCCATTTGCCATTTTGAACAGGACGAGAAAGGCCAATACCAGAATATCAATGAAGACTGTGAGGCTGGCTGTTACCGATGCTTGCTCAGCTACTACAACCAGATGGACCACATAGAAATCGACCGTCAGAACCCGGAGTTGGTAATGCTTTTGGAATCCCTGATCGATTCGACCATTGTCACCTCAACCGACGGCCGAAACTACGAAGACCACTATGAAGAGCTCCTGAAATTGAGCAGCTCCAACCTGGAAAAGGCCTTTCTAGCTCATTTGAAAAAACAACGGCACCATCTACCGGACGAGGCCCAAAAGCTCATCGAAGCCTTCAACACGCGGCCGGACTTTGTTTATAGAGACCACAATGCTGTCGTCTACATCGATGGCCCACATCATGGAAATCCTGGCCAGCAAAAAATCGACACGACCCTCACCGCCGAGCTGGAAGATAACGGCCTAACCGTAATCCGATTTAGCAAGGAGCAAACGAGCTGGCCAGCCATTATTGCCAAATATCCGGATATCTTTGGAGCCACCCAAGCATGAGTAACCTCAACTTCAATCCTGGTTCCATTGTTCGAGCTCGGGGACGCGAATGGGTTGTGCTACCCCAGAGTGAAGGGAAGGTTCTGCATCTTCGGCCTCTTGGTGGGGGTGAAGAAAAACCAACAGTCCTGCTGCCTGAACTGGAAAGGCAGCCGGTAGAGCCAGCAACTTTCCCGTACCCGAACCCAACGCACGCTGGCATACAGTCCGCTGGATTGCTCCTACGTGATGCCCTTATGTTGAAGCTCCGGGCAGGTGCCGGTCCCTTCCGAAGTTTCGGAAATATTGCCATCGAGCCGCGGGCCTATCAGCTCGTTCCACTTATGGTTGCTCTCAAACATCAGGTTGTTCGCCTGCTGATCGCCGATGACGTAGGGATTGGTAAAACCATCGAAGCCGGGCTGATAGCCCGCGAATTAATGGACCGCGGTGAAATACATCGACTCGCGGTTTTGTGTCCCCCCCACCTTTGCGAGCAGTGGCAGAAAGAGCTTAGTAACCGCTTCCATATTCAAGCAGAGATTGTGCGCTCAAGCACCGCTGCTCGACTGGAGCGTGGCCTACCTGCAGGTACATCCATTTTTACCGAATACCCCTTCACCATCGTGTCCCTGGATTACATCAAAAGTAAAAACCGCCGGGATGCGTTCGCAGAACAGTGTCCTGAATTCATTATCGTAGATGAGGCCCATACGTGCTCCCGCACTGGCCAGGGCCGCCAGCAACGATACGAGCTCCTGCGTGATCTGGCAGACAATCCGGAACGCCACTTGTTGATGCTTACGGCCACGCCCCATAGTGGCGACGAAGAGGCGTTCTACAACCTGCTTTCCTTGCTGAACAAAGATTTCGCCAAGCTCAAAGACATCACCAATGCGCAACACCCTCTACGCCAGAAACTGGCCGACCACTTTGTTCAGCGACGAAGAGAGGACATCAAAGAATGGCAAGAAGGCGGCCTCTTCCCCGAGCGTTTCACCGCAGAAATCACCTACAAGCTTTCAGGTGAATGGGCAGATATATTCCAAGAGGTATTGGATTACGCCCGAGAACTCGTAGAGAGAGAGGAAGAAGGCACCTTAAAGGCCCGCATGAACTGGTGGGCGGCTCTTGCTTTGCTTCGGTGCATATCGTCCTCACCTCAGGCAGCCATTAGAGCTCTCAACACCCGGATTGATAACGCCTTTGGTGGTAACGAAACAGAATTGACCGAATCACAGCAGGCCGAAGTACTGGAAACCCAGGGCACTTCCACCGTGCTGGATGGCGGAGAGGATCTGGACAGCGCTGACGACGTAGAACCCGGCGCCGCAGTTACCGAAGACTTGGCCAGGCTGGAGGCACTTACAGAGCGGGCCCGGGCTCTTAGATCGAACAACGATCCGAAGCTTAAAGCACTGACCAAACAACTAAAACCAATGTTGGAAGAAGGTTATCATCCGGTCGTTTTTTGCCGATACATTGCAACAGCAGAATATCTTGCCGACCAACTGAAAAGCGCCTTCAAAGACCGCAACGTCATCTACGTAACCGGCAACCTGACACCTGCCGAGCGTCAGGAGAAAGTTGAGGCTCTTAAGGATTGCGACAAACCTCCACTGATGGTCGCCACTGACTGCCTTTCAGAAGGGATCAACCTGCAAGAGCAATTCACTGCCGTTGTACATTATGACCTCAGTTGGAATCCCACCCGCCATGAACAGCGGGAAGGCCGAGTAGACCGCTTCGGGCAGCAGGCAGATAAGGTCAAAACCCTCATGTTGTACGGGGAAGACAATCCCATCGATGGTGCCGTTCTCCAGGTCATCATCCGTAAGGCGGACAACATTCGCAAAGCACTAGGGGTATCGGTACCAGCGCCTGAAAACGAACAACGCTATATGCAAGCCATCCTCAACACGGTGCTTTTGCGTAATCAAGGCATGACTTCAACCGGGGACCTGTTTGCAGATGACGAGGAGCTTCAGCACCTGGAAACCGAATGGGAATCCGCTCGGGAAAAAGCTCGCCGCAACCGCACAATATTCGCCCAAAACCGGCTAAAACCGGAATCCGTGATGCCAGAGTGGCAAAAAGCTTTTGCTGTACTTGGCACTAACGAAGATGTGCAGCGTTTCGTTCGTAATGGCATGGAGCGACTCGGCGCCCCCCTGCACCGACACTCCAACGGAACATGGCAGGCACCCCTGGCACACCTGCCCCTTACTCTGAAAGAACGGCTCGACACCGCCGGGCTGATGCATCTTCGCACCATGGACTTCACTTACCCCACGCGGGGACGGGCCGAGTTTATTCACCGTACCCACCCTCTAGTCAGCCACCTGGCGGATTACCTGTCGGAACTTGCCATGGCTGGCGAAGAAACCCAAATCGTCGCCCGTGCTGGAGCTATCTTCACCAGGGAAGTTGAAACCCGAACGACCATATATTTGTTGCGATTGCGCAGTCGTCTGACCATTCGCCGCACCCAGAACGATATGACACGAGCCCAAGAAATGCTGGCCGAAGAAGCTTTAGCCGTTATGGTCAACCGGCAGGGTGAGCCGGAGCTGCTTGAAAAGGCAGATATGCTCCGGCTGATGCAACTGCCTGTGAGCAAAAACATGGCGGATGAGGCCCGTACTCGTGAGCTAAATCGAGCCGTAGATGCCCTGCAGCATCTGACACCTCGATTCGACGCCATTGCCCACCAACGCGCTGAGGCCGTTCTGGCAGACCACCGCCGCACCCGTGAAGCCGCCGACGCCCGAGGTAGCTACAGCGTACAACCTCAGCTGCCGGTGGACGTGATGGGCATATACGTATTGGTACCAGACGCAGGCCTGCTCTAACCCAGCACTCACTTGGCACATAAGAAAAGAAGTAAGGAAGACGATCCATGGCAAGCGCAACACAACAAGCCTTTGAGTCTATTCGCATTGTAGGTGGGCTGCTGGGTAGCAAAATTCTGCATGATGTGCGGCAGTTCAGCCTGCCTGGTCAGGACCGTCAAGCTTACGGCGTGGAGCCAGGTCTTACCTTTAACGATGAGATAGGCCGCTACTGGATCATTGCCCGTGGCCGCTGGCGGGAATTTCAACAAAAGAGTCAGCGTGAGGATATCACTAGGAAAAGTGTCACCGTTAACGATTGGCTGATCCCTCTTCTCACTCGTGTTCTAGGCTATGAGATAAGCCCCTGCCAGCAGAAGAAATTGATTGGTGAACGGGAGTTCCCGATCAGTCATGAATCCTTTTCCGGCGCCGTTCCCATTGTTCTTTGTGGGTCGGATTTGGACTTGGATAACAGCGATCCTCAGTTCGGCCAGGAAGGTCGTAAACGCTCTCCGATGGGGTTGGCACAGGAATACCTAAACGCACAGGATGATAGCCTGTGGGCCATTGTGAGTAACGGGCAAGTGTTACGACTACTACGCGACAATCCGGCGATGACCCGCCCTGCCTACTTGGAAGTGGACTTCGCGAGACTTTTTGAAGAAGACAACTACGCTGACTTTGCCACGCTCTGGCTGCTGCTTCATTCCAGCCGCCTCGCACCGCAGGAATACCTGCCGGAACACTGTTGGCTTGAGCATTGGCGGGAAAAGGGGCACGACGAGGGCGAGCGCGCTCTGGATAAGCTGCGGTATGGCGTAGCCGATGCCTTGCGCCAACTGGGCACCGGCTTTCTGGCGCATCCGGCTAATACTGAACTGCGACACAAACTCAGCGCCAACGAATTGAGCACCGAGGCCTACTTTCAGCAGGTGTTACGTCTCGTATACCGTTTTCTGTTCCTGCTTACCGCCGAAGACCGGGGCATCGCATTGCTGCCCGCCGAACACGAGGGCCGCGATTACAGATCCGCAAGAGCGCTTTACGAAACCGGCTATTCCATTTCCACACTCCGGGATAAAGCCCGCCAGCGCAGGCACTATGATCATCATACCGATGCGTGGGAATTGCTCGGGGTCACCTTTGACGGATACGCGAACGGCCAGTCTCTTCTCGCTCAACCTGCACTTGGTGGGCTGTTTGCTCCCAATCAGTGCAAAGATTTATCGAATAGCCAGATCGAAAACCGGTTCTTGTACAGTGCCTTGTTCAACCTCTGTTACTTTGAGCATAAAGGCATACTGGCTCGAATCAATTACCGGGATATGGATACCGAAGAATTCGGCTCGGTTTACGAGTCTCTGCTGGAACTGATTCCCCAACTCCATACTGAGGGCCAATGGCGCTTCAGTTTCATCGGTGATGCCGAAGACGAGGCCGCCGCTTCCGGCCATAGTCGAAAACTGACCGGTTCCTATTACACCCCAGATTCTTTGGTGCAGGAGCTGATAAAATCCGCTCTGGAGCCTGTAATCCAAGATCGATTGGAGACAAATCCCCAGAGCCCGCGGGAAGCTCTACTCGGCATTACAGTATGCGACCCAGCGTGCGGCAGCGGTCACTTTTTGCTTGCTGCCGCCCGACGACTGGCCACGGAACTTGCCCAGATCGATGCCGGCTCAGATCAGGCCACCGAAAGCCACTTCCGTCATGCCCTGCGGGATGTGGTCCGCCATTGCATATATGGAGTCGACCTCAACCCAATGGCTGTGGAGTTGTGCAAAACAGGCCTCTGGCTTGAATCCATCGAGCCCGGCAAGCCCCTGAGCTTTTTGGATGCACACATTCAATGCGGCAACGCACTGGTGGGGGTTCTCGATAAAAAACAGCTGGAACAGGGAATTCCAGCAGATGCCTACAAGGCATTGTCAGGCGATGACAAAAAAGTTTGTACCGATCTTAAAAAGAAAAATACCCAAGCTGGAAAAAAACTGGCCATCAGCCTTCGGATGATTCCCCAAATCTTTAACGAGATGGAATCCATGCCGGAAGATACTGTGGAACAGGTAGAGGCCAAGCGCAAAGCCTTTGCTCAAGCCCAAGCCGGCCAGGGCTATCAAAACGACCGCCTAAAGGAAGACCTGTTCACAGCCGCTTTCTTCGCCCCAAAAACCGAGGAGACAGCATATCAGGTACCTACAAACAGCCACCTGCGATTGATTGCCGAAGGTCAGCCTTTGCCTGAACCGGTGTTGGAGATAACCCGAGAGCTAGCCAGCAGGCACCGTTTTCTACACTGGCCACTAGCGTTTCCTCAGATCTTTGGTGAGAATTCCCCTGGTGGTTTTGATGTCATGTTGGGCAATCCACCTTGGGAGAGAATTAAACTACAGGAGCAAGAGTTTTTCGCGTCCCGGGCACCCGAAATCGCCACCGCTAAGAACTCCGCAGCGCGGGGCAAATTGATTGCCGCACTGGCTGAGAGCGATAGCGCTAGTATGCGCAACCTGCACCGGAGATTCTTGGCGGCCAAACAAAATGCAGAGGGCAGCAGCGCCTTTGCGCGGCTTTCTGGTCGCTTCCCCCTTACAGGCCGGGGAGATGTCAATCTTTACGCCCTGTTTGCTGAGCACTTCGCTAAATCCATAAACCCCAGAGGTCGATCGGGTGTCATCGTTCCTACAGGTATTGCCACTGATGATTCGACCAAGTTCTTTTTCGGATGGCTAGCAGATGAAAAACGCTTGGCGAGCCTCTTTGATTTTGAAAACAGGGAAGCCATTTTTGAAGGTGTTCACCGATCGTATAAGTTTTGCCTCCTAACAATGGGCAAAGGCCTATCGGCTGCCGACCTTTCGTTCTTTCTCACCCAAACTTCACAACTACCAGATCCCCGGCGCCACTTCACGCTTACGCCAGATGAGTTCGCACTGATCAATCCGAACACCAAAACCTGCCCCGTATTCCGTGCTCAGAAAGACGCCGAAATCACTAAGAAAATGTACCGAGCTGCGCCGGTGTTAGTTCGTGAGTCCGAGGAGGATAAGCCGGAAATTAATCCCTGGAATATTCGATTCCAGGCAATGTTTCATATGTCGAATGACAGCGGACTCTTTAAAACGGCTAGTGAGATGGAAGGGGCTCAGAACTCATTTTTGCGGCTATATGAAGCAAAGATGGTCCACCACTACGACCACCGCTGGGCCACCTACGAGCTGGACGGCGAAACAAGTCGTGACTGCACACTGGAAGAAAAGCAAAACCCAGACTACCAATCCCGACCTCGGTATTGGGTGCCAGAAACTGAGGTAACGCTACGAACAGCCCAAGCTCCCAAGGCAGTCCTGGATGCCTGCAAGAAAGAGGACACACAAGCTCTCTACGAGGCCTTGACGTATTGGCTAGCGGGATTTTATTTGAGCCAATCAAACACCGATTCAGCTTTTGCGCTACTTAATGAAGAGCCCCAGAGCACTAGCGGTGACATGTTTGATACTGGTTTGAACCAGAAGGCTCAAGCTACGCTGGAGACGTATCAAAAATATCCACTAAATAATCAGGAGCAGCGTTGGCTCCACTCTGCTCTAGCGGATGGAGAGGAAATTTGGCCACTGGTCTGGGTGCTTTTAAATGAACGGCGGCCTAAGTATTTGCTGGGTTGGCGAGATATTTGCCGTTCCACCGATGAGCGGACAGTGATTGCGAGCACGTTGCCGATCTCCGGTGTGGGCAACAACATGCCTATTATGCTGCTCCAATCCCAAGATGGCCGTGATGCAGCCCTTCTACAAGCCAACCTCTCATCACTCGCGTTCGACTTTGTCGCGAGACACAAGGTCGGTGGCACCCACCTAAACTTTTTCATACTAAAGCAGCTTCCTGTGATAGCGCCAAGCCAATACTCGGCATCAGATAAAGATTTCATAGTTCCCCGCGTCAGGGAGCTTGTTTATACAAGCAGTGACTTCCAGCCCTTCGCAACCGACCTCGACTATACGGGCGAGCCTTTCGCTTTCAACCCACTCCGTCGACATCAACTCCAATGCGAACTGGACGCCTTCTACGCCAAACTCTATGGACTAACTCGTGATGAATTACGTTATATCCTCGATCCGGCCGATGTCATGGGGGAAGAGTACCCGTCGGAAACCTTCCGGGTGCTGAAAAAGAATGAAATCCGGGAGTTTGGGGAGTATCGCACCCAGCGGTTGGTGCTGGAGGCTTGGGATAAGATTCAGAGCGGTACCCTAGGAGCTTCAATCGATCGACAAAACGGCGTTCAGCGTCGATCAACCCCAATGCTGGCTTATCAAACCAATACAACGCCATGTTGCGAGGAGGAAGAATGGCTGGCTGGGGTAATATGCGATCTCTTGTTGATAGACGGAAAGCTTGATCTCGCGGCCCTACGAATTCGGCTGACCACCAGCTTAAGTGGGAGGCTAGAGGAACAACGAATGCGGTTGTGTTCCGAGGAAAGGCTTCATCGCCTGCCCCGCGTTTACGATTGGCTCACGGAGTTGTTCGAACTGCGTAGAGGTGAAGCGATTGAAGTAACCTCAGAGAATGAGGGGCTAAAAGCTATTCTTGGAAATGAACTTACACGGGAATTGGCCCAAGCACTATCGCTGACCTTCGCGAGGCAGCAGGGTAAGGTAGATGCCCTTCTGTCTGAGGATGATTTCCAAAAGCAACCTTCCGAGGTGAAAGGCAAGCAGGCCTGAGGTTCGCCAGATGACTGCAAAAGCTGATGACAGAACAAACGAAGCAACGGCACCCATGCTTTGGATTGAGAAGGTGTGGCTGCTGGACTCACTTGATGCTCTGAAGCCTATCCGGGAAATACCATTGAAAAGGGGTTTGAATTTAATTCTCTCTGAACCCGGCGAGTCAAATTCGGGCCACGGTGTCGGCAAAACGGCTTTTTGCCAGTTACTGCGTTTTGTTCTGGACGATCCTCATTGGGACAGGGGAACGCCGCTTCGCGAAGAACTGCTCTATGCCATACCTGATGGCGCAATTGCAGCAGTGGTTCACATCGGTTGCGAACGCTGGACCGTCTTAAAACCCTGGAAACATCAGAAAAACTATCGGGCCTCCAAACAAGGCAGTTGGCGACAACTAGCTCAGAACGAGATCAGCAATGAGTTTGTTCAGTATCAGGGAGCCATCAAGGAGCAATTGGTAGACAGACTTCCTGTAAAAAATTTCCCGGAATCCAATCAAACCATAAAATGGCACCAAGTGCTGGCCTGGCTCACAAGGGATCAAGGTAGCCGATACCAAAGTTATTACCACTGGAGAAAAGAAGGAACTGGCTTTTCACTCCCAGCTCAATCCCCTGCTCTTCTGATCCGTATTATTTTGGGTTTACTAAATGATGTCTCTGTTCATCACCAGCTAAGCGCTTGTAAGCAAGAAGTAAAGTCCCTCGAAAAACAGGAGGCTGACCTGGAGCGCAGACCAAGAGACCTAATGGATCATGTAAAACATCAGCTGACCCAAGCTATGGGTGCTGAACAATCTTCTCCTTTTTTATCTGAAGACCTGTTGGAGCCAGATTCGCTCAGCAAGCTTGCAACACAACGCATCTCTAAGTGTCGCTCTGATTTAGAGGATTCCCGATTACAGCAAAAAAACCTGGACGACCGGCGTCTCGAAATCCTTTCTCAGACAGTTAAAGACCGCGACGCGTGCTGTTTGTTAAAGAATGAGATTGCACGAATCGATGCCACGATCGAGGGAAACGTTGAGGAGATCGAGAGACTGCAGCGTGCACCTAGTGCACTACAAAGCCGTCTTCATCAGTATTGTGATCACGCAGGTTTACTTCTGGCCGACTGCTCCCATGTGTGCGATAGAATTAATTCGATCAGCATTGATGGCACTCGGAAACGGAAATTGCGAAAAGAAGAAATTGATCGACTTCAGGAACGGCGGCAACGGTGTGAGCAGCGCCTCACCCAGCTCGATCAAAGCCTGCATCCCTACGATAAAGAGTTGGCAAGCATCGCCCCAAAAATACAGGAACTTAAAGATCAACAGCTGGAACAATTGTCTTTCCAGCGCCAGCTAGAGGAAGCGATTAAAAATTACGAGTTTTATTCTCGAATCGCTGCCGATCCTAATAAATGGGATACTCTGAAATCTGTCAGAGAACAGCGAATAGAGGCTAGTCAGAAGGCGGACCAACTCGCGATCCAAATTCAGAAAGACAATGACCGATACTCTAATCGACGAAAGGCAATCCACGATCAGATGCACAACTTTGCGCAGTTTCTTGGTGAGGATGCCTGGGGTGCTTTCGATGAGGCTAAATTCGATAACCACCCATTTCGGATCGGCCCTGTTCACTCGACCACTTATGGAGTTATCGAAACCCTGGCGGGCGATATTGTTTGTCTTTTAGACAGTGTGAATACGGAAAGCTACCACCCGGGGTTCCTCATTCACGACTCACCTCGCGAAGCAGAAATGAGCGAACACTTGTTTTGGGGAATGCTTGGCCGGATTAGCCCAGAGACAGATCTCGGCTTTCAGTACATCGTCACGACATCAACGCGCGCGCCTGAACGATTCCATTCTGCAGTAAGGGAAAAATTGAGCGGGAGGACTGAAAGCGACTACCTGTTCAGGCGAAAGATCGGGACTGAGCAACGACCATTGGTCTGGTGAGAGTAGCGATCGTTTCAACCCTTTTTACTTAAGACGGAAACAATCTATTCAGTCGCCAGCTTATGGCCGGACTTGATTTAGCCAGGATTGGCTGTGAATCTCACCTAACTGGACGTCTGAATCGCTGCGGATTGAAGAGCGGTCTCGGGAAGACTCGAATAATAAGAAGGAACCTGCACAATGAATTTACGGGATTACCTCACCGATTTAGCTCAAGATACCCTTGATATTTTTTCTAGGGTTGAGAAAGCTGCAAAAGAGAAAATCGAAACCGCGACGGATGTGGGTTCGAGCGCACTCGCCAATACCAATACATTCACCGGGACCGAAACTAATCAAACCCTCAACAAGATTAACAGTGAAGCAAGAGAGGGGTATTACCGGCTAACCAGAGAACCGGCCATTGCCCGCATCCTGGTTGAGAACGAAGGCGGAGAACAGAAAGTTGTTTATGTAGCCCGAAAATACCAGGTTGCGTTGGGTGACTATGGACAACTAGCGAGCTACAACGCCCCCATGGGTCGCTTGGCGTCTCTGCCAGTCGGTGACTCCGCCCAAGTTAATGGTAATGAGTACACGGTCCTCGAAATCTGCAAGCTCTATCCATCACTTGTGGCCGGAGAATGGGACTCAAGAGACTCACGATTCGACAGCGAAGATCTCGGCCAGCAAAGTATAAGCTCCCTTCGCGCACTACTCCGAAAAATCGACAGTTCAGCTGCCGATGATTTCGATGCCATGCTGGCTGGAGAAGAGACTGAGGAGTTGATCAGGAAAGGTTTGGTTCATGAGATCCGCCGCACAATGGGATTAAGAGACCAGCCGATCCTGGACAAGTTTCAAGACGAAATTTTTCGGCTCCCGCTGAATAGCAAACTCATGATTATGGGGCCTCCCGGGACCGGCAAAACCACCACGCTAATCAAACGCCTCAGCCAAAAACTGGATGCTGAGTTCTTGGAGCCTGCTGAAAGACGATTTGCTCGCCCTGATTCAGCAGGGCGAGCACACACCAAAAGCTGGATTATGTTTACGCCCACTGAGTTGCTGCGAGTGTACCTCAAGGACGCCTTTGCTCGGGAAGATGTTCCAGTCTCAAACAACGAGATCGTGACCTGGGAGAACTACCGCAGAAAACTGAGCCGTGAAAACCTGGGACTTCTTCAGTCTTCTACCAACACTGGCAAGTTCATCCTCAAGGATCACCTGACTGCGCTGAACCAAGAGGTGATTAAAGATCCTATTAGTTGGTATGAAGCGTTTCGAGACTTCCATTCGGAACGCTTATTTAAACAATTCGCAGACGGATTGCATCTACTGGAAAATTCCAAGGGATATGTGGATGCTGAGCTAGTACGAGCTATTCGAGACATCCTTGGTACCCAAGACCACAAAAAACTTGTTGGCACATTTAGCAAATTGAACCAGTTGGAGAATGCTATTCAGGAGGCTTTGCAAAGCCTTAATCAGCAGTCGGAACAACAGCTTAAGGAACTAGCAGGCCAGCAATACAAGCGACACGCACCTTTCTTTAAAGAACTTGCGTCATTCATTGATCGACTCGAAATTGAGGATGATGAAGAGGACGACACTGTTTTTGATGGAGAGGATGACCCAGAAGTCGAAGGAGAGCTGACTACTGGAAAGACGAGCACTAAAGAGGCTTTTAACGCCTATAAGAAGGCTATTCGTTCTCTTGGGCGTTCACGATATCAGAAGCGGTCGCTTCAAAAGTCAGGGAGGACCTATGCGATCGTCGACTGGCTTAATGAGCGGGTGCCGACGAATGAAGAGCTCCTGATTGTCGGCGAGCGCGCGTCCGTTCGTAATGCTCTTAATCGCTTTAGCAGGCCCTATCGCCGATTCGTTCGAGATGTCCCTGCCAGCTACAAAGCTTTCCGGAAAAAAGCACTTTCGGAAACGTCTTTTTATAGAAAGGCGCCGGAAAAACCAAAGCATATTTCCGCCTATGAGTTGGACGCAGTTGTGCTTCTTGCGCTGGAGAACACTCGAAAGCTCATAAAAGATCCGAATATTTCAAGGAGCAACAACGGCGCCCTGCCCTCATTCTTGCAGAGCCTTGCAACAATGTTTCTTAACCAGGTATTCGTCGATGAGGCCACCGATTTTTCCGCGCTCCAGCTGGCCGCAATGAAAAACCTATCGAGTGTTGACGCAGAGTCTTTCTGCGCCTGTGGTGACTTTAACCAGCGAATAACTGGTGACGGCATTCGTTCCAAGGTTCAGCTGGAGTGGCTGGCCAAAGACCTCAGCGTGCAGACCATCAATGCCGTGTACCGTCAAAGTCGCACACTGAATCGGTTGGCAGGGGAGCTTCTGGCAGCGACAGGGGGGGACTTATCTGCCCTTGGCAAACTGCCAGATTCTATTGAACACGATGGTCTGATGCCTGCTCTGGCCGAGCATTGTTCAGACATTGATTCCATTGGTTCTTGGCTAGCTGAGCGAATCCGTGAGATCGAGTCGATAACGCCGCCACTCCCCACCACTGCTGTACTGGTTCAGAATGATGATCAGGCAGACCAAATAGCTGAAGCACTCAATGAAAAGCTAGAGGACTTCAACCTGCGCGCCGAGGCTTGCGTCGGCGGCAAATCATTGGGAGAAGGAAATAACGTGCGCGTTTTCTCAATTGAACACATCAAAGGCCTAGAGTTTGAAGCGGTCTTTTTCGTGGGAGTCGATGAGCTCGCCGAATCGGTTCCTGATCTCTTCGACAAATATCTGTACGTTGGCTTCACCCGGGCTGCCACGTATTTGGGGATGACCTGCAACCAGCAGTTGCCAGAGCCTTTGAATAAACTACGGCCGGAATTCACTGAAAGCTGGGGCAGCTAGTAGCACGTTCGTTATTTATGCCGTGACCAAATAGCAAAGGAGAAACCAAGATGGCTCGCCCGGCAGAGGCACAGACGGCAGATCATTTATTCAAAGCTGGCGAAACTTGGCTAAAAATCAGCTTAGCTGAAGGCCGATCCGTATTTTCGAACCAAATAATTTGGACGCCCGATAACATCCAAGCCTTGGACACCTGGTTTTCCAATAACCTTGATGCAGGCGAAGGTGATTTCTTCGAGAAACTGGAAGTTCAGCTGTCCGAGTGTGACGCAGACGTTAAAAAACTCGCCGCCGAAATTCTATGGCTAATGCTGCTGTGCCCGAAAAACATAAGTGCTGGAAAGAAACGCGAATCGATCTTAAGGGTTTGGGCATGGTCTGGCGATGAGCTGCCTGCTGACCACACCTTACTTTCAGATGAAACGCTGGCAGGAATTGGTAACGCGGGCACCAGTTTCAATACTAACCGTTGGCGTGAATTGGCTTACTGTGTTGAGCTCTTCAAGCGAGCATTCCAGTTATCCGCAACAGAGCGACTCCAGTTGTTTGGGGATTACCACGAGCTGGTGGCCTGGTTAGGTGAGATTCCTGAGAGTGAGCGGCGGCAATTCCGGCACATGTTGCTGTACCTCCTACACCCAGACCAAATCGAACGTATCTTCAGCAGCGGCGAACGTAAGACCATCGTTAGCAAATTCACCGGTAAACCGCCAAGAGTTGTGAATAAGCTTACCGCAGCCGAGGTGGACGCTCAGATTCGAGAAATCCGTCAAGTAAAGGAAGCCGAGTTCGGCACTAAAAATCTGGACTTCTACCAACCTCCGTTGAAAGAACTCTGGAAGGATCAAACCACCAAAAGCTGGCTGTTTGCATGGAATCCAAAAAATTGGGATTGGGAAACTCTGCCCAAGGATATCGCCCAAACTAGAGAGGGTAAGCCGGTTGTAATGAAATGGCGCTGTGCCAACCAAACGGCATCTCCCGGCGACCGCGCCTGGCTGATCCGGCTTGGCGAAGAGCCCCGGGGCATAATGGCAACCGGTAACGTCGTATCCGAACCTTACGACGCTGAGCATTATGACGCCCGGAAAGCCGAGCAAGGGGAAGACTGCCTCTACGTCGATATCGAACTGACAGCCATCAGGGACGTATTCAAAGATCCCTTCATCACAATGACGGAGCTCGGCACCATCACCATTGATCAACAACAGTGGTCGCCCCAGAGTTCCGGCATTGAGATCAAATCACGGAGTGCGGCCTTACTTGATGAGCTTTGGCAGAGAAAACCCTTCAAGGCGACAGAAAAAGTCTCAGCTACACAAAGGCAACGTATAGTCGCTGAGCCAACGAACAAAATTCTTTATGGGCCGCCCGGCACCGGCAAGACGTTTACCTTGAACAAGCTCAAGGAACGTTACATTGTAAAACAAGCGTCCATTTCCCATGAGCAGTGGCTGTCAGAGCAACTCAAACCAGTGAACTGGTTTGATGTAGTATTCATGTGCCTGTATGACCTCGGAAAATCAGCCAAAGTGAAGGAAATAGAGGGCCACCCCTTCTTTATGCAGAAAGCAAAGGCAGTTGGTCGGCGACAGCATCTTAAGGCTCAGATCTGGGCGACTTTGCAATCCCACACCGTTGATACATCCACTTCGGTGAAATATAAGAACCGGGTAGCACCGCTGGTTTTTGATAAGGATACCGACAGCCGTTGGGCCCTGGCTGGCAACTGGCAGGAGGACTGCGAGGACCTCATCTCACAGACCAAAATTCTAAAAGAAGGCGCTCCCAATCAGGCAGACCAGATTCACTACGCTTTCGTTACCTTCCATCAGGCATACAGCTATGAGGACTTTGTCGAAGGCATTCGTCCAGTACAGGATGCCGAAACTGACCAAGTTGCCTATCGGGTAGAGCCTGGCGTCTTCCGCCAGATCTGTCAGGATGCGCAGAACGCCCCCGACACCCGGTATGCGCTGTTTATCGATGAGATCAACCGAGGCAACATTGCTAAGATTTTCGGTGAATTAATAACACTGATCGAGCCAGATAAACGCGCGGTTTATGACGACGAAGGCCGGCTGACTGCAGGCATGGAACTAACCCTGCCCTACTCCAGGGATCAGTTTGGTGTACCCAGAAACTTGGACATCTACGGTACGATGAACACAGCTGATCGTTCCATCGCTTTGCTGGATACGGCTCTAAGACGCCGATTTCGCTTCGAAGAGCTGATGCCTAATGCCAAGGTCATTTCTGGCTCCCGTGGCGATGGTTACATTGAAGATGGTGAAGGCGGTTTGATTGATCTTCGGGCTCTGCTAAACACCATGAATCGACGTATTCGATTTTTGCTTAACCGTGACCTAACGCTCGGTCACGCGTATCTATATAGCGTGAAGGATTTCACAGCCCTTCGGGACGTTTTGCTCAACCAATTTATCCCCCTTTTGCAGGAATACTTCTATAACGACTGGCACCGCATCCAGCTAGTATTTCGGGATGTTGAACAGGATACCCGCCCAGTAGAGCCGCAGATCATTGAACATGAAATTTTAAAAACCTCGGATGTTCTTGGCTTTGAACACGATGATTTTGAGGATTTGGCAGATTACCGGGTAGCAGCACCAGAAAACATAACCCCCGATGCGATACGTAAAATCTATGAACCACAGGAATGAGCGGTGAGTGAGGTTCTGACTTGCCTGGAACATCAGTCGGTTCCGATAAGACCTACCCGAAATTTGGGTGATTTTGCGATCACCATTAAACAGGCTGCTCAGCTCAGTAAATCGAAGAGCATACCTCTAGACGCGTTTCGATGGGGCCACCAGTCACTGCAATGGCGCCAATTCTGTGGTGTGATTCAGCTGGAAGGGCTCACCCTAGAAATACTTCCCAAGATTTACGGTAAAGAAACAGAGCCAGGCTCCTGCAGACTTACCCTCATCAGAATGCTCCGCAAAGCCGGCATGATGAGGGTCCACCGCGGTGCAGGAGCATCCATACACGTACAGAATCATTCCCTGCTGGATATTTTCATCCAGGAGTTCTGCCTACTACTTCGCGAACAGACGCTAATCGGCAAGCCCCGCGACTATCAACAACAGGAGGCTAATCTCGGTGTGGTCAAAGGCAAGCTTTTGGTGAACCAGCAACTCAGGCAGAATTTGGCACACCGTGAAAGGCTATACTGTCAATTTGATGAGTTGACTGATGACATCACCATCAATCAGATCATTAAGTTCACCCTCCGAATTCTGTTCCCGAAATGCAGATCCAACCAGTCACGCAAAGCTGTGACTGAGCTTTTGATGCACCACGATGGTATCTCAGAGGCACGTTTTTCTTCGTCTGATATCGACCGGATCCAACTCAATCGGACTAACAGCCGCTACGGCACCCTATTAGATTGGTGCCGCCTCTTCCTGGATACTCGAAATCCAGATGTGACGGCCGGCGAGCACAACTTGCTATCAATTCTGTTCGATATGAACGTTTTGTTTGAACGGTGGTTGGCCGCGGAGCTGAGGCCACTTGCTCATCAAGCTGGCTTAACTCTCAAAGAACAGTCGCCTCGCAAGCATTTGGCTTACAGACCCGATATTGAGCAAAACGTTTTCCAGACACGCCCGGACATTAGTCTAATCAATCGAGATGGAAAGGTGGTCTTGATTCTGGATGCAAAGTGGAAGATTCTCGACAGCAACGAGGCCAAGCTCGGTATATCTCAGCAAGATCTCTATCAGCTCACTGCTTACGGAAATCTCTACAACCTACAGTCACTGGCACTGATTTATCCTAGGCAACAAAACCTTAAAGCACACTACCCTGTTCAGCTTTACGGCAGGCAACGGATGGGGCTAGACGTTTTTTGTACCGATGTTACTAAAGGGATAGGTGAATTGGTTCAGGCTGTATTATTGAGACAGCAATCCACTCTGGGTTGAGGTGAAATATTTACTCAGTACATAGGGAGTTTCAAGTCTTATTTAAGAGCCCAATTACGAATATGACCGCAGTGTTTTGCCAAACAGATCGCACATCAACACTGCGTCATAATGCCCAATACTCTCATTCGGTAGCTCTGATCCAATAGCCAATGCTTTGATCTTTAACTTGGCCCACACTTCTGCCCAACTCAATAACGACCGACTGAAGCCTCAGTGCCAATTCTGGCTGGCAGCAATACTGGAGGCTGCGAATGATTCTAGTGATTCGCAAATGGTTATGGCCCGCAGGTTTCAGCCAGATGTGCTTTTTCATGTTCAGGCCTGGCAAAGCCACAATTCCTCCATCTCTTCGTTCAAGCCCATAGAACGCCAGCATTCTATCCAACGCTCGAATCTGCTGAGTACGAAGGTGTCTATCGGTTCGAAACCACGCTATATCCTCTCTGGTAAGCACAGGTACCCGTGCGTTGTACTGACTCGGCTCGGGGATCGGGAAAAGCCACTGAAGGTAATCGTGTGTGTGCTCCAACCAGAAGTCATCGAGTGCAAGAATATCTTCGAGCGTTCTGCCCGCATGATCCGTTCCGTCACCGCGGAAGAACTTGATAAGAGCACTCTCCTCCGGCTCGGGCTTGCCAACAATTCCGACAATCTGGTCATATGACCATATCTCTGCACTGGCAGAGTCGAAGACAACCACACAGAGATCAGGCCGATCCACTTGTGGTAAGAGACGGGCCGTTACTGGTTGGGAAAGTTTTAATTCATGTGACACACCCAGAGGCTGCAGATTGCCCAGCATAATCCGCTGTATCCATCGGGCTTCGGGCTCCATATTTGGCAGGGCTTCAAGCTGTTCCCGCACCTTCTCTGCACGACCATGCCCATAGATAGCAGCGGCCGGACACTCCGGCAACGCGGTGGCCATGACATCATCAGACATCAGTGTCATAAGTTCCGGTGACAGTTCACGGATCGACTGACGATTCAGGACAAGCTCTCCGCTGTCATCTACATAGCCATCGGGAATCGAATAAACACAGCCAATTTTCCAGGGCATAATGCGTTTTGCCATAAAACTCTCTCACTTCAATGACTGGATAAAGCCGATGGATCGCCTCGCCATGCCTTCGGTTTGGTCTTCCTGCTCTTTGGCGAGCGTTGATAACAACTTCTCGGTTCGAGGTCTGAATCCTCTCAGTTCCAGGCTCTCGACGGCAGCCCGTATAATCCCGGGTGTTAAATAGTCCAGGTGACAAAGTTGGCTTTTTGTGAGGGTGCGAGCGAAATTTTTGTCGACCACGCATTCCACCAAAATGTCCCTAACCTGTTCGACATTGAGATAGCCAAACTCCACTTTCATCTGAAGCCGGCGTAGTATCGCTTTATCGAAGCTGTTGAATCGATTAGATGTCGCCATAAAGACGCCGTCGAAGCTCTCTAAGCGCACCATGAACTCGTTCACGGCGCTGATCTCCCAGCTACGTTGAGCCATGTTTCGGCTGTAGAGAAAAGTATCCGCCTCGTCCAGCAACAGTACGGCACCAGCGCGTTCCGCGTTGTCGAACATCTCAGCAATGTTTTTTTCTGTCTGTCCCACGTACATGCCCAGCAAGTCACTGCCAGATTGCAGTATGAAGGGCTTGCTCAGGCGCTTGGCGAGTTCCTGGGCATAAGCGGTTTTACCGGCACCCGGCGGGCCATAGAGGCAGATTCTTGCGCTTCCCTCCTCGCGGACAAAGCGTTCTACATTCCGGAGTGTCGGTTGGGTATTTATCCACTCCGTACGGAATTCTGGAAAGTCCCTTTTCTTTGGTTTGGGCAGCACGCGATCCGGGCTTCTCTCTCCCATCACGCCCAGCCGCTGCCGTACCATTGTCTCCAGCCGCTGTTGGTTGCGGACAATCTGGCGTGGTGGCAGATACCGACCCACCTCGGCCAGATTCGTCGCCAGAGCAGGCGTCATCCAGGGCTTGCGTGCTGCTTCCGATACCCACGCAGGAGTAACCGGTAGTCCCGAGAGTGCCTGCTCAAGCTTTTCGGCTTGGCGATCACTGCCGGTGCCCTCGATCTCAACGATGAAGTCGAACCGCCTCAGAAAAGCCGGATCAACTGCGCTGATGTCGTTGCTTATCCAGATCACGGGAGCACGGTTCTCCTCCAACATCTGGTTGAACCAGCCTTTGGCGAGCTCGGTCGATTTTCGAAAAGCATCTTCCATTTCATCGAATAACAGCACCGCACCGAGACGATCTTCGAGGAACATTTGCGCCAACTTCGCCGCATCGAGGCGAACTCGGCCGGTCATGGCGCCCGAGTGGTTGTCTTTGGTGGGTACTTCATACAGCGGCGCGCCCAGTTTTTCTGCCATAGCCCTAGCCAACTGGGTTTTGCCGGTGCCGGGCTTTCCGTAGAGCAGAATGTTTTTACCGCGAGAATTGTTGTTCAGGGCGTCCCGCAGGTAGTCCAGCATTAACTGAAGGTCAGGTACGCTTCGGAAATCGCCAACGCTGTGCAACGCCGCTGGGCCTGGTGGGCAAATGTGCCTGAACAGCATATCCTCAAAATCTTTCTCATCACCAAGTTCACATTGATCCGAGGTCGCCACTACCAATTGTTCAAGTAGTGGGCCTGTCTCAACCAAATCCTCAATATCACTATTTGGGTTCGGTGACTCCAGTAGCCGGATCTGGCAAAGCATGGCATTTTCATCCAGCGCGGCAGCGACGGTTCTGGTGGATTCACGCAGGGTTCTGGCCAGGGCGCTAACAGAGTTACTGTATTCACTGATCCCCAGCTCTTGGATGACCTCTTTCGCTTGCGGATGTTTGAGCAGGAGAATGGCGTAGATCAGTAATTTGACCTCCACCGGACTGGGTTTAAGTAGCTTTATTAAGTTGGCCAACAACGGCTCAAAGGACAATTCCGGCTTTCCTTTTAGGCTTCTCGTTAATGCTTTTTCCCGTTTTTTTACAGCTCGCAAAAACGCAGAGGTCCCTGGCCCGCCTCCGCCCTCAGACGCAGGTTTAATGCCTATAAAAGAAAATGGCTCATCGGAGTTTAAAAGACAGGGCTTGTTCTGGTAAGCAGGTGCCAGAAACAGTCGGCAAAGGTAGATTTGAAGTAGCGTTAGCTCGTCTTTGGATGTGGTTTGGGGGTACTCAGATTCACGTGTTTCATTAATGAGATCTTTCCACAGCAGCATTGGCGAACCTCCAGAATATCTAACGGTATTATGGAGGCTCAAGGCGACACAGCGTGTCGCCAATTAATCAAATGTGCCGTCTAACGCAGTGTGATCTTCCCAAACTTCCTCGCTGACGTTTTTCGCCTTGTAACCTTGACCAACAGGCTGGACAACAACACATAGAGTTTCTTGGAGAGAAACCTTGTTGTCTTCGGCATCAGTGCCGATTTCCATATAGGGATTGAAAGGTTCTATAGCCTCAGAAATATTTGAGATCAATCGCTCACGATTTCTATATACATTGCTTCGTATTCCAGACATTGCAGACAAAATTGAGCAGTCCACCAACGAAGCCCGGAGCCAATCTACAGCTGCGTTATATCCGACACACCAACGAAGCCGTGAGCCTTGGATGCAGTTCTCCAGGTCGATCGTTTTCCCTCCGACAAAGCACGCCCCAAGAACAACTCCGTCGATCTGAAATTCTTCTGATTTCTGTGCAATTGCGGTGAGTAGATCCATCAACTTAACGTTACCAATACGATCGTTTTCTCCGTGCGCGGCGACATAGACAATACGGCCCTTCAGGTTACCTTTGCACAAACACTCCAGCCCCTTTTCAAAGCTTTTCGTATCGTAGAAATTTGCGTAATGAACTACGGTGTCGCCTGCCAATCGCCCGATGCCCTCGACAAACGGTAAAACACTGGTGCGGTTTGCATCTGTTTCATCCAGCTCCCAAGGCGATTCCAACACCAAAATGGCTCTTTTAGAAAGATATCGGCTCACTGCTCTGCTCCCTTACTTCACCCAATTCTGGACAGAATCCTATCTAAGCCCGTCTGCAGAGTCTTTGATATTTCATCTTTGAGCCATTGAGGTTCCAGAATATCGCAATGCACTGCCTGAGCAGTCAGCCACCAGCGAAGATCCTGGGTGTCGCCTACGGTGACGGCAATCTCAAACGTTGAGTCATCAATCTCGTTGGTGATCTGATCAAAACCCAGCGGCGATTCGATTAGATGATTCAGAGCCGGTTTGTCACAACGTAACTTCAGGTACACCGGCTCATTGGATTTGAGAATGCCCATAGCGCCGGAACGGATGTATAGATCCAGATCGAAATCCTCAGGTCGCTCAGACGGTTCTTCCAGGAGTTCACCTGAGGTAGCCCGGTGGAGAACCAACTGGCGCGTACCTTCCCTGCCTTCGATGGTGCCAATCAGATAGACGTTCGGATCTCGGAAGATGAGTCCGAAAGGACGTACCACGATCTCCTCAGGTTCGGCCCATTTACGAGCGTGGTAGGTCAGCTTGCACTTATACTCCCGCAACAAAGCCTCAGTAACGGTTTCCAGAACATCCGCATCGATCGCAGGCCGCTCACCGCCCAGCCCTCGATTGATGACACGCACACGGTTTGGCCACTGACCCAGTGGATTCTTTTCCCTAATCAAGGTGCGGTGCGCTTCATCGAAATGGGGCTTCAGATGCGACAGCGCTCTTGGCGGCAACATGGGGGAAAGATACGCCCGGGCCAATTCGAAGGTCAGTGCAGCAGGCAGATCGAGTGCCGGGATAATGTCTATGGTGGCATCACGGTCAAAAGACCACCGATAAGGGCGAGAGTCCTCATCCACAATTAATGGGAAATCCGCGCTCAGTTTTTCCAGGTCCCGCTGTATCGAGCGCATGGTTACCCGAAAACCATGGTCATCAAGTCGCTCCGCTAATTCGCTTGTGGTAATGGCTTTCGGAAAACGAGGAACCATTCTGAGCATCGTGAGATAGCGAACGGCAGTGTTGGACATGGCAATCCTTAGTTCTTTAGTCGTGATTCCAGAAACGATTCGGATCTAAATTTCTATTTTTTCGGTTTTGGGCTTAGAGCCCCGTTTTTTACAAGGAAGTCTTCGAGCGTCTTGCCAGGAATACTTGGACTGCTATCTTCGCCCTCAAGCGCGTCGGCAATAAAACGCTTAATCAGCTGCTCTTCAGTGATACCCAGAGACTCCGCCTCAACTCGAAGCTGATCCACAATTACTTCTCGTTCATCGAACGTCAAATTGAAACAGATCTTTTTGCCCATAGCCCGTTCCCTTTGTCACACTCGATTCGTACAAACCCAAGAGACAGCCGCACTCCAAAGCCCCAATAAGATGCCGACCCATGCAAGCTTTCACTCAGCGCTCGCTCGCGCCTCTCAAGACAAATCTCAATATCAGCCAAAACGGAACGAGCGCTGCACCTACCAGTAAGGGCTTCGGCTGGGGATCCTCAGAATAATCCTTTAGATCCAAGGCTATCAGGATCGAGCCTAGCCCCAAAATGACGTTCATTGGGAGTTTGAAGGCCTCACCCACCCAAGACCAGAAAAACACGCTAATCAAAAACAGAAGCAACGCATTGAGTATTTGGTTCAATGTTTCCGGTTCGTTCAACTCTCTCATCGACACTTCATCTTCTATCAAAGGTTTTAAACAGGATATCCACACTTCAGCTTCCAGCAAGCATTTGCTATTTGCTTGCATCGAAGCGCTTTTATTGTAAGTTGAAACTGGTTTTGAAACTTTGGATAGGGTGAGAACATGATTTATTTTCTAATGATTTTTGCTGGCGGAATCACCGGATTATTAATTGCGGGTCCAGGAGGATCGATCTTTGGTGTTATTTCTGGCTTGGCTATAGCCGCTTGGCAGGAGCTGACGGAAGATGAAACTGACGCTGCAAATAATTCTTCGTTTGAATGGCCGGAAGCAGAAGACATTCCTGCGACACATTTTTCGGACTTTGAACCAGTACTATCGTTGAATGATGACATTATCGACGTTGACTCTGTTGATGGGGCTGGCATTGGCTCTGAAATAAATCCGGCAACTTGCCTTCCTATGATCGGCAGCGGTATAGGGGGGTTCGACGTTGCTGGAAACCCATATGGCGTAGATCTTAATTCCGACGATATGACTCTCGGATCAATGTCACCTAGTTCCAGCATCTTCGATGACTGATTCTTTTTTATTAGTCAGCTCTAAGTAGACTCCTGGAAGACTTACTAGGCTTTGATCATTCAACGGTGATTTAAACTGGGACATCCAGAAGTTTTGCTAGAAACCAGGGTACCCACCAAGAGTCCAGCTGGTCTATTATTTTAATTTTTACGTCAGATTAGAATTTACATGAGAGCTTTCTTTACTCTTAAATATTGTTATGTTCTAAGTGCTAAATAATTCTGGTTCATAGAAATTCAGGCTTCCTTTCTCCTTGCTGCATCTTCCTTTTCGTGTATTGTCATTTTTAATCAATAGTTAAATCAGTAACGGGAGATCTAAAAGATGGAAAATACGATTAACGAACTCGTTGAAGAAGTTATCAAACAGTCGGAATCTGTTGAGGGATTTTATGAAGTGGAAGTGACCGTTTTTATACGTAAGAACGGTGGTGCGAAGTCAGACTTTTTCCGTGCCCAATCGCACTGGACACCGAAGAATTCTGATCATCCAGAGCCACCCGCCAATGAAGCGGACCCTTTTGAGTGGATGTAAATATTTGAAATTCAGCTTGCTTATAAGAAATGGGGAATAAAGATTCTTATGAAAAGCTTTACGATCTGGGCACCGAACGAACACCTTCGTAAATTTATAGAGCGGCTGTTATTCAAAAATCATATGGAAGCATTTCTTTGGCCTGATCGGCTGCCGGCTCATAGGCGCTGGCTCGAAATGAGGATGAACCTTGAGACTGCCAAATATGCCTACATCCCATCCACCTCCGTTGCAGAATTTCAAGCGCTTCAGCAGCTCGACGTAAAGTCGGTATTGGTCATATCGGAAAACCACTTGCAAGCAACTGTTCCCCGCCACGACATTCTGGTTTCGGGTGCAAATTCCTGCTCCGCATGCAAAAAAGCCGTCACATTTATAGCCAACCAATTACAAGACGGCCCCAGTTACCCGAGCAGACTTATCGTGCTCCCAAGCCCGAAAAACGCTAATCAGGTAATCGTCAGGTCCTGAAATCAGGAACAAGCCAAGTGAGGAAAGGTCTGCAGCCGCATCACACCTTCATCACGAATCCCTGGATAGCCAAATGCCTGTCAAGCGCTCTAATTAATCATTTAGCTTAATTACGGCCGCCACCCCGAGGTCCGCTTTCGTTAATTTGGTATTGCAGTGACAGAGCGGGCATCTGGGTACAGCAGCCAAAGAATCTCGCACATCACTGGATCGCAAACCTCATTGAACTCGAATACCAAAGATATGTAAGGAAGTCATATGAATTCAACAACCGAATCTGTCAGTACATCGACATTGCCACCTCTTAGCCCAGGACGCTGGGTTCGGCCGAACCTTCTGCCCGCGCTCTTTGGTATCAACGCTGAACAAGCCAGGAAGTATCGCGAGCGCGGTCTCTGGTTGGAAGAGAAGCATTGGCGCTATGACCCCGTGCGCCGCGTTGTCTACAACCCGGAAGAAATCGCGGACTGGTTTGGGGGCAAGCTGTGAAAAAGAACGACAAATCATGGGTGCTGCCAAAGGGCATCGAAGTCCATGGCAATAAGCTGCGCATCTCATTTCAGTACGGTGGCATGCGATGCCGGGAACCTATTCCCGGCATCGCGAAGATTACCAAGTCGAGCATCGCCTACGCTGAAAACAAACGTGCTTTGATACTGACTGAAATTAAAGAAAACCGCTTTGACTACGCCACACATTTTCCCGACTCCAAAAACGCTAAGTTGTTCAGTGGGTGGGGTGGTCGTGACCTCGATAAATTGGTTTCAGATTGCGTTGAGGAGTGGCTTTCAAAAAAAATAGAAAAAATGGCGCCCTCGACATTTAAGAATTACTTGTCAAAGTCAAAGCACGTCAAGTCTAAATGGCCAAATCGGAAAATCGCCGATATAACGAAAACTGAGGTCGAGCTTTTTCAGACTGAACTCCTCAGAAAAGGGTTGGCGCCGAAAACTGTGAACGACATTTTTACGGTGGTGCGTGGAGCATGGGAGGACGCCTTCCATGACGGCATCCTACGTACGAATCCAATGGAGCGGATCCCCAATGTTGAGCGCGACGAAAGCCCGGATTTTGCGGACCCGTTTACGTTGCAAGAACTAGAGCGTATCCAATCGGTAAGGACGATTCGTCAACAGGATATCAATATGGTGATGTTCGCTTGCTGGTGCGGTTTATCTTCATCCGAGTTGATTGCGCTTTCCTGGGACGACGTAGACATGGTGGACTGGGTAATTTACGTACGTCGGGCCAACGTCAGCGGTGAATATAAGGTACCCAAGGAAAAATCACGCATCCGTCGGGTAGAACTTGTGGAACCTGCTAAACAGTGGCTCAAGCGTCAGCAGGCCGCAACTTATCTGTTGCCGCCCGCCATCGTCAATGTCCGTCAGCGGGACAATGTGGCAATCAAGGAGGACACGGTTCGGTTGGTGTTCCGCAATGGCCAAAGTAACCAGCCATGGAACAACGCCAGTCTGTATCGATGGTTTTCCGGTCATCTTCGCCGGGCCAAGGTCCGCCACCGCGGGCCGAACCAGTGCCGGCATACGTTCGCCAGCCGGATGCTCTCCAACTACGTGAGTCTGGAGTGGGTGGCCCGCCAGCTGGGCCATGTAGACACCACCATGGTGAAGAAACACTACGCCCGTTGGATCCAGTCCGACACACCCAATATGGCGGGACACGTTTCGCAGATGCTGGGGTTTAAAACGGACAACGGCGGACAGGAAAAACCGGATTCTGCCCCAATTTTGCCCCAAAAATGAAAAAAGCCCTGATTTCCTCTTTGAAAATCAGGGCTTTAGTATGGCGGAGAGGGAGGGATTCGAACCCTCGATACGCTATTAACGTATACACACTTTCCAGGCGTGCGCCTTCAGCCACTCGGCCACCTCTCCAATAAACTGTTCCAAATCAGCGATGTCGTCACTCATTTGAGGGCGCAAACTCTAATGAATTTTCAGACGTTTGGCAACCGCCCTACACAAAAAGCCTGAAAATTATTTATCAGCCCGCCGCCGCGACTGACGACAAGGTGGTTTCAACGCTACTATTCTGTCAGTGAACGACTCAGTGAACACTACCCACACAGATCAACGGAGCCAGCCGATGCTGATGAAAGCCGAACAATCGATTCTGATCCTGATTGACCTTCAGGAAAAACTGATGCCGGCCATCAGCCATGGCGTTGAGGTGCTGCAGCAATGCACGACCCTGGCCACCATCGCCGGACTTCTGGACGTGCCAGTGGTCGGCACGGAGCAATTGCCCGAAAAACTCGGCCCCAACGTGGCAAGCGTAAGGGAGCTGTGCCTCCAGACCCTGGGCAAGCATCACTTCGACGCCTGTCCGGACGGATTGATCGATGCACTCCCCGAAGGCCGCCAGCAAATCGTGATCGGCGGCTGTGAAACCCACGTGTGTATGATGCAAACGGCGCTGAGCCTGCTGGACGCCGGCTACAAAGTCTGGGTCGTTGCTGACGCGACCGGCTCACGGAACGAATTTGACCGGGACGTCGCCCTGGACCGCCTCAGTGAAAGCGGCGCCAGGCTTGTGACGCTTGAAATGGTCGCGTTTGAGTGGATGCGGGACTGCCGCCACCCCCAGTTCAAAACCATCCAGAAACTGATCAAATAGACCCATCCGCAGGGCGCTCGAGGGCGTAGAATGGGGCGATACAACCAACACATACTTAACGGGAGCTAGCCGTGCTTAACATGGATTTTGGTCGCCGGGTCGTCGTCAATACCGCGACCCTTCCCTGGGTGCCCAGTCCTGCCGGTGGGGTCCTGAGAAAGCCTCTCGCGCGGGAGGAAGCCGAGCGCGGTCATGCCACCAGCGTTGTCCGTTACGAACCTGGCGCCTCATTCAACAGGCACGAACACCCTCTCGGTGAGGAAATACTGGTGTTGGAAGGGGTGTTCTCGGATGAGACGGGTGATTACCCGGCAGGCACCTATCTGCGCAACCCGCCGGGCAGCGGTCACGCCCCCTTCAGTCACGGGGGATGCACCTTGCTGGTCAAGCTGCACCAGTTTGATCCCGGAGATAGCGCCAGTGTCTGCGTCAATACAGGACAAACCGATTGGCTCCCGGGTGCGGGCGGACTGCAAGTGATGCCTTTGCACGAGTTCGGGCAGGAACGCGTTGCCCTGGTGAAATGGCCCGCTCACGAAATCTTCCAGCCCCACACCCATGCTGGCGGCGAGGAAATCTACGTGCTCACCGGTGAGTTCTGCGATGAGCACGGTCGCTACCCGGCAGGCACCTGGATACGCAGCCCTCACCTCAGCCGGCACCACCCGTTCGTGGAGCAGGAAACGGTGATCTGGGTGAAGACCGGGCACCTGAACCCCGCCGGATCACCGAGACCCTGAGATCAGGAGGGTCTCGGTACCTTGATCACGTCACCGAACGTGACGTATTCGCTGCCACCCAGCCGGCCCAGGGGGTCAATGGCGGAACCATCAAAGGTCAGCCGGTTCTTGTCGTCATAGCCTGCAGCATGATCGGCCACCCACACACGCAGTATCTTGCCGAACACCAGCGACTGGGGCGCACCACCGATTTCCTTGACCTCATGTAACTCGCACGCGAACGCCACATGACAGTCCCTCAGACGTGGCAGGCTGAATCCCTCGAATTCCTCAAACGCCAGATCCAGGTTCTTCAGCTCCGACTCACCGTGAGGCAGGGTGCGGGAGGTTTCGGTGACCGCTTCCGCCAGTCCCCGGTGGGCAATATGCACCACAAAATGCTTTCGTTCCTCAATGTTCACACGGGTGTCCTTGGAGGCGCCATCGGTCGGCTTCTTGCCCACCGAAAACATCAGCAACGGCGGATTACTGGTAATGGGTGTGAAAAATGAAAACGGTGCCAGATTGTAGTCACCTTCCGGGTTTTCACTGAGCACCCAGGCCACGGGCCGTGGAATGACGGTCTGCGTCAGTATGTGATAGGCGTCCGTGGGGTTCATACCCTCAAGGTCAATCAGCATGGGCTTCTCCGTTGATGTCGTGACTGGCCGGTCTACTTTTTACGATAGATGATGCCAGGATGGCACTGGACCATCTCATACAGGTGGGGCAACCCGTTCAGGGATTCAGACGCCCCGAGGATCAGGTATCCGCCCGGATTCAACGTGGCGTGTATACGGGTCAGGATGTCTTTCTTCAGTTCTGCCGAAAAGTAGATCAATACGTTGCGACACAGCACGATGTCGAATTTCCCCAGCATGTATCGCTCCAGCAGGTTGAGCTCCTTGAACTCGACCATGCTCTTGATCTGCGGACGAATCTGCCAGCCACCGCTCGGCGAGGGGGTGAAAAACTGCTTCTGCCGCTCCGGGGACAGCCCACGCCCGATGGCAATCATTTCATACTCACCTTTGCGGGCGACTTCCAGCACACTCCGGGAAATGTCGGTGGCGGTGATTTTGACGTCTCTGAGCTTGCCCGGACGCTGACGGCGAAACTCTTCCAGGATCATCGCGACGGAGTAAGGCTCCTGGCCGGTCGAACTGGCCGCTGACCAGATGCGCAGGGGCTGAAGGGACTTACGGTCAGAGAACTCCGGCAAGAGCTTCTCCTGGAGAATGCGGAACGGGTGGTTGTCACGAAACCAGAGTGTTTCGTTGGTGGTCATGGCGTCAATGACCACCTCGCGGAGATTGCTGCGTCCGGGTCGCTTCAGGCGGTCCAGTAGCTCACCAAGGGTGTTGAGCTGATTTTCCTCGAGGATGCGGCGCAGGCGGCTTTTCACCAGATATTGCTTGTTCTCTCCAAGGAGGATGCCACACGCATCCTGCAGGAACGTCTTGAAGGCCTCATATTCCTGGGGCGTAATGTCCGCTTTCATTGCGTCTCTGTGTCAGGGGGTTTCAGGGCTCAGACGGGAGTAGGTTCACTCCCGGTCGATGATTTCCATCACTTTCTCCGCCAGCTCATCCGCGCTGAACTTCGGCATGAACTCGTCGGCACCGACTTTCTGCACCATCGCCGTGTTGAAAACACCGCTGAGTGAGGTGTGCAGCATCACAAACGTATCCCGGATGGCCGGGTCGCTCTTGCAGCGGGTCACCAGGGTATAACCGTCCATTTCCGGCATCTCCACATCGGAAATGATCAGTGACAGGTGATCACCCGCCTTGGAACCGTCTGCGGTAATATTCTTGAGGTACTCAAGCGCCTGTTTGCCGTCGTCCCGCGTGACCACCTCCATTCCGATGGCAACCAGACAACGTTCAATCTGCCGGCGGGCCACTGCGGAGTCATCCACCACCAGTACCGGCAAATGACCCTGCGGGCGCTGCGCACTTCTGGTGCGGACTTCGTCCGTGACATCTTCCCTGAGAGGAGAAACTTCTGCAAGAATCTTTTCTACATCTATGATTTCAACAAGTTTATCGTCAAGCTTTGTGACCGCAGTCAGATAGACATCCGACCCGCTGCCCTTCGGAGGTGGCAGTATGTCTTCCCAGTTCATGTTGACGATCCGGTCCACACCCGCCACCAGGAACCCCTGGGTTTTACGGTTGTACTCCGTGATGATCACAAAGCTGGTTGCCAGCTCTTCCTGGGGAATGCCGGGCAGCCGGATCGACATCGCCAGATCGATGATGGGAATGGTTTCACCGCGTATGTGGGCGACACCGCGAACCATGGTACGGCTGTTTGGAATCGATGACAGCCGTGGGCACTGCAGCACTTCTTTCACCTTGAACACGTTGATGCCGTACATCTGGCGCCCACGAAGCCGGAACAGCAGCAACTCCAGGCGGTTCTGACCCACCAGTTGCGTGCGCTGATTAACACTGTCGAGTACCCCTGCCATTAAGCTTCTCCCACTCTACCGATATGCCGGCATGTATTTTGCTGAGTCCTGGTTAACACCGGCTTGTCCACTTAATCTGCCGGATTTTTGACTTTCTGAGTCCGGGTATCGGCGGAAACCCGGGCTTCTTGAGCCCTCCCGGGGGTATTTCGCCTTTTAATACCGACAGCATAGGACAAACTGCAGCGTATGCGCATCACGATTTTAACCACAAGCCTGTTTGGCGCCCTGCTCCTGTCCATCTCTCCACTGGCCAGTGCAGCCGAGAGCACCGCAGCGCAGATCAAACGCGCTGCCAGCGACTTCCTTGAAGGCTTCTCGTCCGAACAGGCTCAGGAAGGGTTCCGGGTAACCTACCAGGTGGGCCGCCTTGACAGCCGGCTGTCACTGGCGAGCTGTGATCAGCCGCTGGCGGTGACGTTCAGCGGCGACCCCTGGAAAACCACGCACCCCACCCTTCAGGTGTCGTGTACCGGCGACAGGCCGTGGCGAATGTTCCTGAATACAACAGTGTCTATCGACGGTCAGGGGCTCGTCGCCGCTCGCCCCCTGGCCCGCGGCGAGCGGGTTGCGGCGAATATGATCACCACGGAGTCCGTGACCGTCAATGCGTCCCGCCGGGGCGTGATCACCGAGCCCGACCAGTTGATCGGGATGGAAATGCGGCGGGGCGTCAACACCGGCACGTTAATGACACCGGATCTTCTGTCCGCTCCGGCAGCGGTGGTGCGCGGCGATCATGTTATCATCACGGCACGTCGGGGCAGTTTTTCCGTGAACTCCCGTGGCATGGCCATGGCCGATGCCAGTGTGGGTGACCAGGTGCTCGTGGAGAACCTTTCCTCATCCCGCACCATCAAAGCCCGGGTGATTGCCCCCGGCCAGGTAGAGATTCCGATGTAGGCAATTGCGGAACGGGCCCCAAAGCGGCGACCGCTCTCCGCCCGCGGCAAGATATTGCCGGATACAGGTTTCACAAACGCCGACAAAATAAATCAGAAAATCGTTAAAGGTTTGCTAAAGGCTGCCGCTATACAGGTATAAAATTCTCGAACGCTGTGCTTCCACAGCTTACAGGCAAGCAGGTACCGATATGTCAGTTGACTTAAATGGAATTGGCCCCGGCCAGGTCAACACCCAGAGAACCACGGCCGACAAGTCATCGTCAACGCAGAGCCCGCAACAGGCCAGCGCCGAGCAGGCAAAAAGTCAGGCTCCGAGTGCACGGGGTGAGAACGTCAATTTGAGCAGCCAGGCCAAGAACCTCAAACAGCTGGAACAGAAGCTGGGCGATTACCCCGAAATGGACGACGATCGCATCGAACAGATCCGCGCGGCACTGGCGGATGGCTCCTACAAGATCGACGCCGAGAAACTGGCCCAGAAAATGCTTGAGATGGATGAAAGCATTTTCGGGTGAGTAGATCATGGCCGCAATCGATGAACTGAAGAACCTTCTTTCCCAGGATATCCGTCAGCTTGAAACCCTGGCGGAGCTTCTGGATCAGGAAAAGACCTGCCTCGCAGCCTCAGACATGCACGCACTGGAGTCCATTACCAGCCAGAAGAATACGGCGCTGGAACAGATCCGTGCCCGTGCCCGTCAGAAAATCCAGCATCTGGTTGCCATGGGGTATCGTCCGGACACTGGCGCACCCTCGCGATTCATCCGTAGCGCCGGACTGACCGAACTAGCCAGCCTCTGGGCCGAAGCACAGGAACGACTGACCTTCTGTCAGGAGCTCAACCAGAACAATGGTCGCGTCATCAGCCACCTGCAAAAGCGCCTCACGCGACTCACAGACATTTTCCGTGGTGCCAGTAGCCAGCAAAAGCTCTACGGAGCCCACGGTGAACAAACCGGTATGTCGGCCCGGACGATCCTGGCCAGCGCCTGACCACCGTGAATGGCCGGCGCGCCCGATGGGGGCGCACCGGCTCGGGTTCAGCGGGTGTATATGGTCATCTGGGAATCTGGGTGGAAACGGATGTCATTGATACTGACATTGCCGATAGCAGGTGTCTGACCGCCGCTCACCCGAATGTTATCCATGCGGATTTCCTCAATCCGCTCGGGAAAAGCCAGCACCAGCCCACCGTCGTCTCTTATCCGGAAGCGAGGCACATCTTCCCGGTAATAAACCCCGCGGATGGTGAGATCGGAATCAAGAAAATTCAGTACCGGCACAAACACATTGGCCGTGAGCTTCAGCCCTTCGATGACGTCAACGCCGGCACCGTTCTCATCCGGATTCGACCGCGCCATGCCCGCGACAGTATCAATACGTTCAAGGAGGGTCTGATCTCCCTGCCCCGACACCGACGCCAACTCCTGATCGTCCAGCGGCGTAAAACCCTTTTCCTGGTATAGCTGGCCTGCCTCCTGAGCCGGAGTCGCCTGACTGTTCGGGCCATGACTGGCTGCGAAGGTGACCAGCGGCTGAAATGGCAAGGTCACCATGGTGAAAAGCGCGGCCGCATTACGATAACGGGACTGATGCTTCAGGACCCGCTGCAGTTCGCGCTCAGTGATCCAGCCTGCCTGGACCAGCAATTCCCCGAGGCGCTGGCCCGATTCTCTCTGCAGGCGCAAGCCGTCGGCAAGTTGCGCTTCCGTGAGGTAGCCGCGATTGACCAGCAGCAAACCAAGCCGTGATTTATCCTCAAAACCCTGCCGGATTTTCACCATATTCCTCCAATCCATCGTGTCGATCACCGTACAGCCCGGCCCGGTCACGTTATTGTTATACAATCTGGTTAAAGGTTAGCTGAAGACATGGCCGCCCGCATGATCAATCCGCGTTTTTGACGCTTTTTCTGCTAATATCCTGACAAACCTCTCAAACCCTGCTGCATTATTGCAGGGAATACTCGTGGAGCTAATACGGTGCACCGGTTTCAAATGACAAATTCAGTAAAACCCATGGGTTCTGTGATTCAGGTCGTCCTGTTCCTGTTCGCCCTTGGCGTCAGCCAGTCCAGCTCGGCGCAGTCTTCCCAGGGCCAGAACGAGACGCTGCCCATCGTGCGCATGGACACCAACGAAGGCGTTATCGAGCTTCAGCTCCGGCCCGATGTTGCTCCACAAACGGTCCGGAATTTCATTGAGTACGCAGAAAGCGGATTCTACGACGGCACGGTGTTTCACCGGGTCATTCCTGGCTTCATGATCCAGGGCGGCGGATTTGACACCAATCTCTCCCGCAAGGACACCAACGCCCCAATCGAGAACGAGGGGCGGGCGACCCTCCGGAATCTCAGGGGAACCATTGCCATGGCCAGAACAGGCAACCCCCATTCCGCGACATCCCAGTTCTTTATCAATCTGGTGGACAATCGCTATCTGGATACCCGCGACAACCCAAGAAAGTGGGGTTACGCCGTCTTTGGAAAGGTGACCGAAGGCCTTGGTGTGGTGGACGCCATTGCGGGCACACCCACCGGCTTTTCAGGCGGCATGGCCGATGTACCACGTGAACCGGTCATTATCGAGAAGGTGACCGTGGTCAGAGGCAGCAAAAGCTCCGGTGAGTGATGGCGGATACGGCACCTCCGGCCATTGAAGCGGCCGAACTCAACTGGCGTGACGGCGTCCCGGAGTCGCGGCATTTTGGCGATGTGTACTTCAACCGGGACAACGGCCTTGAAGAAACCCGGTACGTATTCCTCCAACAGAATCGTATTCCTGAGCGATTCGCCAGGCTCGCCGATGGCGAGTGTTTCGTAGTCGGGGAAACCGGCTTCGGCACCGGTCTCAATTTCCTGGCCGTTTGGCAGGCGTGGCGAAACGCCAATCCACCAGGCACATCACGACTGCATTTTGTGTCGGTGGAACGCTATCCCCTCCTGCCTGAGGACCTTCGGAAAGCCCTGGCGCTCTGGCCTGAACTGTCGGATCTGGCCGCCGAACTGGTCGAAAACTACCCGCCCCTGGTGTCCGGTGTTCACCGCCTTATCCTGGACGGCGGTCGGGTAAGACTCACCCTGTATTTTGGCGATGTGCTCGATGCCTGGCGGGAACTGCCGTTCACGGCAGACGCCTGGTTTCTCGATGGCTTTGCACCGGCACGGAACCCCGGCATGTGGCTGGACGAAACGCTCAGGCAGATTCGCCAGCACAGCCGGTCGGGAACCACCCTTGCGACATTCACCGCTGTAGGCCGGGTACGACGAGGGCTTTCAGCCAACGGTTTCACCATGTCGCGGGTCGAGGGCTACGGTCCGAAATGGGACATGCTGCAGGGCGTGATGGACCAGCCCGATGCCACACCCTTACCCACCGCAACACACCCGGGCGTCACCATCATTGGCGCAGGGGTTGCCGGATGCCTGCTGGCCGCCAATCTGGCAGAACGCGGCGTGCAGGTAACCCTGGTCGATAGCGCCCGGGGCCCTGGCTCTGCTGCATCCGGGAACCTGCAGGGGGCGCTCTATGTAAAGCTCGGCGTGGAGTTTAACGCCCAAACCCAACTGGCTCTGACGGCCTTGCTATACAGTCAGCGCTACTATCAGCGTTTCGCCGGGCAGCAATGGTTTCCAACCGGTCTGCTGCAACTGGCCTGCGGGGCGTCGGAGGCCGACCGGCAACACCGCTTCATAAGCCGTAATCAATACCCCGAGACGGTTCTGACGTCCGTTTCCGTTGAACAGGCAAGACAACTTACAGGGGTGGAGGTCGACCACGGCGGCCTGTGGTTCCCCAACAGCGGCTGGCTCAAGCCCTCGGCGCTGTGCCAGACCCTGTCGGGGCACCCGAACATCACCCGCCACTACGCAACCGCCGTCGAGAGTTTGAGCCGGCATGGCGAGGGTTGGCGAATCGCCACCACCGCGGGCAGTATCGATGCAAGGCAGGTTGTCATCTGTGGTGGGCACCAGACACCCACGCTGATTCCATGCGATCTCAACGAGGGCCACTTTCGCTTTAAAACCATTCGCGGGCAGGTCAGTCATCTGCCTGACACACTGGTGCACTCCCCCTCCGCGGTGATTTGTGGCCCAAGGTACGTTAACCCCTCCAGTGACGGCACCGCCGTTACCGGCGCCACATTCGACCTGCACGACGACTCCCCCGACGTCAGTGGGGCCAGCCATCAGGAAAACCTGCAGGAGCTCGATGCCATGCTACCGGGTATCTGGAAGCAAGGGCGCCCCGAAAACAGTGAGGGCCTGGCGGGTCGTGTCGGTTTCCGGTGCACCACCCACGATTACCAGCCCGTGGCGGGCGATCTGTCCGCCGTACCCGGCCTGCACCTGGACAACCTGTACCTGCTGACCGGCCTTGGGAGCAAAGGCCTGACTTATGCTCCCCTGCTGGCGGAGTATCTCGCGGACCGGTTAACGAATGAGCCGGTATGCCTGCCCAATTCCCTGGCCCGCAGGGTCCGGCCGGAGCGCTGTTTTCGTACCGCGCGCACGGAGTCCTCGGCCCTGGACTGAAGTATCACGATAACCGGCCGATAACCCGGTAACGCGCGGTCTTTTTGGAGTGAATGTATGGCGATCTTTGTCAGTGAACCTGGCAGGCCAATCGGTACCCGGTTACCGGACGTGTTTCGGGGCCGGCGGGTCGGCAATGTGACGGAATCCGCCGAGCCGCAGGCCATTAATCCGGAGCATAGCGATGTTACCGACGCAGAGTACCAGCAGGCCAGCTATTCCAGGGGTCAACATCGGGCTCTGGCCGAGTATGGCGCTGCCGCTTCCGGCGAGCCCCGTGACCAGCGCAGCTATTTGCCCGTGTCGGCCCTGTGTACTCCGGCGCTCTATTCCCTGCCAGCCACCTCGACAGTCTCAGAGGCCCTGTCCGCCATGGACGATCACGGCGTCCATCACCTGGTAATCACCGCCCAGGAAAACGTCGCTGGCCTGATAGACCTGCGCTGGCTGCTCGGCTGGCTGCATGAACACAACGTCGATGCCATGAGCCACAGTCTCGTTCACATCGAACTGCCTGCCTTCCTGACGGCCTCCCCAGAAACCGACGCGCACCAATTGGCCAGGCTGATGCTCGCCCACCAACTGAATGCGGCGTTGGTGGTGGACAAGAAAGGCAGCCCGACCGGTATTATTACCAGCACAGACTACCTCAAGCTCTACGCCAACGCCGGGCGGCAAGAAGGTTCGGTCTAGTTCAGGCGTGCGCCTTCGCCGCTGTAGAGACGAAGGGTCCATTGCACATCGCCCCCCACGATCTGCCGCTCCAGGGCGACAGTCTCATCATCCCGGTAATTGGCCAACGCCTCGATCAAGGCCCGGTCCAGATCAAACTGCTGGCGCCAGAGTTCATCAATGAACTCGACGATGATCACGTCATCCTCAGCGGCGTCGTCTCCGTCGTCATCCTCATTGGTATTGCCGTCGTCCACGGTGACGGTGTCATCGCCTGAGTCGCCGTCTTCGGAGTCCTCCACCGGTTCCTCTCTCGTGGCGTCGGGGTTCACCCTGGCAAGGATGGGCTGGCGATTGCCGTTACCGGCGTTGAGCTCAAATGCGCCTGTGGTTGAGCCGCCCGCCACCAGGTCTCCGTCGTATCGCAATAACTCGGTCAGGGAATCAGCCCCTGCGCGATCCTCGGAACCGAATGAGAACGCCAGTTCGGGGGTTCCGCTGGGCAAATACTGCAGGATAAAGCCATTGGTGCCGCTCAGGGGCTCGGCGTCCAACCGGGCACTTTCGTCATCGATGTCTTCAACCGTGTACGAGCGGTCGCTGTTACCCAGCAACCAGATGCTATTGGTGGAATAAAGGGCATCGGTCACCAGTTCATCACCCGCGCTGCCCACCTGCCGCACACTCAGGGTGCTGTCAGCGCTGGAGGCGTTGAAGAAGAAGCCGTCGTTCCCGCCAAAGCCGGTGTTGCCACCGATTGAACCCGTGGTGTGGCCAAACAGGTACGGACTGGCTGTCGCGGTACTGCCAGCGACCACGATCTCGTTGGCACTGGAACCGACCTGGCGAGTCCAGGCTACCGCCGGCAACCGATCCTCGCCGTCACGTTCGGTGTCAATTCGCTGCAGAAAGCTGTCGAAGCCGCCGGCACGGGACGCCTTGGGCCAGGCACCGGAGGTCTCGCCGGCCAGGATGACCGCACCGCTGCCCTCGTTGATACCCACCCAGCGGGCGATGTCATCACCGGAGGTGCCGGTGCGGAACGCCCAGACATTCTGGAACTCACTACCCGCCGGTTGGGCCGAATCGAACCAGTAGAGCCCGATCACGGCGTCCTCACCGCCCTTGGTATCGAGGTCAGGGATGGCTGACTCGGCGGTGTAGGCCACCACCATTTCGTAGCGTGCCACACGCGTGTTGTCCACGGTCACCTGACGCTCGGCAAACCCGATCACCGGGTCCGGCTGGTCCAGCGCCACGGCGCTGTCAGACACCGCCACTTCCTGCAGCAGGTTGCCTTTCTGATCGTAGATCCTGACAAGTACCTGATCGTTATTGCCTGTGTCATACCCGGCAACCAGCAACCGGCCCTCGTGTCCCACCTCGATGTCTGTGGGAACAAACCCGTCTCCGGTATTGTTCAGGACCAGCGGTGCAACCAGTTCGTTGATATTGACCCGCAGTTCGATATCGTCCGCGGAACCGGCGAAGTTTTCCCGGCCTGCCTGATACCGCTGGTCCAGCTCCAGCAACAGGAACCGGTCATTGGCGCCGGTGTTGCTGTAATCGTCCGGAATCTCAATCAGGAATGGCACCCGCTCGACGCCTTCCGGAAACTCGAGGGTTGTATTCTCTACCCAGTCATTGTCGTCATTCCGGGTCTTGATGATGAAATCGCCGGCTTTGGCAACCGAGTCTTCGTTCTCCGCCAGGCGGGCCAGCACGGTTCCTTCCCGATCTCCCGACAGCACCGCGACGAACTCACGCGCGTTACCCACACTGACCGCATCCCTCTGCCGCCCCTGCTTGTTCTCAAGCCTCACCTGCGGTTCGTTGTCGTCAATGACCAGCGAGGTCCGCACACCGGTATCCGTAGGCCCCAAAGCCGCCAGCCCGCTGCGTACCTCGGTCAGGGTCAGAATCAGGGTTTCCGAGGGCTCAGGTACCGTATCGTCAACCACTTCCAGACGGATGTAGCATTCGGTGATACCCGGCTCCAGGGTCACCACGCCTTTGGTAAAGTTGCCGTTTTCATCCTGCTGGTAGTCCAGGTAATCGGGAATCGGCAAACGTGCCCGGCTGTCACTGCCGAGCGCCACGATATCCCGGCCGATAATGGCATTATCGCGGTTGGCCTCACTTTCCTCACAACGCTGGTGATCCGGGGTGAAGCCCTGATCGCAGTCGGTGGGATCAAAATCAGAGGACAGCTCGAACGCTACGGCAACCCGTGTCACTGACGGTTGCTCCAGGGCCACCTTGACCAGCACCGGGTGAGTTTCCCGGGTCCGGCTCACCGTCGACGTAACCGCCCCACTCTCATCAAACTGGTTGATCTGGTAATCGTGGGAGCCGGTGAATTCCAGTTCCGGCACGAGGCACCGGTCTTCGGCTGCCTCGGGAACCTCGGACGGCGTCCCCTCCTTGAGGGTGTCCGCTTCCAGTGACAACGGGTTGCGCTTGACCTCAATATCGAACGGCTGGACGCCGGCCCGTTTGCCGTCTGTTGTCAGCAGGTTGATGTCTTCCTGCTTGCCGAGGTCCGCATCACCGCGGCCGCCGCCACTCAGACCAGGAACGCCACGCATGATGATCCCGGGGCGCGCCTTGTTACTGGTGTCTTCCAGGGCCAGCCAGGACGGCGCATTGGTCAGGGAGAAATCGAGAATCCGCTCCCCGCCGTAAGCACCAAAATTATAATAGTACTCAACGCCCAGGTAGGCCTCGGTAGGAGGCGCTCCCAGCACCGTGGGGTCGTCCGGACCAGTATCGGTTTTGCAGCCTGCAGCGATCAGGGTCAGTGCCAGCAGCAGGCTGTATCGGCCCGCGAGAGTGACGAGGCGTGGTAGTGAATCGGCGCGCATGGAAAAGTCCGTTTCAAGGCGTTGTTATTATTGGTGATCAGCCAACGCAGGGGCGCGGCTTTACACACCGTTACAGAACAACGCCATGGTAATCAATTTCTTCAGGGGGGGATCTGCGCGAGTTCTCAGATTCGCAGGCCGGTCACCGTCACCCGGTGACCGGCCCGATTGGCTAGGCGGCGTGTTCCTCCAGGAACGCCAGGAACGCCGCCTCATCCAACACTTTGATGCCGAGGGATTCGGCTTTGGTCAGTTTTGACCCGGCCGCTTCGCCGGCCACCACGCAGCTGGTCTTCTTGGACACGCTGCCGGCAACCTTCGCACCCAGCCCTTCCAGTCGCTCCTTGGCCTCGTCCCGGGTGAGGCCGGACAAAGCACCGGTCAGCACCCAGGTTTCCCCCTGGAGCGGCTTGGGCTGGGCCGTGATTTCCTCTTCCTGCCACTGCACACCGGCGTTGCGCAGGGCGGCGATGGTTTCCTGGTTATGGGCCTGCTCAAAAAAGCTGCGGATGTGCCCTGCCACGATCGGCCCCACGTCCTGTACCTGCTGTAATGCGGCTTCGTCTGCCTCGGCCATGGCCTCCAGGGTACCGAAGTGGCTCGCCAGGGATTTGGCGGTCGCTTCCCCCACCTCCCGTATTCCCAGTGCGTACACGAAGCGCCACAGCAGCGGATGACGGGACTTGTCGATGGCCGCTATCAGGTTCGAGGCGGACTTGTCGCCCATGCGCTCCAGGCCGGTGAGATCGTCCCTGGATAGGCCGTAGAGGTCCGCCACGGTCCTGACCATGTCCCGGTCCACCAGTATGTCGATCCACTTATCCCCGAGGCCTTCGATGTCCATCGCCTTGCGGGAGGCATAGTGACGTATGGCTTCCTTGCGCTGGGCGGGGCAGAACAGACCACCAGAGCAACGGGCAACCGCCTCGCCTTCTATCTGGATGACGTCGGAATCACAGACCGGACAGCGCTCTGGCCGGTGGATTTCCCGGGCGTTGGCCGGGCGTTTCTCCACAACAACCTTGACGATCTGGGGAATCACGTCACCGGCACGGCGAATAAACACGGTATCGCCAATTCGCGCGTCAAGACGCTGGATCTCATCCATGTTGTGGAGGGTGGCGTTGCTCACGGTGACGCCACCCACGAACACTGGCTTGAGCCTGGCCACCGGGGTGACGGCCCCGGTACGGCCGACCTGGAACTCCACATCCTCAATGACGGTCAGCTCTTCCTGCGCCGGGAACTTCTGGGCGATGGCCCAGCGCGGCGCCCGGGACACAAAGCCGAGGGCCTGCTGAAGCGCAAGGCGGTTGACCTTGAACACGATGCCATCGATTTCGTAAGGCAGCTCCGAACGCTTGTCCATCAGCTCCCGGTACGCCTTGAGACACTCTTCCACACCCGTTGCCTGACGCATTTCCGGATTGATCCGGAACCCCCACTCCCGCACTTGCTGAAGGCTGTCCCAATGGGTTTCCGGCAACAACGACTCTTCGGTTAAGGCAACACTGTAGGCGCACATTTCCAGAGGCCGGCGCGCGGTCACCGAGGGCTTTTTCTGCCTTAGGCTGCCGGCAGCGGCGTTACGGGGATTCACGAAGGTTTTCTCGCCTTTGTTGGCCAGGGATCGGTTCAGCTTCTCGAACCCGGCCCGGGGCATGTAGACCTCACCGCGGACTTCGACAAGATCGGGAAACCCTTCACCCCTGAGCTTCAGTGGCACCGACGGAATGGTCCGGATATTGGCGGTGATGTCTTCGCCCGAGTATCCGTCACCCCGTGTGGCGGCGCGAGTGAGGATGCCCTGCTCGTAATGAAGACTGACCGCGAGCCCGTCCAGCTTGGGCTCGCACACATACTCGATCGGATCGTCGGTTTTCAGCCGTTCACGTATGCGGCGGTCGAAATCCCGCAACTCATCGTCACTGAACGCATTGTCCAGCGACAGCATCGGTATCCGGTGCACCACTTCCTCGAAACTGGTTTCGGCGTTGGCGCCAACCCTGCGTGTGGGAGAATCCGGTGTCACCAGATCGGGATGGCTCGCCTCCAGGTCCTGTAGCTCGCGGAACAACCGGTCGTATTCAGCGTCCGGCACCTGCGGGTCATCAAGCACGTAGTAACGATGATTATGCTCTGTGATGATCTGCCGCAACTGCTCCATCCGGTCGGCGGCGTCCCGGTTTGCTGTGCTCATACCTGTGAGTCCTCGGATCTGCAAAAAAATGCCCGGTCTGTACCGGGCATTTTAGAATCAATGGATGACCAGTTGCATTAACGTCGCGGGGAACGCTGCTTGCGTTCGAACTCCCGGATACGCTGACGACAGTGCTCAATGGTCTGCGGGGTCATCACACTGCGACGTTCATCCTTGAGTTCGCCACCCATGTTACGCACCACGCACTGGGCGGTTTCCAGCATGAACTCAAAGGCCTGCAGCGCGCTGCCGGGACCCGGCAGGCTCATGAAGAAACTGATACCCGGCGTTGACATGCCTGGCATGTCCTTCGGGCGGAACGTACCCGGTTCCACCGCGCTCGCGACGCTGAACTGCACCGGACTGGTGGTGTCGGACTGCTCATGGCGGTGATAGATATCCATATCACCGTACTCAAGGCCACAGGCTTCGAACAGCTTTTTCAGGGCAGAGCCCTTGAAGTCTTCGCCTTTGCGAGCCAGCACGTTGATCACGATCACTTCCCGGGCTTCGGGCCGATTGGCTCCCGCCAGTGGCTGGTTCGTGCCCTTCGGCGCCTGCTCTCGGCGGGCCGTGTCTTCTTCCACTTCGCTGGTCACCAGCGGCGGAGTGTCAGCCTGTTCAGATCGGTCAGGGGCTTGACGGACTGGTTCGGCAGGTGGCGGTTCCACGGTACGGGGTTCACTGACAATACCTTCGTCAAGATCATCCGCTCCATGGACCTCGTAGTCATCGTCGGCCGCGCCCCACCCGGTATCCGCAGATTCGGGCTCGACACCAGCTTCATCGTCATAGGGAACCTCGTCCAGCTCGAACTCAGGTTCGTCATAACGTTCGGCCAGCGCCTTTTTCTCTTCGTCACTGATGATGGGACGGGTTGGTTTCTGCACCGGGTTGCCGAACCGGTTGGAACGTTCGGGCTTGAGGTAACCCCGCTCCTCCAGGGTGTTCCTGGAAATGGTGCGCGCGCCGCCGTTGGGGAGCTCCGGATTGTAGTCATTGTCCAGTGGCGATTCGTCGAGCTCGTCGGCGCCCATGCCGGATGAAATGGCCATCGATTCCTTGCGGGCCCGTCTCATGCGACGTAAACCATCAATAACGATGCCGATAATGACCAGGGTACCTATGGCAATCAACCATTCCCTTAGTGACATAGTGCTGCTGTCCTGTTTGAGGATCGGATAACGTTGCTACTCTAAGAAAAGCCTGTAATGAATACAACGCACAGGCGGGCCATATGGCCTTTTTGTCATCTTTTCAGGCACAACCGGCGCCAGGCCGGTTACGCTTCAGCCAATGCAGCGGCGGCTTCGACATCCACCGACACCAGACGCGAACATCCCGGCTCGTGCATGGTCACGCCCATCAGCTGGTCGGCCATTTCCATGGCAATCTTGTTGTGGGTAATGTAAATGAACTGCACCTGCTTGGACATCTCCTTGACCATGTTGGCGTACCGCCCCACGTTGGCGTCATCCAGCGGCGCATCAACCTCGTCCAGCATGCAGAACGGGGCCGGGTTGAGCTGGAAAATGGAAAAGACCAGCGCGATGGCGGTGAGGGCCTTTTCCCCACCTGACAGCAGGTGAATCGTGCTGTTTTTCTTACCCGGCGGGCGGGCCATGATCGCCACCCCGGTTTCCAGCAGGTCTTCACCGGTAAGCTCCAGATACGCGTTACCACCACCGAAAACTTTCGGGAACAGCGCCTGGAGCCCGCCATTAACCTGATCAAAGGTTTCCTTGAACCGCTGTCGGGTTTCCCGGTCGATACGGCGGATGGCGTTGTCCAGGGTTTCCAGCGCTTCCATCAGATCCTCGTGCTGACTATCCAGATAGGTCTTGCGCTCACTCTGGACCTGATACTCTTCGATTGCCGCCAAATTGATAGCGCCAAGTCGCTGGATGCGGTTGCCGATTTTTTCCAGCTCGTCAGCCCAGGCCTGCTCTGTCGCCTCTTCCGGCAACTGCTCCAGCACTTCCTGGAGCTTTACATCCAGTTCGCGAAGCTGTTCGATGTAGTTACCTGACCGAATTTCCAGGGCTTGGGACTCCATCTTGAGCTTTTCCAGGCGGGCGCGTAGGTCCTGCACCTCGTGTTCGGTCCGGCTGCGCCCCTGTTCCTTTTCGCGCACTTCGCGATCAATATCCTCCAGCGCGTCCCTAGCCACTCCCAGTTTTTCTTCCTCTGCCAGGCGCCGGTCAAGCAGCCCTTCGAGCTGCATCTGCAGGTCCTCGATAGGCTCCTCTGCCTGCTCCCGGGATTCCCGGAGCATCTCCAGCCGTTCATCCAGGCGTTCCTTCTGCATCTGCATGCGTTCCAGGGTCTGCTTGAGTCCGTCACGCTGGCTGTTCAGGGACTGCAACTGCAACTGCAACTGATGGGTGTGATCCCGGTCGTGGCGAGCTTCCTGCCGGAGGTAATCGAGATTTTCCCTCAGGCTGTCACGGCGCTCCAGCAGTTGCTCCTTCTCTTCGTCACTGTCTTCCGAAGAGGCCAGGGCCTGCTGCCATTCTTCCCGCGCTTCCTGCAACTGTTCCAGTTGCTCTTCTATATTCAGCGCCACCTCTTCGATGTCGTCACGGATCCGTTCAAGACGGGCGTCGATCTGCTCCGCCCGTGCTTTCAGGCCGCTGATTCTGGAGGCCAGCGCACTCAGCTCACGGTCCGCATCGCTGAGGCGCCCCTGGGCCTCATCACGGTTGCCCTCGGCCCTTTCCATGCGCTCCTGAAGGCCGTCCAGCTGTTCCACAGCTTCCTGCAACCGGGCGTCGGCTTGCTGAAGCTCGGCGTCCAACTCGGTCACTTTTTTCTGACGCTCGATCACACCCACCTGCCCGGCGTCTGAATCCGGCATCAGAACCCAGTGCTGCGCGACCCAGACGCCGTCCTGGGTGATGACACTCTGACCGTCCGCGAGACTGGCCTGACGGGCAAGTGCCTCGTCCAGGGACTCCGCGGTATCAATACCGGCGAGCAGGCCCTGGAGGCCAGCCGCTCCGGAGACCCTGGCGGCAAGCCCGGAGCCACCGTGGTTATCCACCGTCGCCTCACTCACCAGCGCCACGCCCCGGGGTGCATTGACCAGGGCCTGGTGCAGCGCGTCCATACCGGGAACCCGGATACCCTGGCTGAACCGGTTGATGACCTGCTCAACGGCGAATTCCCAGCCGTTATCAATGGTCAGTTGCCGGGCCACCCTCGGGGCGGTTTCCAGGCCGGATTCCTGCAACCAGGTCTGCAGTGCATCGTCCTGACTGCCCATCTGCTCATCCAGCAACGCCTGCTGCGAGTCCAGCGAGGCCTTCAGGCTCTGGACCTGCTGCCGGTACTCCGAAACCTTCTGTTCTGCAGCCTTGTAGGCCTGGCGAGCGTCGGACAGCTCGTCCTGAACATCCGCGATGCGTTCGGCTGCCTCTTCACGCTGAAGTTCCAGGGTCTCCTGCTGCTCCAGCAACAACTCCAGTTCAGCACGGTCAACCTGCCCTTCGAGCAGATCCTGCTCGTCTTTCAGGCGTTGCTGTCGGTTCTTTAACTGATTGATGGCATCTTCCAGGGAACGAATGCGCGATTGGGCCAGTTCCGCCTGGCGCCTGGCATCCGCCGAACGGGAACTGAACTGTTCCCATTGCTGCTGCCAGTCACTCATGGCGTCTTCCGCCAACTGGAGCTTTTCACCGGATTCTTCCGCGCGTATCGCCAGCGTCTCCTGTTCCGGCTCGATCATGTCCAGCTCTTCCTGGATACTCGCCAGTTTCTCTTCGTCCTGCTCCAGCTCTCGCGAGAGCTCCCGCTGATTCGCCATTGCCTGATCCAGCTCCGTCGCGGTCTGGCGACTGCGCTCGCGCTGGTGTTCGAGACTCTGCTCAATACGGGCAATGTCAGCACCGGCCTCATAGAATCGGGCCTGGGCACGGTTGAAATGCTCGGTGCGCTCCTGGTGGCGATCCCGCAGGGATTCCAGCGAGGTCTCGAGATTGACCCGCTCGGTCAGGTATTTCTCCAGCTCCAGTTCCGCGTCCCGGGTTTTTGTGCGCCAGGTCTGCAGATCGTTGTCGAGGGTGCGCCAGCGCAGCACGGTCAGTTCCGCCTTTTTCTGACGCTCTTCCTGCTTGAACGCTTTGTATTTCTCCGCTGCGGCCGCCTGACGCTCAAGGTGCTGCAGCTGGCGACCCAGTTCGTCCCGCAGGTCCGTCAGGCGCTCCAGGTTTTCCTGGGTACGGCGAATCCGGTTTTCGGTTTCCCGACGGCGCTCCTTGTACTTGGAGATACCTGCGGCTTCCTCGATGTACACCCGGAGCTCTTCGGGCTTCGCTTCGATCAGGCGCGAGATCATGCCCTGCTCGATGATGGCATAGCTCCTGGGGCCAAGACCGGTACCCAGGAACAGATCGGTAATATCACGGCGGCGGCATTTGGAGCCGTTCAGGAAATATTCGGATTGACCCTCCCGGGACACCCGCCGGCGCACGGAAATTTCATTGAAACGTACGAACTCGCCCGGCGCCGAACCATCGCTGTTGTCGAACACCAGTTCAATGGAAGCCTGGCCTACCGGTTTCCGGGCACTGGAGCCGTTGAAGATGACGTCGGTCATGGACTCGCCGCGCAGGTACTTGGCGGAACTTTCCCCCATAACCCAGCGGACGGCATCGATAATGTTCGATTTACCACACCCGTTAGGGCCCACCACCGCCGTCATGTTCGATGGGAAAGGCACCGTGGTGGGATCAACGAACGATTTGAACCCGGACAGTTTGATGGACTTCAGTCGCATCAGGCGCTCGCCTCCTCCTTGAGTATTCTCAACACCTGCTGCCTCTGATGCTCGCCAAACCGGCAGATGGCGTCTTCCACCTGCTGGGCGTCGCCCGTGGCCGCTGCGTCTGCCACATTACGGAAAAAGCGGCCGGTTTCCGACATCTCTTCACGGAAGTTCTCGAGCGCCACGTAATAAGTGCGGCTGATCGCCGGGCGGAAGTTTTCCAGGGTTTCTTCGAGGAATGGGTTGTCCACCAACGTGTAGGCATAGCGCATGACCCCGAACCCGGCGTCAATCACGCGCTCCGCCGCGTCGGCTCCCGGGGCATTGAGGGCGTCCGTCACCGCCTGCAACTCCCGGGCCTGGCTGATGATGCCCGCCAGCTCGGGACCAGACCATTGCTCCATCACCTTGCGACCGAGCATGCACAGCAGGTCGATGTATATGTCATAAAGACTGTTGACCAGTTCTGGCGTCAGACGGGAGACGACGGCCCCCCGGCGGGGAAAGATCTCGATCAGGTGACGACGCTGGAGAATCAGCAAGGCCTCGCGAACCGAGCCGCGGCTGACATTCAGTTCGCCTGCCACCTTGAGTTCCTGGATTCTTTCACCCGGCTTGAGATCACCGGTCATGATGCGCTGCCCCAGGTGCTGGGCAATTTGCTCCGATAGACTTTCGGGGGCCTGAAACCTCATAAACGTGAACGCTCACTGGCTAAAACTGAGGGCATGATAATAAGCGCAAAAGTTTACCACAGGGATTGGCATACCCCATCCCCTTGCCCGACATTTCGACAATCTGTGGCGGCAATAACCTGCCGATAATCTGACGCCTGTGTATCAGTTCTGCAATCAGTCCTTGAATCCATTTTGAAATAGGGCTGTAAGCAACTGTCTTAAATAGGGTTCCTTCTATGGGCACGGTTTGTGCTTCAGAGGATGAAACTTTGACGCAGGGCAACGACCTCAGTGAAACAGATACCCTCCATCGCAAAATCCGGGCCCCTGCCCCAGAGGCTGGCTGCGCTGCGTCAGGCCCACCGTGAGTGGAATGAGTCTCCGGATGTTCTTACCCGGCTGACACGCCGGTTGTCCACTACGCTGTCGCTCGAACAGCAACTGGCCATACTGGCGGAAGAGCTTGCCACCGTCGTGCCGTTTGACGCATTCAACTACCGGCACCACATCTCGGGCATTGAGTTTGTTTACGCCTCAGGGATGGGTGGCCCACATCGCTGTGACTACCGGCTGAACCTCGAGGGAGAACATTACGGCACCCTCACCCTGACCCGACGGCAACGCTTTGCCGAACAGGAACTGGAAGGCGTAGAGCTGATGCTCGGTGCGGCGATCTGCCCGGTGCGCAATGCGTGTAAATTCATTGCCATTGAACAGGCTGCCCTGACCGATTCGCTGACCGGCGTGCCCAACAAGCGCGCCATGGACCAGTCCCTGCAGCGGGCATGCAGGCTTTCGGACCGCCACGGTGACCAGTACTCGCTGATTCTCTGCGATCTTGATCACTTCAAGCGGATCAATGACAGCCACGGTCATGTGGTGGGCGACCACCTTCTGAAACTGGCGGCCCAGGCGCTTGAGGAAGCCGTGAGGAATTCGGATTCGGTCTACCGTTTTGGCGGAGAGGAATTTGCTGTACTGCTCCCCCACACCGAAGAGCAGGAAGCCCGTGATGTGGCTGACCGCATTCGCCAGAACATCGGCGAACTGGTGGTGAATTGTGGTGAAACCGACGTTTCAGTCACAGCCAGCTGTGGGGTCGCCATGCGACTCGTGGACGAAACCGCGGAGCACTGGGTGGCACGGGCAGACGAAGCGCTCTACCGCGCCAAGGACCACGGGCGCAACTGCACCCGGGTCTTTGCCAGTATTGGCTGATACTTTAACGCTTCGGGCTTCGGCCCGCCTTCGCTGCCGGCTTCCTGCCCGAACTCGCTGGCTTGCTGGCGGGCTTGGAGGTTGCAACATCCCACTTTCGGCCACCGGTTTTACGGGGCGCACGACCGGGTTGCTTGTTGCGCTTGCGATCCAGTGCCGCCTGCTCGTTCGGGGTTTTCGCGGGAATCGCAACGGTTTCCAGATCCACTGAACGACTCAGCAGGTCCACCGCCTTCTGATCCAGCTCTTCCCATTTGCCAACGGAAAGTCGGCTGGGCAGGAAAATGGGCCCATAACGCACCCGCTTCAACCGACTCACCCGGACACCCTGTGACTCCCAGAGGCGGCGGACTTCACGGTTGCGGCCTTCCAGCAGAGTGACGTGAAACCAGCGGTTGATCCCGCTGCCACCGGCCGGGGTAATGTCCGAAAACTTCGCCATGCCGTCTTCGAGAAGCACGCCCTCCATCAGGCGCTTCAGCATGTCGTCGTCGACTTCGCCAAACACCCGCACGGCGTATTCCCGGTCCACCTCACGGGAGGGGTGCATCAGCCGGTTGGCCAGCTCGCCATCGGTGGTGAACAGCACCAGGCCGGTGGTATTGATGTCCAGCCGGCCGATCGAGATCCAGCGGTGATCCTTCAAACGCGGAAGGCGGTCAAACACCGTGGGCCTGCCCTCCGGGTCCCGACGGGTGGTCACTTCCCCTTCGGGCTTGTTGTAGATCAGCACCCGACGGACGACTTCCGATCCTGATGTCAGGTCCAGTTTCTTTCCATCAAGCTCGATACGGTCGCTGACGGTCACTTTCTGGCCCGGCTCCGGGGCCTGACCATTGACGGTAACGCGACCGGCCTCAATCCAGCTTTCCACTTCCCGCCGGGAACCAACGCCGGCACGGGACAGCAGCTTCTGGATTCTTTCGGGCTCACCGGCCACGCTGGTTGTCTGCTTGGGAACGGAGGCTTTTGCTCCAGGCTTCCCGGGGCGCTCTGACGCCATGAACATATCCTTTAACTGGGCTGATGCCCCTGGCATCAGTGAAGTGTCTGAGATGATTCAGTATCAGACCCGGATTCATCGGGGTCTTCGTGATCGCTGTCTTCGTCTTTACTGGCGGAGGGCTCGAATTCAATCTCCGCCTGAATGTTCTTTTCAATCTCGCGGCCAATTTCTTCCAGGTCCCGCACCTCGGACAAGGGCGGCAATTGGTCCAACCCGGAGAGATTGAAGTAATCCAGGAACTGGCGTGTGGTTGCGTACATGGACGGACGGCCGGGAACGTCCCGATGGCCCACTACCCTTACCCACTCCCGTTCAAGCAGGGTTCGAACGATATTGCTGCTCACGGTCACGCCGCGAATGTCCTCGATCTCCCCCCGGGTAATCGGCTGGCGATACGCAATCAGCGCCAGGGTTTCCAGCAGCGCCCGGGAGTAACGCTGGGGCTTTTCCTCAAATAGACGGCCAACCCAGGGCGCGTATTCTTCACGCACCTGCAGCCGATAGCCGCTGGCCACTTTCTTGAGTTCAAAGCCACGCCCCTCACAAGCGCCATCAAGCAGGACCAGCACGTGCTCCATGACCTGCCGTGCCGGACGCTCGCCTTCCTCAAACAACTCGCGAAGCTGTTCCAGTGACATGGGCTTGCCCGCCGCCAGCAGGGCGGCTTCGGTAATCGCCTGAATTTTTCGCAGGTGTTCGTCGTTCATAGTACTCGCATGTCTTCCCGCTGGTGGCTTCTCTAGCTGGCCGCCCTCGCCCGCACATGGATGGGCCCCAATACCTCGCCCTGCACCACTTCAATCAGCTGCTCTTTCACCAGCTCCAGGGTGGCCAGGAACGTCACCACCACACCAAGGCGGCCCTCTTCCAGAGTGAACAGGCTTTCGAAGTTTACAAACCGGTCGTCTTGCAGGGCGGCAAGAATGGACGACATCCGTTCACGCGTCGACAACTTTTCACGCTCAACGTGGTGGCTGGTAAACAGGTCAGCCCGTTTCAGTACGCCCTGGAGAGCGAACAACAGCTCCCGCAGTTCCACGTCGGGATGCGGCAGGCTGGATGGCAGCTCCGGCAGCGCCGCAGAGCCGGTGAAGTTATCCCTTTCAAGACGCGGCAAACTGTCCAGATCCTCCGCCGCCTGTTTGAAGCGCTCGTATTGCTGAAGGCGACGGATCAGTTCCGCCCGCGGGTCCACCTCTTCCTCATCATCACTTTCCTGACGCGGCAGCAACATGCGGGACTTAATCTCCGCCAGGGTCGCTGCCATAACCAGGTACTCCGCAGCCAGCTCAAACCGCATGGCCTCAACGGCGCCGATGTAGTCCATGTACTGGCGCGTGATTTCACTCACGTCGATGTCCAGTATGTTCATGTTCTGGCGACGGATCAGATAGAGCAACAGGTCAAGTGGCCCTTCAAACGCCTCCAGGAACACCGCCAATGCATCCGGGGGAATGTAGAGATCCCGCGGCAGGTCCACCACCGGCTTGCCGGACACCAGAGCTAACGGCACCTGAGCGCCTGGAGTGTCCTCCGCGGTCTCTGCCTGCGATGTTGTCACGGTGTCGTCGGTCATTCAGTCTCCAGCGCCGGAGCGACAGGGTTGCACGTTCAGCGGTAGTTGAGCCCCATCGCCGAGCGTACTTCTTCCAGGGTGTCCCGGGCGGCATCACGGGCCTGCTCACAGCCTTCCTCAATAATCGAGCGGACCAGGTCCGGGTTACCTTCATACTCCCGGGCGCGCTCGTGGAGCGGACGCTGCTCTTCGATAATGGCGTCGATCAGGGGCTTCTTGCAATCAAGGCAGCCGATGCCGGCACTGCGGCAACCGTTCTGAACCCATTCGCGGGTGCCCGCGTCGGAATAGATCTTGTGCATACCCCACACCGGACACTTCTCCGGATCGCCGGGATCGGTGCGGCGCACCCGCTGGGGATCGGTCTGCATGGTTCGTACTTTCTGCGCTACGGAGTCCTGATCTTCCCGCAGTCCGATGTAGTTGTTGTAGGACTTGGACATTTTCTGACCGTCCAGGCCCGGCATCTTGGATTCGGGCGTCAACAGGGGCTGTGGTTCGGGCAGAATGACCTTGCCACCGCCTTCGATGTAACCGTAAAGACGCTCGCGGTCCCCGAGGGAAATGTTCTGCTGCTCTTTCAGCAAGGCCCGGGCCGTTTCCAGGGCTTCCATATCGCCCTCTTCCTGATAGCGCTTCTTCAGGGTGCGGTATAGCTTGGCGTTTTTCTTGCCCATTTTCACGATGGCGCCTTCAGCCTGGTCCTCAAACCCGGGTTCGCGCCCGTAGATATGGTTAAAACGGCGAGCCACTTCACGGGTGATTTCCACGTGGGAAACCTGATCGGCGCCTACCGGGACCTTACCCGCGCGATACATCAGGATGTCAGCGCTCTGCAAAAGCGGGTACCCGAGAAACCCGTAGGTCGCCAGGTCCTTTTCCCGCAACTTTTCCTGCTGATCCTTGTAGGTGGGAATCCGCTCAAGCCAGCCCAGGGGGGTAATCATGGACAGCAGCAGGTGGAGTTCGGCATGTTCCGGCACCCGCGACTGGATAAACATGGTGGAGGAGCCGGGGTTTACCCCCGCCGCGAGCCAGTCAATGACCATATCCCAGACACTGTTTTCAATGCCTGAGGTGTCTTCGTAATCGGTGGTGAGAGCATGCCAGTCGGCAACAAAGAAGAAGCACTCGTACTCATGCTGGAGTTTAACCCAGTTTTTCAGCACACCATGGTAGTGGCCAAGGTGAAGCTTGCCGGTCGGACGCATCCCGGACAAAACCCGTTGCTGGGAATCTACAGAACTCAAAGCATGAACTCCTTCTGGTGATAATGAGACAGCCCATCTTAGTTCAGGCTGACCGGGCATTATAGTCTTATGTGACGTCGGCGTTAAGAAGCCATTGAAAAAGCCGCCAATGAAGCAAACGACGGGCACAAAAAAGCCCCCGGCGCCTTGCGGCTGACCCGGGGGCTTTGCGCACCGTTACTGGATTTACCAGCCGGTGACTTCCTTCAGTGCTTTACCGATTTCGGCAAGGCTGCGCACGGTCTTCACACCGGCGTCGTTCAGGGCGGCGAACTTGTCGTCAGCCGTGCCCTTACCACCGGAGATGATCGCACCGGCGTGGCCCATACGCTTACCCGGAGGCGCAGTTACACCCGCGATGTAAGAAACCACCGGCTTGGTGACGTTTTCCTTGATAAAGGCAGCCGCTTCTTCTTCAGCGGTACCGCCGATCTCACCGATCATTACGATGGCTTCAGTCTGCGGGTCGTCCTGCAGCATCTTGAGGATATCGATGAAGTTGGAACCCGGGATCGGGTCACCACCAATACCGATACAGGTAGACTGGCCGTAACCGAAGTCTGTGGTCTGCTTGACCGCTTCGTAGGTCAGTGTGCCTGAACGGGAAACGATACCCACCTTACCTGGCTTATGGATGTGACCCGGCATGATGCCGATCTTGCACTCGCCCGGAGTGATAACGCCCGGGCAGTTCGGACCAATCATGCGAACGCCTTTGCGATCCACGTATTCCTTGGCATACAGCATATCGATGGTCGGAATGCCTTCAGTGATGCATACGATCAGCTGAATGCCGGCGTCCGCGGCTTCGATGATGGCGTCTTTACAGAACGGAGCGGGAACGTAGATGACGGTGGCTTCTGCGCCGGTCTTTTCCACAGCTTCCCGCACGGTGTTGAACACCGGCAGACCCAGGTGCTCGGTTCCGCCCTTACCGGGGCTTACGCCACCAACCATCTTGGTGCCGTATTCGATTGCCTGCTCAGAGTGGAATGTACCCTGTGCGCCGGTAAAGCCCTGACAGATAACCTTGGTGTCTTTGTTGATCAGGATGCTCATTATTTACCCCCTGCGGCTTTAACGACTTGCTCTGCGGCATCCGCCAGGCTGGTGGCGGCGATGATGTTCAGGCCACTGTCAGCCAGTACCTTGGTACCTACTTCGGCATTGTTGCCTTCCAGGCGTACAACCACAGGAACCTTGACGCCCACTTCCTTGACCGCACCGATGATGCCTTCCGCGATCATGTCACAACGCACGATGCCACCGAAGATGTTCACCAGAACCGCCTTAACGTTGTCGTCAGACAGGATGATCTTGAACGCTTCGGAAACGCGCTCTTTGGTCGCACCGCCGCCAACGTCCAGGAAGTTGGCAGGCTGGCCACCGGACAGTTTGATGATGTCCATGGTACCCATGGCAAGACCGGCACCGTTAACCATGCAGCCGATGTTACCTTCCAGCGCCACGTAGTTCAGTTCCCACTTGGCCGCTTCCGCTTCCCGGGAATCTTCCTGGGAGGGATCGTGCATGTCGTGGATTTTCTTCTGACGATACAGAGCGTTTCCGTCAACGCCGATCTTGGCGTCGAGGCAATGCAGGTCACCAGCCGGGGTGATAACCAGCGGGTTGATCTCGAGCAGCGCGAGGTCACGCTCTTCGAACAGCTTGGCCAGACCCAGGAAGATCTTGGTGAACTGACCGATCTGCTTGCCTTCGAGACCCAGTTTGAAAGCCAGTTCGCGGCCCTGGTAGGGCTGAGCGCCGACCAGCGGATCGATCTCGGCTTTCAGGATTTTTTCCGGGGTTTCCTCGGCAACCTGTTCGATCTCGACACCACCTTCGGTGGACGCCATAAACACGATGCGACGGGTACCGCGGTCAACAACCGCACCCAGGTACAGTTCCTGATCGATGTCGGTCAGGGACTCAACCAGAATCTTGCTGACCGGCTGGCCATTCTCGTCGGTCTGATAGGTAACCAGGTTCTTGCCCAGCCACTTTTCCGCGAACTCACGGATTTCTTCCTTGCTCTTGACCAGCTTTACACCGCCGGCCTTACCACGGCCACCCGCGTGCACCTGAGCCTTGACCACCCATGCGTCGCCACCGATTTCGCCGGCTGCGTCGACTGCTTCTTTCGGAGTATCGCAGGCAATGCCCTTTGATACTGGCAGGCCATATTCAGCGAACAGCTGCTTGCCCTGATATTCGTGCAAATTCATAGTTAATGTCCCGTCTTTTGATGGAGGATAACCACGTACGGAAATGAACCCGCCGAAACACCGCCATTGGTGCCTCTGGTGCGAATTCGTTCTGGCAGATCAGGGATCACCTTGACCTGCCGCTTACGCCCCCGGAAAAACCGCCGTTATGATGGCAGCGGGGCGCCCTGACGAGCGCCCCGATTCCGGTTCTGCGTTACTTCTTTTTACGGCGATTCGCAATATGGATCGCACCGCCTGCTACGGCCAGAGCTGCTTCATGCACAGACTCTGACAGAGTCGGATGCGCAAAACAGGTCAGGGCCAGATCTTCAGCACTGGAGCCAAACTCCATCGCAATCACGCCCTGGGCCACAATTTCCGAAGCCTGGGGACCAACCACGTGGAAGCCCAGAATGCGGTCGGTCTTTGCGTCTGCAATGATCTTCACCAGGCCGGACGCAGAGTTCGCCGCCATGGCGCGACCATTGGCCGCAAACGGGAACGTGCCCACGTTGTACTCTTCGCCTTCGGCTTTGAGCTGCTCCTCGGTCTTACCGACCCAGGCCACTTCCGGCGCCGTATAGATCACGTTGGGGATGCAGTCGTAATTGACCTGGGGCTTGTGGCCGGCGATACGCTCGGCGACCATGACACCCTCTTCTGACGCTTTGTGAGCCAGCATCGGACCGCGAACCACGTCACCGATTGCCCATACACCCGGCGCCTCGGTCTTGCACTGGTCGTCCACGAAAATGAAGCCACGCTCATCCATCTGCACACCAGCATCTTCAGACAGAAGATTGTCAGTGTAGGGACGGCGGCCAACCGCTACGATCAGCTTGTCGAACTTGGCTTCCTGCTTGCCCTTGCTGTCTTCGTAGCTGACGTTAACCAGCTTGCGCTTGATTTCAGCGCCGGTCATACGGGCGCCCATCACGATGTTAAGCCCCTGCTTCTGGAACTGTTTCAGCGCGTCCTTGGCGACCTGCTGATCAACCGCCGGCAGGAACGTATCCTGGGCTTCGATCACAGTGACTTCCGACCCGAGACGGGCCCACACACTGCCCAGTTCCAGACCGATGACACCGGCACCAATCACGCCCAGGCGCTTCGGTACTTCGGTAAATTCCAGAGCACCTTCGGAATCCACAATGTGGTCACCGTCGAACGGCGCCGGCGGAATTTCGATAGGCTTGGAGCCAGTGGCGAGAATGACGTTGTCGGCCTCGTAAGTCTTGCTCTTGCCGTCCTTGTCTGTCACTTCCACCTTACGGTTGGCAAGCAGCTTGCCATGCCCGTGGATGGAGGTTACACCGTTCGCCTTGAACAGGCCGGCGATACCACCGGTCAGCTGCTTCACGATGCCGCCCTTACGCTCCTGCATCTTGGCGATATCGATTTTCACATCCTTGGCGATGATGCCCTGGGTTTCGTAATCATGGCTGGCTTCCTCAAACTTGTGAGAAATCTCCAGCAGGGCCTTGGAAGGAATACAGCCCACGTTCAGGCAGGTACCACCCAGTACCTGCTTGTTGTCTTCAGAGGTCCAGGACTCGACACAGGCCGTCTTCAGTCCCAACTGGGCTGCCTTGATGGCCGCCACGTAGCCGCCCGGGCCTGCACCAATCACAATGACATCGTACTTATCAGACATAGTTGATCCCGTTTTCCGATTCGTTAAAAGTCAGCTCAGACGTCCAGCAGAATACGCGCCGGGTCTTCCAGCATTTCCTTGATCGCGACCAGGAACTGGACCGCTTCCTTGCCATCAACCATGCGGTGATCGTAGGAAAGCGCCAGGTACATCATCGGCAGGATCTCAACCTTGCCGTTCACCGCCATCGGGCGCTCCTGAATCTTGTGCATACCCAGGATTGCGGTCTGCGGCGGGTTCAGGATCGGCGTAGAGATCAGCGACCCGAAAATACCGCCATTGGTAATGGTGAAGGTACCGCCGGTCATGTCTTCAATGGCCAGCTTGCCGTCTTTGGCCTTGGTACCGTATTCGACAATTTTCTTTTCAATGTCGGCCAGACCCAGGGCGTCCACATCACGAAGTACCGGAACCACCAGACCACGGTCTGTGGAAACGGCCACGCCAACGTCCTGATAGCCGTGGTAGACCATGTCGTTGCCGTCAATAGACGCGTTAACCGCCGGGAAGCGCTTCAGTGCTTCGGTGGCCGCTTTGGTGAAGAACGACATGAAGCCCAGCTTGATGCCGTGACGCTTCACGAAGCTGTCCTGGTACTGTTTGCGCAGCTCCATGATCGGCGCCATGTTCACTTCATTGAACGTGGTCAGCATGGCTGCGGTCTGCTGCGCGTTTACCAGACGCTTGGCAATGCTGGCACGCAGGCGGGTCATCGGCACCCGCTTTTCAGCGCGCTCACCGGAGGCCACGTCGACCTTCGGCATATCAGACGACGGCTTCGGCGCTGAAGTAGATCCTGAAGACTTGGCAGTATCTACATGATTCTGAACGTCTTCCTTGGTTACGCGGCCGTCTTTTCCAGTGCCCTTGATGGCGTTCGGATCGATGCTGTTCTCTTCAGCCAGCTTTCGAGCCGCCGGGCTGAGGATCGCTTCACCGGAGGCCGCTTCACTGGACTCTTCCTTCGGAGCTTCTTCTTTCTTGCTCTCCTGCTTGTCTTCGGCAGATTTGGATTCCGCAGGTTTGGATTCGCCTGCAGCACCTTCCTTGAACTTGGCAACCACTTCACCGCTTTCCACGGTGTCGCCTTCGCCTTTGAGTACTTCTTCGATCACGCCGTCCGCCGGCGCAACGACTTCCAGAACCACCTTGTCGGTTTCGATATCGACAATCAGTTCATCACGGGAACAGGCTTCGCCCGGCTGCTTGTGCCAGGTCGCGACGGTGCCCTCTGCGACCGACTCTGGGAAAACGGGGGCTTTAATCTCAGTTGACATCTCGGATCCTTAGTTCGGTAGCTCGTCAGATTTCGAACGCGTCGTTAACCAGTTTTTTCTGCTCTTCGATATGCACGGACATGTGGCCACACGCAGGTGCAGCGGAAGCGTCACGGCCGGCGTATTGAAGATACAGCTTGCTGTTCTTGCGATGCAGGGCATTGCGCATGTGGTGCTGGCTACAGTACCACGCACCCTGGTTCATCGGCTCTTCCTGACACCAGACCACGTGCTTGAGCTTGGGATACTGGGCAAGCACTTCGTCCAGGTCGTCGCCCGGGAACGGGTAAAGCTGCTCGATACGCACAATCGCTACGTCGTCGCGCTCGTCCGCTTTCTTCTTCTCCAGCAGATCGAAGTACACCTTGCCACTGCACAGAATCAGGCGGGTGATCTTCTTCGGATCGGAAGGCTCCTTTTCCTGCAGCACAGTCTGGAACGTGCCGGAGGTCAGGTCTTCCAGATCGGACGTCGCTTCCTTGTGGCGCAGCAGGCTCTTGGGCGTGATCGCGACCAGCGGCTTACGCAGCGGGCGTTTGACCTGGCGGCGAAGCATGTGGAACACCTGGGACGGGGTGGTTGGCACGCACACCTGGATGTTGTGCTCAGCAGACAGCTGCAGGAAACGCTCAAGTCGGGCGGAGCTGTGCTCTGGCCCCTGACCTTCGTAACCGTGAGGCAGCAGCAGTGTCAGACCGCACAGACGCCCCCACTTGTGCTCACCACTGGTGAGGAACTGGTCGATAACCACCTGGGCGCCGTTGGCGAAGTCACCAAACTGGGCTTCCCAGACCACCAGGCCGCTGGGCGCCGTCGTGGCATAGCCATACTCGAAGGCCATGACCGCTTCTTCAGACAGCAGCGAATCGTAGATTTCGAACCTGGGCTGGTCTTCCGCAAGATGCTCAAGCGCTGTGTGCGTTGAACCGTCTTTCTGGTTGTGCAGCACCGCGTGGCGGTGAGAGAAGGTCCCGCGCCCCACATCCTGGCCGGTCAGACGGATCGGGTGGCCTTCATCCAGCAACGTGGCGTAAGCCATGACTTCGCCATAGCCCCAGTTGATGGGCAACGCACCTGCGGTCATCTTCTCGCGGTCGGAAACGATTTTGGACACTTGGCGCTGGATGCTGAAGCCTTCCGGAACCTGGGTCAGCTTCTTGCCCAGTTTCTGGATGGTCTTGAGCGCAACGCTGGACTTGCACTTGGCGGTCCACTCATGGCCAAGGTAAGGCGTCCAGTCTACGTAGAGCTCCTTGTTGGGCTCTTTGACCAGGGACTTGACCACGTGATCACCCTTGTCCAGGGCGTCCCGGTAGTCCAGATCCATCTGCTTGGCTTCCTCTTCGGAGAGGATACCGTCTGCGATCAGAGCATCCGCGTAGAGCGCACGGGTGGTTTTCAGCTTACGGATCTTTTCGTACATCACCGGCTGGGTCGCAGCAGGCTCGTCCGCCTCGTTGTGTCCCCGGCGACGGTAGCAGACCAGATCGATCACCACGTCACGCTTGAACTCGTTGCGGTAGTCCATGGCCATCTGGGTGACGAACATGACCGCTTCGGGGTCATCGGCGTTCACGTGGAGGATCGGCGCCTGAACCATCTTGGCCACATCCGTGCAGTATTCCGTGGAACGCGCGTCTTCCTGCTTGCTGGTCGTGAAACCCACCTGGTTGTTGATGACAATATGAATGGTGCCACCGATACCGTAGCCCCGGGTCTGGGACATCTGGAAGGTTTCCATCACCACGCCCTGCCCGGCAAAAGCCGCATCGCCGTGCATGATGATCGGTACTACCTGGGTACCGTCATTGTCATTACGACGGGTCTGACGTGCGCGCACCGAGCCTTCCACCACTGGCGATACAATCTCCAGGTGGGACGGGTTGAATGCCATTGCAAGGTGGACTTCGCCACCCGGCGTCATCACGTTGGAGGAGAAGCCCTGGTGGTACTTGACGTCACCGGAACCGGAATCGGCCAGCTTCTTGCCTTCGAACTCGTCAAACAGTTCCTTGGGGTTCTTGCCCAGGGTGTTGACCAGAACGTTCAACCGGCCACGGTGGGCCATACCGAGAACAATTTCCTTGGCACCGTAAGAGCCCGCACGCTGGATCAGCTCATCCAGGCACGGAATCAGGCTTTCGCCGCCCTCAAGGCCGAAACGCTTGACGCCGGGATAGCGCGAACCAAGATATTTCTCGAGGCCTTCGGCTGCGGTGAGACGCTCAAGGATGTGCTTGCGGGTCGTTGCTTCATACTCGGGCCGGGAACGAACCGGCTCCATACGCTGCTGGAACCAACGCTTGATGCGGGTATCAACAACGTGCATGTATTCTGCGCCAATGCTTTCGCAATAGGTCTGGCGAAGCCCTTCAATGATGTCGCCGAGCTTCATGGTCTCAGAGCCGAAGCTCAGTGAACCCGTCTGGAACTCAAGGTCACGGTCGGCTTCTGAAAGCTCGTGAAACGAAGGATCAAGGTCTTCCACGTTCGGGCGCTGCCAGACACCGAGGGGGTCCAGCTTGGATTCCTGATGGCCACGGAAACGGAAGGCGTTGATCAACTGAAGAACACGGATCTGCTTCTTGTCAGCGTCTGAAGTCGCGCTGGCGGGAACGCCGTTACTGGCCAGGAAACGCTGATTGCGGGAGATGTGTTCAAATTGTTCACGGATGGAGGAGTGAACAATGTCGCGGCCTTGGTAGCCATCGACGCTGGGAAGTTTGTCGAAATAGTTACGCCACTCTTCAGGAACGGCATTGGGGTCTGTCAGGTAGGTTTCAAAAAGCTGTTCAACATAGGCGAGATTTCCCCCCTGCAAGTGGGAAGTCTGCCATAACTGCTCCATTATGCTTTCGTGCATTTTGAATAGCTCACCTTGGGCTGGTGCGGGGGAGCTCGATATGGTCGGCCAGGGGTAAATCTCAGTCAATACGGGTTTTTACGGGATCGACTTTGGCCACCACACCCAGCATGGATGTTTTCCGTTCCCCGGTGGTTTTTGTACTCAGCAACGCCGCAAGACAACTTGGTAAGCTCCCGTCACGGCCTGCGTAGTGTGCACCCTGGTAAGACTTTTGACTATAAGCCTTTGGTTGAAGGCCCTGCATCGTTGCAGGGCCTTCCGGGTGCTAACCTGATCAGAACAGTATAGCGCTTGTTCGGTTTTCTGCTCTTAAGTTGCCCGCTGAAGCAGAAGGTTCCGAATATGGCCGATAGCCCTTGTGGGGTTCAGACCTTTCGGACAAACGCTGACACAGTTCATGATGCCCCGGCAGCGGAAAACGCTGAACGGGTCATCGAGATTCGCGAGACGCTCTGCCTGAGCCGTATCACGGCTGTCCGCCAGGAAACGGTAGGCCTGGAGCAGACCCGCAGGTCCGATGAACTTGTCCGGATTCCACCAGAACGACGGGCAGGAAGTGGAACAGCAGGCACAGAGAATACACTCGTACAGGCCATCCAGCTTCTCCCGGTCTTCCGGGGTCTGCAGACGCTCAATCGCCGGCGCCGGCTTGTCATTCACCAGGTACGGCATGACTTTTTCGTACTGCTTGTAGAACTGGTTCATGTCCACAACCAGGTCACGGATTACAGGCAGGCCAGGCAGCGGGCGCAACACCAGCTTGTTGTTCTTGACCACCTGAGACATCGGCGTGATACAGGCAAGACCGTTCTTGCCGTTCATGTTCATGCCGTCAGAGCCGCAAACACCCTCGCGGCAGGAGCGGCGATAGGCCACGGACGGGTCCTTTTCCTTCATCAGGTTCAGGACGTCCAGGACCATCAGGTCCTTGCCTTCCGGAAGTTCCAGCTCCACGTCCTGCATGTAGGGCGCGTTGTCCGTCTCCGGGTTGTAACGATAAAGGCTTACCAACATCTTGTGCGTCCCCCTTAGTAAGTCCGGATCTTCGGCTGGAAGGTTTCAACGGTCTTCGGCGCAAAGTTCACATCGCGCTTGCCGACGCGCTTCTCCAGCGGGAAGTACACGGAATGCTTGAGCCAGTTCTCGTCATCACGCTCGGTGAAGTCGTTACGGGCGTGAGCCCCACGGCTTTCCTTGCGCTCAAACGCAGAGATAGCGGTCGCCAGTGCAACTTCGTACAGGTTGTCCAGCTCCAGCGCCTCAATACGGGCGGTGTTGAAGGCACTGCTGGTGTCCGCCAGTTTGGTGTTGCGCACACGCTCACCAATGGCTTCCAGCTTCTTGAGACCTTCCTCCATGCTCTTGCCGTCACGGAACACACCGAAATACAGCTGCATGCAGTTCTGCAGGTCCTTACGGACATCCGCAACGCTCTCGCCTTCGCCCGCACTGTTCAGGCGATCCAGGCGGGCCATGGCGCGCTTGATATCGTCTTCGCTGGCGCCATCCACTTCAAAGCCGCCACGGAGCTGCTCTTCAATGTGCAGACCGGCGGCACGACCAAACACCACCAGATCCAGCAGGGAGTTACCGCCCAGGCGGTTGGCGCCGTGCACGGACACGCAGGCCGCTTCACCGCAGGCAAACAGACCGGGGATCGGCTTGTCTGCGCCATTTTCGTCCTGAGTCAGAGCCTGGCCGCCAACGTTAGTGGGAATACCACCCATCATGTAATGACAGGTCGGCACCACCGGAATCGGCTCTTTCACCGGGTCCACGTGGGCAAAGGTACGGGACAGCTCACAGATACCGGGCAGACGCAGGTTCAGCGTCTCTTCACCCAGGTGGTCCAGCTTCAGCAGTACGTGATCCTTGTCAGGACCACAGCCCCTGCCTTCGAGAATTTCGATAACCATGGAACGGGCGACCACGTCGCGGCCAGCCAGGTCTTTCGCGTTCGGCGCATAACGCTCCATGAAACGCTCACCTTCGGCATTGATGAGGTAACCACCCTCACCCCGGCAACCTTCGGTCACCAGCGTACCGGCCCCGTGGATACCGGTGGGGTGGAACTGCCACATTTCCATGTCCTGCACCGGGAAGCCGGCGCGCAACGCCATACCAATACCATCACCGGTGTTGATCAGCGCGTTGGTGGTGGACGCGTAGATACGACCCGCACCGCCGGTCGCCAGGACCGTCGCCTTGGACTTGATGTAAGCCACTTCGCCGGTCTCGATTTCGATGGCCACAACGCCGACCACTTCGTCTTTGCTGTTCTTGACCAGATCGACCGCATACCACTCGTTCAGGAAGGTGGTACCACCCTTCAGGTTGGCCTGATACAGAGTATGGAGAAGTGCGTGACCGGTACGGTCAGCCGCGGCACAGGTACGGGCCGCCTGGGTCGGGTTATCCGGCCCCTTGGACTGGCCACCGAACGGACGCTGGTAGATACGGCCCTGCTCGGTACGGGAAAAAGGCAGCCCCATGTGCTCAAGCTCGAACACCGCCTGGGGGCCGACCGAACACATGTACTCGATCGCGTCCTGGTCACCGATGTAATCGGAACCCTTGACGGTGTCATACATGTGCCAGCGCCAGTCGTCGTTGGGATCCGCACTGGCGATTGCGCAGGTGATACCACCCTGGGCGGATACTGTGTGCGACCGGGTCGGGAAAACCTTGGTGATACACGCTGTGTTGACGCCGGAATCCGTCAGCTGCAGGGCGGCTCGCATACCGGCACCGCCACCACCGATAACAATCGCGTCGTAAGACATAGTCTTGATATTAGCCATCGATTAAAGCCCCCAAAGAATCTGAATGCCCCACACCACATACACGAACATGATCAGGCCACAAACCGCCTGAACCAGGAACCGTGGTGCCATGGCCTTGATGTAGTCCGTCGTGACCGTCCAGAGTCCGACCCAGGCGTGAGCACCGAGAGACAGCAGCGACAGCAGGGTGAAGATGCGGAACCAGGTTTGCCCGAACAGCGCGGACCAGGTCTCGTAGTTCACGTCGCTGAACACCATGAAACCCAACAGGAACAAAGTGTACAGAGCGAGTACGTAAGCGGTAACACGCTGGATCAGCCAGTCAAATACACCACTACGACCAAGATTCGTAACGCTATTTACGCTGCCCATACCCAGACTCCTGCCAGAACAATCAGAATCACGGAAATCACAATGGTGAGCTTCGCGGCGATGCGGCCACTCTCAAGCTCTTCACCGATACCCATATCCATCAGAAGATGCTTGATACCTGCAACCAGGTGGTAAAGCAGAGCAGACAAAATGCCCCAGATGATCAGCTTTGCAAGGAAGCTGTTCAGCAGTTCATTTACCCGGCTGAAGCCCTCTTCCCCGGACAGGGAAAGCTGGAGCCCGTAAAGCAGGAACGCAACACCAACAAAAATGATGATGCCACTGATACGGTGCAATATGGACGTAATGGCTGGCAGCGGAAAATGAAACTTGCCGAGATCGAGATTAACTGGTCGTTTGCTATTCACAGCGCTCTCACACTCTCTCTTGGTTCCGCAAGCGATCTGGAAGACCGATGCAGATGGTTGGTATGTAATGGATCAGCGTGCCGGCGGAACCCGCACACGATTGGCTCAGGAGGGAGAAGCCGCCCAGCCACCTCCGTCAGAAGGCGCTGGAACAAGGTCTATCCCCGATTCCGGGCTACGGATTATAAGGAGTACCCCTTTCAATTACAAACGCGCAACCCGGCCCGAAGCCTGTAAACCGGGGGCTCGCACCCGCTATAAGGATGATTGACAAATTCAATTTGAGCCCGAAATCCGCCCTATTCGGGAATTCCCTCATTTACACGGATTGTCAAATTATGGGTTTTCCGCCCTCTTCCATTGACAAAAAAAGCCAACGCCCTATATTTTGCCGCCAGTTTTGCGATAATACGCGCCTTCTTAGCGCATCTATAAATGTAGATAAAGCTGTCAAAGCTGATAAATAGGAGAGCACCATGACCGACAGGAAAGCCACGCTCTCGGTGGGTGATAAGTCCATTGAGCTCCCGGTATACTCCGGCACCGTCGGCCCTGACGTTATCGACGTACGAGGCCTCGTCCAGGAAGGCGTTTTCACCTATGACCCGGGGTTCGTCTCAACCGCGGCCTGTGAATCCAAGATTACCTATATCGATGGCGCGAACGGTGTTCTCCTCCATCGCGGCTATCCGATCGAGCAGTTGGCCGAGCACTCAGACTACCTGGAAGTCTGCTACCTGCTGCTGCACGGCGAACTCCCCACTGCCGAAGAAAACAAGAAGTTCCACGACACCATCAAAAACCACACCATGCTGCACGACCAGATGCGGAACTTCTTCCAGGGTTTCCGTCGTGACGCACACCCGATGGCGATCATGTGTGGCGTTGTAGGCGCCCTGTCCGCCTTCTACCACGACCAGATGGACGTGACCAACCAGGAACAGCGTGAGATCACCGCGCACCGCCTGATTGCGAAAATGCCGACCATCGCGGCGTGGTGCTACAAGTACAGCATCGGTCAACCGTTCATGTACCCGCGCAATGACCTGTCCTATTCCGAGAACTTCCTGCAGATGATGTTTGGCGTGCCCTGTGAAGAGTACAAGCCGAACCCGATTCTGGCGAAGGCCATGGACAAGATCTTCATCCTGCACGCTGATCACGAGCAGAACGCGTCCACCTCCACCGTTCGGCTGGCCGGCTCCACCGGCGCCAACCCCTACGCCTGTATCGCCTCCGGTATCGCGGCACTGTGGGGTCCGGCACACGGCGGCGCCAACGAAGCCGTCCTGGACATGCTCGCGGAAATTGGTGACGAAAAGAACATCGAGAAGTTCATTGCCAAGGCCAAGGACAAGGACGATCCGTTCCGTCTCATGGGCTTTGGACACCGGGTTTACAAGAACTTCGATCCGCGCGCCAAGGTCATGGCTCAGACGGCCCACGAAGTGCTTTCAGAGCTGGGTCTCGAGAACGATCCGCTGCTGAAGATTGCCCAGCGCCTGGAAAAGATTGCCCTGGAAGACGAGTACTTCGTCCAGCGCAAGCTTTACCCGAACGTGGATTTCTACTCTGGCCTGATCCTGAAAGCCATCGGTATTCCGACCTCCATGTTTACCGTGATTTTTGCCATGTCACGCACCATCGGCTGGTTCTCTCACTGGAACGAAATGGTTGCCGGCGATTACCGCATTGGTCGCCCGCGCCAGCTGTACACCGGTTCCGACACCCGCGATTACCCGCAAAAGTAATCGCCAGACCGGAAACGGATTCGGAAAAGGCCGCTGTTTCAGCGGCCTTTTTTTGTGCCCGGCCGCCGGCCACTGTGATAAGTTCTTTGCTACAACCAACAACGGGGAGAGGATGTATGACCACCAAGGCAGCCTTTATTGGACTGGGCGTGATGGGCTACCCCATGGCTGGCCACCTGGCCCGGGCCGGTCTCGAGGTGCGCACCTGGAACCGCACCGCCGCTAAAGCTCGGAGCTGGGCCGACGAATATCCCGGCACCGCCTGCGATTCCATCCGGGATGCCGTCGCGGATGCCGATATTGTGCTTACCTGCGTCGGAGCCGATCCGGACCTGGAAACCGTCTATGAGGGCGATGACGGTATTATCGCCAACGCCCCGGAAGGCGCCATCCTGGTGGACCATACCACCGCCTCCGCCGGGATCGCCGAACGGCTGGCCACCGCCGCTGCACGACGACAGCAGCACTTCCTGGACGCTCCGGTTTCCGGGGGCCAGCAAGGGGCGGAAAAGGGTCAACTGACGATTATGTGTGGCGGTGAATCCGCGGCATTTGAACAGGTCCGCCCGGTACTTGAACACTATGCAAAGGCGCTCAACCTGATGGGGCCCGCGGGAAGCGGACAGAAGACCAAAATGGTGAACCAGATTGCCATCGCGGGGCTCGTGCAGGGGTTGTCCGAAGCCCTGCACTTCGCGGAGCAGGCCGAACTGGATGTGCACAAGGTGATGGAGGTTATTTCCAAGGGCGCCGCACAGTCCTGGCAGATGGAGAACCGCTCAGGCACCATGATTGATGCTCAGTTCGACCATGGCTTTGCCGTGGACTGGATGCGCAAGGATCTTGGCATCTGCCTGGATGAAGCACGCCGCGTAAACGCGTCATTGCCGGTTACAGCGCTGGTCGACCAGTTCTACGCCGACGTGCAGTCCATGGGAGGCCGCCGCTGGGATACATCGTCACTGATCCAGCGCCTGCGGAAATTCCGGTAAACCCGAACGCCCCTCCCCGGCTGGCGCCAGATGAGGGGCAACACCGGGCAGCCTACTTCTCTTTGGGCTGCCACTTACCTTTGACGTACCACGCTGACCAGCCCGTCGCCTTGCCCTCTTTCTCCGACATGACGTACTGCTCCTTGCTCTTGCGGCTGTAGCGAATCACCGTCGGGTTTCCCTCCGGGTCGCGCTCCGGCGCATCCATCAGGTAATCGTACTTGGGGTCGATCTCCTTGCGATGGGGTTTGATCTCCATCACCAGCGGGGGCCGTGTTTCCCGATTCTTCGGGAACTTGCTCGCTGCCAGGAACAGGCCGGAAGCGCCGTCACGGAGCACATAGGTGTCCTCGACCTTCTGGCACGCCAGCTCCGGCATCGGAACCGGGTCCATTTTGGGCGGAGCCGGCTCACCGCTCTTCAGCAGCTTGCGGGTATTCTTGCACTCGGTGTTGGTGCACCCGAAATACTTGCCGAAACGACCGGTCTTGAGCTGCATTTCCGAACCGCATTTGTCGCATTCGAGGGTTGGGCCCTCGTAGCCTTTGATGCGGAAAGTGCCCTTCTCCACTTCGAACCCGGAACAATCCGGATTGTTGCCGCAGACATGGAGTTTGCGACCCTCGTCCACAAGGTAGCTGTCCATGGCGGTCGAGCAGATCGGGCAACGGCGCTTCTTGCGCAGCAGGCGGGTTTCGCCCTCCCCTTCCACATCATCATCGGCACTGACCACTTCGTCGCCGGAGACCAGGTTGATAGTGGTCTTGCAGCGCTCCTTGGGAGGCAGCGAGTACCCGGAGCAGCCCAGGAAAACACCGGTGCTGGCGACCCGGATCTGCATGGGTCGACTGCAGGTCGGGCATGGAATGTCGGTTTCGGTGGGCGTGTTGGCACGCATGCCGCCCGTTTCGGTGCTTTCCGCCGTTTCCAGCTGCTTGCGGAAGCGCCCGTAGAAGTCGTTAAGAACCTTCTTCCACTGAACCTCGCCTTCGGCGATGTCGTCCAGCTCGTCTTCCATTTTCGCGGTGAAATCAAAATCCATCAGGTTCGGGAACGACTCTGAAAGACGTTCGGTCACGATCTCGCCCATTTTCTCAGCGTAGAACCGGCGATTCTGCAACCGCACGTAACCACGATCCTGGATGGTGGAAATAATCGAGGCATAAGTGGACGGCCGGCCGATGCCCTGCTTTTCCAGCTCCTTGACGAGACTGGCTTCCGTGTAACGGGGAGCCGGCTTGGTGAAGTGCTGGGTGGGATCGAGCTTTGCCAGATCCAGGGTCTCATCGACTTTGATATCCGGAAGCGCCACGTCTTCGTCTTTCTTCGCGGATTGTGGTGCTGCCTTGAGGAAGCCCTCAAACTTGATGATGCGTCCACGGGTACGCAACTCATAGTCACCGTTGGAGACCACGATGGACGTGCTCAGGAACTCCGCATCCGCCATCTGACAGGCCATGAACTGACGCCAGATAAGGTCATAGAGCTTCTCAGCGTCCTTCTCAAGGCCGCTGATGTCTGCCGGCCTGCGACTTACCTCTGTCGGACGGATCGCCTCGTGGGCCTCCTGGGCTCCTTCCTTGCTGCCGTACACGCGAGGCTTCTCCGGCAGATACCGTTCGCCGAACTGCTTCTCGATAAACGCCCGGCAACCATTGACCGCGTCCTGACTGAGGTTGGTGGAGTCGGTTCTCATGTAGGTGATGTAGCCGGCTTCGTAAAGGCGCTGGGCCAGCATCATGGTTTTCTTCACACTGAAGCCCATGCGGTTGCTCGCCGCCTGCTGCAGTGTGGACGTGATGAACGGGGCCGAAGGCCGCGACCGGGTGGGTTTGTCTTCCCGCTTGGACACCCGGAAAGCCCCGCCGCGCAGGCGCTCCACATGCTCATCACTCTGCTTTTCATTCACCGGACGGTACGGCGCGTCCTGATAGCGGGTCACCTCGAAGCGCACCGGCTCTTTTGCCTGTTTCGCTCCCAGGTCCGCGTGCAGCTGCCAGAATTCCTCCGGAATGAACTTGCGGATCTCCCGTTCACGCTCGACAATCAGTCGCACCGCGACAGACTGAACCCGGCCCGCAGAAAGGCCCCGGGCAATTTTTGCCCAGAGCAGCGGCGACACCATGTAACCGACCACGCGATCCAGGAACCGTCGGGCCTGCTGCGCATTTACCCGATTGTTATCGAGCGATCCCGGATCTTCGAACGCTGCCTGGATGGCCCTCTTGGTGATCTCGTTGAACACCACCCGACGGTACTTCTCCGGCTCGCCCCCAATCGTCTGCTGAAGGTGCCAGGCAATGGCTTCCCCCTCGCGGTCCAAATCCGTCGCGAGGTAGATGTGGTCTGCAGATTTGGCCAGTCGCTTGAGCTCGCTGACAACCTTTTCCTTACCCGGAAGGATCTCGTAGCGGGCGCTCCAGTCCTGGTCCGGATCCACACCCATGCGGGCAACAAGCTGCTCACGTGCCTTACGCTTTTTGTGGGCTGCCTTTTCCTCCGGGCTCATCTTCCGTGTTATTGCCGCCTGTTTCGCGCGCTCTTTTGGATCTGACTGGGAGCCGCTGCCGCTGACCGGAAGATCACGAATGTGCCCGACGCTCGACTTCACGATGAAGTCTGAACCCAGGTACTTGTTGATGGTCTTCGCTTTCGCAGGCGACTCGACAATAACGAGACTTTTACCCATATCGGAGATCTGTATCCTTGGCGATAATCGGTTAATAAATCAGCAAACCGTAAACTCGCTGTAAAATCAGTCGGCTAGAAAAACACAATAGCCGGAGCAGTGTATAGGTGCATTGTTTTACAGGGTCAACAATAGCAAGACAACCCATTCTTTGGATTCATCCCTGCTTTTTTTAAATGAAGCATAAACAGGAAGGCCCGGCAATTGCCGGGCCTTCCTTAATGCGTTACTGATCCGGCCAGGCGAATCAGAGACGCTCCCAGACTGTTGCAATGCCCTGACCCAGGCCGATGCACATGGTGGAAACACCAAGCTTACCGCCTTTGGCCTGCATCACGTTCAGCAGGGTGGTGGAGATACGCGCACCGGAACATCCCAGCGGATGACCCAGGGCAATCGCGCCACCGTTCAGGTTCACTTTCTCTTCCATCACGCCCAGCAGCTTCAGGTCCTTGAGGACCGGCAGCGACTGGCCAGCGAAGGCTTCGTTCAGTTCCCAGAAGTCGATGTCTTCAACTTTCAGGCCTGCACGCTTCAGTGCCTTCTTGGTCGCCGGAACCGGGCCGTAACCCATGATTGCGGGATCACAACCGGCAACCGCCATGCTGCGGATCTTGGCGATCGGCTTCAGGCCCAGGGCCTCAGCACGCTCAGCAGACATCAGCACCATGGCAGCCGCACCATCGGTCAGCTGTGAGGAGGTACCAGCGGTTACCGTTCCGTTCTTCGGATCGAACGCCGGCTTCAGCTGGCCCAGGGACTCAGCCGTTGTTTCCGGACGAATGGTTTCGTCGGTCTCGATCAGCACCTTGAAGCCATTCTCGTCGTGACCTTCGATAGGCACGATTTCGTTCTTGAAACGGCCTTCCACGGTCGCTTCGTGAGCCAGACGATGGGAACGGGCACCGAACTCGTCCTGCTGCTCACGGGTAATGCCGTGCATCTTGGCCAGCATTTCCGCCGTCAGGCCCATCATGTTGGAAGCCTTGGCGGTGTACTTGGACGCAGCCGGGTTGTGGTCAAAACCGGCGGTCATGGGTACGTGCCCCATGTGCTCAACGCCACCGATCACGAACACATCACCGTTACCGGTCTGGATCGCCTGGGCGGCGGTGTGGATCGCCGTCATTGCGGAGCCACACAGACGGTTCACGGTCTGCGCTGCAGACTCATGGGGAATGCGGGTCAGCAGTGAAATCTGACGCGCTACGTTGAAGCCCTGCTCTTTGGTCTGGTTTACACAGCCCCAGATCACGTCTTCAACTTCTTTCGGGTCGAGCTTCGGGTTGCGCTCAAACAGTGCTTCGATCAGCGCGGCAGACAGAGTCTCGGCACGCACGTTACGGAAGCAACCATTTTTGGCACGACCCATCGGAGTCCGCACGCAATCGACGACGACAACGTCTCTCGGATTAAGGCTCATAGATCTTTCTCCGTTCGGAAATCTCGTTCAGGGTTAGCCAAAGAACTTTTTGCCAGTCTTGGCCATTTCACGCAGCTTCTCGGTCGGGTGATACAGAGGACCAAGATCTGCAAACTTGTCTGCCAGTTCGACGAACTTGTCTACACCCATGTCGTCGATATAGCGCAGGGCACCACCACGGAACGGCGGGAAGCCGATACCGAAGATCAGGCCCATATCAGCATCTGCCGGATCTTCGACAATGCCATCTTCCAGGCAGCGAACGGTTTCCAGGCACAGAGGAATCATCATACGGGCGATGATGTCTTCTTCACTGAAATCGTTCTTACCCTGAACAACCGGTTCGATCAGCTTGTAGCTCTCTTCGTCTACAACCTTCTTCTGCTTACCTTTCCGGTCGGTTTCATACTTGTAGAAACCCTTGTCGTTCTTTTGGCCGTAGCGGTTATTCTCGAACATTACTTCGACGGCAGACTTGAAGTCGGCCTTCATGCGCTCGGGGAAACCTTCTGCCATCACCTCGTTGGCGTGCTTGGCGGTGTCCATGCCCACTACATCGAGGAGGTAGGCCGGGCCCATGGGCCAGCCGAACTTCTCCATGACCTTGTCGACCTGCTGGAAATCGGCGCCGTCACGAACCAGGCCGGAGAAACCGCCGAAGTACGGGAACAGCACCCGGTTAACCAGGAAGCCCGGGCAATCGTTAACCACGATCGGGGTCTTGCCCATCGCCTTGGCGTAGGCAACGGTGGTGGCGATGGCCTTATCGCTGGTCTTCTTGCCGCGGATAACCTCAACCAGGGGCATCATGTGCACCGGGTTAAAGAAGTGCATGCCACAGAAGTTTTCCGGACGTTTCAGGTTCTTGGCCAGAAGGTCGATGGAAATGGTGGACGTGTTGGACGTCAGGATGGCGTCTTCACGCACGTTGTCCTCGGTCTCACGCAGAACCGCGTCTTTGACCTTCGGATTCTCGACAACCGCCTCAACCACCAGATCGACGTTCTTAAAGTCGCCGTAGTTCAGGGTCGGGGTGATGCTGTTGAGTACGTCGGCCATCTTGCCGGCGTCCATCTTGCCCTTGTCAACACGCTTGGACAGGAGCTTCTTGGCTTCCTTCAGACCCAGGGCGATACCTTCCTGAGCAATGTCCTTCATGATGATCGGCGTGCCTTTCAGTGCAGACTGGTAAGCGACACCACCGCCCATGATACCGGCGCCCAGTACCGCCGCCAGTTTGACGTCGTTGGCTTCCTTTTCCCAGGCACTGGCTTTCTTCTTCAGCGCCTGGTCGTTCAGGAACAGACCTACCAGGCAGGCTGCCACGTTGGTCTTGGCCATCTTGGCGAAGCCCTTGGCTTCCACTTCGATTGCCTTGTCGCGGGTCATGCCGGCATGCTTCTGCATCACCTTGATGGCTTCCACCGGCGCCGGGTAGTTCTTGCCAGCCTTGCCAGCCACGAACGCCTTGGAAATCTCGAACGCCATCATGCTTTCCATGGCATTCAGTTTGATCTTGCCTTTCTTTTCTTCACGACGGGCCGCGTTATCCAGCTTGCCCTCGTTGCACTGGTTGATGATGGCAACGGCCGCATCCACCAGCTTGTCGTCTTCAACAACGGCATCCACAGCACCCACTTTCAGGGCTGCGTCGGCACGGTTCTCAGTACCGCCGCTGATCCATTCAATCGCGTTGTCCACACCCACCAGGCGGGACAGACGGACAGTGCCGCCGAAACCGGGGAAAATGCCGAGCTTGACTTCCGGCAGACCGACCTTGGCTTTGGGCGCCATGACGCGGTAGTCGGTGGCCAGGCACATCTCGAAGCCACCACCCAGAGCGATGCCATTAATAGCGGTCACGGTCGGGAACGGCAGGTCTTCAATGGCGTTGAACACCTCATTGGCCTTGAGGTTATTGGCCACGAGATCTTCTTCGGAACCGGCGAACAGCTCGGTGAATTCGGTGATGTCGGCACCGACAATAAAGCTGTCCTTGGAGCTGGTTACCACCAGACCCTTGAGGTTCTTCTGGGATTTGAGTGCTTCAGCTGCGGCGCCCAGTTCTTCGATGGTGAGACGGTTGAACTTGTTGACAGACTCGCCCTGCAAGTCAAAGTTCAACTGAGCGATCCCGCCTTCGATCTCTTTAACCGTGATGGCTTTACCTTCGTAAATCATCAACTGATCTCCAGTCTGTGTTTGGAACTGCCCGCAACCATCACCGTGAACACAGAGGTACGGCGCAGGTCTGCGGATGCAGCGAGATTTCGGTCACTGCCCGATAAACCGATTCAAAATTCATACAGTCGTTTGAATCGCGAGGGCACACGATGAAAAAAAACAGCTCGTTTGTCAATTTGTTTCTGGCAGATTCGGTGCAAAAGTCTTCTTAATCCGCGAAGGCACCGGAAAATGAAATACATGGATTTGTTGTTTTTTCAGTGCAGTACATCCGTGTCTGAACGGGAAACCGGAACTTCGTCACGCAAATTTGTCACTTCTTTACATTTGCCCGCCCCCGGTGCCGCAAAACCGCTTGATCGGTCGGCGGAGTTACTTTACCTTCGACGTAAGACTTTAGTCCACAATAATAAAACCCATGTACGGAGACCTTCCGATGAATGATGCTCGCCTGCGGGTACGCTCACTGGTGGCAGCCCTGATTCTGCTTGCCCTTACTTCCCTGACGGCTCGGGCAGAAACCGGAGACGGATTCCTTTCCGATCTGCACAACTTCCGCGTCAGCAACTACCTGGCCCTCGACGCGTACTATCGCTTCAGCGCAAACGGCGACACCAACACCCTCAATGAAATTGTCGGCAGTATCAACGATGCCAACTCGTCCATGAATGCCCTGGCCGAAAGCACAGCCGGCGTTCTCAGCGAGGAAGAGGTGGAGTCACTGAATCAGGAATTCGATATCTTCAAGAACCTCATGCGCGACAATATCAATGATGTCCGTAATACCGGATACCCCGACCTTCGGCTGGTCTCCGACATGGCAAACCAGGCGTCAAGCATGAGTGAAATGGCCACGGAACTGTATCAGCTCGCCCAGGAAAGCGGTGAAACTGCTGACAACCCCAGGATTGAAGCAGCCCGGTCAGCCGCCATCACCCTCGCACAGATGATGGCAAAATACTCGGCTCGTACACATTCCACCGTATCACAGACCTTCCAGGGCTCCTCCACCGATGTCCCGCTGGACCAGCAGGCACTGGAATTTGACTCTCTCCTGGGCCAGATCAACGAAGGCACCAGCGAGGGGCAACTGAAAGCGGAACTCGATGATGTTGCCTCCAAATGGCAGTTTATCCGCGGTTCTTACATCAACTACAACGACAACAATGTATCGTTCGTGATTGATCGCTATTCCAAGGGTATTCTCCGCGGATTGTCCACCACCATCGCGTTGCTTCAGGAAAGCGCCTGATCGCCGGGGTCGTCCTCGCGGGCGGCCCTTATCTCCCCTTCCAGCGACCAAACCACCGTTTTTTGATATTCATCAGTAACGGGGCCCGCCGGTTCGACTATCCTGAATTCATTGTTATGCTTTCAGAGAACACTGTGTTCGCAGAGGAGCAATGTGATGTCAATCTATCAGAAAGTTCTGGTCGCCATTGATCTTACCGAAGAGGCCCCACAGGTCCTCACCAAGGCGATGGAAATCAGCAAGGCACACGGCGCTGAAGTATGGCTGGTACACGTGGTTGAACCGGTTGGTTACGCCTATGGCGGCGATATTCCAATGGACCTGACCGAGTTGCAGGATCAGTTGGACAAGGCCGCCCACGACCAACTGGGTGCGTACGGGGAACAATACGGGGTCAGCCGGGAGCATCAGGTGGTTACCGTGGGCAGGCCCGAATCCGAAATCCACCGGCTGGCGAAAGAGCACGGTGCCGATTTGGTTATTGTGGGCAGTCACGGGCGCAAGGGATTTCAGCTACTGCTGGGTTCAACCGCCAACGGGGTGTTACACGGCACCGAATGTGACGTACTGGCGGTTCGCATCCACTGACCGGCGCGAACCAGGCCCGGAGTCGATTCTCCGGGCCTGCGTGGCATTATCTAGAGCGCCGCGCCGCCTTCCATCTTGCTTTCCAGCTTTCGCAACTGACTCTCCAGTGAGAAGCTCACACTGGAGGCCATGGAAAAGAAGTTGAGCAGCGCCTTCAGATTGCTGTCCCCTTTGCAGACTGAGTGAATGCGCTGCCACAGGGCCTGGTTAACCAGTTGCAGGCGCTGATTGCGCTCCACCAGCCCTTTCAGGTCCCAGTCCGCTTCACGATGATTGCGCTTTGCGAAGTACTGCTGCAGCAGGTAGTGCGACACGCTCCGCATGATGAATTCGTCCGTGTTCGCAAACGGCAGATGGTGAACGGCCATCGGCTTCAATTCGCGCAGCACCGGGCATCCACTGGTTGCCATTTTCAGACCCAGCAGCGAGCGCAGGGCTTCTTCCAGGGCCGTGGTTTTCGAATAGGTGCGCTGGTCATCGCTCACCCGCACCTCCACTTTCTGGTACGCGTCTTCCGCCTGGAATGCGTTCACGACCGGGAGTATTTCAATGGCTGCCGGGCAATGGGGTGACTGGTCCGCCTTCAGCGGGCAGTTGGAACACTGGCAGTGGCCCAGACGGGTCCATGCCGGTAGCGGCGAAACGCCTTCCGAAGGCTGGTCCGTGACTTTGAATTCTGCCTGCCGTCCATCCTGAAACTTGAAATTGTAATTAACGTTCATTGATTGGCCTGTTCTTCCAGCTCCATCCACCGCTCGATAACCTGCTCCAGACGGGATTCCGTTTCCGTCAATGCTTCCAGAGTAGCCGAGACTTCGTTCGGTGGGCCTGAATAAAAATCCGGATCTGAGATCGTCGCCTGCAAGGCAGCGATGTCGTTCTCCAGAGCCTCAATTTTGCCCGGTAATTCCTCAAGCTCAAGCTTAAGCTTGTAACTGAGTTTTACGGGTTTCGTTTTTGTGGAGTCGGCCACAGGTTTGACGGGCTTTTTTTCCGGCTCCGGGGCTTTTTCTGCCCTGCCCGCTTTTTCGGGACGCGACGTTTTCTGCTCCGAGGGAAATACCCCGCCCTGACGACGCCAGTCACTATAGCCGCCAACGTATTCACGCACCCGGCCGGTGCCATCCAGAAAGATGGTGTCGGTCACCACATTGTCCAGAAACTCTCGGTCGTGGCTGATCACGATCACCGTTCCCTTGAAGTCCACCAGTTGTGCTTCGAGGAGCTCCAGGGTCTCTACGTCCAGGTCGTTGGTAGGTTCGTCCAATACCAGGATATTGGCCGGCTTACTGAAGAGCTTGGCCAATAGCAGACGGGCACGTTCGCCGCCTGAGAAAACGCTGACCGGCGAGCGTGCACGTTGGGGGCTGAACAGGAATTCCTGCAGGTAACCCAGGACATGCTTGCTCTTCCCGTTGATTTCGATGAACTCCCGGCCTTCCGACAGGTTATCCAGGGCGTTGCGCTCAAGATCCAGCTCGCTCCTGAGCTGGTCGAAATAGGCCACCTCCAGATTGGTACCCAGTCGCACACGGCCGTCCGTCGGCTCCAGATCCCCCAGCAACAAACGCACCAGTGTGGTCTTGCCGGTGCCGTTCTCACCGACCAGGCCGATCTTGTCGCCGCGCAGGATGGTCAAGTCCATATCCCGGATCACCGGGTCGTTATCGGCATAACGGAAGCCGGCCTCCCGGGCCTCAACCACCAGCTTGCCTGAGCGTGCCGCGTCTTCGACGGCAAAACTGGCGGTCCCGCCGCGCACACGACGCTGGCGATGCTCTTCACGCATGGCCTTCAGCGCCCGGACGCGGCCCATGTTGCGAGTGCGCCTTGCCTTGATACCCTGGCGTATCCACGCCTCCTCCTGCTTGAGCCGCTTGTCGAATAGCGCGTTCTGACGCTCTTCCTCTTCCAGCGCCTTTTCCTTGAGGTCGAGGTACCGATCGTACGTGGCGGAGAAACTCACCAGTTTGCCACGGTCCAGCTCAACGATCCTCGTGGCCATTTTACGGATGAACGCACGGTCGTGACTGACAAACAGCATGGCGCCACGGAACTGGCCAAGCGCCTCTTCCAGCCAGGCAATGGCGGGCACGTCAAGATGGTTGGTGGGCTCGTCCAGCAACAGGATATCGGGCTCTGCAACCAACGCCCTGGCGAGCAGTACGCGGCGCTGCCATCCCCCCGAAAGCGTATTCAGGCGCTGTTCGGGATCCACGCGGTATTGGGCCAGGATCGCGGTAACCTTCTGATCAAGACGCCATCCATCCAGCGCCTCCAGGCGATCCTGCACGGTCATAAGCTCGTCGAGACTGGCCTCGTCTGCCTGCTGGGACAGTGCATGAAAGCGCGCCAGCAATTCGCCGGTTTCGGGAAACGCACTGGCAACCGCCTCGTAGGCAGTGCGAGTATCCTCCGCCGGAAGGTTCTGCGGCAGCACCGCCAGCACGGCCCCTTCATCCAGCCGGATCACACCGCCGTCGGGAACCACCTCCCCCGCGACGATTTTCAGCAGCGTGGACTTGCCTTCGCCGTTTCGACCCAGCAGACACACCCGCTCCCCCGCTTCAATGTTCAGTGAAGCCTGATCCAGCAAAGGTTGCATGCCAAAAGCGAGGGAAATGGCGTCCAGCGTTAACAATGGCACCTGATATTACTCCGTGGTTCTGTTGATCACCGGATCGCCCACATTGAGGCGCCCCGAAGATTCGTGAATGGCATTCATACCGAAAATAACGCCGTCATCGGTTCGACGGTACTGACCCAGTGTCCGCAAAGGCTGTAAATCGGAGTTCCGGATACCGGTCGAAGGGTCAACCGTGGTCATCACACAACGTGAGCAGGGTTTGACGAACCGGAGCCGGATCGAACCGATGGCGATGTCACGCCAGTGGTCTTCCTCCCAGGGTTGTGCGCCCTCAACCACGATGTTGGGTCGGAACCGACGCATATCGACCGACTCGGCCAGGCGACCGTTTAACTCTTCGAGGGAGGCCGTATTGGTAACCAGCAGTGGAAAGCCGTCTGCAAAACTGACACGCCGACTATCCGCAACCCGGGATGGATCAACCCGGCGGAAGGCATCGTCGGGCATGTAGGCGAACCGCAGAGCAATCCCGCAGAAACGGCTCAGCGCCGCCGACGCGTCGGCGGCGCCGGCTTTTGCGAGTACCCAGTCCTGCCAGACCCGGACACGCAGCTCGGCTTGGTCCGGTTGCAGCCGGAAGCTCCCTTCCCCGGGAATGGTCACCGTAACATAACCACTCTCCAACGAGGTGGTAATCCTCGCCAGTTCCGGGTGACTGCGCTGGGAAACAAACTGGCGGTCGTCGTCAACGATCATCCAGCGCCGGTCGTCCCGAGGGCCGAAATCATCCAGTTCGAACGTCGGCACAGCGATTCCCGCAAGGGACTTCACCGGATAGATAAACAGGGAATGAACTCGCACAAAAACTCCCACGCATAGCGGAAATGAAAAGCAAGGGCTGAGAGTATAACCGAGTTCGTCCGTAAACACGGATTTTGGCTGGCGCCAGAACGACGAAACCCGGCCGTTTTAAGGGCCGGGTTTCTGAATTCTGGAGCGGGAAACGAGATTCGAACTCGCGACCCCAACCTTGGCAAGGTTGTGCTCTACCAACTGAGCTATTCCCGCTTTTCGTTAACGGCTTCGTGCCGACAACGGAGGCGTATTCTACGGATTCGGTCGCGACCGTCAACCACTTTTTCTCAACTTTTTTGCGGTCCGCCAAAAAATTGATCGAGGCTCAACCGCGCTCCTCCTCCGTTGCCGGAGCACTGGCCATTCGACCGCTATCGCAGTTGAGATAACCCGAGGATCGAAGCCACTGCTGATCCGGATAATACTTGAACACCAACTGGCCGCCCTTGAGGTTGTCCACCACCTGACGGATGACCTGCTGATCAACGGCCGGACAACCATGGCTTCGACCGATCCGGCCATATTCCCGGACCCAGGCCGCATTCACGTAATCGGCGCCGTGTATGACGATCGCACGCTGTCTCGCAAGATCGTTAACGCCTGGCTCCAGTCCGTCCAGGCGAAGAGAGTAACCATGCTTGCCCCGGTAGGATTCACTGGCTTTGAACAATCCCAGGCTGGACTGGTAGCTTCCTTCGACATTGGAGAAAGTCGTGGCTTCAAGCGCACCGGAATTCCGGCCATGGGCGACGAGGTCACGCAGGACCAGATCACCGCTGTTCAGGTCGAAAATCCAGAGGCGCTCTTCACTGGAAGGCAGGGAAAAGTCGATCACGGCAAGCCGCTCGGGTGCTTCCACGCCGTGGCTGATGGCACAGGCAGACGCACTCAGGGCCCTTCTGAGCACATCCGCATTCAATTCAGGGGCCGCGACAGCAAGCCGGGCAAAGAGTGCCTGATCAAAGGTCATCGCCAGGGACGAGGCCGGGGCGGCCAACATTCCGAGGACCAGACAGGCCCCCAGGGCAAACCGACGCCCCGACTCTGTAATGTTCTGCATGGTTGGAAAGCTCTGCCAGTTCAATGAAACAAGGGACCGCAGGAGGGGTCCGATACCAGGAGTTCACTGTGGGCTATTCTAACAGGCAAAAACGCGACAACCGTCATGTCGTACATTTTTCATACACTCTGGTACAGGAAGGAACATCACACCTCCATGACCAGGCAGACCATGCGACGGATTGAATTCTCAATCGCGCTGCGGTCCGCCTGCTGGGCATTCAGCAGGTGGTCGTAGCCCAAACCGAGGATCACATTGACCAGCAGCGAAGCATCATGCTGCGGGGCCGGGGTATTCAGTCTTTGAAGAATCTGCTCCAGGCCGGCGATCCACACGTTTCGATAGTTCCTGGCCAGCGCGGCCAGCTGCGGGTCCCGCAGCGATTCCATCAGAAACACCTGCTCAGCCAGCATCTGTTCCTTGCGTTCCTCGAACTGCTGGATCAGGTAACCCGTGGCGATGGCACTCAGACGAAAAGCCAGCGCTTCACGTCCCTGGCCGCCGCGCACCAGGGTATGGGCGGGCAGCGTATCCAGCACCAGATTAACGGTGTCGTAGAACCTGCTCAGTTCATACCGCGCCTTCTCCGCGAACAGCATGAATGAGTCACTGATCAGCTCACGGATATCGCGAAAATAATAGGTGGTGGCTGCCAGCGGAACCCTGGCTTCACGGGCGACCGCGCGGTGTTTGATTCCCCGGAGCCCGTCCCGCGCAACAATCCGCAGGGTTGCCTCAAGGATCTGTAGCCGCCGATATTCACTTTTCGCCCTGGCTGCCTTCCGCCCACTGTACTGTATGGACTCCCGGAACGATCGCTCCTCCGGTAACTCTTCCGGCAGCTCTCCCGGAATCCTTACGTTGATTGCCTGCCCCATGCCTCACACCTTGCCTCATCACCACAGCCGGAGAACCGGCCGCCTGCCCGGCTGTATCCGGTCTCATTGTTACGCTTTGTAAATGATGGCGTAATCTTTGGACACAAACGTTGACGGGCTCGGCAATTTTTCGGTGCACGGTAGGGCCTGCGGCAATGATAAGTCGGGTTATTGGCCGAATCGACGGCCCTGTTTAAGGTAGTCCAGCTCCGCTTCCGTGGACGGCCGTTTCAGTGCGTTATTCCGGTGGGGAAAACGCCCAAAGTCACGAATGATGTCGTGATGGTCCCGCGCTGCTTGCAGGAAACTTTCCATAAAATCCCCCAACAGACCTTCGGTCGACGCCGCCAATTGTTCGTAGCATTCCAGCGAAAGGGTCTGATCAGCGGGCCGCTCGGAGTGTTCCAGCGGCATATAGATAAAGGCTCTCTGTACGGGCGGCAACATCATGTCCTGCCCTTTATCCATAGCCTTGCGGGTGCACTCGCGTGCGGCACGGTCATTCTCGAATGCCATGGCACTGCCCCGGTAGATATTGCGGCTGAACTGATCCAGCAACAGGATTTCCGCCAGGGCGCCTCCCGGAGTCGTCCGCCAGTGACTCAGGCCGCCCTCGGACGCGAATAACACCATGGAGAGGAAGCGCCGGCGAATTTCCTGGTCAAACCGCCGATCCGATCGGAACCACTGGTTGCGGTGGGCGCTGTCCGGCAAGCCATTAGCGTCCAGTTCACCGAACCAGAAATCCAGAATGTCTTTCCAGTCGAACATACCCGGGTACCCTGAGTGCTGGTGGATGATGATTCACCGCGTCAGCCGCGGCGCCTTTGCGTTACACTTTCCATGACACTGAGGCCATTTTCTCCAAAGGAGCCCCCATGCCCGAAGCGCATCGTATCATTCTTCTTGCCCATGGCAGCAGTGACGCCCGATGGTGTCAGACCTTCGAACAGCTCGCTGCCCCTACGGTCCAATCCGTGCCGGGCTCCCGCATTGCCTACATGGAGCTGGCAGAGCCGTCTCTTGAAGCCGTTGTGGAACAGGGGGTGAAAGAAGGCATCCGCCACTTCCGGGTAGTGCCGCTTTTCCTGGCCGCCGGCCGTCATCTTCGAAAGGATGTACCGGCCATGATTACGGCGCTTGAAAGCGCCCATGATGTAAGCATCAATCTGGCCCCTCCGATCGGCGAAAATCCTCAGCTCGGTGACGCGATTCGCGATGTCGTCGAGCAGGAACTGGCAAAATAGGACGACCGGGACAGAATCGTCCCGGGCAAACGGAGCACCCCACATGAGCAAACGCATTCTCATCACCGGCGGCACCGGCTTTATCGGTGAGGTTCTCTGCCCCAGGCTCAACGCGCTGGGTTACAGCCTTACCGTACTCAGCCGCCAGAGCGAGGCCGACGTAAGGTCCATCTGCGGACGGGTGGAAGCGGTTTCAGACCTGAACCTGCTGCGCGATCATCCGGGGTTTGACGCTATCATCAACCTCGCGGGCGAGGGTATTGCCGCCAAACGCTGGTCCAGCCAGCGGAAGCAGGCGCTTCGGGACAGCCGCGTCGATCTCACCCGACAGCTGGTGGCGGTGGCGAAAACGTGGCAATCCCCTCCCGACGTCCTGGTGTCAGGCTCTGCGGTTGGCTTCTACGGCAATCAGGAACAGGCCCTTGTGACCGAATCCACCACACCCCACGATGAATTCACCCATCGCCTCTGTCGGGACTGGGAACAGGAAGCCCTGAAACTGGAAGACAGCGGCGTCAGGGTTTGCCTGTCCCGGACCGGGATCGTCGCGGGTCCCGGCGGCGGCTTCCTGGCCCGGATGTTACTGCCCTTCCGGCTGGGTCTTGGTGGACGCCTCGGCTCGGGTCGCCAGTACATGCCGTGGATACACCGGGAAGACGTAGTTGCCGCCCTCCTCTTCATGCTTGAGAACGAGCATGCGTCCGGGGCGTACAACGTGGTGAGCCCCAACCCGGTAACCAATGCCGACTTCACCCGACATCTGGCAAGTGTGCTGCGTCGGCCGGCGGTCTTTCCGGCCCCGGAACCGGTATTGAAGCTGGCACTGGGGGAGATGGCCCGGCTCCTCCTGACGGGGCAGAGAGCCATACCTGATCGGTTGTCGCGGGAAGGCTTTGAGTTTTCCTATCCGGATCTCCGGGCGGCCCTTGAGAACTGCACCCGATGAATTCTGACGCGCTGAGGCGACTGGTCCTGGTGCTGATCGTGGCGGTCAGCCCTGCTCCGGCCATGGCAGGTCAACAAACCTATGAGTCCTGCAGCCTCATTGCGGCCGAATACCTCACGGTATTGCAGCTTGCCTCCCGGGGCCTGGACGCCGAGACACTGAAAGCCTCACTGCCGGACATCAGCGATCCGGCAAAGCGACGGGTCGACCAGCTGCTGGCCGCGGCAAAAAAGGATGGCTTGCTTGAAACCTACTCAACAATCAATTCCGAGTATTCGGCCTGCGCCCGTGAGGTGTATCGCAACCAGGGCCTGCCCCAACCCGGCACTCGTGAACGCCGGTTCCACGACTGCGCCGGGGAAAACCGGGTCCGGTATGACATTACCCTGGGGGCATCAATGGAGGCACCGGCGGCCGCCATCAAACAGGACCTGAGTCCCGTACATCACAGGATGGTGGACGCTATTTATCGCCTCTATGAGTCAGAGGGCCCGCTGGTGGTTTTCGACAATCTTGCCGGCGAACTCAAGCACTGCCTGAATCGCCCGGCTTCATGATTTTTTTTCAAAAAACTGTTTGACAGCGAAAACCTCCTTACTTAATATACGCGCCACCTCGACGAGGCAAGTCAGTAAGAACGTTGCGTCCCCTTCGTCTAGTGGCCTAGGACTCCGCCCTTTCACGGCGGCAACAGGGGTTCGAACCCCCTAGGGGACGCCAATTTTTCTTCAGACTGTTTTCCCATCCGCAGTCCGGGGTGCTTCGCTACCACCTGTGTGGCGTTTGTGTTTCGCATCCCTCATGATGAAAACCCCCACCGCAACAAGAAAGCCGACCATGAGCAATACGGTGGCAATGCCTGCAATGACAATCGCGTCAATATACATCTTCTGATCTCCAGCAGTCCCTGAATTACCTGACAATCAGGTTACGCGCCTCCCGGCGACGCCACATTGACCTGCATCAACCCCATGACTGAAGCCAGGCCACCACACAGCCGGAACTCCACCACATTTCTTCCGGTTTTTCCTGCATTTGCAGGACACTCCAAAGCAACTGCTGCTATAGTCCTCAGGGTTAAACATTTCTCTGTCACTGTTCCCTGTTCTGACTGGTTTTTACTGCTAAAGGTGGCTGAAGTAACGGCATGCAAAATTTGTCGACGCGTCTTCAACATTTCCGGACGAGGTCCCCGCTTTCGTTCCGACTGCTGGCCTGGATTCTCCTGTTCAGCTCACTCTTCACCCTGATCGTGTCAGCCATTCAGCTTTACACCGATTACCGCAAAGACCTTCTCCAGATCAGTAACCGCATGTTGGTCGTCGAAACCGGCTACGCCTCGAGCCTGGCACGAAGCCTCTGGGCACTGGACCAGAACCTGCTGCAAACCCAGATGGAAGGTATCCTCAGCCTGCCCGATGTTGTTCACCTGAGGTTGCGGATAGAACCGGACTCGGAACTCGTCATGGGTGACATTCCCCGTGGCACGCGCACGACCTCCCACAGCTTTGAACTGGTGCATCAGGGGGATGAAATGTTCCGCCTTGGTGAAATGACCGTCACCGCAGATCTCAGTCGCGTACAGAGCGAGATGGAGCGCAAGGTCGGGTTTATCCTGGTGACGCAGTTTTTCAAAACGTTCCTGGTGTCGATCCTGATCATCTGGATATTCCAGCACTTCGTCACGCGCCACCTCTCCGCCATGGCGAACTACGCCCGCGAATTCTCACTGACCAACCCCACTAAACCACTGAAACTCGACAGACCGGACACGGCGATGAACCGCCGTGACGAACTGGGACAGGTCACGGAAGCCATCAACCATATGCGTGAGCGCCTCAACGAGGACGTGGCACGCCAGGAACGGGACGCAGCGGAGATCCGGAAATTCTCGAAAGCCATAGAGCAAAGCCCGTCGTCGGTCCTGATCTGTGATCGTCAGTGGAAAATCGAGTTTGCCAACCAGAAATTCACCCAACTGACCGGTTACGACGCCAGCACCATACTGGGCAAACATCCCGGGGCGCTGCCGGAAAACCCCATGGAGCATCGCGAATCGCGTCAGCTGTGGCAGTCCATCCGGCTTCAGGTGCAACGTGTGGGTGTCTGGCAGGGCGAGGTGAACAGCGTGCGCCGCAACGGTGAGCGCTTCTGGGAACAGCTGATCGTCACCCCTATCAAGGGTTCCAACGGGGATGCAACCGGCTACCTCATCCTTGGCGAAGACATCAGTATCCGCAAACGTTATGAACAACAACTGCTGCGACAGGCCAACTACGACATCCTGACCGGCCTCCCCAACCGAATGTTGGCGCTGGACCGGCTTAAACTCGCGCTGGCCCAGGCCCGGCGCGAAAATTCCCTGGTGGGGGTGATGTTCCTCGATCTGGACAATTTCAAGCACATCAACGACACCCTCGGCCACGACGCAGGCGACAACCTGCTGATTGAGGCCGCCCGTCGCATTTCCAGCTGTCTGCGGGGCACCAGCACCGTGGCCCGCCTGGGGGGCGACGAATTCCTGGTGATACTGCCAGGGCTGACCGGACCTGAGGCAACCTCGCAGGTGGCGGAACGCATCCTGAAGACCTTCGAACCCGCCTACCTCCTGAATGGTCAGGAAGTTTTTGTCACCACCAGTATCGGCATTGCCATCTTCCCCACGGATTCGGATAACAGCGGCACCCTGCTCCAGCATGCCGATGCGGCCATGTACCAGGCGAAACACAAGGGAAAAAGTTCCTTTGCACACTTCACGCCGGAAATGACCGAGGTCTCCCACGAGCGCCTTCAGATGGAGTCACGAATGCGGCGGGCGCTGGAGCTGAACGAGTTCGAGCTCTATTTCCAGCCCATCGTCCGTACCGATACCGGCGCCCTTTCCTGCGCCGAGGCCTTGCTTCGATGGAATAATCCCAGCATGGGCATGGTCATGCCGGATCGCTTTATCCCGCTGGCCGAAGAAACCGGCCTGATCATCCCGATCGGCGAGTGGGTGCTGAACGAGGCCTGCCACAAGGCGGTGCGATGGCGCGAAATCACCGGGACCGACATTGGGGTGTCCGTGAACGTGTCACCCCGTCAGTTCCGCGACCAGGGCTTCACATCCGCGGTCATGAAAGCGCTGGAGGCCAGTGGCCTGGCTCCCGAGAAACTTGAGCTGGAAATTACCGAGCGGCTGATCCTCGACAACACCATTGAAACCGCCGACATTCTGAAACAATTGGATGCCGCCGGTATCCGCCTGTCTGTGGACGACTTCGGCACCGGATACTCTGCCCTCAGTTATCTGAAAAGCTACCCCTTCGACACCCTGAAGATTGATAAATCGTTTGTTCAGGATGTGATGAAAGAACACGACGACGCCTCTCTGGTCAAGGCCATCATCAACATGGCCCACAGCCTTGGCTTGAGCGTCATCGCGGAAGGCGTGGAAGAGGAAGCCCAGACACACTTCCTGCAGAAGCAGGGCTGCGACTACTCACAGGGCTATTTCTACAGCCGCCCCATCCCCGAAGTGGAGTTTGAAGAGTGGCTGAAAACCAACCATCGTGTACACGCCTGACCACGGAGACTGCCTGAATTCATGGAAGAAACGGTACTGGTAATCAATTGTGGAAGTTCCTCGATCAAAGCCGCTCTGTTCGACACCGACCTGAACAAACTCGGCTCCGGCCTTGCCGAGAGGCTGGGTACTAACGAAGCGGTGGCCCGCCTGACCGGTGACACCGATGCCCTGCCGCTGCCCCAGGGCGCAGACCACAAGGACGCCCTGCAGGCACTGGTCGAGGCATTCCGGCAACGCGGTCTGCTGTCCTCTGCACCTGCGGCCATCGGCCACCGGGTGGTTCATGGGGGCGAAACTTTCCGGGAAGCCGCGCTGATTGATGACCGCGTACTGGCGGCTATCGAACAGTGCTCAAGCCTGGCCCCGCTGCATAACCCGGTTAACCTGACCGGCATATCCGCTACCCGCGCACTCTACCCCGATGCGCCACAGGTTGCCGTGTTCGACACCGCGTTCCATCAGACCCTTCCTGAGTATGCGTTCCGCTACGCGTTGCCATCCCGCTTCTACGGCGACTGGGGGGTTCGGCGTTACGGATTCCACGGCACCAGCCACAGCTTCATGGTCAACGAGAGCGCCCGACTGCTCGGCAGGACAACAGACGCCACATCGATCATTTCCGCCCACCTTGGCAACGGCTGCAGCATTACGGCTATCAGCAACGGCGAAAGCAAAGACACCAGCATGGGCCTCACTCCACTTGAGGGGCTGGTGATGGGCACCCGCAGCGGCGACGTCGATCCGGGCCTGTTTGATTTCCTGGCTTCCAAGGGAATCGACGCCCGGGAGCTGCACCGGATACTGAACAACGACAGTGGTCTGCTGGGGCTCTCTGGCGAAACCAACGATATGAGGACCCTGTGCGAGATGGCAGACGCAGGTCATGCGCCTTCCGCCCTCGCAATCGACGTGTTCTGCTTCCGTCTGGCCCGCTACATCGGCGGCATGATGGCCTCACTGACGGCGCTCGACGCGCTGGTGTTTACCGGTGGTATTGGTGAAAACAGCCCGGTGGTCCGGGAGAAAACACTGGCACACCTGGGGCTGCTGGGGTTCGCCCTCGACCCGGCACGCAACCGGGACCACGGCCGCAGCACCTCAGGTCGGATCGAGGACGCCGCCAGCCGTTTTCCGATCCTGGTGATTCCCACCAACGAAGAGCTGGTCATAGCCGGCGAGGCCCAGGCGGCCGCCCGTAAAACCGGCGCACGCTGATCAAGCACCATCAGAAAGGATGTCACAATGGCGAAAAGTCTTTTTATTGCCCCTACGTCCATGGATTCCGGTCTAACGTCGGTGTGCCTGGGCCTGCTCCGCGCCCTGGAGCGGGTCGGCGTGAGCGTGGGTTTCTACAAACCCTTCAGCCAATCTGTACATGAAGGCGAAGCCCAGCACAACGATGGCAAGGATACCTCGGTGGCGTTCGTCAGGGCCCGCAGTCATCTCGAGCCGCCCGATCCCATGAGCCTCCGTGAAGCACAGCAACGGCTTAACAAAGGCAAGGCCGACCTGTTGATGGAAACGATTGTCGGCGAATACCAGAAAGTGGCCAAAACCGTGGATGTAGTGATCATCGAGGGTCTGGTACCCGATCGAAGCGAGGCCTACATTGCCAGACTGAACGTTGAAGTGGCCCGCAACCTTGGCTCTGAGGTCATACTGGTGAGCACCCCCAAAGGCCGCACACCGGAGGAAATCGACGAAGAACTGGATTTCTCGGCCCGGGTCTTTGCCAGTCCATCCGATCCAGATGTGGTGGGCGTCATTCTCAACAAGGTGGGAGAGCCCGAAAAGTCCGAATTCACCCCCAGGGTGAACTCGGCGACGTCGAGTGACAGCAACGACTTCGACACCCGGTGCCAGGTATTCCGCGACGGCCGTTTTCGACTGCTGGCCTGCATTCCCTGGCAACCGGAACTTCTGGCCATCCGGGTGTCCGACATCGCGCGGGAAACCGGAATGCCCGTGCTCCATGAGGGCCAGATGCACTCGAGGCGGGTCCAGAAAGTCTCTGTCTGCGCCCGTACCATCCGCAACATGGTGGATACCCTGCGACCCGGCACCCTGATGGTAACCCCCGGTGACCGCGAAGACATTGTAGTCGCCACGGCGGTGGCGGCGCTTAATGGCGTGCCCCTGGCGGGCCTGATGCTTACCGGCGGCCTGATGCCGGACGACCGCGTCATCGAGCTTTGCCGACGGGCGCTCGACACCGGTCTGCCGGTGCTGATGTCCGAAAGTAACACCTACGAAACCGCACACCAACTCGCCAATCTCTCCAGCGCGATCCCCATAGACGATCCGGACCGTATCGATCGGGCCATGGAGGCCGTGGCAACCCAGGTGGACACCGACTGGCTGCAGGAACACCTGAAAGTGCAGCGTCAGAGCCGCCTGTCGCCGCCGGCCTTCCGCTACCTGCTGTCCGAGCGTGCCCGTGCAGCGGACCGGCGTATTGTCCTGCCGGAAGGCGATGAACCCCGCACGGTGCAGGCGGCGATCATCTGTCACCAACGGCGGCTGGCCCGGTGCGCTTTGATCGGCAAGCCCCAGGAGATCCGCAGTGTAGCGAGCTCCCAGGGTCTGGAACTGCCCGACGACATTGAGATCATTGACCCCGCCAATGACCGTAAAAAATACGTCAACGCCATGGTGGAGCTTCGCAAGCACAAGGGCCTGGCACCGGACATGGCCAATGCCATGCTGGAAGACAACGTGGTGCTCGGCACCATGATGGTGGCGCTGGGCGAAGCCGACGGTCTGGTGTCCGGTGCGGTTCATACCACAGCCAACACCGTTCGGCCGGCCCTTCAGCTGATCAAGACCCACGATCAGGCAAAAGTGGTCTCCTCGGTGTTCTTCATGCTGCTGCCGCAACAGGTCGTGGTCTACGGAGACTGCGCCATCAATCCGGATCCGAACGCCGAGGAGCTGGCTGACATCGCCATCCAGAGTGCAGAGTCCGCCGAAGCCTTCGGTATCGAACCGGTCGTCGCCATGATCAGCTACAGTACAGGGGAATCCGGAAGTGGCCAGGATGTGGATAAAGTCCGGGAAGCCACCCGCATAGCGCGGGAGCGACGACCGGATCTGCTTATTGACGGCCCCTTGCAGTATGACGCCGCCGCCATCGAGAGTGTGGCCAAAAGCAAGGCGCCTGACAGCAAAGTGGCAGGCCGGGCAACGGTGTTCATTTTTCCCGACCTCAACACCGGCAACACCACCTACAAGGCAGTGCAGCGCAGTGCCAACGTGGTGAGTATCGGGCCCATGCTTCAGGGTCTGAAAAAACCGGTCAATGACCTGTCACGGGGCGCGCTGGTCGAAGACATTGTCTTTACCATAGCCATCACCGCCGTGCAGGCGAAACAGGTGGAAGATGCGGGGCTGACGTGATCGCCCAGACCTGTAAACAGTCCGGGCGATCGGGGATTAGCGTTTCTTGCTCTTCATCCGGGGCTTCTTGGTGCGTCGCCCGGCCTTGAGGTCGTTGTCTTTTTTGACTTTCTGGCGCGGCGTCAGGCGGTCCACCTTGCCGGCAAAGGGGTTTTCACTGGACCGGAATTCGAACCGGATCGGAGACCCCGTCACTTTCAGTACCTTACGGAAGGTGTTCTCCAGGTACCGTTTGTAAGAGCCCGGCAGTGCGTCGGTCTGGTTGCCGTGCACCACAATGACCGGCGGATTGGAGCCGCCCTGGTGGGCATAGCGCAACTTGATGCGACGGCCGTGCACCATCGGAGGCTGATGCTGGGCAATCGCGTCTTCCAGTATGGCCGTCAGCCGGTTTGTCGGCCATTTTGCCATGGCGGATTCGTAGCAGTCCTGGACAGAGTCGTACATGACCCCGACACCCGAACCGTGAAGCGCGGAGATATAATGCTTATCCGCGTAATCCAGGAAGTCCAGACGGCGTTTCACCTGCTCTTTCACATGGGCACGGTCTTCCGGATCCATGCCATCCCATTTGTTGACGGCAATCACCAGCGAGCGTCCCGCATCCAGGACAAACCCGATCAGGTGCAGATCCTGGTCCACCAGCCCTTCCCGAGCGTCGATCACCAGGATCACCACATGGGCATCGTCAATCGCCTGCAGCGTCTTGATGATGGAGAACTTCTCTACCACTTCCCGCACGTTCTTTCGGCGGCGCACCCCGGCGGTGTCGATCAGGGTGTATTCCGTCCCCTGACGCTCATAGGGAATGTAAACACTGTCACGGGTGGTGCCTGGCATGTCGTACACCACCACCCGGTCTTCACCCAGCATGCGGTTCACCAGGGTGGACTTGCCCACGTTGGGGCGCCCCACGATGCCGATCCGGATACCGGGATAACGCTCCGCCCGATCCTGCTCTTCCCGCTCCTCTTCCGACGGCAACAGCACTTCGAGCATGGAACGAATGCCACGGTTGTGGGAAGCGGCAATCAGAAACGTCGAATCGTAGCCCAACTGGTAGAAATCCGCAGCGGCGATATCCGGGTCCTGCCCGTCGGTCTTGTTCACCACCAGGTGGGCCTGTTTGCCCGTCTTCCTGAGATGATTGGCTATCTGCTCATCACCCGCCGTCAGACCGGCGCGGCCGTCCACCAGAAACAGAACAATGTCGGCTTCGTCCACGGCCTGAAGTGACTGCCGGGCCATTTCGGCATCCAGGCCCTCCTCGTCCCCCGTCAGACCGCCGGTATCGATCACGATGAACCGCTGGCCTTCGTAAGTGCCCTCACCGTATTTACGGTCACGGGTAAGTCCGGGAAAGTCTGCGACCAGCGCATCCCGGGACCGCGTCATCTGGTTGAACAGCGTCGATTTACCGACGTTAGGCCGGCCGACAAGGGCAATTACAGAGGTCATAGTGTTCCGTTATAGAAAATATCCGGACCCTCATGGGCCCGGGAAAAGGCATCAGTCGCTTTTCTTGAGTTCAAAAACGCTCATCCTGCCGCTGTTACCGAAAACCAGCAGGTTACCATTACGCAGCCGTTGCGCGGGCACCCGCAGACCTTCATCGTCGAACTCAAGCTGGCCCTGCAGTGAACCGTCTTCAAGGGACATCATGTGGATATAGCCCTCGAAGTCTCCTACCAGCAGGTAGTCGTCGTAGACCACCGGTTGCGTGGTCTGACGCCAGGACAGCCGGTCCTGGGTCCAGAGCTCACGACGGTCTGCGCCGCGGTAGGCGATGATGTCACCATTGGCCGATGAAACATAGATATTGCCAGCGCCGATCATCGGTGCGTGCAGGCTGGACGCACTCCGGCTCCAGATTTCTTCGCCATTGCGCAGGTCAACCAGCGCAAGTTTACCCTGGTAGCCAACCACCAGCGCGGCATTTTCAAGAATCAGGGGCTGGCTGGTCACGTCCACCAGTCGCTCAAGTTCCGTACGGCCCTGGGGTTGGCCGACTTCGTACTGCCAGATCGGCTGACCGTTTTCCACGGACAGCGCCATCAGTTTGCCATTGGCAAAACCGGCAAGCACCAGTTCACTGCCCACCAGCGGAGGGGCCGCCGCACGCATGGAAAGCACCGGCACCACACCGTCGTATTGCCAGGTCTGTTCGCCCGAAGCGGTATCAAACGCCAGCACCTTGCCATCCGTTGTCTGGATAACCACAGCGTTGCCGTTGGACTGCGGCGTCGCCAGCACTTCGTTTGGCAGCGGCGTTTCCCAGATCACTTCGCCGTCTTCCCGGGAAAGCGCCAGGAGCCGTGCATCCCGGGTCACCAGATAAAGCTGCGCCTGGTCACCCCCTACCCCTGCAAACACCTGACGATCAAGATCCCTGTACCACTGGACCTCGCCGTTTTCTGCCTTCACCGAATACACGTCGCCATTCGCGGCCGCTGCGTAGATGATCTCGCCGGTATTCAGGGGCGTCAGATACAGGAACTGCTCACCATGTCCGTCACCCACGCCCATGGTCCAGACACGATCCAGCTCTACCGACGATTCGATTTCAGGAACCGGAGCCGGCTCTTCAATAGGTTCGCGGGTGCTACAGCCGGCCGCCAGTGCGGCAATCAGCGTCACACCGATAACACGACGGGCGGACGCGCGGTCAGACAACCATCGCATCAGGCACCCCCTTGAACGCCGAGATCGGACAGCTTGAGCTCCAGCACACCGCTACGTCCCTGCTGACTCTGCTCCCGGGCAGCCAGGTACGCCTCTTTGGCACCCTCACGGTCGCCCTGGGCCAGCAGGATATCGCCCCGCAACTCAGAATACAGCGAAGCGAAGGCCTCGTTTTCAGACGCGCCGTCCAGCGTCGCCAGCGCTTCATCAAGCTGACCGGCGGCAAACTGCGCCCGGGCCAGACGGTTGCGGATCACAAACGACAGCGCACTGCCCTGCTCCACATTACCGTGGGCCCACTCGAGGGATTCTATCGCCGCCTCTGCATCGCCGTCGTTCATCAACTGATGGCGGGCGAGCAGCAACATGCCGTACATGGCGTAGGCGCTGTCGGAGAACTCCTCTTTGAGGTTTTCCGCAACGAACGCGATGGTCTCACCACGGTCCTCGTCGGACTCATCGCCGGCCACATTCAGCAGGTTGGCGAACTGGGACGCAGCCTCTGCCCGCTGCTGTTGCTGGTGGCTCTGCCAGGCCTGCCAGCCAAACACGATCGCCAGGGCGGCACCGATACCGATCAGCAGCGAACTGCCGTTCTTCTTCCACCAGTCCTTGATCGCCTGAACCTGTTCTTCCTCGGTACGCAACTCAGCCATGTCGACTCCTGTAATAAACGTTTTTATAAGTACCCTGGGACCGCCCGGTTCAGGCTTCCAGCAGGGGTTTGATCCGGTCCACAAGCTCCGACTGGGACAGAGCCTGCTGTTCACCTTCGGAACGCAACGGTTTAAGCCCGATGGTGCCACTGTCCACTTCGTTCTCACCGAGAATCACGGCATAACGGGCGCCGCTGCGATCGGCCTTTTTCATCTGACTTTTGAAACTGCCGCCACCGCAATGGGTCACCACCACGGCACCGGGCAACGATGTTCTCAGGGTTTCGGAAAGCGCAAGTGCCGCAGGGACCGCCCGGTCACCCAGAGCGGTTACATAGACATCGGCGTTGTTGTTCACGTCCTCGGGAACCAGGCCCAGGGTCTCCAGCAACAGGATCAGTCGCTCAAGACCCATGGCGAACCCGACGGCCACCGTCGGCTTGCCGCCAAGCTGCTCGACCAGACCGTCATACCGACCACCGGCGCAGACCGTTCCCTGGGCACCCAGGCTGTCGGTGATCCACTCGAACACCGTTTTGCCGTAATAATCCAGGCCACGAACCAGACGCGGATTCACGGTATAGGTGAGTCCGGCGGCATCCAGCAGCTCCCGCAACCGGTTGAAGTGTTCCCGGGACTCGTCATCCAGGTAATCGTCCAGCTTGGGCGCATCGGTCAGCAACGCCTGGGTCTCCGGGTTCTTGCTGTCGAGTATCCTGAGCGGGTTGCTCTCCAGCCGACGCTGACTGTCGTCATCCAGCCGATCGCGGAAGCCGGACAGGTAGGCAACCAGGGCCTCACGGTAGGCCCGGCGTGACTGGGCGGTACCAATCGAGTTGATCTCAAGGCGGGTGTGAGCAGCCAGCCCCAGCTCTATCCAGAGGCGGGCCGTCAGGATCAGCAGTTCCGCGTCAATATCCGGTCCACTCATACCGAAGCATTCCACACCGATCTGATGGAACTGACGGTAACGTCCCTTCTGTGGACGCTCGTGCCGGAACATCGGGCCGGTATACCAGAGGCGCTGGGTCTGGTTGAAAAGCAGACCATGCTCTTCGGCAGCGCGGACGCAGCCGGCCGTACCTTCAGGCCGCAGCGTAAGGCTGTCGCCGTTGCGGTCTTCGAAGGTGTACATTTCTTTTTCGACGATGTCGGTCACTTCACCGATGGAACGCTTGAACAGATCAGTCTGTTCAACAATTGGCATGCGGATTTCCCGATAGCCATAGCCGGACAGGACCTTGCGGACCTTCGCTTCAACGAACTGCCAGACCGGTGTCTGTTCCGGCAGGATATCGTTCATCCCGCGAATTGCCTGAATCTTAGCCAATGTTAACCCTTAATCTCGAATCGTTTGTTGGACGGTAGCGGTTATTCGCCCGACCGGGCGATGATGGCGTCTTCCTTTTCCTTCCGACGCGCGACCTCTTCCCGGATAAGACGCTCCAGATCCTCGGTCAACGTAGTGTTGTCCAGTTTCTGGTTCGGCTTGCCGCCCATGTAGAACAGGTTCTTCGGACTGCCGCCCGTGAGGCCGATGTCCGCCTCTTTTGCCTCGCCCGGGCCGTTGACGATGCAGCCGATGATGGCAACGTCCATAGCCGTGTTCACGTCTTCGAGACGGGCCTCGAGATCGTTCATGGTCTGGATCACATCGAAATTCTGACGTGAACAGCTGGGACAGGCGATGAAATTGATACCGCGGCTGCGCAGGCGAAGACTCTTGAGGATGTCAAAGCCCACTTTGATTTCCTGTACCGGATCCGCAGCCAGGGAGACACGGATGGTGTCGCCGATGCCGTCCATCAGCAACATACCCAGACCGATGGAGGATTTGACCGTGCCTGAACGGAACCCGCCTGCCTCGGTGATGCCCAGATGCAGAGGCTGCTCAATCTGGGCCGCGATGAGACGATAAGCGGCCACCGTCATGAACACTTCAGATGCCTTCAGGCTGACCTTGAAGTCCTGAAAGTCGTGCTTGTCCAGGATATCGATATGGCGCATGGCCGATTCCACCAGCGCTTCAGGTGTCGGCTCGCCGTACTTGCGTTGCAGCTTTTTCTCAAGGGAACCGGCGTTGACCCCGATACGGATCGGAATATTGCGGTCCCGGGCGGCACTGATCACCGCACTGACGCGGTCGTCCCGGCCAATGTTACCGGGATTGATGCGCAGGCAGTCCACCCCCAGCTCGGCAACCCGCAAGGCAATCTTGTGGTCGAAGTGAATGTCCGCAACCAGCGGCACCGATACCTGGGCACGGATCTTTCCGAACGCCTCGGCTGCATCCATACTGGGCACCGATACCCGCACGATATCAGCGCCGGCATCCTGCAGGGCGCGGATCTGGCCAACCGTGGCATCCACGTCGCAGGTGTTGGTATTGGTCATGCTCTGCACGGCAATCGGTGCGTCACCGCCAACGGGCACATTCCCCACCATGATCTGGCGGGATTTACGTCGTTTAATCGGAGATTCCTGCTTCATCGGGTGCAAACCAACATTAAGTGTGATCGGATAATTCAGATTTCCAGGGAGAACTGGGCACGGTTATTCACCACGCGATAATCCGACAGCTCGACCGCTTCTCCCTGAAAACGGATATCGGCGACTGCATCCACCGCGCCAATGACGACACTCATCGGTACTTCCCCGGACACATCCACATTGTCGCCGTCTCGCTGCAACGAGCTGACCAGTCTTGCACCGCTGGAATCGGTGACTTCAATCCAGCAGTCATCATTAAAGCTTATCTGCAGGCGTCCGGTGGCCGGCACATCGCCGGTGCGTGACTGTTCCGTGAGTGCGGGGTCGGTCGACGGCGTCACCTCCGGAATCCGTGTCACGTCTGGCTCCGGGATGTCACCTGTTTCGGAATCCGAGGACGTCAGGGGGGCTTCCGTCAGACCGTCTTCAGTGCGGGATTCCTCACCGGCCACAGCGGGTTGCGTCCCTTCCACCTCGTCCTCAACCGCGACGTCCGCCATCGGCTCGACCTCGGTCTCGACGGGAACGTCTGCTTCCGCCACGTCTTCTGACTCATCCGAAATGGACGATGTCCCCTCCGGCACCGCCGGAGACTCTTCCGGCGCTGGCTGATTCTCCTCGGCTCCACTGCCCTGACTACCTGAATTCCCCAGGAAGCTGAAAGCAATGAACGCCACGACCGCCACCGCCAACAGCAGGATCAGGGCTTTGGCCGCCCGGCGCTTCTGGCGTTTCCGGCGTTCAATGTCGACCAGCGGATTCGCCTCCAGGGCTTCGGCCCGTTGCTGGCGCAGGGGTTCCAGCTCCTTGTCCAGGGTGGCGACCACCGCATCGGCATCCAGATCCACCTGCTTGGCATAAGCCCTGACGTACCCCTTCAGGAACAGTTCACTGTCTATCTGCTGGTAATCGCCGTTTTCAATCGCCTGGATAATGGCGGGACGAAGATGCTGCGCTTCCGCCACTGCGGCCACGCTCAGACCTTTCTTTTCCCTGCCCCGCCTGAGTTGATCCCCTGCTGACTCACCCATGGCCTGCTGGGCGTTTTCATGGTTACTCATTGGAAATCAGCACCCTGTATTGTTGGTATTCAACTGAGTCCGGAAAATTGTTCCTCAGTTGCAGTGCCAGACTCGACTCTCGATCCCGTTCGCCCATGTAACGGGCAATGCGAATCCCCGTATACAGGCTCTCCGGCGAGTGACGATAACGCGGATTCTGTTGCATCAGCATTGCCAGACGCCCGTAATACCGGGAAGCGGCGCTGTAATCCCCCGTCTCAACGAGAGTTCTGGAAAGCGCCAGCAGCGACCTGGCGTCGCCCCGCGAAATCTCGACGGCACGCCGATACGCAGCCACGGCCGCTTCGGTGTTATCAAGACGCTCCTCAGTCATGCCCAGATTGAAAAAGACCGAGGCGCGGTCGGAATAGTCCGTATCTTTTGACGCGCTGGAAAACTGTTCCCGGGCTTCCTCAAAGCGGCCCTGCCCAAACAGGAAGGCGCCGTAATAGACCCTGCCACGGGTGTAATCCCGATCGCTGGCAAGGGCCTTGCGGAAGTTTCGTTCCGCCAGTTCGTGCTCGCCATCGGAATTATGCAACAGCGCCATCGCTGAGAGTGCGCCAGCGTCATCCGGCGCCAGTTCCAGCGCACGGTCCAGATGGTTTCGTGCCCGGTCCAGGTTGCCCTGTCCAATGTAGGCGGTGGCGAGCTGGACGTAATTCTCGACCGCCTTTTCGCGATCTTCTTCACGGGCGAACCGGCTATCGGAAACGGTTACACACCCTGCGGCGAACAGCGCTACCAGAACAACCGTGATCAGCGTCCGAAAACTGTTTACTGGAATTACGACTGCCACGGTCCGTTCACCTCACCTGATCAGATTGTCAAACGCGGGTCAGGGATTGACCTGCTGAACCGCAATGTATCGCTGACTGCGTTTTGTCCTGTCTTCCACCCGTCCCACCAGCTGTCCGCAGGCGGCATCAATGTCATCACCGCGGGTGGTCCGAATGGTCGCGATATAACCGGCTTCATTGAGAACGGCCTGGAATCGGCGGGTCGCGTTCATGCTGGGCCGGCGGAAATCACTTTCCGGAAACGGATTGAATGGTATCAGATTGATCTTGCATGGCAGATCACGCAGCAACACCGCAAGCTCCCGGGCGTGTTCCGGCTGATCGTTCATGCCCTCGATCACGGTATACTCAATGGTCGCCTTTCGCTTGTCCGGCAGGCGGGCAAAGTACCGCTTGGTCGCTGCCAGAAGTTCGGCAATGGGGTACTTTTTATTCAGCGGAACCAATTTGTTACGAAGTTCATCATTGGGGGCATGCAACGAAATGGCCAGTGAAACATCGGTAACTTCCGCCAACCTGTCCAGGGCAGGAACCACACCGGAGGTACTGAGAGTCACCCGACGCTTGGAGATGCCGTAGGCCAGATCCTCCATCATCAGGTTCATGGCGTCGACCACGTTGTCAAAGTTGAGCAGTGGCTCACCCATACCCATCATCACGACGTTGGTGATGGGCCGGTCGGGACCCGGCTCGAACGGCATGAAAGCCTTCCTTGCCACCCAGACCTGTCCGATCACTTCGGCCGCGGTCAGATTCCGGTTGAAGCCACGCTTGCCGGTCGAGCAGAAGGTACAGTCCAGGCTGCAGCCAATCTGTGAAGACACGCAAAGGGTGCCACGTTCACCGTCCGGAATCAGCACCGTTTCGACACTGTTGCCGTTGTCCATGCGCATCACCCATTTGCGGGTGCCATCCTTCGAGGTCTCATCGTAGACGACTTCCGGCCCACGAATCTCTGCGACCTCTTTGAGCTTGTCCCGCAGGGCCTTGCTCATATTGGTCATTTGATCGAAGTCATCGGCACCCCGCTGGTGGATCCATTGCAGCATCTGGGTAGCACGGAAACGCTTCTCGCCCAGGGATTCGAAGAAAGCCTCCATCTTGGCTTTCGGCATCCCGAGCAGATTCGTTTTTTCAGCGGCCGCTGTCATTTCATAACCTCGATCAGATAACCAATCCGGGGCGGACCGTTCAGACCCGCCCCGGCAGCGAATCAGCCGCGCGGGCAGATTTCGCTGTCATTGAAAAAGTACGCGATTTCACGCTCTGCAGACGCTGCTGAGTCGGAACCGTGTACGGCATTTGCGTCGATGGAAGACGCGAAGTCTGCACGGATGGTGCCTGCTTCGGCTTCCTTCGGGTTGGTTGCGCCCATCAGGTCGCGGTTCTTCAGGATGGCGCCTTCGCCTTCCAGAACCTGCACCACAACCGGACCGGAGGTCATGAAAGCCACCAGGTCATTGAAGAACGGACGCTCTTTGTGCTCAGCGTAGAAGCCTTCCGCCTGCTCCTGGGTCAGGTGCATCATCTTGGATGCCACAATGTTCAGGCCGGCTTTTTCAAAGCGGGTGTAGATTTCGCCGATGACGTTCTTGGCGACCGCGTCGGGCTTGATAATCGAGAGCGTGCGCTCGTTTGCCATGATATTTCTCCAGTACGTTTCAGGTTGAAAATTCAGGGTTGGGATTATACGCAGTCCGGAGGCTACTGCCTACCGCACGGCACGCAGACGCCCAACGACTTCAATGATTTGTGCAACCGCAAAATCGATTTCTTCTGACGTGGTGTAGCGGCCCATGGAAAAACGGAGGGCCCGGTGTGCGCGCTCATCATCGAGACCGATACCCCGTAACACGAATGAAGGCTCAATGGTGGCCGAGGCACAGGCGGACCCCGATGACACTGCAAGTTCCCGCAACCCCAGCATCAGCGACTCGGCATCCACTCCATCGAAAGAAAGATTGACAATGCCCGGTACCCGGGCGTCAGCACAGCCGTTGAGTGACACACCCTCAAGCACTGACAGTCCGTCGAGCAGACGGTTCCGAAGCTGCTCCAGTGACTCTGTATCAAGCTCAAGCTGCTCCTGCGCCAGGGCAAACGCCGCTCCCATGCCGACAATCTGATGAGTCGGCAGCGTACCGGAGCGCATTCCCCGCTCATGACCGCCGCCGTGGATCTGCGCGTCAATCCTTACATCCGGTGACCGCCGCACGTACAGGGCGCCAATTCCCTTGGGACCATAGACCTTGTGGGCCGACAGAGACAGCAGGTCCACCGGCATCTGGGTCACATCAACGGGCATCTTGCCGGCGGCCTGTGCCGCGTCAACATGGAACAGCACGCCCCGCTTCCGCAAAAGACTGCCAATGGTGGATATGTCGGTAATGCAACCCAGCTCATTATTCACCAGCATCAGACTGACCAGGACGGTGTCGTCCCGCAAGGCTTCCTCAACCTGATCCGGCAGGATCCGGCCATCCGGTTGCGGCGCCAGCCAGGTCACTTCAACGCCCTGCCCTTCGAGCCACTTGCAGGTATCCACGACCGCCTTGTGCTCGATCAAGGAGGTAATGATATGGGCACCGGTCCGACCGGCTACCGCCCCTTTAATCGCCAGGTTATCGGATTCAGTCGCACCAGAAGTCCAGACAATTTCACGCGGGTCAGCGTGAATCAGTTCGGCAACCTGCTTACGGGCGTTCTCAACCGACGCTTCCGCCTGCCAGCCATAGGCGTGGGAGCGGGAGGCAGGGTTACCAAAAACGCCGTCCAGAGTCAGGCATCGGGCCATCTGTTCTGCAACGGCAGGATCAACGGGCGTCGTCGCCGCGTAGTCCAGGTAGACGGGCTTTTTCATCATGATATCGAGACTTAATTGCTTCAGGCCGGCGTCTGGTCGATCAGGCGCTCGGTGTTGATCGTCTGGGAATCAGACTCTGACTGGCGACGGTCCTGGCGGTCCGCCACCTTCTGAATTTCCCGCTTTTTCATCAGATCCGCGAGGCTGATTTCGCTGAGAAACTGATGGATCTGATCACTCAGATCAGACCAGAGATGGTGCGTCAGGCATTTTTCGCCATTCTGGCAATCGCCCTTGTTGGCACAACGGGTGGTATCCAGAGACTCATTGACGGCATCGACAACCTCCGCCACGTAAACGGAGTCTGCGTCACGGCTGAGACGGTAGCCACCGCCGGGCCCGCGGATACTCACCACAAGCTGGTGCCTGCGCAGTCGGGAAAACAGCTGTTCGAGATAGGAAAGGGAAATTTCCTGACGGGCTGAAATGTCCGCAAGACTGACCGGCCCGTGGTCCCCGTGCAGGGCCAGATCCAGCATCGCCGTGACGGCATAGCGGCCTTTGGTGGTCAGCTTCATAGTCTCAGCCCCGGGTAAGGGAATGAATCAGAATTCACAGCGCCGAGTATGAATTGACCTACCAAAACAGTCAAGTATTCAGGATTCCCGGGGCTCGTCCTCACGAACGCAGTCGAAATCCTCCTCCTGCAACGGTGGTAACGCGCCGTTCTGGTACTCGCTGTTGACCTTACGCAGCGCCTTGCACATGTTCTCGATGCGATCATCCACCGCGTGCATGTGATCCAGCAGGCTGCGCATCGCCCGGGCCACCGGGTCCGGCATCTCTTCGGTAACACCGTACGCATCGAACCCCATGCGTTCTTCCATTTCCTTACGACGCACCTCATCGCCCTCAGCCGGCTTGCGCTTGGCGATGATCCGCCCGGGAATACCCACCACCGTCGCCCCGGCAGGCACCGCCTTGGTCACCACCGAGTTGGAGCCGACTTTCGCGCCCTCGCCCACTTCAAAGGGTCCGAGGATTTTCGCGCCGGCACCGACCACCACGCCGTTACCGATCGTTGGATGCCGCTTACCCTTGTTCCAACTGGTACCACCGAGTGTGACCCCCTGGTACAGGGTAACGTCATCACCGATGACCGCGGTTTCCCCGATCACCACACCCATACCGTGGTCTATAAAGAAGCGTCGGCCAATGGTGGCGCCAGGATGGATCTCGATACCGGTGAACCAGCGTGCCAGCGTTGACAGGGTGCGGGCCAGCCATTTCAGACCCAGGTTCCACAGCCAGTGCGAGAAGCGGTGGAACAACAGGGCGTGCAGACCCGGGTAATTCGTCAGCACTTCAAATGTATTACGGGCAGCCGGGTCCCGGTGGAACACACTGCCTACGTCTTCCTTCAATCGCTCAAACATGATCGCTTTCCTGCCCACTGACGGGATGGCCGGCCGACGACTGATCGGTCGTGGTTGCGCCCGAGGATTTCTGAACTGCGGTCAGAATCCCCCTGAGAATATTGATTTCCATCTGATCCATTCTAGCCCGCTGAAACAGCCGGCGGAGACGGGTCATCAGTTGCCTTGGATTCTCACGGCGGTGGAACTCAATATCCACCAGCACCTGTTCCAGGTGGCCGAAGAAACCTTCAACGTCACTGACCGGCGCCGGGGGCACATCCCACCCTTCATCTCCCGGCGCCGTCATGGCTTTTAGGTATGGGCTCCCTTCGCCACCTTCAAGGCCCCGGAGATAATGCATGCGCATTTCGTAGCACACCACCTGAACCGCCATGGCCAGGTTCAGGGAGCTGTAGTCCGGGTTCGACGGAATGTGAATATGGAAATGACAGCGCTGCAGCTCTTCATTGCTCAACCCGTGATTCTCCCGCCCGAACACCAGGGCAACGGGACCGGCCTGCGTATGTTCCGCCGCCTTTGCTGCCGCTTCCGGGGGCGCAATCACCGGCCAGGGCACTTTTCGACCGCGGGCGCTGGTACCCATCACCAGCACGCAATCAGCGAGCGCTTCATCCAGCGAAGACACCACCCGGGCGCGATCGAGCACATCCGAAGCGCCGGACGCCCGGGCATAGGAGGCCTCGTCCGGAAACGACACCGGATTGACCAGACACAGGTTACCCAAGCCCATATTCTTCATGGCACGGGCAACCGCACCGATGTTGCCGGAATGGGAGGTTTCCACCAGTACAATGCGAATCTGGTCCTGGAATGTGTCAGTGCCTTCCTGCGGAAGTGCCGGCTTGTGCATGGAACAAGGTCTCTGTGATGGGTTTCAGGGCGGCAATGATAGCAGATTTTCCCGACGGCTTGCCTCTCCGAACATCCCGAAACCCGGCGTTATCCGTGACATTGCTGAGGCAAAAAACATACAAGGCGGCCTATCTTTTGCTATCATACGCGACCTTCACACACCCGGATAATGAACACTCAGATGCAACCAGCAATCAAAATGGCCCTGCGCGTCGCGCGTCAGGGGTCTGACTATCTGAAAGCACATTTCGAGCGCCAGGAGCCCAGTGGCAAGGACGACTCCGATCGCCGCAACCAACTGGAGCGTGTCGAAACCTCGATCTACGGCAACTTCACCGAGCAGCTCGAAAAAGCCTATAAAGACCACACCATCGCGCCAATGGGCGAGTCCGATGCCGCAGGCAGCGACAAGAGCTGGCACATATTCCCGCTACTGGGTCGTGAGAACTTCCTCCGGGGCATTCCCGATTTTGCCCTGGCACTGGTCCAGAAAAAGAACAACCGCGCCGAGAATCTCCTGCTGGTGAATCCGATCACCGGTGAAGAGTATTCCGCCAGTCGCGGTCATGGTGCGGCACTGAACAGCCGCCGCGTTCGGGCCAGTGACATCAAACAGGCACAACAGGCGGCCATTACCAGCAATCTGCTGGATCAGGCCCGCAGCGGAGACGACCCGTTGCTGTGGGGTGAGATGGCCTCCGTGATTGCCCGTGAGTCCGGAATGTTCCGCAGCTCGGGTTGCGTGGCACTGGATATTGCCCGGGTCTCTGCCGGCCACCTCGACGCAGCCATTATCTTCCGCCCCGAAGCGGCTGACCTGGATATTGGCGTAACACTCGCCATGGAGTCCGGCGCCCTGACCGGAGACTTTTCCGGCAACCCCTCGGCCGGACAGGCCCGCCAGCTGGTTGTCGCCAACCCGAAACTGTTCCGGGAAGTGCTCAAGCTTCTGCACCCCTTCCGTGGACGCCTTCCCCGCTGAACCAGCGGCAAGGTCCAGGTACGAAAAAGCCGCACCCTGAGGTGCGGCTTTTTTATTGCCCGTCAGCCAATCACATACGATTGAGCCACTCCGGAGGCTGCTCTTCCTCCTCCTGATCCACGGCACCTTCCTTGGCCGGTACCATCAGGTCTTCACGGCTGACTTTCAGCACCATCAGCATGTTGGCGGAGACATAGATCGATGAGTAGGTACCCACAACCACACCAATCATCAGCGCGATTGCGAAATTATTGATGGCCTCGCCTCCGAAGAAATACAGGGCCAGCAAGACCACGAGGGTCGTACCGGAGGTGTTGATCGTCCGACTGATCGTCTGGTGAATGGACTCGTTGATGATGAACCAGGCATCACCCTCACGCATTTTGCGGAAATTTTCACGAATCCGGTCCGCCACCACGATGGTGTCGTTCAGGGAGTAACCGATAACCGCCAGCAGGGCTGCCAGCACGGACAAGTCGAATGTCCACTGGAACAACGCAAACACACCCAGAACAATGATCACATCGTGGGCGAGTGGCAGTACGGAAGCAATCCCGAATTTGAACTGGAATCGCATCCCGACATAGATCAGCACCACCGCAAGAGCAATCAGCAGGCCAAGACCGCTGTCTTCCTTGAGCTCGTCACCGACCTGGGAGCCCACGAATTCGGAACTGACCAGTTCAAGTTCGGCGCCACCGGCGGTCAGGGCCTCGGTGACTTCCCGGGCCAGTTCGTCGTTGCCGGATTCGCGCATGCGAACCAACACCGTCGTGTCGGACCCGAAGTTCTGCACCACAAAGTTGGTGTAACCGGCCGTCGTCAGGGTATCCCGCACCTCATCCAGTGCCGGCGCTTCCTGATATTCCAGCTCAACCGACGTACCACCGGTGAAATCCATCCCCAGATTCAGGCCACGAACTGCCAGCAAGGCAATGGAGACCACCACGAGGGCAATCGAGAACACGGAAGCAATTTTCCGTATCCCCATGAAATCAATAGGCTTCTTTTGAGTATCAGACATTAGCCAGCTTTCCTCCGATCGACAGCTTCTCGATCTTGCGACCGCCGTATACGAAATTCACGATGCTGCGGCTGACCATCAGGCCCGAGAACATCGACGTCAGGATACCCAGGCACAGGGTGACCGCGAAGCCTTTCACCGGCCCGGAGCCCATGGCAAACAGGATCACCGCCACCAGCAAGGTCGTGATGTTGGCATCGATGATGGACACGAACGCCCTGGAGTAGCCTGCATTGATCGCCGATTGCGGCGGTACGCCGGCTTTCAGCTCTTCCCGTATCCGCTCAAAGATCAGCACGTTGGCATCCACGGCCATACCTACTGTCAGAACGATACCGGCAATGCCCGGCAGGGTCAGCGTCGCCGACAGGATCGACATACAGGCGATAAGCATCATCAGATTGAGGGTCAGCGCCACGTTGGCAATCAGACCAAAGCCACGGTAGTAGAAGGCCATGTAGATGAGAACCAGAGCGAAGCCCAGCGCCACCGACATCATGCCGGCATCGATGTTCTTCTGCCCCAGGCTTGGACCAATGGTCCGTTCCTGCACGAAGTACATCGGGGCCGCCAGTGAACCCGCCCGCAACAGCAGGGCCAGTTCCGACGCCTCGGGAATGGAATCCAGACCCGTGATGCGGAAGCTGCTGCCCAGCGCAGACTGGATCGTCGCAAGGCTGATGATGCCCTTCTCGACCACCCGTTCCTCAACTGACTGCATCTCACCGTCGACCATTTGCTGTTCGGTCTCGGTTTTGTACTCGATAAACAGGACCGCCATACGACGCTGGATCGCGTTGCGTGTGGCACGGTTCATCAGGTCACCGCCCACCGAATCCATGGTGATATTCACCTGCGGCTGACCATTCTCATCGAAAGCCTGCTGCGCGTTGGATACGTTGTTACCAGTGACGATGACTTCCCGCTCAAGGCGCGCACTGCGCTGTTGCTCATCGCGGAAGCCAAACACTTCGGTTTCCGCAGACGGCGCGTCCTGACGCGCTTCGAGACGGAACTCCAGGTTGGCGGTGGCACCCAGTACCCGCTTGGCCTGGGCGGTATCCTGCACACCCGGCAGCTCGACAATGATGCGGTCCGCGCCCTGGCGCTGAACCAGCGGTTCCGCAACGCCCAGCTCGTTGACCCGGTTACGGATGGTGGTCAGGTTCTGCTCAAGCGCATAGTCCTGAATCGAAGACACTTCCTGTTCCGACAACGTCAGCACAATTTTCAGCTCATCGCCGTCTGTGCGCTCGTCCATCAGGAACTGGGTGTACTGCTGACGGATCAGGTCAAACGCCTCGGTGCGGGACTCGGCATCGCGGAAGCTCAGGACAATTTCCCGACCTTCCAGGTCGCCGCCCCGGTAGCGGATCCGCTCTTCGCGCAACTCACGCTTGATCTGACCGGACAGGGCTTCCAGACGCTGTTCCACGGCGGTCTCCATATCCACTTCCAGCAGGAAGTGAACTCCACCACGCAGGTCCAGACCCAGCTTCATCGGGCCAGCACCCAGGCTGCGCAACCAATCGGGTGTGGAAGGTGCCATGTTCAGGGCCACGAGGTAATCGCCCCCCAGCACTTCCTGTACCACCGGACGGGCCTTGAGCTGGTCGTCTCCGTTCAGTACCCGGATCAGTCCGTTCCTGTCCTGAAGCTCACTCCCCTTGACGTCAATGCCCTGCGCCTCAAGGGCATCCAGGGCCCGGTCCAGGGTGCGTTGATTCACTTCAGTGCTGCTTCGCGCACCGGTGATCTGAACGGCATGGTCATCGGGAAACAGGTTGGGTAATGCGTAGATAAACCCGATGACCAGTGCAATCAGGATAATCAGGTTCTTCCAGAGCGGGTACTTGTTAAGCATGGGTTCCCTTTATAGCCGGCCACCTGGGCCGGCTCTGAAATGTCAGCTTGGCAAATTCAGTCAGGCGAGACGCCGGTTCAGATATCCTTCAGGGTACCTTTGGGCAGTGCAGCGGCCACGGCCACTTTCTGAACCTTGATTTCAACGTTGTCGGCCACTTCCACGACAATGAAGTCGTCAGTCACCTTGGTAATACGACCGGCAACACCACCGGAAGTCACCACTTCATCACCTTTGTTCAGGCCGGACATCAGCGCCTTGTGCTCTTTTGCACGCTTGGACTGCGGACGCCAGATCAGGAAGTAGAAAATCAGGATAAAGCCGGCGAAGAAGATCACCTGCCCCATAACACCCATGCCCTGGGCACCCGGATCCTGTGCCATTGCCAGAGAAGGCAGAACAGCAATAAGTGCAGCTACAAGCAGCTTGATCGATTTCATTAATAGTCTCCGTCGTTTCAGATAACTGTTTCAGTGGTTAAGGGTCTGTTCAGCCAGCATTGGTTCGGCCTCAGTCCGCCAGTGGCGGCACAGCCTCCCCCCGGCGGGCATAGAAGTCCGTAATAAAGTTCGACAATGTACCTGCTTCAATAGCCCCACGCAATCCGGCCATCAGGTTCTGGTAATACCGGAGGTTGTGAATGGTATTGAGCTGGGAACCGAGCATTTCTCCACATTTATCGAGATGATGCAGATAACTTCTCGAAAAATTCTGACAGGTGTAGCAATCACATTCCTGATCCAGCGGACCGGTATCGTGACGGTTCTTCGCGTTACGAATCTTGACGATGCCGGTCGAGGTAAACAGGTAGCCATTACGGGCATTACGGGTGGGCATGACACAGTCAAACATATCCACACCACGGCGCACCGCTTCCACCAGATCCTCCGGACGGCCCACACCCATCAGATAGCGAGGCTTGTCCTCCGGCATGCGCGTTGGCAGGTGATCCAGGATGCGAATCATGTCTTCCTTGGGCTCACCTACGGACAGTCCACCAATGGCATAACCATCAAAGCCGATATCCGTCAGGCCCGCCAGGGATTGATCACGCAGGGATTCGTACATGCCACCCTGAACAATACCGAACAGTGCCGCCGGGTTACCGGCGTGCGCTTCCTTGCTGCGCTTCGCCCAGCGCAGGGACAGTTCCATGGATTCCTTCGCCTGCTTTTCCGTGGCGGGGTATGGCGTGCACTCGTCAAAGATCATCACGATATCCGAACCCAGGTCCCGCTGAACCTGCAGGGCGATCTCGGGATTGAGCTTGACCGGTGAGCCGTCCACGGGCGACCGGAAGGTGACGCCTTCTTCGGTAATCTTGCGCATCTCGCCCAGGCTGAAGACCTGGAAGCCGCCGGAATCCGTCAGGATCGGCCCCTGCCACTGGGTAAAATCGTGCAGGTCGCCGTGAGCCTTGATAACGTCGGTTCCCGGACGAAGCATCAGGTGGAAGGTGTTCCCCAGGATGATTTCGGCACCGATTTCGTGGATGTCCCGCGGCAACATGCCCTTGACCGTGCCGTAGGTACCCACAGGCATGAAGGCCGGTGTTTCCACGGTTCCCCGGGGAAACGTCAGGCGACCGCGTCGGGCCCGTCCGTCTTCCCCGAGTTTTTCAAACGACATAAAGCAGGATTCACTCACGATCTTTCTCCGTTGATGCTTCGCCGTCCTGTCGACCGTCACCGTTGTGGGCAATCAGGGTGCCAAGGCTGGGTTCCTGTCCGGTGATAAACATGGCATCGCCATAACTGAAGAACCGGTACTTTTCCCGGACTGCCTCGGCATAGGCAGCCATGACATTGTTAAAGCCGGCAAAGGCACTGACCAGCATGATCAGTGTCGACTCCGGCAAATGGAAATTGGTGACCATGGCGTCTACCGTCTGGAACCGGTAGCCGGGATGGATAAAGATGTCCGTCTCGCCCCGTAACGCCCGGAGCACGCCGCCACGACTGGCGGATTCCAGTGAACGTACCGACGTGGTCCCCACTGCCACCACACGACCGCCCCTGGCGCGGGTGCGATTTACCGCATCCACCGTAGCGGCTGGCACATGGGCCACTTCGCTGTGCATGACGTGGTCTTCAATTCGATCAACCCGCACTGGCTGGAAGGTTCCTGCGCCCACATGCAGGGTCACCCAGGCCACCTCCACGCCGCTGGCCTGAATTTTCTCCAGCAGCGCTTCATCAAAATGCAGGCCGGCCGTGGGTGCGGCAACCGCTCCGGCTTCACGGGCGTACACCGTCTGGTACCGTTCGCGGTCCGCGGACTCATCGGGACGGTCCATGTACGGAGGCAGCGGCATGTGGCCGATACGGTCCAGCAGGTCCAGAATGGCCTCACCACTGTCGCACACCAGGTGGAACAGCGCGTCGTCGCGGTGAGTCATGCGCAGCGTTGTGCCGTCTTCGAGGATCACCGTCTGATCAGGCTTGAGCGCTTTCGAAGCCCGCACATGGGCCACCATCTCCCGCTCGTCAATCAGGCGCTCAACGAGAATTTCCACCTGGCCACCGGACTCCTTGCGCCCGAACAGCCGGGCAGGTATCACACGGGTATCATTGAACACCAGCAAATCGCCAGGCTGAAGCAGATCGGGCAAGTCGGTGAAGCGGAGGTGGCGGGTCTCACCGGACAGGCCATTAAGACCCAGCAGTCGGGAGGCACTGCGCTCTTTGAGTGGGTACCGGGCTATAAGTTCGTCCGGCAGATCAAAGTGGAAATCGGAGACATTCATTGAATGGACTGTTCACGACACCGCGTATTGCGGCTTGTAAGTGGTAGCGGCGGGCGGACTCGAACCGCCACGGGTTTTACCCCAACGGATTTTGAATCCGTCGTGTCTACCAATTTCACCACGCCGCCATCGGAGAGTGCTGGGGATTATACTGAGCCTGAATGTGAAAGCAATAACAAGCGCCGGACTTCCTTGTTCCGGCAGCGGTTTTTTACAGACGATCAAACAGGGAGAGCTGTGAAACCTGCGCAAACGACTGCTGGGCCGCCTGCAGGACAAAGCTCTGGAAGCTCAGATTGCTGATGGCCTCGGCGTAGTCCACGTCCTGGAGCTGGGAGCGGATTTCATTGCTGTAAACCGAGGAGTCCTCCAGGAACTTCTGGGTGGATTCCACAGCGTTCATGCGGCCACCAAGCTCGGTCTGTTTGAGTACGATGCTTTCCTGACCGTTATCCAGGTTGGCCAGGGAGGTGGCAATCAGGTCCTCGTAGGCTTCCTGTCCGCCTTTGTAGTTAGCCTCCAAAACCCCGTTGGCAACGTCCAGGTCACCGGCCTTGGCGCCCGTGACCACCAGGTCTCCATCGAAGGTCTGGGTTGTGCTGTCATCCGGGTCCGTAGCGGAAAGGGCAATATCCCGACCCTTGCTGGCGATCACCAGTTCGGTGCCATCCATCGTCGCCGAAATGCCCTGCTCTGACAGCGCGGCGTTACCGTTGATGCTATCGGCAAGGTCCGCCATGGTGTCACCGGCGGCAAAAGGCCCCAGCGCTTCACCATTGAGATACAGTGTGCCGCCCGGTGTCGGGTCAAAGTCGGTCACGGACGCCCTTGCCGGACCTTTGACTTCATTCTCCAGGCCATAGATGAGCTTTTCGATGCCGGTGAAAATGGACTGCTTCTCGGTGGTTTTCAGGGTAAACGAATCCCCGTCCTGCGGATTACCGTACACCTCGAACTGCATGCCATTGAAGGCAATCGGTTCACCGCTGGTGAAAGTGCCAGTCGCCAGGACCGTGCCGTCACCGTTGCGTTCGGTGATTTCATACTGCCCCGCATTGATCTCAACCACATAGTCCGCCTGGGAATTGGCAAACGCGGCGTTGAACTGATCCTGGTCCACCACCATACCGGTCGAGATCTGGGCACTGGAAGCGTTGCTGCGAGAGGCTTCCGCGAAAAAGGTGGGGTTGGCGGACGCTACATCCACAAAAATGCCCTTGCCATGATCACTGATGGGTACGGTGACCCCCTCATCGATCTCCAGCATCCGCTGCCCTTCATCCCCCTGATACACCCAGTCACCGGAAACGTTCCTGGCAAATGCCTCCTGGTTGCCCTGGAAGCCGCTGAAAATATACTCACCGGAGGCATCCTGGGTGTTGGCAATGTTCGCGAGCTGCCCCAACCGCTCTTTCAACTCAGACGCTATGGACTGACGATCGTTTGCGGACAGCGAGCCACTGCCCGCCTGGACCGTCAGCTCCCGCACCCGCTGGATCACATCAATGGCACTGCCCAGGGTGCTCTCCTGCTGTTTCAGGCGGTTATCCGCAAGCTGGGCGTTACGCTGGTACGTGCTGACGCGTCCCAGTTCCTGGTCAAGCTTGAGGATACGGGCGGCTGCCACCGGATCATCCGACGGTCGGTTGACCCGCTTGCCAGTCGAAACCTGCTCTGAGGTCTTGTTCAGACCACTGTTCAGGTCCTGGAGCCGGTTGATGCCTCCGGAAAATACCTGTTGTGATGAAATTCTGATCATGTCACATCACCTCCCTCTGTTACCGGAAACCCGTTACCGGAAACTCTGCAACAGAGTATTGAACAAATCCTGTGCCACGCTCACCACCTGAGCCGAGGCGTTATAGGCTGCCTGGTACTGAATCAGTTTTCCGGCTTCCTCATCCAGGTTCACACCCGACACCGACTCGCGCTGGTTGCTGGACTGCTCCAGCAACGTGGCGCCGGCATCCACATCCAGTTGGCTCTGGCGGGTTTTCACGCCCACCGCTTCCACCAGCCCGGCGTAGCCTTCGGTGAAGTTCTGGGTGCCACCGTTCATGGTGTTGGCGGTGCCCAGAGCCGCCAGGAACTCGGCATTGCGGTTGTCGGAAACACCGTTCTGGTTAAAGTCGATGGAGAACACGTCACCCACCTCGGGATTGCCGGAAATCTCAAACTGAAAGCCCTGGTATTCCGCGCCATCGCTCGGGTCTTCACTGAACAGTTTGTTGGAAATGCCCGCCTGCCAGGGCTTTTCATCAATGATGGCGTCACCGTTGTTATCCAGAACGCTGAACACCAGATTGCCCGAGCCATCGTCACTGAACAGCACCTCCAAAGGCCCGTTGCTCAGCTCGCCATCGGTGCGGAACCCCGGTAACAGGGAATTGGTGAACGGATTGCGCACGTTCAGCATCTTGCCCTGGTTGATGCTTGCGGTACCGCTGTTACCCACATCGGACTCGGCCCTGACCGGACTGGCAAACGCCAGATCCTCTTCCCGCTTGACCTCAAGGTCGATGTTGGCGGCAGCGTTCCGGGTCGGCTGAATCAGGAACTTGTCGCCCGCATTGAAGGTGCCCCCCTCGATACGGATATTGAAGCCGGGCATCGAAATCTCGGACTCGACCGGGTCTGGCAGACGCCCCTGGTTGACCGTACGACCACTGTCGTTGTCCACCAGTTCGTAATTGCGGCCATCGCCGCTGAACTGCAGGGTCCAGTTACCTGCTTCCAGAATCTGGCTGTCGGTGATTTCGACCGCAAGCTGGGCATCCCTGGGTGCCTGGTTGCCGGAATTGGCAATTACCCTGCCCCGCTGGGCCGCCATCGCGTTTATATCAGTAAAGAAGGCGCCGCCGAGCTCACCTTCCAGGTCAAGACCGATCTCATGCTGGTGGTTCATGTTGTCAGACAGTGCAATCGCCACCCGGCCCAACTCGTCGAACGCCGGCTTCAGGGCTTCGGACTCAAAGCGGCGCAGTCCACCGAGCTTTCCACCATTGATCTGGTCGTCCACCACCAGCGTGCGACCGTCATTACGGAGGGTGAATTCCAGCGAGGTCGGGTCTTCCGCGTTGTCTCGGGTTCCCAGCTCCGCAGCATTGCTGCCGACCACAAGCGAAAGGCCGTTCGTCAGGGACACATTGACCTGACTGCCCTCAGTGGGTGTAACCCGGATACCTACCACCTCAGACAGTTCACGCAGGGCCTCATCGCGTTTGTCGAGAAGCTCATTGGGCATCTTGCCTTCCGCCAGCCCCGGCGACTCCGAAATGGCCAGGTTGAGCTCAGCGATGCTCTTGAGCAGGGTATTGGCGTCTTTCACGCCCTGCTGCATCTGCGTCTTGATTGATTCCCGCTGCTGTATGAACTCGCTGTTCAGCGCCTGGAAGCGATTCACCACCTGCTGCGCTTCGCTGAGCACCAGTTGCCGCTGTGGCAGCGAGGCAGGGTCTTCCGCGGCGTTCTGCAAACTGGCAAAGAAATTATTCAGTGCGTCACTCAGCCCCGTGGTTTCACCACCGAGCAGGTTGTCAATCCGGCTGAGCTCGGTGTTCAGGGCCTCCTGCTCACCGTACAGCGTGGTGTCTTCCCGCAGCTGCTGAGCCAGGAACTCATTGGCCAGCCGGCGAATGTTCGACACGCTAACGCCACTGCCGACGCTGCCCGCTCCCGTGCGCTGGGCCGACTGGGTATCGAACTGCACTTCCTGGCGACTGTAGCCCGGCGTGTTTGCGTTGGTAATGTTGTTACCGGTGGTGTTGAGCGCGGTCTGGTGGCTAAGGATGCCCGTCAGACCAATACCAATCAGTCCCGCCATACTCCGTTACTCCTCAGCCTCTGATTCGCCGCCCATGGAGAGCGTCATCAGGGAATCACCATTCATAATGCGCCGGATCTTGTTGCCGTATTCCGGGTCCGTGGCATAGCCGGCGTCCTGGAGTTTCTGGGCGAACACATCCGGCTGGTCAGCACTGGCCAGCACGTCCCGGTACCGGGGATTGGACTCCAGGAACGCGACGTAGTCACGGAAACTGGATTCGTAATCCGGATAGGCGCGGAACGCCGCACGCTCGCTCATGGGCACGCCTTCACGGTATTCCGTGGTGGTGATATCCACCGCTTCGCCCTGCCAGCGGTGGTCGGCCTTGATACCGAACAGGTTGTGGCTTGGCTCACCGCCACTGCCCTCAATCATGTGCTTGCCCCAACCGGTTTCGAGCGCGGCCTGGGCGACCATCAAGCGTGGATCGATACCGCTGTCACGAGCCACACGCTGCGCCATCGGCAACAGGGTGTGAACGAATTCCTCAGGGCTGCCGAAACGCTTTGGCAAAGGCTCGGCTGCGCTGACCACCGTGTTCGCGGGATCGTCTGGCGATTTATCCGCCGGCACTACCTGGTCAACTTCCTGCAACCGCTCCGGCAATCGGGGGGACAACGTCGGCACACTGCGCTCGTAATCCGCCAGCGTCGCCTTGTGACCGGACAGCCGGTCACCGTCCTCGTTCATACCCGGAATCTGGCGGCTCAACTGGCGCACCAGTGCTTCCGCCAGTCCGGTCCCCTGCTTCTGGGAAAGACTGAGGCTCAGCTGGTTATCGAACATGTCACGGTAATGCTCGGATTCGTTGCTGTTCAGGTAGTTGCCTTCTGAAAAGACATCACCGGCTTTACGCATGGATTGCAGCATTTCCCCCAGGAACAGACTTTCGAACTGACGAGCCACTTCTTCCAGGGCGGCTTTCTTGTCCGTCCTGGCCTGGTTCTTCAGTTCGTTGAGGCCGCTGAAATCGGTGTAAATCCGGGCCTGTTGAACGCGGGAATCCTGCATCACGCCACCTAGATCACAATCAGCTCGGCGCGCAGGGCGCCAGCCTGTTTGAGTGCTTCCAGTACCGCCATCACGTCACCGGGGGCCGCGCCCACCTGGTTTACCGCCTGAACGATCTCATTCAGCGTGACCGCTGGCCCGAACTGGAACATGCGCGCGGGATCTTCGGTAATGGCAATCTGGGTATTGGGCTCTACCACGGTTTCACCACCGGCAAAGGGATTCGGCTGCTCCACTTCCGGATTTTCCTCAATGGTTACCGTAAGGTTGCCGTGGGTCACCGCCGCCGGGCTGACTTTCACATTCTGGCCAACCACGATGGTGCCGGTCCGGCTGTTGATCACGACTTTGGCGGCATCCTGTGCCGGGTCCACGTCGATGTTTTCAAGGATCGAGAGGAAGCTGACCCGCTGGTCGGCGTCCCTCGGTGCCTTCACCGACACCGATGTGGCATCGTGGGCGTAAGCCATGCCCGGTCCGAGCGTGCTGTTAATGGCCTCCACCACACGCCGCGCCGTGGTGAAATCCGCCCGCAGCAGGTTAAATGTAATGGTGTCACCCTTGCTGAACGGCGATACCACTTCCCGCTCAATGGTCGCGCCATTGGGAATGCGGCCCACGGACGGCACGTTCACGGTAATCCGCGAACCATCCTGGCCCTGGGCACCAAAGCCACCCACGACCAGACTCCCCTGGGCCATGGCGTACACCTGACCGTCGGCGCCTTTCAACGTGGTCATCAGCAAGGTACCGCCTCGCAGGCTGTCTGCGTTGCCGATGGACGACACCGTAATGTCCATTTCCTGACCGGGCTTGGCAAAGGGCGGTAGGGTTGCGCTCACCGTGACCGCCGCCACGTTTGCCAGGTTCGGGTTCACCCCTTCCGGCAGGGTAATACCGAACTGGGTCATCATGTTCCGGAAGGTCTGGTTGGTGAACGGCGCCTTATCGCCGGTGCCGTCAAGGCCAACCACCAGGCCATAGCCCACCAGCTGGTTGTTACGAACCCCCTTGATGCGGGCCAGATCCTTGAGACGATCCGCCAGCACGGGTGATGCAACCACCGACAGGGCAAGCACCACAATCCAGAACCGGAGCATTTTCATAACGGCCACCATTCGCTGTTAAAGAAGCGTGCCAGCCAGCCCATCTGGTTAGCCTGATCAAAATCTCCGGTGCCACCGTACGCAAAGCGTGCATCGGCAATCCGGTTCGAGGCGACGGTGTTATCCGGCGCAATATCCTGGGGCCTGACCAGTCCGCTGAGACGGATATACTCGTCCCCGTTGGTCAGTGACAGCCATTTCTCCCCACGAATATGCAGCACGCCGTTAGGCAGCACCTCGGTGACCGTCACCGTAATGCTGCCGGCCAGACTGTTGCTCTGGTCTGCTTCGGCCGATCCTTCGAAGTCCCGCTCGTGCTGGACATCGGTGTCCACATCCAGACCATCACGGCCGAGCAGCTGTGCCGCCAGCAGGGACACCTCCTGGTCCTTGGTGATGCTGGTTTCCGCGTTCTTGCTTGCCCGTGTTGATTCCTCAAGGGTGACGGTCAAAACGTCCCCGACGTTCAGCGCCACGGTGTCGCCATAAAGATTGTGGTTGCGGGCGCTCTGGTAGATGGCCCCGGAATGCGGATCACGTTGCATCATCGCTTCCGCACGCACCGGAGAGTAGGCCGGATCGTCTGGCACGGCGCGTGGCCGGCTCATGGCGGTGCATCCCTGCAGCACGATCAGAGCGCCCACCAGCGCCAGTGCACTGACAGACGTTCCGGGTTTGGTTATCGCGATGCGTTTCATGTCTTATCCCCTCACCGAACCGTCAACGGTTACCCGATGTTGTTCGTAATGAACTGCAGCATCTGGTCGGTGGCCGATACCACCTTGGAATTCATCTCATACGCCCGCTGGGTCGTGATCATGCCCACCAGCTCTTCAACGACCTCAACGTTGGAGGACTCCACCATGCCCTGTTCCACGGTACCCAGACCGCCGATGCCAGGCTCCCCTTCAGCGGGATCGCCACTGGCGTTTGTCGCCTTGTACAGGTTGTTGCCGATCGCCTGCAGGCCCTGCGGGTTGATGAAGTCCACCAGGGTAATTTCACCCAGGTTGACCGGCGCGGCCTGGTCATCCACCACCGCGGTCACAGTGCCGTCTTTACCAATGGTGATGTTGGTGGCGTTTTCCGGCACGTTGATGTTCGGCTCCAGGGTGTAACCATCCGGATTGACGATGTCGCCGTCAGCGTTGAGCTGGAACTGGCCGTCACGGGTGTAGGCAATCTGGCCGTCCGGTAGCAGGATCTGCATGAAGCCACGGCCATTCACCGCCATATCCAGCGGCTGCTCGGTGACTTCCAGGTTGCCCTGTGAGAACTGTTTTGTGGTGCCCACCACCCGCACACCGGTACCGAGCTGGAGCCCCGAAGGCAGCTCAGAGTTCTCCGTGCTCAGGCCGCCCGGCTGACGGTTGACCTGATACAGCAGATCCTGAAACACCGCCCGGTCACGTTTGAAGCCGGTCGTGTTCACGTTGGCCAGGTTGTTCGAGATGGTGGTCATCTTCGTGTCTTGTGCGCTCAACCCGGTCTTGCTGACCCAAAGTGCTGGATGCATGGTTTTACTCCTTGCCGGGGTGGGTTATCAGGCGGCGATGTTTTGCCGCTTTTTCACCCGATCGGCGAATGATGCTGTGGTTTATCAAAGGTTCTGCAACAGCCGTGCCGAAGCCTCGGAATTCTCATTGGCGGTGCTCATGACCTTGACCTGCATTTCGTACTGCCGCGACAACTGCAGGTTGGCGATCATCTCTTCCACCGCATTAACGTTGGAGCTCTCCAGGAACCCGGCCGCCACCCGCAGATTGGCGTCCGGCGGTTCCGGTCCGTCCAGCGCCTGGTCGGGTTTGCGGCGAATGTATCCGTCTTCGCCTTTCTCCAGGGCTTCCGGTGGCGGATTCACCAGCTTCAGACGATCGACCTCCACCAGCTGGTCCGGCGGACCGCCCACCGGCACGATGGAGAGTGTGCCGTCGGAACCCACCTGCAGGTTATCGAACGGAGGCAGGGCCACCGGACCGCCATTGCCCATGACCATGTCGCCATTGGCATTGCGGAGCAGGCCGTTAACATCAATCTGGAGACTGCCTGAGCGGGTAAAGACTTCCTGCCCCTGCTGGTTCTGGACCGCCAGCCAGCCGTCGCCTTCCACGGCAACGTCCAGCTTGCGACCGGTTTCCATCAGGGCCCCGGCGGAAAGGTCGGTGCCAGGGCGCTCCGTCATGGCGTAGGCGCGGGTCGGGTGATGCTCACCAAACACCGGCATACTGCGGGCCTGGGCGAAGTCTTTCTTGAACCCCGTGGTGCTGACGTTAGCCAGGTTATTGGCGTGGGCACGCTGGGCCAGCATGTTCTGCTTGGCGCCAGACATTCCAATATAAAGGGCTTTATCCATGGGAAAACTCCTGCCGGAATTTTGACTGTTTCCAGTCTTCCTGCAGGAGTTGTGCCAGATTTACGGTTTAGGAATTACCGCAGGTTGATGATGGTCTGAGTGACCGCATCGGAGGTTTCGATGGTCTTGGCGTTGGCCTGGTAGTTGCGCTGGGCAATGATCAGGTTTACCAGCTCCGCGGACAGGTCCACGTTGGAATCCTCCACGGAACTCGCCTTGATGGACCCCAAGGTGCCGGTGTCCGGCGCACCGATGATCGGCTGACCGGATTCGAAGGTCTCCACCCAGGACGTATCCCCTACCGGCGACAGACCATCGGTATTGTTGAAGGCGGCCAGGGCAACCTGCCCGAGTTCCTTCGACTGCCCGTTGGTGTACCGGGCAAACAGGATACCCTGGTCAGACACGTCCAGACCCGAAAGCCGGCCAGTGGTGAACCCGTTCTGGTTCTGGTCATTAACGCCGAACGCGCTGCCGTACTGGGTCGTGTTTCCCAGATCAATCACAAACGCCGACGTGGTCGGGGGCTCCGGAATCGGCGTTACCACCTCTTCCCCATCCTGTGGCGGGCCATCACTGCCGTTGGGCAGGCCATTGGCGTCTTTCGGGACCCAGTCGGTCACAACGATTTCGCCATTGGGATCGCCATTGATGGACTGCAACTCACCGTCCTGATTGAACCGGGCGCTGTAAGGTGATTCATCGGTACCCGCCACCATTTCACCGTCGATCTGCAGGTACACCGACCATTCGCTCTGGCCCACACCGTTACCGGGGCTCGGCTCTTTTACGAAGAACTGCGTCAGCTCATGGGAGTTGCCGAGACTGTCGTAGATGGTGGTTGAAGTCGCGTGGTTGTAGGTGCGCTGGTCGAGGGGATTGAACTCGTTGGTGATGCGGGTTTCGCCGCCATCGTAGGCCGTTTCGAATGCGCCAGTGCCAGCGCCGGCGGTTTCAATGCCGGTCACGTCCCGTTCGGTGGTGACGAACAGGTCGCCGCGTTCCGCTGCTGCAAAGCTCTGGTTGCCAGCGGCACCGGTCGTGTACCCCATGTCCACCGAGAAGCCCCGGCTGTCGGTAATCTCGATATCATCACCAGTGTCCGAGACGCTGGCCCGCAGGGTATTCAGTTCGGAGCCGTTGATTGCGGCCGCCAAGCTGTCCAGGTCGCTGATACCATCACTGGCACGGAAAATCACCGTGTCACTGCCGTTCAGGGAGATGGACAATTCGAAATCAGGGTCGGCGAGGTCGGTTTCCAGCTGGGTGATGTCAAACTGGTCGGAAAGATTGAACTGGGTCCGTGCCGATGCGTTCACGCCACTCTGCCCGCCAAGCAGCTCAGCCACTTCGTTTGCCGGCTGCCCGGTTCCGATGGTGATGGGCTGGGAGGTGGTATTGTCAGAGTACTCAATCTGGAACACATCGCCATCCAGATCTGCGACATTCAGTCCATCGCCAAGATCCCGAATCCGGTTTTCCAGAACGCTCTGGCGTGAATCCAGGTTGATATCTGAACGCAGGTTGGTGGTACGACGAGGCGCCAGGTTATCCGTCTCAACCTGCAGGTCGCCGCGAATTCCCGAAAGGTTGCCATCGGCGTCGGCGGTATAGCCCTGCACCCGCATGCTCTGGTTGTTGGTGATGTAGCCGTCCTTGTCGATACCGAACTGGCCGGCGCGGGAGTAACGAATCTCGCCGCCGTTGTTCAGGATAAAGAAGCCATCACCGTTGATCGCCATGTCCAGGCCGTTGTCGGTAAAGCTGATGTTGCCCTGGCCGAACGACTGCTTCACGTCCTGCACCCGCACGCCGTCGCCCACCGGGTTGTTACCGGAGCTCAGGAAACCGCTGGCATACAGGTCACCAAACTGTGCCTTGCTGCCTTTAAAACCCACGGTACTGGCGTTGGCAATGTTGTTACCGGTGACATCCAGATCAACGGATGCTGCCCTGAGACCGCTAAGCCCTGTATTAAAAGCCATAATTCACCTCGTAGTTCCGCACCGGTATCAGTTGATTTGTTCGACTTCGGACAGGTCGATGGAGCCCATGCCTGCCAGGTTCAGTGTGACCCGGCCACCCTGCCCGAGCGACACGCTGTCCACATTGGCGCTGACCCGCGTGGCCAGTTGCTCAGTGCCACTGGGGTAAGAACCTTCGGCCACCATCCGGTAAGGCCCGGGCGGCAAGGCGTTGCCGTTACCATCCTTGCCATCCCACTGGAAGGAGGCGATGCCGGCCTGACTGGCGCCAAGATCGATCTGACGCACCCGTTCGCCATTCTCGCTCTCAATCGACAGGCGCAGTCCGCCGGTGGACGCCGGTACCTCGATCGTACCGGTGATTTCACCTTCCGCACCGAGAATGCCAATCTCGGATGGTGCCAGCACCGTGCGTCCTACCATGGCCGACGCGCTGAGCGCCTGGGTTGAGCGGAACTGGCTGGCCACATCGTCCACGCTCTGGGACAGGCCCTGCATTTCCTCCAGCGAGCTGAACTGCGCCAGCTGGGAAATAAACTCTCCGTTATCCTGGGGTTCCAGGGGATTCTGGTTCTTCAACTGGGCAATCATCAGTTCCATGAACTCATTCTTGCCCAGTTCGTTGTTGCCCCCTGCCGTGGAATCCTGCTGTACGCGGTACTTGCCCAGCACATCCGCGGCATCTGTTCCGTTAATCGCGCTCATCGGTCAGTCCTCGCCCGTTTACTGCTGCCCAAGTGTAAGAATGCGCTGCATCATGGATTTTGCGGTGTTCATGATGTCCACGTTCATCTGAAAACTGCGGGAAGACGACATCATGTCGGCCATTTCCTCGACCACATTCACGTTCGGGTAAAACACGTAGCCGTCCTCGTTTGCCGCCGGATGGTTCGGCTCATAGCGCATCTGCAGCTCGGCGTCGCTCTCGACGATGCCCTCGACCCGCACTCCGGCGCCCTGCTCCTCACCAAACGCCATGCCCGGCTGGTCCGGATTGATCATGGACTGCTGGATAGTGGCAAACACCGGCTTGCGCGCACGGTACGTGGTTTCAGTGCTCGAACTGGCGGTTTCCGCGTTGGCAATGTTGGACGCAGTCGTGTTCAACCGCAGCGACTGTGCAGTCATGCCGGAACCGGCGATATCAAAAATGCTACCCAGAGACATAATGCTGCTCCTTAACGATCTGGCTGCGTCCGGCTTACTGGCCGGTCAGGGCTTTTTTAAGGCCCGAGAATTTGCTGTTCAGGAACTGGAAACTCGCCTGGTAATCCATCGCGTTTCTCATAAACCGGCTCTGTTCCTGCTGGGCATCCACGGTATTGCCGTCCACCGACGGCTGATGCGGCGTACGGTACAACAGCTCACCGTCCATACCGCCCATTGACGTATCCAGGTGGCCCTCATGGGTACGGGACATATCGAAACCGCTGGCTTCCTGTTGCGCCTTGGCCATCATCGCGCGGAAATCCACATCCCGCGCCTTGAAGCCAGGTGTGTCGGCGTTTGCCAGGTTGTTGGCCAGCACCTCGCCACGCTTCTCCCGGGCCATCAGGGCCTGCGGGTGAACGCCAAGTGCGTTATCAAATGAAATTGCCATACTGCCTCCCGAACCTTGTGACCGGCCCTGCATCGGTTTGCCGGTTCACCTCTTTGGGATAGACAAAGCAAAGGTAATGCCAGTTTTTGCGAAGGGCCGGTTTCAGGGGGTTTGAACGGAATCAGGCGAGGAAAGAACAGGAAAAAGGAGCGTGATGGCAGGGGAAGCGGCAAACGCTTTCCCCTGCCCGGCCGGTGTGGATTCAGGCCGGCCAGCGGCCCACGAAATCAGCCACGGAAGGCCGGGGTACCGGCGGTTTTTCACTGGCCACTGTGCCGGTATAAAGAAAACCGGTTATGTGCTCGCCGGGAGCCAGCCCGAGCCCCTCCCTGATTTCCTGACGATAAGCAATCGCGCCCGTGCGCCACATCACGCCGTAGCCAGCGGATTGCAACGCGAGGGACAGGTGCCCCATGCCGACACCCGCCGACAGCAGCTGTTCACTTTCAGGGACTTTCGGATGGGCCACCGGAGACGCAATACCGATAATCACCATGGGCGCCCTTAATGGGGCATTCCGCAGCTTGTCACGTTCCTTATCCGTACTGTTTTCATCACACACCGAGGCAAACAGCTCCCCCAATGCATTCAGGTGCTCGCCCTCAATCACCAGATAACGCCAGGGCCGGAGTAACGCATGATCCGGCGTGTTGGCGGCGCACTGGAACGCCTGCTCCAGGATGTCGGGCGCCGGTGCCGGCGCCTGCAGCCTGGGTTCGGATTTCCGCTGGAGTAGAAAATCAATGACTGCCGTCATGGTATGCCGCATTCCTGTGTCTGGTAAGTGCATGTACGGGAGAAAGGCCCCTTCTGAATTGTGGCTTTCATGTATAACTGTTAACCTTTAGTCGTAGTCCGACTACTAACAACATTATAAATGAGCCGGTAGCAGAACCATGAGTGAACAGCGCGCCTTTCGCAACTTTTCAGAGTTTTATCCCTACTATCTGGAAGAACACCGCGACGTTACCTGCCGCAGACTGCACTTTGCCGGCAGCCTGCTGGTCCTGCTGGTTGTCCTGTATGCGCTGACCAGTGGCAAGCTGCTGTGGCTGTTGCTGGTCCCCGTGATCGGCTACGGATTCGCCTGGGTCGGCCATTTCGCGTTTGAGAAGAACCGGCCAGCGACATTCAAACACCCACTCTACAGCCTGATGGGTGACTGGGTGATGTTCCGCGACATGCTCATCGGACGGATCCGTTTCTGACATGATGAGCGCACCTGTGGATCTGCGCACGGCCAGCAACAGCGCCGCCAAGGTTGCGGTCACGGATGCGCAGAACAATCCCATAGCGATACCGCCAATGCCCGATTACAACGGGCGAATCCTGGCCTATACGGCAACCGCCACCATCATCGCGGCCGGCGTGATTCAGGACAGCTTCCCGGGATGGCTCATTTACACCATTGTTGGCGCCCTTGCCTGGCCTCATTTGGCCCACCTACTGACCCGGCGCACGTTCCTTCGTAACTCACCCCGCATCCGTCAGAAGATGCTCATTGTCGATTGCCTGATCGGCGGCGCCTTTGTCGGAGCCATCGGCCTGGTGGCTATTCCTTCGGTCTCCGTCATGCTGATGCTGATGTTCAGTTGCCTGATCATTGGCGGTCTCCGGCAATGGCTGTTCGGCACCGTGTTCATGTTCACCACCCTGTCGGTCGGGCTGGCCATCTTCGGCCCTGCCGGGAACTTTCAGGCGCCCCTGCTGACCAGCATCTTGTCCATTCTCGCCACCGGCCTGTATATCTGCGTCACGGCCTTCTATTCCCACCAGCAGGCCCGGGCCTTGATGATGGCGAAAACCCAGATCCAGAACCAGCGAGAACAATCCATCGCGCTGTCTCACAAACTGTCCAAGTACCTGTCACCCCAGGTGTGGCAATCCATCTTTACCGGCGAACGGGACGTTCGCCTCGAGACACAGCGCAAGAAACTGGCGGTGTTCTTTTCCGACATCAAGGGCTTTACGGAACTGTCCGAGGAGATGGAACCCGAGGCGCTGACCGAACTGCTTAACCACTACTTCAATGGCATGTCCGAGGTGGCACTGAAGTACGGCGGTACCATTGACAAGTTCGTGGGCGATTCCATCATGGTGTTCTTCGGAGACCCCACCAGCCGCGGCCAGCGTGAAGATGCCTTCGCCTGCGTGTCCATGGCCATCGAAATGCGCAAGCACATGAAGATCATGCGCCAGAAATGGCGCAGCCAGGGCATCAAGACGCCCCTGGAAATCCGTATGGGCATCAGCACCGGCTACACCACCGTGGGTAACTTCGGCGCGGAAAACCGCATGGACTACACCATCATCGGCAAGGAAGTGAACCTGGCAAGCCGCCTGGAATCCCTGGCAGAGCCGGGGGAAATCCTGGTGTCCTATGAAACCTTCTCGCTGATCAAGGACCGCATCATGTGTCGGGACAAAGGCGAGATCACGGTGAAAGGCTTCGGCAAACCGGTACCCATCTACGAAGTGGTGGACTTCCGCCGCGACATGGGCCCGAACCGCAGCTTCCTTGAGCACGAACACAGCGGCTTTGCCATGTACCTGGACTCCGACAAGATTACCGAGCGGGAGCGCCAGGCCATCCTCAACGCCCTTGAAGACGCCGCAGACCGCCTGCGCCAGGAAGAAGAAATCCGCTGACCGGCCCGCAACCGCTTCGGTTACTGACGAACCAGCCTTGCACCGGCGCTTTCCTCGGGATCGGTACTGCGCCAGGGGTTGATGTCCAGCCCACCGCGACGGGTATACCGCGCGCACACCATCAGCTTTTCCGGCTCACAGTGCGCCAGGATATCCGTGAACAGGGTTTCCACGCAGTGTTCGTGAAAATCCTGCTTCTGGCGGAAACTCACGATGTACCGCAACAGGCCCGCCCGTTCGATTTTCGGTCCGGTGTAGCGAACCATCACCGTGGCCCAGTCCGGCTGCCCCGTCACCGGGCAGTTACTTTTCAAAAGATGGGAACAGAGGCTCTCGGTAACGGTCTCGCCACCGGCTGACAGGGACTCCGGAGCATAGTGATAGGTCACCTCGTTCACGGTTTCGTCGTCGATCAGTTCGTAGCCGGCCTGGCGGCCCACCGCCTCTCCGTCGTCGTCGACACTGCGCATCTCCACCTGGACAGCCGAGCCGCTGATGCTGGACAGGTCACGGGTAATCACCTCGGCAACCTGCTCTGGTGATGTAAACACCGCCTGGTTCAGCGAGTTCAGGTACAGCTTCAGTGACTTGGACTCGATGATGGCGGGTGAGGCGGCAGGAAAGCGGATCTCCGCCCAGGCCACCGCAGGAACACCGTCCGCCCGCAGCCAGGAAATCTCCCACGCCTGCCACAGATCCTCGCCAAACCACGGCCAGCGACCATCGTCCAGGCCGATGCGACGACGGTTTTCATCCCGGGCCACCGGAAACAGCAGTTCCGGGTTGTAGCGGTCGGGGTACTCGCTGGATTTGCCCAGGGGGGCGTCATTTAATGCCATGTTCAGTCCTGATTGATGTACCGGAAACTCAGTGCCGTATGCCCTTGCCACGGGCAAGCATTCGTAGCGCCACCGCCGAAAACAGGCTGATAAACACCAGAATCATGCCCAGGGCGACAAACGGATTCACATCAGATACCCCGAGAATGCCGTAACGGAAGGCGTTGACCATATACAGTATGGGGTTAATCATCGACACCCCCTGCCAGAAATCCGGCAGCATGCTGATGCTGTAGAACACACCACCGAGGTAAGTCAGCGGTGTGAGCACGAACGTGGGCACAATGGAGATGTCGTCAAACTTGGTCGCCAGCATGGCGTTGATGAATCCGCCCACGGCAAACAGGGCCGAGGTGAGGAACACCGTGACCACCACCATGGGCAGATTATGGATCTGCAACCGGGTGAAGGCCAGCGAGAGCAACGTGACGATAAACCCGATGCCCAGCCCCCGGGCCATGCCACCGCACACGTAGCCCGCCAGGATGATCCAGTTGGGCACGGGCGACACCAGCAGCTCCTCGATACTGCGCTGGAACTTCATCGAGAAGAACGACGACACCACGTTGGCGTAGGAGCTGGTGATCACCGCCATCATGATCAAGCCCGGTACGATAAACGACATGTAATCGAATCCGCCCATATCGCCGATGCGGGAGCCGATCAGGTTACCGAAGATGATGAAATACAGGGTCATGGTGACCGCCGGCGGCAGCAACGTCTGGGGCCAGATCCGGGTGAACCGGCGAACCTCACGGATCACAATGGTACTGAAGGCGGTCATCATCGCGTGCGGCGTCATGCGGCACCTCCCTGGGCACCGGCAGCCCCTTTGCCTGCCGCATTTTCCTCCACCATCCGGATAAACAGCTCTTCCAGCCGGTTTGCCTTGGTCCGCATACTCACCACCTTGATTCCCAGAGCGTCGAGCTCCACAAACACCTTGTTCAGCCCCTGCCCTTTCTGCACGTCCACCTCCAGTGCGCCTTCGTCATCCAGACGACAGGGGAAATCCGCCAGCGCAGGCGCTTCGGTAAGCGTCGACTCGGTGTCCAGCACAAACGTTTCCACGTGCAGCTGCTGCAGCAGGTCCCGCTTGCTGGTGTGCCTGAGAATCCGGCCGTGGTCGATGATCGCAATATTGCGACACAGCGCTTCTGCCTCTTCCAGATAATGGGTGGTCAGGATAATGGTGGTGCCCTCCCGGTTCATTTCCTCCAGAAAGGTCCACATGGAACGGCGCAGTTCGATATCCACACCCGCCGTCGGCTCGTCCAGTATCAGCAACTTGGGTTCATGGACCAGGGCGCGGGCAATCATCAGCCGACGCTTCATACCACCGGACAGCATGCGGGCGGGTGTGTCCTTCTTGTCCCAGAGGCCGAGCTTGCGCAGGTACTTCTCCGCAGACACCTTTGCCTGCTTGAGGGGAATGCCGTAATAACCCGCCTGAGTGGTGACAATATCGAACACCTTCTCAAACTGGTTGAAATTGAATTCCTGGGGCACGACGCCCAGATTGAGCTTGGCATCGGACAGGTGTGTATCAATGTCGCATCCGAACACCCGGACTTTACCGGCGGACTTGTTCACCAGGGAGGAAACAATGCCGAGGGTGGTCGACTTGCCGGCTCCGTTCGGGCCCAGCAAAGCAAAAAAATCGCCCTGCCGAACGTTCATATCAATACCCTTGAGTGCCTGGAACCCATCCCCGTAGGTCTTGGTGAGGCCCTCAATTTCCAATGCGTTGGTCATAAATTACCCAGAATAGTGACTTATCGGGCCAAACTGACCCGCCAGCGTCGAGATCCGATAAACCTGAAGTCCCATAGGTTGTGGCAGGCAGCGAATTTTCAAGTCATAACCGCCGGTACCGCACCGGTTCCAAAAATCCCAAACTGCGACAGGAATCCCGATATCCCCGCAGTCGCGTCCCTATAATGCCGTTACAACAACTTACAAAAGGCGCGGCTGTCCATAGCCAGTACAGTCGCCCGTCTGACCAGGGAATGTACGCCAGACCATGAAACCCGTTCACTTCTTCCGCCTGTCACTGCCACTGATCGCCGCGTTCGCCCTCGCCGGCTGCCTTGATGACAGCGGCGGAAGCGATGACGATACCCGAACCGGGTCACTGGCCATCAACGGTTTCAGCGGTGTCCGGTACGTCACCGCAAGCCGCACCGGTGAGACCGATACCGAAGGGCACTTTGAATACTACCCGGGCGAAACCGTGAGCTTCTACATCGGCGACCTGGCCCTGGCCACCGACGTGCCGGCCAAAGAATACGTCACCCCGCTGGAGTTCTTCAGCGAGACGCGGGAAAAACTCGACATTCCCGGCACCGACGACGAAGGCCTGCGCACCCACACCCTGACCGAACAGGCGCTGCTCAGTAATACCGCCCTGATGAACCTTACCCGCCTGCTCCTGGCACTGGCCTGGGAGGAAAACCTGCAGGATGACGAAGGCATCGAGATACGTGACCGCGTGGTCCGGCAATTGAACGCCGCCCTGCCCAACCTCACCGCTCCGATTGACTTCAACGTCAGCGAAGAGGCCTTCACCAGCGCCGGCTCTGGTTCCGAGCCTGCGTCGCCGGCCAACCAGCTGCTGGCCGCCATCTGCTTCTACCCGGAAGACGATGAATTGTGCGAGGACCCGCCACCCCAGTCGGAGATTGACGCGCTGCCGCCCCGCCCGGACAACGAAGAAGATCGCGATCCGGACGTGGAATACCAGGAAGACCTGCAGGCCAAGCGGGACCGGATACTGGAAGCGGTCCGCAGCCTGGAGGATTTTGACCAGGAAGCGGCGGAGGATTACCTCACGCGGGAGCTGAACGCGATTACCACGGTGTACGGCAACCGCTTCTACCTGAACGACGAGACCGCCACCCACGCTGAATCCGAGACCGAAATCCAGCAGGTGGATATCCGTCGCGTCGGTGGTGACCCCGGGTTGCAAAGGATAGAAGCGATCAGCAGCCGCGAGCAGGACGTCATGGTGCACAGTTTCGACTGGCAATCTGCGACCGTTGAATACTTCGTGACCGGTCCCGCCGGCGGAGAAGCGGAAGTGATCATCAGCTTCCGGCCGGAAGAGACCTACCGATGGATACGGAAATCCCTGCGGGTGATTATTCGCTGATCAGGAACCGACCAGCCGGGAGAGGTTCCAGCGGGATTCCGCTCCGGTCACATCGTAGTGCTGCGGATTCAACCCTTCGGTGCCATGCGGCAGGCAGCCGGAAATGGTCAGGGTCTCCCCGGCTTCCTTGTCAGCGTTGAAACTCGCCAGGTCCAGCATTCGTGCGGATTTCAGTGGCTTCTGGTTCTGGTCGGTCATCACCATCACCCGTGGCCACAGCCGCCGTTCCGGCGAATGGGACACCACGACGCCCCGCTGGCCATCGTTAAGCTGAACCAGGCTGCCGGTGGGATAGATGCCCACCGCCTGGATGAATTTCTCAACGAGGTCTTCCTGGAACTCGATATTGCGCATATCGAACAGCAGGTTGACCGCGCGGGCAGGTGTCAGGGGCTCAGACGTCTCCCGGGGACCGATCAGTGTTTCGAAATACTCCGCCAGACCGGCAATCTTGGCCAGCAGCGGAATTCGGTCACCACGGATCCCTTCGGGAAAACCGGACCCGTTGTGCCGTTCACGGTGCCCCTGCACCACGCTGGTCACGGCGCGGGATACCCCGGAGCCTTCCAGCATGGCAACACCCCGGTCCACGTACGTCCGGTAATGGGCGAAGTCGTCCGCGTTCAGCTTGTCTTCGTTTTCCAGCATGCCCACCGGCAAGTCGGTCTTACCCACCTGCGACAGCAGACAGCCCAGGCCAAGGTGGTTAAGCAACCCCTCGTTCAAACCCAGTTGCCGGCCACAGACCAGCGCCCAGACGGCCATATTCATGGCGTGGTGATACAGGAAATCGTCATGCTGACGGGTACGGCTCAGCCACAACAGTGCGTCGGGGTTGCGGACCACGCTCGCCACCATATTGCGGGTTACCCCCGCCATTTCCCTCAGATCCGGCGTTGCACGACGCCTGACGGTATCAAACACCCGCTGCAGAGCCGTTTCGGCATCCGCCAGCACCTTGCCTGACACCTTCAGTTCTTTCTTGAGAGAGGTGGTGGTTTCATACGCCACCGGCTCACGGATATGCAGGGGCGGAAGCTGGATCATTTCGCGGTTGCCACCGGCCTTGCGGGCGCGGCCACCGAACACCGGAGCAGGCGCCTTACCCGAGGCGATCTTCTCGCGCACTTCGGCGACGTCGATCACCACCCATTTGCAATGAGAAACGATCGCCCGGATGTCATCCTGCGAGCGGATATGAAAGCCCTGGATCGGAAACGGAGTCTGGTGCCACGGACGGTCAAGATCCGACACAAACATGCCGATCTCCAGATCATGTACGGCGATTTTCTTCTGTCGAACGCCCACGGTGCACCTCAACAATTACAACAATCGATGTTGCCTATTCTGACGCTTTTACTAATAGATTCCATTACATATTTGTAGTGCAAAGTAACCCGAAAGCAACAGGGGGTAACGCTTGCTATCATGGAGAAACAAATTGTAGCAACGTGACGTAACGCACACTTCCGGTACAAAAGTGTCACTCAGCGTCACATACGGAATCGTCCATTGCCGGTGGCCGGCCGTTCAGTGCGCCCCGCGGCGCCTTGCGGATGTACACTTTATACGGCACCGTCGAAGCGCGCAGGTAATCGATATTCTCCTCGTCGTCACCGGTGCCCCGGGTGGTCCGGGCCGGTCGACACGACACGGCAAGCTCCAGGGACTGCTCAATATCCGTCACCGCGCGCCCTCCACTGTCCGGCCGGATGGCCAGGCACACAGTATCTGGTCCCGCCGGTGCTCCAGTGGCGGCTACGCGGTCGCGGGAGGGCTCTCCGCAGGCGCGAATGCCTTCCCCGCAGGAACCCGGCGCCTGATGGGTGTCATCCGCAATGCGCCAGGACCGGCTGCTGCACTGGGTTTCCAGGGTAATGGGGGTGGACTGGTTATCCTGAATCCACCAACCCGGGTACTCCGCGGTTTGCCAGCTCAGCATCACCTGCCGGGCTTCCCCGGCAGAGTTCTCGGCCGGAAAGGCTCCATAATGACTGTAATAGGACGCACAGCCACCCAGGGTGGCCAGCAGAACAAGCGTAATTGACTTTATAAGCGGCGGGAGCATCGTCATGGCGTTACTGATCCGCAAATTGCAGTCCGAATCCGTCGTTGGTCTTGCGTACCACGACCATGTCCAGCACCGGCGCAGGTACCGGCAAGCCCTGCACCTGGACCTCCACCCGGTCACCGATGGCCGGCTCGAAGGGAACGCTCTCCACCACAATGAAAATGCCGCCGTCAGAGATGTCCCGGGTAGAGAACAGAAACTCACCCTGGGTGTCGTGTCGCACCCTGACTTTCGCGCTGAGAGCGGTCCGGCTGTGCTCTCTCCGATCGTTCCCTACCATAGCCTGTAGTTCCATCATTTTTGCAATGTTTTTATAGTCTTCCGAAGCATAGCACCATTTCCGCCAAATTTTGCAACGGTCGCTTGACACAATCATTAACACAAATGAGAATGGTTGTTGTTTTTAATGTCGCCGCGCTGACGTACCGGCGCGCCACCATCTGCACAGAAAGGACCCTACATCATGCGAATGAAACTCGCTGCCGCTGCCGCCGTGGCCATAACCGCCATGCCCCTGAGCGCATCCGCCGAAGGCGAAGTCAATATCTACTCCTATCGCCAGGCGTACCTGCTTGAGCCCCTGCTCAATGCGTTCGAGCAGGAAACCGGCATCAAGTCCAACGTCGTATTTGCCAAGCAGGGACTGGCGGAGCGCCTGGAGCGCGAAGGCCGCAACAGCCCGGCAGACGTGGTCATGACCGTGGACATCTCCCGCATCAATGAGCTGGTTGAGCGTGACCTGGTTGCCAGCGTCGACAACGACACGCTGAACGACAACATTCCGGAAAACCTGCGTCATCCGGAAGGCAAGTGGTACGCCCTGACCACCCGTGGCCGTCTGATCTACACCTCTAAGGAGCGTGTTGAAGAAGGTGAGATCACCACCTACGAAGAACTGGCCGACGACAAGTGGAACGACCGCATCTGTACCCGCAGCGGCAAGCACCCGTACAACATCGCCCTCATCTCCTCCATGATTGCCCATCACGGCGAGGAAGAGACCCAGGAATGGCTGGAAGGCGTGAAAGACAACCTGGCGCGTAAGCCCCAGGGTGGTGACCGCGACCAGATCAAGGCCATTGCAGAAGGCGTGTGTGACGTGGCCATCGGCAACAGCTATTACTACGGCAACATGCTGAACGATGAAAACCAGCGCCCGGCTGCTGAAGCAGTTCGTCTGGTGTTCCCCAACGCGGAAGACCGTGGCACCCACGTCAACATCAGCGGCATTTCCCTCACCAAGAGCGCGCCGAACCGCGACAACGCCATTCGCCTGATGGAGTTCCTCTCCACTGACGAAGCGCAGCGCATCTACGCTGAGGCCAACACCGAGTACCCGGCCAACCCAAGCGTTGAGCCGTCCGGTCTGGTGGCTGAGTGGGGTGAAATCAACCCGGACGACCTGTCACTGCAGGAAATTGCCAATAACCGTAACGCGGCTGTGAAACTGGTTGATCGCGTCGACTACGACGGCGAGTAAACCCCGGCGCCGTGCAAAGAGGGTGGGCCTGGCCCACCCTTTTTTTATGCCGGCCACTTAACGTTGCAGCCCTGTGCTCAGGTGACTAGAATCGTTGCTCTTTTCAGGAACCACCTCTTCTCACGCAAATAGGGAACCACATGACCGAGGCAGTCACCAGCGGAGATCCCGGGCTGACTCAGCCGCTGCTGGCGAAGCGAACGTCCAAACGCTGGCTCATATCCGCCATGCTGACGACCGCCATCGTGGCGCTTCCGGTTCTCTCGGTGATTTTCCTGGCGTTCTTTCCCGATGAAAACGTCTGGCCCCACCTGCTGGACACCACTCTGCCCCGTTACCTCACCACCACCCTGAAACTCATGGCAGGCGTAGCCGGCATCACGCTGGTGATCGGCCTTGCTACGGCGTGGGCGGTGACCATGTGCGAATTCCCCGGCAGGCGGTTTTTCGAATGGGCCATGTTGCTGCCCTTCGCGGTGCCCGCCTATGTGATCGCCTACGTGTACACCAGCCTGCTCGACTACGCCGGCCCGGTACAGATTGCCCTGCGGGACTGGTTTGGCTGGGAAACCGCGAGGGATTACTGGTTCCCTGAGATCCGTACTCTGGAAGGCGCCACGCTGATGATCGGGCTGGTGCTCTACCCCTACGTTTACCTGCTGGCCCGGGCGGCGTTTCTGGAACAGTCGCCATCACTGTTTGCGGTCAGCCGCAGCCTGGGCCATTCCGCCATCAGTACCTTTTTCCGGGTAGTGTTGCCGATTGCCCGCCCAGCCATTGCCGTGGGCCTGTCACTGGTACTGATGGAAACCCTGAACGATTTCGGCACCGTGGACTTTTTCGCGGTCCAGACCCTGACCGCCGGCCTGTTCGACACCTGGATGAACCTGGGCAATCTGGGCGGCGCCGCCCAGATTGCCACCACCATGCTGATGTTCGTGGTCATCCTGGTGACCCTGGAGCGTTACTCCCGCCGGCGGCAGCAACAGTTTGCCGCACGGGACAACCGTGAACCCATTCGCCGCTTCACCATGTCCCGACCCCGCCAACTGATCTGCGTGATGGTCTGCACCCTGCCGGTACTGCTGGGCTTCGTGATCCCGGCGCTCACCCTCGGCCAGTTTGCCTGGGAGTACTTCGATGAAAGCTGGAACGCCACCTTCCTGCGCAACACCCTCAACAGCCTGTTCCTGTCCGGTACCGCTGCGTTCACCACCCTGCTGATCGGCGTGACCCTGGCCTACAGTCGCCGCCTTCACGACACCCGCGGCATGCAAATCATGATGCGCCTGTCCAGCCTGGGCTACGCCATGCCCGGCGCCGTCCTGGCGGTGGGCGTGATCATTCCGCTGGCCGGGTTCGATAACTGGGTGGACGGCGTGATGCGGGACACCTTCGGCATCAGCACCGGCCTGCTGCTCAGCGGCTCGGCATTTGCCCTGGTGTTCGCCTATACGGTGCGTTTCCTGGCGGTGTCTGCCGGCAGCGTGGAAAGCGCCCTGCAGAAAATCACTCCGAGCATGGACATGGCGTCCCGCTCCCTGGGTCACTCACCCGGCAACACGCTGGTGAAGGTGCACCTGCCCATGTTGAGAGGCACCCTGATCACGGCGGCCCTGGTGGTGTTCGTGGATTGCATGAAGGAACTGCCGGCCACGCTGATCCTGCGGCCTTTCAATTTCGAGACGCTGGCCACCTATGTGTACCAGTTCGCCTCGGATGAGCAATTGACCCACAGCGCCCTGCCGGCGCTGGTGATTGTGCTGGCTGGTATCGTGCCCATCATCCTGATGAGCCGGTCCATCTCCAACACCCGGAGCATCGGCTGACCGCCCGGGTGGGCATCCAACGCCCGACGGCTTTACAGAACCGGCCGGGAACCGGCGTCCTGCACCACAAAGCGCCCCTGGAAGGTTGCTACCGGGGCACCCCGGGGTTCCATGGTCGGCTCACCGCAATAGATATCCGCATGCAGCGCCAGACGCCCTTTACCGTGGCGGGCCAGGCTCTTGCGGAAACGGTCGGGGATCTCCCCCGCCGGTAACCTGCATACGGCGTAGAAGTCTCCTTCCACCGGCGTCAGGTAATCCACGCTGCCACTTTGCACCATCACGCTGCCCTTGAGGCCCATATCGGCAATGGCCAACTCCACCAGCCCCCAGGCTGCGGTGACGGCAACGGAATACACACTACCCCCGAACCCCGTGCCCTGGTGGTTATGGTTGGGCGCCAGCGGCGCACTCACCAGTATCCCGTGGCCATCGTAGGCCAGCACTTCGAGGCCCAGTGCGCGGGTAATGGGAATGGATTCGTGGAGTCGTTTCTGGAATCGGCCTAATTGCGTCATAGTCCCTCCTGATTACAACAGTTTATGACGGGGACAAGCCACACCCTATGCGACTTATGTAGACATTGTGTGTCCAAACGCAAAAGGCCCGGGCTGAGCCCGGGCCTTTTGTTGAGTTCCGTTACCAATGTTGCGGAAACCCTATTGCCAGATCACCGGCTGACGCTGGGCATACCAGCTGTCGACCTTCTCCTGGTAGGCGTCTTCCACCACGTTACGCTTGAGCTTCAGCGTCGGTGTCAGGAAGCTGTTCTCAATCGACCACTCGTCACTGACCACGGTAATGAACGCCAGCTGCTCGTGGGGGTCCACGGTCTTGTTCACGTCGGTGATCAGTTGCTTGAAGCTTTCCTCGATTTCCTTGCGGAAGGCTTCATCGGCCATTTTCGGGCGAATTTCCTCGCCCAGCATGACCAGCGCATGGGGCTGGGTCTGGTTGGCACCGGAGACGCACACCATCTCGATGGCGTCATGGGACATCAGGCGATTTTCAATCGGCGCAGGCGCGATGTACTTGCCCTTGCTGGTCTTGAAGATTTCCTTGATGCGGCCAGTCAGTTTCAGGCGGCCCATCTCGTCGATCTCGCCCTTATCGCCGGTCTTGAGGAAGCCGTCTTCGGTGAAGGTCTCGCGGGTTTTCTCCTCGTCCTTGTAGTAACCCATCATCGTGGCGGGGCTCTTCACAAGCACTTCACCCTGCTCGCTGATCTTCACTTCGACCCCGGGCAGCGCCTCGCCCACATAACCGGTCCGGGACCGGCCCGGCTTGTTCATATGGGAGTAGGCAAAATTCTCGGACATGCCGTAACCCTCAAGCAGTTCCAGCCCGAGGTTGCGATACCAGTCCAGTACGTCGTTGGACAACGGCGCGGAACCACTGCCCGCCAGCTTCACCTTGCTCAGGCCAAGACCCTTGAGGATTTTCTTTTTAATCAAGCCCCTTACAACCGGAATCTTAAGCAGCTTCTCAAGCTTCTGCTTCGGCAGCTTCTGCAGAACGCCGTGCTGGAACTTCACCCACAGGCGGGGTACGGACAGGAACAGCGTCGGCTGGGCGCGCTGCAGGTCCTGCACGAACGTGTCCAGGGATTCGGCGAAATACAGCTGGAAGCCGGAGTACAGCGACCCCAGTTCCACAAAGGTACGCTCGAACACATGGGCCAGCGGCAGGTAGGACAGCATGCGCTCCTCGGAACCCACGCCCAGCACCTGGGTGCCACCGGAAGCCGCAAACGCCATGTTGCGGAAGCTCAGCATCACGCCCTTGGGACGACCGGTGCTGCCGGAGGTGTAAACAATAGTGGCCATCTCGTCCGCATCGCGGGTGGTGTTTTCCGCCATCGGCGGGAACTTGGCCACGATGTCGTCCCAGGATTCGTAATCATTGGGCGGGCTCAGCGGGTAAGACACGCAACGCATGCTTTCAGGCACACCCGGCTTCATCATGTCCCAGTCATCCAGCTTGCCCACAAACAGCAGCTCACAGCCACTGTGGTCCAGGATGTAGCCAACGGTATCGGCGTTCAGTGTCGGATACAGGGGTACGGAAACGTGGCCCGCCATCCAGATCGCCCAGTCCGACATGATCCAGTGGGCACAGTTTTTTGAAATAAGACCAATCCGGCTCTTTTCAGGCAGGTTCAGTGATTTCAGGTAGGACGCCATACGACGTGCTTCGTCAACCGCGCGCTTCCAGGTGTACTCCACCACCTTTCCGTCGCCGATAGGCTGGGTCATGTACAGGGCGTTACCTTTGGTTTTCTCCCAGTAATAGACCATATCCAGTGGAAGTTTGTTTGTTGTGTCCATGGACCTTTCCTTGCTTGCTGTTTTTAGTGTTATTCCGAGTGTCTCGGTGACCGGAGCGCCGTGTCTCTTGGTGGCCTGATTAGACTTAAGTAGCGTATTTCAACACACCAGCCTGCGTCAAAACGTGATCGTAATATAATTATTGCACTTCTCATGTTTTATTCCGGGCACTTACCCTGCCGCAGAAGCCTTTTTGCTGTGGTAAACTTGCGCCCCTTCAATTTATGGCTCAATTCACTCGGGAGAAACGGCTTATGGCCAGGAACACTCTGAGAACCCTGATCGGTGCAACGCTGCTGGCAGCCGCCGGGCTGGCGCAGGCGGATGAACAGAAAACAGTCGCCATCACCCAGATCGTGGAACACCCCGCACTGGATGCGGTTTATCAGGGCGTCAGGGATGAGCTTGCCGAAGAAGGCTACAAGGACGGTGAAAACCTGCGCATCATGCACGAGAGTGCCCAGGGCAACGCGGCCATCGCGTCACAGATTGCCCGTAAATTCGTCGGTGAAAGCCCGGATGTGATCGTGGCGATTGCCACCCCCTCTGCCCAGACCATGGCGGCAGCGGCGCGTAACACCCCGGTGATCTTCTCCGCCGTGACCGATCCGGTCGGCGCCAAACTGGTCCAGAGCCTGGAAAAGCCGGGCGCCAACATCACCGGCGTGACCGACATGCTGCCGATTGAGCGCCACATCGACCTGCTCGAGCGCCTGGTTCCGGATGCCAAGACCATCGGCACCGTTTATAACCCGGGCGAAGCCAACGCCGTTGCCCTGGTGGAATTGCTTGAGGAACGCCTGGAAGCCCGCGGCCTGACCCTGGCCAAGGCCGCCGCCACCAAGACCTCTGAAGTCCTCGGCGCCGCGCGCTCACTAGTAGGCAAGGCAGACGCCATCTACCTGACCACCGACAACACCGTGATCAGCGCCGCCGAAGCGGTGGTTTCCGTGGGTGAGCGGGCAAAGATCCCGGTATTCGCCGCCGACACCGCCACCGTCAGCCGTGGCGCCGTGGCAGCCCTCGGGTTCGACTACTATGACCACGGCCGTCAGACCGGCGGCATGGTGGTGAAAGTGCTGAACGGCGCCAACCCGGGCGAGATGCCGGTGGAGTCCGTTGACACCCTGAACCTGTTTGTGAACCCTGAAGCGGCCGAGCGCATGGGCATTACCCTGTCCGAAGACGTGCTCAACGACGCCCAGGAAATCGTTAAAAGCGGTCAGTAACGGCTGAACCAACGCGGGCGGGGCCTCACAAGGGCCCCGCCCGTTCTTTGCATAGCGACCATTACCCATGCTCAGTGATATTGCTCTGTACGGTGCCATCGAAACCGGCCTCATCTACGGCCTTGTTGCGTTCGGCATCTATATCTCTTTCCGTGTTCTGGACTTTCCGGACCTGACCGTCGACGGCAGCTTCCCCCTGGGCGCCGCCGTGGCCGCGATGCTGATCATCGCCGGCTGGAACCCCTGGCTTGCCACCGGCGCTGCCATCCTCGCTGGCATGGCCGCCGGTGCCGTGACCGCCATCCTGAACGTCAAGCTGAACATCCTGAACCTGCTGGCGTCCATCCTTACCATGATCGCGCTCTATTCGGTAAACCTGCGCATCATGGGCCGCCCCAACGTGGCGCTGCTCACCGAAGAAACCGTGCTGACACCGTGGTACGACCTGCCCCTGGCCTACCATCAGGTGCCGGTGCTGCTGTTTGTGCTGGTGGTGCTGGTGTCACTGGTATTGCTGTGGCGATTCATGAAATCCGAAACCGGTCTGGCCATGCGCGCCACGGGCGCCAACGCCCGTATGGCCCGGGCCCAGGGCATTGCCACCGGCGGCATGATCATTCTCGGCGTGGCGCTGTCGAACGGCCTCGTGGGTCTGGCGGGCGCCCTGTTTGCACAAAGCCAGGGCGCGGCGGATGTCACCATGGGCGTGGGTGTGATCGTGATCGGCCTGGCCTCCCTGATCGGCGGCGAAGCGGTGATTACCCCCAACACCGTCATCAAGGCACTGATTGCCTGTGTGGTGGGTGCCATCGTATACCGGCTGGCGATTGCCTTCGCCCTGAACGCCGAATTCCTCGGGCTGCAGTCCCAGGATCTCAACCTGATCACGGCGGTACTGGTTACCCTCGCCATCGTGCTGCCCGGCGTGCGTACGTCCATTGCCGCACGCTTCACCCGCAACAAGGCCTGAGAGGAACAGCATGATTAGCGCAACAGATCTCAGACTGACCTTCGGCAAGGGCACGCCCCTTGAGAACCCGGCCCTGCGGGGCATGAGTCTGACCGTGAACCAGGGCGAGTTCGTGACCGTGATCGGCAGCAACGGCGCGGGTAAGTCCACGTTCCTCAACGCCCTGGCCGGCGAGGTCATGGTGGACAGCGGCACTATCATTGTGGACAACGTGGAAGTCACCAAGCTGCCCACCCACAAGCGGGCCAACCGCGTAGCGCGGGTGTTCCAGGACCCCCTGGCCGGTACCTGTGAAGGCCTGAGCATTGAGGAAAACCTCGCCCTGGCCATCAAGCGCGGCCAGCGCCGTGGCCTGACCTCCGCCGTAAAGAAGGAATACATGGAACGGTTCCGGGAGAGCCTCTCCACCCTGAAGCTGGGGCTGGAAAATCGCCTCGGTGACAAGATGGGCCTGCTCTCCGGTGGCCAGCGCCAGGCAGTGAGCCTGCTGATGGCCAGCCTGACGCCTTCCGCCATCCTGCTGCTGGACGAGCACACCGCCGCGCTGGACCCGAAAACCGCCGCCTTCGTGCTGGATCTCACCACGCAGATCATCGAAGAGCAGAAGCTGACCGCACTGATGGTCACCCACAGCATGAAACAGGCGCTGGAAGTGGGCGACCGCACGGTCATGCTGCACCAGGGCGAAATGGTGTTCGATATCGAGGGCGAGGACCGCAAGGGCCTGGAAGTGAAAGACCTGCTGGGGCTGTTCGAGAAACAGCGCGGCCTCAAAGTAGACGACGACAGCCTGCTACTGGGCTGAGCGGAACTGAAAAAGTGGGGCTACGGCCCCACTTTTTCGTTTAACGGCAAACCCTCAGTGGCCGTAGATCAGCATCGACGTATCGGTAATCGCCAGGTTATCCATGGCAATCGAGCCGATGGACGTACCCCCCACAATCACCCCACCGATGCGGATGTCCGCCTCGAAGGTTTCCAGGTCGATGGCCAGGCTTTCCACGTTCTGTGAGTTCTGCGCAGTGTACATATCCAGTTCCACCCCGGCGAACAGGCGCAGCGGCTGCGGCGCCTCCAGATCGTAGTCGGCACCGGTCAGTTCGAAGTCACGAATACCGAGGGCCAGGAACGGCACATCGAAATCCATGTCGTCGATGGCGATGTCGGTACGGAAGTTCAGCGTATCCGTGGCGGTATCCACCCGGATGGTGCCCGACCCCACCAGCATGTCCATATTGAAGTTATCCAGGATGGTGGTACTGCCACCCGTACCGGTCAGGTTCCATTCGCCGGTGGAAATCCGCACGTCCACCGCATTGAAGCTCAGCGGCAACAGGTTGATGATGGCGTCGCCGTCACTCGCCAGATCAATGTTGATGCGGATGTTATCCAGGCGATCCGTGGCATCGCCGTTCAGGTTCAGGTTCATCTCCGAGAACATGTCCGTGCGGTTGGTACCGCCCACGAAAATGTCGTTGATTTCCAGCGAACCTTCATCGGTGTAGATGAAACGGTCAATGTTGAGTTTGGTTTCCAGTTCAATCGTCACACCGGCCTGGCCGGTGATGTTGCCCATAACGCTGTCATCCAACGCCTGGAAGTCAGCCATGGCCATGGCTGGCACCCCCGCGATGCCCAGCGCAAGCATTGTGTGTTTCAGGCCTTTCATTATTATGTTCCTTTTTATTGTGGTCCTTACTGATAAGATCCCTTTCGTCGTCACTTCCGGTGGGCCACTGCAATGTTTCGACGCCACCCTCGTACTGTAGCGACACGTCTTCAAGGGGTACGTGCACCGGTCACAATTACCTGACTTCGTGAACTACCGTCCATTTTTCCAGAACAATTTTTAACCACAACATCTTGTGGCCTGAGCACGAAACCACCAACCTGCCCGTTTTACAGGCGATTGCGGGGAATCAAGAGCCCAGCCATTGATTTTCTTTGCCACACAGACCCAAGCGATAGTTGTCTCCTTCTTCACAGACCACTATATCCTGTTATACTTCCTGAAAAGACGCCCATATATAGGGTCGCTTAGAGCAACGCTCCGGGCAGCCCGCCACAGCCTCCCAGGTTGTCACGGCGCGAAAACAGTGGGCATCAAGGCCCGGACCGTGCAGATACACCGCGCGGAGCCAACACCACATCTAGTGGTTTTGTTCGACAGCAACACAATTCGGCCAGGGGCACCACCGCTGGCGCAGATTCTCAACTCAGTTTTACAGGGGTAAGGTTGGATGAACGCTAAGGCACAGGCAGTGATAACAACAATTCCGATGCAGGAAGCTTCGCTGGATATCTGGAACAGCAAATACCAGTTGAAGACCAAAACCGGCGAGCCGGTCGACAAAGACATCAATGCGACCTACGAACGTGTTGCCACTGCCCTTGCCCAGGTGGAAGCCAAGGCGAACCGCGCCAAGCACATGAAGGAGTTCATCTGGGCCCTTCAGCACGGCGCCATTCCCGCTGGCCGCATTACCTCCAACGCCGGCGCGGAAGCCCACAAGCCAGCCACATCCACCATCAACTGCACCGTATCCGGCAGCGTTCGTGACTCCATGAACGACATCCTGGAGAAGAACCACGAAGCCGGCCTGACCCTGAAAGCCGGCTGCGGTATCGGCTACGAGTTCTCCACCCTGCGCCCCCGTGGCGCCTACGTCGCGGGCGCCGGTGCCACCACGTCCGGCCCGCTGTCGTTCATGGATATCTTCGACCGCATGTGCTTCACCGTGTCTTCCGCCGGTGGCCGCCGTGGCGCCCAGATGGCCACCTTCGATGTTCACCACCCGGACATCATCGACTTCATCCAGGCCAAGCGTGAAGACGGCCGCCTGCGCCAGTTCAACCTGTCGCTGCTGATCACCGAAGACTTCATCGAAGCCGTCCGTAACAACGACGACTGGCACCTGTCCTTCCCGGTCACCGAGAAGGAAGTGGAAGAAGAAGGCCTGGACCTGAACAACCCGGACCAGTTCGTGTACCGCGACTTCCCCATCCTGGAAGGCTACGTGGTGAACGACGAAGGCAAAGTGGCGTGCCGTATCTACCGCACCCTGAAAGCCCAGTTCATCTGGGACACCATCATGACCAGCACCTACGACTACGCCGAGCCGGGATTCATCCTGATCGACAAGGTCAACCAGATGAACAACAACTGGTTCTGTGAAGACATCCGCGCCACCAACCCCTGTGGTGAGCAGCCCCTGCCTCCGTATGGCAGCTGCCTGCTGGGCTCGGTGAACCTGACCAAGTTCGTGGACTACCCGTTCACCGACAAGGCCAGCTTCAACTACGAGAAGTACCGCAAGGTCGTCGGCATCTTCACCCGCATGCTGGACAACGTGGTGGAAATCAACGGCCTGCCCCTGGATGAACAGCGCCACGAAATCACCTACAAGCGCCGCCACGGCATGGGCATCCTGGGCCTGGGTTCCACCCTCGCCATGCTGCGTATGCCCTACGGTTCTGAAGAATCCGTACAGTTCACCGAAGAAGTGGTCCGTGAGATGGCCGTGGAAGGCTGGCGCCAGTCCCTGGCCCTGGCTGAAGAAAAAGGCCCGGCGCCCATCATGGAAGACGAGTTCGAGATCACCCCGAAGATGATGGGCAAGTGCCCGCAGCTGGCCGAAGACGGCTACAAGCTGGGCGACAAGCTCAAGGGCAAGGTGCTGCACGCCAAGTACAGCCGCTACATGCAGGAAATCGCCAAGGTAGCGCCGGAGGTGGTTGAGCAACTGGCGGAGAAAGGTGGCCGCTTCACCCACCACACCTCCATCGCGCCCACCGGCACCATCAGCCTGTCGCTGGCCAACAACGCCAGTAACGGCATTGAGCCGAGCTTCTCGCACCACTACGCGCGCAACATCATCCGCGAAGGCCGCAAGACCAAAGAGAAAGTGGACGTGTTCAGCTTCGAACTGCTGGCCTACCGCCACCTGGTGAACCCGGGCGCCATGCCGTTCTCCGAGGACGAAGACAAAAAGCTGCCCAGCTACTTCACCACCTCCGACGACGTCACCCCGGCCCAGCACGTGGACATCCAGGCCGCCGCGCAGAAGTGGGTGGATTCCTCGATTTCCAAGACCGCGAACGTGCCGACCGACTTCGCCTATCAGGATTTCAAGAACATTTACCTGTACGCCTACGACATGGGCCTGAAGGGATGCACCACCTTCCGCTTCAACCCCGAGGCGTTCCAGGGTGTACTGGTCAAAGAGAAAGACCTGGAAAACACCCTGTACGAATTCACCCTGGATGACGGCAGCAAGGTAACCCTGAAGGGTAACGAGCAGGTGGAGTACGACGGCGAAATCCACAACGCCGCCAACCTCTTCGACGCCCTCAAAGAAGGCACCTACGGCAAGTACTGATCCGGACACCGACAAGGACAACGAACATGACAGTTAAAATCAGCAACAAGATCGTCGGCTACCGCGTCAAGAAAGCCGACCCCGAAGCCACCCAGGCACAGGCGGCCCCGCAGCCGGAAGTGAAGCCCGTTCAGATGAACGAATACATCGAACGGCCCGACTTCCTGCTGGGCACCACCTACAAGATCAAACCGCCGGTGGCCGAGCACGCGATGTACATCACCATCAACGACATCTTGCTCAACGAAGGCACCGACCACGAAAGCCGGCAGCCGTACGAAGTGTTCATCAACTCCAAGTCAATGGAACACTTCCAGTGGGTCATCGCCCTCACCCGCGTTATCTCTGCAGTCTTCCGCAAGGGTGGCGATGTGACCTTCCTGGTGGAAGAGCTGCGCAGCGTGTACGACCCCAACGGCGGCTACTTCAAGAAAGGCGGCGTGTTCATGCCCTCCCTGGTGGCTGAAATCGGCGCCGTGATCGAGAAGCACCTGAAGGCCATCGGCCTGCTGGAAAGCGAGGAAATGAGCGAAACCACCAAGCGCATCCTCGCCGAAAAGCGCGCCGAGTTCGAAGCCAGCCACACCACGGCCACGAACGACGAAAAGGCCAGCGACTACCCCGCCAACGCCACCATGTGCGGCAAGTGCAGCACCAAGGCGGTGATCGTGATGGACGGGTGCGCGACCTGCCTGTCCTGCGGCGACAGTAAGTGCGGTTGAGGTGATTGACTGCGGTGAGTGATGAAAAGGCCTGGAGTGAGAACTTCGGGCCTTTTTTGTTTTGAGAGGAAATTTGATCGCTTTGATCGAAAAGTAGGCAAAATCGGGAGCAAACATTTTTGATGATCGTTTTTGCGGGAAGACCCAAGAAACTTTCAGCCCTTATCGTACTGAATTCACTCTACTTTTAACTGTGGGAGTGGGGAAAGTTTATCGTACAAAGCGATCATGGCGATCAATATACAAACATTAGGGCTTAAGGAGGCGCTTTGTCCGTTGTATACCTCGATCAAAATAAGTGGATTGAGCTGGCACGAATTAGGAATGGCAAGGTCTCTTCTGATCAAGCGCGGCAGTTACTAAGTGAGATTGATGCAGCACGTGATTGTGGGGTTGTATTCCCTTTGTCGGCGATACACATATTGGAGTTCGCTAGGATAAAAGACAACAAGCGTCGTGCCAGGCTAGGAAGGGTAATGTGGGAGTATTCGGGAGGTATAACAACAACACCACAAAGCGAATTGTTATGCTGGGAGTTAGAAGTAGCATTTTCCAATATAGGTTACGCCATCAATTCTGAAAAACCTTCGTATTTGGGTCGAGGTATAGCTCATGCTTTTGGAGAGAATCTAGATAATCCAATTGCAGCTATGTTACCAGAAAAAATTGATGAAGCGATGTTATGCGGCATGGATGATATTCCTCCAATCCAAGGCGGGGTAAGCTCTGAGCATCGCAACAATTTCGCGAACCATTTACGCTTGATTCACGAAAAGAAAAGAGATCTTGAAAAGAGCAAGTGGGAAGATTGGATGTATGCATTATCGATGGCTGACATCACAGAACCTTTATATATAGTGATGAGCAAGCATAAAATCCCGAATTCTGATATTGAATCATGGGGGAAAGATGGCATTAAGTCATTTATGGATTCCATACCTACTCGCAAACTAGACATTCATCTTCACAAACAGGTGCTCAAGAACTCACAGTATAAGCCCAAGCATAGTGATCTAGAAGATTGGGCTGGGTTAGTCCCGGCCACCTGCTATGCGGATATCGTCGTGTGTGAAAAACACTTCGCCGATTTGGCATGTCGTGAAAATTACAAGCACCACGCTAGAATCGAGACTAGCCTGTATGACCTGTTTCATTCCGTCAAAACGAAGCCATAACAAACGCATGTTGTCGGACTGTTTTTCCGCTGCGCTCCAAAACAGCCGAAAATGCGGGCGTTATCCATGGAAATATTTAAGTGAATAAACTCTTAAAATTCGTAGTGTCGCCGACTTACTTTTACGCTGACTTTAGAAAATCAAAGTTATCGAAGGACGAGAGAACAGAGCTGATCAAGAAGTATAACTCTAGATATCTGGTTGTTTCATGGTCGTTGGCTGCAATGCTCGGGTTGACGTGGCAATGGAATGAATATCCTACCGATGGGTGGCTTATTCCATATGGGGTAATAATTGCTGTATTAATCTGGTTGTTACCCTTTTCGCGCAACAATGAAATATTCCTGGCGTTCCTCGAAGATGCGTATGACAAGGTTTCCCACAAGGTCTCTTCTAGTAACCTTTCGTTCAGTGAAAGAATCCGTTTGGCGCTTCATAGCTACGTTGAGCTGCTTTCAAACTTCGCAGTCATTTATTACATGGTTCCGAGCGCGTGGTTCTCAAAACCATTGGAGGGGATTTGGGATGCAATCTATTACAGCGGAGTTACAATCACTACCCTTGGTTATGGGGATATCCACCCCACTCATTGGGTCCCAAAAGGGTTGGCTGTATACGAAGTATTTTGTGGATTTATTCTTCTCATTGTAAGTTTTGCTATATATGCAGGTCGAGGAATGGACAGAAATGCATAACGACCGGCTGCACAGCGACCGATTTTCCGCCGCTTCGCGGCCCCAAACCGGCACGTGAGTGAGCCGGGCGTTAAACCTAGTGCTGAGAAATCGACTAATGTCATTTGAAAAAATACCTTCTGTTCTAAATTACACCACCGGGTTTCCATTGATGCTTGGGCTTCAGCATTTTGAGAGCTTGAAAAAGGTACGAGTCGCAAGCCCGGATGATAAAGTTTCTGTTACAAAAACTAATGGAGAAAAAATCACAAACTTTGGCGTGACAGCTGGGTACCATCATTATTTTATAGCCACAAGACCACGCTGTATGTTTGTAAGTGACTCTTTTAGTTGGGATGCAAAACAAGGAGTAGGGTTTGGTGAAATTGAGTTTGAAACCGGATACAAAAAGTACCTAAAAGTTCCATTTAAGATTTTTCTAAATGGTAAATCTCCCTATTCCTTCCCTGCTCAAGGAGAAGACTTCAAAAGTCATAAAGATATAGGGTGTTGTCGCGTAGAATCTAGTGAAGAGGGTTATCCTAATCGTTTATTGTTTACATCAAATAGCGGAAATATGTATGGCTTTTTTCTTGAGCCAGATCTTTTGCACTTTATTGAGTTTGAGAATGACTTAAGTAACGAAGATCTCAACTTTAGAGTTGAATATATTGGGATCTCCACAGGTAAAGATGGAAATAGAGACTTTGCGGACAGGCTTTGGAATCATGAAAAAGTAAGAGAAATAGGTGGTTACATTCAAAGAGACTGTCCTAATCGTCAGGTTTACATCTTTGGCTACCAATCTCAGTATTCGATAGAGCCGGTTCCTTACCGATTTATAATAAATAGTCGAATAATTGAAATGCAGTGCGGCATGAGAGCTTGGGCTGAGGTATTAGAGGCATCTCTGATTAAACATTTTCAGCCTACTTACAATGATAAGTTTAAGGGGTTTTTAGATACAGAAAATCCTGCATGGTTAGACAGCATCAAGGAGATCTTGATTCCTTCTTGGGAGCCTAACAGAGCTAGGGTAATTTCAGCATCTTTTTTCTCAGATAACTCATTAAATCCCAGCGGCAATTGGTTCTTTGGTGGTTTTTATACTGACTTCCAGAAAGTCATAAAAGTTAGTGACACCATTAACTTAATAATTTAAAAATGTATAACAAGTTGCTGCACACGGAAAATTCATTCGCTAAGCTCGTGATTTCCGGTGAGCAAGACGTTAGGCACAAGAAGTTTCATCGATTATGACTCTAGAGAAAGCACACGAATTCCAGCACATTATGAAAAACCGCCCCCATGTGGTCATTCTTGGAGCAGGGGCTACAGTTGCTGCAATGTCGAATGGTGACAAGAATGGAAAAAAGTCATCCGTAATGGATGGATTTATTGAAAAGCTTGGGATGAGTCAGATAATCCTCGACGCTGAACTTAAGACCAAAAGCAATAATCTCGAGGATATATACACAGAGCTTTATGAGCGGGACGATTGTGACGGAATTAGGTCGCTTCTAGATAAAAGGATCAGAGGATACTTCTCAGCGTTAGAAATTCCCGATGAGCCAAACATATACGACTTCCTTCTTTTAGCATTAAGGAAGAAGGACTTAGTAGCAACATTTAATTGGGACCCCCTGCTGCTGCAAGCGTATCAACGGGCATCAAAAATAACAAAAGACCTCCCCGACCTCGCATTCCTCCACGGGAATGTTCTCGTTGGGTACTGCCCAAATCACAAATACGGCGGAATCATTTATGCGACATGCCCGCAGTGCGGGAACTACTTTCAGCCGGGTCGGTTACTATATCCAATCCGCGAGAAAAATTATGCGGCAGACCCGTACATCCAAGACAACTGGAATGCGATTCGTAACAGGCTAAGGCGCGCTTATCTCGTAACCATTTTCGGGTATAGCGCCCCCAAGACTGATTCGGAAGCTATTGCACTGATGAAAGAGGCCTGGGGCTCAATCGACGATAGAAACCTTGAAGATTTCGAGTTCATCGATATTAGGTCCGAGGATGAACTTATTGATAGCTGGTCTGACTTCGTGCACTCGCACCATTATGAGGTTCATAACAGCTTCTTTGCATCAAGCCTTGGTCAACATCCACGGCGTACCACTGTCGAGCTATTTGATCGCACAATGGAGTGCAAATTCACTAAAGCAAATCGTAAGTTCAAGCCTAATATGGACTGGCCTACGGTGCAAAAGCTTGTCGAAGGCCTCGTAAAAGAAGAAGAAAATATTGGCGATGATGAATTTCTGTCCGTTGAGTCAGCCTAACAAAATATTATTGACGGACAATTTTTCCACCGCTTCGCGGCTCCAAAATTGCCGCAAAGCTCAGTGTTATACATGAGAGTGAACTCTGATGAGCCTGAAAAGTCAGTTCGAACTGCTAGCCGCCTACAATCAGTGGATGAACTCGAAGATCTACACGGCGGCAGGAAATCTCTCTGCAACCGATTTGGCGAAAGACCGGGGGGCCTTTTTTGGTTCCATCCTCGGAACTTTGAATCACATCCTCGTTGCGGACACCATCTGGCTCAAACGGTTTGCTACCCATCCCTCCTGCGTTAACTCGTTGCGGGCGGTCGCTGATCTTCAAAGTCCGGCGAGCCTGGATCAGATCATTTTTGACGACCTGCGTAGCCTGACTGAGCGCCGGATGTGGTTGGATCTTCAGATTATCGACTGGATCGCCGGGTTATCCGAAAGTGATCTAAATTTCGTGCTCCGCTACCACAACACGAAAGGCATTCCTGCCAACAAGCGATACTCGAGCCTGATTCTTCATTTCTTTAACCATCAAACTCACCATCGAGGGCAAGTTTCCACTTTGTTAACGCAGGCAGGTGTGGATCTTGGGGTTACTGACCTATTGGCTCTGATTCCGGAGGAAGCTCATGTATAACCTTGCCAGAAAGAAAGGCGTAAACTGAACAAACATCAGCACACAATTGTCTGCTGTTGCCTGTCGATTCATAAGCCCGCTGTACGACAAGAAAGTACCACATCCGATTTTTAACAGGAGGTACGTCATGCACGACTCAGCAACGCCCAGAATCGTTCGCCGTGATGAGTGGGAGCAGGCTCGCGCTGAACTGCTGGTCCAGGAAAAGGCATACACAAAAGCCGGCGATAAATTAGCGGCAGCTCGCAGGCGTCTGCCGATGACGCCGATGGAGTCGGTCACGGTGGTGGGCCGGAATGGCGTCGTCCCCCTGTGTGATGTGTTTGAAGGGCGGCGCATGTTGATGGTGTACCACTTTATGTGGAAGCCGGGCGCGCCTCACGACAAGCAGTGCGAAGGCTGTACGCACACTCAGGTGGCGATGACTTCAGCCGTCCGTGCATACCTAGCCGAACGTGATGTCAGCTACGCTGTGTTCAGCCGCGGCACCTGGGACGAGATAGCGGACTACCGGGACTTCATGGGCTGGACAACCCCATGGTACTCGACTGCCGATTCATCAGATGTGCTGGCCACCCGTGACGGAGGCGACCTGCGCTGTTACCTGCGTGATGGCGATCAGGTGTTCCTGACTTACGAGACGTCGCAGCGCGGGATCGAGGCCATGATGCCCACGCTGCAGTTGCTCGATCTCACGCCTTACGGCCGGCAGGAGACCTGGGAGGAGTCGCCTGAAGGCTGGCCACAATCGGACCAGGCCGGCTCATGGTGGCGACGGGACGGCCGGCCAGTCGCGCAGTGGACCCGCACCAGCGAGGCGGTCGAAGTCGGTGCCGGGCCTTTATGCATCTGTGGGAGGAAATTATGACATCGATATCTAAACAACGTGGTGCTTGTCTCTGCGGTGCAGTCCACATCACTGCCACACCAAAGAGTTATAACATGGGTGCTTGTCACTGCTCGATGTGCAGGAAATGGGGTGGCAGTCCACTTTTTGCCGTCGAGTGTGAGAGCAACGTCGATTTTGAAGGCAAAGAGCACATATCGATCTTCGATTCATCAGATTGGGCTGAGCGCGGCTTTTGCCAGAAATGTGGCACTCACCTGTTCTACCGCTTAAAGGATGGCGAGCACTATGCAATCCCTGTTGGACTCTTGGACGGCGACATTGAGTGGAGATTCTCTGAACAGATATTCATCGATCAAAAGCCTTCTTTTTACTCGTTTGCAGAGAAAACGAGGGATCTGACAGGGGATGAGGTTTTTGCTCAGTATTCCGGAGAATGAATTGGCGTTGAGTTGCATGACCATGCCAGTCCGCGCCTTCGGCGACTGGTGCAATGCCACTCGCTGCATCACCTTGGAAGAGCCCCGCGATAAAAGCAGGAAACCATGGATAGAGAGTTTATAGAAAAGGCTGAGGAGGAAGGATTTCTTCTAATTGACGGCGCATGCGCAAGGCCTAGCTGGCAACATGTTGGGTTACGGCATTGGGAGAACCGGGAGCCGTAGCTAGTTCCCATCGATTGGCGCTCCACTTTGAATAGGGAAAATCCATGAAAGGCCAATGCCTCTGTACTGCAGTCCAATTCGAGATCGAAGGTAATCTCCCCAACCTCTACCAGTGCCACTGCTCCCTCTGCCGCAAGGCCACGGGATCTGGGTCCAACGCAGCCACCTTTGTTCAGCAGCAGAATGTCCGCTGGCTCTCGGGCCAGGACAGGATCACATCGTTCCAGAAGCCATCCGGGTTTCGCAGTGATTTCTGCGCGGTGTGCGGCAGCCCGGTTCCCAACTCGTTGAGAGGCACCGAGCTGGTCTGGATTCCGGTGGGATTGCTGGACGACGGTTTTGATGCGGCGGTGAAGGTACATCTTCATCTCGATTCGGCCGCACCCTGGGCGCGCGACGCTGAAAATTGCCTTCGGATGGGCGGTGGTCCTGAAAGTCTGGATGCCCTATACAGGGCCTTGAAAGAGACAAATGACTGAGCCTTTCGGTGTGTGCGGGGGTTCTTGAAGACAATGGGATGGACGGCGTTGTCGATTCCGGGGTATCCCGCACGACTATGGCTAGAAAAGGAGGACTAATATTATGGAACATCCCAAGAACACCATTTGCCTCTGGTTCAACGGCGGTGCCGAAGAAGCGGCGCGCTTTTACGCAGATACTTTTCCGGATTCCTCGGTAGGCCGGATTCTCCGCGCGCCAGGAGACTTCCCATCCGGTAAAGAAGGCGATGTGCTCACCGTACAGTTCACCGTGCTCGGCATCCCCTGCCTTGGGCTCAACGGCGGGCCTGCGTTCACCCATAGCGAAGCCTTTTCCTTCCAGGTGGCTACCCATGATCAGGCCGAGACCGACCGCTACTGGAACGCCATTGTCGGCAATGGTGGCGAAGAAAGCGCCTGCGGATGGTGCCGGGACAAATGGGGCATCTCATGGCAGATTACCCCGGTGGCTCTGACAGAAGCCATCGCTGATCCGGATCCGGCTGCTGCAAAGCGCGCGTTCGAGGCGATGATGGAGATGGGCAAGATCGATATTGCGACCATTGAAGCGGCGCGTCAGGGATAAGAGGGATTACCAATGCACGTGCCATTCTGGCTAACAACCGCCCTGCTCTTCCCGGTGTTGCTGTATCAGGGTAAACAAGCCCGGAAGCATACGCCCAGACTGCCGGAAGCCCAAGGCTCTCCCTCTGGCCAATACGGGGAGGGCCAGCCGCATTTGCGTGTTCTGGTGATCGGGGAATCCACAGCAGCCGGCGTCGGCGTGGCCACACATGACCAGGGCCTTGCCAGCCAACTGGCGCTGCAGTTGCACGAGCGCACGGGTCAAACCATTGCCTGGCATACCTTTGGGGTGAATGGCATCCGTTTGGCTCAGCTCAACCAGACGCTGGCCGGTATGAAACTACCGGAAGCCGATGTGGTTCTGCTGAGCATGGGAGTGAACGACACCACCGGCTTCACTCCCAGGTATCGGTTCCGGCGGCAACTGTCGGCGCTTCGCAACATGCTCTCACCGACTTACCCGGAGCCACTGTACCTGCTGAGTGTGCCGCCCATGCACCTTTTCACGGCCCTGCCCGCCCCACTCCGTCACATCATGGGATGGCGGGCGAGGCAACTGAACCGGGTCTATGAGCAACTGGCCAGGAGCGTACCTTCGGGTTTTCAGTACCTGAGTTATCCCGCGATTACGGATACATCACTGCTGGCCAGCGATGGCTATCATCCCGGTGGCCGGGGCTACCGGGCTATTGCAGAGGCTCTGGCTTGCCAGGACGCGAAGCGCTTCGGTATGCTCCCGGGCCCTCACTCCTCTCCGTCATAAGTCACCCGCCAGACCGTATTCGACAAATCGTCCGCCACAATAACTGCGCCGTCGGGGTCGACGGTCACCCCGACCGGGCGGCCTCGTGCCCTGCCATCGTCCGTGAGAAACCCGGTCATGAAATCCACCGGCTCGCCGTCAGGCTGGTCGTTGTTGAATGGCACGAAAACCACTTTGTAGCCAACAGGGTTCGAGCGGTTCCAGCTGCCATGCTCACCGATGAACACGCCTTCGGAATACCCAGGGCCCATCTCGGGCACGGAAAAATCGACACCCAGAGCGGCCACGTGGGCCCCCAGGCTGTAATCCGGCGCAATGGCCGAAGCCACCTTGTCCGGTTTCTGGGGTCGAACCCGTGGATCCTCGTTCTGCCCCCAGTAGCTGTAGGGCCAGCCGTAAAAGGCGCCTTCACGAACCGTGGTCAGGTAGTCGGGTACCAGGTTCGGCCCCAGCTCGTCCCGTTCGTTGACCACGGCCCAGAGCTGGTCGGTTTCCGGCTGGATGGTGAGCGCGGTCGGATTACGCAGGCCTGTGGCGTAGGGCTTGTGAGCGCCGGTCCGGCGGTTGATCTGCCAGATGACGGCCCGATCAACTTCCGCGGCCATGCCCCGCTCGGTGATGTTGCTGTTGGAACCGATGCCGACGTAGAGGTAGCGTCCGTCTGCACTGGCGGTCATCGCTTTGGTCCAGTGGTGGTTGATCTCGGACGGCAGTTTGGTGATTTCCTCCGGCGGTCCGCTGGCGCGGGTCTGGCCTTCGGTGTAGTCAAACCGCACTAACGCGTCCTGGTTGGCCACGTACAGGTTGTCCTCAACCAGGGCCAGGCCGTATGGCGCGTTCAGGTTCTCGGCGAAGACGGTCTGCTCCTCATAGCTTCCATCTCCATCGCTGTCCCGCAGCAGGGTAAGCCGGTTGCCACTTTCCACCGAGGTGGTGCCTTTGGACTTGATGACACCGGCAATAACGTCCTTCGGCTTGGAGAGCGGCGCACTGCCACCGGTACCTTCGGCCACAAGGATGTCACCGTTGGGCAGGAGCAGGGTCTGGCGAGGGATCTTGAGGTCCGTGGCGATGGCCGTGATGGTGTAGTCGTCGGGCACGGTGGGTTTCCGGTCGCCCCACTCTGCCCGTTCCGGCACCGTCATGTTGGGCAGCAGGCCGCGTTTCGGTTCCGGCAGTTGTGGATTCGGACCGTATTCCTGCTGGGAAGCCGGCGAGCCGTCCCCACAGGCGCTCAGCAGAGCGGACAGAACAGATACGGGAACAACACTCGTCAACCTCATGCTTGACCTCCTGCGTGCAGACGGGAAAAGGCGATCCAGGTGGCCGCACAGGCCAGCAGTGTCATCACGATCGACAGGATCATGCCGGTCGGCATCATGCCCCAGGCATCCCGGGCGTGGATCAGCGCGTTGAGGAAACCCACGATCCAGGTCGCCACCAGCAACGCGATGTAAACCAGGTAATCCGGCCGGCGGTGGTCGGGCCGGATAAGCCCGATGATCGCCCACAACAGTGCCAAGCCGGCAAACACGAGACCGCCAGCGAGCAGCCAGGAGGCAAAGGTGGCCCATTGGATGTAATAGGTGGATGAATAGGCGTAGTCGCTCAACAGCGCCCCCAGAAACAGGGGGATGGTTCCGGCAAGCAGTACCGCATGAAGCGGATGCAGGCTGCGTCGAAAGGTACGGTCAGTGGCCATCGTGGCAAGCTCCTTCCTGCTGGTGGTCCGTTTTGCGGATCGGCGTGCCCCGGATTCAGCAAGCCTTGTGCCACGGAAGGTGGATCGCGCCTTGGGGCGCCCGTATGGTCGTGCCCACGCAGACCGCCCAGGCACGGCCGGGATGAATCACCGGTAAGTTTTTCCTGTTACCGGTAAATCCTTCCGTCATGTAAACTTACGCCACAAGTGCACATTTTTTGCACAACAGATGACGAGCGAAAATCCCTTCTCACACTGGAGCAGGCTATGGCAGGTGGATGGTCAAAGGATGGCGCCGTTCAGGATCAGATCGACGCCAGCGTTGAAGACGAAGTGAAGCGCGCGCGAAGTCAGTTAGCCGGCGGTGAGAGCGCGTTGCGTTGCGACGAATGCGACAATCCGATTCCGGAAGCTCGCCGCAAGGCGATCCCCGGTGTGCGGCTGTGCATTGAATGCCAGTCGGCGCTGGAGAGCCAGGACACCCATACCGGCGGCATCAACCGCCGGGGCAGTAAAGACAGTCAGTTGAGGTAACCTCTCCCCATGCATCGGTTTTTCAGATGTCTTTTCGCGCTGTTACTTGTGACGCCCCTGCTCTGCCACGCCCAGGCCGCTGACTGGCAGGCGGCGCTGGAGCAGGATGCCAAACGCCTGGATCGCCTGCACACGGTGGTGGTGTCTCATCAGGGCGAGGAAATTCTGGGGCTGGATCTGCAGGGCCGCGGCCTGGATACGCCGGCAAACATCAAGTCACTCTCGAAAACCGTGCTGGCTGCGCTGGTGGGCATTGGCATTCGTCAGGACGTGTTCGAGGGCACCGACCAGCCGGTGGTGGACACTCTGGGAGACCGGGTGCCCGCGTCCGCTACCGAGGGGGTGGCGCGTATTACCCTGGGGCACCTGCTGTCCCTGCAGGCGGGCTTGCAACGCACCTCTGGCGCGAACTACGGGCCCTGGGTCACCAGCAGCAACTGGGTCAGTCATGTTCTGACCCGCCCTTTCGTGGATGAGCCGGGCGGGCGCATGCTGTATTCCTCCGGCAGCAGCCACCTGCTCTCCGCCGCGCTCACTGAAAGCTCGGGGCGCAGCACCCTGGCCCTGGCTCGGGACTGGCTGGGTGAGCCGTTGGGTATCGATATCCAGCCCTGGGACCGGGACCCGCAGGGCATCTATTTTGGTGGCAACAACATGCGGCTCTCCCCCCGGGACCTGGTAAAGATCGGCGAACTGTATCGCAACGATGGCCGTGTGGGAGATCAACAGCTGTTCCCGGACAACTGGGTGGCCACCTCCTGGACCGGGCGCGGTGAATCCGCCTACACCGATGATCCCTACGGGTATGGCTGGTTCCAGCGCCCGCTCGGTGGTGAGATGGGCTACTACGGGCGGGGTTACGGCGGCCAGGTACTCTACGTTGTGCCATCGCTGGCGCTGACCGTGGTGATGACCTCCGACCCGACCCCACCCTCACCGGGCTCGGTCTATCTGCGCCAACAGTTCCGGCTGATTGAAGACCACATCATTCCGGCGGTGCGATAACCCGCCGGAATGGCTCAGGACCGGCGGGCGCCCTTGGCGGACACCCACATGGTAATCGCCATACGGGACACGGTATTGCCGCCGGTGTCTTTCACGTCCACATTGGCGATGAGTTCACACGACTCCGGCCAGGTCTCCGGCAGGTCGCAGGTGGCGTAGGCGGTCAGGTCGGTGTTGGCTTTTTTCAGGTATTCCACCGTCATGCCCTTGGGTATCCAGCGGTGGGTGGTGGGAATACTCACGTCGGTCATCATGCCGCCGGCCAGTTCCGCCATGTTGCACATGGCAATGGCGTGGACCGTGCCCAGGTGATTCTGCACGGCCCGGTGCTTGCGGATACTGACCTCCGCCTTGCCGGGGCGCAGGTCCACCATCAACGGTTTGATGGATTTGAAGTACGGCGCCTTGAAGCACACGGCTTTGGTGAACAGTTGCCGCCCCATGGGCAGGGCGCTCATTTTACGGAACAGTGCGAGGTTGGGCTGGATGTGGTTGCTCATGGCGGGCTGGGCTCTTGTCAGGTTCGTGTGTAGAATATCGTTCTAGAATATTATTCTTTTTCTGCTTGAGGGGTCAATCACGTGGAGCCTGTTTTTGAGCGCGCCTTCCCGGGCGCACGCAAGGCCAGAAAACGGCAGGTGCTGAGCTGTGCGCTCGCCTGCTTTGATGAACTCGGGCTGGATGCTGTCACCATCGACACCATACGGGAGCGTTCCGGTAGCAGCATCGGCACCATCTACCACCATTTCGGCAACAAGGAAGGGCTGGCCGCCGCGATCTATCTGGCGGGTCTGGATGACCAGCAGCTGTGGTTTGAGGCGGCGGTGGAAGATGCCGGGGGCATTCAGGGCGCTATCAAGGCCTGGATAAAGGCCTACATTGAGTGGGTGGTGGCGAACCCCCGGCTGGCCCGCTTCATGTACCATTCCCGTCGGGCCATTGCCGCCGGCACCTCGAAAGATCAGCTGAAAGGCCGCAATGACCAACGCTACAGTGCCCTGCTGAGATTCCTGGAAACTGGTCTGGCTGCGGGAAAAGTGAGATCGTTGCCCCGTGAGACCTACGCCTCCCTGCTGATCGGGCAGTCCGAGAACTATTGTCGGGCGTGGTTGTCCGGCCGCGTGGCGACACCCCCGACGGAGCATATCGATGTGTTCGCGGATGCGGCGTGGCGGGCCATTGCGGTGGACGCAAACCAACAAAAGGACTAATCCATGCGAAAGAACATTCTGATCACCGGCGCCAGTACTGGCCTCGGCGAGGGTATGGCCCGGGAATGGGCTGCAAAAGGCTGCAACCTGGCGCTGTGCGCGCGGCGTGCCGACAAGCTGGAGGCGCTGCAGCGTGAATTGCAGCAGGCGTACCCGAACATCCGCGTGCTGGTACGCGGACTGGATGTATGCGATTACGATCAGGTGTTCGAGGTGTTCCGGGGTTTCCGGGAGGAGCTGGGCAGTCTCGACCGCGTGGTGGTGAATGCGGGTATCGGCAGTTCCCAGCCCATCGGACGGGGGCACTTTGCGGCCAACCGCCACACTGCGGAAACCAACTTCATCGCCGCCATTGCCCAGAGTGAGGCGGCCATGGAGATCTTCCGGGAACAGAACAGCGGCCACCTGGTGCTGATGTCGTCGGTCAGCGGTGTTCGCGGCTTCCGTGGACCACTGAATGTGTACGCCGCCACCAAGGCCGCCGTGGCGTCCCTGGCCGAAGGGCTGCAACTGGACACCAAGGGCAAGCCCATCAACGTGAGCAATATCCTGCCGGGCTACATCCTCACGGACATTAACCGTGGTACCAAGAACGCGCCGTTCCGGGTGGATCTGGAAACCGGCGTCAAGGCGCTGGTAAAGGCCATCGATTCGGAAAAACGCCGGGCCTACGTGCCATGGTGGCCGTGGACGCCGCTGAGCTACGTGATCAAGTCCCTGCCCTTTGGCCTGTTTTCCCGGGCCATGTGACGCGCGGCCCGGTCCGGCATGCCCCGTAATGTTATGAGATGCTTCCGGGCCTGGTTGCTGCTGGTGGTTGCGCTGGTGTCCGGCTGCGCGACCATCAGTCCGCGCGAGCGCTACCAGGATATTGGCCCCACCACGGCCCTGCCCCAGACGTCCTACCACACCGACATTGTGACCCACGACGGCATGGTGCTCAGGGCCACGGTGTTTCAGCCGGCATTGACGCCGGGTGTGGATGCGCCCGTCATTATCCATACCCACGGCTTCGGGGCCTTCCGCGCGCCCCGTCGTTTTTCCATTTATGGCCAGTTGGTGCTATCCGGGCAGGCCGCCATCGCGGCGTGGGATGCCGGTTACTGGGTGATTTCCTACGATCAGCGGGGCTTTGGTGACAGTGAAGGCCAGGTGCACCTGATGGATCCGGACTACGAGGTGCGGGACTTTATCAGTGTGGTGGATTGGGCCGATCACACCCTGCCACGGATTCGCCGCGCAGCGGATGGAGACCCTTACGTGGGCGCCAGCGGTGAGAGCTACGGCGGCGCGGTCCAGATTCTCGCCAGCATGGAAGACCCGCGCCTGGATGCCATTGTGCCGATTGCCACCTGGTACGACCTGCACGAGGCGCTGGCGCCCAATGAGGTGGTCCAGAGCTTCTGGCCGTTTGCCCTGGACTGGCTTGGCACCCTCGGGAGCGGTTTCGACTTCGATCTGATCAACGAGCGCAGCTACCAGGCTGCGCTCGCCGGAAACATCGACACCGCCACTACCCTGGACATGTCCCGGCGCAGCCCTTCCGAGTACTGCGCTAAAGGCCGGGGTATCCAGGCGGATGCGCTGTTCATCCAGGGCCTGCGGGATGTGCTGTTTCCTATTAACCATGGGCTGGCGAACTGGTACTGCGCCCGAGACGCCGGTCAGGACGCCTACCTGGTGGCCATTCAGGACGGCCACATCATGCCCTGGCCGATGCAGGCGTGGTCCGGAACGCCGCTGTTCAATACCCAGGCAGATATCCGCTGCGGCGCCTATGAGTCCACCGCTATCGCCATGGTTCTGGCGTTCTGGGATGAAAAGCTCAAGGGCACATCCGCCAGCCGGCCCCGCCACTGCCTGACCTTTGGGTTCGGGGAGCCGATGGCGGACAACGATTTTCTCCTCGCCCCCGGGGATGAGGTCTTCGACGTACCCGAAACGGCGGTGAAGCTGGCCGTCAGCGGCAGCCTGGAAGTGCTGATGCAGCCATTGGACTGGCTCTTGGGCTGGTTTGTGCCGGCCCGGGCCGTGGCGCCGGCCGACGAACAACCGGTTACCGGTGGCGGGCTGCGACCGGCGTTTGTGCCCCTGTACCGCGCCAGCAAAGGCGATTTTCTGGCCGGGGTGCCCCGGGCACAACTCAAGGCTCGAATAGAGGGCGATGGGCAGGATGGCACCCTGTTCGCAGCATTGGGCGTGCGACGGCCCGGTTCACCGGCCATCGAGGTGATCCATGAACAGTTCACCCCGCTGCGTGTGCCAGCGGATCAGGACACGGCCATGGCCGGTGTGGTCTACCCACTCGCCGCCGATGACACGGTGGGTCTGGTGCTGCAGGGATTTACCGGGGCTTACTACAATCGCGGACAAGGCTGGGGCGACCGCGCACGGATCAGCGGTTCGATCACCCTGCCGTTGCAGTCGAATACTGCAAACTGAGCTATCCTGAGAATGTCGAGCCCAGCGTAGAATCGGTGGTCGGGCCTTACTGACAGGGCCGAACCTATGATTCTGAATCACTTCGGGCACCCTCGCCCCGAACATTATGACGTGGTTATCCTGGGCAGCGGCCCTGCGGGCATCACCACGGCCGTCGAGTTGTCCCGAGCTTCGTCACTGAGAATCGCGGTGATCGAAAGTGGTCTGGAGTCAGCGCATCCCACCATCCAGACCCTGGGCAATGTAGAGCTGGAAGGTGATCTCCCCGACGATTACTTTCCCATGCACACCCAGCGCTGCTTCGGCGGCAGCTCCACCATCTGGGGCGGGTTCTGCGCTGTGCTGGAGGAGCGGGCCTTCATCGCCGGAGACTGGCCAATACCCTACCAGGAAATCAGCCAGTGGTATCCCCGGGCGGCCGACATCCTGGAGTTGCCCGAGGCCGCACACCGCCAGCCCACGGTGGCCATTGAGGGCACGTCGGACCTGATCTACAAAGCCTTCTACGTGAGCCCACCCGTTCGCTTCAATCAGAAGTATCGCGCTTTCTTCCAGCAGCATCCCCGTGTTGACCTGATCCTGGGAACCACCGGTATGCGGCTGAATGCCCGTGGCCGCCGGATTGAATCCCTGGAATGGCGATCCTCACTGGAACCCGGTCTTGCGACGGGGAGCGTGTCGGCGGATACCTTTGTGCTGGCCTGCGGGGGCATCGGCAATCCACGGATGCTTCAGCTTTCCGGTATCGGCGACGACCTGCCGGTGGGCCGGGGGCTGATGGAGCACCCTCACCTGTACGCCGTGGCCGACATGTACCTGGACCCGGAGCGTCTGCCGATCGGCCCCGAAGAAGATCCCCATGTGATCAACGCGCTGCAGCTGTCGGACCGTTACTGCCTTGAGCAGGGCCTGCTGTCGTTCAGCGCCGACTTTAACCTGCAACAGCGAACGCCCGTGGTGCTGTTGGGCCAGCGGCGTGAATTACTCTACACCCCAGTAACGATACGGGCGGAGATTGCCCCGGATTTCAGGAACACTGTGGGCGACAGCGGGCAATCCAGCTACCTGGGCGTGCCCCTGCCACGGGTGGCCTTCCAGTACCGGTACCGTGAACAGGCCCGGGAAAACTGGCGTCAGTTTGGTGAGGCGCTGCTGCGCTCAGGGTTGGGGCGACCATCGGTGCTGGAGCCGGATTTCCGGATACACGATGGCGGTCACTTGATGGGCACTACCCGCATGGGACGATCGGCAGCCGACTCTGTGGTCGATCACCATTGCCGCGTGCACACCACTGATAACCTGTACGTGGCAGGGTCGTCGGTGTTTCCGGCGGGCGGGGCTTCCAATCCGACTTACACCATCGTGGCCATGGCACTGCGCCTGGGGGCGCACCTCGCCACCACCATCAAAGGAACCGATCATGGATAGGCGCACATTGCTCCTGGGGCTCGGCAGCTCCGCCCTTTGGTTCAGCGTCAGCGGCTGCGTGCGGCAAGCGGTCTCGACCAGAATGCCCGCAACGCTTCCTGTCCAGTTGGCGGCACTGGCCGATCCGCATTTTCAGGCACACGCCGCAGACTGCTCTGCCGAAACGCTGTACTTCGCGCTGGTCAACAAAGGCGTGATCACACCAGGCAACACCCTGGACCTGAACCAGGTTCGAATACTGGCGCAGCGGGACCCGCTGGTGATCTACAAGGGCTTTTACTACAGCGAGACCGAGATGGAGCTGTATGCGCTGGCCCTTCTCGGATAAGTCTTCGGTAACGGAATGCGTCGGCGTGAGACTGGAATAGTTCATGCTTAAAACCACGATATCGCCAAGGTTTTTTCAGTTCACCAGCAACACAGGAAGATTGTGATGATCCCTTCGACAACGTCTCGTGTAAAACGCCATACGTCCGACGCGGCCAATCAACGGATTCATCAGCAAACAGAAACCAGGCTGACCTACTATGCGGAGCATCCCGATGAGATAGAGCAACGCCTGCAAGAGCTCGATCAGGAATGGGACATTGAGCGCACGCTGGAAGCCAATGCCTCCACCCTCAGCTTTACAGGCGTTGCTCTGGGTGCCCTGGTCGACAAGCGGTGGCTTTGGCTTCCCGCTGCGGTCACCGCTTTTCTGCTCCAACATGCGATTCAGGGATGGTGCCCTCCCATGGCGATCCTGCGCAGGCGGGGCGTACGTACCGCCAGCGAGATTGATCAGGAACGCTATGCCCTCAAAGCGCTTCGCGGTGATTTCGGTGGGCTGTCTGGCCTGGACAAAGCCAGTGCTCATGAACGTGCTCACAGAGTGCTTCTGGCGGTACGTTAAATTCGTTTCCTACCAACCACGGGAGACCATCATGTTGAACGTAAACCCCGAAACCGTCTGCCGGCTGATCGAACTGGCACAGGCCTATCATGTGCGGGAGCCGGCTGCCATGCCGGATGACGGCGGTAATGCGGTAGATGACTGGTCCCAGCAGATGCTGTCGGACGACGCTGACACCAGCAGTTACGACGAGTTTGAAACGGTGGTCAAAGACCTTGAGCCAGACCAGCAGCAAGAGGTGGTTGCCCTGCTCTGGCTGGGCCGCGGCGACTATGCACTGGAAGAGTGGGATGGCGTTGTACAGCAGGCGAAGGAGCAATGGTCCCCGGAGACTGCGGGCTACCTCATCGACCACCCGTTGCTGGCAGACCAGCTTCGAGAAGGGCTTGAGCTACACGGTTACCAATGTGGTGAAACCATGAACCAGTAATTGCGGGGCGGCGTTTGCTGGCCCTGAAAGCGTCAGGGCCAGCCCGTACCTGGCTCAGAAATTGAAGCCCATGCCGACGCTGTAATAGAGAATGCCGTCGTCATAGTTATCGTCAACGTCGTTCGAGCTGTCGAACAGGAACTGGTACTGCACCAGGCCCTGCACGAAGGTGGCGTCCAGAACGTAGTACTTCAGCCCCGCTTCCGGTCCCGCCGAGAACGTTTCTTCAGTACGGTCACCGTAGTTGTAACCCAGGTTGGCACCAATGAACGGCCGGACATTGTCCCTGCCGAAGTGGTAGTCGTAGAACCCTACGGTGGCGCCATCAAAGTCCGTGCTCTCACCCTCACGGTCAGACAGGCTGAGTGACTGGCGCACACCCACCTGGCTCTGGTCGCTGATGTACTGGCCGTAGCTTGCCGTCATGGCGAACGCGTTGTTATCCAGTTCTTTGTCGCTTTGACCCTGGCCGCCGATGGTCACCTCATGGTCTCCATGCCCTGCCTGGGCAAACGCCAGGCCGGGTGCGAGTATCGTAGCGACAACCGTGGCTTTCAGAAGCGTTTGCATAGTTCTCTCCTTGCTGCTGGAAAAAGTCGGGCAAGCGCGACAGCGCAGTGCCACGACTGATGTAGTGCAGAAGGCGTGCCATGGATGCAAACGGTTGGAATGAACGGAAAAGGTTAGGAAGCAGCCAGTTAACTGCTGTATTTGAAGCGTTTTCTTCGGGATGTGCCGGAAACACCTGAAAAGCCACCCTGGCGGTTATGTAAAAGTTACCGCCCGGGTGGTAGGTTCTACCGATATTCTAAGAGCAAATGACCCTTTTGGATCACTGACGGGATCTGATTCGTGCAGTCAGCCTCAGAACCAGTAACGGGGCCAACGCCAGTAACCACATCGCTGAACCGATGCCACCATTTCCGCGATTGGAGCCAGATTGTGGTGCCACCTGTTGTTCCAGTTCGCTGATCTCTGCTTCTGCCAGGTCCAGCAGTGCCTCGATTTCGTTGGCGGCACGCACCCTTTCCAGGAGCACCCCGGTGTCCATCTGGGATTTGATGAGCACGTCGGTCTGCTGGATCGCATCGGCTACCCGTGCCAGCCGACGAAGAAAGCTTTGATTGCCCAGGGCCACCGTGCCGGTTTCGACCACGGACTCCTGCCCCAGGCCAACGCCGCCATTGGCAACGCCGTCCAGGACCAGCGCCTCAAGGACCAGTACGTCGCTTATGGATGTACAGCTAGACGTTTCCGCGGGCTCACCCTCTGGTATCGTCCCGACCACGGGATAATGAGGAAACGGCAACTCCAAATCGACCGTTGTGCAATCGTAGTCAAGTGCCGTTCCATCACTCAATGCTGGGCTAGGAGTGGCACTTCTCTGATTGATGTAAAAATAGTTCCTGCCGCCATTGGCGGACTCGTTGGCCTCGGCCCACCAGATCCGGCCGACTTCGCCTTCGAAGTAAACCGAGTCCCGGTTGTCCCGGGTTTCGAACAAACCAGCGGTCGTGTCGATCCAACTGATCCGGGTGTTGTTCTCTTTGAGTTTGATGACCTCGTCAGCCGAGAAAGCCTCGTTATTGACACAGTCGAACCCGATACACGTGTCGCCCAGGACGGATGTATCACCCTTTACAACGCCGGAAGCGGTGTTCGCAAACCCCGCCAGGACACCGGAGAGAATAGCGCAAAACCTGTTCATTGCTGTGCTCCTTGACCGTCTGTGGTTAGTTCACTTTGGCCGCAACAGCTTCCAGGCGGTCCATCAGCTCAGACAGACGCGACTCCAGCCCTTCCAGTCGCTCATCCAGGGCCTGCACCTCGGTATCGACGGTTTCCAGTGCAGTGGCCTGGAATGCCTCAAACTGCCGCAGGTTCACAGCATCGCTGTCATCGGTGGCGTCGGCCACGTATGTGACCCGTCGCTCATTGCCGAGGTCACCCACTGAGATAGCGCCCTCTACCAACTCCGCCCCTGCGCCAAGAGCCAGGTCCCCTTCTGAGGAAATCAGCAGGCTGTTCACGCTGTTGGTCATGTTGCGAATGAAGAACCGGGAAGGTGTGGCAGTGCCATCATCTGTCGCACCAACCATCCAGTCGTTGTTGGGAAAACTTCCAGTCGCACTGGTGTCGTCAAAGAGTATCTGGGGTGTGGGTGATTTGAGGCGCAGGGTATCATAGCCAAATTCCTCCCCATCAATACACTCGGGGCCTGCGCAAAGACTTCCGCTGACGATCAGGTCATCCAGAATCACTTCATCCGCGACCGCCAGTGCGGAGGCACCCAGCAGCAAACCAGCAACACAGTGCACGTACAGGCGCATGGAAAACTCCTAAAACATCGGATTATCAAACGCGGTGGCATCAGTAAAACCGCACGAACTTTGCAAAGATAGCGCATAACATTGCAGAACGGTAATATGCATTTGTAAACAAATTATTAGGTATTGTGAGGTTGTAATTCGTTGCGCAACGTTTCTCCCCCCTATGTTCTTGCCATTGCCTATGGCCTGTTGGCGATCGGGATCTCTCTGGCGGGTAAAAATGCGCAGGAATTACTGGTTTATGACCGGGCTGCTATCCTCGATGGTCAGGTGTGGCGTTTGGTCACGGCTCATTGGTGCCATCTGAACCACAAACACCTGTTGATCAATCTGGGTAGCCTGGCTGTTATCTGGCTGTTGTTCGGAAACGCCCTCACTGTATTGCAGTGGCTTGTCACCACCGCGTGCATTGCACTGGGCATAACCCTTTTATTGCTGGTCTTTCACGCCGATGTTGCCTGGTATCTCGGCCTTTCCGGGCTTCAACATGGCTTTGTCGTGGTTGCGGCCATGGCTTCACTTCGGTCCTCTCCACTTCTGGCCATCCCGGCACTGGCGATCATCGGTTTGAAACTGGCGGCTGAGCTAGCCGGATTCAGTGGCCTTCAGACGGATGCCCTTGTCGGTGCCCCGGTGCTGGTTGTCGCACATGGGTATGGAGCCGCGTTGGGCGCAGCAGCGCTTCTCACTTTACTCCCGCGTACAAACCGGGAAAGATAGCTTTCTGTTTCAGGCCAAGAGAACGTTATGTCTTTTTCCCGACTCTACGAACAGGCTGTCCTCCAGAAGGGTGGCGAAAGCGAAGTACGTGCGCGACTGCCCCGGGTAGCGGCTCCGGGAGAACTGGAAGCTCTGGGCGATGATCGTTACCTGTCCGAGATCACCCGCTGTGTGTTCAAGGCGGGGTTTGTATGGCGGGTGATCGACAATAAATGGCCGGGGTTTGAGGCGGCATTTGAAGGGTTTGTGCCGCTGTATTGGCAACAGGTGTCGCCCGAGGTCATCGAAGCACTGGCCGGTGATGAACGGATTGTACGCAACGCCCAGAAGATCCAGACGGTCCCTGAGAACGCGCGGATGATCGTGGAAGCGTCGCGGATGCACGGCGGGTTCGGTAAGTTCCTCGCGGACTGGCCCCGCAGTGACCAGGCCGGCCTGCTGCTCTGGCTCAAGCGCAACGGCGCCCGTCTCGGTGGCAACAGTGCCCAGTATTTCCTGCGCTGGGTCGGTTGGGACGGGTTTATTCTTTCCCGGGATGTGGTGGCCGCGCTGGTGCGGGAAGAACGGCTGGATGCGTCACCCACCAGCAAAAAGGGGCTGATGCAGGCCCAGGCGGCGTTCAACCAGTGGCACGAAGAGAGTGGCCTGCCCTACAGTCACCTTTCACGGATTCTCTCGTTTACGGTGGACTGATCAGGGCAAACCCCTTTCCTTCCGACAGTTGCCGATCAGATGGCGGTTGCGCCACCGTCCAGCGGCAGTGCCACACCGGTGGTAAAGCCGGCGTCAGGCGAGCACAGGTAGATTACCGCAGCCGCGATTTCATCCGCGGTGCCCAGCCGCCCGACCGGATGCATGGCGGCGGCGAATTCCGCCTTGCGCGGATCGCTTTCCGCCGCACGCCGGAACATGTCGGTATCGATTACCGCCGGGCAGATCGCATTCACCCGGATACCTTTCTTGGCGTATTCCACCGCCGCTGACTTGGTCAGGCCAATAACGGCGTGTTTGCTGGCGCTGTAGATGCTCATCTTGGGTGCCGCACCGAGACCGGCTACCGATGCCGTGTTCACAATGGCACCGCCGCCCTGTGCAAGCATGGCAGGAATCTGATGCTTCATGCAGCGCCAGACACCTTTTACGTTCACGTCCATGATCCGGTCGTAGACCGCCTCATCGCCGTCCGCCAGCTTGCTCTGCTCCACTTCAATGCCCGCGTTGTTGAAGGCGAAATCCAGCCGCCCGTAGTGCTCGATGGTTGTAGCGACCAAAGCCTGCACGTCGTCGTCACGGGTCACATCGCAGCGCACGAACAGGGCCTCGCCACCGGCCTGACGGGCGGTTTCAACCACCTGCTGCCCGCCGTGTTCATCAATATCCGCAACCACCACCTTCACGCCCCTGGCGGCAAATGCCAACGCTGTGGCACGGCCAATACCCGCCGCCGCACCGGTAATTACTGCAACGCCTTTCTCGGCTACACTGTTCATCGTTATTGGTATCCTGGCTGTAAGTGTTGTGACAGATTAGAGGGTTAACGGCCCTGCGGGAAATCGATCATTCTTATGTTCGATCATAAGCCGGGTTAATAGTTAAAACGTGAGGCAATCATGAGCGAGACAACCTCAGGCTCCGCCATCTGGGACTACCTGATACAGGGGGCCAAAGTCTTTGACGGCACCGGCGAGCTGCCCCGTCGCGAAGACATTGCGGTGGCGAATGGCCAGATCGCGGCCCGTGGAGCGGACCTGGACCCGGAGCAAGCGCGCACGGTCATCGACGGCAGCGGCTACTGGGCCATGCCGGGGTTTTTCGACATCCATACCCATTACGACCTGGAACTGGAGGTTGCGCCTGGTTTACCGGAATCGGTTCGCCATGGCACCACCACGGTGGTCATTGCGAACTGCAGCCTGGGCCTTGCTTTCGGGGCGCAGCGCAAAGAGGGCGCCGATCCCATCGTGGATTGCTACGCCCGGGTCGAGAACATTCCCAAGGAAGTGCTGCGCGCCACCGCAGACAGGGTGGACTGGCACAATCCCCGGGAGTATATCCAGCACCTGAACACCCTCAGCCTGGGTCCCAATCTGGTTACCCTGGTGCCCCATTCCATGCTTCGGATTGAGGTGATGGGTTTCGAAGCCAGCATTTCCCGCGATCCCACCGAGGATGAGCTCAAAGCCATGGAGGCCCTGCTCGAGCAGGCCCTGGATGATGGCTACGCCGGATTTTCCACCGATGCGCTGCCCTTCCACTACCTGGCCAACCAGCCCAATACCCGCAAGACGATCCCCACCCAGTTCGCGAAATACGCTGAGATCAAACGCCTGACGGACGTTGTCCGTCGCAAGGGCGGCGTGTGGCAGGCGACGCCGCCGAAGGACAGCACCCTTGGCACCATCAAGACCTTCCTGCTCAGTTGCGGACGGCTTCACGGCAAGCCCCTGAGGACCACGGTGGTGGCCGCGCTGGATGTGCAGAGCAACCGCAAGATCGTGCGGTTGGCGCGCCTGCTGGCGCGGGTACTGAATTCACGTCTGCTGAAGGGCGATTTCCACCTGCAGGCCCTGGCCGCGCCGTTCAAGGTCTGGTCCGACGGCGCCGTGACGCCGCTATCCGAGGAAATTGAAGAGCTGCGCATTCTCAATGAGACCGAACTGGAAGACCGCGAAGGTCGCCAGGCCATCCTCAACGACCCGGACTACATCCAGCGCTTCAAGGCAATGTGGATGAGTGGCAAGACCGGCTTCGGCCTCAGCCGGATCAAGCGCTGGCTGCGGCTTGAGGACTACGCCTTCAACCGCACCCTTGAAGACATGACCATCGATGTGTGCCCGCTCAAGGAATGGGAAGGTAAAACCTTCGCCGACGTCTATGATCGGGTGAAGGCGGCGAACGCCGGCGAGGAGTTCCACGGTCCGGAAGCGGAAACCGCGTTGCTCAAGGACTACTTCACCGGGATCCGGGACGAGGGGGACTTCGTGCTCGCCATGCTACGCGCGTTCGACCGCGACCTGAGCTGGTACACCGTCTCCGCCAACCGGGACGAAGCCATGGTGCGCAACCTGATCATGGACCGGCAGTTACTGCCCGGTTTCAATGACAGCGGGGCCCACCTGACCAATATGGCGTTTTACGACGGTAATCTGCGGGCGCTGAAGCTGGCCTCCGACGGTGGCGATACCGATGTGGCGTACATGGTACGCCGGCTGACCCGCGATCCGGCCCGGGTGTTCGGCGTCAAGGGTGGCAGTATCGAGGTGGGCGATCAGGCGGACCTGATTCTGGTCGACCCGGCGGCCCTGCGTCGTCTGGATCACAATCATACCGTGCAGCGCCAGTACCGGGAGGAATTCCGTCACGAACAGCTGGTTAACCGTACCGACGGCGTGGTGCCCTTGGTGATGATCGCCGGCCACCCAGCCTGGCATGGCGTGGATTTCGATGCCTCGCTCGGCCAGACGCGGATGGGCACGGTACTGGACACCACGTTCTGACCGGTCTTTGATTGACCGTCCTAGCCAGTGCCGGTCGTATCGCGATCAGAGTGCCCCAGGGAATGCTCAGGGGCAATCTGGTCGCGGACCAGTTGCTTGAGATGCTTGATATCAGGAAAACCGCCCTGCTCCTTGCGGGACCAGATGCGGGTATCCCCCACATAGACCTCGAAGATCCCCCCGGAACCCGGCTTGAGAGTAAGTTCGTCGATCATGCCGTCAAAGGTGGTCAGCAGTTCCTGAGCCATCCAGGTGGTTCGTAGCATCCAGTTGCAGCCGGTGCAGTAGTGAAAGGTTACTCGGGTCGTCATTGGGTTTCCTTTAACGCGTCAATACGGAATGTATTCCTCTTCATCGCCCACCACCCGGTCGAACCGCCCTGCCCGCCAGTCGTCCTTCGCCTGCTCAATACGCGCCTTACGGGACGAGACAAAGTTCCACTCAATGAAGCGGTGGCCGACGGGCGCGCCGCCGATGATGGCGATACGGGACGCTTCCGTTGCAGTGACCGACACGCCCGGCTGGGGAGCAAAGACCGTCATGCTGTGGGTGGGCAATGAGGCGCCATGCGCGGCCAATGCCCCTTTGGCAACGTAGACCGCGCGTTCCGGTGCCTCAGGCAGCACCAGGCTCTGGCCCGACCGGAGTGTGGCCTCCACGTAGAGGGTCTCACTGAACTGGCGCACCGGTGAGGTGACACCATACGCCCGGCCAATCATCACCCGGACTGGCACGCCGTTTACCTCAACGGTGGGAACGTCGTTACCCGGATAATGATGAAACGCCGGATCGGTTTCTTCGTGTGCTTCCGGTAGCGCCAGCCACAGCTGCAGGCCATGGAGACGGTGATCAGTGCCCGTGGTCTCGGCACGCTCGCGCTCGGAGTGGGTGATGCCGCGCCCGGCGACCATCAGGTTGATATCGCCCGGTCGGATAGGCTGGAGGCTGCCCACCGAATCGCGATGCAGGATTTCACCCTCGAACAGGTAGGTCACCGTGGCAATGCCTATGTGCGGGTGCGGCCGGACATTGATGCCGGTGCCGGCCGGAAAATCCGCCGGCCCCATTTCATCAAAAAAGATCCAGGGGCCCACCATCCTGCGCTTTGCCGTGGGCAACAGGCGACGTACCGAGAATCCGCCCAGATCGGTGATGCGGGGCGTCAGTATGGTTTCAATAGCGGTGCACGGTGCCTCGATGGCATCGCACCCCTGTTCTGCAGATTCCAGTACATTACTCACGGTACGCCTCCTTGATCAGGCCCGGCCAGTGGTCCACGTTTCAGCGCAGGGTTTTCAGCGCCTTCGCCCATTTTTCCAGCTCTTCGAGCATCGCACGGGCTGATCCGGTGTGGTGCTCACCCGGCTGGAAGCGGCGGTTGTCGTCCAGCAGTTCCCAGGGCATCTGAACCATCACACCCTCGACCATCGGCATCATTTTCACGGTGTTGACCAGTTGCTTGGCAAGCTGGGCCGACCGTAAACCGCCGGATACACCCCCGTAGCTGACGAAGGCGCAGGGCTTGTAGTTCCACTCGTTGTAGACGTAATTGACCGCGTTCATGAACGAAGGCGGCGGGCAGAAATTGTACTCCGGAATCACAAACACGTAGGCGTCTGCTTTGGCCACGCTCGCGGACCAGGCCTTGGTGTGCTCGTGCTCGTACTTCTGCATGCGGGGATGGTTCGGCTCGTCATACACCGGCAGGTTGAAGTCGGCCAGGTCCACCAGTTCGGCATCGAAGCTGCCCTGCTCTCTGGCAAAGCCGTGAAACCACTCAGCCACTGACGGTCCGACACGACCCGGGCGGGTGCTGCAGATGAGGGTCTGGAGTTTAAGCGACATAACATTCGTTCCTTGAGTCTCGGGATGATTGAAAGGTATGGCGTTCAGTTTAGTCTACGTAACGGGTACCGGTAGTGGGCAGCGATCAGACAAACTTGCTGCGGAAGGCAAAATACACCGCTCCAACCAGACACAGACCGGCCCACAGATAGTCGAGTTTCAGTGGTTCGCGCAGGTAGAACACTGAAAACGGCACGAACACCGACAGGGTGATGACCTCCTGCAGGATTTTCAGTTGCCCGACGTTCAGTTCGGTATAGCCGATACGGTTGGCCGGCACCTGGAACAGGTATTCGAACAACGCGATGCCCCAACTCACCAGAGCCGCTATGATCCACGGTTTGTTGTTGAGCTCCTTGAGGTGGGCGTACCACGCGAACGTCATGAAAATATTGCTGCAGATCAGCAGGCCAACACTGATAACGATGGGGTTCATACGGAAACTCGTCCGGGATGGCTAACGGGATTCAGGTCGCCATAACATACTGTCGGGGCGGACAGGCTGGCAATACGTCTACTGGAAATCACCGGTGTTTCCTGTAATTTAATCGTTTACCCGCAACGTGCAAAGACCGCAGGAGGCAAGACGTGTCAGATTCCGAACAGTTCGCCAGCGATAACTACAGTGGTGTGTGCCCCCAGGCCTGGTCCGCCATGGCGGAAGCGAATCGCATGGATGAGCCGGCCTACGGGGAAGACCGCTGGACGGCAAGGGCGGCGGACGGCCTGCGTGAGGTGTTTGACACCGATTGCGACGTGTTCTTTGTGTTCAACGGTACCGCCGCCAACTCCCTGGCGCTGGCGTCCATCGGCCAGTCGTTCCACAGTGTGATCTGTCACGAACTGGCTCACATCGAAACGGACGAATGCGGTGGTCCGGAGTATGCATCCAACGGTGCCAAGCTGCTCCTTGGCCAGGGTGAACATGGCAAGCTTACACCCGAGAGCATTGAACACCTGGTGACCAAGCGCACGGATATCCATTATCCGAAACCGAAGGGCATCAGCCTGACCCAGGCCACGGAAGTGGGTACCGTGTACACCCCGCAAGAGCTGCGTGCCATTCGCTCGGTGGCAGACCGCTACAACATGAACGTCCATATGGACGGCGCCCGCTTTGCCAACGCCGTGGCCGCCCTGGACGTTCACCCGTCGGAGATTACCTGGAAAGCCGGTGTGGATGTGTTGTGCTTTTCCGGCACGAAAAACGGCCTGGCCCTGGGCGAGGCGGTGATATTCTTCAATCGCCAACTGGCCGAGGATTTCGAGTGGCGCTGCAAGCAGGCCGGTCAGTTGGCCTCCAAGATGCGCTATATCTCAGCGCCCTGGTGTGGTCTCCTGGAAAATGACCTGTGGCTCGAGAATGCCCGCCACGCCAATGCCTGCGCCGCCCGGCTGGCCGAAGGCCTGCAGGGGTTGCCCGGAGTCTCACTGCGTTATCCCCGCCAGGTCAACGGCGTGTTCGTCGACCTTCCCACGGACGTGGAAGCGGCGCTTCGGGAAAAGGGATGGCGTTTCTACAATTTCATTGGTGGCAGTTCCCGGCTGATGTGTTCCTGGTCCACCAGCGAAGCACAGGTGGACCGCTTTCTTGCGGACGTCAGGGCCCTGATCAAGACCTGATCCGACCGGTCAGTGATTTTCCCCGTCATCCCCCAAGACGAGGACCGGCAAAAACTGGATAATGGCCGCCATTAACATCAATGGCGCGCCAAATTCTCCGATCCGGGTATCTCTGCAATGGAAATCAACGTCAACTTTCTGGACAACCTCAGACTTGAAGCCAAGTTTGACGATTTCACCGTCGTGACGGACCAGCCCATCCGCTATAAAGGTGACGGCTCCGCACCCAGTCCCTTCGATTATTTCCTGGCGTCGTCGGCCCTGTGTGCGGCCTACTTTGTGCGGGTGTACTGCAAGGCAAGGGATATTCCCACCGAGAACATCCGGCTGTCCCAGAACAACATCGTGGACCCGGAAAACCGCTACAACCAGATTTTCAAGATTCAGGTTGAGTTGCCGGAAGACATTTCCGACAAGGACCGCCAGGGCATATTGCGCTCGATTGACCGCTGCACGGTGAAGAAAGTGGTCCAGACCGGGCCAACGTTCGAGATTGAGACAGTGGACAATCTGGGTGCGGACGCCCAGGCACTGCTGATGACCCAGCCGGAGGGCGGCACCCAGACCTTCATTGAAGGCAAGGACCTGCCCCTGGAGCAGACCATCGCCAACATGACCCGCATCCTTGAGGATCTGGGTATGAAAATCGAGATCGCTTCGTGGCGCAACATTGTGCCCCACGTGTGGTCATTGCATATCCGCGATGCGGCCTCCCCCATGTGCTTTACCAACGGCAAGGGTGCCACCAAGGAAAGTGCGCTGTGCTCGGCCCTGGGTGAGTTCATTGAGCGCCTGAACTGCAACTTCTTCTACAACGACCAGTTCTTCGGGGAAGACATTGCCAACAGCGAGTTCGTCCATTATCCGGACGAGAAATGGTTCCAGCCCGGCCCCGAGGATGAGTTGCCCGACGGCATCCTGGACGATCACTGCCTGGCCATCTACAACCCGGAAGGCGAACTGTTCGGCTCCAACCTGATCGACACCAACTCCGGCAACGTTGAGCGCGGCATTGTTTCCCTGCCCTTCGTGCGACAGTCCGACGGGGAGGTGGTGTACTTTCCCTCGAACCTGATCGAAAACCTGTACCTCAGCAACGGCATGAGCGCCGGTAACACGCTGCAGGAAGCCCAGGTGCAGTGCCTGTCCGAGATCTTCGAACGGGCCGTGAAAAAACAGATCCTCGAAGAGGAACTGGCGCTGCCGGACGTTCCCATGCACGTGCTGGAAAAATACCCGAACATTCTGGAGGGTATCCAGGCCCTGGAAGCACAGGGCTTCCCCACCCTGGTCAAGGATGCCTCCCTGGGCGGCCGCTTCCCGGTGATGTGCGTGACGCTGATGAATCCCCGTACGGGCGGTGTGTTTGCGTCCTTCGGCGCCCACCCGAGCTTTGAGGTCGCCCTCGAACGCAGTCTCACGGAACTGCTGCAGGGCCGCAGTTTCGAGGGTCTGAACGATGTACCACCGCCGACGTTCAACAGCCTGGCGGTCACCGAGCCGAATAACTTCGTGGAGCACTTTATCGACTCCACCGGCGTGGTCTCCTGGCGCTTCTTCAGCGCGAAATCCGATGTGCCGTTCTGCGAATGGGACTTCTCCGGCACCAACACCGACGAAGCGGCGCGCCTGTTCGGCATTCTCCGGGACCTGGGCAAGGAGGTGTACGTGGCCACCTACGAGGATCTGGGCGCGCCGGTGTGCCGCATTCTGGTGCCCGGTTACTCCGAGGTCTATCCGGTGGAGGATCTGATCTGGGACAACACCAATAAGGCCCTGGATTACCGGGAGCCGATCCTCAACCTGCATACGCTTGATGATGAGGAGTTGGCAGAGCTGGTGGAGCACCTGGAAGAAAGCCAGATTGACGATTACACGGACATCATCACCCTCATCGGCATCGAGTTCGATGAAAACACCGTGTGGGGCCAACTCACCGTGCTGGAGCTCAAGCTGCTGATCAATCTTGCCCTGGGACAGCATGAGGACGCCCTGGAGCGGGTGGAAGCCTTCCTGCAGTTCAATGACAACACCGTGGAACGCAACCTGTTCTACCGGGCCGTGAACGCGGTACTGGAGATCACCCTGGACGACGAACTGGCGCTGGAAGACTTCCTGGTTAACCTGCAGCGCATGTACGGCGAACAGACCATGCAGGACGTGGTGGGTCTGGTGGACGGCACTGTGCGCTTCCACGGCCTGACCCCGACCAGCATGCAGCTGGAAGGTCTGGACAAGCATCTGCGGTTGATCGAAAGCTACAAGAAACTGCACGCCGCCAGGGCAGCGCGAGCGGCCTGATTCCGGGCCTGAGCAGAGGGCAGGTGCAACGCCTGCCCTCGTTCATTTAACACCATTTTCCATTACAGACTTGTAACTCAGTTCAGTACCGGTATTCTAAGAAGTAGGTATTAACCGAGGTGCGAGATATTTTTTATACCCCGTTGGCAGTCACTTCCGATGCACCCCCTCTTCCGGCCGGATCGATCCGATCCCGCCTGCGGCGTCCTCGCTGCACCCTTCAAAACCCCTAAAGGAGAACCAACGATGCGAAAGCTAATGCCTGTCGCTGCGCTTTGCGCCCTGTCCGTACCGGCACTTGCCCAAGCGGATTGTGGCGAGGTGTCCATCACTGAGATGAACTGGGCCTCCAACACGGTGGTGACCAACGTCGCCAAATTCATCATGGAACAGGGCTACGGTTGCGACGTCACCATCGTGCCCTCCGACACAGTGCCGGCCGTCACCTCCGTCGCCGAGAACGGCGAACCGGATATCGTCACGGAATTGTGGCTGAACTCCGCCGGCGAGGCCTACCTGCGCCTCGAGGAAGAAGGCAAGGTGGAACGGCTGGGCAAAGTACTTGATCCGGGCGGTGTCGAAGGCTGGTGGATTCCCACCTACCTGGCGGAAAAACACCCTGAACTGACCACCATCGAAGGGGTCATGGCGAACCCGGACCTGGTGGACGGTCGCTTCAACAACTGCCCCAGTGGCTGGGGCTGCCGTGTGGTCAGCGATAACCTGATTCGCGCCCTGGACCTGGAATCGTCCGGCATTGAAGTATTCAACCACGGCTCCGGTGAAACCCTGGCCTCATCCATGGCTTCGGCCGTGCAGGACGAGGAACCCTGGTTTGGCTACTACTGGGGCCCCACCGTGCCGCTCGGCAAATTTGATATGACCCGGGTTGAACTGGGCGAATACAAAGAGGACGTACACGCCCGCAACCAGACCCAGGATGCGGACAACCCCGGCGTGTCGGAGTTCCCGGCCGCTACCGTGCTGACCTCCATCACCACGGATTTCAGGGATCGTGAGCCGGAAGTCGCCGACATGCTCAGCAAGCTGACCTTCCAGACCGAGACCATGAGTAGCCTGCTGGCCTGGATGGATGAAAACAACGCCTCGGCAGAAGAAGCGGCGGTATATTTCCTGAGCAACAACAGCGACGAGTGGTCCGCCTGGCTGAACGATTCAGCCCGTGAGCGCCTGGCCGCTGTCCTGAACTGAGTGTAACCCCACCCGGGCAGAGCCGGCCTTCCCGGCTCTGCCCACTCCGGCTGGCGAATTACAACCACCGCACTGCAACTTACCAACGATCCGGCATGCGCAGGGGAAACTGAACGCAAATGGCTACCTATGATTTCGTGTTTTCATCGCTCGGTCTTGAAGAGTGGTGTGCCGAAGGCAAGAACGATGCGCCGATGACCATGGCCGCATTGCTGAAAAAATCCCAGGGCACGGAAACCGCCCCGGACTCTTTATGGGACCTGCCCTTTCCCTCCATGGATGCGCTTAACGAATCCTGCGCGTCTTTCCCGAAATCTCGGGAGCTCACCAAGGGCCTGGAAGAAGGCTTCCTGGCGGTCAAGGACAACCTCAGCATTGTGCTGGACCCACTGACCCAGCCCCTCAGCTGGTTTCTTGATGGCGCACTTTACGGCATGCTCAACACCCCGTGGTGGATTGTGATCCCGGTGTTACTCGCGGTGGTGTTCCTGGTCTCACGTTCCTGGAAGCTGGTGGCCTTTGTAGGGGTCAGCCTGGCCCTGCTGGCGTTCATTGATTACTACGACTACGCCATGCAGACCCTGGCCATCATCTTTGTGTGCGCCTTCCTGTGCGTGATACTCGGTGTCCCCATAGGTATTGCCATGTCCCGCAGCGACATGATGCAGAGAATCACCATACCGGTACTGGATATGCTGCAGACCCTGCCGCCATTCGTGTACCTGATTCCGCTGATTTTCCTGTTCAGTGTGACCGAATCCAAGCTGTACGGCATCGCCATCATCCTCTACGCCATCGTGCCGGTGATCCGCCTGACCAACCTGGGCATTCGCCTGGTGGACAAGGACGTGATTGAAGCCGCCGATGCGTTTGGCATGACCCGGCGGCAGAAGCTCTACAAGGTGCAGATTCCCCTCGCCCTGCCCAACATCATGGCCGGTGTTAACCAGACCATCATGATGAGCCTGGCCATGGTGGTGATCGCGTCGCTGGTGTCCGCACCGGGTCTGGGTGTGCTGGTTCTGCAGGGCATCCGCAACCTGGAACTGGGCGTGGGCCTGGTGGCCGGGCTCGGTATCGTGGTTCTGGCCGTGGTGCTTGACCGCGTGACCAAAGCGTCCCTGGCGCGCATCAACGCCTCACAGAAACAATAAGGGAGCGAGTCATGGAGCGGAAGGTAAAGATTTCCATCCGGAACCTGTACAAGATTTTCGGCCCCATACCGGATGTGGCGCTGGCATACGTGCGCCGGGGCATGAGCAAGGCCGACCTGCTGGAACAGCACAACCACGTACTGGGCCTGCAGGACATCAACGTGGACATCCATGAAGGCGAGATCACCGTCATTATGGGGTTGTCCGGCTCCGGCAAATCCACCCTGATTCGCCACCTGAACCGGCTGATCGAACCCACCGCCGGTGAGATCCACGTGGACGGTGAAGACGTGCTCCGGTTCAATGAGGAAAAACTGCGGACCCTACGGCGCGAACGCATGTCGATGGTGTTTCAGAAGTTCGCCCTGCTGCCCCACAAGACCGTGCTGGAGAACGCCGGCATGGCGCTGCTGGTGCGCGGTTTTTCAGTGGAGGAATTCGAGTCGGAGGCGAAAAAATGGCTGGCCCGCGTCGGGCTGGAAGGCAACGAAAACCAGTATCCGCATCAGCTGTCCGGTGGCATGCAGCAGCGTGTTGGCATTGCCCGTGCCCTGGCTTCGAATTCGCCGGTGATGCTGATGGACGAGGCCTTCTCAGCACTGGACCCGCTGATCCGCTCCGACATGCAGGACCTGTTGCTGGAACTGCAGGACGAACTGGAAAAGACCATCGTGTTCATTACCCACGACCTGGACGAAGCCCTGAAACTGGCGGACCACCTGGTCATCCTCAAGGATGGGTTTATTGTCCAGCAGGGCGAACCCCAGGACATCCTGATGAATCCCAACGATCCCTACATCATCGACTTCATCAGCGATATCAACCGCGCGCGGGTACTGCGGGTACGCTCAATCATGAAGAAAACCAGTGAAGTCCCCGACAACAGCGCGGGGGATATCTCCGAGCGGGACAACCTGGAATCCGTGATCGCGATGTCAGAGGGTGATACCGAGCGCACCTATCGGGTGATGCGCCGTGGCAAACAGGTGGGCACCCTCGATATGAAAGACCTGGTGCGCGCCCTGGTCCCGACCGAAGGTGCGGAACCCGGGCAGCGGCTGCAGTAGCCCGACGTCAGGTTTCCTGCTCCCGGGCTTTGCCCTCGCGGATGTTCTCCCTGGCCTCCTGGCGCTCCTCGGTGTCGGCTTCCGGCACCTCGTGCTCATCCGAGCGGGACGGGCGGAAGCACAGGGTAGCCAATATCGGGAAGTGGTCGGAACCAAAGGGTGCCAAGCGCTCAATGTTCCCCAGGGTAAAGTGCTCGGTGATAAACACGTGGTCCAGCGGCCAGCGCAGGTACCAGTGTTCCGCGTGGAAGGTGTTGAACATACCGCGACCACGGCGGGGGTCCAGCATGCCGCTGACCCGGCAGAACAACCGCGTGGTACGGGACCACGCCACATCATTCAGATCACCGGCCACGATGGCCGGATAACCGCCCTTGCGGATCTGCTCGCCGACCAGCAGCAGCTCTGCATCGCGCCACAGGGACTCCTCGCTTTCGCTGGGTGCCGGCGGCCGTGGATGCAAGGCATGCAGCATGACCCGGTCACCACAGGGCAGCCTCAGCCAGCCGTGGATGGAGGGAATGTCGTCCTGGATCAGGTATTTCACCTCCGCTTCTTCCAGCGGCAGCCTCGAGTAAAGATGCATACCGTAGAGGTTGTCCAGAGGCACCCGGATGATGGTGGGCCAGTCACCGAACGCCTTGTCCAGTTCGTCACCCCACCACTGGTCGGATTCCAGTGTCAGCAGCACATCGGGCTGGCGCTCCTTTACCTGTCGGATCAGCTCCGCACTCTTGCGGTTGGGGGTCAGTACGTTGGCCACCATCATCGTGACGCACCGCTCTGGATGACCTGACTCGGCGGGCTGCACCTGTAGGGGCCAAAGCCGTGTCCAGGGCAGTATCCGGAACAGCTGTAGCGCCAGAATGAAGCCACACAGGCCCAGTATCCACGGTTTCAGGCCTTCCTCCGCCAGCCAGAACGATGCCATCGCAACCAGCGTCGTCAGGCTGGCAATCTGAACGCGGGGAAATTCACAGGCACGGATCCACCAGTCGTGAAGGCGGACCTTGCCCAGTACGGTAACGACCAGCAGGGTGACGGCCAGTATCAACAGCAAATAGGTGAACAAATACGCCTCCGACAGGGTGATTCCGTTTCTGGTTTACAACATAACCCAAACGCCCGGGTTCTGCTGGCAAAAAATCCAATTGCTACCATGACATCGTATGGTATTGAGTCAACAGGATAAAAAGGACCGGGAATGACCAAGCTTCTGGACAGCATTCAGGAATACCTCGATCACAGCCACCCCCATTCGCAGGAGTATCACCAGGCCGTATCGGAGGTCTTCGACGACGTCGCGGAGCTCTACGGCAAGGAGCCTGCCTACCAGCGCTGGAACATCGCTGAACGGATGCTGGAACCGGACCGGATTGTGAGATTCCGGGTGTGCTGGGAAGATGACCAGGGCAACGTACAGGTCAACCGGGGGTGGCGGGTGCAGTTCAACAATGTGCTTGGCGCCTATAAAGGCGGTATCCGGTTTGATCCGTCGGTGAATGAGAGTGTACTCAAGTTTCTGGGTTTCGAGCAGTGTTTCAAGAATGCCCTGACCGGTCTTCCCATGGGCGGCGGCAAGGGAGGGGCAGATTTTGACACCAAGGGACGCAGCGAACGGGAAATCATGCGTTTCTGCCAGGCCTACATGCAGGAACTCTACCGTCACATCGGTCCCAATGTGGATGTGCCTGCCGGAGACATTAACGTCGGTGCCCGTGAGATTGGCTTTATGTACGGCCACTACGTAAAACTGACCAATCGCTGGGAGGGTGTACTCACGGGCAAATCCCCCGGCTTCGGTGGCAGCTGCGGACGCACGGAGGCCACCGGTTACGGTGTGGTGTACTTCCTGAAGAACATGCTTCAGGCCCACGACCAGAGCCTGGAAGGGCAGCGTGTGCTGATCTCGGGCGCGGGTACCGTGGCGCTCTACGCTGCGGAAAAGTGCCTGCACGAGGGCGCCAAGGTCATCACGGTATCGGATTCCGGCGGTACGCGGGTCTTTCGTGACGGGTTAAAAGAGGACGAACTGGCCAGCCTTCGTACCCTCAAGCTGGAAGAACACGGCTCCCTCGAAGACGCCGGTTGCGGCACCTGGCACCCGGGGAAATCCCCCTGGGTGTCGGCAAAAGGGGCCATCGCCCTCCCCTGCGCCACCCAGAACGAGGTAGATGAAAACGCCATGAAAAAACTGATCAGCAACGGCCTGGTGGCACTCTGCGAGGGTGCGAACATGCCACTGACGGCGGACGCCCATCGCCAATTGATTGAGGCCAACCTGCTGTATGGCCCGGGCAAGGCGGCCAACGCCGGTGGGGTCGCGGTGTCAGGGCTGGAGCGGTCCCAGAACGCCGCCCTGCAGTCGTGGAGCATGGAGAAGGTGGACTCAATGCTCAGTGGCATCATGGAAGACATCCATCATCGATGTATTGAGCATGTGGAGCGGGACAACGGCATCTATCCTTACAGTAAGGGCGCCAATCTCTATGCGTTCCGCAAGCTGGCCGAAGCGATGATGGCGTACGGCATCAAGTAAACGGCGTCTTTTCCGTACCGGTGACATAAAAAAGGGGCGGTGCCTGTATGGCACCGCCCCTTTTTCATTGCAGGCAGGTTATTTCAGATCGAATCGATCCGCGTCCATAACCTTGGTCCAGGCTTTCACGAAGTCCCTGGCGAACTGCTCCTTGGCATCGTCCTGAGCATAAACTTCGGTCAGGGCCCGGAGCTGTGAGTTGGAGCCAAACACCAGGTCCACCCGGGTGCCGGTCCACTTCACTTCGCCGGTCTTGCGATCGCGGGCTTCGAACTCATACCGGTCATCCGACAGCGGCTTCCATTCGATCCCCATGTCCACGAGGTTGACGAAGAAATCGTTGGTCAGTTTACCCGGGGTATGGGTCAGCACACCGTGTTTGGTCTGCTTGTAGTTGGCACCCAGCACCCTCAGGCCACCGATCAGCACGGTCATTTCCGGAGCGCTCAGACCCAGCAGCTGTGCTTTGTCCATCAGCATTTCTTCGTCCGGCACGGCAAACGCAGTGCGGCGATAGTTTCGGAAACCATCCGCTTCAGGCTTCAGCCAGTCGAATGACTCGGCGTCTGTCTGCTCTTCCGTGGCGTCGGTGCGACCCGGGTTGAACGGCACGTCGATGTTATGGCCCGCGTCTTTCGCGGCCTTTTCCACCGCAGCCGAACCACCCAGCACGATCAGGTCTGCCAGGGATACTTTCTTGTTACCGGACTGGGCACTGTTGAAGTCACTCTGGATACCTTCCAGCGTGCGCAGTACCTTCGCCAGTTGTTCCGGCTGGTTCACTTCCCAGTCTTTCTGGGGCGCAAGACGGATGCGGGCGCCGTTGGCACCACCGCGCATATCGGAGCAGCGGTAGATAGAGGCGGCGGACCAGGCGGTATACACCAGTTCAGACACGGACAGCCCGGAACCCAGGATACGGCCCTTGAGGTCTGCAATGTCCTGGGCGTTGACCAGTTCATGGTCGACGGCCGGAACCGGGTCTTGCCAGATCAGGTCTTCTGCCGGCACTTCCGGGCCAAGATAGCGGACTTTCGGCCCCATATCCCGATGGGTCAGCTTGAACCAGGCGCGGGCAAACGCGTCGGCAAACTCTTCGGGGTTCTTGTGGAAGTGCTCGGAAATCTTGCGATATTCCGGATCTTCACGCATGGCCATATCGGCGGTGGACATCATGATGCCGACACGCTGTGAAGGATCTTCCGCGTCCGGCGCCATATCCTTTTCAGTCAAACCTTTCGGTGCCCACTGGTTGGCACCGGCCGGGCTCTTGGTCAGTTCCCACTCGTAACCGAACAGAACATCAAAGTAACTCATGTCCCACTTGGTCGGGGTCGGGGTCCACGCACCTTCCAGGCCACTGGTGATGGTGTCGCGACCATGGCCTTTGCCATGTTTGCTCTTCCAGCCAAAGCCCATGTCTTCGATGCCACCGGCTTCGGGCTCTGCGCCCACATTGGACGGGTCACCGGCACCGTGTGCCTTACCGAAGGTATGACCACCGGCCGTCAGGGCAACGGTCTCGTAATCGTTCATCGCCATGCGGGCGAAGGTCTCACGAATGTCCCGGGCAGAGGCCAGCGGGTCCGGCTTGCCGTCCGGGCCTTCAGGGTTGACGTAAATCAGGCCCATCTGTACCGCAGCCAGTGGGTTTTCCAGTTCCCGGTCACCGGAATAACGGCTGTTCTCCTTGTCGCTGGTGGCCAGCCATTCGTCTTCCGCGCCCCAGTAGATGTCTTCTTCGGGCTCGTAGATGTCTTCACGACCGCCTGCGAAACCGAAGGTCTTGAAGCCCATGGTTTCGAGGGCCACGTTGCCGGTCAGGATAAAGAGGTCGGACCAGGAAAGTTTGTTGCCGTACTTTTTCTTGATCGGCCACAACAGACGGCGGGCCTTGTCGAGGTTGCCGTTATCGGGCCAGCTGTTCAGAGGGGCAAACCGCTGCGAGCCGGAACCGGCGCCGCCCCGGCCATCGCCTACCCGGTAGGTACCAGCGCTGTGCCAGGCCATACGGATAAAGAACGGACCATAGTGGCCGTAATCCGCAGGCCACCAATCCTGAGAATCGGTCATCAGATCGGCCAGATCTTTCTTCACGGCTGCCAGATCAAGCTTCTTGAATTCTTCTGCGTAGTTGAAATCACCCAGCGGGTTCGAACGGGCGTTGTGCTGGTGGAGAATGCCGAGGTTGAGCTGGTTGGGCCACCAATCGTGGTTCGCCCTGCCCTTGTTGCCCATGCTCGTGCGGGACCCGTGCATTACCGGGCATTTGCCTTCGTTGTTCACATCGTAAGCGTCCATTACTTTCTCCGTCTCTCGCCATGCGTTGGTGGTTAAGACTCTTTATTTGTTGATCACCTCAACAATGTACTCCATTACCCCTGCATTGGATTAAGTTGCTTTTTCTAACCAGAACGATAGCTTGTCTTTATAGCACTGACCCTATCATCTTAGCTTATGCCCAACGGTTGTTCTGCATCTTAGCCCAGATCAAAATTTAATCGATGAGACGGTCTACAATGGATAACACGCCACGCCCACGGAAAAGGAGACGCACATGGGACACCACGAGGAACTGGACGACACCGTTGAACGGCTCATTGCTGCGGGCAAAGGGCTTCTTGCTGCCGATGAAAGCGCGCCCACCATTGCCAAACGTTTCACCGCAGTGGGGGTAGAGTCAACCGAGGAGAAACGGCGGGAGTACCGTAGCCTGATTTTTTCCACACCGGGACTTGGAGACCACATCAGCGGCGTGATTCTCTATGAGGAAACCCTGAACCAGCAGACCCTGGACAACGAACCCATGGCACAACTGCTGCAACAGCAGGGTATTGTGCCGGGCATCAAGGTGGATAAGGGTAAGGGGCCGCTCGCCAATGCCCCGGGCGATGAAATCACCTTCGGTCTGGACGGACTCGAAGCGCGACTGCAGGGCTATTACGACCAAGGGGCCCGATTCGCCAAGTGGCGGGATGTTTACCATATTACCGATACCAACCCCGGCCAGCTCGCAATAACCGCCAACGCAGAAGTGCTCGCCCGCTATGCCGCAGTGTGCCAGTCACTGGGCGTGGTGCCGATTGTGGAGCCGGAGGTGCTGATTGACGGCCACCACACCATCGATCGTTGCGAGCAGGTCAGTGAGGCCGTGCTGCTGGCAGTATTCGAAGCCTTGCGCCGCCATGGCGTGGTGCTGGAGAGGATGTTACTCAAGCCCAGCATGATCACCCCGGGGAAATCCCACACCACCCAGGCCAGTCCCGAACAGGTGGCGGAGGCCACCCTGAAGGTGTTTCGGCGGGTGGTTCCGGCGGCGGTGCCGGGCATCGTATTCCTCTCTGGCGGTCAGACACCGGAGGAAGCCACCGCCAACCTCAACGCCATCAATCAACAGGGTCCCCAGCCCTGGGTCCTCAGCTTTTCCTACGGCCGGGCACTGCAGGAGCCGGCCCAGAAAGCCTGGGCTGGTAGTCGGGAGAATGGGCCGGCGGCCCAGGCAGCGATGCACAAACGGGCGAAACTGAATGGCGCAGCGAGCACCGGTCGCTACTCACCGGATATGGAGAACTGATCGGCCTGCAGATGCTCCGCCAGGGGAGCGGTGAGGAATCACGGCGTCAGGCAGCGCGTGGCACGGTCACTGGCTGTTGCAGACACGCCAGCATGGGAGCAACATCACGGATCTTGCGGGCCCGGGGCCAGAGCACTTCGGCCTCGGGGAAGCCCTGGCGAAGGTAGTTCAGCCATTGCTTGATACGACCGGTCACGAAACGGTCTTCCAGACGCGTCTGCAGCGCCGCAGCGTACTCCTGAACCAGCGCCACGGCCTCCGGCCACGTCATATCCGCCACCGTTTCTCCCTGCTGGCTCGCACGAATCTTACGGGCAAGGTCCGGCCGGGCAATCAGTCCACGCCCGATCATGACATCGTCGCAGCCGGAGACGTCGCGACAGCGCCAGTAATCATCAACGGTCCAGATCTCGCCATTGGCTATGACCCGCACGCCGACCGCTTCCCTGGCTTTGGCAATTTCTTCCCAGTAAGCCGGCGGTTTATAACCATCGACCTTGCTGCGGGCGTGGATGACAATCTCCCCGGCGCCTGCTGATTCAAGCGCCTGGGCGCAGGCAACGCCCATGGAGCGGTCGTCGTAACCCAGACGCATCTTGGCCGTCACCGGGATGGTGGAAGGCACTGCGCGGCGCACCTCGGCGACGATCTCGTGCATGAGCTCCGGTTCCCGCATCAATACGCAGCCGCCCTTGTGCTTGTTGACGGTCTTGGCGGGACAACCAAAATTGATGTCCACCTGGGTCGCGCCCAGTTCCGCCGCCTTCGCGCCGTGGCGCCCCATCTGGATCGGGTCGGAACCCAGCAGTTGCACCGCAACGGGCGTGCCCACCCGGGTCAGGGAGGCGTTGTAAAGCTCCGGTGCGTATTTGTAGAAAATGCGGGGCGGCAACATGCCATGGGTCACGCGAATAAACTCGGTGACACACCGGTCAATGCCGCCAACCCTGGTCAGGGTTTCACGGATAGGTGCATCCACCAGCCCTTCCATCGGGGCAAGGATTATTCGCATGGGCACTCCGGGGTGATCAGAAAAGGGCGATCAGAAAACAAGCGGGCAGGAATTGTAGAGGGTTCCGTTCCCGCTTGCCAGTCCCGGCAGGGTCAGGAAGCGCGGTGGCGCTCCATCTCGTTACGGTACTGCTCGCCGAACTCGGTTTTCTGCTTTTCGGTCAGGGCCTTGCCCGCCATCTGGAAGACTTCCTGCTCTTCCTCTTCCAGGTGGTGACTGACCAGGTGCTTGAGGTCCTTGAACTTCGGGAGCCACTGGGGACTGCTGTAATCAATTTCTGACAGCTCTTCAACCAGGTCGTCCATGTCCTTGTGCTCGGCCACACTATGGCGTGCCTTGTCCTGGGTGAGATCAACGGTCATCAGCTGGGCGTAAAAACATTTCTCTTCCGCTGCCGCATGGATTGAAAGTTCTTCCTTGAGGCGGGCGAAGTTCTGCTTGCGCACCTCTTCCGCGCCCTGGGTATCTTCGAGCCGGTCAAGCAAATCCCGTTGAACTTCGTGATCCTGTCTGAGCGCTTCGAATACGTTCATGGTGATCTCCTGATCATTGGGTTGATAGCGGATAAACGATAAAACTGTAGCCCAAATCGGGCCAACGTGCGGTGACTGTTTGGAAATCCGGTGGGGGAATGTCAGAGTCGTTCGATGGATTCAAACTTGCCCTGATCGTTGAATACAATGCGAAAACTGCCGCGTATGCCGTCACGCAGGTAGAAACGGGAAAGGATTCGCGCCGGGAAACGGACGGAGCGTCCGTCCCGGGCGGTTGTGTGGACATCCGTGGCCACGCCCTGATAGAGCTTGATCCATTCATCAGGACTGATGGCGATGTCCACAATGATCTGGTGCATGGGCGCTTAGTTCGCCAGTTCCAGCAACAGACGGTTCAGACGGGTCACGTAGGCGCCGGGGTCTTCCAGCTGTTCACCGCTGGCCAGGGTCGCCTGGTCCAGCAGCACAGCAGACAGTTCGCCGAAGCGCTCATCACCTTTCTCACTTTCCAGGCGCTGAACCAGCGGATGGTCCACGTTGATTTCGAAGATCGGCTTGCTGTCCGGCACTTTCTGGCCTGCCGCTTCCATGATCTTCTTCATCTGTGCGCCCATATCGAAGTCGCCGACAACAAGGCAGGCCGGTGAATCGGTCAGACGGTTGGTCACCCGAACGTCCTGTACCCGGCCCTCAAGCGCGGTCTTGATGCGCTCGAGCAGGTCCTTGTGTTCTGCGGCGGCCTCTTCCTTGTGTTTCTTGTCTTCCTCGGTTTCCACTTCACCAAGGTCCAGGTCACCCCGGGCGACGTCCTGGAACTGCTTGCCGTCGTATTCGCTGAGGTAGCCCATCATCCACTCGTCAATGCGGTCAGACAGGATCAGTACCTCGATACCCTTCTTGCGGAACACTTCCAGATGGGGACTGCTCTTGGCAGCGGTGAAGTTATCGGCGGTGATGTAGTAGATCTTTTTCTGACCTTCCTTCATGCGGCCGATGTAGTCGTCCAGGGAGACGTTCTGGGCACGCTCACCCGTGTGGGTGGACGCGAAACGCAGCAAGCCGGCGATCTTTTCGCGGTTGCTGAAGTCTTCCGCCGGACCTTCCTTCATCACGGTACCGAACTCGTCCCAGAATTTCTGGTAGTCGTCACCGTCTTTCTTGGCCAGCTTGGACAGCATATCCAGTACCCGCTTGGTCAGCGCGGTACGGATGCTTTCCACGGTGCTGTCGTTCTGGAGGATTTCACGGGACACGTTCAGGGACAGATCGTTGGAATCGATCACACCCTTGGCGAAACGCAGGTACAGCGGCAGGAACTGTTCGGCGTCGTCCATGATGAACACACGTTGGACATAGAGCTTCAGGCCGCGGGGCGCTTCCCGGTTGTACATATCGAAGGGTGCGCGAGCCGGGATGTACAGCAGGCTGGTGTAATCCAGCTTGCCTTCCACCTTGTTATGGGACCAGGTCAGCGGATCTTCGAAGTCGTGGGCGATGTGCTTGTAGAACTCCTTGTATTCCTCGTCCTTGATCTCGGTGCGAGGCAGGGTCCACAGCGCAGTGGCGTCGTTGACGGTCTCGTATTCACCTTCCTTGCCCTCCTCCTCGGCTTCGGCCTTCATGACGACCGGGAAGGAGATGTGATCGGAATACTTCTTCACCAGGCCACGCAGGCGGAAACCGTCGGCGAACTCTTTCGCATCGGATTTCAGGTGCAGCACGATCTCGGTGCCCCGGTTTTCCCGGTCAACCTGCTCGATGGTGAACTCGCCATCGCCATTGGATTCCCAGTGCACGCCCTCTTCTTTCGCTGCACCGGCACGGCGGGTGAAGACTTCCACCTTGTCAGCCACGATAAAGGCGGAGTAAAAACCAACACCAAACTGACCGATCAGCTTGCTGTCTTTCTTCTCATCACCGGAGAGCTGCTGCAGGAACTCAGCGGTGCCGGAGCGGGCGATCGTGCCCAGGTTCTGGACCACGTCGTCGCGGGTCATGCCGATACCATTGTCCGCCAGGGTGATGGTGTTCTTTTCCTGGTCGAAGTCCAGACGGATTTTCAGTTCCGACTCGCCCTCATAGAGGCTGTCATCCTTCAACGCAGCAAAACGCAGTTTATCTTCGGCGTCCGAGGCGTTGGAAATCAGCTCACGAAGAAAGATTTCTTTGTTCGAGTACAAGGAATGAATCATCAGGTGAAGCAATTGCTTCACTTCGGTCTGGAATCCAAGCGTTTCTTTATTGGCTTCAACCGTCATGGTGTTTCTTTCTCCTAAGGTCACTCACAGTTCTGAGAAGCGGAATTTATCCTGACAGGAGAAGTGGGGGCGTGCCGGGGCATTTCAAGCCCCGGCCGGAGTGGAAATCAGTCTTCGAGCAGGAAGTGCGCGCGCGCGGTGGCGATCGGCTGCGAACGTGATTTTTGCCAGGCGCTGATCATCACATTGGCCACACGGTTGCCCTGGCGGGTCAGACGGCACTCAGCGTAGGTTTCCCGGTTAAGGCCGGCCCGCAGGTAATCCAGGGAAAAATCCACGATACGGGGCATCCGCAGGCTGTCCTGGGACATCATCAGGTAAATGGCCGCTGACAGCTCCATAAAGCCACCGATCACCCCGCCGTGGATCGCCGGCAGAATGGGGTTACCCAGGTTTTCTGCCTTCTTGGGCAGGCGGAAAATCAGATCGTCCCCGAAGCGTTCGCATTCCAGACCGATAAACCGGGCATAGGGAACGCTTTCCAGCAGGCGTGAAAAATCACCCGTTTCGCGGGTGTAGCTGAGAATTTCCGGATCGGTCATGCCTCACCTCCGGTGATCAGGTCGCGATAGCTCTTGGGCGTCGCTTCCTTGCCGATACGCATGAAGGTTCCCACACAGTTGGCGATGGTCTCGCCACCTTCCTGGTAGGCTTCGCAACGGGTAAAAATGATGTTGCGGGTGACCTTGTAGGTTTCCGCCCGGGCAAAGACCGGTTTGTGGGGTTCCGCCGGGCGCATGTAATCCACCCGCAGGTCGAGGGTCGGGCACAGCTCAAAATCCTCGAGGGCACAGAGGATCACGGAGCCCGACGTGGTGTCCATCAAGGTGGTGATGGCCCCGCCGTGGATCACGCCCGTGTCCGGGTTGCCAATGATCCGGTCGCTGTACGGCAGGCACATGGTTAACGTACCTTCGCCGGCGGTTTCCACGGACAGACCCAGCTCACAAGCCTGGTTCAGTGTTTCAATAAACCGGCGAACCCGGTTCATGCGGATGTCATCAGTCATGCAGTAATGCCAGTTCCGTTAACTGTTGGATTTTTGGGAAACATCCGCCTTGGCGGCGGGTTCCTCGAATACTTTGCCCGAACGCAGGGCCTGGAGTGCGTCTGAGCGGAACTCCCGACGGTAGAGAACCGCGACGACCAGGGTGGAGGCAGCTATAAACGCCACTGGATGGATGAACCAGGCAACCACCGCAAGCGCGTAGTAATAGGAACGCAGGCCGAGGTTGAACGCGTCACCGGCCAGATTACAGACCCGTGCGGCACTTTGAGCAAAGGCTTCCCGCCCGGCGGGACTGATCTTGGTGTCATCGGGAGGCGGAGCGCCTCCGATCAACACCGCGACGAAGTTGTACATGCGCATCGACCACGTGAATTTGAAGAACGCGTAGATGAATACCACCATCAGCACCACCATACGCAACTCCCACACCGCACGGCTCGGCAGGTTGCCAAACGGGAGTGTGCTGAACACTTCCATCACTTCCTGGGTATACCCCAAAGCGGTGATGATACCGGCCAGGATCAGCAGGCAACTGGAGGCGAAAAACGCGCCGTTGCGTTCCAGGTTACCGACCACTGACGCATCGGAAATGCGATTGTCACGGCGTAACATGACCCGCATCCAGTCCTCTCGGTAGAGATCCAGGGTGTTCGACAGGCAGGGGCGATCGTTGGCTTTGCGACGGGAGTACTCGGTGTATCCCAGCCAGCAGACCAGGAACCAGGCCAGAGCAATCAGTTCAAGGTATTCGTTCATGCAGGTTCCAGCACTGGAATCAGGAAAAAAGGTAGGCCTACGAATGGCTTATCATACACTCTGCCAGGCGTTTGCTCTACCGGCCTCTGATGACGATGCCATCACCCCATCGCCACGTATATGGTATAAATTGGTGATCGTCAGACCGGGAACGCATGGTGCCCCCGGCGCAAGGATGGACAACAGGAGTGTAACGTGAAAAATCGGCTGTGCTTTCAGTTCCCGGCTGTGCTGGCCCTGCTATTGGCCCTGGCCGGCTGTTCAACCAACCCGGTCACCGGTGAACGGCAGCTTTCACTGATCCCCGAGAGTCAGGAGCTGTCGATGGGCGCGGAGCAGTACACGCCCACCCAGCAGACCCAGGGCGGCCAGTTCTACCTGGACCCCGAACTGACCGTCTATGTGCGGGAAGTCGGGCAGAAACTCGCTGCCGTCAGTGACCGCCCCGACCTGCCCTATGAATTCGTGGTGCTCAACAGCAGCGTGCCAAACGCCTGGGCACTGCCCGGCGGCAAGATCGCCATCAACCGGGGTCTGCTGACCAGGCTTGAAGACGAGGCCCAGATGGCGTCGGTGCTCGGGCACGAGATTGTTCATGCCGCAGCGCGCCACAGTGTCCAGCGCATGCAGCAGGGCATGCTGATCAGTGCGGGCGTGGCCGGGCTGGGTTTTGCCCTGTCGGATAACGAATGGGGCGGCCTGCTGATGGGCGGCGCCGCGCTCGGCGCTCAACTGGCGCTGGCCCAATACAGCCAGGGGGATGAGCTGGAGTCCGACCACTATGGCATCGAGTACATGGTGGAAGCTGGGTACGACCCCCAGGCGGCTGTCGAACTGCAGGAACTGTTTGTCGAGCTTTCTGAGGGCCGGCAGTCCGGGTTCGTTGACGGTCTGTTTGCCAGCCACCCACCCTCCCAGAAGCGGGTGGAGGAAAACCGCAAGCTGTCGCAGAAACTCGGCACCGGCGGCTACCGCGGAAAGGATGTGTATGATCGCAAGCTTGCCACCGCGCGAAAGCTGCAGCCCGCCTATGACGCCCACGACGCAGCCCTCAAGCTGGCCAGCGAAGATGACCTCAAAGGCGCACTGGCCAAAGTAAACGAAGCCATCCGGATTGAACCGGACGAAGCCATGTTCTACGCGCTCCGGGGTCGCATTTACGAAGCCCAGGACGCCACGGACAAGGCGGAAAAGGACTTTGAGAAAGCCGTGCAGCTATACCCCGAGATGTTCAGCTACCGGCTTTATAATGGCCTGAATGCGCTGGACCAGAACAACCTCGACAAGGCCAGGGAAAACCTGACCAGGGCCAACGAGGTGGTGCCCACGTCCATCGCCTTCCTGCGGCTTGGGGATGTGGCGCTCAAGCAGGATCGCCGTGACGAGGCCATCCGCTATTACAGCACCGCCGCTGAGGCAGAGGGCAGCGTGGCCGAAGAAGCCCGCCGGAAACTGGCGGACCTGACCCAGTAAAGCGGCATCGTTCCTTGTCTGCAAAGGCCCGGCATACGCCGGGCTTTTTTGTTTTTGCCGCACTGACGCAAAAACTCCGTCATCGTCCGCATTGACTTTTAGAGCAATAACTCTAAAAATCAGTTTACATCAATAACAATCGGACGATTGCCATGTTAGCGAAACGTATCCAGCCGATGGTGTTCCAGGCCCGACGACTCTATGTGGAACTCATGTTCCAGGTCATGGGCCGGGCGCTACAGGCCGTCAGTGAGGTGGATGCTGCGGTCCAGAAGGACGCCCGGGCTCTGCCCGTGGGTTTTCTTTTTGAAATGATGGTTATGCCCGCAGGATCCAGCCTTATTGTTGAACACGTTGGCGATGGCCGCTTCCACTACCACGGAAGTTCAGCGCCCCGCCCCGTCGACCTGTCGATTCAGTTCAAACACATTGCCCATGCCTTCCTGGTGCTTTCGTTCCAGGAAAAAACCTCGGTGGCATTCGCCAATGATCGCATGTTGGTGGATGGCGATATCAGCTACGCCATTCGCATGACCCGTGTACTGAATCGTCTGGAATCCTTCATCCTGCCCAAGCTGGTGGCCAAGCGTGCTGTGAAAGAGTATCCGGCGAATCTGCACCTTCCGGAAAAACTCATGAGTGCGGCCCGGATTTACCTCAAAGTGGCATCCAATTTTGTAGAAACAGCGAGAACATAATGACCAACAAATACTACGAGTTCTTCTGCCCCGTTAAGGTCATCGCAGGCAAGGCAGCCCTGGAACACATTCCCTATGAACTCACGGGCATGGCAGCGAAACGCCCTATGATCGTGACCGACAAGGGCGTCCGCGCCGCTGGGCTGCTTGACCCGGTTATTGCCGCCTGTGAGGAGAGCGGCCTGGAAATCGTCAGTATCTATGACGACGTACCGCCGGATTCCTCCACCGCGGTGGTGCGCGACATCGCCGGCGTTTACCGCAGTGAGAAATGCGATTCAATCATTGCGGTCGGGGGTGGCTCGGCAATCGACACCGCCAAAGCCGTGAACATCCTGGTCTCCGAAGGCGGTGACGATATCGCAGCCTACGCCGGCGCGGGGGTTCTGAAGCACCCCCTCAAGCCGTTTTTCGTGGTACCGACCACGGCAGGTACAGGCTCCGAAGTGACCGCTGTGGCGGTTATCGCCGACACAGAGAAGCACGTCAAGCTGCCGTTCACGTCATCGTTCCTGCTGCCGAACGCCGCGATTATCGATCCGCGGATGACACTGACCCTGCCGCCCCACATCACTGCGGCGACCGCTATGGACGCGCTGACTCATGCCACCGAAGCATTCACCTGCATGGCGAAAAACCCATTGAGTGATGCTTACGCCACGGCGGCCATCAAGAAAATCAGCACCTCGCTGCTGACGGTGATGGACAACCCGAAAGATGCCGACCACCGGCTGGAACTCGCTGAAGCCTCTACCATGGCCGGGATTGCGTTCTCAAATTCCATGGTGGGCCTGGTACACGCCCTGGGTCACGCCACCGGCGCGATCTGCCAGTTACCCCACGGCCTGTGCATGAGCCTGTACCTGCCATACGTGCTGGAGTACAACCTCGAGTCCATCCGTGGTCCCCTCGGCGAACTGCTGCTGTACCTGGATGGCCCTGATGTATACGCGGCCACGCCGGCTGCCCGTCGTGCCGAAGCCAGCATTTCCGCCATCCGCCGTATGCGCGACGCCCTGTACAAGCACTGCAAGCTGCCGCGCACACTCAAGGAAACCGGCAGGGTAACGGAAGACCAGCTTGAACGTATTGCTGACGTTGCCCTGGACGACGGCGCAATCATGTTCAATCCGAAGGAAGTGACCGTAGAGGATGCCAGGGCCGTGCTCCGCCGCGCCTGGGCCTGACGGATGGCCGGACCGCATTCAGCCCTGCCAGGGGTTTTGTGCGGTCCGGGCATATCGGTGGCCCATATTTATCTAAGATATTGATGAAGTCGTTGAAATAACCTGACCAAAAAGTAACAATTGGCCAACGACTGGCAGGGATGTAGCCGGGTTAGTAACACGTACCGACATCGAGGCCTCCCGCTTATGCCAAAGCATTTTTCTCCCTCGTACCTGATCCGCACCCTTCCCCTATACCTTCTGGCGCTGTCACTGACCCTGCTTGCACCACTGGGTATGGCCAATACAGACGGGATGGCTGCCGACAAGGTCTTTCGGTTTAACGTCTCCCCCAACGGCTACCCCCCCTACCTGATTGTCGACGACGATGAACCGGCGGGCATTATGTGGGACGTGGTCAGCCTGATCGCGGAGCGAATCGGCTACACCGTGGTCCCCGAGAAAATCCCGCGCAAACGGGTGGATGCCATGCTGCTGGAGAACTACATTGATGGCACGTCCCGCGCCATTGAGTGGACCGAAAACCCCGAGCAGTTTCTCTTCACGGACCCGATCGTAGCGGTAGAAGAAGTGCTGTTCATCCCGACGGGTTCCACACTCGTTTATCAGACACCGGAAGACCTGTTCTCCCGAACCGTCGTGACCCACCTCGGCTATTCCTACCCAAAGCTGGAAGCCCATTTCGAAGCGGAAGAGATCAAGCGCTTTGACGTTTCCCGCGACCGGGACATGTTCACCTTTGTGCTGCACGGTCAGCATTTTGATGCGGCGATAGCCGATCGCCTGGTGGGCCAGTGGATCCTGATGAACGAAGGCCTGCAGGGGGACTTCCGGATTTCCGACGAAAGCATCAGCAACTACCCGTTCCGACTGATGCTTCGCAAGGACTGGGCGGATTTCGCAAACCAGTTCAACACGGAACTGGCCGCCATCCGGGCAAACGGCGAGCTGGAAGCCATCCTGTCCCGGTACCGCTGAACGCCTGGATTACTCCAGACGTCTCAGCAGCAACATTGGCGACACACTAAGCACCGGCCTCAGTTGCCAGCGACCGAACAGGGCAAGTACCACGGCGCTGAGCAGCGGAATCGGCAGCACCACATTCCAGTGCCACTGGAACTGCCCCTCGAACATCCGGAATTGCAGCGCCCATACCGCAGCTTCCGCCGCTACCACACCCAGGATACCGGCAAACAGGCCCAGCAACGCAAACTCCAGCATCGTGCTGCGAACCAGCAGGGACTGGCGTCCACCAAGGGTCCTTAGCAATGCCCCTTCGCGCTGACGGTCCCTCAGAGTGGCGCTGACCACCGCAGCCATTACAACCAGGGCCGCGGCCAGAATCAGCACCAGAATCGCCTCAATGGCCTGAGTGACCTGCTTCACGATGCCCTGGATGCGCTGGATGATGTGATCAATTTCCAGCACCGACACAGTGGGGTGCTGGCGTGAGAACTCGTTCAACGCCGCCTTCTGGTCTCCCGGCAGGTAGAAGCTGGTGATCCAGGTGGCGGGCATATTCTCCAGCCCGCCACCGGGCGGAAACGCCATGTAGAAGTTGGGTTTCATGCTGTCCCACTGCACCGTGCGAATGCTGGTGATGGGCTCTGTCACTTTTTCCGACCCGATGGTGAAGGTCAGGCGATCACCGAGTTGCAGACCCAGTTTGCCCGCCAGCTCTGCCTCTACCGACACGCCCCGGGTGTCGCCGGGCTCGAACCACTCGCCTTCGACGATCTCGTTGTCTTCGGGCAAGGCGTCCATCCAGGTCAGATTCAGTTCGCGATTCAGCGCGCCCACCCGTTCTTCCTTGGTCACCGCTTCCTTGACCGGTTCATCGTTGAGCTCGGTCAGCCGGCCCCTGACCATCGGGTAGAGGGTATCCAGGGGCTGACCCCGCTCCTGCCAGAAGTCGTCAATGTCGTCCACCACCTCAGGGCCGATGTTGATCAGGAAGTGGTTGGGCGTATCGTCCGGCAACTGCGCCTGCCAATCCGCGAGCAGCGACGTTCTGATCAGGATCAGCGTGGCCGCGAGCATCAGGGTCATGGCGAACACCGCCATCTGGGAAAGGCTGGCACGACGATGGCGGTACAGGCCGACCAGGGCCAGTCGCCAGGCGTTACCGCCACCGCTGATCCGACGCAGGGCGATCATGAGCACCCAGCCCACCAGTGCCAGAGAGCCCAGCAGGAGTGCCAAACCACCCAACAGGGCCAGCACGAGGGAGAGCTCACCGGCGTACATCCACACCAAACCGAACACAGCCAGAACGGCGATGATCAGGTCCGGCAACGCCTCACGCCCGGTTTCACCTGGCTGGGATCGCAACACCCTCATGGCGGGAACGTTACGCAAGCGCCGGATGGGCGGGTACGCAAAGGCGAACAGGGCCACCAGGGCGGTCAGCAGTGCCGGTGCAAGAGCCGCCGGGTCGAGGCGATAATCCACCGGTCGCTCCAGAACGTCGCTGAGCAGTTTCGACAGCAGCCAGTACAACGGCAGGGCAATCACCAGACCGCCCACAGAACCGGCCACACCCCAGAGACCGAGGCGTTTCAGGTAGAGTTTGCCAATGTCACCGCCACGCACACCCAGCGTTTTCAGCAGCGCTACGATATCCCTTTGGGACATGGCGTACTGCCGGCTGGCTACCGCTACCGCCACGGCGGCCAGTATGACCGCCAGACTGCCACCCAGCAACAGGAATCGCTCAGCGCGCTGGAGTGACTGGGAGAAGGTTTCACCATCCCGGACGCCTTCCCACTCATGACTGGGTTCCAGTTGTGGTTCGAGCCAGTGGTAATAGCTATCCAGGGCGGCTTCCTCACCGGCAAACAGGTAAACGTACTCCACCCGACTGCCTTCCTGGATAACGCCGGTTGCTTCCACATCATCCACGTGCATCATCACCCTGGGCGCCAGGGCTGACAGGCGGAAGCCACCGTCCGGTTCCCGCACCAGCAGGCCGGTCACCGTTAACATCCGATTGCCCACTTCCAGAGAATCGCCCACTTCGATATCCAGCAATCGCAACAGGCGCGGGTTGATCCAGACTTCTCCCGGAGACGGCCCCCGGGACACCAATTCTCGGGGCTGGTCCTCACCCTGCTGGTATTCAATCTGTCCCCGCAGGGGATACTCGTTGCTGACCGCTTTCACCGACACCAGCTGGAAACTGTCCGCCCCGAACACCATTGTGGAAAACTCCACCATCTGGCCGGTTTCCAGTTGCCGGTCAGACGCCTCCGTGAGCCAGGCGTCGGGAATGGGGCGACCGTTCTCGGCTTCCAGTTGGCGATCGGCCGCCAGGAACGAACTGGCGGAAGACACCAGGGTTCGTTGCAACTGACTGGCGAACAGGGCAATGGTCGCGACCGTGGCGACGGCAATCATCAACGCCGCCAGCACCACGCGCACATCACGTTCCCGCCAGTCACGGCGTATGGACATGAGTTTTTGCGAAGCAGCCATCAGGACACCTGCCCTTCGGCTACCCGCGCACCGGGTTCGGTCAGCACGCCCGCTTCAATGTTGAACTGTCGGCCGCAGCGTGCCGCCAGATGTTCATCGTGGGTCACCATGACCAGGGTGGTGCCCTGCTCCCGGTTCAGTGCCATCAACAGGTCCGACACCGACTGGCCGGTACGGTTGTCAAGGTTGCCAGTGGGCTCGTCCGCGAACAGCACTGCCGGGGTTGAGGCGAACGCCCGGGCAATCGCCACCCGCTGCTGCTCCCCCCCGGACAGCTGTCGTGGGGTATGGTTGAGCCGCTCGCCCAGCCCGACCCGTTCCAGCAATTCCCGGGCTTTCACATCCGCCCCGTCCATACCGCCCAGTTCCAGCGGCAACATGACGTTTTCCAGGGCCGTCAGCGCCGGTAGCAGTTGGAAGGACTGGAACACAAAGCCGACACGTTGAGCCCGGAGCTGGGCGCGCTCGTCTTCGGACAACGTGCTTATCACGGCACCGTCCAGCTCCACGGTCCCCTCGCTGGGCGTATCGAGACCGGCCAGCAAGCCCAGCAAGGTGGTTTTGCCGGACCCGGAACGGCCGACAATGGCTACGGATTCTCCACGATTGATTTCCAGACTGACCCCCTGCAAGATCGTCAACGTATCAGTCTCGAGACTGACTTTGTGGGTCAGGCCACTGACTTTCAGCATGGGCCGCTGTTTTCCTTCGGTTTGCATGTTGGTCTGGTCGCTCACGGAGTCTCCAAGGGTTTCGCATCATTAAACAGGTTGTCTATGGATACGGTATTTTTGCGTCTGAGATCAATCGTTTTCCTCGTCTTTGTGCTGGCGTTCGCTCCGCTACAGGCGAATCAGGCCGACGAGCAGAACACGCTGCTGATCGTCGGAGACAGCCTCAGCGCCGCCTATGGCGTGCAGACAGAGGAAGCCTGGGTGGCGTTGTTACGGGCCAGGCTGACCTCGGAAGGTCTCGATGGCTGGGAGGTGGTAAACGCCAGCATCAGCGGTGAAACCACCGATGGCGGGCTGCGTCGCCTGCCCCGGCTGCTGGAGAAAAACGATCCCGACATCGTGGTCATCGAACTGGGCGGTAACGATGGGCTGCGGGGTTTTCCCCCGGACGTGATTGAACGCAACCTCGCCGCGATGATCGAACAGGTCCGCGAAGCCGGAGCGCAGCCGCTGCTGGTGGGCATGCAGATTCCACCCAACTATGGTCAACGATATACCCGTGCGTTTGCGGACATCTTCCCGAAACTCGCCAGTGAGTATGATACCGCCCTGGTGGAATTCTTCCTGGACGGCATCTACGACCAGGAAGGCATGATGCAGGACGATGGCATTCACCCCACAGCGGAAGCCCAGGATCAGCTATTGGCCAACATCTGGCCGCAGCTGGAGTCCCTGCTGAAATAAGGTCAGCGCGTGACTGCCTGGATATGGGCGATGGCCCGGCGCTCGGACCAGTAGTAACCGTCCCGGGCGTGCTCCACAAAGCCAACGTGCCCTCCCCAGCGAGGAGCGTCCAACTGCACATGGCGCCCCAGCAGGGCTTTGGATTCCGGAAAGCAGCGCGGTGACAGGAAGGGGTCATCCGCAGCGTTCACCATCAGCGACGGTATCCGGATGTCCTTCAGCCGGTTCAGCGCAGAACAGTTCGCCCAATAGTCCTCGGCGTCCCGGAATCCGTGCAGCGGGGCGGTGTAGCGATCATCGAACTGGTGAAAATTGCGGATCCGGTCAAACCCGCGTACATCGATCAGCTCGGGAAAACGCTTCGCTTTCTCATGCATCTTGGTGTGCAGGTCCCTCAGGAACCGCTGCATGTAGATGCGGCGACTCGGCTTCGCCAGTTCGTCCGCGCTGCCCGCCAGATCGCAGGGTACGGAATAGGCCACGGCGCCGCAGATGCGGCTGTCTACGCGTTCGGACTGCTCACCCAGATACAGCAGGGTAAGATTGCCGCCCATGCTGAAACCGGAAAGGAACAGGGTCTGGTATGACTGGGCCAGGCCGTGGTTCACCACCTGTTCGAGATCTCCGGTGGCACCGCTGTGATAAAAGCGCGGCTGCAGGTTCATCACCCCGCCACAGGATCGGAAATTCCACGCCAGCACATCCCACCCCGCCGTCAGCAGTGCCCGGGTCAGACCCAGCATGTAGGGACGGCGACTGTGGCCCTCAAGACCATGGGAGAGGATGGCCAGCTTGCCACTGCCCTGCCGGTACCAGTCCAGATGCAGCTCATCGCCATCACTGGTGGCAAGCACTTCGGTTTCCGGTTCCGCCATGTCCACTTTACGAAACAGCGTAGGCCAGACGGACTGAACGTGGCCGTTACGCAGCCAGGGCGGCGGACGATAACGTAATGCACGCTCGCCAATATCCGGCGGCACCGGGTGCGGGTTGGACTGATAGTACAAATTTTAACCTTTTAATTCAGAAGGTTGACCCCAACGAATAAAGTCCTTATTATTCGCGCCCATCAGCTGTTCCCCGATAGCTCAGTTGGTAGAGCAACGGACTGTTAATCCGTTTGTCGCTGGTTCGAGCCCAGCTCGGGGAGCCACTTATTCCAGAATGCCGCCGCTTCGCCTGAAGCGGCGGCATTTTTCGTTATGGGCCTCAGAATACCTGAGGCCGCTGCATGAAGGCCTGGAGCACCCGGTACAGCGTGAAGCCGTCCTGTGTACCGGTCATCTCCCGAATTGAGTGCATGCCCAACTGGGGCACCCCGATATCCAGCGTGGTGACGCCCAGGTTTGCGGCCGTCAACGGGCCGATGGTACTGCCACAGCCCATGTCGCTGCGCACCACAAAGGTCTGGTACGGCAGGCCCAGCTCGTCGCTGATGTGGCGGTACAGAGCTGCAGACCGGCTGTTGGTGGCGTAACGCTGGTTATGGTTGACCTTGATGACCGGCCCCTGGTTGAGCAGCGGACCGTGATTTTCATCATGGCGATCGGCAAAGTTCGGGTGGATACCATGGGCATTGTCTGCGGAAACCATCATCGAGCGGGCCACCGCACGGGATTTGCCTGCACCGCACCAGCGGTCCAGCAGTGCCGATAGAAATGGCCCCTGGGCCCCTTCCGCCGACATACTGCCGACTTCTTCGTGATCATTGCACACCAGCAACGCGGGCTCATCGCCGGAGGCCGCAAGCAGTGCCTCCAACCCGATGTAACAACTCAGCAGGTTATCCAGCCGCGCCGAGGCAACGAACTCGTCCCGCAACCCCACGAACGACGCGCCGCGGGCATCAAAGAAACTGAGCTCATAGCCAAGCACCTTGCGTACGGTCACACCATGTTCCGAACCGATCTGATGCTCCAGCAACGATGCAAAAGTGGTGGCATCCCCTTCCGGCACCTGCATCATGACCGGCGGCAGGTCGGTTTGAGGGTTGACCGTGCGATTGCTGTTGGCCTCACGGTCCAGGTGGATGGCGAGGCTGGGTATAAACGCCACTGGCTTACGGAAATTCACCAGCAGGTCCCTGACCTCGCCCGCTTCATCAAGCACTGTCACACGGCCCGCGAGGGAGAGATCCCGGTCAAACCAGGGATTGAGCAGCACGCCGCCGTAGACCTCAACGCCCACCTGGAAAAATCCCTTACGCCGCAATTCCGGGTTCGGCTTCACCTTCAGGCAGGGGCTATCGGTGTGAGCGCCGACCATGCGGATGCCCTTCTCAACCACATCGCCCCGCCCGGTACGGAATGCAACGATCGATGAGCCGTTACGGATCACGTAATAGCCCTGCCCCTGCTCCAGGGACCACTCATCCCTCTCATCCAGTTCCACGAAGCCGGCTTCGTCCAGACGGGCTTTCATGGTGGAGACTGCATGCCAGGGGGTGGGAGAGGAATCGAGAAAACTCAGCAAACCGTGATTAAACTGCGCGTGTTCCATGATGCTCCTGATTAACTGATAATACTGATCACAGTATGGCACGATGCCAATATAAACGCTGCCGGGAGAAACCGATACCCGCCCTGCCCTGGCACACACCAACCGGGAGTTTACCTTGCCGCTACCACGATTTCTCGACATCGAATACTGCCAGACCGACACCTCGGTGTTTCCCACCGCGATGTCGTGGTCCCTGGAGGATGGCCGCCTGAAGACCGTTGTGATTGCACCCGACGACAGCTGGATACCGGAAGACGGTGAGCTGGGCGATGTTGACCTGCTGTACCTTGAGGAACAAGGGGTTCCCCTCATTGAGCTGGCACAGGAGCTTCACCAGGATCTTCCGGACCAGACGGTGTATACCGACGGCATGGACCCCGACGAGATTCTCGTTGACCTGATATTCACCGCCGTAGCGATGGATGCTCCATTCGAGCTTGCCCCCATTACCGAACTCATCACCACAGTGGATGGCGACAGTCTGGATGATCGCCGCCGGCAACTGCTGTTCGACGAGGGGCTGGAACCCACCCTGGCGGAAAACGGGGTTTACGCGTTGTTGATGCTGGCCCGGGAAGAAGGGCTTCTGGAAGACTGACGAACGATTCACCGACGCCCTCAGGGAAGTGTGACGCGGGTCGACGTAACGTTACGTTACAGAAGGCAGAATCTGCCCGTACCCGCAATCGTCAGGAAAGCCCATAACAATGAAAAAGGTGTTGCGACATACCCTGCCGGCAGCCCTGCTGCCCATCGCCGTACTCGGCGCCGATCTCGCCGCAGCCAGTGAAAAAGCCCGTGAAGACCGGCACTACGTCGGGGTTTACGCCACGGCACTGAACCATCGAAGCATTGGCGAAGTCTCCAATGAAGCAGCCTGGGGCCAGGTAGGCACGCTCGTGGTTGGCGGCCACATAAACGAGCTGTTCCACGCCGAGGTGCGCGCCGGTGCCGGGTACAAAGATGCCGAGACCGGCGACGTCTCGCTGTCCATTGATTATTTCGCCAGTTGGTACATTGGCCTGCACTACCCCATTACCGAGTACGCCAACGTGTACGCCCAGGCAGGCTTCTCCCACATCAGCGGGGAAGCGGAGATCGCCAACCCCGAGGCGGATGACAACCGGCAGTTCCGGGATATCGAGGGTGATTTCCCGGACAGCAGCTTCAGCATCAGTTGGCTGGCCGGCCTGGACTTTGAGGTCATCAACAACGGCTACCTGGTCTTCGAAGGCGGCAGGCTCTTCAAAGACACAGGATCGGACATCAACACCTTCCAGTTTTCAGGCGGTGTACGCTACGAGTTCTAGATCCGGTGGCGGATATGCCAGCAGCGATGGATTCGTGCATTACGCTGGAAATCCTTGTCGAGGGTATCCCGGGTCACTTCCTCGATGGCGAACGCCTGCTCCAGCGACTCGTCCAGCTTGAAACGGCGGAAGTTGTTGGAAAATATCAACAACCCTTCTGACGTCAGGCGCTGCATGGCCTGACGCACCAGCTTGCCATGATCTTTCTGGATGTCGAGAACACCGGCCATCCGCGCGGAATTCGAGAAAGTGGGCGGGTCCATGAATATGAGGTCGAAGCGCTGGTCAGGCGACGGCTTCGCCGCCAGCCAGCCGAGACAATCTGCCTGCTCAACCACATGATGGCGAGCATCCACCCGGTTCAGTGCAAGGTTCTCCTGGGCCCACTTCACGTAGGTCTTCGACATGTCCAGACTGAGGGACCGGCTGGCACCGCCGACCGCCGCGTGGACAGTTGCTGCACCGGTGTAACAGAACAGATTCAGGAAACGTTTGCCGGCGGCGTGTCGCTGAATCCAGTGCCTGACGGGCCGATGGTCCAGGAACAGGCCGGTATCGAGATAATCCTTTAGATTCACTTTCAGTGCACAGTCGTGCTCGTGCACCGTAAAAAACTCACCCGTGGCCGACTGCTTTTCATATTGCGACGTGCCGGACTGGCGCTGGCGCTGCTTGCACACCATGGCCTCCCGCTCAATGCCAAGTGCCTCCGGGATGATCGCCAGGGCTTCAGCCAGCCGCTCCCGGGCTGAGCGCTCGTCAACCGACTTGGGCGCGGCATATTCCTGGACGTGCACCCGTCCGTCATAGATATCGATGGCCAGGGCAAATTCCGGCATGTCCGCATCGTACAACCGGTAACACTCGATTCCCTGCTTGCGTGCCCACTGGCCGATGGTTTTCGTGTTCTTTTTCAGACGGTTGTGCAGCATGGCCGCGCGTTCTTCGTTGGCAATCCGCGGTTGGACCTCACCTGGCACGCCCGGTTCCCGCGGCGTGCGGGCGCTGGCCTCGTCGACGGCAAACAACAGTAACTGGGCCGGCAGTTTGGCGTTAAATAGGTTGTATTGCTTGTAGCTTCGTAGCCCGATGGACTTGCCGAATTCCGGTGCGCCGGTAAATACACCCAGTCGCCAGCCCGGAACCCCTGCCTTCACTGCATCGCCCAGGGCCTGGTAGAGCGCACCAAGCTCCTTACGCTCGCTCAACCGCTCACCGTAGGGCGGATTGGTCAGAACCAGCCCCTGTGCGGCCCAGTCGCCCTCAGGGGCGAAATCCGCGATCGACCGGCTGTCCACATGGACGAGCCCGTCCAGGCCGGCACGCTGGATGTTTTTCCGGGCAGTGGCAATAACGCGACTGTCCTGGTCGTACCCTGTGAATCGGGGCAGCCTGCCCTGCTTGCCCTCATGGGCACGGCGCTCGGCTTCCTGGCGCAACTGCAACCAGAGTTCCGGCTGGTGACCCGGCCAGGACTCAAACCCGAACCGGTCGGTGTTGCGCCCCGGAGCGATATCCAGGGCCATCAACGCGGCTTCAATGACCAGTGTGCCGGAACCGCACATGGGATCGATAAAGTCCCCACCGGCCTGCGCCAGTTCCGGCCAGCCCGCCCTGAGCAACAAGGCAGCCGCCAGATTCTCCTTCAGGGGGGCAACGCCTTTCTCGGTGCGATATCCACGCATATGCAGGCTATGGCCACTCAGGTCCAGCCCCAACGCCAGTCGGCCCCGGTTGAGCCGGGCGGAAATCGTGACATCCGGGGTTTTCCCGTCCACTGACGGACGCTGGCCACTGCTGGATCGCATGCGATCGACAATGCCGTCCTTCACCCGCTGCGCCCCGTACTGAGTGTTACGTATCGCCTCGTTCTGCCCGAGGAACGTCACCCGGAAGCTGCCGTTCGCGGGAACATGCTGCTGCCAGTCCAGGTGCACCACCCCGTCGTACAGCTCGTCGCCACTGGTGGCGTCGACTTCGTCAATGTGCAGAATGACCCGATTCGCCAGTCGCGACCACAGGCATGCCCGGTAACCGGCTTCCAGGGTGCCCTCTGCCCACACCCCAGCGGGGGCATTCCGCACCGGCTCCATGCCGAACGTGCGAAGCTCATCCGCCAGAGGGTATTCAACACCCTTTGGACAGGTTACGAAAAAGACAGAATCAGACACGTTCAACTCCCGGGGATCTCGGTATTCGGCTAACTGCATGGAATGGTGCATTTTCTCATGGAAAGCGCACGTTCGTTATGTCACACAACTATAAGAGAAGCTTCATATAGATGAAATAAATAGTGTACATCGGCGCAAAGTTCGACTTACCTTGTAAGTGACGCGTCGTTCGGGAGAGCTTGATTGCTTCTCCGTTAACAGGATCCTGACTGCTCTGGCAGGAACTGGCAATAGTGGATAGTCCCGGAGGGACGCCACACGCTGGTGCCACGGCAGAAGTGTACACGCTTGTTCTGTTAATCCATCAGTGAGGAACGGCATGAAAAGACAGAAAAGAGATATGTACGCTCGTGCATTCAAACGGGGTTATCTGGCCGGAGTTTCCGGTAAATCCAAAGACAGTTGCCCGCTCGAACAGGCCGAAGTGCGCCAGGAATGGTTAAATGGATGGCGCGAAGGCCGCACAGATCAATGGGAGGGCATGACCGGGGTATCCGGCATCCACAGGCTTGCAAACGTCACCGCGTGACGACCTTTAATCCCGATCTTTAATCTGATCTTTTATACACTGACATACAATTTGAAGCAGTACCCAGAGCAACCAGAACGGGTCCTCCCGACCCGTACCATGCGATGAAACGCAACGGGGTCAGTTCCCCGCATGGGCCCGCTAAGCGGGCCCATTTTCGTTTCGGGACAAGGGCCGTATCGCGTCCACCGCTTCCCGGATCAGTGCCGGCCCACGGTAAATAAAGCCAGTATAGATCTGCACCAGTTTTGCCCCCGCCTGGATTTTTTCCGCCGCGCTGGCCCCATCCATAATGCCCCCCACGCCAATAATCGGCAGGTCCTCGCCCAGTTCGGCATAGAGCCCACGGATCACTCGCAGTGATGGCGCCCGCACGGGCGCTCCACTGAGACCACCGGCTTCGTCGGCATGCGCATGGCCCTGAACAACGTCGCGACTGACGGTGGTGTTGGTGGCAATGACCCCATCAAGCCCGGAATCGCGCAATGCCCGGGCGACAAACCGGATGCCGTCGTCGTCCATATCGGGCGCAATCTTGACGGCGATCGGAACATAACGGTCATGGGTGCGCGCGCAGGAGCCCTGCTCGTCCTTGATCGCATCCAGCAGACTTTTCAGCGAATCGCCGAACTGGAGGTCGCGCAGGCCGGGGGTGTTCGGTGAGGATACGTTCACAGTGATGTAATCAGCCCGGGTGTAGACCGCTGAGATCCCTTTGCGGTAATCCGACTCGGACTGATCGTTGGGGGTGTCCTTGTTCTTGCCCACGTTAATGCCCAGAACACCACGGTACTGTCGTCTGTCCACCTGGGCCAGCAGATGATCCAGACCCTCGTTGTTAAAGCCCATCCGGTTGATGATGGCCTGGTGTTCGGGCAGGCGGAACATACGGGGTTTGGGGTTGCCTGGCTGGGCCAACGGTGTGACAGTGCCAACCTCAATGAAACCGAATCCGAGGGCGCCCAACGCATCAACGTGATCAGCGTTCTTATCAAGTCCGGCAGCCAGCCCGACCGGATTCGGAAAATCCAGCCCCATAACATTCACCGGACATGCCTCTATTTTGGATGTACAGGCGTTCAGCAGTCGCATCCTATTGGCGAGGTCGAGCCCGGACAATGCCACTGCGTGGGCTTGTTCAGGGGGCAGCCGGAATAATAGGTTGCGAATAGCGCCGTACATCGAAAAAACTCCTTGCCTTTGGATGCGCGGGAGTATACCGGAAGTTGTCCACAGCATCCTCTAACTTACTTATTTACTCCGTAAATGCCTGTAACGTGGACACCTTGTAAGCTTTTCCACGGATTCTGTGGATAAACCTGTGCAAAATCGCGGGGCAACGGTTCCCACCCCTTGATAACTGCGCCAGCCTACAGATTGATCATTTTTTGATCAGCTATTTTATTGTTTTTTATCAACAACTTATAAAGTAATTGCATTAAGGGCCAAGCCATGGGTTGGAAATGTGACGGTTTCACCATTTCGTCACGATGTGCATAAATCACACAGCCGTACCACTTTGAGGCGACGCTCCGGCAAAGGGCGGGTTTCCGTCTATAATGGGCCACAGACTTCCGTAAGAGCCACCTGATGACACACAGCCAGACATCCGCCACACGCCACTCTCCCGATCTGGACGCAGAGCTCCGTGCCGCTTCGAAAGTCACCGTTATCGGCATGGTTCTGGATGCCATCCTGGGCGTCATCAAAGTCATTGCGGGTGCTCTTTTTCATTCCCAGGCACTGGTGGTGGATGGCATCCATTCATTCAGCGACGTGGTCTCGGACCTGGTTGTCCTGGGCGTTATGCGGGTGTCACGGCAGGAACCGGACCAGAATCATCCCTATGGACATCAGCGCATCGAAACCATCGGCACCCTGGCGCTCGGCAGCATTCTGATTGCCGTCGGGGCTGCATTGGCCTGGGACAACATTCTTCGCCTGATCGCCGGCGGCGAGGATCAGTTGCCCGGCTGGCCCGTGCTGGTTGCAGCAGCGATCTCCGTGGTCGGCAAGGAATGGATCTACCGTTATACCCGCCGGATTGGCAAGGCAATCCGGTCCGACCTGATCATTGCCAACGCGTGGCACAGCCGCACGGATGCCTTCTCATCGGTCATTGTGCTGTGCTCTACCCTTGGCGCTATGTTGGGGTTTATCTGGATCGACATCCTGGCCGCCGTGGTCATCGCCGGTATCATTATTCACATCGGTTGGAAGTTCACCTGGGATGCGGTCAAGGAACTGGTCGACACCGGCCTGTCGCCGGAGGACACCGACATGCTCAAGCGCATTGCCCGGGAGACCGAAGGGGTACGCAACGTCCATGAGCTTCGCAGCCGACGGATGGGCCACGACATACTGCTCGACATCCACTTGGTGGTGCGCCCGGAAATCAGCGTGTCGGAAGGCCACCAGATCGGTATGCAGGTCGTGGCGGGCATGAGAGACGCGCTCGATAACATCCGTGACATCAATTTCCACATTGATGCCGAGAATGACGAGCTCCGCCCGCAGACATCCGAAGCCATGCCCACCCGGCAGGAGATCGTCAGACGGTTGGCCATGCAGGTGGGAGAGCTTCCGCCCCACACCCGTATTCATCTGCACTATCTGCGGCACAAGGTGCACATAGAGCTGTTCGTGGACTCACCGGAGAGCCACCCCGAACTCAACGGGGCGGCGCTGAATGAAGCCCTGTCAGGCTACCCCTGGTTTGGCAGCCTGCGCCTCTGGTACGGCAGCCATTAGCGCCGCCGGTTATGCTCCATCCGGGACAGGAATTCCTGCATGATCAGGGTGTAGAGTTCACCGCCGAGGAACCGGTCCTCCACTCCCGCATCGATGCTGGGGTTATCATTGACTTCAATGACTGCCACCCGGTTACCCGATTGTTTGATGTCGACGCCGTAGAGCCCGTTGCCAATCAGGCGCGTGGCATTGAGCGCCGCCTGGATGACATTACGGGGGACCTCATAGGTCGGCATGGTGTCAAACCCGCCGCTGTCCACTTCTGCTCCACCGTGCTGATAGATTTGCCAGTGGCCTTTCACCATGTAGTACTTGCACGCATAGATGGCGCGACCACCCAGTACACCGATGCGCCAGTCGTAATCGGTGTAGAGGTATTCCTGGGCCAGCACCAGCGCTGACTGCTTGAACAGCTCTTTCAGGCCCGCTTTCAGGGATTTTTCATCTTCTGCCTTGGTAACGCCACGTGAGAAGGCGCCGTCGGGGATCTTGATCACCGCCGGGAAGCCCAACTCCCGCACCACCTGCTCCACCGCATCTTTCTGGTCCTTCGAGAGGATCAGGGTTTTCGGAGTCGGTACCTTGTTATTCTTCAGCAGGTCCGCCAGGAACACCTTGTTGGTGCACCGCAGGATCGACACCGGATCATCAATCACCACCAGGCCCTCGGCTTCGGCCTTGCGGGCAAAACGATAGGTGTGGTGGTCAATCGCCGTGGTCTCACGGATGAACAGGCCATCGTACTCCGGCAACCGCATGTAATCGCGCCGGGTAATCTGTTCCACATTGATGCCCAGTTTCCGGCCCGCCTTTTCAAACCGGCTGAGAGCCACCTTATCGCTGGGCGGCATTTCCTCTTCGGGGTTAACCAGAACCGCCAGGTCAAAGCGGTACCTGCGCCGGGTGCGCGGCTTGCGCCACACCATGCTGCTGAAGCGGTCAAAGGCCGCCGCGAAAACATCCTGTTCCTTTTCCGCGAGATCCGCCGGCGCCGCCGGTTTCATGGACTCAATCTGCCAGCTCTTTCGACGCTTGAAAACCACCTCGAGAATCGGGCATGGAAAACGCTCAAACAAGGCCCTCGCCACTGGCTTGAGGTCTGGATGCTCCGCCTGACCAAAGTAGGTGCGGATACGCACTTCATGAGTCGCGTTGCGTTCGTCGTGGGCCGGATCGATCTCTGAACCGGCGGCTTCCAGCCAGTTCACGACGCTGGCGTCCAGTTCCTCCAGTTCCAGCGAGAACAGGCCTTTCCGGCTCAGGTCGTTAAGGGTCATGACCGAAGGCACAACGTGGTGATCGCGGGCTTCTGCCAGCAACGAGCAATAGTAGCCACGGCTCAGGTATTTCGCGCTTTGACAAAGGTTGATGACCCGCACGCGGCTGGAAGCCGGCGCCGAGAACTGAAGATACTGGTCAAAGGTGAGCACGTCTTCGCTGGGGTAATACGGGGCCCAGTCTTTGGCGCGATCCACAACGATGAGCAAGCGTGACATGCAGTCCCTCCCTGAGGAATAATCCAATGAATTGCCGGCAACAATACGTCAGCCCTCTAAGCCGCACAATCGTCTGACGATGCGTGCTTTTACGCATGGGCCGCCTATTTGCGCTTACCGGACTCTCTACCATAATAGCCTGATACGGGCAGGCTGCGAGCCAGACCCGCCACGACGTACCCAGGTGCCCTTCGGCATCTCCAAGCTGTCACTCTCAAGGCAACCCCTTTATGTCCGATGTAATCCTTCGCCAGGCCACCAGCAACGATCTGGATGCGCTGATCCAGCTGGAACACCGCAGTTTTCGGGAGGACAGGATTTCCCGCCGGAGTTTCCGGCGCTTCCTGGAAATGCCGCGGGATCGGTTGATCGTTGCTGAGCTGGACGGCCAGTTGGCGGGCTACTGCCTGGTCCTTATGAACGCGGCCACACGCCTGGCCAGAATCTACTCCATTGCGGTGTCTCCGGATGCCCGGGGCCGTGGCATTGGAGAAAAGCTCGTCCAGGAAGCGGAAAAAGAGGCAGTGGACGCCGGTCGGATTGTTATGCGGCTTGAGGTCCGAGAGGACAACGACGCTGCAATTGCACTCTACCGACGCCTGGGCTATCGCCAGTTTGGCACCTACCGGGACTATTACGAAGATCACGGCGATGCCCTGAGGTTCGAGCGCCGCATCCTGTTCTATGAACCCACCCGGGCGTTCCCCAAGGTGCCGTACTATCCCCAGACCACGGAGTTCTCCTGCGGCCCGGCGGCGCTGATCATGGCCATGGCCACGCTGGATGAGGAACAGCCCGTGACCACCCTGGAGGAGCTGAAGATCTGGCGTGAGGCCACCACCATTTTCATGCTGGCCGGTCACGGCGGCTGCGGTCCCCATGGCCTGGCGTTGTCTGCCTGGAACCGGGGCTTTCACGCAAGTGCCTGGATCAGCAAAGAGGGCGCCTTGTTCAAGGACACGGTCAGGAACGACGACAAAAAGCGGGTACTGGAACTGGTGCACGAAGGCTTCCTGCACGATATCGGTCAGACCGGCATCCAGCTCCACCACGATCCGCTGACACTGGAAGGAATGGAGACCGCCCTGCACAACGGACGCATACCGGTCATCCTGATCAGTACCTGGCAACTCAACCGCAGCCGCGTGCCCCACTGGGTCACCGTGTGCGCCATTGATGACCAGTTTGTTTACCTGCACGATCCGGAAATCGATGTGGACGAAGGCGAAACCGTGGCCGACAAGCAGTACCTGCCCATCGACCGCCGGGTGTTTGACAAGATGTCCCGCTACGGCAGCGTCCAGCCACTGCAGGCGGCCGTGATTGTCGGGCCCCGGCGCTAGCGGGATCAGCCCGTACGCAGGGCGGCCTCTTTCAGCTCGGCGATATCGTCCCGCAGACGGGCGGCGGTTTCAAAGTCCAGCTCTGACGCCGCCTTGTACATTTCATCCTCCAGTCGCGCCACTTCCTTGAGCACTTCCTGGGGCGATTTGTTACCGGTCCTGGCCCGATACTGTTCCGCTTCCTCAGCGGCTTTCTGGCCGGGCCGTTCCGCCTTACGACGCCCGCGGCCTCCGCCTCCGCCACCGGCACCTTCCATAATGTCCGCGATCTTCTTGTTCAGCCCCTGTGGCGTGATGTCGTGTTCCAGGTTATGGGCCGTCTGCTTCTCACGCCGCCTTGCGGTTTCGTCGATGGCCCGTTGCATGGAACCGGTAATCCGGTCGCCGTACAGGATGGCCTTACCGTGCAGGTTACGGGCCGCCCGCCCGATGGTCTGGATCAGTGAACGCTCCGATCGCAGGAAGCCTTCCTTGTCGGCATCCAGTATCGCCACCAGGGACACTTCCGGCATATCCAGCCCTTCCCGCAGCAGGTTGATACCCACCAGAACATCAAACTCGCCACGGCGCAGGTCGCGGATGATCTCGACCCGTTCAACCGTGTCGATGTCGGAATGCAGGTACCGCACCTTGATGTCGTGCTCCATCATGAAATCGGTGAGGTCTTCCGCCATGCGCTTGGTGAGCGTGGTCACCAGCACGCGCTCCTGAACGTTGACCCGGGCACGGATCTCGGAGAGCAGGTCATCCACCTGGGTCGACGCGGGCCGCACCTCAATCTCAGGGTCCAGAAGGCCGGTCGGGCGGACCACCTGCTCAACCACCTGCCCGGCGTGTTCGGCTTCGTAGTTGCCCGGCGTCGCGGACACGAAAATCATCTGGGGGGCAATCCGCTCCCATTCGTCAAACCGCATGGGCCGGTTGTCCAGGGCGGACGGCAGGCGGAAACCATACTCCACCAGGGTTTCCTTGCGGGAACGGTCGCCTTTGTACATGGCACCAATCTGGGGAATGGTAACGTGTGACTCATCGACCACCAGCAGGGCATTGGGCGGAAGGTAGTCGAATAGCGTCGGTGGTGCCTCCCCCGGCCGCCGGCCCGACAGGTACCGGGAGTAGTTTTCGATACCGTTGCAGTAGCCCAGCTCCAGCATCATCTCGATGTCGTATCGCGTCCGCTCCTCCAGCCGCTGGGCCTCCACCAGCCGGTTGTTATCCCGTAACTGTTGCAGGCGACCATCAAGCTCGACCTTGATATGCTCCACCGCATCCAGCACGGTCTGCCGTGGTGTCACGTAGTGGGACTTGGGGTAAATGGTCACCCGGGGCACCCGCCTAAGCACTTCACCGGTCAGAGGATCAAAATAGCTCAGGTTCTCCACCTCATCGTCGAACAGTTCGATGCGGATGGCTTCCTTCTCGGATTCCGCCGGGAACACGTCAATCACATCCCCCCGCACGCGGTAGTTGGCACGGTGGAACTCGATGTCATTCCGGGTGTACTGGAGCTCGGCCAGACGGCGCAGGATATAGCGCTGGTCAATCTGGTCACCCCGGTCCAGGTGCAGCATCATTTTCAGGTAGGACTGGGGATCACCCAGACCATAGATGGAGGATACGGTGGCCACGATGATCGCATCCGGCCGTTCCAGCAGGGCCTTGGTGGCGGAAAGCCGCATCTGCTCAATGTGCTCATTGATCGACGCGTCTTTTTCGATGAACGTATCGGAAGACGGAACATAGGCTTCGGGCTGGTAGTAGTCGTAGTAGGACACGAAATACTCCACCGCGTTGTCGGGAAAGAACTCGCGGAACTCCCCGTACAACTGGGCAGCCAGGGTCTTGTTATGGGCCATGATGATTGTTGGCCGCTGGATCTGCTGGATAACGTTGGCAACGGTAAAAGTCTTTCCGGAACCCGTCACACCCAGCAGGGTCTGGTGGGCGAGCCCCGATTGAATTCCGTCAACAAGACCGGCAATCGCCTTGGGCTGATCACCCGCCGGCTGGAAGGGGGAATCGACCTTGAACGCACCGTCTTTCATCAGGGCGCCGGTTTCTGAAGTGGCCATAAGCGGCAGACAACCTCCGGTGAAGGGGTGAAATTCCAATCATTGCAGTTTACAGAGAAATTTATCGTTACGCTGGCTTCATGGTACCATCACTGCGATCAACGACCGCCCGCGGACGAACCAGAACAATGGAATGCCGGCGTGTCGGAGCCCTATCAGACGCAGCTTTAAGGAGCGCAAGTTTGGACCTTCAACTTTCCAGCCGAGTACAGGCAATCAAGCCCTCTCCCACCCTCGCTGTCACTAACAAAGCAGCCGAATTACGCGCTGCAGGCCAGGACATTATCGGCCTGGGTGCCGGCGAACCGGACTTCGATACCCCGGAGCACATCAAGAAGGCAGCCATTGAGGCCATCAACAATGGCCAGACCAAGTACACTGCCGTGGATGGTACGCCCGCTCTGAAGAAGGCGATCATCGCGAAGTTCAAACGGGACAACGGCCTGGATTACGAAGCCAACCAGATACTGGTAAGCAGTGGTGGCAAACAGAGCTTTTTCAACCTCGCCCTGGCCACCCTGAACGAAGGTGACGAAGCGATCATTCCCGCGCCGTACTGGGTGTCGTACCCCGACATGGTGCTGGTTGCTGAAGGCAAACCGGTGATCATCGAAACCAGCGCGGAGACCCGCTTCAAGATCACGCCGGAACAGCTGGAAAACGCCATTACCGAGCGCACCCGCCTGTTTGTGATCAACAGCCCCTCCAATCCGAGCGGCATGGCGTACACGCTGGAAGAACTGCAGGCCATCGGCGAGGTGCTGAAGAAGCATCCGAACATCATGATCGCTACCGATGACATGTACGAGCCCATCCTTTGGACCGGCAAGCCGTTCTGTAACATCCTGAACGCAACGCCGGAGCTGTATGACCGTACATTCGTACTGAATGGCGTGTCCAAGGCCTACTCCATGACAGGCTGGCGTATCGGTTACGCGGCGGGTCCTGCGAAGATCATCGGTGCGATGAAGAAGATCCAGTCCCAGAGCACCTCGAACCCGGCGTCCATCTCCCAGGCCGCTGCCCAGGCCGCCCTGGATGGCCCCCAGGATTGCGTGGGTGACATGGTCAAGGCGTTCAAGGAGCGTCACGACTGGCTCGTCGCGGCGCTGAACAAACTGCCGGGCGTAGAGTGCCTGAACGGCGACGGCACCTTCTATGTGTTCCCGAGCTTCCAGGGCGCCATTGACGCCGACAGCAGCGTCAGCACTGACGTTGAGTTTGCGGAAAAGCTGCTCACCGAAGCGGGCGTGGCCCTGGTTCCGGGGTCCGCATTTGGCTCACCCGGCCACATGCGCCTGAGCTTTGCCACCAGCATGGAAAACCTGGAAAAGGCCATCGAACGGCTGCAGAAAGCCCTCGGCTAAAAAGTTTTTGCCAGGGGTTGACGGGGCGGTATAGCCACCTTAATATACGCGCCTCGTCACAAGACGACGTTCCCCGATAGCTCAGTTGGTAGAGCAACGGACTGTTAATCCGTTTGTCGCTGGTTCGAGCCCAGCTCGGGGAGCCACTATTTTGAAAGCCCGCTAATTCTCTGAGTTAGCGGGCTTTTTCGTTTCTGGCTTTGGTAATTGCTGTTCTGGTTCCGCCCCAGCCTGTGAGCTTGGATGTACGGGGCGATGGGGCGCCCCAGTTAAGCTTCAGAGATATAGTCCTAAAAATCGTAAGTCGGATTAGGCACAGCCGTAATCCGACCTACGTTAGTGACTATCGCAATATTGTCAAAGAGCCACGATCTCCGAATGAATAGCATCCAAAGCAACCAGAGGATCGGAGGCCTGAGTAATCGGCCGACCAATAACAAGGTAATCGGACCCGGCCTTGAGGGCATCTGTGGGGGTCATGATGCGCTGCTGGTCGCCTTTGTCAGCGGTCAGCGGGCGGATACCCGGGGTAATCAGCTTAAAGTCCGCGCCCTGCTCCGCCTTCAGCTTTGGAGCTTCCTGGGCAGAGCAGACCACGCCGTCCAGACCGCAGTTTCGGGTAAGGGTCGCCAAGCGGGAGACGTGGGCTTCCGGACTTTCGGTGATACCGATACCCGCCAGGTCTGCAGCACTCATGCTGGTCAGCACGGTAACGGCAATCAACAGGGGCCGGTCGCTACCAAAGGCCTCCAGGCGCTCGCGACAGGCAGCCATCATGGTCTCGCCACCAGAGGCATGCACGTTCACCATCCACACGCCGAGATCCGCCGCTGCTGCGACGGCGGCAGAGGTGGTGTTCGGAATATCGTGGAATTTCAGATCGAGAAAAACATCGAAACCACGATCCTGCAGACCCCGAACCAGCCCCGGCCCGGAACGGGTAAACAGCTCTTTGCCAACTTTCAGCCGGCACTTCGCCGGGTCCAGCTGGTCAACCAGCGCCAGAGCAGGGCTTTCTGCGGGGAAATCGAGGGCGACGATGATTTTCGGGTCATGTTTGCTTTGCACAGTCAGTTCCTGGGGGCAATCGGTGAAAGGGATGAGGGAAAATGTAACCCGTAGTGTAACGCAACTCAGCGTTATTCGGCTTCCACACCCTGGATCGGGCGAACGGTTTCCCATTGTTTACAGCTCGGGCAAAGCCAGTGCAACTGGCGACCGGAGAAGCCGCAGCTCACACAGCGATAGACCGGGCGGTTCGCGAGGATCAGATGACCAATGCGACTCACCAGCCGACCCTCGTCGGTGGTCATGCCTTTTTCGTAGCCGGCCATTTCGACCAACCGCAGCAGCCCACGGACGCTGGGACGCACCTCGAGCTCAAGGCGCAACAGTTCAATGGCCGCTGGCCGACCGGAGGCGCGCTCAACCGACTCGACCAGGGCGAGCAAAAGACTGGTGCTGGGCCAAGCTTCGTAGAGTTTACGAAGTTTTTTCACCAGCCGGCCGATATCACCGTGTTCGTGCTCCAGTTTCATAAGGCGGTCCACCGCCTCGGAACCGAACTCCGGGTTCTGGTCAAAGACTTTAAAGCTCTGGTTGGCCGCTTCCCGGAAGTTTCCCTGGCGGATCTGCAGCTTCATGAGAATAAAGGTCGCACGCACGCAGGATCGGTCGAACTCCAGGGCTTCCCTGGCCAGCTTCTGGACGCCCCACCGATCGTCTTTCCGGAAAGCCTCTTCCGCTATTTCGCAGGTGATGTATGCCAGCATCTTGAGGACAACCGGGTCCGTCTGGCCATGGGTAAGCGTCTGGGCCACCTGTGCCGCTTTCCCCCACTCTTTCTCCTGCTGGTACAGCTCAATCAGTTGCAGAGACGATTTACGGCCGTACTCGCGATCTCCCATCAGTTCATGGAGCAACGCTTCGGCGCGATCCAGAAGGCCGGCGTTCAGGTAATCCAGCGCCAGCTCAAACGTCACCTGCGGAGAAAACCTGGCAGGCAGTTCCGGGCGGGCGAGAAGGTTCTGGTGAATCAGGATGGCGCGGTCGGTTTCGCCCTTGTGACGAAAATGGGCGCCAATGGAGAGATGCAGGCTCACCGTATCCCGGTTCACTGCCAGTGACTGGACGAAATTCTCTACTGCCTGATCGGAATAGTTGGTAAACAGAAACTGAAGCCGGTCTCTTACCGAGTCTTCATCGGCGATCACCTTTTGTGATCGGCGGGAGGTGTTGCCAAGTCGACCAGCAAACCAACCGGCCGCGACAGCTACCGTCAGGAGCAGCCACTGAAACACGATGTCCATTAAAGCGCCCGGTCGTTCTCGGCCCTGGATTTCTCCAATGCCTGCTCAGCCCTGGCGAGCTGTTTCTGCAGGTTCCGACGGGAGACGGAAGTTCGGAATGTAGCAAGCATGGTGATCAATACACCGATAAGTGCGCCCACCACAAACGACAGTATGATCCACACGGCAACACCGTGGGGCTGTGTCTCGAAGACCAGGAAGTTCAGCGATACCGCCATCTGGTTATTGAGGGAGAAAACCAGCGCCACCAGGACAAGTAATAAAACCAACAGAATGATAAGAACTTTCTGCAACCCTGCCATCGCTGTCGTGCTCCCCAAAGGGTATTAACCCCGGTCAGTGTTCATTCCCTGTAAACGGTGATCAGAAGCCTTTTTTAAGGCTATCGTTCACCTGTTCACGCAATTCCTTGCCTGGCTTGAAATGCGGCACAAACTTGGCCGGCAGTTGAACCGCTTCCCCGGTTTTGGGGTTACGTCCGGTTCGCGCCGAACGGTGATGCAGGGAGAAGCTGCCAAAGCCACGTATCTCAATACGCTGTCCATTGGACAATGACTGTGACATATGTTCAATAATAGTCTTTACGGCCAGTTCCACATCTTTGACGGAGAGCTGCGTCTGCTTCGATGCAATCAGCTCAACCAGTTCGGACTTTGTCATGAGGCTCATCCCTCTTCTTTATTATTCGGTAGCCGGTTACCAGCTCCATGTCCCTAGTTTAGCCAAACCAGAAAAAAACACAAAAAAAACGGGCTCTTAGAGCCCGTTTTTTTCATACCAACAAGAAATTTTATTCTTTATTGGCGTTTTGCTGCTGCATCTGCTCCTTGATGAGATCACCGATGGTGGTCGCACCAGAAGATTCTGCGGTCTTGCTGCGCACGTTCTCAAGCGCCTGCTTATCGTCCTCAACATCCTTGGACTTCACAGACAGGTTGATAACGCGGTTCTTGCGATCGATGCTGATGATCTTCGCTTCAACTTCTTCGCCTTCCTTCAGTGCGTTGCGCGCGTCTTCGACACGGTCACGGCTGATTTCGGAAGCCTTCAGAACAGCTTCAACTTCGTCGTTCAGGGCGATCGTGGCAGCCTTGGCGTCAACAGCGGACACGGTGCCCTTGACGATGGAGCCCTTGTCGTTCAGCTGAACAAACTCGGCGAACGGATCGCTTTCCAGCTGCTTGATACCGAGGGAGATACGCTCACGCTCAGGATCAACAGACAGGATAACGGTTTCAACTTCGTCGCCCTTCTTGTATTCACGAACCGCTTCTTCGCCAGTTTCGTTCCAGCTGATGTCGGACAGGTGAACCAGTCCGTCAATGCCGCCGTCCAGACCGATGAAGATACCGAAGTCAGTGATTGACTTGATCTTGCCGGAGATGCGGTCGCCTTTGTTGAACTTGCTGGAGAAGTCTTCCCACGGGTTGTTTACGCACTGCTTGATACCCAGGGAGATACGACGACGCTCTTCGTCGATGTCAAGAATCATCACGCCCACTTCATCGCCAACCTGCACGACTTTGGACGGATGGATGTTCTTGTTGGTCCAATCCATTTCGGATACGTGAACCAGGCCTTCCACGCCTTCTTCCAGCTCAGCAAAGCAGCCGTAGTCGGTCAGGTTGGTAACACGTGCAGTGACCTTGGAACCTTCCGGGTAGCGACCCTTGATGTCGACCCAGGGATCTTCGCCCAGCTGCTTGAGGCCCAGGGATACGCGGTTACGCTCGCGATCGAACTTGAGGACCTTCACATTGATTTCGTCGCCCACATTCACGATTTCGCTCGGATGCTTGATGCGCTTCCAGGCCATGTCAGTGATGTGCAGCAGGCCGTCAACACCACCCAGATCCACGAACGCGCCGTAGTCGGTCAGGTTCTTGACGATACCCTTGATTTCCAGACCTTCGGTCAGGGTTTCCAGCAGAGCTTCACGCTCAGCGCTGTTTTCAGCTTCCAGAACGGCGCGGCGGGAAACAACCACGTTGTTACGCTTCTGGTCCAGCTTGATAACCTTGAATTCCAGTTCCTTGTTCTCCAGGTGCGCGGTGTCGCGAACCGGACGAACGTCTACCAGAGAGCCTGGCAGGAAGGCACGGATGCCAGCCAGATCGACGGTGAAACCACCCTTGACCTTGCCGTTGATGATGCCCTTGACCACTTCTTCAGCTTCGAAGGACTTCTCGAGTACCTTCCAGGCTTCAGCACGCTTGGCCTTCTCACGGGACAGACGGGTTTCACCGAAACCGTCTTCAACAGCGTCGAGAGCTACATCGACAACGTCGCCAATAGCAACTTCCAACTCGCCTTTTTCGTTAAGAAACTGGGAGGCGGGGATAACGCCTTCGGACTTCAGTCCGGCGTTAACGGTGACCCAGTCGTTGTCGACGTCAACTACGGTTCCCTGGACGATGGAACCCGGTTGCATGTCAATTTCTTTCAGGCTTTCTTCAAAAAGATCCGCAAAGCTCTCGCTCATTATGTGTCCTATATGATCAACGCAAGTGTGCTCCGTGTTACCAGCAACACGGTCTGTTAGTAGTGTCCGGAGGCAGCCTGTGGCTGGCAGTTAGCGCTACGTCCGGCATTTCAACGACAAAAAGGTGCAGTCAGGCCTGACCTGCAGCGGCCATACACCTGTCCAACACCTCTTCTATGCTCAGACCTGTGGAATCAATGACTTGCGCATCATCCGCCGGCCTGAGCGGGGCTGCGGAACGGTTCATGTCCCGTTCGTCGCGTACCCGGATTTCCTCTAAAAGGGCGTCAATATTAACATCGACCCCCGCGTCCTTCAACTGGCTGTAGCGTCGGCGCGCACGCTCTTCGGCGCTCGCTGTCAGGAATATTTTCACCGGAGCGTCCGGAAACACCACCGTCCCCATGTCGCGGCCGTCGGCCACCAGCCCCGGAGGCTGCTGGAAATCCCGCTGACGTTGGAGCAGTGCGTCACGGACCGGCTGGATCACCGCCACCCTGGAGGCGTTGTCGCCAGTGGATTCGGTGCGGATATCGGCGGTCACATCCTCGCCGGCCAGGATCACCCGGACCGGTTCACCCGGACCGGTTGGCTGAAACGCCACATCCAGCCCGGCAGCAACCCGAACCAGCGCCGCTTCATCGTCCAGCGCCACGCCCTGACGTTCGGCGGCGAGTGCCGTCAGCCGGTACAAGGCACCACTGTCGAGCAGGTGCCAGCCCAACCGCCGCGCCAGCATCTGGGTGATGGTCCCCTTCCCGGAACCACCGGGACCGTCCACAGTGATTACGGGCACCGTCGTGGAGGACATCACTCTCCTCCTTCTGCGGCAATCCGGATGCCGGTCTGGCGGGCCAGTTCCACGAAGCCCGGAAACGACGTTGCCACGTTGGCGCAGTCGGTGACCTCAATCTCGCCTTGCGCCCGCAGCGACGCCACTGCGAACGACATGGCAATGCGGTGGTCGCCATGGCTGTCCACCCGGCCACCACCGATCGCCTGCCCACCGTCAATAACAATGCCGTCCGGGGTGACCGTGGTTTCCACACCAAGCGCCGCAAGGCCGTCCGCCATCACCTGAATACGGTCGCTTTCCTTCACGCGCAGCTCTTCCGCGCCACGCAGCACTGTTCTGCCCTCAGCGCAAACCGCAGCGATGAACAGCACCGGAAACTCATCAATGGCCAGGGGCACCTGGTCTTCGGGAATATCGATCCCCTTGAGCGCGGCGGAGCGCACACGCAGATCAGCCACTGGCTCACCGCCGATTTCGCGCTCCTCGAGCACCTCGATGTCGGCCCCCATATTGCGCAGGATGTTGATGACACCCACCCGGGTCGGGTTCATGCCCACATGGCGCAGGACCAGCTCGGAGTCTGGCGCGATGCTGCCGGCCACCAGGAAAAACGCGGCTGACGAGATATCCGCGGGCACATCAATAGCGGTGGCGGTCAGGCTGCCGCCGCCGGATACGCTGGCCGTCGCATTGTCACGGTGCACATGGTAACCAAACCCGGCCAGCATGCGCTCGGTGTGGTCACGGGTCGGTGCCGGCTCAGTCACCGAAGTGACGCCCTCGGCATAAAGCCCCGCAAGCAACAGGCAGGATTTGACCTGTGCCGAGGCTACCGGCATTTCGTAATGAATACCGGTCAGGCTCTGCCCGCCGCGAATTTTCAGAGGCGGACGACCACCCTCGGCGGTATCAATCACCGCCCCCATGGCGCGCAACGGATCCGCCACACGCCCCATGGGACGCTTGGAAAGGCTGGCGTCACCGGTCAGCTCCGAATCGAATGGCTGAGCCGCCAGCAGGCCGGAAAACAGACGCATCGCGGTACCGGAATTGCCCAGGTACAGCGGACCACGGGGCGGTTGCAAGCCATTCAGGCCAACGCCGTGAATGCGGACGAAACCGTCATCCGGCCCTTCGATGGTCACACCCATGTCGCGGAAGGCCTGCAGGGTTGCGAGGCTGTCTTCCCCTTCGAGGAAGCCTTTGACTTCGGTGATGCCATCGGCCAGGGCACCCAGCATGATGGAACGATGGGAAATGGATTTGTCGCCCGGCACCCGGATGTCACCGGTCATGGTGCCGCCGGGCTGAAGACGGAACGTTACCTGTTTCTGACTGTTAGTTGTCACGTAAGCCTGTCCTGAAAGCATTTTCGAAAAATGTTCCCGCGCCGCCTTGGCGCGACTGAAGACCCTCATCAAAGTCGCACCGTCCTGATCGGCAATGGCGGTGCGAAGCTGGTCAAGGTCATGGGTGAAATGGTCAATGACCCGCAACACGGCTTCCCGGTTCGATAGGAAGATGTCGTGCCACATCACCGGATCACTGGCAGCAATACGGGTAAAATCGCGAAAGCCACCGGCTGCGTAACGGAAAATATCCAGATTCTCGTCTTCACCGGCCAGTGTGTCTACCAGGGAAAAGGCGATCAGGTGAGGCAGGTGGCTGGTCGCAGCCAACACTTCGTCGTGATACGCCACGGACATGGTCAGCACTGTGGCGCCACACCCTTCCCACAGGCCCTTGAGCTTTGCCAGTCCGGCGGTATCGGCATCGGCTCCGGGGGTCAGGATTACTTTGTGATTGGCAAACAGTTCGGAATTCGCAGCACGGATACCGCTTTTTTCCGACCCGGCAATGGGGTGGCCCGGTATGACGTTGGGAGACAACGCACCGAAGACGGCCTCCACATCCTGAACAAAACTGGTCTTTGTGCTGCCGACATCGGTCAGCACCGCTCCCTGGGAAAGATGGGGTTTCACTTCTTCCAGCACCGTTCGGGTGGCTCGCACCGGCACGGCCAGAATCACCAGGTCACTGCCGGTCACCGCCTCGGCGATGGTGGTTGCCGCCTCATCAATGACCCCGAGTTCCACGCCCAGCGCCAGCTCGTCCGCCCGCTTATCAGTACCAACCACGGTGGCAGCCAGACCGTTCTGACGCACCGCTTTGGCCAGGGACCCGCCAATCAGTCCCAGACCGATCACGGCAACCCGATGAAACAACGGTTCCTGGCGCGGCACCGTCAAGCTCCCTGCCCTGTCCGGCCCAGAGACCTGGCCAGCGCTTTCAGTAAAACCTCGTTTTCGGATGCCAGTCCGATCGACACCCTCAGATGACGGGGCATGCCGTATCCTGCAATTGGACGGACAATCACACCCTGTTCCAGCAGGGATTGATACACCTCCATGGCGTTGCCCCCCACATCCACGGCAATGAAGTTGCCGGCAGACGGGATAAAGTCCAGCCCCAGGGCCCGGAACCCTTCCTCCAGTTGAATCATGCCAGCGGCATTCACCTCGCGGGAGCGCTTGAGGTAGGCTTCATCGCTCAGCACCGCCGTGGCGGCTGACAGCGCGACCGTATCCACGTTGAATGGCTGGCGCACCCGGTTCAGGATATCGGCAATAGCCGGAGAACTGATGCTATACCCCACCCGTAACGCCGCGAGCCCCCACGCCTTGGAGAACGTCCTGCAGACGATCAGATTCGGGTAGCGGGACAGCAGTGCCACGCCATCGGCGTAATCATCGCCCTGCAGGTATTCGCAGTAAGCTTCATCCAGCACCACCAGCACACGTTCTGGAATCTTATCGAGGAACGCCAGCACGGCCTCGGCATTGTGAACGGTACCCGTGGGATTGTTGGGATTTGCCACAAACACCAGCCGTGTTCGGTCCGTTACGGCTGCCGCCATGGCATCCAGGTCATGCCCCCACTCGCTGGCTGGCACACACACACCCTGCGCGCCAATCGCCTGCGCTACCAGGGGATACACGGCAAACGCATACTGGGAGAAAACAACCTCAGACGCGGCACTGGCAAAACACCGGGTAATCACTTCCAGTACGTCATTGGAACCGTTGCCAAGGGTGATCTGCGACATATCCACGCCAAAACGCTGCGCCAATGCCTGCTTCAGCTCGTAACCATTACCGTCCGGATACAGGCACATCTCGCCGAGCGCATCACGTGCGGCTGCCAGCGCCTTCTCACTGGGCCCGAGGGGGTTTTCATTGCTGGCAAGTTTTACAATATCGGCCGGATTCAGGCCCAGTTCACGGGCCAGCTCGGCAATGGGTTTCCCCGGCTGGTAAGGAGACAGGGCCTGAACACCCGTCACCGCCAGACTCTGGTAATCGATTGTCATCACACCACCCTGATAGTCCGCTTACAACACCCCGATCGGGTAGGATCCCAGCCGCTTCAGTTCCACGGCCTCTTCATCGATTTCCGACAGCACCTTGCGCACCTGATCGTCCTCCATATGACCCTCAAAGTCGATATAGAACACATACGCCCAGGTACCGCTGGGCGACGGCCGGGTTTCGATGCGGGTCAGGCTGAGCCCGTTACGGTGAAACGGCTCCAGCAACTGATACAGTGCTCCCGGCTTGTTACGCATGGACACCAGGATTGACGATTTGTCATGACCGCTTGATGGCACTTCCTCACGACCGATGATCAGGAATCGTGTGGTATTGTCGGGTCGGTCTTCAATGCTGGTGGCCACTTTTTCCAGGCCGTAAAGTTCGGCGGCCATATCACCCGCAATCGCCGCAGCGCCGGACTCTTCCGCTGCGCGCCGCGCTGCTTCGGCGTTGCTGCTGACGGTAATCCGTTCTATGCCATAACGGTGGGTGTCCAGCCACTGGCGGCACTGGGCAAACGACTGCTGATGGGAATAGATGCGGGTAATTTCCTGCGTCTTGTTCCCCGGCGACACCAACAGGTGATGATGGATGCGCAACTGTACCTCGCCACAGATCTTCAGTGGCGAGGACATAAACATATCAAGCGTGTGGTTAATCATACCCTCAGTGGAATTCTCCACCGGCACCACGCCGTAATGAGCCGCCCCGGACTCCACCTCGCGGAACACCGCATCAATCGCCGGCAGCGGCACACTCACGACGGAATGACCGAAATGCTTCAGTGCCGCAGATTGGGTGAACGTGCCCACCGGCCCGAGGAAGGCAATGTGCATGGGCTTTTCCAGCGCCAGGCAGGCCGACATGATTTCCCGGAACAGCCGCGCCATTTCCTCGCCGGACAACGGACCGGGGTTCTGCTCCTTGATACGACGCAGCACCTGGGCTTCACGTTCCGGACGGTAGAAAAACACATCCTGCTCGGGATTGGCGGCCATTTTTACGTTGGCCACTTCCTGCGCGCACCGCGCACGGGCGCTGATCAACTCCATGATCTTCTGATCCAGCTGATCGATCTCTTCCCTCAGTTCGCCCAGTCGGGTCTGCTCATCGCTCATGGTCAGCCACGCTCCTTCGCAAATTCCGCCATGTAGGCAATCAGTGCATCAACACCGGCCTCGGGCATGGCGTTGTAGATGCTCGCCCGCATGCCACCCACCGAGCGGTGACCTTTCAGGTTAAGCAGGCCGCGGGCGTCCGCCCCTTTCAGAAAGTCACCATTGAGGCCGTCATCCGCCAGCGTGAACGGCACGTTCATCCAGGAGCGGAACCGGGGATCGATGGGGTTGGCGTAAAAGTCGTTCCGGTCGATGAAATCGTAGAGCTTCCGTGCCTTGCGATGGTTGATCTCTCCCATCGCGCTCACCCCGCCCTGGGCCTTCAGCCACTTGAACACGAGGCCGGCCAGGTACCAGGAATAGGTCGCCGGGGTGTTGTACATGGAATCGTTATCCGCAATGACCTGATAGTTCATCATCGTGGGCGTTTCCTTGCGGGCCTTACCCAAAAGATCCTTGCGGATGATGACCACCACCAGACCGGACGGCCCGATGTTTTTCTGGGCGCCGGCGTAGATCAGCCCGAACCGGGACACATCCAGCGGGCGCGACAGCATGGTGGATGACAGGTCCGCCACCAGCGGCACATCCCCGCTGTCGGGTACAAAGTCAAACTCCAGACCACCGATGGTTTCGTTCGGCGTGTAGTGCAGATACGCCGCGTCGGCATCGGTGTTCCAGCTGTCCTGGTCAGGAATGGACGTGAAACCGCCTGCTTCGCTGCTGGCAGCGACGTTCACCTTGCCGTATCGGCTGGCTTCGGCAATGGCCTTTTTCGACCAGATGCCGGTATTGATGTAGTCAGCGGACGACTTGTTTCCCAACAGGTTCAGGGGAATCGTCGAGAACTGACTCGACGCTCCACCCTGCATGAAGAGTACAGCGTAATCCTCTGAAATACCGGCTAATTCACGCAGATCTCGCTCGGCCGTTTCAGCAATCTCCACGAACTCATCGCTGCGATGGCTCATTTCCATCACCGACATGCCGGTACCGCGCCAGTCGAGCATTTCAGCCCGCGCCTGCCGCAGCACGCTCTCCGGCAACGTTGCCGGACCTGCACAAAAGTTATACGCCCTGCTCATGTTCCTGTGGTCTCTCAAGTCTTACCTGTCGTTCCTGGACGAATGCCGGCGTTACTCTTCGCCAGCACCGTCTTCGCTATTGCCTGCAAGGCCTTCGTTGCCATCGGCAGCATTGTCGGACTCGGCGATCTCGTCACCCAGCTCTTCCGGGTCGTCGCTTTCGGCGATCCGTTCAACGCCCACCAGACGCTCGTCTTCCTGGCTCAGTTTGATCAGGCGGACACCCTGGGTATTCCGGCTCAGGACAGACACTTCATCAGTGCGGGTACGCACCAGTGTGCCCTTGTCCGAGATCAGCATCATTTCATCGCCGTCAAAGAGCTGCAGCGCCGTCACGAGGTTCCCGTTACGCTCCGAGCACTGCATGGCGATAACGCCCTGGCTGCCGCGGCTGTAGGTCGGGAATTCATCAAACGCGGTGCGCTTGCCATAGCCATTCTCACTGGCGGTAAGCAGTACACCACCCTCCTGTGGGATGATCAGCGACACCACGTGATGGCCTTCCGGCATACGGATACCGCGCACACCCCGGGCGGTACGGCTCATCGGCCTGACAGCCTCCTCATTGAAGCGAACGGCCTTGCCGGCGGTGGAGAACAGCATGACTTCGGCATCGCCCTTGGTGATGGCGGCACCGATCAGGGTGTCACCCTCATCCAGCGACAGGGCAATCAGGCCACTGCTGCGCGGACGGGAGAAGTTCGGTAGCGGAGTCTTCTTCACCACGCCGGCGGAGGTGGCCATCAGAACAAACTGGTCTTCCGGGTAATCCCGCACCGGCAGGAAGGTGGTGATACGCTCACCTTCGTCCAGCGGCAGGATATTCACCATCGGACGACCGCGGGAGGCACGGCTGGCACGGGGAATTTCAAACACCCTCAGCCAGTAGACCTTGCCACGGTTGGAGAAGCATAGGATGGTGTCATGGGAGTTGGCCACCAGCAGTTTCTCGACGAAATCTTCGTCTTTCATGGAGGTAGCGGCCTTGCCACGTCCCCCACGGCGCTGGGCCTGGTAATCCTCGACCGCCTGGGTCTTGGCGTAGCCACCATGGGAAATGGTAACCACCAGGTCTTCTTCATCAATCAGATCCGCGATGGTCAGGTCACGCTGGGAACTGGTGATCTCGGTACGGCGCTGATCACCAAACTCAGTCACAACCGCTTCGAGCTCTTCACGGATAACCTGCATGAGGCGATCGGGGTCGGCGAGGATTTCCAGCAGGCCGGCAATCTTCTCGAGGATATCCTTGTATTCGTTCTGGAGCTTTTCGGTTTCCAGGCCGGTCAGGCGGTGCAGGCGCATGTCCAGGATCGCCTGGGTCTGTTCTGGCGACAGATGGTAGAGGCCATTACGCAGACCATAGATTTCCGGCAGATCGTCTGGACGGCAGGCGTCTTCACCCGCCCGCTCCAGCATGGCCAGCACATCACCCGGCGCCCAGCCCTTGGCCATCAGTTTTTCTTTGGCTTCAACGGAGCTTGGCGACGACTTGATCAGCTCAATCATTTCGTCGATGTTGGCCAGGGCAACCGTCAGACCTTCCAGGATGTGGCCACGCTCGCGGGCTTTGCGCAGCTCGTAGATGGTCCGGCGGGTAACCACTTCACGGCGGTGCCGCACGAACGCGTCCAGCATTTCCTTCAGGTTCAGGATCTTCGGCTCGCCGTTGATCAGCGCCACCATGTTGATACCGAACACGGTTTGCAGCTGGGTATGGGCAAACAGGTTGTTCACGATCACTTCGGGGTTTTCGCCACGACGCAGCTCAATCACGACGCGGATGCCTTCCTTGTTGGACTCATCCCGCAGCTCGGTGATGCCTTCGAGGCGCTTTTCCTTCACCAGTTCGGCGATCTTCTCGATCAGACGCGCCTTGTTCAGCTGGTACGGCAGCTCGGTGATGATGATGGCATCACGGTTGGTTTTCTTGTCGTGCTCGATTTCGTGGCGGGCGCGGATGTAAATACGGCCACGGCCAGTCCGGTAGGCTTCCACAATGCCGGCACGACCGTTGATGATGCCCTCGGTGGGAAAATCCGGTCCGGGAATGAATTCCATCAGCTCGTCGATGGTCAGGTCCGGATTGTCGATCAGCGCCAGGCACCCGCTCACCACTTCCGTCAGGTTGTGCGGCGGAATGTTGGTGGCCATACCAACGGCAATGCCAGAGGAGCCGTTGACCAGCAGGTTCGGAACACGGGTCGGCAGCACTTCGGGAATGCGCTCGGTACCGTCGTAGTTGTCGACGAAATCGACGGTTTCCTTGTCCAGGTCCGCCAGCAGCGAGTGCGCCACTTTCTCCATACGGATTTCGGTGTAACGCATGGCAGCGGCGTTGTCGCCATCAATGGAACCGAAGTTACCCTGGCCGTCTACCAGCGGATAACGCAGGGAAAAAGGCTGAGCCATCCGGACAATGGTGTCGTACACCGCGGAGTCACCGTGGGGGTGGTATTTACCGATGACGTCACCGACCACACGGGCGGACTTCTTGTAGGCCTTGTTCCAGTCGTTGCCCAGTTCGGACATGGCGAACAGGACACGACGGTGAACGGGTTTGAGGCCGTCACGAACATCCGGGAGCGCCCGCCCCACGATCACGCTCATGGCGTAATCGAGGTAGGACTGCTTCAACTCATCTTCAATATTTACCGGCAGGATCTCTTTGGCTAACTCACCCATCGAGAAAGGTTCCTTTGCGTTTGCTGGAAGTCGTTTCAGGGCGCTTTCCGCACCCCGTAGTTATTCTTTAACAAGCGGCCAATACTAACACAGACAGCCCCTTACCGGGGCAATCGCGAACCACTCTTAATCAAAAACCACCGTCTTGTTCTGGTAGGTGATCACCCGGTCCTCGATGTGGGAACGCAGGCCACGAGCCAGGACATTCTTCTCCACATCCTTGCCCAGGCGGACCATGTCTTCAATGGAATCGCTGTGGGTAATGCGGATCACATCCTGTTCGATGATGGGACCTTCGTCCAGATCCTGGGTCACGTAGTGACAGGTGGCGCCGATCAGCTTCACCCCACGGCTGTAGGCCTGGTGGTATGGGCGCGCACCGGCAAACGACGGCAGGAAGCTGTGGTGAATGTTGATCACCTTGCCGGCGTACTTCTCGCACAGGGTGGCGGGCAGGATCTGCATGTAACGGGCGAGCACCACCACGTCGGCGTTGTAACCCTCAATCAGGCCCTCGATCTCACCGAAAGCTTCCTCCCGGTTCTCGCGGGAGACCGGAATGCAGTGGTAGGGTATTTCATGCCACTCCACCATCCGGCGCAGGTCTTCGTGGTTGGAAATCACGGCCACAATCTCGGCGTTGATCTCGCGGCTGTGCCAGCGGTGGAGCAGATCCGCCACGCAGTGGGATTCCTTGCTGCACATCAGGATGACTTTCTTGGGCTGCGCGGAATCCGCCACGCTCCAGTCCATATCGAACTCACGGGCAATGGGTTCAAACGCCGCGCGGAACTGATCCAGGCCAAAAGGAATCGAGCTGGCCTTGATCTCGTGGCGCATGAAAAAACGGCCCGAGTGGGTATCGGAATGGTGACTCGCCTCGGTAATCCAGCCATTGTAGGTGGACAGGAAATTACTCACCTTGGCGACAATCCCGACCCGGTCCGGGCAGGAAATCACAAGACGATAGGTATGCTCCATGGAAGCCTTTCCTTAATTCTGATCCGGGAAAGCGGGGGCGAAGGTTTCACACCCGTAAAAATGACCGGCTATCATAGCCTATCTGAACGCCAGAAACGAGGAACAAGCACATGGACAGACACCCCCTTCGGGTACATTCGGAAAACGCTCCTGAGGGCCGCTCAACTGCCGCTCGCCTCTGTGTCTTTCTTGCCCTTTGGGCGCTCTCCACGGCGGCTACGGCCCAGGCGATTCTGGAAGGCGAACGCCACCACCCCGAAGAAGGCCGGCAAGGCATGGTGGTGACCAGTCATCACCAGGCAACAGACGCCGCCCTGGCCGTGCTGGAAAGCGGAGGGAACGCGGTGGACGCAGCAGTGACCGCCGGTTTCGTGCTGGCCGTGGTGCAACCCCGCTCGGGCAACATTGGCGGGGGCGGATTCATGCTGGTTGCGCCCGGTGATGGCGGGCCGGTGGAAGCCATTGATTACCGTGAGAAGGCTCCGGCCGCAGCCACGGAAACCATGTTCCAGGACGCCAACGGCAACGTGGTGACCAACCGTAGCCGCTTTACCCACCTGGCCTCCGGCGTGCCCGGCACGGTGTCCGGCTTTGCACTGGCCCTTGAGCGCCATGGCACGCTCTCGCTCAGTGAAGCCCTGGCCCCGGCCATTCAACTGGCCCGGGACGGGTTTATTGTCCCGCCGCGTTTCACTGAAGGCCTGGAGCAGGCCCGGGAGCGACTGCATCGCTGGCCTGCCAGCCGCGCCACCTTTTACCGGGACGATGGTTCGCCCTGGCAACCGGGCGAACGATTCCGCCAGCCGGAACTGGCCGCCACGCTGCAGCGCATTGCTGATCACGGTGTTTCAGGATTCTACGAAGGCGAAACCGCGCGCCTGATCGTTGAGGAAATGCAGCGTAATGGAGGCCTGATCACGGCAGAGGATCTTGAAAACTACCAGCCCGCCATCCGCGAGCCCGTGCGCGGCCGCTATCGAGGTCACGAGGTGTTTTCCATGTCTCCGCCCTCTTCCGGTGGTACCCACATCATCCAGATCCTCAATATTCTGGAGGACTATCCACTGGCGCAACTGGGGCATAATTCCGCCGCCACCGTGCACTACATGGCCGAAGCCATGAAACTGGCCTATGCTGACCGCTCGAAGTTTCTTGGCGATACCGATTTCGTTGACGTCCCCCTCGACGGATTGCTGGACAAGCGCTACGCCGCCGAACTGCGCAAAGGTATCCACGCTGACAGGGCTCGCCCCTCCAGCGAGATTCAGCCCGGCGACCCCAACGGCTATGAGAGCCCGGAAACCACCCACTATTCCATCGTGGATCGTTGGGGAAATGCCGTGTCCAACACCTACACCATCAACTTCAGCTATGGGTCCGGCATCACGGTTACCGGGGCCGGCTTCCTGCTCAACAATGAAATGGATGATTTCAGCGCCAAGCCCGGTGAGCCCAATGCCTTCGGACTGATCGGCGGCGCGGCCAACAAGGTCGAACCGGGCAAGCGGATGCTCAGCTCCATGTCTCCCACCATTGTCCGCAAGGGCGGCCGTAATTACCTCGTTACCGGCAGCCCGGGCGGCTCGCGGATCATCACCACCACTCTGCAGGTGATCCTGAACGTGATTGACCACAACATGAACATCCAGAGCGCCGTGGACGCGCCACGTATGCATCACCAGTGGCTGCCGGACGCCATCTTTATTGAGCAGGGCTTCAGCGCGGATACCCTCCGCCTGCTGGAAGACCGGGGCCATACCGTCAAACCCACCCGCGCCATGGGGGCCATCCAGAGCATCCTGATTGCCGAGGACGGCACGCTTCATGGCGGCGCCGATCCAAGACGCAGTACTTCATCAGCAAAGGGTTACTGAAACCCGGGAGGCATCATGTACCTTTCTGTACAACTGAGCTGTTACCCGCTCAAGGACGATTACAAGCAGCCCATCTGGGACCTGATCGACCGGCTCAAACAAACCAGCCTGGAAGTATACCCGGGTCGCATGAGCACGGAGATCTTTGGCGAGTACGACCAGGTCATGGAAGTGCTTTCCGACACCATGAAATGGTCGTTCGAGACGTACGGCAAGTCGGTGTTCGTTGCGAAAATCATGGCCGGCGACCGACGGCCAAAAACCTGAGACCTACCCCCGTCCCACAAACAGGGCCACCACCAGCAGCGTGCCCAGGATAGCGACGATCATGTTCACCACCAGCCCCCAGCGGAACCCGTAACCTTCGGGGAATTCCGCTGGGCTGAGGGTCCGCAGCAGTGCCCGGAACTGGCGGGAGGACCAGATCGCGGCAAAGGCGCCCAGCAGTATGAACAGGATGCCGATCCAGAACCCGAGGGCGGCATTGATCGCACCGACGGTTTCCGGCGCCAGGGCATGGAGCAACAGCCCTGCACGCTCAATCAGGAACCCAAAGGCAATGAAGGACAGGCTCGTGCGGTTCCAGGCAAGCAGGGTACGCTCTGCCGCAAACAGGACCCGGGGGTCTTTCAGGTCTGACATCAGGCATCTTCCTTGGCATCCGCCAGGGGGCGGACAGGTGTGTGTTGATAACAGGTCAGGCGCACATCCACGGTGACCGTCAGCGATTCCAGCGCCTCAGCCCGGGCCAGTCCCTCGGACGGGGCGCGGTACAGGTGCGGAGTCATCGCCAGCAAGTCCGCGATCTGTTCCTGGCTCTCCAGCGACAGGGTAAAGCCGACGGTCGTCGTGCTCAGGGCCTCAAATCCTTCAGGCGCCTCAGCCACCCCGGGCTTGTCAGATTTCACCACGGGGTAGATGACCTCCCGCAACTCCTGCAAATGCTTTGGTCCCGCGTCCACCTGAATCACCTGACCGCCGGGCTTCAGCACCCGGGCAAACTCGGCATACACCGGGAATCCAAACAGGCACAGTACCCGATCCACCGACGCCGGCAACACCGGCAGCCGGGCATTGGTAGCCACTACCCAGGTAGGGCGCGCATCCTGTTTTGCCGCCGCCAGCACCGCCCATTTGGAAATATCAACGCCCAGCAGCTGCAAGGTGGTTTGCTCCCCGCTTGCCCTGGCCAGTTGCCTGAGATAGTAGCCTTCCCCGCAGCCCGCATCCAGGCAGGTCAACCGATGATGCTCGCCATCCGGGGCAAGCACCAGGCGATTCACCGCCTCCGCGATGGGTTCATAGAATCCCTGATCGAGGAACCGGCGACGGGCTGCCACCATCTCCTTACTGTCGCCAGGATGAAGGGAGCGCTTGTTCTGTACCGGCAACAGGTGTGTGTAGCCCTGTCGTGCCACATCAAAATTATGACCTGCGGGACAGCGCCAGGCGGTCCCGGTGTGGCTCAGGGGGTCACCGTCCAGAGGACAGGCGAGTGCTTGAAAGGAGTCGATGGGCATGCGTGTTCCGCCTGAGTGCAAAAGAAGTGCCTGAACGCAGGAACCGCCAGGCAGGGCAAGGCTAACCCAAACGCTGCCAATCGTCTAAATTGAAAGTCTCGTTTTATCCGGTCAGTCCTGAAAGGCAGCATCTGTACGGGCGGACATGATGAAGTCATTCCTGTGCAATCCCCCGATCTTATGGGTCCACCAGCGCACTGTCACCTTGCCCCATTCCAGCAGGATGGCGGGATGATGGCCTTCGGCTTCGGCCAGCTCCCCGACCGTATTGGTAAAGGCCATCGCCTGGGCAAAATTGCGGAATCTGAAAACCCGTTGTAACTGTTCTTCACCATCCAGTTCAATAAGCTCCCAGTCCGGAATGTCCGCCAGCAGGCTGCGTTTCTCGTCTTCGGCCATTTTCGGTGCGTCGGCACGACAGGCTTCGCAGGCCTGCGCCTTCAGTGTGCTCATGCTTCAAACCTCCCGGATCGTGTACGTCCTGTAAGCGTGGTTGCCGGCGGCCACATTATCAAGCCCGCTCTTGAAATCCACACCGGTTCAGAATACTGTATATTTAAACAGTATTCCGGAAACAGGCAGAGATCGTACCCATGAGCAATCTTCTGAACACGCTGATGCAGGAGGCCCGTGTATGGCAGGGACATCGTCAGACTCTGACCACCCAACCGGCGGAACCGACCGGCTACCAGGCCCTGGACAACCAGCTGGGCGGCCTCGGCTGGCCTCGCGGCGCCCTGAGTGAATGCCTTCTGGACGCCCCGGGCATCGGCGAACTGCAACTGGTGCTGCCACTGATGCAACGCCTCTCTCGCGCTGGTAAAACCGTGTTCTGGCTGAACCCGCCACACACACCCTATGCCCCTGCCCTGGCACGGGAAGGCGTGGACCTCGACCAGGTCGTGATGATCCATACCGAAGACAGCGGCGATCTGCTCTGGACCCTGGAGAACTGCCTGCGCTCGCCCGTTACCGGACTGGTGCTGGCGTGGCCGGGCAAGCTGGCCGCCCGTGAAATCCGCCGCCTGCAACTGGCTGCGGAAGCCGGCAGCAATGTGTGTGTGCTGTTCCGCAGCCGCAAGCTCGCTGACCAGAGCTCTCCGGCCGCCCTTCGGCTCGAACTGGAAGCCAGCGGGCACCAGGCGCTCCGCATCCACATACTGAAACGTCGCGGCAGCTGGCCAGGCCAACGCTGCACCCTGGCCATGGGTCACCGGGCAGACCTGCCGACAGCCTCACTGGACCAGGTGATTCAGGGGCCCTGGGCACCTACCCCCTGAACCGGTACGAAGGCACCACACCATGCTCTGGGCTTACCTTCATTTTCCCCACCTGCTGCTGGATCACATTCGCCGCTCCTCCCACAGCGAACAGGAGCAGCAGCAGGCAGAAGACCGCGAATCGGCGCTGGTGGTTGCAGACCCCAGCGGCCAGCGGGTCCTGCAAGCCTGCCCCCATGCCCAGGCGCAGGGTGTGCGGGCAGGCATGCGCCTGAAAACCGCAATCAGCCTGGCCCCCGTACTGGCCATCGCCCACTCTGACGCGGAGCGTGAACAACAGATCCTGATTGAGCAGGCCCGCTGGCTGTACCGACACATCGCCAGTATTGTGCTCGATCCTCCTGACGGGCTACTGCTGGAAGTGGGCAGCCTGGAAAGACTCTATGGCGGCCTGTCAGCCGTGTGGCAGACCCTGGAGCACGCCCTTTCAGAACGGCAACTGACCGCCTGGATGGCCACGGGCACCACGCCACTGGCAGCCCGGCTGTGTGCCCGGGCCGGCCAGGGCCAGTGCACTGCAGACAAAGGGCATATGGCGAAACATCTCCACGACCTGCCCCTGGCCGACGCCGGATTTGATGATCGTACGCTGGGCCGGCTCCAGCGTCTGGGCCTCACCCGTCTGGGAGAGGTGATGGCATTGCCCCCCGCCGAGCTGGCCAGACGGCTGACACCAGAAACCCTCGCATGGGTACAGAGAATCCAGGGCACCCGACCAGACCCGCAACAACCGTGGCAGCCACCCCATCATTTCCGCCAGCAGACGGATTTTGTACAGGACATAGAACGTGCCGAAGGCCTGCTGTTTCCCCTGCAACGCATCCTGACGGAACTGGAAGAGGATCTCTGCTGGCGCCAACAGGACACCGACAGCCTGTTCCTGGTACTGACCCACCGCCACCATGAGCCTACCCGCCTGCGTATCCGCACCTCCGGACCAGAGCACCGGGCCGAGGCATTCCTGAGTCTGATTCGCCTGCGCTTCGAGCAGCACCCCCTCCCGGCGCCGGTGGTCTCACTGGTGTTGTCGGTGCGCCGCTTCCTGGGGCGTGAGGCCGCCACGGGTAGCGACCTGCTGGGTGAAACCCCGGACCTGAACGAAGCCTGGCATACCCTCATCAGTCGGTTGCAGGCACGACTGGGCAGCGACGCCATGAAGCAACTATCACCACAGCCGGACCACCGTCCGGAACGGGCCTGGTCTGCCTCAGAGGTCCGACGCAAACCACGCCCGGCGATCACGACCCTCTCCAGCCTGCCCCGCCGGCCACTCTGGCTGCTGGGTACCCCACAATCCCTGCCGGGAACACCGGTGGAATGGTACGCCGGCCCAGAGCGCATCAGCGGTGGCTGGTGGGACGGCCAACGGGTGCACCGGGATTATTACATCGCCGGTCTGGGCAGCGGCCAGATGGCCTGGGTGTTCCGGGATGTGCGGGGCGGCTGGTTTGTTCACGGCTGGTTCGGCTAAACGACATGTCTTACGCCGAACTTTACTGTGTCAGTAATTTCACGTTCCTGACTGGCGCATCTCACCCCCACGAATTGGCGGAAAAAGCGGCGGAACTGGGGTACCGCGCCCTCGCCATGACCGATGCCTGTTCCGTGGCCGGCATCCCCAGGGCCTGGGCCGCCCTGAAAGACAGTCCGGTAAAGCTGATCACCGGCAGCCTGTTTACCCTGGAAGACGCTCCGGCCAGTGGTGTACGGCCCACGTTTATCCTGCTGGCCCGCAACCGGGCCGGCTATGGTCAGCTGTGTCAGTTGATCACCACCGGGCGACGGCGGGCCGAGAAAGGCCAGTACCGCCTGTTTCATGACGATCTGGCGTCCCATTCCCTTGAGGATTGCCTGTGCCTGTGGGTGCCACCCGGCCTTTCAGAGGCCACCTACGAAGAAGCCCTGACGAGTGGCAGATGGCTGCACTGGCGGTTTGATGATCGCCTGTGGCTGACAGCCAGCCGTACCCTGGAATCCGGTGAAGACCGTCACCTGAACCGGATACGCCAGCTTTCCTCGGATCTGCGGTGCCCGATCACTGCAACCGGACAGGTACACATGCACAGCCGCGAGCGTCAGCCTCTGCAGGATGTGCTCACCGCCCTCCGCCATAACACGTCCCTGGAACTGGCCGGGCATCACCTGTTCCAGAACGGCGAACGCTACCTGCGCCCTTTAACGGTCTTGCAGCGACTGTTTCCCGAAGCCTGGCTGAAGGAAAGCCTGGTTATTGCCGACCAGTGCGTGTTCGAACCCGGAAGCCTCCGCTACGAGTACCCTCCCGACCTGGTACCCGATAACGAATCTCCCGCCAGCTACCTGCAACGCCTGACCCGTGAAGGCGAACGCCGGCGCTTTCCCGGTGGCACACCACTCAAGGTCCAGGCCCTGATTCGCAAGGAGCTGGCGCTGATTTCCGAGATGAAGTACGAACATTACTTCCTCACCATTCAGGACATTGTCGCTTTCGCCCGCAGCCAGGGCATTCTGTGCCAGGGTCGCGGCTCCGCTGCCAATTCCGCCGTGTGTTATTGCCTGGGCATCACCGAGGTAAACCCCGCCAGGGTGGAGCTGTTGTTTGAGCGCTTCATTTCCAGGGACCGCAACGAACCGCCGGACATTGACGTGGACTTCGAGCATGAACGTCGTGAAGAGGTCATCCAGTACATTTACCAGCGCTATACCCGTGAACGGGCAGCACTGGCGGCTACCGTCATCCGCTACCGGCCCCGCAGCGCCATCCGTGATGTGGGCAAGGCCCTGGGGTTCGATGCCAGCCTGCTGGAGCAATTGCTGAACGGTATTGACTGGCGGGACAAAGCCACCGAGTGGCGACAGCAGATCCTCGACAAGCGCCTGACCCGCAACCACCAGGTCGCCGACCAGTTCTTCACCCTGGTCAACACCCTGCTGGGCTTTCCCCGCCACCTGTCGCAACACGTCGGCGGTTTCGTGATCAGTGCCGGACCACTGGCAGAACTGGTGCCGGTGGAGAATGCGGCGATGGCCGGGCGAACGGTTATCCAGTGGGATAAGGACGACCTGGAAAGCCTGGGACTGATGAAAGTGGATGTACTGGCCCTGGGCATGCTTTCGGCCATTCGCAAGGCACTGGAACTGATCAGCGACGAAAAAGGTCAGCCCTTTGCCATGCAGGACATTCCCGCAGAAGATCCGGCCACCTACGCCATGCTGCAACAGGGCGACAGCATCGGCGTGTTCCAGGTGGAGTCCCGGGCCCAGATCAACATGCTGCCGCGCCTGCGGCCGGAAACCTATTACGACCTGGTGATTGAAGTGGCCATTGTTCGACCGGGCCCTATCCAGGGCGACATGGTGCACCCGTACCTGCGCCGCAAGCACGGTCTTGAACCGGTGGATTACCCCAACGACGAAGTGCGCGGCGTGCTCGAACGCACTCTCGGGGTGCCCATCTTCCAGGAACAGGTGATCAAGCTGGCCATGGTGGCTGCCGGCTTCTCCGCCGGTGAGGCCGACCAGTTACGGCGGGCTATGGCCGCCTGGAAATCCCATGGCGACCTGACGCCATTCCGGGAGAAGCTCATCCGTGGCATGCTCGAACGTGGTCACGATGCCGATTTTGCGGAACGCCTGTACCTGCAGATCTGCGGCTTTGGCGGCTACGGCTTCCCCGAATCCCACGCCGCCAGCTTTGCCCTGCTGGTGTACGTGTCGGCCTGGATCAAGCGTCATTATCCGGCGGCGTTCTACTGTGCCCTGCTCAACAGCCAGCCCATGGGATTCTACTCCCCATCCCAACTGGTGCAGGATGCCCGACGCCACAATGTCACGGTCCTGCCCCCGGATGTAAACCACAGCCACTGGGATCACACCCTGGAGGGTTCCGAGCGGCACCTGAGGCTGGGCTTAAGACTGATACAGGGGTTATCACAAAGCGGTGCCGAACGCCTGGCTCGGCATCGCCCTGTGGCAGGCTACCGCTCTACCGCCGAACTGCGCCGCCTCGCCGGTTTCAATCAGCGGGACATGGAACTGCTGGCCGGGGCCAACGCCATGCCAGACTTCACCAGCAATCGCCACCAGGCCTACTGGCAACTGCTGGATCACGAACAACCCTCCGGGCTGTTTGCCGGGGAAGCCGCCGTGGAATACCGGTCTGCCCCCTGCCCCCAGTTGCCTGAACCCACCGAAGGCCAGAACGTACTGGCCGACTACGCCAGCCAGGGCCTGACGCTGCAACGCCACCCCCTGGCCCTGCTGCGGGAACAGGGCCACCTGACCTTCTGCCTGAGCGCCGAACAGCTCAAAACCACCAAGGCCGGCATCCCCGTTCAGGTCGCAGGTCTCGTCACCGGCCGTCAGCGCCCGGGCTCGGCCTCCGGCGTGACGTTCGTCACCCTTGAGGATGAAACCGGTAATGTAAACGTGGTGGTATGGCTGGAAACCGCACGGCGCCAGCGCAAACCATTACTGACTGCGCGGTTACTGCACGTGAAAGGCGTCCTGGAACGGGAGGGTGAGATTGTTCACGTGATGGCAGGGAAGCTGTCGGATCTGAGCCACCTGATCCATTCATTGCCGGTGGAGTCCCGGGACTTCCATTAGAAAAAAGAAAACCCCGCACTGAGGCGGGGTTTTCGGTACTGCGGCGAACGATCAGCTCAGGAGCTTGATCATCACACCGGCAGCGACCGCAGAGCCGATAACGCCGGCCACGTTCGGACCCATGGCGTGCATCAGCAGGAAGTTCTGCGGGTTGGCCTCAAGACCAACCTTGTTGGATACCCGTGCCGCCATCGGTACTGCGGATACACCGGCAGAACCAATCAGCGGGTTGATGGGCTCTTTGGTGAAGCGGTTCATCAGCTTCGCCATCAGAACACCACAAGCAGTACCCACACCGAAGGCCACAATACCCAGGCCCAGGATACCCAGGGTCTGGCCATCCAGGAACTTGTCTGCCATCAACTTGGAGCCGACCGACAGACCAAGGAAAATGGTGGTAATGTTGATCAGCGCATTCTGTGCAGTGTCGCTCAGACGCTCAACCACGCCACATTCACGCATCAGGTTACCGAAGCAGAACATGCCCAGCAGCGGTGCCGCATCCGGCAGGAACAGAACCACCGCAATCAGAACCACCAGCGGGAACACGATTTTCTCTTTCTTGCTCACCGGACGGAGCTGGGACATCTTGATGGCCCGCTCTTTCTGGCTGGTCAGCGCCTTCATGATGGGCGGCTGGATCATCGGTACCATTGCCATGTAAGCGTAGGCCGAGACCGCAATAGCACCCAGCAGGTGGGGAGCAAGCACGCTGGAAACGTAGATGGAGGTCGGACCATCCGCACCACCGATGATACCGATCGCAGCCGCTTCCAGGATGGTGAAGTCCAGGATACCCAGCCAATCAAGCAGCGCTGCACCCAATACTGTACCGAAGATACCGAACTGGGCTGCCGCACCGAGCAGCATGGTCTTGGGGTTTGCCAGCAGCGGACCAAAGTCCGTCATGGCACCCACACCCATGAAGATCACCAGGGGACCAATGGTGCTGCCGATGATAACCGAGTAGAAGTTATACAGCATGCCATTGCCGTAGCCGAGATCCTGGGCAATCGAGTTTGCCATCGCCATTTCGGAGTAGCTGGCTTCTTTCACCGCCACCTTGAAGGCTTCTTTCAGCTCCGGCGTAATTGCCTGACCGGCCTGATAGGCCACATCCAGAGGCACCGCCAGAGCCGCCAGGACCTCGCTGGCACCACCTTTCAGGGCGAAGTGGATCGCGTTTTCCGCCGCAGTCAGGGCAAGCCCTGCCTCCGGAATATTCGCCAGGATGCCACCGAAACCAATCGGTACCAGCAGCAGAGGCTCAAACCCCTTGCGAATCGCAAGGAACAGCAGAAGAAGGCCGACGGCGATCATGATCACCTGGCCGATCTCAATATTGAACAGGCCGCTGCCTGTCCAGAGCGTCATTAATTTATCCATGGAATGCTGGCCCTTATGCGATTGTCAGCATTTCATCATCAGGAGAGACGGCATCACCGACCTTGATGAAGACTTCGCCGATCGTACCGGCTTTCGGCGCGCGAACCTCGGTTTCCATTTTCATGGCTTCGAGGATAATCATCACATCGCCCTCTTCCACGGTATCACCCGGAGAAACCAGAACCTTGAAGATGTTGCCGCCCAGCGGTGCAACCACGGGCTCACCGTCGCCTGCAGCCGGGGCCGGAGCAGAAGAACCGGCCGGCGCAGATGCAGCACCACCCTCACCCTGGATCTGGGTGATCTCGCCACCTTCAGACACGGCAACCACGAACTTCTTGCCGTTGACATCTACGGTGTAGGTCTCAGGGCCTTCGGACTTGGCGGCCGGAGCAGCGCTTTCGGCGGTCGGAACCGGCTCGAACGCATCAGGGTTGTTGCGGTTTTCCAGGAACTTGAGGCCGATCTGCGGGAACAGGGCGTAAGTCAGCACGTCGTCGACAACGTTGTCGGACAGCTTGATGCCCTTCTCGTCAGCCAGCTTCTTCAGCTCGTCAGTCAGCTTGTCCATTTCCGGCTCAATCAGATCCGCCGGACGACAGGTGACGGGTTCTTTGCCTTCCAGAACACGCTCCTGCAGCTCCTTGTTCATCGGCGCCGGGGCTGCCCCGTATTCGCCTTTCAGGATCGCAGACGTCTCCTTGGAGATAGACTTGTAGCGCTCACCGGTCAGAACGTTCAGTACCGCCTGGGTACCCACGATCTGTGACGTTGGGGTGACCAGCGGGATGAAACCGAGGTCTTCACGAACTTTGGGGATTTCATCCAGAACCTGGTCGAACTTGTCGCTGGCGTTCTGCTCACGCAGCTGGTTTTCCATGTTGGTGAGCATGCCACCCGGTACCTGGGCAATCAGGATGCGAGAATCGGTACCACGGAGGCTGCCTTCGAACTTCGCATACTTCTTGCGTACCTGGCGGAAGTAAGCAGCAATTTCTTCCAGCAGGTTCAGGTCCAGACCGGTATCGCGGTCCGTGCCTTCAAGAATCGCAACCACGGCTTCGGTGGGTGAGTGGCCGTAGGTCATGCTCATTGACGAGATGGCGGTGTCCACATTATCGATACCGGCTTCCGCGGCCTTGATGGCGGTCGCGGTCGACATTCCGGTGGTGGCGTGGCACTGCATATGGATCGGAATATCCAGCTCTTTCTTCAGACGGCTGACCAGGTCATACGCCACGTACGGCTTGAGAATACCCGCCATGTCCTTGATGGCGATGGAATCGGCGCCCATGTCGGCGACTTCCTTTGCCAGCTCAACCCACATGTCAATGGTGTGGACCGGGCTGGTGGTGTAGGCAATGGTGCCCTGGGCATGCTTGCCAGTCTTGCGAACGGCCTTGATGGCACGATCCAGGTTACGGGGATCGTTCATGGCATCAAAGATACGGAATACGTCAACGCCATTCTCGGCGGCGCGCTCACAGAAACGATCCACAACATCGTCCGCGTAATGGCGGTATCCCAACAGGTTCTGACCACGCAGCAGCATCTGCTGCGGAGTGTTGGGCATGGCTTTTTTCAGCTCGCGGATACGCTCCCAGGGGTCTTCGCCCAGGTAACGGATACAGGAATCAAAGGTAGCTCCACCCCAGGACTCCAGTGACCAGAAACCGACTTTGTCGAGTTTCTCGGCAATGGGCAGCATGTCATCAAGCCGCATACGGGTGGCAAGCAGGGACTGGTGGGCGTCACGCAGGATAACGTCCGTAATCCCCAGCGGTTTCTTGGTATCAGTCATCGTGTCAGCCTTCTGTTTAAAGGTTCTAATTCGTCAGTCTGGTCACTTCTTGTGGCGTGACCGGAATTGTGCAATCGCCTTCTTGATGGCTTCGGCGGTGTCGGGGTCTACCGACGCCGGAGCCTTGGGCTTGGCACGTGGCGTTTTGGCCGGTGTTGCCGGCTCTGGCGCAAACCGCGCGATGAGTTTGGACATGGCACCGGTTGCGAAAACCAGAATGATCAGGAATACAAACACAAATCCCATGCCCGCAATCATCAGCTCTACGGCTTGTGACATCAGCTCATTCATATCGAACAGCTACCTGTATTGAGTTGTTTGATTTACCCCGATTTGCATTGTAAGCCGCCTACGACTAAGGTCTGACGCTTACCCGATGCCATTCGGGAGGCAAAATCCTGCGTAATTTACCGTTTTCGCTCGCCCTGAGCAACCTGAATGCGAATTACTATACGCGCTTTCCGAGAGCCACGGCCCATTCTGACAACCCTCTGACCACCAGAGCACCGCGACCAATCAGGCATAGCGAACGCGCATTTTACGGCCTTTGATACGCCCACTCTCCAGCCGTTTCAGCGCCTGAGCGGCGACATTTCGGTCAACCGCCACAAAACACTGGAAATCGAAAAGGTCAATCTTGCCCACAGCACTACCGGGCAAGCCCGCCTCGCCGGTAATCGCCCCGAGCACATCACCGGGACGCACCTTGTCTTTTCGTCCACCGGAAATGCAGAGTGTCTGCATCACTGGCATCACCGGTCTGTCCCTCGTGGCCAACAACCTGGCCGCGTCTCCCCACACCACTGGCTGACTGCGCTGCGCCTCAAGCCGGGAAATCTTGTGCCCCTGGGAGGGCGTGCAGAAGGTGACTGCCTGCCCGGCCTCACCCGCCCGACCGGTTCGCCCCACCCGGTGGGTGTGAACTTCCGGGTCACGGGCCGGCTCCACATTCACCACCAGCGGCAAGGCTTTGATATCCAGCCCCCGGGCGGCCACATCCGTAGCCACCAGAATTGAGCAGCTTTGATTACCAAATCGCACCAGCACACTGTCACGGTCTTTCTGCTCCAGATCCCCATGGAGCGCCAGTGCCGAGAACCCCCTGGCCTCAAGGGCCGCTGCGAGTTCATCGCATTGCTGCTTGGTGGTACAGAACGCTATGCAGGAGGTCGGCTGCAGATCCGAGAGTACGGCTGACAACGCATCCGCCTGCTGCCCCGGCTCTATCTCATAGAATGTTTCACGGATGTCCGGCTTTTCTTCACGGGCTTCCACCCGGATATCGACCGGCCCCGTCTGATACCGCTCACTCAGACCACGGATGCTGTCGGGCCAGGTGGCGGAGAACATGAGCGTCTGCCGTTTCGCGGGCGCCTGGGAAATGATGTCTTCCACCGCATCCTGGAACCCCATATCCAGCATCCGGTCCGCCTCATCCAGTACCAGCGTCCGCAAGGCGTCCAGCTTGAGAGTCCCTTTGCGCAGATGATCCTGGACACGCCCGGGGGTGCCTACAACGATATGGGCACCATGGCTCAGCGAACCAATTTGGGGGCCAATGGCGACGCCGCCACACAGGGTAATGATCTTGACGTTGGACTGGGCCCGCGCCAGTTCCCGAAGTGCCTTGGCCACCTGATCCGCCAGTTCGCGGGTCGGACAAAGCACCAATCCCTGCACCACGAACCGCCTGGGCTTCAGGCTCTCCACCAGGCTGATCCCGAAGGCGGCGGTTTTGCCACTGCCGGTTTGCGCCATGGCAATAATATCCTTACCTGCCATTGCGGGGGGCAGAGCCTGCGCCTGAATGGGGGTTGGCTGTGTAAAACCCAATTGCTCAAGATTCGAAACCATGGCCTGTGAAAGACCAAGCTGGCTGAAGGAAGACATAGAAAGAAAATCCCGGGGTGAATATTGCTGGTTATGGCGGCGTTGGCGGTACGCGTATACTACCCTATCAGCGCATTCGAGTTGGAAACAATTTACGGAGTCATCAATGGCATCACTGCAGGATCAGTTACTGAAAGCCGGGCTGGCGGATGAGAAGAAAGCCAAGGCCATTCGCAATGAAAAGAAGAAACAACGAAAGCAGCAGCCCAAAGGCACGGTCCAGGTCAGCGAGGCTGAGATCCGGGCACGCAAAGCGCGGGAAGAGAAAGCCGAGCGGGACCGGCAACTGAACCAAGAACGCCAGCAGGCAGCACAGAAAAAGGCCATCCAGGCCCAGATCCGCCAACTGGTCGATACGAATCGCCTGGATCGCAGCCGCGGAGAAACGTCCTACCAGTTTGTCCACGACAGGAAGATCAAGAAGCTGTTCGTCGATGACAAGATGGTCGACCAGCTTTCACGGGGTCGCCTGGCCATCGTATTTGTAAATGATCAGTATGAGATCGTAGCCGAAGGCGTGGCCCGAAAAATCCAGGAGCGGGATGAAAACGCCGTGGTCGTGCTTCACGATCGACAGCAGGATGATGTGGGCGAAGACGACCCGTATGCGGGTTACGAGATTCCGGATGACCTGATGTGGTAACCGGAGACATAAAAAACCCCGCACATGGCGGGGTTTTTTATTTCATATGGCGCGGCTGGGAGGATTCGAACCTCCGACCGCCTGGTTCGTAGCCAGGTACTCTATCCAGCTGAGCTACAGCCGCTTAAACTTGTGAAGCGAGATTGGCGCGGCTGGGAGGATTCGAACCTCCGACCGCCTGGTTCGTAGCCAGGTACTCTATCCAGCTGAGCTACAGCCGCGCATCATTTCGCTCTGGTTGGTTGCTACCCCAACCTGTTCCCTGATTTCCGGTGAAGGAAATGGCGGAGAGGGAGGGATTCGAACCCTCGATACGCGCAATGCGTATGGTTCCTTAGCAGGGAACTGGTTTCAGCCACTCACCCACCTCTCCTTGAGAACGGGGCGTATACTACCATAATTTTTCTGTTTTCATAGGGTTGACATGAGTTTTTTGCCGTTCATTTCAGTCAGGCAGAAAAAAAGCCGTTCAGGCTTCCCATGAACGGCTTTTTTGCTTTTCAGCTGTTACCAGGCTCTGGCCCTTCAGAGTCTTTTTCACTCTGAATTCGCTGGTAAATCTCTTCCCGATGCACTGCCACTTCTTTCGGGGCATTCACGCCAATACGCACCTGATTCCCCTTCACTCCAAGCACAGTAACGGTAATGTCGTCACCCACCATCAGAGTTTCGCCAACACGGCGAGTTAAAATCAACATATCCTTTCTCCCTTGTCCAGAGCTACCTGTTCCGAAAATAGTGTACTGCTTTACGTTATGGTGGGGGCACTTGCTGTGTAAAACACGCACAATCCCTTATATGGGCGTTGGCGCCAGAGGCACAGCGAATGACACCCCTTTTTTCAAGAACCTGCGCGAATCGACCCGTGCTCCGCGTGATCAGGCTTCTTCCACCCCAGGCTTATCCAGCTCAAAGGCACTGTGAAGTGCGCGAACGGCAAGCTCGAGATATTTCTCATCAATCACCACGGAGATCTTGATTTCCGAGGTGGAGATCATCTGGATATTGATACCCTCATTGGAAAGGGCTTCAAACATCTTGGTGGCCACGCCAGCGTGGGAGCGCATCCCTACCCCGACAATGCTCACCTTGGCGATTTTGCTGTCGCCCCCCACTTCGCGGGCACCCAACTCATCCGCAACGTTCTGGAGCACACCTTTGGCCCGCTTGAAATCGTTCCGGTGGACCGTGAAGGTAAACGAGGTGCGATTGTCCTCGCCGACATTCTGCACAATCATGTCGACTTCGATGTTTGCATCGCTGACCGGTTTGAGTATACGCAATGCGCTGCCCGGTGTATCGGGCACCCCGGAAATAGTAACTTTGGCTTCATCACGGTTGAAAGCGATGCCGGAGACGACCGGTTGTTCCATGGCGTTATCATCCTCAAGAGTAATCAGGGTACCTTCGCCTTCCTGGAAGCTGGAAAGCACCCGTAACGGAACATTGTACTTACCTGCGAACTCAACAGAGCGGATCTGCAGTACCTTCGACCCCAGGCTGGCCATTTCCAGCATTTCCTCAAAGGTAATACGTTCCAGGCGGCGGGCTGTATCCACCACCCGCGGGTCAGTGGTGTAAACGCCATCCACGTCGGTGTAGATCTGGCACTCGTCCGCCTTCAGGGCCGCAGCAAGCGCAACAGCGGTCGTGTCGGAGCCACCCCGTCCGAGGGTGGTGATATTGCCGCACTCATCGATGCCCTGAAAACCCGCGACCACGACAACACGACCGGCATCAAGATCCTGACGCATGCGCTGCTCGTCGATCTGCTTGATCCGCGCCTTGGTGTGGGAGCTGTCCGTAACGATGCGAACCTGCGAGCCGGTGTAGGACCGCGCACTGCAACCCAGCTTCTGCAAGGCCATCGACAACAGCGCGATGGTGACCTGCTCTCCGGTGGAAACCAGCACGTCCATCTCTCGGGGCGTGGGTTCCTCCATAATCTCATTTGCCAGGGCAATCAGTCGGTTGGTTTCACCGCTCATGGCCGATACTACGACCACCACATCGTGCCCTTCACGTCGGAAACGGCACACCTTCTCGGCCACCGCCTGAATGCGTTCGGTCGTCCCGACCGACGTGCCACCGAATTTCTGAACCAACAGAGCCATGTTCTTCCCGGTATCCAGAATGGGACAAAGGCGGAGCCACGCTCCGCCGGTTAACCTTCAAAACGGGCGGATTATAAACGCCCACCCGGTGTCAAAACAGTTGCTTAAGCAATATTTTTTTCAACCCAGGCTGGCACACCAGCCAGGGCGTCAGCCAGTTTCGACGGATCGTTACCGCCGCCCTGCGCCATGTCAGGGCGACCACCGCCCTTGCCATCGACCTGGGCGGCCAGGTGTTTCATCAGATCACCGGCCTTGATGCGACCTGTCGCGGATTTGGTGACGCCGGCCACCAGGGTGACCTTGCCGTCGTCAACACTGGCCAGCACCACAACCCCTTCGCCCAGTTTATTCTTCAACTGGTCCGCGGTTTCCATCAGCGCCTGCCGATCCGCCCCTTCGAGTTCCGCCGCAACCACCTGAAGACCACCAACCTCAACCGCCGAACCGGCGAGGTCACTGCCGGCAGAGCTGGCCAGCTTCGCCTTCAAGCCACCAATTTCCTTTTCCAACTGGCGGTTGCGGTCCAGCGTCTGATTCAGCTTTTCGAGCACCGTGTCGCGGGTACCCTTGACCAGTCTCGCCGCTTCTCGCAGCGTTTTTTCCGTCTGATCGACCCACTCCAGGGCTCCGAAGCCGGTTACCGCTTCGATTCGGCGCACCCCTGATGAGATACCGCTTTCCGAGGTAATGCGGAACAGCCCGATGTCGCCGGTACGGGCAACATGGGTACCGCCACAAAGCTCTACGGAATAACTGTCCGACCCCATGCTCAGGACGCGGACCGTATCACCGTACTTCTCGCCGAACAGCGCCATCGCGCCCTTCGCCTGGGCCGCTTCCATGTCCGTGATGTCCGTTTCAACGGGCGTATTGGCGAGGATCTGCTCGTTCACCTGCCTTTCAATTTCCCTGAGCTGTTCCGGCGTCACCGCTTCGAAATGGGAAAAGTCGAAGCGCAGCTTGTCAGGATCAACCAGCGAACCCTTTTGGGTCACATGCTCACCCAACACCTTCCGCAATGCCGCATGCATGAGGTGCGTGGCGGAATGATTGCGCTTGGTCCGCTCACGACGGTCATGATCAATGCGGGCATCGACTTCAAGGCCCGGGAAGAGTTCACCCTCGATGACGGTACCGATGTGAAGGTGGTTATCCCCCTCTTTGCGGGTATCGGTTACCTGGAACCGACCGCCGCTCCAGGTCAGCAACCCGGTGTCGCCCACCTGCCCGCCGGATTCCGCATAGAACGGCGTGCGTTCCAGAACCACGACGGCTTCGTCGCCCGCTTCGGCGGTTCTTTCCTGGTCTCCCACAATCACCTTGCGGATGGCCTCATGGCCGTCAATCTGGTCGTAGCCCGTGAACTCGGTCTTGCCATCGATGGTCAGGCCCGCCGCGTTGTAGTCGATACCAAACTTGCTCGCAGCCCGGGCACGCTCCCGTTGCTGCTCCATGGCTTTTTCATAGCCTTCATAGTCGAGGGACAGACCGCGCTCCCGCGCGATGTCATTGGTCAGGTCCACAGGGAAGCCGTAGGTATCGTAAAGCGTGAACACGGTTTCGCCGGGGATAACGTCGCCCCGGAGCTCGGCGATGTCCTGCTCCAGCAGGCGAAGCCCCTTGTCCAGGGTCTTGGCGAACTGCTCTTCTTCCTGCAGCAGTACCTTTTCGATCTGCTTGCGGCTGCTGACCAGCTGGGGATAGGCCTCGCCCATCAGGTCCACCAGCGCGCCCGTCAGCTTATAGAAGAACGGGCCACTGGCACCGAGCTTGTTACCGTGCCGTGCTGCGCGGCGGATGATCCGGCGCAGCACGAAGCCACGGCCTTCGTTGGAGGGCATAACGCCGTCCGCGATCAGGAACGCGCAGGAGCGGATGTGATCCGCCACCACCCGCAGGGACGCTTCCGTGGTGGCAACGCCGCCCAGAATTTCGGAGGCCGCTTTCAACAGGTCCTGCATCAGGTCGATTTCGTAGTTGCTGTGTACGCCCTGCAGAACCGCCGTGATCCGCTCAAGCCCCATCCCGGTGTCAACCGAAGGCTTTGGCAGGTTGAGCATTTCGCCATCTGCCGTACGGTTGTACTGCATGAAGACCACGTTCCAGATTTCGATGTACCGGTCGCCATCCTCTTCCGGGCTGCCGGGAGGACCACCGGCAACATCGGGGCCGTGATCGAAGAAAATCTCGGTGCATGGACCGCAGGGACCGGTATCGCCCATCTGCCAGAAGTTGTCGGAGGCGTAAGGCGCGCCCTTGTTATCACCGATCCGGACAATACGCTCTGCCGGGACGCCGATTTCCTTGTTCCAGATATCGAAGGCTTCATCGTCCGAGGCGTAGATGGTCACCCACAGCTTCTCTTTCGGCAGCCGGAGCCAGTTCTCGCCCGTCAGGAAAGTCCAGGCATAGTTGATGGCCTCACGCTTGAAATAGTCGCCAAAGCTGAAGTTGCCCAGCATCTCAAAGAACGTGTGATGACGGGCAGTGTAACCAACGTTCTCAAGATCGTTGTGCTTGCCCCCGGCCCTCACACATTTCTGGGACGTGGTCGCGCGGGTGTAGTCTCGCTCCTCACGGCCAAGAAACAGGTCCTTGAACTGGTTCATCCCGGCGTTGGTGAACAGCAGGGTCGGGTCGTCCGCCGGTACCAGCGAACTGCTTGGCACAATGGTATGCCCCTGCTGCTTGAAGTAATCCAGAAACGCCTGTCGCAACTCTGCGGTTTTCATAGCCCTTTGATACCCTTCTATAAACCCGAGCGGGTCCACGATTGAGAACACATACTTACATGCGTGTGCAAATCCGCTACTCTAGCACACGCCGAGAACAGGAAAAACGTGAAACATCACAGGAGACCCCATGCCCCGACGCTTCCATGACGCCGAGGAACTACTGCCCCCCGCAACGTTTATTAAACGACTTCTGGCGATCATTTACGACGGGCTGATCTGCATTGCCGTGCTGTTGGTGGCAACCTGGATTTACACCCTGATTGCTGGCTGGGTAACCGGATGGGATCGTTACGAACAGATGGCGGAAAGCGGAACACTCGGTGGCGATCCGCTGCTGACCTTCGTGCTGTTCCTGGTACTGTACGTCTTTTTCGCTTACTTCTGGACCCGCACGGGCCAGACCCTGGCCATGCAGGTCTGGCGAATCCGGGTTGAAAACCTGGATGGCAGCCCGGTTACCTGGACCCAGGCCCTGAAACGCTACGTGACGGCTGCGGCGGTCTTCTTCCTGGCCCTGCTGGGCGCCTATTACGTAGGCTCGATCACCCTGATCATCACCCTGCCGGCCATGCTGGCACTGTTCTGGCCCATCAATGGCCTGTCAGTGACAGACCGCCTGTCGGGAAGCATGGTGGTGCAGGTACCGAAACCGGAGAAACGCTGACATCAGCCGGCCCGTCGCATGAGCACGGCACCCACCACGGCATTCACCGCAATGGGCAGGAGAATGGCAAGCACCGGGTTAAACCCGAATACCAGGCTCATGGGGCCCAGCAGATCCTGCATGTACTTGAACAGCAGCCCCACGATAAGGCCGGTGAAGACACGGAAACCCATGGTGACCGAGCGCAACGGCCCGAAGATGAACGACATCGCCACGAGCACCATGACCGCTGTCCCCAGCGGCATCAGCACCTTCTTCCAGAACGCGAGCCAGTAATTCGCCGAGTTCAGCCCCTGATCGTCCAGATAACTGGCGTAGGTGTAGAGCCCGGTGATTGGCAGGTTTTCCGGCTTCACAATCAACACGCTGAGGACGTCCGGCGATAGCCCGGTCTCCCATCGCAGAGCGTCGTGGGTTTCGCGGTTCAAACGCTCATCCCCGATCAGGGTGGTGGCAACATTCTGCAGCAGCCAGTGATCGCCCTGGTAGGTCGCCTGCTCAGCAAAACTCGCGGACAACATCCAGCGCTCGGCGTCAAACCGGAACAATGACACCCCCCGCAGATCCCCGTCCGGGCTGACCGCGTTCAGGTGCATGAACACATCCCCTTCACGGTGCCAGATGCCCGAATCGGACGCGATGTTCTGTCCCGCCCCCTGAGCAATCGCTTTCTGGCTCTGGGCCATGCGCTCTGCCGGCGGTGCCACATACTCACCCACCACCAGTCCGATCAGTACGACAACCAGCGCCGGCTTCATGGCCGACCAGACGATGCGCTTCAGTGACACGCCGGCAGCACGGATCACCGTGAGCTCCGAGGAACTGGCCATCGCGCCCAGTCCCACCAGGCAACCCATGAAAGCCCCAAGCGGGAGGTAGTCATAGATGCGCCGGGGCAGTGTCATGAAGACATACCAGAGCGCTTGCATGGTCTGGTAATCGTTTCGGGCGTCTTCCAGCTCAGCAATAAAACCGAAAATGAGGTCCAGTGACAGCACCACCACCATGACCAGGAACATGGCGCCGCCCACGGTCCGCATGACATAGCGATCAATCTTATGCATCGGAGCGCCCCTCCCGGGTCAGCCGGCGCCGGTTGAGCCAGGCCGGACCAAACTGGAGCCACAGGCCCAAGCCGAGAAACAATGCGTGCACCCACAGCATGCCGATCCACTCGGGCACTTTGCCCTCCGCCAGGGCATCGCGGGCCACGATCAGCAACCCAAGGTAAGTGATGTACACCAGCATCGCTGGCAACAGATGGAAAAATCGCCCCTGACGCGGGTTTACCCGGCTGAGCCGGACCGCCAGCAGGGTCACAATGGGAACGATCAGTGGCAGGGTAAAACGCCAGTGCAGGAGCGCCCGGTCCTCGGGATCGTCGGATTGCATCAGAGCCAACGTACTGAGGCCTTCCTCCAGCTCCTTGTCGCGTCCGCCACCACTCTGCACTTTCAGGCCATAGGCATCAAAGCCGGTGATCTGGTATTCAAGCTGCCCGGGCAAGCCCTGGAACCGACCACCTTCCTCCAGTATCAGGAACCGGCTGCCGGTTTCTTCATCAATAAGCTGAGAGCCGAACTCCGCCGTGATGATGGTAAGGCCACTGCTGCCGTACTCGGCAATAAAGACGCCCTCGAGTACGCGCTTGTCCTCGCTCAGGCCTTCGGTGTAGGTTACCCGGCCACCGGATTCCAGGTCCTGAAAGCGCCCCGGGGCGAGCATTTCAAACTCCGTGGCCTTGCGCTGCTCATTGAAAATGCCCTCTACCTGCTTCATTCCCCACGGCGAGATGTACAGACTCATGGCACCCACCACGATCATTACCGGAAGGCTTGCCAGCAGGGTTTTCCCGAGCACCTGGCGGTCACTCATGCCGCAGGCAAACAGCACGGTCATTTCGCTCTCCAGGTACATGCGCCCGTAGGCCAGCAGGATACCGATGAAGAACCCCAGGGGCAGGATTAATTCGAGGAAGCCGGGAAAGCGATACGCCATGATCTGGAACAGCACATCGGCCGCCAGTTCGCCGGCTGCCGCGTCGGCAAGGTATTTGATAAACCGCCCACTCATGAACACCAGCAACAGGATACCGGAGACGGCGAGCATGCTGATCATGGTCTGGCGGGCAAGGTATCGGAAAACGATGGTCAAAACGTTGTCTCTGGCCGGTGTGAATCGCTGTTCGGCGGAAAGGGAACCGCGTCGGTATTCGCCGCTGGTATTCTATGTAACCTTCGCGCTGAATGACAGTGCCGAAGGTTAAGGAGCTGTCACCGCTTGATAAATCCCGGTAAAACCCCAATGCTTACGGTATTGCCCATAAGGTTATCATCACCTTTTGCATTGATCCGACATCCATTACGGGAGTTGCCATGAATTTCAGCCTGAGCAGTAAACCGATCTCCAGCACCAAGGCCGACAGTCTTGTTATCGCCCTTCCTGAAAAAGGCGACTGGCCGGCGTCCACAACCCAGGCCGATGAGGCCCTGGGAGGATTGATCAAGAAGCTGCAGAAGGCCGGCGACCTGACCGGCAAAAATGCCACAACCCTTGTCATCCCGGTGGTCGATCAGCCCTGGAACCGGGTTATTGTGGTGGGTACCGGGAGCAACAACGAACGCACTCCTGCGGTCTATCGCAAGGCACTGATTGCGATGGTGGGCCAGATCAAGGACGGACCCGCCAAATCGGTGCTGGTTGCGATGGCGGATACGCCGGTGACAGGCGATGAGGCCGTCAGCTCAGAGGCTGCCCGACTCAGCCTTATCGGCCGCACCCTCGAAGATCAGCTCTATACGTTCCACGAGTTCAAGAGTGAAAAGCCCGCTGCCCGCAAACTGAACAAAGTGACCGTGAGCGCCTCGGGCGCTGGCAAGGCACTGAAGGATGCCTTCAACCTGGGCCTGGCGACCGGTCGCGGCATGAACCTGACCCGTGACCTGGGTAACACCCCGCCCAACATCTGCCATCCTGAGTGGCTGGCCCAGCAAGCCAAGAAGCTGGCCAAGGACCATGACTGCATCAAGACCGACGTGCTTGATGAGAAGCAGATGGAAAAACTGGGCATGAACACCATCCTCGCCGTGGGTAAAGGCAGCACCCAGCCCCCGCGCCTGATTGTCATGGAGTACCGAGGCGGCAAACCGAAAGACAAGCCACACGTTCTGGTCGGCAAGGGGATTACCTTCGACACCGGTGGCATCAGCCTCAAGCCCGGTGAAGGCATGGATGAGATGAAGTACGACATGGGCGGCTCGGCCAGTGTCTTCGGTGCCATGCAGGTTCTGGCGGAAACCCGACCCAAGATCAACGTGGTGGCTGTTATCGCAGCCGCTGAGAACATGCCGGACGGCGGCGCATCCCGCCCGGGCGATATTGTCACCACCCTGTCCGGCATGACCGTGGAAATTCTCAATACCGACGCAGAGGGACGTCTCGTGCTGTGTGACGCCCTCACCTACGTCAAAAAGTTTGACCCTGCAGCGGTCATTGACCTGGCTACCCTGACCGGAGCCTGCATCATCGCACTGGGCAACCACGCCACCGGCCTGCTGGCCAACAACGACGAACTGGCCAACGAACTGCTGGCTGCCGGTGAACGCGCCGGCGACCGCGCCTGGCGCCTGCCTTTGTGGGACGAATACCAGAGCCAGCTCGACAGCAACTTCGCAGACATGGCCAACATCGGCGGTCGACCGGCGGGCACCATCACCGCCGCCTGTTTCCTGTCCCGCTTTGCCAAGGACTACCGCTGGGCTCACCTGGACATTGCCGGCACCGCCTGGCACTCCGGCAAAGCCAAGGGCTCCTCAGGCCGCCCGGTGCCCCTGCTGGTCGACTACCTGATGTCCCATGCAGGAAAGTAATCCGCCCTACCCTCCGGAGACCGGCAGCCCCGCTGCCGGCGCCTCCGGCGAAGACAACCGGAACCAGAGCTACTGGTTCCACATCCTCGCCCAGAATACCCCGGCTGCCCGCAATCTCCACGCGGCCAAACTTGTGGATAAAGCCTGGCAACAGGGCGACCGCGTATGCGTCGTCTGTGACAGCGTCAGGCACGCGGAAGAACTGGACGACCTGCTGTGGAACTTCAGCCCGGATGCGTTTATCCCCCACAGCGTGGTCCCCGACTCCGCGACGACCTGCTCAGACCCCGTGGGCATTCTGCTCTGCCCACCCGCCCCCGGGGACTGGGATACCGTCATCATACTCTCGGCAACGTTGCCAGCGGATGCGGACCGATTCAAACGACTGGCCCTGGTCGCCCATAACGACCCGAACGTTCTCAACCAGGCGCGATCGCATTTCAAACAACTTCGAGCACTGGGCATTGAGCCTCGGGTCCATGACCAAAGGAAGCGTTAGGTCGCCGCATCCCCGGTGACCATGTATAATCGGGCGTCTCAATTTTCCCTTGTGAATCAACCAACGGTCACTGCAGAAACCCATGGAAAAAACCTACCAGCCAGAAAATATTGAGCGCCAGTGGTACGAAAACTGGGAATCCAAAGGCTATTTCCGGCCCAGCGGCGAGGGCGACTCCTACAGCATCGCTATCCCGCCACCCAACGTGACCGGCAGCCTGCACATGGGCCACGCCTTTCAGCACACGATCATGGACACCCTCACCCGCTTCAAGCGCATGCAGGGCCATAACGCACTCTGGACCGTCGGCACCGACCACGCCGGCATTGCCACCCAGATGGTCGTGGAACGCAAACTTGCCGCGGAAGAAGATAAAACCCGCCACGACCTGGGCCGGGACGAATTCATCAAACGCATCTGGGACTGGAAAGAACACTCCGGCGGCACCATCACCCGCCAGATCCGCCGCCTGGGCAACTCCGTGGACTGGGACAACGAACGTTTCACCATGGACGACGGTTTCTACAAGGCCGTGCAGGAAGTGTTCATTCGCCTGTATGACGAAGGCCTGGTATACCGGGGAAAACGACTGGTGAACTGGGACCCGAAACTGCACACCGCCATCTCCGATCTCGAGGTGGAGAACAAGGAAGAGAAAGGCTTCTTCTGGCATCTGCGTTACCCCCTCGCGGATGGCGCGACAACGCAGGATGGCAAGGATTACGTCGTGGTTGCGACGACCCGTCCGGAAACCATGCTGGGTGACACCGCCGTGGCCGTGCATCCGGACGATGAGCGTTACCAGCACCTGATTGGCAAACACGTGACACTGCCACTGGTAAACCGCCGCATTCCCATTGTGGCCGACCATCACGCCGATCCGGAAAAAGGCTCCGGCTGCGTGAAGATCACCCCGGCCCACGATTTCAACGACTACGCCGTTGGCAAGCGCAATAACCTGCCCATGATCAACGTCATGACTCAGGACGCCAACATCCGGGACGTGGCCGAGGTCTTCAATGCCGACGGCACCGAGAACACCGACATCGACGGCACCCTGCCAGCCACCTACGCTGGCCTGACCCGCGAAGCGGCCCGCAAGCAACTCGTGGCCGACATGGAAGCCGCTGGCCTGGTTCAGCAGGTGGAAGACCATGTATTGAGCGTTCCCCGCGGCGACCGCTCCGGGCTGATCATCGAACCGATGCTCACCGACCAGTGGTTCGCCGATGCCAAGACCCTGGCCAAACCCGCCATTGAAGCGGTGGAAGACGGCCGAATCCAGTTCGTGCCCAAGCAGTACGAGAACATGTATTTCTCCTGGATGCGCGACATCCAGGACTGGTGTATTTCACGGCAACTGTGGTGGGGCCACCGGATTCCTGCCTGGTATGACGCCGACGGAAACATCTACGTCGGTCGCAATGAGGACGAGGTGCGCCAGAAACACAATCTCGCGGCCGATCTGGACCTGAAACAGGACGACGACGTACTGGACACCTGGTTCAGCTCCGCGCTGTGGACCTTTGGCACGCTGGGCTGGCCGGAAATCACCGAGCGCCTGAAAACCTTCCACCCCACCGACGTTCTGGTGACAGGTTTCGACATCATCTTCTTCTGGGTCGCCCGGATGATCATGATGACCATGCACTTCATGAAGAACGACGACGGCACGCCGCAGGTGCCCTTCAAGACTGTGTACGTTACCGGCCTGATCCGGGACGAACACGGTGACAAGATGTCCAAGTCCAAGGGCAACGTCATTGACCCGCTGGACATGATCGACGGCATCAGCCTGCCGGAATTGCTCGAGAAGCGTACGGGTAACCTGATGCAGCCGAAGCTTGCAGCGAAGATTGGCAAGCGCACGGAGAAGGAGTTCCCCGAGGGCATCACCGCCCACGGTACCGACGCCCTGCGCTTTACCCTGGCTGCCATGGCCACCACCGGCCGAGACATCAACTGGGACATGAAGCGCCTGGAAGGCTATCGCAACTTCTGCAACAAGTTGTGGAACGCCGCCCGCTACGTGCTGATGAACACCGAAGGCGAAGACTGCGGCGTCAACAACGAGCCGGTGGAACGGTCCCTCGCGGATCGCTGGATCATCAGTGAGCTGCAAACGTGCGAGCAGGAAGTCATCCGTCACCTTGACCAGTACCGCTTTGACCTGGCGGCCTACGCCCTGTACGAATTCATCTGGAACGAATACTGCGACTGGTACCTGGAACTGTCCAAGCCGGTCCTGAACGACGAAAGCGCCAGCGCCGAAGCCAAACGAGGCACCCGCCGTACCCTGGTTCGCGTGCTGGAGGCGGTTCTGCGGTTGGCGCATCCGATGATGCCGTTCATCACCGAAGAAATCTGGCAGCGCATTGCCCCGCTGGCTGGCAAGACCGGCGACAGCATCATGCTGCAGCCGTTCCCGCAGCCGGATGCCAGCAAACAGGACACCGCCGTTACCGCCGATATCGAGTGGCTGAAGGGCGTGATCGTGGCGGTGCGTAACGTGCGTGGCGAAATGAACATTTCCCCGGCGAAGAAGATTCCCGTGCTGCTGCGCGGGAACGACGCTGACGACAGACGCCGCATGGACGATAACCGGCAATTCCTCAGCTCACTGGCAAAGCTGGAAAGTCTCGACTGGTTCGAGGGTGACAAGGCACCGATGTCCGCCACCCAACTGGTTGGCGAGATGGAAGTGCTGGTGCCGATGGCCGGCCTGATAGACAAGGACGCCGAACTCAAGCGCCTGGACAAGGAACTGGATCGGCTGCATAAAGAGATCGGCCGCCTGGAAGGCAAGCTGAATAACGAAAAGTTTACCGCCAAGGCGCCGGCTGAAGTGGTCGAGAAAGAGCAGGAGAAGCTCCGTGATGCCCAGAGCAGCCAGGCCCGCCTGAGCCAGCAAAGGGCCGACATCGAGGCCATGTAAGCGTTATGATCGCGATTCTCGGCGCAGGATCTCTCGGGCGGCTATGGGCCGCCCGCCTGCCTGCCGGCCGGGTCGCGTTCATCCCCAGGCCCGGCATTCGGCCAGCCACTGCACACGTCTGCTATCGGTGGCGCTCACTGGACGGTTCGGAGTCCAGCGTGCAAGTGCCGTGGCTGAACCCCGGGGAGACCCCCGAACTCGTTCTTGTCACCACCAAAGCCGGTGACGCGGTGCCAGCCGTGGCCGGGATCATGCCGCAATTGCGCCAGGACACCCCGGTCGTACTCTTCCAGAACGGACTCGGCAGCCAACAGGCTGTGGCCGCACAGTGGCCACACCATCGCATCCTTGCTGCCAGCACCACGGAAGGGGCAAACCGGCCATTGCCGGACCTGCTGGTGCACGCCGGGACAGGTGAAACCTGGATTGGCCCATTGACCGACCCGGCCAAGGCCATTAGTGCACAAATCCTGGCCCCGCTGAACGCCAGCGGCCTAACGCTTCACCAGGAACCGGACATTCTGTACCGCCTCTGGCAAAAGCTCATCATCAACGCCGGCATCAACCCCTACACCGCCCTGCTCGACTGCACTAACGGCGATATCCTCAAAGCCCCGCTGTACCGGAACACCATCGACGCGTTGTGCCGCGAACTGGTGCTACTGATGCAGGCTGACGGTCAGGGCGAGGAAGAGCCTGGAACGCTGCGCCAGCGAATTGAGGCCGTTGCGCGACGCACGGCGAGCAATACCTCTTCCATGCGAGCCGATGTCCTTCAGGGACGCCCTACGGAAATCCACTTTATCAACGGGTACCTTGTACAACGGGGAAAGGCCCTCGGCATTGCCGTACCGGTGAACCAAATGCTGACCGAACAGGTACAACAACTGTCGTTACATAAACAGGAGCAGAGCAATGGGCAATCGCCTCTCGAAGATATACACCCGCACCGGGGATGATGGTTCAACGGGTCTCGCCGATGGCAACCGAATTGCCAAGAACGCCCAACGAGTGGAAGCCATGGGTACGGCAGACGAGCTGAACTGTCACATCGGCCTGCTCATCGAGACCCTGGACAGCGACGACGAGCTGGTCCCATGCCTGCGTCGGATTCAACACCACCTGTTTGACCTCGGCGGTGAGTTCGCGATCCCGGGAAGCCGGGTGATCGGCGACGCCCACATTGAATGGCTGGAAAGTACGCTCGACAACTACAACGCCGACCTGCCACCACTGAAAAACTTTATCCTGCCCGGAGGCACTCCGGGAGCAGCGCAGTGCCATCTTGTCCGTGCCGTGTGCCGCAGGGCCGAGCGAGTGGTGGTGGCGCTGGGGCATGAAGATTCTATCAACACGGCGTCGCGGCACTACCTGAACCGGTTGTCGGACCTTCTGTTCGTGATCGCACGGGTGCTTGCCCGTCGCGATGATGGAGAGGAAATTCTCTGGGAGCAGAAGACGTCCGGACTCTAGGGCCGGACGTTTCCCCTCAAACTTTGAACGCCTCGACCAGGCGTTGCAGCGAAGACGTCAGTTCCGACATCTGTCGGGAGGAGCCAAGGGTCTCTTCTGCATTACTGGCGGTGGCCTGACCCAGCTCACTGATCTGTTCAACGTTGGCATTCACGTTGCGGGCAACCGCCGATTGCTCTTCCGCCGCCTGCGCAATCTGGTGACTCATATCCACAATGGTGGCGATGCCCCGGGCGATGCGGTCCAGCGCTTCGGTCACTTCCGACGACTTGCGGACAGTGGCCTCGGTGACCTCGTGACTGTTGGTCATGGCGGATACCGCGTCTTTCACCCCACTCTGCAGCCGGGAAATCATGCCTTCAATCTCTTCCGTGGACTTGTGGGTTCGCTGAGACAATGACCGCACTTCATCGGCTACCACAGCAAAACCACGCCCCTGCTCACCGGCCCGGGCAGCTTCAATGGCCGCGTTCAATGCCAGCAAGTTGGTCTGTTCCGCAATCGCCTTGATCTCCACCAGCACCTGGCTGATGTTGTCGCTGTCGGCGTTCACCCGGTTGATCACATCAACGGCACCGGAAATCTCGGCCGCCAGCCGGTTGATGGTACCAACCGTATCCGCGACAACGGTTCGGCCGGTTTCCGTGTCGCGCTCGGCAGTTCCAGCGCTGTCTGAAACCCGGTGGGCACTTTCAGTCACTTCGTGAACCGCTTCCACCATCTGGGTCATCGCTTCATTGATCTGACCGGATTCCTCCATCTGCCGCGCCACCGCCTCACTGTTCGCGGAGGCAGTTTCCTTCACACGGCTGGCCTGCTGATCCACATCCGCAGTGGTTCGACTTACCGAGCGGACCAGCTCGGCGATACGATCGGTCATGTTGTTGAACTCGGTGGTCAGTTCACCCAGCTCGTCGCGGTTATCCAACTGGATATGAGCCGTCATGTCCCCCGCAGCCACAGTACGCGCGGCTTTGCTGAACTGGTTAATCGCATTTCGCACAGACATGAAAAAGCCGATATAGAGGTAAACCACCACCAACAGCACCACAATCAACGCGACGATGATCAGTTGGCGCTGGCGGATCTCGCCCTGCAGACGAGAATCGAGGTTCGCACCGACCACGTTAAACACCACGTCCTTGAGCTCACGGTAATGGGCCAGCTCATCCCCGACGAGCCCGTCAAAGGTCTGCCAGGGCATTTCCAGTCGCATCGGCGTAATGATGTTGACGTCCAGCTCATCGCGTATGGCCATGAGACTGTTATCGATGCTTTCGACCGTGTCGCTCGCTTCACGGGACAGCCTCGGAGAGGCGTCGAGCGCAACCGCCAGTGCCGGCGCAATCAGCGACGCCCGGTTGGTCAGTTCATCATAGATTTCGTTCAGCCCGTCACTGAGGTTATAGCCCACCTGCCCTTCCACCAGGGCGAAAATACCAAAGGCCCGGGCGCGACCAATCGCGTGGCGGGCATCGGGCAGAGATTCACGAACCAGCCCCAGCAAGAGCAGGTTATCTCTGGAAGAATCCTGGCCGAGACCGGAGATTTCTATTGTGGCAGAGAGCATTGCCCGAACTTTCTGAACAAATTCCTGATAATACTTGAACTGGGGATCGATATTTCCCTGGTAACTGTCACTGCTCCTCAGCGCTTCCCAGTCCTGCTTGAGCTGCACCACCTGCTGATTCCAGTTACCGGAAGCATCAAACGCCAGCTCGCGGCTGGCGAGGGTGTCAAGAATCTTGCTAATGATCTCGGCCGCTTCGTCCGAGCGTTCCAGAAGGGCATTCTCATCCTTGGTCTTGCCGGGCGCGCGGTAGTCACGGTAATCGAAGGCCGCATCCAGCAGGATATCTACCTGCTCCAGTTGATCAAGCCCTTCGACGCCTCGCGTCATGGTGTCCACGGAACGGTTGAGCTCGCTGATGACCAGCCAGGACAGGCCTCCGATCGGGAGCAGGAAAAGCACGCTGATCAGACTGAACTTGTAGAACATGGGCAGCCGATTCATCAGTGCGACTGCAGGTTTTATTAATTGTTTCACATTTGCCCCCGCACAGTGTTTCAAAAAGATGAAACATTATTCTCTTTTTATGTTGTCGCCTAAAGTCCCGAAAACTTGAGCACTTTTTGTTATTAATCTGTAAAAAAACTGAAACCAGCGTTTTATATGATACCGGCGATAACCGCCAGTGCGATTGCGCAGATCCAAACCAGCATGCTGCGGTTCAGCAAATCACGGATCGCTGTGAGGCTTCTTCCGCCGTATTCGGTCCACTCCTGCGGGTGCACCTGCGAAAACCGGGCCGGATCAAGGGCGTAGCCGGTCAACGCGCCATTCGCCGCGGTCAGCAGCACACGATCGGTGGCAACCCCGGGCGACAGCAGCCGACTCCGGGCTTCCCTCACCCATCCAGGCAGATCGCCTGCCAGACCAAAGGTTAACGCAAGCAGACGTGCCGGCAGCCAGCAGGCAACCCCCGCCAGGCGGGCAAAGCGGGGGCGTGCCGAAGCCTGGGGCCACTGTTCCTTCAACGCCACCAGGCCGCGGGCAAACAGCGCCAGGCCAACGCCGCCCAGCACGTACCAGAAGGCCACGAGGAAAAATCTCTCGAACACAGACACCATCAGCGCCTTGCACAGTGACAGATGCATCTGATCAGGAGACAGCGCCAGCCCCCGCTCACTGGCCGGCAGCGCATCCCGGACATGATGCCAGGCGCCCTGCATGTCACCCCGCCCCCACGCCTCTCCGTAGGCCTGCAGCCGCGGTTTCCAACCAGGCGCCCCCATCAGCAGCAGCAACACGACGAAATCCAGAGGGTAAAGCGCAAGGCGCCACCCTCCCTCGGTCGCGATCCATGCCAGGGCACACAGCACCAGCGAAGGCAGCACCACCTTGATAAGCCCCCGTCCGATATCCGCTTCCCGGCCAGCAGCCACACGGCGCCCGCCCTGGAACCATTTTCGCCAGAGCGTATCCCCCGAAAGATACCCGGTCAGATCCAGCCTGCGCCGGACCAGCCACGCCACGAGGTAGGTCACCAGTACCATCAGGAGAGCTCCCCGGCAGCGCCTTCATCGGACAACCGTCGCCGGAAGGCCCGCCAGTCAAATGCGGGGCCCGGGTCCGTCTTCCTGCCCGGAGCTATGTCACAGTGCCCGGTGATGCGGTCTGGTGTTATCGATGGCCAGGCCTGCATGATCAGATCGGCGAGCTCCGAGAGTCTGCGGTACTGCGCCTCGGTATAGGGAATATCATCGGTGCCCTCAAGCTCGATGCCGATGGAAAAATCGTTACATTCTTCCCGACCGCCGAAACGGGAGCGACCGGCGTGCCATGCCCGCTCAAGCAGGCTGACAAATTGCACCACGCTTCCGTCACGGCGGATCAGCGCATGGGCAGAGACCTGCATGGTTGCAATGGTTTTAAAATACGGATGCTCGGACGGGTCAAGGCAATTGCAGAAGAACTGCTCGATGGCAGCGCCCCCGAACTGCCCCGGGGGCAGACTGATGTTATGGACGACCAGCAGGGAAATGCCGGCACCTTCCGGCCGTGGCCCGAAATTGGGCGACGGACACCATCGGACGCCGGGAATCCGGCCGGTTCGGCGCAGATGTTCAGGAGCGGAGTCGTTGATTGAAAGGGCGCGGTGGCTTGGGCGTTGAGTTGGATCGGACAAAGTCATTCCAGCAGGTTTGTAGCTGTTGGTCTCTGTCACGATTGAAGCACAAACTTGCCCGGGTTGCTACGCCGATCAGTCCTTCCGACTGGTTCGCAGGTTATCAATGATCGATTCCAGTGCCCGGTCGAAAATCAGTCCGTCGTCAAGTACCGACATTTCGCCGCAAGCCATGGCTGCGGCCAGGGTGTCACGCTGGTATTCCGCCACTTTGGCACCACTGCGATTGACAAAAATATACTTGCCGGTGGCCTTGATGAACGCGGCCAGCTTGCAGCGGGTTCTGACGTCCTCCCGGCTGAGCTCTATCCAGGACCCCACCCGGAGCCTGTCCGCGCGCTCGAGCCAGGAGGCGTCGATGGTGGTCGATTGCCCTGTGCCCACATCAGGTTCAGATATCGCTTCCCCCTCAAGGCTGCCCTCGGCGACTTCAGGCATCTCCAGCGAGGTGCCGGAAGCTACTGCGTCTGGTGCCGGAGATTCTGACACCTCTGGCATGGCGCCTGCCATGGACGTCGGCTGAGGTTCTGGTTGCGGTTCGGGCACGGCACGGGACGTCACCAGTTGCTGGAAGACATCCACATGAACCAGTTCCAGGTCACGGATCACGGTGTCGGTTGCAAACGGGTCCCAGGAGATTTCCTGCAGGGCTCGGCGCAGATCATCGACAATCGCTGGAATGGCACGTAAAAGTTCGGTGCGGGTATCCGCTGTTACCGGACGGGGGTCGACACTCCAGACCAGTTTGCGGGTCAGTTCACCGGCCCGGGCCCAGGCCTGGCTGTCTTCTCCTTCCCGCAGTGCGGTCCACTGCAGGTAACGTGTCCACGCCTCTGAGAGCAGTTTATTTACCGGCTCTGGCAGCTCGTGTCCGGAGCTGACCTGGTGGATCAGGTCACTGGCGGATTCCGCCGCCCGCTCCTGCTTCGCCCGTCCTTCCTCGGCATCACGCAGACGCTGCTCGACCAGTTCCCGGCGGCGTCTGTCGAGGTCGACGAAGTGACTGAATTCCGTCAACAACTCACCAAACAGATCAACGTTGTCGGTGAATTCGTTGAGAACACGATCCACCACCCCTTCGATCTTCTCCCGCAGCGGATCTCGCTGACCATTCGTTTTTTCGGTCCAGCCAATGGCCGACATGGCCAGCTCGTTCAGCAGCTTTCGGACCGGGTGCCCGCCCCGGTTAAAGAAATTCTTGTCACTCAGTGCCACCTTCAGAACGGGAATCTGCAGCCGGCCGATCAGGGCTTTCATCACCGGGTGCAACTGACGGTCTTCCAGGATGAAATCAAACAGCATCGAAACCAGGTTAATCACGTCGCTGTCGACCTGGCCTACGGTGAAGGCTTTACCATCCTCAGCCTTGAGCACGGGTTCGAGCTGTTCCGCTAACGGAACCACCCGTCCGGGCCCCCATTCAGCGGGAACCGTCTGGATGTTCTGCAGACGGGCCATGAGAGTGCCTGTGTCGATAAGCACCCGACCACCTGCCGATCCCGTAGTAGCGGCGGAGCGACCCTGGTGAAGCAGCTCACTCAGCTCTGTAAATGTGTGCCCACTGCTGATCCCGTCTTCCGCCTCGCTCCATCCAGAGGCAGTTGCAGAGGCAGAGGCAGTTGCAGAGGCACCCGGATCGGCTTGCGACGGTTGAGCAGGGGTTTCCCTGGCCGGCGCCGGCGTACCGGCCCTGGAGCCCACGGGCGGGCGCTTCATTTCCGGCAGCACCCCTTCTGCGATCAGAGTGCGGTTGGCTTCCTGATAGAAGTTTCCGAGTTTGTCCGCCAACAAGCGATCAAACAGCTTGAGGACAACGAGCTTGGCACGGATATCGATATCGAGATCTGAGCAGGCCTCGGCGACACCACCACAGATTACGTCCGGACTGAGTGGCATCTGGCTCTCGACCAAGGTGACCGAGGGTAGCAGATGACTGACCCGGGTATTGAGCAGGCGGATAGCTTCGCCATAACGGCTTGACAGCTTATTCACCAGATTCTCGATCGCAACCCGCTGCTCCAACTCGGAATGATCCAGAAGGGTCAGGGAATCCTGGTCCACTTCGTCAAGACTGGCACCGGCGCTGGAGGGATTGAATTTGCCGATATCGTTAAAGGCACGGCTCACATATTGAAGGATGGACACCGTCATGGCCTTGCGGCGAAGGCGCAGTTCCCGCATGGCATCGAAGTAGGCAGTCTGGTCCTGATTCGAAGCCGCTTTGTCTGCCAGTTCGAACAGCGCATCGTCTGCACGCTCGAAAAAGCCGGCCAGCACCTCCTTGAGTGACTGACCCGAAACGTCACGCAATCTCACCAGTGCGTGAGGCAATACAGACCGCCCCCCGGCTTTCTGGGCGGCGAAGTGGACTACCTTGTTATCCTGCGCCATGTGGCTGCTCCAGAACGGATCAAATCGTAAAACAGAAGGCGTGCATCACCCATCATAGGCTGACCGCGCGTCACCTTGTGTCAGAATTTGTCACCTTTTGTGACCGGGCGACGCAGTTCACATTCTGAAGGCCTGAGGGGTTCCGTTTGTTGAATCCGCTGACTGCCTATAGAATCACGCACCATAGCCAGAACCTGCACACCCATTGAACCGGACACCATCATGATCCCAACCGAGCTGTTACGCCAATCCCGTGTTGAATCCGTTGCCCAGAGCTTAAGGGAAGACGTTGGAGACGGGGATATCACAGCGCAGTTGATCCCACAGGATCGCATCAGCAGCGGCCGCGTGATCACTCGGGAGGCCGCCGTGCTGGCCGGACGCCCCTGGGTGGAGGAAGTGTTCCGGCAGGTGGACCCTGCTGTAAGCCTGAACTGGGCGGCAACCGACGGTGACCACGTCAGCGCTGACAGTGTGCTGTTCAGTTTCCAGGGACCGGCACGCAGTCTTCTTACCGCCGAACGTGCCGCACTGAACTGGCTGCAGACACTTTCCGGAACGGCCACCCTTTGCGCCGATTACGCCGCCCGGGTCGCCCACACCCCCGTGCAACTGCTGGATACCCGCAAAACCGTACCCGGGTTGCGCCTGGCCCAGAAGTACGCGGTTCGGTGCGGGGGATGCTTCAATCATCGCATCGGCTTGTGGGATGCGTTTCTCATCAAGGAAAACCACATTGCTGCGTGTGGCTCTATCGCCAGTGCCGTGACAGAGGCCCGGCGTATCGCTCCCGATAAGCCGGTTGAGGTGGAAACGGAGAATCTGGACGAATTGGAGCAGGCCCTCAAGGCCGGCGCAGACATCATCATGCTGGACGAGTTCAGCCTGGAAGACATGAAACGTGCAGTGACACTGGCCTCTGGCAAGGCAAAACTGGAAGCCTCCGGGGGCATTACCAGCCAGACCCTGATACCGGTGGCAGAGACGGGGGTGGACTACATCTCGATCGGCGCCCTGACCAAGGACGTCAAGGCCATCGATCTGTCCATGCGACTGGACTGAGCCGTCTCAGTCGCCGCCAGACAGCAGCAGGTCCATGTCTTCCAGCGCACGGACCACGCCGTCACCGGATTCAGGGCGGCCGCGGAAATGCTCTTCCGCCATTGGCGCCATACCCGATACAGCCGGCAGTGGATGCCCCTGCTCAACCAGCACCTTCATGCGCTCGATAAAAACGAACTGTAACCACTGGGTGAACACCAGGGTATCGATACAAAACGGCTGGGTGCTCTGGAAGGCTTCCGGGGGTGGCGCCTCCGCTTCCCAGACACCCAACTGACGAAGTTCCATTTCAATTCTGAGCAGGCCGTCTGCGACCTCACTGATACGATGGGAAGAACGGGACATAAAGAATCCTGAATCAGTCTGCCAGCGGTTCCAGCTCCACGGTTTCACCATGAAGCACGCTGTACAGGTCCTGATACTGTTTGGTCAATGGATGCTTGGGCGCCATATGAATCAATGGCTGCCTGGCCTGATGCGATTCCTTCATCTTGACCGAGCTCGACAACCGCACCGGCAGCACCGGCAACCCCTCTTCCGTCAGTTCACGGACCAACTGCCTTGGCAGGCTGGCCCGGGGCTGGAACTGGTTGGCTACGATGCCCTCAACCACGAGATCCTCGTTATGGTCTTCCTGCAGGTCACGAATCTCGTTGAGAATGTTGTAAAGCGCCTGACGGGAAAAGTCGTCACAGTCGAACGGGATCAGGCAGCGCTGGGCCGCAATCAGTGCGGAACGGGTATAGAAATTCAGGGCCGGCGCAGTGTCGATATAGATTTCATCGAAGGTTTCACCCAGCTTTTTCAGTGCCTCACGAAGCTTGTAGATCTTGTGCTTGGCCTCAAGCTTGCGCTCAAGGAAATCCAGCTCGGGACTGGATGGCATCACGAAGAGATTGTCAAAAGGCGACGCGTGCACGAACTCGTCCGGACGACGGTTGAACACCGTGAACGCCACGGTCTGCTCCAGCATGTCGGCGACCGTGTCCCGGAGTTCACTGGCGGGTTTGCCCAGGAGGTAATGAGTCGAATTGCCCTGGGGGTCAAGATCGACCACCAGCGTACGCTTGCCCCGGGCCGCGCTGATCGCCGCCAGGTTGCAGGTAATACTGGATTTTCCCACCCCGCCTTTCTGATTGAAAACGACTCGTCTCATCTCTCCCCCTGATGTGCGCCCGATGTGCGCTGAACCGTTCAGCCCCGGACATTCCAATGTTGTCTATTACAACCCACGGCCTCACCAGCCCATGACGGACTTCACGAAAGGTATGGTGAGTCGGCGTTGGGCCTGTAGCGAGTTTTCATCCAGACGATCGAGAATCGCCAGTAATTCCCCAAGCTTTCTCGGTGCCCGGCGAAGAATGAAACCGGCCACGTCATCCCCCATCACCAGTCCCCGCTGTTCTGCGCGGGTCATAAGAATTTTCAGCCGGTCGTCATCCCGATAAATGCCCAGCTGGACGAGCAGGCCGTGGGATAACCTCGACACCAGATCCGCCAGCACAAACTGGCTGGAGGCAGGCACTTCCGACAGACTGACAATGAACAGGTGGCCATTATCCAGCACCCGATTGTACAGGTGAAACACGGCCTCTTCCCATTCTTCCCGACCCGCAATGAGATCAACGTCATCTATGCAGATAAGATGTTGGTGCTCAAGGCCCGCAAGCGCTTCTGGCCCGAATGGCAGCAGCTCTTCCATGCTCACACACACCGCCGTCTTCCCCTGTTGCTCCGTCCGGTGACAGGCCGCCTGCAGCAGATGACTCTTGCCGGTGTCGGCGTCGCCACACACCACCACAACCGGAACACCGGCGGCGTTCTCGCATATCGCCTTCACGCGTTCGCATGCCTCAGCATTGCGGTCGCCAAGGAAGTTATCGAACCGCGCGTCGTCCCGCAGCTTGACACCAAGAATCATCTGGGAGGCGCTCACTGTCGCTTGGCCCTCCACGCCCTGGCGCTCCAGACCACGAGGTAGTGACCGCCACTGAATACAGCGGACAGCGCGACCAGGAAAATGCCGGCCTCAAGCACCCAAGGCTGCATCGGAAGACCACCAAGCAGGATAATGATGGCCAAAACCACAAGAATCTGTACCAATGTGTTGAGCTTGCCCGGAATGCTGGGCTCCATTTCAAATCGGCCGACGCCGTAGTGAAATGCCAGTCCACCCACAACAATCAATAAATCCCGGCCAAGCACAAGGGCGAACAACCAGACCGGCAGCACACCGGTCAACGTCAGCATCAGATAGGCGGCAATCAGAAGGGCCTTGTCCGCCAGCGGGTCGGCAATGGCACCGAGGCGGGATTTCCAGTTGAACTGACGTGCAAGAAACCCGTCAATGGCATCCGTCGCGGCGGCGAAAAAGAAAATACCCAGAGCAAGGCGGTACTGGGCAGCCAGTAACGCCGCCGCGAACGGGATCACAAGGAGGATGCGCAGAAACGTCAGGGCATTCGGTATCCACCGCCACCGCTCCGTCATGGGCAGGCTCCCTCTGCTTCTGAATTACTCGGCAGCATCCGAACCAATAACCGATGCGGGCTGCCAGCGATAGTGAAGGATCTCGTACAGTGATTCGAACGCCTCTTCAGACTCTTCCGGCCCCGTCAGCAGCGGCTGGTATACGAACAGCGGATCGGACATCGGCGCTTCCGGGTCAGCGGCTTCAGCCCTTGCACCTGGAACCTGCGACTGTCCAGCTGCTTCCTGCGCTGTCTCGACGTCAGGCTGGTCGGCGTTGGCCTGGGCATCTGCAGCCTCTTTGCTGCGGCGGGCCGCTTCCTTATCCGACAGTGGCACCAGGCGGGTATCGAGGGCAATGTATTCCCTCAACTGGTCAAGCTCTCCCGAAAATGCCACGCGCAACGTCAGCTGGTCACCGGCCACCCGGGACGCGCCAACCTCCTGCACCGGCGTGAGGTCATCGAGGATATCGACGATACTGCCATAGTCCTTCAGGTTACTGACGCCACTGATCACGATATCAACTTTGGGCAGATCACCGACCTCACCGGCAGCGACCGCATACCTGTTGGCGTAGGCGTCAGCCCAGAGACCAATGACCTTCTCGATCAGGGCCTGCTCGTTCTCCGCGGTGACCGATTGCTCGCCCTGGTCCATGCCCATGCCGTCGAAAATCCACCCGGCGCGCCACTGGCCACCGGACCGGCTCACCCTGACAAGCGCCATGGCGTCATGGCCGATGCTCTCCGACGCACTCTTAACCCGGGAGGTAAACTGGCCCCAGATATCGGATAGCAGTTCCCGGTCACCGGCCAGTGACTGTGGCGGCAACGTCACGGGCAACCCACGGTCCGCAGCGGCCTGGCGAAGCGCGCGTACCCACCGGTCGTCACTGGCCCCTGTGGCCTTGTCAGCCGACTGGGGTGCGGTCAGCAGTGTGCGTGATCCGCGCTCCTCAACCGCCACCCAGGCCAGGGTCAGTGGGCGGTTTGCCCCCCAGACTGGCGCATCCACCGACGCCAGCGCATTGTTGACACCGACCGCACCGAAGGTCATCCGCAACCTGTCTCCCCCCTCACTGCGGAGCACCTGGTAGGACTGTAACAGGGATTCGGCGTTTGAAAGCAGGTCCGTCAGGCCTTCGTTGGTAAGTACATAGCGGCTACCGGAAACCCGCACAAACACCTTTTTCAGCCCCTCGGCGTACCCGGCGCTGAGATCCTCGGATTGGGCACCCTCAACGGGCACTTCCACCGAGTAAAGGCCCGTTACCGTTACCGCAACCGCTGGTCCGGCCCCGAGGGCCGCCAGGGTCCCGGCCAGCAGGAGCACTCGTTGAAGGATTCGCGCTGCCTGTGTCGAAATTCGTCCTGATAATGACATGAAACACCCTGCAATTCGCTTGAATGGCGCATAGGATACACCAAGGCCCCGGGTGTGAGTAGCTAACGGGGGTTTCCGAAAATCAATTTGGAGCACCATCCTTCACCTGTTAAAATCCGCGGCCTGACCCACTGGCCAAACGGTTAAGCACACCATGAGCGAACAGAAGCCCTCCCTTACCTATCGGGACGCCGGCGTTGACATTGACGCCGGAAACGAACTCGTCGACCGCATCAAGGATACAGCGGCCCGCACCCGCCGCCCCGAAGTGTTGGGAGGGCTGGGCGGTTTCGGCGCCATGGTGGCCATCCCTGCCGGCTATCGGGAGCCGGTTCTGGTGTCCGGCACGGACGGCGTCGGAACCAAACTGCGTCTGGCCATGAAACTCCAGAAGCACGATTCCATCGGTATCGACCTGGTGGCCATGTGCGTCAACGATCTGGTGGTTGGCGGTGCCGAGCCACTTTTCTTCCTGGATTATTACGCCACCGGGAAGCTGAACGTCGATGTGGCGGCCCAGGTGGTTGCCGGTATCGGTGAAGGTTGCGAGCAGGCCGGCTGCGCACTGGTCGGCGGTGAAACGGCGGAAATGCCCGGCATGTATGAAGGCGACGACTATGACCTGGCCGGCTTCTGTGTCGGGGTTGCCGAACGCAGTGAAATCATTGATGGCAGCCGGGTTCAGTCGGGCGACGTGCTCCTTGCACTGGGCTCCTCCGGTCCCCACTCCAATGGTTATTCGCTGATTCGCAAGATTCTTGAGGTGAACAACGCCGATCTCAACCAGACGGTCGGTGACGCCAGCCTTGCCGATGCACTGATGGCACCGACCCGCATCTACGTGAAAAACCTGCTCCAGCTGATTCGTGAAGTGGACGTTCGCGCCATGTCACACATCACCGGCGGCGGATTGCCAGAGAATATTCCCCGCGTGCTGCCGAACGGAGTCGTCGCCGCCCTTGATACCGCAAGCTGGACCCTGCCCCCGGTTTTCCAGTGGTTGCAGAACGCCGGCGGCGTGGCGGATGAAGAAATGTACCGTACCTTTAATTGCGGCATCGGCATGGTGATCTGTATCCCGGCCAATCAGCGGGACCTCGCGCTGGACACTCTGAACGCCCTGGGCGAAAAGGCCTGGCAGGTGGGTGTGATTGAAAGCGGGGACGATCCATCGGTCAAACCGTCCGTCCGCTATGCCCCGGGAATACTCGAAGCATGAATGCCGATCCTGCTCCGCTCCCCCGCATCCTGATCCTCGCCTCCGGAAGCGGTACCAACCTGCAGGCACTGATCGACGCCAGCCGGGAACGGGATTTCCCCGGCCAGATCGTGGCGGTCGGCTGCAACCGGCCCGGCGCACCTGCCCTGGAACGGGCCTCCAATGCACACATCGACACGTTCGTGGTCGATCATACCGAGTATGATTCACGCGAGGCGTTCGATGGTGCCCTGATGGCGGAGATCCGGCGTCACAATCCGGACCTGGTGGTGTTGGCTGGCTTCATGCGCATACTCACCACCGATTTTGTTCGCGCCTTACGCGGCACGATGCTCAACATCCATCCATCGCTGCTGCCCAAGTACACCGGCCTCGGTACTCACCAGCGGGTGCTTGATGCGGGCGATACCGTGCACGGCGTATCGGTGCACTTCGTCACTGAAGAACTCGATGGAGGGCCGGTGATTGCCCAGGCGGAAGTCACCGTGGACCCGGACGACACCGCCGATTCGTTAGCGGAAAAGGTTCGCCAGAAAGAGCACCTGCTCTACCCCATTGTCGTGCGCTGGTTCTGCGAAGGCCGAATCCAGTTGGGCAGCGATTACGTGCTGTTTGACGGCGACCTGCTTCGCCAACCGATGCGACTGCCGGACGACCGCGTCACTCACTAAACAGATTGTCATTCTCCCGCCCGCCCGGGCGGGCTACACTGCACCCATCATGTAGCCTCGCACAACAGGAGTGACATTATGCAGGTAACCGTTTTTCGAAACGTCCTCGCGATGCTGGCGGCAGTGGTGCTGAGCCTTTCTGCCTCTCCGGTGATCGCGGAACCCGCAGATGCACGCGATCCTGCCGCGACACCGGAATCCAGCCCCGCCACCCTTCTACCCCTGCAGGTCAGTTACAACGCCTCCATGGATAAGGGTATTTCACTCAACGGAAGCGCAGTCCGCACCCTCGAGGAGCAGGACGACGGCACCTGGATCTATCGAACGCGGGTCGACTCCTTCATCGCCGACATCGAGGAATCCCTGGTCCTGCGCTGGGAAGAGGGTCAGGTTATTCCCCAGAAATACCGCTACCGCCTATCCGGCTTCCTGATACGTAACCGTGAAGAGGCGATCGATTTCGACTGGCAATCCGGCATCGCGACTGGCCATCACGAAGGCGATCGCTTTTCTGTCGAACTGGAACCCGGCGCCCTGGACCCCATGGGCTACCAGCTACAGTTGCATCAGGACATCCGGGCCGGGAAGCGGGACATGGAATATCGCGTCATTGATAAGGGTGACTACGATACGGACCGGTTTGCCGTCATCGATACCGAAACCCTGCAAACCGAACAGGGTCCGGTGGACGCCATCAAAGCCGAGAAAGTTCGTGATGACGACAGCAAACGCCAGACCCTGATGTGGTTTGCACCGGATCAGGAGTATCTGCTGGTCCGATTGTTACAGGTGGAACCGGATGGCAGTCGTTACGAAATCATGATCAACGATGCCGAGATCCGGCGCTGATCACCGATCAACGCCAGCAGCGGCCCAGACGGCCTTCACTTCGTCCGCAATGATTCGCAAGCCTTCCGCCACCCGGTCGTCGTCCTGGGAATAGGTCACTCTCAGGCATTCGTGGCGGTGGCGCCAGTCGTCCTCAGGCAGTCCGGGGAAGAAATAATGCCCGGAAACCACCAGCACGCCCCGCGCCTTGAGGCGCTGGTAAAGCTCCAGGCTTGAGATTGGCAGATCCGGGAACCATAGCCAGAGAAACATCGCCCCTTCAGGCTTGTGAACGTACCAGTGGCAACTGTTCTCTCCCATCGCCTCCCGGAACACCCCAACGGCCTTCTCCATCTTGGCGCGATAGAACGGGCATACCACATCGCGACTCAGCGACAGAATTTCCCCCGAACGCACCAACGGCTCGGCCATCATGGCTCCGAAGCTGCCGGTCGCCAGATTCATGATGGCGTTAATGCCAGACAACGCTTTGATCACGGGTTCTGCGGCAATCACTATGCCCGTCCGCGCCGCTGGCAGGCCAAGTTTGGAGAGGCTAAGACACAGAATGATCTGCTCGTTCCAGGTCGGTGTGGCCTCAACGAACAGCAAACTGGGGAACGGCGTGCCGTAAGCACCGTCCACAATCAATGGTACATCGTGCTGGCGGGCCAGCTGCTCCAGGCGCGCCAGCTCATCATCAGTAATTACGTTACCGGTGGGATTGGTTGGTCTTGATACGCAGATTGCACCGGTTTCGCCCGTGACTTCCACCGCATCAAAATCCACCCGGTATTTGAACTCATGGGCATCGGTGAAAGAGATGTCGGGCTGGACCGCCCGGAACAGATCCTGTTCGATACCGGCGTCCGCATACCCGATGTATTCCGGCGCCAGGGGCAGCAGGATGTGTTTGCGATGACCCTCGCCGAAATCCCCGCCGAACATGTTGAACAGCATGAAAAATGCGGCCTGGCTACCGTTGGTCAGCGCGATGTTCTCCGGCGTCAGCCCCCAGCCATACTCCCGGTTCAACAGGTCGGCAAGAGCGGCGATGAACTGCTTCTCTCCCTGGGGCGGATCGTAGATTCCCACCAGGCGGCGCAGATCGGCGGGGGTATCGGCGATGTCGGACAGGATGGTTTTCACCCGCTGCTGGATCTCGGGAATGTGCCCGGGGTTACCGCCCCCCATCATGATCATGTCGTCACCGGAGGCCAGCGCGTGCCCCAGATCGTCCATCAATGAGGTGATGCCGGCGTCGGCGGTAAACTTGCGGCCAAAAGCTGAGAGTTTCATGAAACTTGCCCATCAACAGGGAACATCGGATTCAGTGTAGGTCAGACGACGCGAACGGTCTCAGTCCCCGAGCGATACGCCAAGATTGCTCACGCCGTCGTTGGCCGCCCGGGCCCGGAGACGCTCAACGAACTGACTGGTCGGCGTTCGCTGGCGCTTGAGCTCGAGCACGAGATCCCGCTGGAAGATCTTCTCTTCCTTCATCAAAGGGTGCTGCTCAAGCAAGCGCACCAGCTCATCTTCGTCCAGGTCTTCGCCCTCGGACAGCTCGATGAAGTTCATTACCGTTGCCGTGGCAATCTGGGAAGCCTCTGTGGCCCGATGCTTGCCAGGGTTCAGGCGGTTCAGCAATGCCTGTTCAAGCAACTGGCAGAAATCGAACGCCGGATAAACGCCATAGGCATCGTAGGCATTAACGTCGGGAGACAGGCCCTCCAGTTTGGCAAGCAATTGCGGTATGGCGGCCTCGGAGGCCTCTTTCTGCAGCATGTCCCATCCGAGGTCGAGCACCTGGCGCATTTTCGCGCCGGTTTTCAGTTCGACGGCGTCGGCGAACAGGGCATAATTCGGGAAGGAGCGTTCCGCCAGGGCCAGCAGGAAAGCGCACTCCCGCCAGCCCTGGAGTTGTGAGACGGCTTTAAGAAACTGGTTGGCGTTCATGTCCGCGGCAGTGTCACGCCGGTCTGGCCAAGGTACTTGCCGCCGCGATCTTTATAGCTGGTTTCACAGATTTCATCAGACTCGAAGAACAGCATCTGGGCCACGCCTTCGTTGGCGTAGATTTTGGCCGGCAGGTTCGTGGTGTTGGAAAACTCCAGGGTCACCTGACCTTCCCATTCGGGCTCAAGCGGAGTGACGTTGACGATGATGCCACAGCGCGCGTAGGTGGACTTGCCCAGGCAGATGGTGAGTACGCTGCGGGGAATTCGGAAGTATTCCACGGTGCGGGCCAGTGCAAAGGAGTTCGGCGGGATGATGCAGACGTCGCCGGTGTAGTTGACGAAGCTGTTTTCGTCGAAGTTCTTCGGGTCCACGGTAGCGGAGTGGACGTTGGTGAAGATCTTGAATTCGTTGCTACAGCGTACGTCGTAGCCGTAGCTGGAGGTGCCGTAGGAGATCACGCGGCCTTTTTCGGACTCACGTACCTGACCCGCCTCGAAGGGCTCGATCATGCCGTGTTCCTGGGACATCCGGCGAATCCACTTATCGGATTTGATGCTCATGGGTGAAGTCTCGTTTTCACTGGGAAAAATTGAGGCGTAGTTTACCTGTTCCCCGAGAGTCTGTCGAAGACTCCGGGGTTTGTACCCATAGGCCTCCAGGCCCCGGGGAGTGCGGCATCAGGAAGCCCTTTCCAAAAACCGCTACGAGCACATCCAGGTGCGCTTCTCTCAGGCCATCCGTGGCCTTCGAAATTTTTGGAAAGGGCTTCCTGACACCGCATTCAAACGCTGGCGTTGTCCGCGGCGAACAGACGAGCTTAGTGCTCGGTTACCGAGACGCTGGAAATCGAGCCACTCAGGTTGCGCTCCCTGGTGGACAGCTCAGCCCCGACTTTCCGGGCAATATCGCGGTAGCGACGCGCCACTTCGGAATCCGGTTCGGCCACGACGGAAGGCGTGCCGCCGTCGGTCTGTTCGCGAATGGTCATGTGCAGGGGCAACTGGCCCAGCAATGTGGTGTCGTACTCTTCCGCAATGCGCTCGCCGCCGCCGTGGCCGAAGAGAGGCTCTTCGTGGCCGCAGTTACTGCAGATGTGAACGCTCATGTTTTCAACGACGCCCAGCACCGGGATGTCGACCTTGCGGAACATTTCGATGCCTTTTTTACCGTCCAGCAACGCAATGTCCTGGGGGGTGGTGACGATCACGGCGCCCGTGACGGGTACTTTCTGCGCGAGGGTGAGCTGGATGTCGCCAGTGCCCGGGGGCATGTCGACGATGAGGTAATCCAGTTCGTTCCACAGGGTCTGCTGCAGCAACTGCATGACCGCACCGCTGACCATCGGGCCGCGCCACACCATGGGGGTCTTGTCGGTGACGACGAAGGCCATGGAGTTGGCCTGCAGGCCGTGGGCTTCCATAGGTACGAAGTATTTGTTCTCGCGGGTGTCCGGTCGCTTGCCTTCCGGGACCCCGAGCATCATGCCAATGCTGGGGCCGTAAATGTCGGCATCCAGGATGCCCACCCGGGCGCCTTCTGCCTGAAGCGCCAGGGCCAGGTTGACGGCGGTGGTGGACTTGCCAACGCCGCCTTTGCCGGAGGCGACGGCGATGATGTTTTTCACGCCGGGCACCGAGGGCAGGTCTTTCTGGACTTTGTAGGAGTGGATTTTCTGGCCCACATGGACATCGGCATCCTCTACCCCGTCCACGTTCTCAAGGGCATTACTGAGCAGCTGCTTCAGGGCGCCTGCAATGCCTTTTGAGGGGTACGGCAACTCCAGCATCACCGTGACTTTACCGCTATCGTCCTGGCTCAGGGATTTGACAGCGCCCAGCTCGTAGAGATCCTTATTAAGGTAGGGGTCGCGATACTCGCGAACCGCTGCCTGCAGCGCCTGCTCTGAAATCTGTGTCATCGGATTCTCCGGAATAAGCTAATGCTCGATTATGAGCACGGAAACAGGTGTTTCGGATGAAAAAAGTCTGGCCGGAAGGTATCATCTGTGCCCGTTTCTGACCATACGGAGTCTTTACCCTGATCAACGGTAGGCTCTGTTGTACTGATTGACGCCAAATCCTTATTCATTGAAGGTTCGGATACCAACATGACGCAAGCGAGTTCGAAGCAACAGCGCGATATTATGGTGACCAGCGCCCTGCCCTACGCCAATGGCCCGATTCACCTTGGCCACCTGCTGGAATACATTCAGACCGATATCTGGGTGCGTTATCAGAAGATGCGTGGCCAGAACTGCTACTACGTTTGCGCCGACGATGCCCACGGTACGGCCATTATGCTCCGTGCCGAGCGTGAAGGCATCACGTCTGAACAGCTGATTGATCGTATCCGCGAGGAACATCAGGAAGATTTCAGCGGTTTCCATATCCGCTTCGACAACTATTACACCACCCATTCCGAGGAGAACCGTCAGTTCTCGGAATACATCTACCGCCAGTTGCAGGAAAACGGGCACATTGCGACCCGCAACATCACCCAGTTCTTCGACCCGGAAAAGAATATGTTCCTGGCCGACCGGTTCATTAAAGGGACCTGTCCCAAGTGCAAGACCGAGGATCAGTACGGGGATAACTGCGAAGCCTGTGGTGCCACTTATACGCCCGCCGAGCTGATCAATCCCCGCTCGGCGGTGTCCGGTGCCACACCTGTCGAAAAAGAGTCCGAACACTATTTCTTCAAGCTGCCGGACTTCGCCGACTTCCTGGGCAAATGGACTCGCAGCGGCACACTGCAGCCCCAGGTCGCCAACAAATTGGCCGAATGGCTGGACGCCGGCCTGCAGGAGTGGGACATCAGCCGTGATGCTCCCTACTTTGGTTTTGAAATTCCGGACGCACCCGGCAAGTACTTCTATGTCTGGCTGGATGCCCCGATTGGCTACCTCGCCAGCTTCAAAAATCTGTGCGTGCGCGAGGACATCAACTTCGAACACTTCTGGAAAGCCGATTCCACGGCCGAGGTTTACCATTTCATCGGCAAGGACATCATTAATTTCCACGCCCTGTTCTGGCCGTCCATGCTGCATGATGCCGGCTTCCGTACACCGACTGCGGTCTGGGCGCATGGCTTTGTCACGGTCAATGGCAAAAAGATGTCCAAGTCCCGTGGCACGTTTATCATGGCCCGCACCTATCTGGACCACCTGAACCCGGAGTACCTGCGCTATTACTTCGCCTCCAAGCTGACCGGTGGCGTGGATGACATGGACCTCAACCTGGAAGACTTTGCGGCGCGGGTAAATTCGGATCTGGTGGGCAAGGTAGTGAACATTGCCAGCCGTAGCGCCGGATTCATCACCAAGCGTTTCGACGGTCAGCTGGGGCAGATCACTGAACACGGCAAACTCAAAGAGTTCATTGACGCCGGCGAGCAGATCGAGGAGTTCTACGAAGCCCGTGAGTTTGGCCGCGCCATGCGCCGCATCATGGAGCTGGCGGACATCGCCAATCAGTACGTCAATGATGAGCAGCCCTGGGTGGTCGCCAAACAGGACGGACAGGACGGCAAGCTGCAGGCCATCTGCACCAACGCGATCAACATGTTCCATCTGCTGATGACCTACCTTGCGCCGGTACTGCCGGAAACCGCCAAGGCTTCCGAGTCGTTCCTCAATGCCACTCTGGACTGGAACAGGCGGAACGAGCGTCTGGAAAATCACGGCATCAGCAAGTTCAAGCCGCTGATGAACCGCGTGGATATGGCGCAGATCGAGAAGATGCTCGACGCCTCTCGCGAGGAACTTCCCGCCGCAACCGGCCAGACAGACAAGCCCGCGAAGGCCGAGAACCTGGAGCCGGTGGCGGATGAAATCGAATTCGACGATTTCGCCAAGGTGGATCTGCGCGTCGCCAGGATTGTTAAAGCCGAGCACGTGGATGGGGCGGACAAGCTGCTGCGCCTGACGCTGGATATCGGGCACGGTGAGCGCAATGTGTTTGCAGGCATCAAATCCGCGTACCAGCCGGAGGAGCTGCAAGGCAGGCTGACGGTGATGGTCGCCAACCTGAAACCGCGAAAGATGAAGTTCGGGCTGTCCGAAGGCATGATTCTGGCCGCCGGCCCGGGCGGCAAGGACATCTTTATTCTGTCACCGGACGCCGGCGCTGAGCCCGGCATGCGGATAATGTAGTCACCGGGACAGGTCGTTGTGATGGAGCAAGGTGAATGACCGAATATCTGCTGATCCTGGTCAGCACCATTCTGGTGAACAATTTCGTACTGGTGCAGTTTCTTGGGCTGTGTCCGTTCATGGGGGTCTCCGGCAAACTGGAGACCGCCATGGGCATGTCCCTGGCGACGACTTTCGTACTGACACTGGCATCGGTATGCAGCTACCTGGCCTATACCTACCTGCTGGAACCACTGGACCTGGCCTTTCTGAAAACCATCACGTTCATTCTGGTGATCGCCGTTGTGGTGCAGTTCACCGAGATGGTGGTGCGCAAGACCAGTCCCCTGCTTTATCGGGTGCTGGGCATTTTCCTGCCTTTGATTACAACTAATTGCGCCGTACTTGGCGTGGCGTTACTGAACCTGAACAAGAACAACAACTTCGTGGAATCCGTGTTGTACGGCTTCGGCGCGGCCGCAGGCTTCTCCCTGGTACTGGTGCTGTTTGCCGCTCTGCGCGAACGCATTGCCGTGGCGGATGTGCCGGTCGCGTTTCGCGGGGCGGCCATTGGCATGGTCACCGCCGGGTTGATGTCACTCGCTTTTCTGGGCTTTACCGGCCTGGTCAGCGTGTGACGGGCTGAGGGTTCGGGAGTAACGAATTATGTGGACAAGTATTCTGATTGCCGTGTTGGTGCTGCTGGCGCTTGCTGTCGTGTTTGGCGGCCTGCTGGGCTATGCGTCTGAGCGCTTCCGGGTGGAAGGTAATCCATTGGTGGAGGAAATCGACTCTCTTCTGCCCCAGACCCAGTGTGGCCAATGTGGTTATCCGGGCTGCCGACCCTACGCGGAATCCATCGCTGAGGGTGGCCCCATCAATAAATGCCCACCCGGTGGCGAAGGCACCATCAAGGCGCTGGCGGATCTGCTCGATGTGGAGCCGGAACCGTTGGACGCGGAACATGGCGTGGAACAGGAAAAGCGGGTGGCCGTCATTCGTGAAGACGAATGCATTGGCTGCACCAAATGCATTCAGGCCTGTCCGGTAGACGCCATCCTCGGTTCTGCAAAGCACATGCACACGGTCATAGAGAGTGAGTGCACCGGTTGCGACCTTTGCGTTGAGCCATGCCCGGTGGATTGCATTGACATGATCACCGTGGAACCGGATATACGTACCTGGACCTGGAGCCCGCCAACCAGCGGTATCATCGCCACCGACCGCCAGGGGGCCAGTGCCTGATGACGCAATTATGGGACTTCCCCGGGGGCATTCATCCGGAAGAAAACAAGCTCCAGTCCACTGGCCGCAGCATTCGTCACGCGCCCCTGCCAAAGCGGCTGGTGATTCCGCTGCAACAGCACATCGGTGTACCGGCTGAAGCCATCGTTGAACTGGGGCAGCACGTCCTGAAGGGTCAGGTGATCGCGGAGGTTTCAGAAGGCACGGGCGTTCCGGTGCACGCCCCCACGTCCGGCACCATTGAAACGATTGCCCGGTTGCCCGTTCCCCATCCGTCAGGCATGGAAGACTGGTGCCTGACACTCATACCCGATGGCGAGGAGCGCTGGTGCCAGCGGAATCCCATCCCCGACTATCGCAATCTGGAGCGTGAGGCGGTCCTGGATGCCATCCGTAACGCGGGTATTTCCGGCATGGGTGGCGCAGGCTTCCCCACCAGCATCAAACTGCGCCCGCCCAGGGACCGAAAGGTAAGCACGCTCATTCTGAACGGTGCCGAGTGCGAACCCTATATCACCGCCGACGATATGAGCATGCGGGAGCGGGCCAGTGAAATTATTGATGGCCTCAAGATCATGGCCTGGATACTGCGCCCGGAACGCTGTGTGGTAGCCATCGAAGACAACAAGCCCGAAGCCATTGCCGCCATGCAGAAGGCGGTCGAAGGCACACAGATTGAAGTGGTGACCATCCCGACCAAGTACCCCTCGGGCGGTGAAAAGCAGCTGATCCAGATCCTCACCGGCATGGAAGTGCCCAGCGGAGGCATCCCTGCAGACATCGGCGTTATGTGCCAGAACGTTGGTACTGCCATCGCCGTGGCCCGCGCCATTCTGCGGGGCGAGCCACTGATCAGCCGTGTGGTTACCCTGACAGGCGAAGCACTGACGGAGCCAGGCAACGTTGAAGCCCTGATTGGCACCCCCATCGCCAACCTGCTTGCAGACGCCGGGCTTGAGGATGTGTACCTTGACCGCCTGGTACTGGGCGGACCCATGATGGGCTATACCCTGAACACGCCCGACGTGCCGGTGGTCAAAACCAGCAACTGTGTGATCGCCGCCAGTGCCCGGGAACTGCCAGCCCCGGAGCCCGAGCAACCCTGCATCCGCTGCGGTATGTGCGCAGAGGCCTGCCCCATGGAGCTATTGCCCCAGCAACTGTTCTGGTATTCGAAAGCCGGAGAGTTCGAGAAAGCCGAACACCTCAACCTGTTCGACTGCATCGAATGCGGTGCCTGCTCCTACGTGTGCCCCAGTTCCATTCCCCTGGTGCAGTACTATCGCGCTGCCAAGGGTGAAATCCGGGTCCAGCAGGCTGAACAGATCAAGGCGGATCGCGCCCGTGAGCGTTTCGAAGCACGCCAGGCGAGACTGGAACGGGAGCAGCAGGAGAAAGAACTCAGACGCCAGGAGCGGGCGCAGGCCGCTGCTGAAGCCCAGGCCAGGAAAAAGGCCGAGGCTGAACAGGCGGTTGCCCAGGGCGATGCCAAAGACGAACGTGCGGCCAAGGCCGCCCTGGTTCAGGAGGCACTGGCCCGCAAAAAGGCCAAAACCGAGGCGCCACCAGCGGCGGATGTGCCCGACAGGGCGGAGCTTGAGAAGCAGCTGGCCCAGGCCAGGTCAAAACTGGAAACCATGCAGTCGATGCTTGAGGATGCCAAGGCCCAGCAGGCGGACAATGTCGATAAACTGGAACGCGCGGTTGCCAAGAATCATGAGCGGGTAAAACGGGCAGAACAGGCGCTGGCAGACGCCGGTGAACCCGCACCATCCAACGAATAACGTATAGCAGCAGGGCCACCTACGTATGGCATTAGCACAACAGTCATCTCCCCACGCTCGCAGGGCCCGGTCAACCTCCCGGGTCATGCTGTGGGTCATAATCGCCGCTCTGCCGGGCCTGCTGGCCCAGACCCTGTTCTTCGGGTGGGGAAACCTGATCAATGTGGTGTGGTGTATTCTCGTGGCGGTCGGAGCCGAAGCGGCGATACTGGCGCTGCGGAAGAAGCCCCTGGCGTTCTACCTGAGGGATAACACAGCGGCGGTCACCGGGCTACTACTCGGCCTGTCATTACCGCAGTTTGTTCCCTTGTGGGTATCAGCCATTGCGGTGCTGTCCGCCATTATCATGGCGAAACAGTTGTACGGTGGGCTGGGCTCTAACCCGTTCAACCCCGCCATGGTTGGTTATGCCCTGGTGCTGGTTTCCTTTCCGGTTGCCATGACCACGAACTGGGCGGAAGCCAGCCTGCTCTGGCAGGGCGCCCCCGGGTTTGGGGAAACCCTGAGCATTCTCGCGTCCGGACAGCAAACCGCGGTGGATGCCTACACCATGGCAACGCCCCTGGATGAGTACAAGCATAAGATCGCCACCCACACAGCAGCGGAAGTGCTCCAGCACCCTACCTTCGGCGACGGCGTCGCGCGGGGCTGGGAATGGGTCAACGCAGCCTTTCTCCTTGGCGGCATGGTGCTCATCGCGCTCAGGATCATCACCTGGCATATCCCGGTCAGTATACTCGCGGCCATGGCCCTGATGAGCCTGGCCTTTGGGAGCAACCCTGATCAGTACGCGTCGCTGAGTCTCCATATGCTGGCCGGTGGCACCATGCTTGGGGCCTTCTTCATTGCGACTGATCCGGTCTCCGCAGCCACCAGCCATCAGGGCAAACTGATCTACGGCGCGGCCATCGGCGTGCTGATCTACATCATCCGCACCTGGGGCAACTACCCGGATGCCGTGGCCTTCAGTGTTCTCCTCATGAACTTCGCGGTGCCCTTTATTGACCATTACACGCCACCGCGCACCTACGGGCACCATAAGGCACGCCGGGGCACACCCGGCCGGACACAGGGGTAAGCCATGACCGCCATTGCAACGTCTGTTCGTCGTAGCGCGATTGGCCTTGGGCTGTTCGCCATCATTACCGGCGGCACCATCGCGGTCACCCAGGTCATGACCGCCGAACGGATCGCCGACCAGGCCGCCCGAGCCGAGGCGAAAGCCCTGTTTGAAATCATCCCCGAGAGCCGGCATGACAACGACCTGCTGCGGGATACCGTTACCCTGCCCGCCAGCAACCAGCTTGGGATCGAGGGCCCGATGACCGCCTGGGTAGCCCGCTACCGGGGCAATGCTACAGGGATGATCCTGCCCGCAGTCGCGCCGGATGGCTATTCCGGAGATATCCGCCTGCTGGTCGGAATCGATACCGAAGGCCAGGTGCTGGGGGTGCGTGTGACCAGCCACCGTGAAACACCGGGCCTCGGGGATCGTATTGAAACCCAGAAGTCCGACTGGATACGTTCCTTCAATGGCCGTTCCCTGGGAAATCCGCCGTCACAACGCTGGAACGTCCGGAAGAATGGCGGGGATTTCGATCAGTTCACCGGCGCCACCATCACGCCCAGAGCCGTGGTGAAGGCGGTTCACAGAACGCTGGTGTATGTCCGCCAGAACCGGGACGATATCCGCCAGATACTCAACGAGCCACCCGACACCAGTGACCACCCGACCACGCCGGAATCCGTTGCCGGCCAACAGCGTGACATGGAGCAATCCTGACTATGGCGACCAAAACCAACGCTGAGATCGTTCGAGAAGGTTTATGGACCAACAACCCCGCCCTGGTCCAGGTACTGGGCCTGTGCCCCCTGCTGGCCGTGACGAGTACCGTGGTCAACGCCATCGGCCTTGGACTTGCCACGCTGCTCGTGCTGATGGGCTCGAACCTTGCCGTCTCACTGATACGCCATTACGTCAGCGAATCGGTGAGACTGCCTGCTTTCGTCATGATCATCGCCTCCTTCGTGACCTGCGCAGAGCTGCTGATGCAGGCATTCACCTACGAGCTTTATCAGATCCTCGGCATCTTTATTCCGCTGATCGTCACCAACTGCGCCATCCTGGGACGGGCCGACGCCTTCGCCTCCAAGAACGGGCCTGTTCCTGCGCTACTCGACGGCGTGATGATGGGGCTCGGCTTTCTTGCGGTGCTGGTAGTACTCGGAGCCATGCGGGAGCTGATTGGTCAGGGCACGCTGTTTACGGACATGGACCTGCTGTTGGGTCCCGTCGCTGAAGATTGGGCTTTCCGCCCCCTGGAAAACTATCCCGATGTGCTGTTCATGGTCCTGCCCCCCGGCGCGTTTGTCGGACTGGGACTCCTCATTGCCCTGAAGAACGGCATCGATAACCGCATCAGTGACCGGCGCAAAGCCGAACGTTCAGAGCCTGCGGTTTCTGGTAGCAAACGTGTACGTGTGACAGGCCAGGTGTCCTGATATGAACCGTGAGAAGCGAACCGAGATTTTTTCGAGGCTGCGGGCAGAGAACCCCAACCCGACCACGGAACTCAATTACTCCACCCCTTTCGAACTCCTGATTGCGGTGATTCTCTCTGCCCAGGCCACCGATGTGGGGGTGAACAAAGCCACTGACAAACTGTATCCGGTGGCGAACACCCCGGAGGCCATCCTGGCATTGGGGGTGGACGGCCTGAAGGAGTACATAAAAACCATCGGCCTGTTCAACAGTAAGGCAGAGAACGTCATCAAAACCTGTCGTCTGTTGCTGGAAAAACACAACGGCCAGGTGCCTGATAATCGTGAGGCACTGGAAGCCCTGCCCGGGGTTGGCAGGAAGACCGCCAACGTGGTGCTCAATACCGCGTTTGGTCAGCCGGCCATGGCGGTGGACACCCACATTTTCAGGGTTTCAAACCGGACCGGCATCGCGCCTGGGAAAAATGTGCTGGAAGTGGAGAAGCGGCTGGTGAAACTGGTGCCCAAAGAGTTTCTGCTGGATGCCCACCATTGGCTGATCCTGCACGGACGCTACACCTGTACGGCGCGAAAGCCGAAGTGTGGTGCCTGCGTGATTGAGGACCTGTGCGAGTTCAAGCAGAAGCGGGATTATCAATAACACAGCGCTGAAGCGCAGGTGAACGCGCGCTTCAGCGCTCAGCGGGTTAGCGCTGACCCAGCATTTTCTCCTTCAGGTCTTCCTGGGCCGGCTTATCCGACAGCCAGATGCCGAACAGGGCTTTCTTGAATTCCAGATCACCCAGAGTGTCCCGAAGCTCACCGTTCTTCAAAACACGAACGCCCTCGGACGGAAGGTATACCAGATCAAACACGTCCCCTTCCTTGATTTCTTCCTTGAACACCGACAGGAACTGGTCAACATCACTCTGGATAGCGGACAGGTCACCATCGGTGGAGCTCTCGAAGCCCTCCATGGTGGCCTCGGTCATACGCTCGCTGGTAATCATGCCTGAGATGATGTGCAGGGTGATGGCCTGTGGCTCGTCTGCATTGATGATGGCTTCGCCGTCATCCAGGGTTTCAGGCACGTACAGACCACCCACGTAGAGATCCATGAACCACTTGGAACGGGTACCGGCGCCGTTCAGCTTGAGCTCGGTGTCCATCGCGGAATAGGTATCCGGGACATCCACACCCTCGACGTTGAGGGCCGAAGCCGGTGCTGTCAGGGCAGCGGTCAATAGCAGTGAAGCGAATCCTGTTGATAGGGCCTTTTTCATCGTCCTTTCCTTTTTCCAGTCGTTATTATTGAGAGTATTTTCGTTGTTATACCGGGTTTCGACAGCCATTCCCTGCCCGGGAAGGCCATTCTAACAGGGGGAATAAGCCGCTTTGCGTAACCTGGTTCTCATTTGCAGGTTCACTGAAACAGAAAAGCCGGCCATTAACCATGGCCGGCTTCAGGAAGTGACAGAACGCCTGTTTACTTGAAAAGCAGCGACCCTGACAGGCCTTCCTTTTCAAGAATCTCTCGCAGACGCCGCAGGGCTTCCACCTGAATCTGCCTGACGCGCTCACGGGTCAGACCAATCTCCTGGCCAACCTCTTCCAGCGTGCTGACGGGATAGCCCCGCAGGCCAAACCGGCGGGAAAGCACCTCCTGCTGTTTGTCACTGAGCTGGTCGATCCACTTCTCGACACAGGAGCACATGTTGTTATCCTGCAGCAGATCGGCGGGGTCTGAGGCACCTTCATCCGCGACGGTGTCCAGCAGTGACTTTTCACCGCCAGCGCCAATCGGGGTATCCATGGAGGCCACGCGCTCATTCAGTCCGAGCATCCGCTTCACATCGTCCACCGGCTTGTCGACCATACGGGCGATTTCTTCCGCCGACGGCTCGTGGTCGAGCTTCTGGGTGAGCTCACGGGCGGCACGGAGGTACAGGTTCAGTTCCTTGACTACATGGATCGGCAACCGGATGGTGCGGGTCTGGTTCATGATCGCCCGCTCGATGGTCTGCCGGATCCACCAGGTGGCGTAAGTGGAAAAGCGGAAACCCCGCTCGGGGTCGAATTTTTCGACCGCACGGATCAGACCAAGATTGCCCTCTTCGATGAGATCCAGCAGCGTAAGACCACGATTGACGTAACGGCGGGCGATCTTCACCACCAGTCGCAAGTTACTTTCAATCATGCGTTTACGGCCGGATTCCTCGCCCTTACGGGCAAGCCTGGCGAAATAGACTTCTTCTTCGGGAGTCAGTAGTGGGGAGAACCCAATCTCATTGAGGTAAAGCTGGGTCGCATCCAGCTGCTTCTGGTTGGTAAAATAACGGCCTTGCGCCGGAATACCCTCTTCCACTTCCGCTACTTCGGTATCGGAAGTCTCTTTGTCGACTTTATCTTCCGCCAGAAGCTGATCTTCGGCGTCTTCGATATCACTCACACGATCGATGATGAGCTCATCTTGTTCTGCTGACATGTCTTTTGCCCCGCCTCTCAATAATCCTGGTTGTTCGCTCACGACTTCTTATTATTGTGAGCACCTGCTGTATTCTCGTTTTCAGGACATTTAGCTATTGGCTGGTTACAGAAACTGTAACCCTTCTTTTTATTGTTTGCTGTCGGCTGTGTCTGTCAGTGCCGGGAATCCTTATTGCGGGTTATGGCTGCACGGTCAGCGTGGCGGCAAGTAATGCATGGGATCTACCGGGTTGCCATTCTTGCGAATCTCAAAATGCAACTTGGGTCGATCTGAACCGCTGCTCCCGAGCTCTGCGATAACCTGCCCGGCTTTTACGTCCTCCCCTTCCTGCACCAGAATCTTGCGGTTGTGGGCATAGGCACTGAGATAGTGCTCATTGTGATTAACGATAATCAGATTACCGTAACCAAGCAGCCCGCTCCCTGCGTAAACCACGTTGCCACCAGCGGCGGCTTTTACAGCATCTCCCGGATTTCCAGCAATATCAACACCTTTATTGACTTTTCCGGACGTTGAATATCCTGCAATTACGGTGCCAACGTGAGGCCAGCGCCAATTGATACTGGCCACTGTCTGGCTCTGGCCGCTCAGAGGCGCCTGACGATTCGGCGCCTTCGACACAGCCGGCTTCGGCTCCTGTCGTGGCGGCGACTTGGCAACCGGGCGTGATGCCGGCGGCTTTGCCACAGGCCTGCTGACATTGCCAGTTTGAGCGGTGGATGTGACATTTCCGCGAACATCGAGGCGCAAAACCTGCCCGGCCCGAAGATGCCATGGTGCGCCGATGCCGTTTGCACTGCCCAGTTCGCGATAGTCGCGGCCGTAACGCCAGGCGATGCTGTACAGGGTTTCTCCCGGCTTTACGACGTGGCGCCCCCAGAACACCGGCGGGTTGTAGCGGTCATCCTGGTAGATTGCGCTGGTATTGCAGCCGGAAAGCAACAGTGGCGAGGCTGTGAGCACAATCAGAAGAAGCGGACGGATCAAGCGGAGCAAAAGGGCGGCCCATAGCACACGCCGGGTACCGGCAGGGAACCGAGGTTGGGCTGAGAAGCCAGTTGGGTAAAACCCGGATAAACATCTCACAGGTATAAGAACTGCCCCATTATGAAAATTCCGTATTAAAAATACGGCAGTTTCTAAAGTGTTTAGAGTAACTCACTAATATATTGCATATTTTATAATCAATTCCAAGTTACTCTACTGCCATATCTGTTACCCGTCCACACAGCGTGAACTCTCAAAAAGTAACAACCAGGGCGCTAGACCCGGGAGCGGGAACCCATCCATTCAACCAGTATCACCATTCCAAAACCCAGAATAGCCACCCCCACGGCCATCATCAGTTGGGGGTCGTGCCCTGTCAATTCAGCGTAGTAACCGGGGCTTACGCTCGCTTCGTTGAGGGCGACCTGCTCACCGGCGCTGTTCGTTCGCCAACTGAGCGTCTGTTTCCACGGCCAGACCTTGTTGAGCGCACCGATCATAAAACCGGTGAGAAGAGCCAAGACAGGGTCGTGAAAACGATGGAATGCCCAGGTGATCAGACGCGCGATGGAAAGCAGCCCGATCACACAGCCAATCGCAAAAAGGGCCAGCACCCCCACCTGTAAATGTCGTATAGCCTCCAATACCGGGGCGTACATGCCGATCAGCACCAGGATAAAGCTGCCGGATATGCCCGGAAGAATCATCGCACAAATCGCCAGCGCCCCCGCCCCCAGGAACACCAGTCCCGAAGGATCCGCCTGGCCCGCCGGTAACGTAGCCACCCACCACGCGAAGGCAATGCCGACAAAAAGAGGGACGAGCAAGGCTATCCTGAACCCGCGAATCTGGCGCCCCACATGCCAGACCGATGCGACGATGAGGCCAAAGAAAAAGCTCCAGATGAGGATCGGATATTGCTCAAGCACGTGGCTGATCAAGGTGGCAAGTGTGGCGATGCTGCAGAGTATCCCCGCCAGCAGGGAAGCCAGGAAGTTGCCGTCGCAGCGCAGCCAGAAGCCTTTCAGGTCGCCCCGACACAGCTCTCGGGCCAAAGCACCCGGCACGGCGTTAATCGCTTCAAGGAGACGGAAATAGATGCCGGTGATGAAAGCAATCGTGCCGCCAGAAACTCCCGGGACGATGTCCGCTGCCCCCATGGCGATGCCCCTGAGGAATACGGCAGGTAACGTGTGTTCACGTGAGACCGGGATCACCGCACTACCCCGCCCAGAAGCGGCACGAAATGCACGGGCTCAATTTCCGTGGTTTCAAAGCGATCGCCCTGACGCACCATCTTGACCAGTGTCTGCTCGGCTTCTCCAACCGGCGCCACAATCACGCCGCCATCGGCGAGTTGTGCTTTGAGTTCCGCAGGAATCTCCCGGGGCGCGGCCGTCAGCAGAATACCGTCAAACGGCCCTTTTTCCGGCCACCCCATGCCGCCATCCGCGTGCTTCAGCAGGGTGTTCCGCAGCTCAAGCTGGCGCAGGCGGTCGCGAGCACGATCCTGCAGCGGCTTGATCCGTTCGACGCTGAAGACCAGATCCACCAGACGCGCGAGGATTGCGGTCTGATAACCTGACCCCGTTCCAAGCTCCAGCACCCGGCTGGGTGCATGCTGCATCAGAATCTCCGTCATCCTGGCAACGATATAAGGCTGTGACAGGGTCTGGTTGTAGCCAATCGGCAGGGACGTATCTTCGTAGGCCCGGTGAGACAGGGCTTCATCAAGGAAAATATGGCGGGGCATATCGCCCATGGCCGCCAGCACACGCTCATTCTCGATGCCTGCATCCCTCAGGCGCTGCACAAGCCGCATACGGGTCCGGCGGGAGGTCATGCCAATGCCCTGGAGTTCTGCGCCCATCAGCGCCCCTCCCCGGCGTTGACGTCGTCCACCCATTCCCGCAGCGATGACAGCGCCTCATGGCGGGTCATATCCACGTGCACCGGCGTGATGGAGACATAGTTTTCACGGACAGCGTGGAAGTCGGTGCCTGGTCCGGCGTCACTGCCCTGCCCGGCAGCACCGATCCAGTAACGTTCCTTGCCACGGGGACAGGTCATGGGCACAGCCCCTTCGGCACGGTCACGATGCCCAAGGCGCGTCACCCGGAAACCGGCAATGTCTTCCCATGGCACATCGGGCACATTCACATTCAGGATGCATCGTGGCCCAAGCGCCAGCGGTTTCTTTCCCTCCAGCAGAACCCTCACAACCCGGGCGGCTGTTTCGTAGTGAAAGTGCCCCTCATTCACCAGGGAGACGGCAATCGCCGGCAGTCCCAGGTTGCGCCCCTCGGTGGCAGCGGCCACGGTGCCGGAGTAGATAATGTCGTCGCCGAGATTGGCGTGGGTGTTGATGCCCGAGACCACCCGGTCAAAGGGCTCTTTGAAGAGGCCGTTCACCGCCAGGTGAACACAGTCTGTCGGTGTGCCATCCACAGAACGGAAACCATTCGGATGCTGTTCCACGGTCAGGGGCCGGTTCAGCGTCAACGCGTTACTGGCACCGCTGTGGTCCCTGTCGGGAGCAACCACTTCCAGGTCGCCAATGCCTGACAGCCCTTCATACAACGCCTGAAGACCCGGTGAATGAACACCGTCATCGTTGGATAACAGTATGCGCACAATTTTCTCCGCTAGCCTTTTCACTCCAGGTCATCACAGGACTCAACTGCCCGCCTGCCCGGATATTTTTATCGGGGGTGCGACACCCCTTCTCGCAGTTCAAAGACGTCCGCCAGGATCGTGGTCGCGTACTGGCCTGGTGGCAGCCAAAACCCGATACGCAGCACATCCGTTGCAAGCCATTGCCAGTGCAACTGCTCCGGCATGGCAATCAGTGCGCGTCTTTCGGGCTTCATTCTGGTCTGGGAAAATAACGCTTCCAGCGCCGGATGTCGGGCCACTATCTCGCGCTCCAGAGTTCCCAGCCCGGCAACCGCTTCGGTACCACCATCGCCCCACAGGGGACCGGTCACCTCCGGCTCCGGATCAGGGCCGAGCCCGGGTTCGCCATCCATTAGCTGCCGCCAGCTGTTGTCACTGACGCGATGACCCAGTACCTCGTTGAACAGCCACGATCTCGCAGCAGAAAAGTACAATACGTTTTTACTGTCCTGACTGCCAGAGCCTGCGCGACCACGCGCGCCTTTTTTGCCCCCTTTCCGGCCCGACCGGTGAAGCCTGGAGGGATCAAGGGTCAGGGCCCGGTCGAGATTGGCACCGCCATGACCGAAGCGCTGGGGACCAAAGTAATTCGGCGCCCCGGATTCGCCCAGCACCGTCAACGCTTCTTCTATTGCCGCTTGCTCTCCCGCGACATCACGCAGGGTAATCGTGAACCGGTTGCCGCGATGTTCACCCCGGCGCAATTTGCGGCTGGAGCGCGTCCGGGCAATGACTGGCCAGCGTTCGCGAATGTCGGCAATCAGGGCATCGTCGTCTGCCGCCATACCGGGGCGATACAGGCTGAACCATTGGCGGGTGACGGCATGCCGGTCTTTCAGGCCACAGAAACCCACGTCAAAATGGCGACAATGGGCCAGCGTCGCCAACTGACGCGCAACGTACTCGGTATTGTCTCCGGTCTTCTCCAGCATCAGGCACAAATGCTCTCCGGACGCATGGGTTTCCGGGGTTTGACCTTCTGCCGGAAAACCGTCGATGCCAAGATCTTCAGTTACCCGAAAGTCTTCGGGCGCACGCTTGAGCTCTGCTGTGGCGACCCGGGTCCCACGGGAGGTCGGCCAGTCCAGTCGCCAGGGGGCAGGGTTCGGGGTCGGCGGATTCACAGAGCCACCGGTTCAAGCAGACAGATCGCCTGGCACGCGATCCCTTCGCCCCGGCCGGTGAAGCCAAGCTTCTCGGTGGTGGTTGCCTTGACGCTCACCCGGCTGGGGGGAACCCCCAGATCCTCGGCGATGTTAAGTCGCATGGCGTCCACATGGGGAGCCATTTTCGGGGCCTGGGCGATGAGTGTGGTGTCGATGTTTACCACGCCATACCCCTCTTCCCTGACCCGGGCCATGACACGACGAAGCAGGTCCCGGCTGTCAGCACCGGCCCATTCGTCGCTGGTATCGGGGAACAGGTGGCCAATATCGCCAAGGGCCACGGCGCCGAGCAATGCATCTGCAAGCGCATGCAGCAGTACGTCGCCATCGGAATGGGCTTTCAGCCCCTGATGGTGCGGTATGCGGACCCCACCAAGAATAACGGAATCGCCCTCGCAGAAGGCGTGAACATCAAAGCCCTGACCAATTCGCATACATGTGATTCCCGGAAACGAGCAGGAAATTTCAGAACTGGCTGAGAATGAATCCCGCCAGGGCGAGATCCGCCGGAACGGTCACTTTGATGTTGTCCGGTCGGCCTTCTACCAGTAGCGGTATGTTACCTGAAAACTCGACCGCTGAGGATTCATCTGTCACCGGATGGCCTTCCTCGAGCGCTCGCTCCAGTGCCGAAGCGAGAACCGAGTAACGGAACATCTGGGGAGTCTGGGCGCGCCAGAGGGCACGACGATCAACGGTTTCAGCCACAGCTGGCGGGGTTGCTCCGTCGCTTCGCTTGACCGTCTCGGTCAGTGGTGCCGCCAGCAATCCACCGACCTTGTGTTCACCTACGGTTGCGATCAGTCGGTTGAGGTCATCCTGATGCAGACACGGGCGGGCAGCGTCGTGCACGAGCACCCAGTCATCCGGCGCGGCATTGTCGCCAAGTGCCCGCAGCGCCGCCAATACGGAATCGGCGCGTTCCGCGCCACCCCGGCAGGTCTGGATACGCTTGTCCCGGCTGGCCTCGGACTCAGGCCACCATTGATCGCCCGCATTAAGCGCCACCATACAGCCGGCAAACGCGGCGGCGTCCAGGGTACGCGACAGGGTGAGATCGAGGATGAAGCGGCCTTCAATCCTGAGGTATTGCTTGGGGCATTCGGCCTGCATGCGCTGACCAATGCCAGCGGCGGGTACGATTAACCAGTAACGGGGTGGAATCATGGCTGACGATCAGTTTTCGACAACCAGGAAGAAGGTTTCACCTTCGCGGATCAGGCCGAGATTCATCCGGGCTCGCTCTTCCACGGCACCCTGCTCGTTCCGAAGATTCCGCACTTCCGCATAGAGCCGCTCGTTGCGGACCGACAGCTTGTCGTTTTCTGCCTTTTGCTCAGCGATCGACTGCTCCAGCGCCCATACCTGCGCAAAGCTGCCCTCCCCGATCCACAGGCGAACCTGCAGCAGGAGTATCAGCACAGCCATGATGGACCAGAGCAACTTCATGATTGCTTATTCCGTCGAGTGAGCGCCGGGCACAAAAACCGGCATCGGATGTTGAGTATAGACGTTAGAGTAGATTAACAACAAATTCTTCTAAATGGTTGTGTAAAAAGGCCATCGTGACCGAATTTTCATTCAGAACACGATGGCCTTAACATTTTGTTACCTGTCCGTCGGATCAGAACAGGCTAAAAATGGTGGCGGGAGCCTCAGCCCTGGCCCTTGATCTCGACCAGGCCACGGTAGGGAGCAGCCCCTTCCAGGGCTTCTTCAATGCGCAACAACTGGTTGTACTTGGCCACCCGGTCGGAACGACACAGGGAGCCTGTTTTGATCTGACCGGCACAGGTGGCCACCGCCAGATCAGCGATGGTGGTGTCTTCCGTTTCACCGGAGCGGTGAGAGATCACAGCGGTAAAGCCGGCGTCCTGGGCCATTTTGATGGCGTCCAGTGTTTCACTCAGGCTTCCGATCTGGTTGAATTTGATCAGGATGGAGTTACCCACGCCCTTGTCGATGCCCTGCTTGAGGATTTTGGTGTTGGTGACGAACAGGTCGTCTCCGACCAGCTGGACTTTGTCGCCCAGTTTGTCAGTCAGGATCTTCCAGCCATCCCAGTCACTCTCGTCCATGCCGTCTTCGATGGAGACAATCGGATAGCGCTCGCACAGACCTGCCAGGTAATCTGCGAAGCCCGCCGAATCAAAGGTCTTGCCTTCGCCAGACAGCTGATACTGGCCATCCTTGTAGAATTCAGACGAGGCACAATCCAGCGCCAGGGTGACGTCAGAACCCAGCTTGTAACCGGCCTTCTCGACCGCTTCCTGGATCACGGCCAGCGCCGCCTCGTTGGACGGAAGGTTCGGAGCAAAGCCACCCTCGTCCCCTACGGCGGTGTTCAGGCCCTGGGCCTTCAGAACTTTCTTCAGACTGTGGAAGATTTCCGCACCAATGCGCAGGGCTTCACCGAAGCTCTTCGCCGCAACCGGCTGAACCATGAACTCCTGGATATCAACGTTGTTATCCGCGTGCTCACCGCCGTTCAGGATATTCATCATCGGCACCGGCATGGAGAACTTGCCAGAGGTGCCGTTGACGTCGGCAATGTGCTCGTACAGAGGTTTGCCCAATGAAATCGCCGCTGCCTTGGCTGCTGCCAGGGAAACCGCCAGAATCGCGTTGGCACCCAGGTTAGCCTTGTTCTCGGTACCGTCCAGATCAATCATGATCTGATCCAGGCTGCGCTGGTCGGCAGCATCTTTGGCGACCAGAGCGTCACGGATCTGACCATTGATCGCTGCGACGGCTTTACGAACACCTTTGCCAAGGTAACGGGAATCGTCACCATCACGCAGTTCCAGCGCTTCACGGGAACCGGTAGAGGCGCCCGACGGCGCACAGGCGCGGCCCAGCGTTCCATCTTCCAGAATCACGTCTGCTTCAACGGTCGGGTTACCGCGTGAATCCAGAACCTCACGGGCTTTGATGTTGGCAATCTTGGTCATTCTTCTGGTTCTCCGGGTTTTCAATGTCTTAAAGGTTTTAACTCGTTGATTCATCTAGAGCAGGACAAAAACGAACACCGCCAATCAGGCGGTGTCGATAGGTTTAAAGCTCTTAACAAGATCATCCACGGCCTTGACCCGCTGGAGGAACGGCTCCAGTTGGCTCAGGCGCAGGGCACAGGGCCCGTCGCATTTTGCCTGATCCGGGTCAGGATGGGCTTCCAGGAACAAGCCTGCCAGGCCCTGGGACATACCCGCCAGTGCCAGGTCGGTAACCTGGGCACGACGACCGCCGGCAGAATCGGCGCGTCCGCCGGGCATCTGCAATGAGTGGGTGACATCAAACATCACCGGCACGTTCATGGACTTCATGATGCCGAAGCCAAGCATGTCCACGACCAGATTGTTGTAGCCGAAGCTGCTGCCCCGCTCACACAGGATGATCTTGTCATTTCCCGCTTCTTCGCATTTGGCGACGATGTGCTTCATCTCCTGCGGCGCGAGGAACTGGGCCTTCTTGATGTTGATCACCGCTCCGGTTTTCGCCATGGCCACCACCAGATCGGTCTGGCGGCTCAGGAACGCGGGCAACTGGATGATGTCGCACACTTCAGCGGCGGGCGCGGCCTGGGCCGGCTCGTGGACGTCCGAGATGATCGGCACCCCGAACCTGCTTTTGATGTCTGCCAGGATCTGCAGCCCCTTCTCCAGGCCGGGGCCGCGAAACGAATTCACCGACGAGCGATTGGCTTTATCGAAAGACGCCTTGAACACATAGGGAATGCCCAGTTTGCCAGTGGCTTCGACGTAGGCCTCTGCCACTTCCATCGCCAGTTCCTGCGACTCCAGCACGTTCATGCCACCGAACAGGACAAATGGACGGTCGTTTGCAACCTCGATGCCCGCGACGTTAACCCGACTCTGCGCCATGCTCAGGATTCCTTCTTGTGCGCCAGTGCTGCCTGGACAAAGCCCTTGAACAGCGGGTGGCCGTCACGGGGTGTCGAGGTGAACTCCGGGTGGAACTGACACGCCACGAACCAGGGATGGTCCGGTGCTTCAACCACTTCCACCAGCCGGCCATCGGTGGAGCGCCCGGAAATCTTCAGGCCAGCCTCTTCCAGATTCGGCAGGAAGTGGTTGTTCACCTCATAGCGATGGCGATGACGCTCACGGATGGTTTTCTTGCCATAGCAGTTGGCGATGGTGGAGCCATCGGTCAACACACAGTCCTGCGCACCCAGGCGCATGGTGCCGCCCAGGTCCGATTCCTCAGTACGCTCTTCCGTTGCACCGCTGGCATCAAGCCATTCGGTGATCAGGCCGACAACCGGCTCCGGGGTGTGTTCACGGAATTCGGTGCTGTGGGCGTCTTTCAGACCCGCCACGTTTCGGGCGTATTCAATCACCGCCACCTGCATACCCAGGCAGATACCCAGGTAAGGCACTTTGTTTTCACGGGCGAACTGGACCGTGCGAATCTTGCCTTCCACGCCCCGCTCGCCGAACCCACCAGGCACCAGAATGGCATCCGCGCTTTCCAGCGCCCCGGCGCCTTCCCGCTCAATGTCTTCGGAATCGATGTAGTTGATATTGACCTTGGTGCGGGTCTTGATACCGGCATGCAACAAGGACTCGATCAGGGACTTGTAGGCATCCAGCAGCTCCATGTACTTGCCAACCATGGCGATGGTGACTTCTCCCTCTGGATTCAACAGCGAGTCCATCACTTCGTCCCACTCGCGAAGATCCGCCGGGCGGGCATCCAGGTGGAAGCGCTCAATGGCCAGCTGGTCCAGACCATATTCATGGAGCATGCGGGGGATGGCGTAAATCGATTTGGCGTCCTGCAACGGAATCACCGCACGTTCCTCAACGTTGGTGAACAGGGCGATCTTGCGGCGGGAACTGGCGTCTACCTCATGCTCGGAACGGCACAGCAGAATGTCCGGCTGCAGGCCGATGGAGCGCATTTCCTTCACAGAATGCTGGGTCGGCTTGGTCTTGATTTCGCCGGCGGTGGCAATGTAGGGCACCAGTGTAAGGTGCATGAACAGCGCCCGTTGAGCCCCCACTTCTACCTTGAGCTGACGGCAGGCCTCCAGAAACGGCAGTGACTCAATGTCACCCACGGTACCGCCGATTTCAATCATCGCCACGTCTGCACCGGCGGCGCCTTCCACCACCCGACGCTTGATCTCATCGGTAATATGGGGAATCACCTGAACCGTTCCGCCAAGGTAATCGCCACGGCGTTCCTTGCGGATAACCTCTTCGTATACGCGCCCGGTGGTGAAGTTGTTGCGCTTGCTCATGGGAGTACGAATGAAGCGCTCGTAGTGGCCCAGGTCGAGGTCGGTTTCCGCGCCGTCTTCGGTGACAAAAACCTCACCGTGCTGGAACGGGCTCATGGTGCCGGGGTCCACGTTGATGTACGGGTCCAGCTTGAGAATAGTGACCTTCAGGCCGCGTGCCTCGAGGATCGCAGCCAGCGAGGCTGATGCGATACCTTTCCCCAAGGAGGACACGACACCGCCGGTGACGAAAATATAACGCGTCATGCAGATTCCGTGATTTGTCTGGTTCGGTGAAGGAGGGAGATTGTCATCTCAAGATGGGACGCCAGACTACCAGAAAGCCCCCTCTTACTCAATCACATTCCCGCTCCACGACGATGCGCCAGCCGGTGGCCGGGGCCTCCCCACAGTATTTGTCGGAAAGCCATAAATCGCCAACCGCAACCAGTTCGGCCTGCCCCCCGTCATCCTCAAAAACCAGCGGTATACGGGTTCTTTCCCACGGTGGTACACGCTCTTCCTGCAACCACTTCTTCAGGGGTTTCGATGGCCCATCCGGGCGTGGCCGGATACGTTCTCCACCCTGCCTCGTAGATATCCGTATTGGCGGAGCACTGCCCGCCGGGTTAGCCACCGGACACACCGACAAGCGCCATGGCCCAATTGTGACGGGCTTCGACGGCAGCAGCGCCCGGTCCGGACCCGGTGCCTCCCCTCCTTCTGACGCGGGCACCAGGTAGATCCAGCCGTGAAACCGCCTGAGGGCAAAGCCTTCACCGCGCAGCTCAGGCTCCCGGTCGGGCCCGGATTCCAACAGGTCCTTCAGTACCGGACCCCAGTCGGCCACCGCGGGAAACCGGTAGCCCGCACGGGTGATCCACCAGTGCAGCAGGTTTTTCTGTTCCACAGGGCTCAAGCCTGCCATCTGGGCGACCCGCAGGCGCCCTTCTCCGCCCGCCACCGAGGCGTAATGAATTTGTGCCAGCGCATCGGCCAGCTCCTGTTGCTCACGGCACGCCTGTGCACTGTGGGTCATCCGCTTGATCAGGGAGGGCCAGCGGGACTTCAGCCGCGGAATCACGGAGTGCCGCAGGAAATTGCGATCGTGGACCTCGTGTCGATTACTCGGGTCTTCCACCCACTGCAGTCCGGCCTGCACTGCCCACGACTGGATCTGCTGGCGACTGAACACCAGTAAAGGCCGGTGCAACACCCCCGCTCCCAAACCACGAGATACCGGCATGCCCGCCAGCCCCCTGACTCCACTGCCCCGCAACAGACGGAACAGCACAGTTTCCGCCTGATCATCGCCATGGTGGGCCATCAACAGCAGATGACCAGGACCGAGAACACGCTCGAACACGGCATACCGGGCCTGACGGGCAGATTCTTCGATCCCACCGGTCCGTTCACCTTCTACGTCGCGCCGGGCAACGGTGACCCGCTCGACGGTCAGCGGTACGTTGAGGTCGTTGCAAAGTCGTTGACAGAATCGCTCGGTGTCCTGCGCATTGGTCTGCAGTTGATGATTGACGTGAACGGCGCGCAGGTTGCGGCCCTTGGGCAGGCAGCGGGCCGCCAGGTGAAGCAGGAAGACCGAGTCCAGGCCGCCACTGAGGGCGACCCATACTTGAGAGGCTTCAGGGAGGCGCCTGACCGAGTCTTTGAGATCGGCCGGCCAGGCGAGGTCCGGGGCGGCGTTACCGCCCGGCGTCATAGCGGGTCAGTCGCTCGTATCGACGAGACACCAGCTCATCAGTCGGCAAACGGCTGAGCTCGGCAACGCCTTTCCTGAGCGTTTCACGAAGGGCATCGGCCATTTTCGCCGGATTCCGGTGCGCGCCACCCAGCGGCTCCTTGATCACGTTATCCGCCAACCCAAGATCTTTCAGACGGTCCGCCGTTACTCCCATGGCTTCGGCAGCCTGAGCGGCGTATTCCGCGCTCTTCCACAGAATGGAGGCGCAACCCTCGGGCGAGATCACGGCGTAGGTGGAGTACTGCAGCATGTTCAGCTGGTCACAAACGCCGATCGCCAGCGCGCCGCCAGACCCACCTTCCCCGATGACCGTGGAGATAATCGGTGTTTTCAGGCGCGACATCACGGCAAGATTGAAGGCAATCGCCTCACTCTGGCCCCGCTCTTCCGCGCCAATGCCAGGATAGGCGCCCGGTGTATCGATAAACGTCAGGATAGGCATGCGGAAGCGCTCAGCCATTTCCATTAATCGCAAGGCTTTCCGATACCCCTCCGGACGCGGCATACCAAAGTTGCGCTTGACCTTGTCTCGCACTTCCCTGCCTTTCTGGTGACCAATCACCATGACCGGCTTGTCGTCCAGACGGGCCGTGCCACCGACAATCGACAGGTCATCGGCGTACCGGCGATCACCGTGCAGCTCGTCAAAATCGTCAAACATCATCTCGATGTAATCAAGGGTATAGGGGCGACGGGGGTGCCGGGCCAGACGCGCCACATCCCACGGTTGCAGGTCCGAGAAAATGCTTTCCGTCAGGCTGACACTCTTGTTTTTCAGCCGGTTGATTTCATCGGAGATATTGATGTCGGTGTCATTCCCCACCATGCGAAGCTCTTCGATCTTCGCTTCCAGGTCGGCAATGGGTTGTTCGAAATCCAGATAATTAGGGTTCATGATGTTCCATCATTTGATTGCCAGACGGAAATTTCATCCCGCCAAACCAGAATTTTGGACAAAGATATCAGCGCCCGGACCATGGCTAAAGCGGACATTGGTATGAGTCCCCTTTCTGACAAAACTGTAATTTATCAATGTGTCAGACGAAAGACCGGGCCGAACCTTGCCGGGTTATCTCAATCATAGACCAGTTCGACCGCCTGGTCGCCCACGAGGTAGCGAAGTTCCAGCAACAGGTCATCGTCAGGCTGCACCCGCCAGGTCTCGCCCAGCTCTATTCGCGTGGTGGCCTGGTCACTGCTGTATTCGATCCACACCGGGCTGCCCTCGCAACGAAACGGCTGCAGGGTGGTATCCAGCTTGTCGAGCAGACCGTTCTGGAGCTGATTCGCATGGAGCGACAGCTTCAGACCCCGGCTGAACTGTTGCCGCGCGGTACCGACGTCCATCACCGAGCTCACGCGCATTTTCATCTGCCCCGAATAATCATCGTGGCTGACCTGCCCTTCCACCACAATGACCTGATCGGACTGCAGCAACTCCCGGTTCTCGAAAAACGCTTCTGAAAACAGAGTCGCTTCAATGCGTGCACTGCGATCGTCAAGGGTGATGAAGCACATGGTTGAACCGGTACGGGTTTTCATGGTGCGCTGGGCGACCACGAGCCCCGCCACCCGCTGGGGCGATTTGTTCGGTTTCAGGTCAGCGATGGAAGAACGCACAAAACGGCGCACTTCTTTCTCATACTCGTCGAAGGGATGCCCGGTCAGGTATAGCCCGAGCGTATCTTTTTCCCCCTTGAGCCGCTCTTTTTCCGGCCACTCCCGGACATGGGACACGTCTTCGTAAGGGTCGGAGTCACCGGTGGCTTCCAGAGTTTCACCGAACATGTCCATCATGCCCACGGCGTCATTACGGGACTGCTGGCCAGCCTGCTGCACCGCCTTATCAATACTGGCCATCAGCTGGGCACGACCGGCCCCGAGCTTGTCCATGGCGCCGGAGCGTATCAGCGCTTCCATAGCGCGCTTGTTCACCTTTTTCGGATCCACCCGGCGACAGAAATCAAAGATGTCCTGATACGGCTCGCCGTCGGCGCGACCCTCCACAATGCTCTGGATCGGGCCCTCACCCAAGCCCTTGATGGCGCCCAGGCCGTACACGATCTGCCCTTCATCGTTAACGGTGAACGTGTACTCCGAGCGACTGACATCCGGCACCAGGAGGTCCAGCTTCATGTTGCGGCATTCTTCCACCAACGTGACCACTTTGTCGGTGTTCTGCATATCCGCAGTCAGTACCGCCGCCATGAACTCTGCCGGGTAATGGGCTTTCAGCCACAACGTCTGGTAGGACACCAGTGCGTATGCAGCGGAGTGGGATTTGTTGAAACCGTAACCGGCGAACTTTTCCACCAGGTCGAAGATGTTCTCCGCCAGGGTCTTGTTGATGCCGTTGTTTTCGCAGCCGTCCAGGAATATCTGCTTCTGCTTGGCCATTTCTTCGGGCTTTTTCTTACCCATGGCCCGCCGGAGCATGTCTGCGCCACCAAGGGTATAGCCGGCCATCACCTGGGCGATCTGCATGACCTGCTCCTGATACAGGATAACCCCATAGGTGGGCTCCAGCACCGGCTTCAATCCCTCATACTGGTAATCCGGGTGCGGGAAGGACATGGGCTGGCGACCGTGCTTCCGGTCAATAAAGTCGTCCACCATGCCCGACTGCAGGGGCCCGGGTCGGAAAAGCGCCACCAAGGCGATCATGTCTTCCAGGGAGTCTGGCTGCAGGCGGCGAATCAGGTCTTTCATGCCGCGGGATTCCAGCTGGAATACCGCCGTGGTCTCCGCCTTTTTCAGCATGTCGAACGACGGCACGTCCGCCAGCGGAATCTCGTTGATGTCCAGGGGCTCCAGCCCGCGCTTTTCCCGGCGCGGATTGATCATCTTCAGCGCCCAGTCAATGATCGTGAGGGTTCGCAGGCCCAGGAAGTCGAACTTCACCAGGCCGGCGTCTTCCACATCGCCCTTGTCGAACTGGGTGACCAGGCTACCGCCTTCGTCGTCGCAGTAAAGTGGTGAGAAGTCGGTTATTTTCGTGGGTGCAATGACCACACCCCCGGCGTGCTTACCAGCGTTCCGGCACACCCCTTCAAGCTTCAGGGCCATGTCCCAGATTTCCTGGGCTTCCTCGTCCTGCTCCAGGAAATCGGTCAGTTGCGGCTCCTGCTCCAGGGCCTTTTCCAGCGTCATGCCCGGCTCGAACGGAATCATCTTCGAGAGCTTGTCCGCCAGGCCGTAGGATTTCCCCTGCACCCGCGCCACGTCCCGCACCACCGCCTTCGCCGCCATGGTACCGAAGGTGATGATCTGGGAGACCGCTTCGCGGCCGTATTTCTCGGCCACATAGGCAATGACCCGGTCGCGGCCTTCCATGCAGAAGTCAACGTCGAAGTCGGGCATCGAGACCCGTTCGGGGTTGAGGAATCGCTCAAACAGAAGGTCGTATTCCAGCGGGTCCAGATCGGTAATCAACTGGGCGTAGGCCACCAGCGAGCCAGCACCGGAACCCCGGCCCGGGCCCACCGGCACGCCGTTGTTTTTCGCCCACTTGATGAAGTCCATTACGATCAGGAAGTAACCGGGGAAACCCATCTGGATGATGATATCCAGCTCAAAATTCAGGCGGGTGTAATAGGCTTCCCGCTTGGCATCGTAGTCGGGGTCGTCCTTGCTCAGGGTTTTAGCCAGTCGCTCTTCCAGCCCCTCTTCTGACACTTTGCGGAAGTATTCATCCATGGTCATGCCATCGGGAATCGGGTAGTTAGGCAGGAAGTACTCACCCATTCGCACCGTCACTGAACAGCGGCGGGCAATCTCCACGGTGTTCTCGATGGCTTCCGGAATATCGCTGAACAGCTCGATCATTTCCTCGGCGCTGCGCAGGTACTGCTGGTCACTGAAGCGGCGGTCCCGGCGCGGATCGTCCAGGGTGCGGCTTTCCCCGATACAGACTCGGGCCTCATGGGCCTCGAAGTCCTCCGCGTGGAGGAAGTGCACGTCGTTGGTGGCCACCACCGGCAGATCCAGCTGCTGGGCCAGATCCACACTCAGGTGAAGGCAATCCTCGTCTCCGGCCCGACCTGTCCGTTGAAGCTCGAGGTAATAGCTGTCCGGATAGAGTTCCATCCAGTAGCGGGCACGCTCCCGGGCCAGTTCCGGCTTGCCCGCCAGCAGCGCCTTTCCGACATCGCCCATTTTCCCGCCAGACAGTGCAATCAGTCCACCAGCCCGCGCTTCAAGCCAGGCCCGCTGGATGATGGGCTTGCCGAATCGCTGGCCCTCGGTGTAGCCCTGACTGATGATTTCGGTGAGATGCAAATAACCGTCGTTATCCCGGGCCAGCAGCGTCAGTCGAAACGGATTCTCGGGCTCTTCCGGGTTGTCCACCCACAGGTCGGCCCCGATGATGGGTTTCACACCGGCGCCGGTCGCCGCTTTGTAAAAGCGCACCAGCGAGCACATATTGGACTGCTCGGTCAGGCCTACCGCAGGCATGTTCAGCTCCGCAACCCGGTTGACCAGGGGTTTGACCCGCACCAGTCCATCTACCATGGAGTATTCGGAGTGAACGCGGAGATGTACGAAGGTTTGCGCCATAACGTCGGAGGATTCCTGCTGTTGATTTCCAGTCACGGTCGGCATCAGCCGCCCATGACCTCTTTCAGTTCTTCTTCAGTTTGCGGACCAAAACGGGTTTCACGCAGTTCACCGTCGGGGTCAACGATAAACGTGGCAGGCAGCGCCACGGGCGTCTGCCAGTTGAATTCGAGGCCCGGGTCTTCACTCAGCATGGTAAATTCGATACCCATGGTGCGCCCCAGTTCTACGAGTTCCTGCCCCTGAACTCCGTCAAAGTTTACACCCAACACCGTGATATCGCGGCTGTCGTTCAGCCGGTTCAGTTCAGGGATTTCTTCCAGGCAGGGTTTGCACCATTCCGCCCAGTAGTTGACCACAACCCACTGACCGCGCAGACCGTCCCAATCAAGTGGCTCGCCCTGGGCCTGCTCAAACGCCAGCTTTTCACAGCCCGCGAGCAAACCAACCAGAACCACGAGGAAAACGCTCGAAAACCGAGTCCGGTAACGGGATCTTGCAGGGTACTGCACGGAGAGTCCTCCTGTTAGACTATGAGGCATCCGCAATTCAGGACAGCCAATTTCAACTCAGGCGAGAAGATGACAGAACCGACCCGTATTTTCCACAACCCCCGCTGCTCAAAATCGCGACAGACACTTGAGCTGTTAACAGAACGCGGCATAGAGCCGGAAATTATACGCTACCTTGAAACTCCTCCGACAGAGCACGAACTGAGACATATCCTTGGCCTGCTCGGGCTTGAGCCCCGTCAACTCATGCGCAAGGGTGAGACAGCTTACAGCGAGCAGAACCTCGACAATGCGTCGCTGAGTGCCGATGAGCTGATTCGTGCCATGGTGGCGACTCCGAAGCTGATCGAACGTCCGATTGTGATCCGTGGTGACCGGGCCGCCATCGGTCGGCCCCCGGAAAACGTACTGACCCTATTCTGAGTGGAGCGTCCCAATGCCGTCTGAAACCCCTTATGTCCTGGTTCTGTATTACAGCCGGACCGGCCAGACCGCCGAAATGGCCACTCAGATCGGTCGTGGCGTGGCCCGGGTGAAGGGAATCGAAGCCAGGATACGCAGCGTGCCGCCCGTGTCGCCGGACACCGAAGCCTCCCTGCCTCCGGTCCCTGACGACGGGGCACCCTACGCCAGTAAATCTGACCTGGCGGAGTGCGCCGGGCTGGCCATCGGCAGCCCGACACGGTTCGGCAATATGGCGGCGCCCCTCAAGCATTTCCTTGATGGCACCGGGGACCTGTGGCTGAGTGGTGCACTATCCGGCAAACCGGCTGGGGCTTTTACCTCCACCGGCAGTCTCCATGGAGGCCAGGAAACGACCCTTTTGACCATGATGATGCCATTACTGCATCACGGCATGTTACTGTGCGGTATCCCCTATTCAGAACCGGCACTGAACGCGACCACCTCCGGGGGCACGCCCTACGGCCCATCCCACTGGGCTGGAACCGGGGCGCAGCAACCGCTGACAGATCATGAAAAGGCCGTCTGCCAGGCATTGGGAGAACGCCTGGGAACCCTGGCGCTGAAACTGTGCTGAGCCCGCGGCCGCAGACATTAACCGATTCCTGACGGAAAACCACATGCTCCATAATTCAAAAGCCAGAAACACCGCCCGCTTGACCATTGCCCTGTATATCGCCGTACTGGCGACCCTGCTGGTCACCACGTTCTACCCTGCACCTGTTGAAGGGGTTTCGATACCGTTGATTCTCGCTGTCAAGCTTTTGCCGTTGCTGGCCTTTGCCGTACCCGTGTTCCGGGGCCATAACCGGGGCTATATCTGGATGGCTTTTGTGGTGATCTTCTACTTTACCCAGGCGGTGGTTTCCGCCTGGCTCAGCGAAGGTGCAGTGGCACCGGTTATCCTCATGGTGCTGACCTTCCTTCTGTTCACGGTCTCCATGGTGCACCTGAAAGTGAACCGCCCCACCCATCCAGTGGGCGCCTGACAGGATCTGCCATGGCCTCTTCCCGCGCCCCGGTACCGCCCAGAAGCACCCTGACCCTGCGTGATCTGATCACCGCACTGGTTACCAGTGGCGAAATCAGCCAGGACGATGCCGACCGCGTACTCCAGGCAAACATCGGTACCGACACACGGCAGCGTCATCCCCTGGAGTTGATTGCCCTTGCGGCCCTGAAAAGCCAGAATTCGGGGCGCACGCTGGATCTTGACCGACTGACCCAATGGCTCGCGGACTGGGCGGGACAGCCCTGGTATCACATTGACCCATTGAAAATTGATACCCCGGCCATCGCCAAGGTCATGTCCTACGCTTTTGCCCAGCGCCACGGCATCCTGGCCGTTGAGATTGGCGAGGATGAAGTCCTGATCGCCAGCGCGGAACCCTTCAAAAACGACTGGGAAAGCAACCTGCGGCAGGCCGTGCGAAAGGACATACGCCGGGTGGTGGCCAATCCGGAAGACCTGCGTCGCTACACCGTCGAGTTCTATCAGCTAGCCAACTCCGTGAGCAAGGCCAGCGGTCGTCAGGGCATCGGCTCCGCCGGCAACCAGAACTTTGAACAGCTGCTGGATCTGGGGGCCAACGAAAACCCCGACGCCAATGACCAGCATGTGGTCAAGATTGTTGACTGGCTGCTGCAGTATGCCTTCGACCAGCGTGCCTCCGATATCCACATTGAGCCCCGGCGCAACGTGACCCAGGTGCGGTTCCGCATCGACGGCGTCCTACACAACGTTTATGAGTTCCCGGAACAGGTGGGTGTTGCCGTAACCAGCCGGCTGAAGATTCTCGGGCGCCTGAACGTGGCGGAAAAGCGCAGACCACAGGATGGTCGCATTAAAACCCGCAAGCCTGACAACAGTGAAGTGGAGCTGCGACTGGCCACCATGCCGACCGCCTTTGGCGAAAAAATGGTGATGCGGATCTTCGATCCCGAGGTGCTTCTCAAGTCCTACGAGCAGTTGGGCTTTTCCCGGGAAGACCGGGAGCGCTGGCACGACATCACCGACCGGCCACACGGTATCGTGCTGGTGACCGGACCTACCGGATCCGGTAAAACCACGACATTGTATTCCACGCTGAAGCAACTGGCGTCCTCGGAAGTGAACATCTGCACGATCGAAGATCCAATCGAGATGGTTGAGCCGGCCTTTAACCAGATGCAGGTGCAGACAAACATCGAGCTCACCTTTGCCGCGGGCGTAAGGGCGCTGCTTCGACAGGACCCGGACATCATCATGATCGGTGAGATCCGCGACCTGGAGACGGCGGAAATGGCCGTGCAGGCGGCATTGACCGGACATCTCGTACTCTCCACCCTGCACACCAACGATGCCCCCAGCGCCATTACCCGCCTGATGGAGCTGGGCATTCCCCCTTACCTGATCCGCGCCACCGTGCTCGGGGTCATGGCACAGCGACTGGCCCGCACACTCTGTCCTCACTGCAAACAGCCCGGTCCGGTTGACGATCAGGCCTGGCAGAGCCTGACCCGACCCTGGAAAGCAGCCACACCAGAACAGGTCTATCGCCCGGTGGGCTGCCTTGAGTGCCGGAATACCGGCTATTACGGGCGCGCCGGGGTCTACGAGATCCTCAAACTGTCCGGGGATCTCAGTGCACGAATCACGGATGAGTGTGAACTGGAAGCGCTGAGGCTGGAAGCCTACAAGACCGGCATGAAATCGCTACGCCTGAGCGGGGCGCAAAAAGTGGCCGCAGGCCAGACCACGGTTGAGGAAATTCTGCGGGTAACGCCGGAAAGCCAGCGCTGACCTTCTCAGGCGCCCGGGCGCAGCCCGCACTGCTCGAGCAACGCCTGCCAGCTCTCCGTGTGATCGGCCATGGCGCGGTCAAGCTCCCGCCAGATGCCTCCCTCATCATCCACCATCAAATGCCTGCCTGCCCAGCCCCGGAATGCCTCGGGCATCACCTCGTGCTGAGCCTCTGCCATCTCCGACAATGGCTGGATCAAGGCATCCCGTCCACGGCGGACATCGCTCATGTAGGGCTGGATACGCTCAATGTATACACTGAAAAACATCGACTGCACGATGTCAGAGTCGTTATTGGGCTTGCCCCCAATACACAGGGGCCGCCCGCCCAGGCGGGTCCGGATGATGGCCGTGGCGTCGTCCAAACGCGCCACCATCAGGCTGGCGCTGTTCAATAGCTGGCCGGCACGATGCTCGGCCTGCCAGCGTTGATGAACATCGCCGAGGTAGTCCAGCGACAGCTCCAATTGGCCAGCGAGTATGGCATCCAGGGTGCCGTTAAGGCGGGCAGCGTCCGTCGCAAGGTCAGCGACCGGATTGCCCTCCGCCGCCACAGGAAAATAGCCCTTGGACAGGGTAAACAGGTTTTCAATCTCTTCTGAAGCCCAGGTGGCGTTCCAGACAACAATAGGAAGCGTGTCGCGCTTGCTTTCGATGGCCTCCTGAAGACTGTCTCTGAGAGATTCTCTCTCGATCTCGGGAAGACAATCGCCAGCGGCTTTTATAAACCGAAGTTCGTATCGCAGGCGATTCAGGGGATCCATGACCCGTCCCATGACGGAGTTTCGCTCGCCCACCACGTATTGCAGCTGGCATCCGTACAAAGACAGGAAATCGAGGATATCCATGTCCAGTTCCGGGATGTCGAGCCGGCGCGTGCGCCTCAGGGGCATTCGGTGTATGGATGGCAGGTCGGACAGCCTGGGCTCCGCATCCAGCACACGGGCGACCCGCTCCACGTATTCATCCATCATGGAATCAGCCTGGGAAAACGGGTTGCAGCCCGTCAGTCCCAGGATCGCAAGAAGCAGCGAAATACGGATGGTTTGTGTCAGCGCCACGAACAGCCCTCCACAGATTCAGGATGAGCCGCCGGCGCGCCAGCCGACGCAGCCGTTAGCGGCGTTTCAGCAGTTCATCAACGTCAGCAAAATCCCCGGCGACCGGACGTGACGACTCGGGAAGCTCGCCGTTACGGACCAGCCAGGCAGTCGCCATGCCCGCGGCTTCCGCCGCTTCGAGTTCGGCCTCTACATCGGAAAGGAACAGGACCGTCTCCGCTTCCACCCCGAGTTGGTCGAGTATGTTGCGGTAGGACGCTGCTTCTTTCTTGCCACCGACCCGGGTGTCGAAGTAGCCGGAGAAGAACGGCGTAAGGTCGCCGGCCTCGCTGAAGCCAAAGATCAGTTTCTGGGCCTTCACAGACCCGGAGGAATATACGAAGAGACGCAGCCCACGGTCGTGCCAGCGCTGGAGATAGTCTGCCGCATCCCTGTAGACATGGCCATGGAATGCACCTTGCTGGTAGCCCTGCTCCCACAGCATGCCTTGCAGTGCTTTCAGCGTGGTTTCCTTGCGATCCTCCCGGATCCAGGTCTGCAGCACTTCAATCAGTCCTTCAATATCATCCCGCGCGACACCCGATACCTCTGCCACGCCATCCAGCTGTTCGGCAATCGCCGGGTTGTCGTTATGCCCTTCACGGATGAAGTCCGCAATATGTTCAGCCGCATAGGGAAACAGCACCTCGTGCACAAACGCGATCGAGCTTGTAGTGCCTTCGATGTCCGTGAGAATGACCCGGATCATCAGGCTGCCCCACCTAATTGTTCGAAGCGGGGTAAACGGCTGGCGATATCCTCACCGGTGAAGTCCGCTACCCAGCCATCCGGGTTGGAGAACAGGCGAATACACGTAAACTTCGGCTCAGGCCCCATATCAAACCAGTGACGGGTTCCGTCAGGTACACTGATCAGGTCGTTCTGCTGGCACAGCACCGCATACACCTGCTCCCCGAAATGCAGGTAGAACAGTCCCTGGCCACGGACAAAAAAGCGCACCTCGTCCTCGCTGTGTACGTGTTCATCAAGAAACTTCTGGCGAAACGCTTCCTTCTGGGGGTGGTCCGGATTAAGGCTGACCACATCCGCCGTCTGAAAGCCGCACTCCTGCTTCAGCCTGGCCACCTCGTCACGATAGGCCTCAAGGATGGCTTCCGATGAGGCGTCGTCTGCCAGCTCGCGGGTGGGCCACTGCTCAAACCGTATACCCTGCTCCGCCAGCTGTTGACGGATCTCAGCGACATCTTCGGTGCGTAACAGTGGCTGTTCTGGCCGATCGTGATTGAAAATCGTCAGGGTAGTCATCAACGGAGCCTCATGGTTGCTAGTTCACATTCAAACAGGAATTCAAACGCCTCAACGTGTCTCAGGCAGTCTGCCATGGTCCTGCCCCAGGTATAAAGGCCGTGGCCCCGGATCAGGTAACCCGGCTGCCCGGGGTGCTCGCGGAACCAGCGCGCTGTGGTTTCAGCGAGCTCACGAATATTCTGGGTATTCTCGAACACCGGCACCTCCAGACGGGCGTCGTGGGTATCCTGCCCCGGGAACGCCTTCTGCAGTTCATACCCTTCCAGCCACAATGACTGCCCGGGCGGCAACGCCCGACTCAGGACGGTGGCATTGACCGAATGCGTGTGAAGCACAACGCCGACTTCGGGAAACACATCATAAAGGACGGTGTGCAACAGCGTTTCCGCTGAGGAGCGACACTGGCTCTGCACCGGCTGGCCGGAAAGATCCACGACCATGATATCACCCGGCCCCAGCTCGCCCTTGTGTCGACCGGATACGGTAATGGCAACATGATGGTCATCAAGCCGGGCGGAATAATTGCTGCTGGTCGCCGGGGACCAGCCACGGCCGTAGAGAAATTGCCCGGCTTCAATGATGGACTGCGCCACCTGGGCGTATCGGGTTACATCAAACAATGAGAATCTCCGGTAGCGGCCCACTCAGGGAAAGTGGGACCGTGGCCAAACGAGTGGGTCGGGACGGCTACTTCACCACGTCATTGCCGTCTTTATCGGTCCAGATCTTGCGCTCCCCGTTATCGAGTTTGCCCTCGGAATTCCACACCTCACGGTTTTCCGTTGCTTCATCAACTTTGCCGTTATCGTTCCAGATAACACGGTCCTTGCAGCCGGCAAGCGCAGCAACCACAACAGCGAGCACAAACAGTTTCTTGAGCATTACTACCTCCTGGGTCCGGCCTGGCCGAACGGATGTTTTATTTCTGGGATGAGCGATGATGGCAAAGACCTAGCGGCTGCCGTGTAATTCACGATTATGCTGTTTATCCCGGTCGCCTTTGCGAACCATGACGTAAACAGCGCCTGTTCCACCATGGTGCTTCTGCGCCGAATGAAAGGCAAGCACGCCCTCCAGCTCAGGCAGCCACTTTGCCAGGTAGCTTTTTAACTGGGCGATACCATCGGGATTGCGCTCGCCCTTGCCATGCAGAATGATCACCGAACGCAGGCCATAGCGGATGCAGTCACCAACGAAGGCAAACACTTCTTTGCGAGCCTCTTCCACGGTCATCCGGTGAAGATCCAGGCGTGCTTCGATGGGGTATTGCCCCAGCCTCAGCTTGCGGAACACGCCGTGTTGTATACCCGGTCGTTGCCAGCTCAGGATATCGTGAGCGGTCAGGGGCTCCACCATGTCGGAAGTCAGAGGATTGGTGTCCTTGATCGGCTGGTCCACCGCTGCCCGCTGGCGTTCAAGGTGCCCCGGCGTGAGTTCCCGGGGTACCCGGGTTTCTACACGATTGGGCTTGCGAATGCGCCGGACGTCTTTCATTTCCTCCAGAAAGCTCAAGCGCTCTTCTTTCGTTGTCATGGCATAATCATTCAGCGTTGGAGTTGCCGAAACTTTACCACCACGCCCCGCTCGCATAAAGGAAGAGATTGGCCGGAGCTTCGACGAAAAGCGTAGGGTGGCTTCCGCAGAAACTGGTCTACACTCCGGGGGGCGATAACAAGTAAAACGGACAATACTATGGCTGCCGCATCCCCTGACACCGCACGTCCCCAGAATACCCGCGCCATCATGGCCTTCCTGCGGGAGCATGCGCCGTTCTCAAGCATGGATGACACCCATCTGGCTCACTTTGCCGAGCATGCCACTCTGCGGTTCTACGCCGACGATGACGTGGTGCTGTCTCCCGACGACGGGCCCGTCAGGCGGTTCTTCATCGTCAAACAGGGGCGAATTCGCGGCGAGCGCCATCGGGAAAAGGATGACACCACCGAAACCACCTTTGAAATCAGCCAGGGAGAGTGCTTTCCCCTTGCGGCACTGATCGGGGAACGGCCCACACGGACCCTCCACCGTGCGTCAGGGGACACCTTCTGCCTCAGCATTGAACACGATGCCTTTGTCACCCTGTTTTCCGAAAGCGACCCGTTCCGGGACTTCTGCCTGCGCGGCGTAAGCAGCCTGCTTGATCAGGTGAACCAGCGCATCCAGTCGGGCGCCATGGCGTCCATGGGGTCCAGCAACTCCCTGGATACACCCCTGGAACGCTATGCCCTGCGCAACCCAATCGTCTGCTCCCCCGATCTGCCAGTACGCAAGGCAGTGGCCCGGATGCACGAGAACAATGTTGGCAGCATCATTATCACGGACGATGAACGCCATCCCACGGGCATCTTTACTCTGCGGGACCTTCGCACCATGGTGGCGGAAGAAAAGGGTCCACTGGACACACCGGTGGGCCAGGTCATGACCCCCGAGCCCATTTGCCTGACCGCCCAGGCGGATGCTTTCGAAGCAGCCATGCTGATGGCTGAGCACCATTTTGCCCATCTGTGCGTCGTCGATGAGGAACATCGCTTGATCGGCGTGGTCTCCGAACGTGATTTGTTTTCGCTCCAGCGTGTTGATTTGGTGAATCTTGCCAGAACGATTGGCACCGCCAGCCACCTTCGTACACTGGTGAGCCTGAGGTCCGATGTGTCGCGCCTGGTGGATGCAATGCTGGCCCATGGGGCTGATTCGGGTCAGGTGGTGAAGATCATCACCACACTGAATGATGTAACAGTGCGTCGGGTGCTGGAACTCAACATCAAGAAAAGCGACCCGGGCATACCCTTCACCTGGCTCACCTTTGGCAGCGAAGGCCGCCAGGAGCAGACCCTGCTTACCGACCAGGACAACGGCATTCTCTTTGAGACGCCGGAGGGCATGACCGAGGACCAGGTACGGGAACGGTTGCTGCCTTTTGCCGAACGGGTGAACAGGGAGCTTGCGGAGTGCGGTTTTACCCTGTGCAAAGGCAATATCATGGCCAGCAATCCCAAACTGTGCCTGAGCGGCCGCGAGTGGGACGACTGGTTCATCCGCTTTATCGACGCCTCAACCCCACAGAATCTGGTCTACTCGTCCATTTTCCTGGACATGCGCGCGGTCTACGGCGCCACCGCCCCGCTGGAAGCATTACTGGACAAGGTCCTGACCCGCATACGCAAGAACGCGTTGTTCCAGAAGATGCTCGCGGGCAATGCCATTACCCGGCGTCCGCCGCTTACCATGTTCCGCAACTTCCGATACGCGCCGGACGGCAACAAACACACGCTGGACCTGAAACGTCAGGGACTTGCCCCATTTGTGGAGGCGGTGCGGGTGTTCGCCCTCGCCCATGGGGTCAAGGAGGCCAATACGCTGGAACGTATGGATCGACTGGTGGCCCGGGAGGTGTTTGATCCCAAGGACGCCAATGCCTGGAAGGAAGCCTACAGCCTGATCCAGGCCATACGCATGAGGGCTCATCAGGAGATGCTGAACCGGGGTGAGGCGTTATCCAACTATATCGACCCGGATGACCTCAATCCCCTCGACCGCAGGATTCTCCGGGAATCCTTCCGCCAGGCACAACGACTCCAGCAGAAGCTGGAAGTGACTTATCAGCTATGAGTCAGGGCCCCGGAACCGTACTGGAACATATCCGCCACTGGCTGGAGCGGCGCAAAGGGGGCAACGCCTCATTTCAGGGGCTGGAGAGCCTGCCGTCACCGAAGACTGCCGGGGATCAGGCTCTGACCTCCTGCCGGATGATCGTGCTGGATCTTGAGACCACTGGGCTGAACGCCTCCAGGGACCAGGTCATCGCCATAGGCGCCGTGGCTATCTCCGGTGGAGTGATCCATCTGGACGACCAGTTCGACCTGGTTCTGCGGCGGCCGGAACTGGACATCAGCCAGACCGTGCTGATTCATGGCATCGGCCCAGAAGCCCTCACACGGGGCCATGAAACCGAAGACGCCCTGCTCTACTTGCTGGAATGGATGAATGGCGATCCGGTTTTGGCTTACCACTCGGCATTCGATCAGAAATTTCTCGAAAAAACCCTTAAACAGAGCCTGGGATACACGCAACACCATAGCTGGATGGATGTGGCCGAGATCCTTCCCGCCTTTTTTCCCGACGCGCGAACCGGAGGTCGTGGCCTGGACCATTGGGCGGATTTTTTCGGCCTGGAGGTCAGCGAGCGGCATCACGCGGCGGCGGACGCCATGGTGACCGCTGAGTTGACGCTGATTGCCCTGAACAAGGCGCAAAAATCCGGCGTCTCAACCTTGGCGGAACTTCACGACAAACTCCGATATTACCGTCGTCTCCAGAACATGCATCGCTTCTAAACGCCGCAGGCCCCTTTCCAGGCCGATTCTCAGGCAAATCACTGAGAATTAGACCTTTTGCCAATATCTATAAATCCCTTGACCAGTAAAGTCAGAGAAGACAACAAGTCGGAGAAACACTTATATGAATAATAAATTCTCTAACGGTTTCAGCTCTCCAACAACCCACCCAACCTCCACAACAACAACACAGGAGTGATTCTATGTCAGGTCATAGCTACGACGCTGAAAACTACTGGAAGGCGAATCTACGCCTCATATTCGGGAGCCTGATTGTCTGGGCCCTGGTTTCCTATGGATTTGCCATCTTGCTTCGCCCCTTGCTGTCGGGCATCGCTATCGGTGGCACCGACCTTGGCTTCTGGTTCGCCCAGCAGGGTTCGATCCTTACCTTCATCGCTCTGATTTTCTTCTACGCCTGGCGCATGAACAAAATCGACGAGCAATTCGGCGTACATGAGGAGTAAGATCGAATGAGCCAATTTGCTATTAACCTTCTGTTTGTAGGGGGCTCGTTCCTCCTCTATATCGGCATCGCAATCTGGGCGAAGGCCGGTAGTACCAGTGACTTCTACGTCGCCGGCGGCGGCGTTCATCCGGTGACCAACGGTATGGCCATCGGTGCTGACTGGATGTCTGCGGCATCCTTCATTTCCATGGCGGGTCTCATTGCCGCTGGCGGTTACGCCAACTCCACGTTCCTGATGGGCTGGACAGGCGGCTACGTGCTCCTGGCCATGCTGCTTGCACCTTACCTGCGTAAGTTCGGCAAGTTCACGGTTCCGGAGTTCATCGGTGATCGCTTCTACAGCAAACAGGCTCGCCTGGTTGCCGTTGTCTGCCTGATCGTGGCCTCGGTCACCTACGTTATCGGTCAGATGGCCGGCGCAGGCGTTGCGTTCTCCCGCTTCCTGGAAGTAGACGCCACAACCGGTTTGATCATCGCCGCGGTGGTTGTTTTCATCTACGCCGTACTCGGTGGCATGAAAGGCATCACCTACACTCAGGTGGCTCAGTACTGCGTACTGATCATTGCCTACACCATCCCAGCAGTGTTCATTTCGCTGCAGCTGACTGGCAACCCGATCCCACCGCTGGGCCTGTTCTCTACGCACGTTGAATCCGGGCTGCCGCTGCTTGAGCGCCTCGACCAGGTCATCACTGAGCTGGGCTTCCGCGATTACACCGCGGATGTGGACAACAAGTTGAACATGGTGCTGTTCACCCTGTCCCTGATGATCGGTACAGCGGGTCTGCCCCACGTCATCATCCGGTTCTTCACCGTACCGAAAGTGGCGGATGCTCGCTGGTCCGCTGGCTGGGCACTGGTTTTCATCGCTCTGCTGTACCTGACCGCTCCGGCTGTTGCTTCCATGGCGCGACTGAACCTGATGACGACTATCTATCCGGAAGGACCGGCTGCAGAGCCGATCGAGTATGACAGCCGTCCGGCCTGGATCGCGACCTGGGAAGAGACGGGGCTGATCACCTATGAGGACAAGAACAACGACGGCCGCATCCAGCTCTACAACGACTCCGAAGCCTTTGCTCCGGAAGCGGAGAGCCGTGGCTGGGCTGGCAATGAGCTGGTTGTTAACAACGACATCCTGGTTCTTGCCAACCCTGAAATCGCCAACCTGCCCGGCTGGGTAATTGGTCTGATTGCTGCCGGGGGTCTTGCCGCGGCGCTGTCGACCGCAGCGGGTCTGTTGCTGGCGATTTCTTCGGCGGTCAGTCACGACCTGATCAAAGGGGCCATCAATCCCAAGATCTCGGAAAAAGGCGAACTCAAAGCTGCACGGATCTCCATGGCCGTCGCGATTGTGGTCGCCACGTACCTCGGGGCGAACCCCCCAGGCTTCGCGGCACAGGTGGTGGCACTGGCGTTCGGTATTGCCGCTGCGTCCCTGTTCCCGGCGCTGATGATGGGTATCTTCTCCAAGCGTGTGAACAACAAGGGGGCCGTCGCAGGCATGCTGGCCGGTCTGATCTCCACACTTGTTTACATCTTCATCTTCCTGGGCTGGTTCTTTATCCCGGAAACCAACAACCTGGCCAACACCCCCGATAACTGGCTGCTGGGCATTTCCCCACTGTCGTTCGGTGCGGTTGGTGCAATCATCAACTTTGCGGTAGCCTTTGCAGTCTCTCATGCGACTGAAGAACCGCCCGTTGAGATTCAGGAGCTGGTCGAAAGCGTCCGTTACCCACGCGGTGCCGGTACTGCACAAGACCATTAAGCAACAAGTCAGCCTCAGTCAGTCACCAGCTGACGGCTGATCCCGAACGGGCTTCCTCTGTGAGGGAGCCCGTTTTTTTTCAAGGATCATCTATTATGTTCTGGACGTTTGTAGCGACAATATTCTCCGGACTGGGCGCGGCGGGCATTGCCCTTGGCATCCGGGCCCTTACCCGAAAGAAGGCGCCGAAATGGATCATTCCGGTATTCGCAGGGGTTGGTATGCTGGCCTATCTGGTACACGGTGAATACAACTGGTTCGAGCACAAGCAAACACTGCTTCCGGACGAAGCCATCGTGGTGAGTACAGAGAAGTATGGCGCTCCCTGGCGTCCCTGGACCTATGTGATCCCCCAGGTCACTGCGTTCACGGTGCTGGATACCAAAAGCATTGCTCGCGACAATCCGGAGACCGATGTTGTGCGGTTCAACCTGTACCGGTTTGAGCAGTCCTACACCGATGCGGTTTCACACAAGATGTACCTGCTCAATTGCGACACCCGGGAACTGGTGCCTTTTGACCGAAGCAACCAGCCGGACCTGGACGAGCTTCGCACCATGCCCGACGACGACAGGCTTTTGAGGGCCGCCTGTAATTGACCCGGCCAACCCGGGCCTGGTAACTCCGCTTTCGTTATTTGGAACGCCTGAATATGCTCAGTGGCTGGCTGTTAGTCCTAATTTCCATCACTTACATCTCGCTGCTGTTCGCTATAGCCTGGGCTGGCGATCGCCATCCCGGGCTCTACCGCCGACGCTGGGCACGAACCCACATCTACGCGCTCTCCCTGGCGGTCTACTTCACATCCTGGACTTTCTACGGCGCCGTTGGTCGAGCCACTCAGGAGGGACTCGGTTTCCTCCCGATCTATCTGGGTCCTCTGCTGGTCTTCGTGTTCGGCGCACCCTTGCTGCGTCGGATTATCTACATCAGTAAACGCAACAACAGTACGTCCATCGCGGATTTCATTGCCTCGCGATACGGCAAATCCCAGATACTTGCCGCGATGATCGCCACTTTTGCCCTGATCGGCAGCGTGCCCTACATTGCGCTTCAGCTGAAAGCCATTTCCATGGGCTTCAATGTCCTGTCCGATACCGGCAACGGTTACCAGGAGCTGAGCACCGCGGCCTGGAACGATTCGGCCTGGTACATCACGCTGGTTCTGGCGGTATTCACGGTGCTGTTCGGCACCCGCCACCTGGAGTCCACGGAGCACCATCGGGGGATGATTCAGGCGGTGGCATTTGAATCCCTGATCAAGATTGTCGCCTTCGTTGCCGTGGGCCTGTTTGTGGGGTTTGGCCTGTTTGGTGGCTTTGGTGACCTGCTGGCGAACGTTCGGGATGCCGATCTCGTCGGAACCCTCACCACGGACGGCATTGAAGCTCCGGCGTTCATCACCCAGACCCTGGTGGCCATGCTCGCCATCATCTGTCTGCCGCGTCAGTTTCACGTGATGGTGGTGGAAAACACCGACCACCGGGACTTCGAAACCGCACGATGGGCGATGCCGATCTACCTGATCATCGCGAGCGCATTCGTCCTTCCCATTGCGGCGGCAGGGCTGCTCTACCCCGAAGCAAGCAACACCGACCCCGATATCCTGATCCTGAAGCTGCCGATCCTGGCCGGTGAGGAATGGCTGGCTATCCTGGCTTTCCTGGGTGGCGGCTCCGCAGCCGCTGCCATGGTTATTGTCTGTTCCGTGGCGATTGCCACCATGGTAAGCAACGAAATCATCATGCCGGCCCTGCTGAAGTTCTTCCGGCCCCGGATGAATCAGCGTGCAGACCTCAGCTATCTGCTACTCAGCATCCGCCGGGTAGCGATCTTCGTGGTTCTGCTGACATCCTATGGGTTTTATCGGATGGCCGGAGAGGATTACAGCCTCACAGCCTTCGGACTGCTATCGTTCGCCGCCGCAGCCCAGTTCGGCCCGGCTCTGGTCGGTGGCATCATCTGGCGGCGCGGGAACTTTACGGGGGCGGCCTGGGGCCTCGGGCTGGGCTTCCTGATGTGGTGTTACACGCTGTTGCTGCCCGCACTCGCCTCGACCGGCTGGCTCACGGAAACCCTGATCGACAAAGGCCTGTGGGGACTTGAATGGACCCGGCCAACCGCGCTCTTCGGGCTGGAGCTCGACCGCATCAGCCACGGCATTATCTGGAGCCTTGGCATCAACACCGTCACCTACATTGTACTGTCGATGCTGACACGGCAGCGGGTGCGGGAGAAAATCCAGATCGCGTCGTTCTTCCACGATCCCCAGCCCAAAGCAGAAACACCGCAGCACCAGACCTGGCAGGGCGAAATCCTGACCTCCGACCTACAGGCCCTGACCGATCGATTCATGGGAGAGGAGCGGTCTGAAACCATCTTCCGCAACTATGAACGGCGCAATGCCATCCGGCTGCACCCTCATCGCCCTGCCTCATCGCACCTGATGAAGTACATCGAAAGGCAACTGGCCTCGGTGATTGGCGCCTCGACCGCTCGCGTCGTGCTGGAATCCACGCTGACCGGCCGCGACATGCAGATTGAGGACGTGGTCAGCATCGTGGACGAAGCCTCCCAGGCCATGACGTTCAGTCGCGAACTGCTGCAGTCTGCCATTGAAAACATCAGCCTGGGCGTGTCCGTGGTTAACCACCAGCAGCAGTTGGTGGTCTGGAACCATCGGTACCTCGAGCTCTTCAACTATCCCCAGGGGTACGTCCGTGTGGGGCGTCCGGTTGAAGATCTCATGCGTTATAACCTGACCAACGCCAACCTCTCTGCCCGGCGGATTGACGAAATCATTATTGATCGCTGCGACAGCATGCGGGAGGGGCGTCCCATGTCCTACGAGCGCCAGAGGCCCGATGGCACGGTGCTGCGGGTCGACGGCAGCCCGATTCCAGGTGGCGGCTACGTGACCACCTTCCAGGACATCACCGCCATGCGGCGGACTGAGCAGGCACTGAAAGAAACCAACATCTACCTGGAACAGCGCGTCAAAGAGCGTACCCAGGAGCTCCAGGTCATCAACGAGCAGATGCTGAAGGCCAAGTCCGTCGCCGAGCAGGCCAACCAGAGTAAGACCCGATTCCTGGCCTCCGCCAGTCATGACCTTCTGCAGCCGCTCAATGCCGCCCGGCTGTTCACCTCTGCCCTGGCCGGCAAAGCCCGCGATGGCGAGATGAAGGACCTGGTGGAGCACATTGACAGCTCACTGGGGGCAGCCGAAGAAATCATCAGTACCCTGCTGGACATCTCCAAGCTGGATGCCGGCGCCCTTGAGCCGGATATTGGCGCATTTCCGGTGAACGACATCATGCGCCACCTGGCGACCGATTTTTCAGCGATCGCCCTCGACCAGGGACTAAAACTGCACGTCGTGCCCAGTACCGTCTGGGTACGATCCGACGCCAAGCTGCTCCGGCGGGTGGTGCAGAACTTCCTGTCCAACGCCATTCGCTACACGCCGGAAGGCAAAATCCTGCTGGGCTGCCGGCGCCTCAAGGGCTACATCCGCATTGAAGTGTGGGACACCGGCCCCGGCATTCCGGATGACCAGCTCGCCCATATCTTTGAGGAATTCCGACGCTTCCAGCATGGACGGGACAAGAAGGGCCTGGGCCTGGGACTTGCGATTGTTGACCGCATCAGTGGCATGCTGAACCATCCGGTCAACGTCCACTCGGTACAGGGCCGCGGAAGCGTCTTCAGCATCACCGTACCCACCGCTCCCCCGGAGCAGACACAGGCCTCCCAGAGCCGTTCTCAGGCCCAGTCACGCCGGGTATCGAGCCTGGGCGGCCTGCACGTGCTGTGTATTGATAACGACCCTGCAATCCTGCAGGGCATGTCGGCGCTATTGGGCAACTGGCAATGTGCCGTAACGGCGGCAGAGAGCCTCGACGACGCCCGCCAGAAGCTCAATGGCGAGGAACCTGACATCATCCTGGCCGACTACCAGCTTGATAATAACCAGAACGGCCTCGATGCGATGGATGCCCTTCGTGCTGGATTCAAAAATGATATATCAGGCATACTCATTACTGGATACATGGCTCCTGAGGTCAGGGAGGACGCCATCGAAAGGGGCTACCAGATTCTCTACAAGCCGGTGAAACCCGCAGCACTGCGGGCCCTGGTTAACAAACTGTTGAAACAGAAGCGCCCATGACCGATGCAAACCGAGCCGCTGGCGGCAATCTCTTTGCCAGGCTCCACTACCTGATCGTAGATGATTTTGAGAATTTTCGACTTTCCATGCGGCAGATGCTCCGGAGCTGCGGCGCAGACAAAATCGAACTGGTCGCTAACGGACCAACCGCAATCAGGTACTGTGCCTACAACCATGTTGATGTGGTGCTTTGTGACTACAACCTCGGTGAAGGCAAGAGCGGCCAGCACATTCTGGAGGAACTGCGGCACAAGAAGCTCCTGAAGCGCTCGTCACTGTTTCTGATGGTGACGGCTGAAACCTCCAAGGAAATGGTCATGGGCGCGCGGGAATACCAGCCAGACGCCTATCTGACCAAACCCATCAACCGGGCCATGCTGGAAAAGCGTCTGGCCGGCCTGATCAGCCAACGTAACGCCCTGCTGCCCATCAATCGGGAGATTGACCGGGAAAATTTCCCCGAGGCCATTTCCCTTTGCCTCCAGGCCTTACCGAAGCAGCCCCGTTACAAGACCTGGCTGATGAAAACCCTTGCCGACCTTTACCATCAGGTAGGAGACTTCAGCCACGCCCTGAAGATCTATGATGACGTACTCGGTCAGCGCGAGCTTTCCTGGGCCCAACTCGGGCGCAGCAAAATTCTGCTGGCCACCCGCGAGTATGAAACCGCCGTGGCGTCGCTGAAGGAGCTGATCCGCAAACACCCGGATTACATGGAAGCCTACGATTTACTGGCGGAAGGGCTAGAGCACCTGGGACGGCCGACCCAGGCCCAGCAGATTCTCGAAAAGGCCGCCGAACTTTCGCCCAATGCCCTGCTTCGCCAGCGACAACTGGCAAAACTCGCCACCGCCAATCAGGACATTTCCACTGCCTCGGATGCCTGGCGTCAGACGGTCACTCTGGGCACGCACTCAATTCATGATAGTGCAGAGCATTACCTGGCCCTCGGCCAGTCCCTTTCGGATCTGTCCGAGGGGGATGACAGCGATCAGGGTGCCAGTCATGCGGAAGAGGCACTGAGAGTGCTGTCCCGAATGGAACGTCGTTTTCAGGACGACGAGTCACTGCGGGTTCGCAGTCGGCTGGTTCAGTCCAGAGTGCACGCCGGACAGGGGCGCGTTCAGGAAGCTGAGAAGACGCTTGAGTCCGTAGCCATCGCGTTGTCGGATCCGGAAACGATTGAGGCAGAAACGGGTATTGATTACGCCAAGACCCTATTTCGACTTGGACGGGATGAGGAAGCCAAGCGTCTACTGTCTGACCTCGCCCACCGCTTCGACGGTCAGCCGGAGATCCTGCAGAAAATTGAAAGCCTGCTGGACGAACCGGTCGGCTTCCGTCAGAAACTCCTGGCACGCGCCTGTAACCGCAACGGCATCAAAGCATTTGAGTCGGGAGACCTCGCAACGGCCGTTTCGGAATTCTCAACGGCCCTTGAGATTGTCCCCTCACATGCCGCCCTGAACCTGAACCTGACTCAGGTGCTGATGAAGCAGTACAGTGAAGGTCCGGGAGATCCGGCGCTTCTTGTGAAATGCCAGCAGTATCTTGGCAGGCTTGGCAGCTTGCCGGAACAACACCGCCAATACCGTCGTTACATCGCCTTGTCCAGGAAACTGAAAGGAATGCTGCCATGAGTGCACCCACCCCCCCTCGCGAATCCGCCCCTGACAATCAGATCGACTTCTCGATGGTCCTGGCGTCCGCGGTCCATGATATGAAGAACTCATTGGGGATGCTTCTAAACTCGCTGGATGGACTTCGCAACGATCACGAGGCGTCGCTGGGGGAATCGTCACGCTTCAACACACTGCAGTACGAAGCCGAACGCATGCACAACGACCTTGTGCAATTGCTGGGTATCTATCGTTTGGGGGAGAACAACCTTTCCGCACACATCGAAGAGCATTTTGTGCCGGATTTTCTGGCAGAACATCTCGCACGCCACACCCCGTTGCTGCAAGGGCTCGGGATTGAGTATTCCGTGGAAGCGGACGACATCCATGGCTTTTTCGACGAAGACCTGCTGACTGGTGTCCTTAATAACACCATCAACAACGCCATCCGTTATACGACCGGTAACGTTCTGCTTACCGCCCAGCAACGCGAGGGGTTCCTTGTTATCGGCGTGGAAGATGACGGCAAGGGCTATCCGGAGAGTATGCAGCACAGCGGCACGCTGACGTTTAAATCCCTGGATTTCAAAAGTGGCAGTACGAGCCTGGGGCTGTTTTTTGCATCATCTGTAGCGCAGCTACACCGCGAGGGTGAACGCACGGGCAGTATAAAGTTGCACAACAACGGCCGGCTGGGCGGCGGCGTCTTCGAGATCTGGCTGCCGTAATATTTTTCCCGGCGCCAGTTATTCCAGGCAATAAAAAACCCCAGCATCGGGGATGCTGGGGTTTAGGCATTAAGAGCCTGACGATGACCTACTCTCACATGGGCAACGCCACACTACCATCGGCGCTGGTCTGTTTCACTTCTGAGTTCGGGATGGGATCAGGTGGTTCCAGACCGC